>Ga0067045_1027374_pt1 | contig 203521 bp, 182 predicted proteins | sample TerdegcTABiofilm_FD_59184 | JGI IMG/M metagenome (GOLD analysis project Ga0067045, IMG submission 59184) | Combined Assembly of (Gp0054472, Gp0054536) Wastewater bioreactor microbial communities from Singapore -Terephthalate degrading...
GTCGACATCACCAGGTGGTTTTGCACCAGCCAGACGATCAGGCGGCTGTCCCAGGCGGGGAGCTGATGGCGCTGGCAGAAGGCTTCCGCGTCCACCGCGCCGATGTCGGAATGGTCGCCATGCCGGCCCTTGCCGATGTCGTGGTACAGCCCGGCCAGGTAGATCAGTTCCGGCTTGGGCAGCTTGGCCATGAGCTTGCTGGCCAGCGGGAATTTTTCCGACACCTTTGTGTATTGCAGCTTACGCAGGTGCTTGATCAGGTTCAGGGTGTGGGCATCGACCGTGTAGATGTGGAACAGGTCGTGCTGCATCTGCCCGACAATAAAGCCGAACTCCGGCAGGTAGCGACCGAGGATGCCGTAGCGGTTCATCCGCCGCAGGTTGCGGTGGATGCCGATCTTGCACTTGAACAGTTCGATGAACAGGCTGGTGTTGCGGATGTCGTGGCGGAAGTCGTCGTCGATCAGGTGCCGGTGTTCGCGCAGCAGGCGAATGGTGTCGGCGCGCACGCCCTTGATTTCCGGCTGCTGGGCCATCAGCACGAAGATTTCCAGCATGGCAAACGGCGTGCGCTTGAACACGTTGGGGTTGATGGCCTCGATGTAGCCGTCATGCAGTTGGAAACGCGAGTTGATCGGCTGCGGCGGCGCTTCGTCGGCCGGGGCGAGGATGATTTCCTCGAAGTGCTGGATGATCAGGTCGCTGAGCTGGGCAATGCTCATCACCACCCGATAGTACTGCTGCATGAAGTTTTCGATGGCGTGCTTGGCGTCTTCGCCTTCAAAACCCAGCAGGCCGGCGATCGAGCGCTGGTGGTCGAACAGCAGGCGGTCTTCCGAGCGTCCGGCGAGCATGTGCAGGGCATAACGGACTTTCCACAGGAATTCCTGGGAGGAGGCCAGCAGGGCGTTCTCGCTTTCCACCAGGAAACCTTCGCCGGCCAGGGCGCGCAGGTTCAGGGTGCCATATTGGCGGCGAGCCACCCACAAGATCGTCTGGATATCCCGCAGGCCGCCGGGCGAGCCTTTGACGTTGGGTTCCAGGTTGTATTCGGTGTCGTTGTATTTGTGGTGGCGGGCCTTCTGCTCGGCGCGCTTGGCCAGGAAGAACTCCTTGGCCGGCCACATGTGTGCGGTACTGGTGACCTCTAGCATGCGCTGGCGCAAGCGCTCGGGGCCGGCAATGGTGCGGCTTTCCATGAGGTTGGTGACAACCGTCAGGTCGGCGCGGGCCTCCTCGGCGCATTCGTCCACCGAGCGCACGCTCTGGCCCACTTCCAGGCCGATGTCCCACAGCAGGGTCAGGAAGCGCTCGATGGAGTCGCGGAAAACTTCGTGATCGGCGCTGTCCAGCAGGATCAGCAGGTCGATATCGGAATAAGGGTGCAACTCGCCTCGGCCGTAGCCGCCGACTGCGACCAGCGCGATGTCGGCGTCTTCGCTCCAGTTGAACTGGTCCCAGGCCTTTTGCAGGATGTTGTCGACGAACCAGGCGCGATCCTCGATCAGCCGGCGAATGTCCCGGCCACTGCGAAAGCGCGTGTCCAGCACCTCGCGGGCCTGGCGGATGGCCTTCTTGAAAGCCGCAATCGGGCTTGCCTTCAGGGCCAGTTCAGCCTGGAACTGGCCGCGGTCGAAGAGTTCGGGATCCACCTGCGGCATCGATTGGCTTTCCTTTCTATCTATAAGGCTGGGAGCGGCAGGTCAGGCGGAAACGCGAGGGATGGTGTCATCGCTGCGCAAGGTGAAGATTTCGTAGCCGGTTTCGGTCACCAGCAGGGTGTGTTCCCACTGGGCCGAGAGCTTGCGGTCCTTGGTGATGGCGGTCCAGCCATCGCCCAGGACCTTGGTGTCGGCCTTGCCCTGGTTGATCATCGGCTCGATGGTGAAGGTCATGCCGGCTTGCAGTTCCATGCCGGTACCGGCACGGCCGTAGTGCAGGATCTGTGGCTCTTCGTGGAACACCTTGCCGATGCCGTGGCCGCAGAACTCGCGCACGACCGAAAAGCCGTTCTTTTCAGCGTGCTTCTGGATCACTTCGCCGATATCGCCCAGGCGGCAGCCGGGTTTGACGATCTCGATGGCTTTGTACATGCATTCCTGGGTGACCTGGGACAGGCGCTCGGCCCAGACTGGCACGCTGCCGACGTGGAACATGCGGCTGGTGTCGCCGTGGTAGCCGTCCTTGATCACCGTGACGTCGATGTTCAGGGTGTCGCCGTCCTTCAGGGCCTTCTCGTTCGGAATACCGTGGCAGACCACGTGGTTGATCGAGGTGCAGATCGACTTCGGGAAGCCTTTGTAGTTGAGCGGGGCAGGGATGGCCTGCTGCACGTTGACGATGTAGTCGTGGCAGATGCGGTCGAGCTCTTCGGTGGTGATCCCGGGCTTGACGTGTTCGGCAATCATTTCCAGCACGTCGGCGGCGAGCTTGCCGGCGATACGCATTTTGGCGATGTCCTCTGGGGTTTTGAGGGTGACGGTCATACAGGCTCTCTCTACGCTCAGTGGCGCTTGCTATGCGGAATGGGCTCTGCGTGATGCGGCGCGCAGGCCTGAAAAAGGCGATTCTAACAGACGATCGCGGCAAATCCGTGGCGGCATGCATCGCTTCTCTCTATAGAATGGCGCATTCTTGAGCGATTCCAAGGGCTGGAACACCCGCGCTGACCCGGTTTTGAGAAACCGGGTTCCGTTTTCAGCCTTGCTGTGGTATAAAATGCGCCGCTTTCCGGGGATGCCCCGAAAGGCTTAAATCCACACACGTGTCGACACGATGACCTGGGTGCCTTCAGCTGAAGCTGCTGGTTGGTCATTGGGATACGTGGAGGCCAAACCCGACTTATTAAGGAACTATCATGTCCCAAGTCAACATGCGCGATATGCTGAAGGCCGGTGTGCACTTCGGTCACCAGACCCGTTACTGGAACCCGAAAATGGGTAAATACATTTTCGGCGCGCGTAACAAGATCCACATCATCAACCTTGAAAAAACCCTGCCAATGTTCAACGAAGCTCTGACTTTCGTAGAGCGTCTGGCCCAGGGCAAAAACAAGATTCTGTTCGTCGGCACCAAGCGTTCCGCTGGCAAGATCGTTGCTGAAGAAGCAGCACGTTGCGGTTCGCCGTACGTCGATCACCGCTGGTTGGGCGGCATGCTCACCAACTTCAAAACCATCCGTGCTTCCATCAAGCGTCTGCGTGACCTTGAAGTGCAAGCCGAAGACGGTACTTTCGCCAAGCTGACCAAGAAAGAGGCGCTGATGCGTACTCGCGACCTGGAAAAGCTCGATCGTTCCCTGGGTGGTATCAAGGACATGGGCGGTCTGCCTGACGCACTGTTCGTTATCGACGTTGATCACGAGCGCATTGCGATCACCGAAGCCAACAAGCTGGGCATCCCTGTTATCGGCGTAGTCGATACCAACAGCAGCCCAGAAGGCGTTGACTACATCATCCCAGGCAACGATGACGCCATCCGCGCTATCCAGCTGTACATGGGTTCGATGGCTGACGCTGTCATCCGCGGTCGCAACCACGTTGCTGGTGGTACCGAGCAGTTCGCTGAAGAAGCTCCGGTAGCCGCAGCTGAGTAATTGACGCCCTGGCGTTGACTCAGTAAGCAAAAAGGGGGCTTGGCCCCCTTTTTGCCCCCTCGAAAACCATTTGTCGGCAGCGCAGCTACAACATCTGTAACGTGCAGCGGCCTACAAGGGTGATTCGGGAAGAATTGATCGCCCGTTTGATCGGGTGGAATGGTTGAAAACCTATCCAAGAGGATTTTGAAATGGCAGAGATTACTGCAGCGTTGGTTAAAGAACTGCGTGAGCGTACCGGCGAAGGCATGATGGATTGCAAAAAGGCCTTGACCAAGGCTGGCGGCGACATCGAAAAAGCCATTGATGACATGCGTGCTTCGGGCGCCATCAAGGCTGCCAAGAAAGCAGGCAACGTTGCTGCTGAAGGCGCCATCGCGCTGAAAGAAGACGGTAAATCCGCAGTTCTGCTGGAAGTGAACTCGCAGACCGACTTCCTGGCTCTGCAGGACGACTTCAAGGCATTTGTTGCTGCCAGCATTGAGAAAGCGTTCGCTGACAAGCTGACTGACGCCGCTCCGCTGATCGCCGCTCAAGAAGCTGATCGCCTGGTACTGGTCGGCAAGGTTGGCGAAAACGTCAACATCCGTCGCCTGGCTCGCGTTGAAGGTGATGTTGTCGGTGGTTACCTGCACGGCAACAAGATCGGCGTTGTGGTTGCCCTTAAAGGCGGCAGCGTTGAGCTGGCCAAAGACATCGCTATGCACGTAGCGGCCAGCAACCCTGAATTCCTGCTGCCATCGGAAGTGTCCGCTGAAGCCATCGAACGCGAAAAAGCCGTGTTCCTGAGCCTCAACGCTGACAAGATCGCGGGCAAGCCAGAAAACATCGTTGAAAACATGATCAAAGGCCGTATCAGCAAGTTCCTGGCTGAAGCGAGCCTGGTTGAGCAGGCGTTCGTCAAGAACCCTGAAATCAAGGTTGGCGAACTGGCCAAGAAAGCCGGTGCTGAAATCGTTTCCTTCACTTACTACAAAGTAGGCGAAGGCATCGAGAAGCCGGTCGACAACTTCGCTGAAGAAGTTGCTGCCCAGCTGGCTGCCGCCAAGCAATAAGACGGTTTTCAACTGTCGCCCGAAAGAGGCTGCCCGCTCACGCGCGCAGCCTCTTTTCAAATGGGAAGGCTAATTTTATTTGGCTTCCCTTCGGAACTGGCTTACAAAGCCGTGTTCCGATGGCGCTGTGATAGCGTCCAGCTAGAGTGAACGCAAGCCGTAAACGGCTCGCCAAGAATTTTTTAAAATACGCCGCAGGAGAGATTCGCAATGGCTCAGCAGGGCAGTGGTTATCAGGCTCGCTATAAACGCATTCTACTCAAGCTCAGCGGCGAGGCCCTGATGGGCTCGGAAGAGTTCGGGATCGATCCCAAGGTACTCGACCGCATGGCGCTGGAAGTTGGCCAATTGGTCGGCATCGGCGTGCAGGTCGGCCTGGTGATTGGCGGTGGCAACCTGTTCCGCGGTGCCGCACTGAGTGCGGCGGGCATGGACCGGGTCACCGGCGACCACATGGGCATGCTGGCCACTGTGATGAACGCCCTGGCCATGCGCGATGCCCTGGAGCGCGCCAACATCTCGGCGATCGTGATGTCGGCTATTTCCATGGTAGGCGTGACCGATCACTATGACCGTCGCAAAGCCATGCGCCACCTGAACGCCAAGGAAGTGGTCATCTTCGCCGCCGGTACCGGCAACCCGTTCTTCACCACCGACTCGGCCGCATGCCTGCGTGCGATTGAAATCGATGCTGACGTCGTGTTGAAAGCGACCAAAGTCGACGGCGTATACACTGCAGATCCATTCAAAGACCCGCATGCCGAGAAGTTCGATCATCTGACCTACGATGAAGTGCTGGATCGCAAGCTGGGCGTGATGGACCTGACGGCAATTTGCCTGTGCCGCGACCACAAGATGCCGCTGCGCGTATTTAACATGAACAAGCCCGGCGCCCTGCTGAACATCGTACACGGCGGCGCGGAAGGCACTCTGATCGAGGAAGGCCAACAATGATCAACGAAATCAAGAAAGACGCCCAAGCGCGTATGCACAAATCCCTGGAGTCTCTGGCCCATGCGTTCGGCCAGATTCGTACAGGCAAGGCGCACCCCAGCATTCTGGGGAGCGTGATGGTGCCGTACTACGGTGCCGACACCTCCATCACCCAAGTGGCCAATATCACCGTAAAAGACTCGCGCACCCTGCAAGTCGTTGCCTTCGAGCGCAACATGCTCGCGGCGGTCGACAAGGCGATCCAGAGCGCCGGCCTGAACCTCAACCCGACCAACCTGGGCGAGTTGCTGCTGATTTCCATGCCTGCCCTGACTGAAGAAACCCGCAAGGGCTTCACCAAGCAGGCGCGCAGCGCAGCAGAAGATGCACGTGTTGCCGTGCGCAACATCCGTCGCGATGCCCTGGGCGAGCTGAAGAAGCTGGTCAAGGACAAGGAAATCAGCGAAGACGAAGAGCGCCGTGCGGCGGCTGACATCCAGAAGCTGACCGACAAGGCCGAAGCTGATATCGATGCGGCCACCAAGCAAAAAGAAGCGGACTTGATGGCCGTATAAGGGTCAGGGCGCTTTCATGGAAAAGACCAAGCAGACTGTGCCCTCCGTGGTGCCGCGCCATGTCGCGATCATCATGGATGGGAATAATCGCTGGGCGAAAAAACGCTTCCTGCCTGGCGTCGCCGGGCACAAAGCGGGTGTCGATGCGGTACGGGCAGTGATCGAGGTGTGCGCCGAGGCCAAGGTCGAAGTGTTGACCTTGTTCGCGTTTTCCAGTGAAAACTGGCAGCGCCCGGCCGAGGAAGTCAGTGCCTTGATGGATCTGTTCTTCAGGGCCCTGCGTCGTGAGGCCAAGCGCCTCAACGACAACAACATCACGCTGCGCATCATTGGTGATCGCTCGCGGTTCCACCCGGAGCTGCAAGCGGCCATGCGTGAGGCTGAAGCCATTACCGCCGGCAGTAACCGTTTTGTGCTGCAGATTGCCGCCAACTACGGTGGTCAGTGGGACATCGCCCAGGCTGCGCAACGGCTTGCCCGCGAAGTGCAGGCCGGCCACCTGCAGCCGGACGAAATCACGCCCGAACTGTTGCAGACCTGCCTGGTTACCGGCGACCTGCCGCTGCCGGACTTGTGCATCCGTACCGGTGGCGAGCACCGCATCAGTAATTTCCTGTTGTGGCAGTTGGCCTATACCGAGCTGTATTTCTCCGACCTGTTCTGGCCGGACTTCAAACACGATGCCATGCGTAAAGCGCTGGCCGATTTCGCTTCCCGTCAGCGTCGCTTCGGTAAAACGAGCGAGCAGATCGAAGCTGGAGCCCGGGTTTAATGCTTAAACAACGAATCATCACTGCACTGATCCTGCTGCCGATTGCCTTGTGTGGCTTTTTTCTGCTCGACGGATCCGGCTTTGCGCTGTTCATCGGCCTGGTCGTGACGCTTGGTGCCTGGGAATGGGCGCGCCTGGCCGGCTTCAGTGCGCAGTTGCCGCGGGTGGTGTATGCCGCCATCGTGGCGCTGTTGCTGTTCCTGATGTACATCCTCCCGGATCTCGCTCCTTGGGTGTTGGGTGCGGCAGTGCTGTGGTGGGCGTTGGCGACCTTCCTGGTGTTGACTTATCCGCGCACCAGCAGCCAGTGGTCCAGTGTTGCCTGCAAGCTGGTGATCGGCTTGTTGATTCTGCTGCCGGCCTGGCAAGGGCTGGTGGAGATCAAGCGTTTTCCGATCGGCAATGAGTTGATCCTGGCGGTGATGGTGTTGGTCTGGGGTGCCGATATCGGTGCCTACTTCTCCGGTCGGGCCTTCGGCAAGCGCAAGCTGGCGCCGGCGGTCAGCCCGGGCAAGAGCTGGGAGGGCGTGTACGGCGGCCTGGCCTTGACCTTGGTGATCACGCTCGTGGTCGGTGTTGTGCGTAGCTGGTCGGTGAAAGAGCTGTGCCTGGCCTTGCTGGGCGCGGCCATCGTCGTATTGATCTCGGTCGTGGGCGACCTCACCGAGAGCATGTTCAAGCGCCAGGCCGGGATCAAGGACAGCAGTAATCTGTTGCCGGGTCATGGCGGCGTGCTGGACCGTATCGACAGTCTGACCGCTGCGATCCCGATCTTTGCCGTGCTGTTGTGGATGGCTGCGTCGTGAGCCGCCTGCAACAGGTCACCGTGCTGGGTGCGACCGGCTCGGTAGGGTTGAGCGCCCTGGATGTGATCGCGCGCCACCCGGAACGCTATCAAGTTTTCGCATTGACCGGCTTCTCTCGCCTGACTGAGCTGCTGGCGTTGTGCGTGCGCCATGCGCCACGTTTTGCCGTCGTGCCTGGGGTCGCCGCCGCGCGAGGCTTGCAGGATGACCTGCGCGCCGCCGGCCTGGCCACTCAGGTGCTGGTGGGCGAGGAAGGGTTGTGCCAGGTGTCGGCCGATGCCGAGGTGGATGCCGTGGTGGCGGCTATCGTCGGCGCCGCTGGCTTGCGCCCGACCCTGGCTGCCGTCGATGCGGGCAAGAAGATCCTGCTGGCTAATAAAGAAGCGTTGGTCATGTCCGGCACGCTCTTTATGCAGGCGGTGCGCAAGAGCGGGGCGGTATTGCTGCCGCTCGACAGTGAGCACAACGCGATTTTCCAGTGCATGCCCGGCGATTTTGCCCGCGGCCTGAGCCAGGTCGGTGTACGCCGGATTTTGCTGACAGCATCCGGTGGACCTTTCCGCAAAACTCCGCTGGCGGACCTGGAGCATGTGTCTCCGGATCAGGCGTGCGCCCATCCGAACTGGTCCATGGGGCGCAAGATCTCCGTGGATTCGGCCAGCATGATGAACAAGGGCCTGGAGTTGATCGAGGCCTGCTGGTTGTTCGATGCGCGGCCCGATCAGGTCGAGGTGGTGATTCATCCGCAAAGTGTGATTCATTCCCTGGTCGACTATGTGGATGGCTCGGTGCTGGCGCAGTTGGGGAACCCCGACATGCGAACGCCGATCGCCAATGCCCTGGCCTGGCCTGAGCGGATCGATTCTGGTGTTGCACCGTTGGACCTGTTCGCGATTGCACGCCTGGACTTCGAGGCGCCGGACGAGCAGCGCTTTCCATGCCTGCGCCTGGCGCGGCAAGCCGCGGAGGCGGGCAACAGCGCGCCGGCGATGCTCAATGCGGCTAACGAGGTGGCGGTGGCGGCGTTTCTCGAACAGCGCATCCGCTTTCCGCAGATCGCGAGTATCATCGAGGATGTTCTGAGTCTTGAGCCCGTGGTGGCTGTGAATGATCTGGGGGCAGTGTTCGAGGCGGATGCCAAGGCCCGTGCCCTGGCCGAGCAATGGTTGAGCCGCAACGCGCGTTAGTCTTTGGGCGTGTTTGCGTCTTCAGGCACTGGATTGGAATGCGGAGAAATTAGATGAGTGCGCTTTACATGATTGTCGGCACCCTGGTTGCTCTGGGTGTGCTGGTTACCTTCCACGAATTCGGCCACTTCTGGGTGGCGCGTCGTTGCGGCGTCAAGGTACTGCGCTTTTCCGTTGGTTTCGGCATGCCGTTGCTGCGCTGGCACGACCGCCGTGGCACCGAGTTCGTGATCGCGGCCATCCCCTTGGGCGGCTACGTCAAGATGCTCGATGAGCGCGAAGGCGAAGTGCCGGCGGATCAACTGGACCAGTCCTTCAATCGCAAGACCGTTCGTCAGCGCATCGCTATTGTCGCCGCCGGCCCGATCGCCAATTTCCTGTTGGCCATGGTGTTCTTCTGGTTCCTGGCCATGCTCGGCAGCGAACAGATACGTCCGGTGATCGGCGCGGTTGAAGCGGACAGCATGGCGGCGAAGGCGGGATTGGTCGCCGGGCAGGAAATTGTTTCCATTGATGGCGAACCAACCACCGGTTGGGGTGCGGTCAATTTGCAGTTGGTACGTCGCCTGGGCGAAAGCGGCACCGTCAAGGTGGTGGTGCGCGAGCAGGACTCTTCCGCCGAGACCCCGCGTGAACTGGCCCTCGACCATTGGCTCAAGGGGGCCGATGAGCCGGACCCGATCAAGTCCCTGGGCATTCGCCCATGGCGCCCGGCCTTGCCGCCGGTGCTCGCCGAGCTCGACCCGAAAGGCCCGGCCCAGGCCGCAGGTCTGAAAACCGGCGACCGCCTGCTGGCCCTCGATGGCCAGGCGCTGGGCGACTGGCAGCAAGTGGTCGACCTGGTGCGTGTACGGCCTGATACCAAAATTGTGCTGAAAGTTGAGCGCGATGGTGCTCAAATCGACGTCCCCGTGGCCCTGGCGGTTCGCGGGGAAGCCAAGGCGGCCGGGGGTTACCTCGGTGCCGGCGTGAAAAGCCCGGAGTGGCCGCCGTCGATGATGCGCGAGGTCAGTTTCGGGCCGTTGGCGGCAATTGGCGAGGGTGCGAAACGCACTTGGACCATGAGCGTGCTGACTCTCGAATCGCTCAAGAAAATGTTGTTCGGCGAGCTCTCGGTAAAAAACTTGAGTGGGCCGATAACCATTGCTAAAGTGGCGGGCGCTTCTGCCCAGTCGGGTGTCGCGGATTTCCTGAATTTCCTGGCTTATCTGAGTATTAGCCTTGGGGTTCTGAATTTGTTGCCCATTCCAGTATTGGATGGGGGGCATCTGTTGTTTTATCTGGTCGAGTGGGTGCGTGGTCGCCCCTTGTCGGATCGGGTGCAGGGTTGGGGGATACAGATCGGTATCAGTTTGGTGGTCGGGGTGATGTTGTTAGCCTTGGTCAACGATCTGGGACGACTGTAACGCTTCGCTGAATTGCGAATCTGCCGCATTTTGCGGCAGTTTGTTTATTGCCAGTTGGAATAAGAAAGGACTTCATGAAACGTCTGCTGCTAACTGCGGTTCTCACCGTATTGATGATCGCCGAAGTTCACGCCGAGTCCTTCACTATCTCCGATATTCGCGTCAACGGCCTCCAGCGGGTTTCCGCGGGTAGCGTCTTTGGTGCCTTGCCGTTGAACGTCGGGGAACAGGCTGATGACCGTCGCCTGGTGGAATCCACTCGTGCGCTGTTCAAAACCGGGTTCTTTCAAGATATCCAACTGGGTCGCGAAGGTAACGTCCTGGTCATCACCGTCGTCGAGCGACCTTCCGTCGCCAGTATCGAGATCGAGGGTAACAAGGCGATCTCCACTGAAGACCTGATGAAGGGCCTCAAGCAATCCGGCCTGGCCGAGGGCGAGATCTTCCAGCGCGCCACCCTCGAGGGTGTGCGTAACGAGCTGCAACGCCAGTACGTTGCCCAGGGCCGCTACTCCGCGACCGTGGAAACGGAAGTGGTCCCGCAGCCTCGTAACCGTGTCGGCCTCAAGGTCAACATCAACGAAGGCACCGTGGCGGCCATTCAGCACATCAACGTGGTGGGCAACACCAAGTTCCCTGATGAAGACCTGATCGGCCTGTTCGAGCTCAAGACCACCAACTGGCTGTCGTTCTTCAAGAACGACGACAAGTACGCCCGTGAAAAACTCTCCGGTGACCTGGAGCGCTTGCGTTCCTACTACCTGGATCGTGGCTATATCAACATGGATATCGCTTCGACCCAGGTGTCCATCACCCCTGACAAGAAGCATGTGTACATCACCGTCAACGTCAACGAGGGTGAGAAGTACAAGGTCCGCGACGTCAAGCTCAGCGGCGACTTGAAAGTGCCTGAAGACCAGGTCAAGGCCCTGTTGCTGGTGCAGAAAGACCAGGTGTTCTCGCGCAAGCTGATGACCACCACGTCCGAACTGATCACCCGTCGCCTGGGTAACGAAGGCTATACCTTCGCCAACGTCAACGGCGTGCCGACCCCGCACGATGACGACCACACCGTGGACATCACCTTCGTGGTCGACCCGGGCAAGCGTGCCTACGTGAACCGCATCAACTTCCGTGGCAACACCAAGTCTGCGGACGAAGTGCTGCGTCGTGAAATGCGTCAGATGGAAGGTGGCTGGGCGTCGACCTACCTGATCGACCAGTCCAAGACCCGTCTTGAACGTCTGGGTTTCTTCAAGGAAGTCAACGTCGAAACCCCGGCCGTACCGGGTGTGGACGACCAGGTTGACGTGAACTACGCCGTTGAAGAACAAGCCTCGGGCTCGATCACCGCCAGCGTCGGTTTCGCACAGAGTGCCGGCCTGATCCTCGGTGGTTCGATCACCCAGAACAACTTCCTCGGTACCGGTAACAAGGTTTCCATCGGCCTGACTCGCAGCGAATACCAGAGCCGCTATAACTTCGGTTATGTCGACCCCTACTGGACCGCTGACGGTGTGAGCCTGGGCTACAACGCCTTCTATCGCACCACCGACTACAAAGACCTCGACGTCAACGTTGCCAGCTATGCGATCGACAGCCTGGGTGCCGGCGTCAACATCGGTTACCCGATCAGTGAGACCTCGCGTCTGACCTTCGGCCTGACCGCGCAGCAGGATAAGATCAAGACCGGTGTGTACACCGTGGATGAGATCTTCGACTTCACCCGTCGTGAAGGCGACCAGTTCCTGAACTTCAAGGCGTCTGCCGGCTGGTCCGAGTCGACCCTGAACAAAGGCGTACTGGCCACCCGTGGTCACTCCCAGAGCGTGACCCTGGAAGCCACCACGCCGGGCAGCGACCTGTCGTTCTTCAAGCTCGACTACCGTGGCCAGTTGTTCCAGCCTTTGAGCGACAACTACACCATGCGCCTGCACACTGAACTGGGCTATGGCGACGGTTATGGTTCGACCAGCGGCTTGCCGTTCTATGAGAACTACTATGCAGGTGGTTTCAACTCGGTTCGCGGCTTCAAGGACAGCACCTTGGGTCCTCGTGGTACCCCTAGCCGTGGCGCTGGCGTGACCGGTAACACCGGCACCGTGGCGGATACGGACACTAGCGCACTGCCATTCGGTGGTAACGTGCTGATCCAGGGTGGTGCCGAGATCCTGTTCCCGCTGCCGTTCGTGAAAGATCAGCGGTCCCTGCGTACTTCGGTTTTCTGGGATGTGGGTAACGTATTCGACTCCAAGTGCGATCAGGTCACCAACCCGACTGGCGTGAAGTCCAATACCCAGTGTAACGAAGTAAGCCTCAGCAACCTGGCGAGCTCCGTAGGTGTTGGCGTGACGTGGGTGACTGCGCTTGGTCCGTTGAGCTTTGCTCTGGCCATGCCAGTCAAGAAACCGGATAACGCTGAAACCCAGATTTTCCAATTCTCCCTCGGCCAGACGTTCTAAGCGTCTGACCCAAGATAACGACAACGGATCTGTAGGAGTACATCGTGCGTAAGTTGACTCAATTGGTTCTGCTGGCCACTGTGCTGGTAACCACCCCGGCCTTCGCCGAGATGAAAATCGCCGTCCTGAACTATCAGATGGCCCTGCTGGAATCCGACGCGGCCAAGAAGTACGCGGTGGATGCCGAGAAGAAGTTCGGTCCGCAACTGACCAAGCTCAAAACGTTGGAAAGCAGTGCCAAGGGCATCCAGGATCGTCTGGTAGCCGGTGGCGACAAGATGCAGCAAGGCGAGCGTGAGCGCCTGGAGCTTGAATTCAAGCAAAAGGCCCGTGACTACCAGTTCCAGTCCAAGGAGCTGAACGAAGCCAAGGCTGTTGCCGACCGCGAAATGCTTAAGCAGCTCAAGCCGAAACTCGACAGCGCTGTGGAAGAAGTCATCAAGAAAGGTGCCTTTGACCTGGTGTTCGAGCGCGGCGCCGTGATTGACGTCAAGCCTCAATACGACATCACCCGCCAGGTGATCGAGCGCATGAACCAGCTGAAGTAAGCCATGACCGCGACTATCAAGCTCGGCGAGTTGGCCGAGTTCCTGGGAGCCACCTTGCGTGGTTCCCCGGAGAAAGAAATCACTGGGCTAGCCACCTTGCAGGAGGCTGGCCCATCTCAGTTGAGCTTCCTCGCAAATCCCCAATACCGTAAATACCTGGCCGATAGCCAAGCCGCAGCCCTGCTGCTGAAGGCTGCTGACGCCGAGGGTTACGCCGGGGATGCGCTGGTGGTGCCTGATCCGTACCTCGCTTATGCGCGGGTATCCCACCTGTTCGATCCGAAACCCAAGGCGGCTGGAGGGATTCACCCGACGGCGGTGATCGCCGATGATGCCCAGGTTGATCCTGCGGCGAGCATTGGCGCCTTTGCCGTGATCGAAAGTGGCGCGCGCATTGGCGCCGGTGTCACCGTGGGCGCTCAGTGCTTTATCGGCGCACGCTGTGAAATCGGTGCCGATGGCTGGCTGGCGCCCCGCGTGACCCTGTACCACGATGTGCGTATCGGGCAGCGGGTGGTCATTCAGTCGGGCGCGGTGATCGGTGGTGAAGGCTTCGGTTTTGCCAATTCGAAAGGCGTTTGGCACAAGATTGCCCAGGTCGGCGGCGTATTGATCGGCGACGATGTGGAAATCGGCGTCAATACCGCTGTTGATCGCGGGGCTTTGGCCGATACCGTGATCGGCAATGGCGTGAAGCTCGATAACCAGATCCAGATTGCCCACAACGTACAGATTGGCGATCACACCGCCATGGCGGCCTGCGTAGGCATATCCGGCAGCACCAAGATCGGCAAGCATTGCATGCTCGCCGGTGGCGTAGGGCTGGTTGGGCACATCGATATTTGCGACAACGTCTTCATCACCGGCATGACCATGGTCACCCACTCGATTACCGAGCCCGGTGCCTATTCGTCCGGTACCGCCATGCAGCCTGCGGCTGAATGGCGCAAGAGTGCGGCGCGTTTGAGGCACATCGACGACATGGCTCGACGTCTCAAACAGCTGGAAAAGCGTGTTGGGGACGTGACCCCTGGCGGTAATGCTTCATCAGAAGGCTGATACCATTTCCATATCAAGTGTGCACAGCCGCTAGACTGCCTCCTTGATTTGCTAGCGGGGCGTGCGTTTAGTCGCCCGCCCCCAATCTTTATTACAGGCTTCCCCCCGAAATGATGGACATCAACGAGATTCGCGAATACCTGCCTCACCGTTACCCGTTCCTGCTGGTGGACCGTGTAGTGGACCTCAATGTTGAGGAAAAGCGCATTCGTGCCTACAAGAATGTCAGCATCAACGAACCGTTCTTCAATGGCCACTTTCCCGCGCATCCGATCATGCCGGGCGTGTTGATCATTGAAGCAATGGCCCAGGCTGCCGGTATCCTTGGTTTCAAAATGCTCGACCTCAAGCCTGCCGACGGCACGCTTTATTATTTCGTGGGCTCCGACAAGTTGCGTTTCCGCAACCCGGTCACCCCGGGTGACCAGTTGATCCTGGAAGCCAAGTTCATCAGCTGCAAGCGCCAGATCTGGAAGTTCGAATGCCAGGCCTCGGTGGATGGCAAGCCGGTGTGCTCCGCCGAAATCATCTGCGCGGAACGCAAACTATGAGTTTGATTGACCCTCGCGCAATCATCGATCCGTCGGCCGTACTGGCCGCCGACGTTGAGGTCGGCCCTTGGTCGATCGTCGGCGCAGGTGTGGAAATCGGCGAGGGGACTGTCATCGGGCCGCACGTGATCCTCAAGGGACCGACCCGCATTGGCAGGCACAATCGCATCTATCAGTTTTCCTCGATAGGCGAAGACACCCCCGACATGAAGTACAAGGGGGAAGAAACACGCCTGGTAATCGGTGATCACAACATCATTCGTGAAGGCGTGACCATTCACCGTGGCACCGTGCAGGACCGTGCCGAGACCACGTTGGGTGATCACAACCTGGTCATGGCCTACGCGCATATCGGCCACGACAGCGTGATCGGCAACCACTGCATCCTGGTCAACAACACCGCGTTGGCAGGCCATGTACACGTTGACGATTGGGCGATCCTGTCCGGTTTCACCCTGGTGCATCAGTACTGCCACATCGGCGCCCATAGTTTTTCCGGCATGGGCACGGCTATCGGCAAGGATGTCCCGGCGTTCGTCACGGTGTTCGGCAACCCTGCCGAAGCCCGCAGCATGAACTTCGAAGGCATGCGCCGTCGTGGTTTCAGCGACGATGCGATCCACGCCCTGCGTCGCGCCTACAAGGTGGTTTACCGCCAGGGCCTGACGGTTGAGCAGGCATTGGCTGAACTGACCGAGCCGGCAATGTTGTTCCCGGAAGTCGCGGTGTTCCGTGACTCGATCCAGGCGTCGACCCGCGGCATCACGCGCTGATCATGGCCAATCTGCGTATCGCATTGGTCGCCGGGGAAGCTTCCGGCGATATCCTGGGCGCGGGGCTGATGCGGGCGCTCAAGGCCCAGCATCCAGCGGTCGAGTTCATTGGCGTGGGCGGCCCGTTGATGCAGGCTGAGGGCCTCACCTCCTACTTCCCCATGGAGCGCTTGTCGGTCATGGGGTTGGTGGAAGTGCTGGGCCGTCTGCGTGAGCTGCTGGCACGGCGCAAGCTGCTGATTCAGACCCTGATCCAAGAAAAACCTGACGTGTTCATCGGAATCGACGCGCCGGATTTCACCCTCAATATCGAACTCAAGTTGCGTCAGGCCGGGATCAAGACCGTGCATTACGTCAGCCCGTCCGTGTGGGCGTGGCGGCAGAAGCGCGTGCTGAAGATCCGCGAAGGCTGTGATTTGATGCTGACCTTGCTGCCGTTCGAAGCCCGTTTCTACGAAGAGAAGGGCGTGCCGGTGCGGTTTGTCGGGCACACGCTGGCCGACACCATCCCGCTGCACGCCGATCGTGCTGCGGCGCGTGCCGAACTGGGCTTGCCGGACGGCCCGCTGGTCGCGCTGATGCCGGGCAGTCGGGGTGGCGAAGTGGGCCGCCTGGGCGCGCTGTTTTTTGATGCCGCCGAGCGCCTGCTGATCATGAAGCCTGGCGTGCGCTTTGTGCTGCCGTGTGCGAGCCCGCAACGTCGCGCACAGATCGAAACCTTGCTGCAAGGGCGCAACCTGCCGTTGACCCTGCTCGATGGTCACTCGCACCTGGCCCTGGCGGCGTGCGACGCGGTGCTGATCGCCTCGGGTACCGCGACCCTGGAAGCGTTGCTGTACAAGCGTCCGATGGTCGTGGCTTACCGCCTGGCGCCGCTGACCTTCTGGATTCTCAAGCGTATGGTTAAAAGCCCCTACATCTCCTTGCCCAATCTGCTGGCCCAGCGCCTGTTGGTGCCGGAATTGTTGCAGGACGATGCAACGCCCGCAGCCCTGGCGCAGACGCTACTCCCCTTGATCGACGGCGGCGAAGAGCAGACCCGCGGCTTTGACGAGATCCACCGCACCCTGCGGCGCGATGCGTCAAACCAGGCGGCGGATGCCGTGTTGACCTTGATCGGCCATAAACAGGAAGCCCTATGACGACGCAAATGGGGCTGGATTTCAGCCTGGTCGCGCAAGCCCACGAACTGGTGGCCGGCGTGGATGAAGTCGGGCGCGGCCCGCTCTGTGGTGCCGTGGTGACGGCGGCGGTGATTCTTGACCCGAACCGGCCGATCCTCGGCCTCAACGACTCGAAGAAACTCACCGAAGCGCGTCGGGAAAAACTCTTCGACGAGATCTGTGAAAAGGCCCTGAGCTGGCATATTGCCCGGGCCGAAGTCGAAGAGATCGACGAGTTGAATATCCTCCACGCCACCATGCTTGCCATGCAGCGCGCCGTCGAGGGCCTGCATATCACCCCGAAACTGGCGATGATCGATGGCAATCGCTGCCCGAAACTGGCGATGCCGGCTGAAGCGGTGGTCAAGGGTGATAGCAAGGTGCCTGCCATCGCGGCCGCCTCGATTCTGGCCAAGGTCAGCCGTGACCGTGAAATGGCTGCGTTCGAATTGATCTACCCCGGCTATGGCATCGCGGGCCATAAAGGCTACCCGACGCCCGTTCATCTGGAAGCGCTGGCCCGTCTCGGCCCGACGCCGATCCACCGCCGCTCGTTCGCCCCGGTGCGCCTGGCTTACGAACAGCGCGAGAGCCTCAGCGAGGTTTAGTCGCGAGGCTGATGTTTTTGCCCAGGCCCGGTACAATCCCGGGCCTTGTTGTTTCTACGTTTAAGACAGGATCACTATGCCGGCTTCATTCGTTCACCTACGCCTGCACACTGAATACTCCCTGGTCGACGGCCTGGTACGGATCAAACCGCTGGTCAAAACCCTGGTGGGCATGAACATGCCTGCCGTCGCGGTCACCGATCAGAACAACATGTGTTCCCTGGTCAAGTTCTACAAGAACGCCATGGGCGCCGGCATCAAGCCGATCTGCGGCGCCGACCTGTGGCTGTCGAACAAAGACCCGGATAACCCTCTGAGCCGCATCAGCCTGTTGGCGATGAACGGCGTCGGTTATCGCAACCTCACCGAACTGATTTCCCGTGGCTTCATCGACGGCCAGCGCAACGGCGCGGTGATCATCGAGCGTGAGTGGGTGGCCGAGGCCAGCGAGGGCGTGATCATGCTCTCGGCGGCCAAAGAGGGCGAAATCGGGATCGCGCTGCTGGGCGGCAACCCGCAGGAAGCCGAAGTGCTGGCCCGCGAGTGGATGGCCGTGTTTCCTGACCGCTTCTACCTGGAAGTCCAGCGCACCAACCGCCCCAACGATGAAGAACATCTGCACGCCGCCGTGGCCCTGGCCGACAAGCTGGGCGCGCCGCTGGTGGCGACCAACGATGTGCGCTTCATCAAGAAGGAAGATTTCGAAGCCCACGAAACCCGCGTGTGCATCGGCGAAGGGCGGGCCCTGGATGACCCGCGCCGCTCGAAAAACTACAGCGAAGAGCAATACCTCAAAAGCGCCGAGGAAATGGCCGAGCTGTTCAGCGACCTGCCCGAGGCCCTGGAAAACTCCGTCGAAATCGCCAAGCGCTGCAATATCGAAGTGAAGCTGGGCAAGCACTTCCTGCCCAACTTCCCGATTCCCGAAGGCATGACCATCGATGAGTATTTCCGCAAGGTATCGTTCGATGGCCTGGAGGAACGCCTCTCGGTCCTGCTGCCCAAGGACACCACCGAAGATTACGAAGCCAAGCGTCAGGTCTACGTCGACCGGCTGAATTTCGAGCTGGATATCATCATCCAGATGGGGTTCCCCGGTTACTTCCTGATCGTGATGGACTTTATCCAGTGGGCCAAGAGTAACGGCGTGCCGGTCGGTCCAGGCCGGGGCTCGGGTGCCGGCTCGCTGGTTGCCTATGTGCAGAAGATCACCGACCTCGACCCGCTGGAATATGACCTGCTGTTCGAACGCTTCCTTAACCCGGAACGGGTCTCCATGCCCGACTTCGACGTCGACTTCTGCATGGACGGTCGCGACCGCGTGATCGAATACGTGGCCGATAAGTATGGCCGCAACGCCGTGAGCCAGATCATCACGTTCGGTTCCATGGCGGCCAAGGCGGTAATCCGCGACGTGGCCCGGGTGCAGGGCAAGTCCTACGGGCTGGCGGATCGCCTGTCGAAGATGATCCCGTTCGAAGTCGGCATGACCCTGGAAAAGGCCTACGAGCAGGAAGAAATCCTGCGCGACTTCATCAAGGTCGACGAAGAAGCCGCCGAAATCTGGGAGATGGCGCGCAAGCTCGAAGGCGTGGTGCGTAACGTCGGTAAACACGCCGGTGGCGTGGTGATCGCGCCGACCAAGCTCACCGACTTTTCGCCGATCTATTGCGACGAAGAAGGCGATGGCCTGGTGACCCAGTTCGACAAGGACGACGTGGAGGCGGCCGGCCTGGTGAAGTTCGACTTCCTCGGCCTGCGGACTCTGACGATCATCGACTGGGCGCTCAAGACGATCAACCGCGACCGTGCCAAGGTCGGCGAAGCACCGCTGGACATCGCGTTTATCCCGCTGGATGACAAGCCGACCTACAGCCTGCTGCAAAAAGCCGAAACCACGGCGGTGTTCCAGCTGGAATCCCGCGGCATGAAAGAGCTGATCAAAAAGCTCAAGCCCGACTGCCTGGAAGACTTGATCGCACTGGTCGCCCTGTTCCGTCCGGGCCCGCTGCAATCGGGCATGGTGGATGACTTCATCAACCGTAAGCACGGTCGCGCCGAACTGGCCTACCCGCACTCGGACTACCAGTACGAAGGCCTCAAGCCGGTACTGGCACCGACCTACGGCATCATCCTGTACCAGGAACAGGTGATGCAGATCGCCCAGGTCATGGCCGGTTACACCCTCGGTGGTGCGGACATGCTGCGTCGCGCCATGGGTAAGAAAAAGCCCGAGGAAATGGCCAAGCAGCGCGGCGGTTTCATCGAGGGTTGCGCCACCAACAATATTGACGCCGACCTTGCCGGTAACATTTTCGACCTGGTGGAAAAATTCGCCGGTTATGGCTTCAACAAATCCCACTCCGCTGCCTACGGCCTGGTGTCGTACCAGACCGCCTGGCTGAAGGCCCACTACCCGGCGCCGTTCATGGCCGCGGTACTCTCGGCGGATATGCACAACACCGACAAGGTCGTGACCTTGATCGAGGAAGTGCGAACCATGAAGCTGCGCCTCGACGCGCCGGACGTGAACGCCTCGGAGTTCAAGTTCACCGTGAACGACGAAGGCCGCATCATCTATGGCCTGGGCGCGATCAAGGGGGTGGGCGAGGGCCCGGTGGAAGCGATCACCGAGGCGCGCCAAAACGGCCCGTTCAAGGATCTGTTCGATTTCTGCGCGCGGGTCGACCTCAAGCGCATCAACAAACGTACCCTCGATGGCTTGATCCGCAGCGGCGCCCTCGACCGTCTCGGCCCGTATTTCCATGATGAGCCGAAGGCCTACCAGGCGAATATCGACCGCAATCGCGCGGTGCTGCTGACCGCCATGGAAGAAGCGATCAAGGCCGCCGAACAGACCGCCCGCACCCACGACAGCGGTCACGCCGACCTGTTTGGCGGGTTGTTCGTCGAAGAAGACGCGGATGTCTACGCCAACCATCGCAAGGCCAAGGAGCTGACCCTCAAGGAACGCCTCAAAGGTGAGAAAGACACCCTGGGCCTGTACCTGACCGGTCATCCGATTGACGAATACGAAGGGGAAATCCGTCGTTTCGCCCGTCAGCGCATCATCGACCTGAAACCGGCGCGCGACACCCAGACCGTCGCCGGCATGATTATCGCCCTGCGGGTGATGAAAAACAAAAAGGGCGACAAGATGGGCTTTATCACCCTCGACGACCGCTCCGGCCGGATCGAGGCGTCGCTGTTTGCCGATGCGTTCCATTCGGCGCAGTCGCTGTTGCAGACCGACGCCATGGTGGTGGTGGAGGGGGAGGTCAGCAACGACGACTTCTCCGGCGGCCTGCGCCTGCGGATCAAGCGCGTGATGAGCATGGAAGACGCGCGCACCAACCTGGCCGAAAGCCTGCGCTTGAAGGTCAAGACCGAGGCGCTCAAGGGCGATCAGCTGCGCTGGTTGGGGGACTTGCTCAAACGCCACCGTGGCGCATGCCCGGTGACCATGGAATACACCGGTAACGACGCCAAGGCCATGCTGCAGTTCGGCGAGACCTGGCGAATTGATCCCGCTGATGGCTTGATTCAAGCATTGCGTGACCAGTTCGGTCGTGACAACGTCTTCCTCCAATACCGTTGACGATCAGGTGATGGCAAATAGCCTGATCTCGACCAAACATTTAATCTCGACCTAGACGCGCCTCTCCCTTAAGGTAGGGCGCGAATAGACAACCGGCTGGCCAGGCACTCCTTGGCCGTCGACCCAAGACGGACGCTTATGAACCCGAATTTTCTTGATTTCGAACAGCCGATCGCTGACCTGCAAGCCAAGATCGAAGAACTGCGCCTGGTCGGCAATGACAACTCGCTGAATATCGGCGATGAAATCGCTCGCCTGCAAGACAAGAGCAGCTCGCTCACCGAAGACATCTTCGGCAAGTTGACCAGCTGGCAGATTGCGCGCCTGGCCCGCCATCCGCGCCGTCCGTACACCCTGGACTACATTCAGCACATCTTCACCGAGTTCGACGAGCTGCACGGCGACCGCCACTTCTCCGACGACGCCGCCATCGTGGGCGGTATCGCTCGCCTGGACGACCAGCCGGTGATGGTGATCGGTCACCAGAAAGGCCGTGAAGTGCGCGAGAAAGTCCGCCGTAACTTCGGCATGCCGCGTCCGGAAGGCTACCGCAAGGCTTGCCGCCTGATGGAAATGGCCGAGCGCTTCAAGATGCCGATCCTGACGTTCATCGACACCCCGGGCGCGTACCCGGGTATCGACGCCGAAGAGCGCAACCAGAGCGAAGCGATCGCCTGGAACCTGCGCGTCATGTCCCGCCTGAAAACCCCGATCATTGCCACCGTGATTGGTGAAGGTGGTTCCGGCGGTGCGTTGGCCATTGGTGTCTGCGACCAACTGAACATGCTGCAATATTCGACCTACGCGGTGATCTCGCCGGAAGGTTGCGCCTCGATCCTGTGGAAAACCGCCGAGAAAGCGCCGGACGCTGCCGAAGCGATGGGCATCACCGCCGATCGCCTCAAGGGCCTGGGGATCGTGGATAAAGTCATCGCCGAACCATTGGGCGGCGCCCACCGCGACCCGGCCGCCGCTGCCGCGACCATCCGTGCCGAACTGGGTTCGCAACTGGCGATGCTCAAGAAGCTGGATACCGAAGCACTGTTGGCCCGGCGTTACGAGCGCCTGATGAGCTACGGTCTCTAAACCGCAGCCGTAAAAAATGTGGGAGGGGGCTTGCTCCCGATTGCCGAGCGTCAGTCAATGCATCTGGTGACTGACCTGCCGCAATCGGGAGCAAACCCCCTCCCACATTTGCTTTGTGTATGCTTGGCCAACGTATTTCAGGTTTGCGGCGGTAACATCTGATGAAACCATTACTTTCCGCCAAACTTCTGCAAACCCTGGCGCCCTGGCGCAACGCTCCGGCCTGGCATATCGCTTTTTCCGGCGGGCTTGATTCCACCGTCCTGCTGCACCTCCTGGCAAATCTCGCCAAAACTGAGAAGCTTCCTACGCTCGGCGCTGTTCATGTCCACCATGGCCTGCAAGCTGCGGCCGATGCCTGGCCCGCTCATTGTCAGTCGGTCTGTGACGCCCTTGGCGTGCCGTTGCGGGTGATGCGCGTGCAGGTGCGGGCTGGCGCAAGCCTGGAGCGCGCAGCCCGTGATGCGCGCTATCAGGCATTCAGTGAGGTGGTCGGGGCAGGGGAAGTGTTGCTCATCGGCCAGCACCGCGACGATCAGGCCGAAACCTTGCTGTTTCGTCTGTTGCGCGGCGCGGGGGTGCAAGGGTTGGCGGCCATGCCGATGCAGCGTGCGCTGGCGGGCGGTCATCTGCTGCGGCCGTTGCTGCGCAGTTCACGCGCGCAGCTGCAGGCCTACGCCGAGGAGCACCAGTTGACGTGGATCGAAGACCCTTCCAACGCCGATCCCCGCTTTTCGCGCAATTACCTGCGCCATCGTGTATTCCCGCGCCTGACCGAGCGCTGGCCCCAGGCCGTGGCCAACCTGGCCCGTGCCGCTGAACATTTGAGCGAAGCCCAAGGTCTGTTGGACGAGTTGGCGCACATCGACCTGCAAGCCGCCGAGCAGCCTTCGCCTTTTCCGTGGCTGCCCTTGCCGTCCTTGGCCCTGGCGCCGTTGTGTGAGCTTTCCGACGTGCGTCAACGCAACGCCCTGCGCCATTGGCTGAGCCCGCTCACGCGTTTACCCGACAGCGACCACTGGGCCGGCTGGCATTCCCTGCGCGACGCCAAGCTCGATGCACAACCCCTGTGGCGCTTGGCCAACGGCGATCTGCACCGTTGCGGCGAGCGCATCTGGTGGCTGCCCTCCAGTTGGTCGGAGTTTTCCGACGCATCGGTGAGCTGGGCGCAGCCGCAAAACCCGCTAGAGTTACCGGGTAATGGCCAACTCCGGTTGATCGGTCGGGTTCCCGAGGGCGTGTTGCAGGTTCGCTATCGCCAGGGCGGCGAAATCATCGACATTCCGGGGCGCGGTCGGCGCGATTTGAAGCGTCTGCTCAACGAAAGTGGGCTGCCGGGTTTTGTCCGTGGCAGATTGCCGCTGCTGTATCGGGGCGAGCAATTGCTGGCTGTGCCCAGCCTTGCAGGGCTTTGGAAGACGTCGAATGACGGCTGGCAATTACATTGGATGCCACAGACCTGCGATCAAGGTTTGAGCTGATAGCGCCTTTCCGGTAGACTACGCTCCCTTCTTGATACAACTTCTGTGGATTCGCCTGAATCGCAGCAGTTGCCGATTACCAAGCAGTCTTTGCTGGGCGATTCCAAAAAATGTGTAGCGATCAACGTACCGGTGTTTCATTGCTGGTCTGTCACCACGCGGCGGTTTTTTTGAAAGGTGCACTGTGATTAATGCAGGTGATCGGGGGCTTCGGCCTTCCTTCGCTTTCCCCGGCGGCTCGGACCGCTTTAACGCAGACTTCTAGGGTTTTTCATGACGCGCTACATATTCGTCACGGGCGGTGTTGTTTCTTCATTGGGGAAAGGCATTGCCTCCGCTTCATTGGCGGCCATCCTGGAGGCGCGGGGACTTAAGGTCACCATGCTCAAGCTGGACCCGTACATCAACGTTGACCCGGGCACCATGAGCCCGTTCCAGCACGGTGAAGTGTTCGTCACCCACGACGGCGCCGAGACCGACCTGGACCTGGGCCACTACGAGCGGTTCATCCGCACGACCATGACCCAGAACAACAACTTCACCACCGGCCGTGTCTACGAACACGTGCTGCGCAAGGAGCGTCGTGGTGACTACCTGGGTGCAACCATCCAGGTGATCCCGCACATCACCGACGAAATCAAGCGCCGCATCATCAAGGGCGCGGGCGATGCCGACGTGGCGATGGTCGAGATCGGTGGCACCGTGGGTGACATCGAATCCCAACCGTTCCTCGAAGCCATCCGCCAGTTGCGTTTCGAAGTCGGCGCCAAGCGCGCGATGCTGATGCACCTGACACTGGTGCCCTACATCGCCACCGCCGGCGAAACCAAAACCAAGCCAACCCAGCACTCGGTCAAGGAACTGCGTTCCATCGGCCTGCAGCCGGACGTGCTGGTGTGCCGTTCCGATCACCCGATCGATATTTCCTCGCGTCGCAAGATCGCGCAGTTCACCAACGTTGAAGAGCGTGCGGTGATTGCCCTGGAAGACGCCGACACCATCTACAAGATCCCGGGCATCCTGCATTCCCAGGGCCTGGACGATTTTGTGGTCGAGCGTTTCGGCCTGCAATGCGGCGGCGCGGATCTGTCCGAGTGGGAAGCCGTGGTCGACGCCAAGCTCAACCCCGAGCACGAAGTCACCATCGCCATGGTCGGCAAGTACATGGAGCTTTTGGACGCGTACAAGTCGCTGATCGAAGCGATGAGCCACGCCGGCATCAGCAACCGTACCAAGGTCAACCTGCGCTATATCGATTCCGAAGACATCGAGAACCAAGGCACCGCGCTGCTCGAAGGCGTCGACGCGATCCTCGTTCCAGGCGGTTTCGGCCTGCGTGGCGTGGAAGGCAAGATCACCGCCGTGCAGTACGCTCGTGAGCACAAGGTGCCGTACCTGGGGATCTGCCTGGGCATGCAAGTGGCCGTTATCGAGTTCGCTCGTAACGTGCTGGGTTGGAAAGACGCCAACTCCACCGAGTTCGATCATTCCAGCGGCCACCCGGTCGTAGGCCTGATCACCGAGTGGGAAGACGCCACCGGCGCCGTTGAAACCCGTACCGAATCGTCCGACCTGGGCGGCACCATGCGCCTCGGCGCGCAAGACTGCCTGCTGGAGCCGGGTTCGCTGGTTCACGACTGCTACGGCAAGGACGTGATCGTCGAGCGTCACCGTCACCGCTACGAAGTGAACAACAACCTGCTGCCGCAGATCAAAGCAGCCGGCCTGAAAGTCTCCGGTCGCTCCGGTGACGGCAAGCTGGTCGAAGTGGTCGAGGCGCCGGATCATCCATGGTTCGTGGCCTGCCAGTTCCACCCTGAGTTCACCTCGACGCCGCGCGACGGTCACCCGTTGTTCAGCGGTTTCGTTAAAGCAGCACTGACGCAACATCAGAAGAAGGCGTGAAGCTGATGGCCCAGAAGATCATTCGCGTAGGCGACATCGAGATTGCCAACGACAAGCCCATGGTGCTGTTCGGCGGCATGAACGTGCTGGAAAGCCGCGACATGGCGATGCAGGTCTGTGAAGAGTACGTCAAGGTTACCCAGAAACTGGGTATCCCTTATGTGTTCAAGGCCAGCTTCGACAAGGCCAACCGTTCGTCCGTGACCTCCTATCGCGGCCCGGGCCTTGAAGAAGGCATGCGGATCTTCCAGGACATCAAGCAAGCCTTCGGCGTGCCGATCATCACCGACGTCCACGAGCCTGAACAGGCTGCCGTGGTCGCCGAGGTGTGCGACATCATCCAGTTGCCGGCCTTCCTGTCGCGCCAGACCGACCTCGTGGTCGCCATGGCCAAGACCGGTGCGGTGATCAATATCAAGAAAGCCCAGTTCCTCGCGCCCCAGGAAATGAAGCACATCCTGAACAAGTGCGTGGAAGCGGGTAACGACCAGTTGATCCTCTGCGAGCGCGGTTCGAGCTTCGGCTACAACAACCTCGTGGTGGACATGCTCGGTTTCGGCATCATGAAACAGTTCGAATACCCGGTGTTCTTCGACGTGACCCACGCGCTGCAAATGCCGGGTGGCCGCGCCGATTCCGCTGGCGGGCGTCGTGCCCAGGTATTGGACCTGGCCAAGGCCGGCATCAGCCAGTCCCTGGCCGGCCTGTTCCTGGAAGCCCACCCGGACCCGGACAACGCCAAATGCGACGGTCCTTGCGCCCTGCGCCTGGACAAACTGGAGCCATTCCTGGCCCAGCTCAAGCAGTTGGACGAACTGGTCAAGAGTTTTCCGATGGTAGAGACCGCGTAAGCGCCATTTCTCCGTGTAGGAGCCGAGCTTGCTCGCGATGAGGCCCGAGAGGGCACTATTACTGGCAAGTTCGTTCCAAATATTGCAATGTGCGCGACAAGTTAAATCGAGCGGTATAGAGCATTTTCGTCAACTTTGGAGTGTTTACAACAATGGCAAAAATCGTCGACATCAAAGGTCGTGAAGTTCTCGACTCCCGTGGCAACCCCACCGTCGAAGCCGACGTGCTTCTCGATAACGGCATCATCGGCAGCGCTTGCGCGCCGTCCGGTGCTTCCACAGGTTCCCGCGAAGCGCTGGAACTGCGTGATGGCGACAAGAGCCGTTACCTGGGCAAGGGTGTCCTCAAGGCGGTAGCCAACATCAACGGTCCGATTCGCGACCTGTTGCTGGGCAAAGACCCGCTGGACCAGAAAGCCCTGGACCACGCGATGATCAAACTCGACGGCACTGAAAACAAAGGCAGCCTGGGTGCCAACGCCATCCTCGCCGTGTCCCTGGCCGCCGCCAAGGCCGCCGCGCAGGACCAGGACCTGCCGCTGTACGCCCACATCGCCAACCTCAACGGCACTCCGGGTGTGTACTCGATGCCGGTGCCGATGATGAATATCATCAACGGCGGCGAGCACGCCGATAACAACGTCGACATCCAGGAATTCATGGTGCAGCCGGTTGGCGCCAAGACCTTCTCCGAAGGCCTGCGCATGGGCACCGAGATTTTCCATCACCTCAAGGCTGTGCTGAAGGCCCGTGGCCTGAGCACCGCCGTGGGTGACGAAGGTGGTTTCGCGCCGAACCTGGCGTCCAACGAAGATGCACTGAAAGTCATCTCCGAAGCCGTAGCCAACGCCGGCTACACCCTGGGCACCGACGTGACCCTGGCCCTGGACTGCGCTGCCAGCGAATTCTACGAAGACGGTAAGTACAACCTGTCCGGCGAAGGCCAGGTGTTCAACTCCGAAGGGTTTGCCGAGTACCTCAAGGGCCTGACCCAGCGCTACCCGATCATCTCGATCGAAGACGGCCTGGACGAGTCCGACTGGGACGGCTGGAAAATCCTCACCGACAAGATCGGCGAAAAAATCCAGCTGGTGGGCGACGACCTGTTCGTGACCAACACCAAGATCCTGAAAGAAGGCATCGACAAGAAGATCGCCAACTCGATCCTGATCAAGTTCAACCAGATCGGCACCCTGACCGAAACCCTGGAAGCCATCCAGATGGCCAAGGCCGCGGGCTACACCGCCGTGATCTCGCACCGCTCCGGCGAAACCGAAGACTCGACCATTGCCGACCTGGCCGTGGGCACGTCGGCGGGCCAGATCAAGACCGGCTCGCTGTGCCGTTCCGATCGCGTGTCCAAGTACAACCAATTGCTGCGTATCGAAGAGCAACTGGCGGGTAAAGCCAAGTACAACGGTCGCAGCGAGTTTCGCGGCTGATCAGTAAATGGTAAAAAGTCGGCAGATTGTGTCGGAAAAATCACGAGAGTGTGCAATTCGACGCTAATCTGATGACGATCAAGCACAAGCCTGGGTCTTCCAGGCTTCGTGCTATCCGTTGCTGCAAAAGTTTTGTATGGCGGTCTTTTTTCACTGGATACCCGATATTCGATGCGCAGTCCCAATTGGTTGTTCCTCGTCTTGCTCTTGTTGCTGGCTGGCCTGCAGTACCGCCTATGGGTGGGTAATGGCAGCTTTGCGCAGGTAAAAGACCTGACCCAGCAAATTGCCGACCAGCACGCCGAAAACGAACGCCTGCTGGAGCGCAATCGCGTTCTCGATGCCGAGGTGCTTGAGCTGAAAAAAGGCACGGAGACCGTCGAAGAGCGGGCTCGCCATGAGTTGGGCATGGTCAAGGAGGGCGAAACCCTCTACCAGTTGGCCCAATGAATCACCGTTTGCCGGCCTTCTGGGCCGTGATTCCTGCCGCGGGCATCGGTGCCCGTATGGCTGCGGACCGTCCCAAGCAGTACTTGCAACTGGGCGGGCGCACTATTCTCGAACACAGCCTTGGCTGTTTTCTCGACCACCCCTCGCTCAAGGGCCTGGTGGTCAGTCTTGCTGTTGATGACCCTTACTGGCCTCACCTCGCGTGTGCCGCTGACCCGCGTATCCAGCGGGCGGACGGTGGCTCGGAGCGTTCGGGCTCGGTACTCAATGCGTTGCTGCAGCTCAATGCCCTGGGTGCCAGCGATGATGATTGGGTCTTGGTGCATGATGCGGCGCGGCCTAACCTGAGTCGTGACGATCTCGACAAACTGCTCGCCGAACTCGCGGACGATCCGGTGGGTGGCCTGCTGGCTGTGCCGGCCCGCGATACCCTCAAGCGTGTAGACAAGCATGGTCGCGTCATCGAGACCGTTGACCGCAGCTTGATCTGGCAGGCCTACACGCCGCAGATGTTCCGCCTGGGTGCGCTGCACCGTGCACTGGCTGATAGCCTTGTGGCCGATGCGGTCATTACCGACGAAGCGTCGGCCATGGAATGGTCTGGCCAGGCGCCGCGCCTGATCGAAGGGCGCTCGGACAATATCAAGGTGACCCGGCCCGAGGACCTGGAATGGCTGCGACTACGCTGGGCCAATCGGCTGTAGGAGCGAGCTTGCTCGCGAAAAACGTCAACGATAACGCGGACAATCTGGATTGAAGCGGCGCTCTCAAGTTTTTCGCGAGCAAGCTCGCTCCTACATAAACGATAAACGCCATCAATGCTCAGTACCGTACTCGGGCCGTTCGGCCAACCCTGTCTTTAAATAATCCACCAGCTTCCTGACCTTCGGCGACAAATGCCGCTGCTGCGGATACAACGCCCACACCGCTGTATTCGGCGGCTGATGCGCTTCCAGTAACGACACCAGCGCGCCACTGTGCAAATGCTCGAGCACGTAATAGTCCGGTAACTGACACAAGCCCACCCCTTGCAACGCCGCGTCCAACACCGCTTGCCCACTGTTGCAGCGCCAGTTGCCCTGCACCCTTTGGGAAAATTCGCGCCCGTCCTGGGCCAGTTGCCAGATGTCCGAGCTGCCGATCAGGCAGTTGTGCCGAGTCAATTCCGACAAACTGTGCGGCCGCCCATACCGCGCCAGGTAGGACGGCGACGCGCACAAGTACATGCGGCGCGGCGCCAGGCGGCTGGCGACCATGCGCGAGTCTTGCAGGCGTCCCAGGCGAATCGCCAGGTCGAGGCCTTCGTGTACCAAGTCCAACTGACGATTGCTCAGTTCGATGTCCACCCGCAGTTGCGGGTAAAGCCCCATGAACCGCGTCACCAACGGCACGATGAATCGTTCGCCATACGCCACGGCGCAGGTCATGCGCAGCATGCCCTTGGGCTCGCTGGCGAGGTCGCCGACGGCGCGCAGGGCCTCTTCGCGGCCATCCTGCAGGCGCTGGCAGTGTTGCAGAAAGGTCTGGCCGGCTTCGGTCAGGGTCACCTTGCGCGTACTGCGATACAGCAAGCGCGTTTGCAGCCGTTCTTCCAGGCGAGCCACTTGCCGGCTGATGTGCGACGAAGACACCCCAAGGCGTTCCGCCGCCGCGGTGAATTGGCTGCATTCAGCGACGGCGACGAACTCATCGATACCTTCCCAGCGGTTTTCCAGCATGACGATTATCCCTGTACAGCAATAAAGTTTTGCTTTTGCCTGGATTATTAATCAGCGGGGCATGTTTTACACTCGCCGTCTTAGTTTTTAACTCCCAGGAGAAACCCGGATGATCAAGTCCCGCGCCGCCGTAGCCTTCGAAGCCAAGAAGCCCCTCGAGATCGTAGAAGTGGATGTCGCCATGCCCAAGGCCGGCGAAGTGCTGTTGCGCGTGGTTGCGTCCGGCGTGTGCCATACCGACGCCTACACGTTGTCGGGCGCCGACCCGGAAGGCATCTTCCCGTCGATTCTCGGCCATGAAGGCGGTGCGGTGGTTGAGGCGATCGGCGAGGGCGTGACCTCGGTTGCAGTCGGCGACCATGTGATCCCGCTCTACACCCCGGAGTGCGGCAAGTGCAAATTCTGCCTGTCGGGCAAGACCAACCTGTGCCAGGCGATTCGTGCCACCCAGGGCAAAGGCCTGATGCCCGATGGCACCACGCGTTTCTCCTACAAGGGTCAGCCGATTTTCCACTACATGGGCACCTCGACCTTTTCCGAGTACACCGTGCTGCCGGAAATTTCCGTGGCGAAGATTCCTAAAGACGCGCCGCTGGAAAAAGTCTGCCTGCTCGGCTGTGGCGTCACCACCGGTATCGGTGCGGTGATCAACACCGCCAAGGTCAAGCCCGGCGATACCGTCGCCATCTTCGGCTTGGGCGGTATCGGCCTGTCGGCGGTAATCGGCGCGGTAAAAGCCAAGGCCGGTCGCATCATCGCCATCGACATCAACCCGGCCAAGTTCGAAATCGCCAAGCAACTGGGCGCCACCGACTGCATCAACCCGAAAGACTACGATCGCCCGATCCAGGACGTGATTGTCGATTTGACTGACGGCGGCGTGGACTTTTCCTTCGAGTGCATCGGCAACGTGCAACTGATGCGCGCCGCCCTCGAGTGCTGCCACAAAGGCTGGGGCGAATCGGTGATCATCGGCGTTGCCGGTGCCGGCCAGGAAATTTCCACCCGTCCATTCCAGCTGGTGACCGGCCGCGTCTGGCGCGGTTCGGCCTTTGGCGGCGTGCGTGGTCGCAGCGAGCTGCCCAGCTACGTGGAAATGGCCCAGAACGGCGAGATCCCGTTGGACACCTTCATCACCCACACCATGGGCCTGGAAGACATCAACAAAGCGTTTGATCTGATGCATGAAGGCAAGAGCATTCGTACCGTCATTCACTTCTGAGGTCGGCCATGAGTCTGGAAAACCTGTCGTGCCAGAAGAGCTTCGGCGGCTGGCATAAACGCTACAAGCATCATTCCGAGGTGCTCGGTTGCGACATGACCTTCGCCGTCTACCTGCCGCCGCAAGCGGAGCAGGGCGGCAAGCTGCCAGTGGTGTACTGGCTGTCCGGGTTGACCTGCACCGATGAAAACTTCATGCAGAAAGCCGGCGCCCAGCGCATGGCGGCCGAACTGGGGCTGATCATTGTTGCGCCGGACACCAGCCCGCGTGGTCCTGGGGTGCCGGGCGATCCGGACAACGCCTGGGATTTCGGCCTGGGGGCCGGTTTCTATCTGAATGCCACCCAGGAACCCTGGGCCAAGCACTATCGGATGCATGACTACGTGGTGCAGGAATTGCCGGCGTTGGTTGAGGCGCATTTCCCGGCTTCGCAGAAGCGCGGTATCAGCGGCCACTCCATGGGCGGCCACGGTGCGCTGGTATGTGCATTGCGCAACCCCGGGCGTTACCTATCGGTGTCGGCGTTTTCGCCGATCAACAACCCGATGGATTGCCCATGGGGCCAGAAAGCCTTCTCCCGTTACCTGGGCGAAGAGCGCTCGAAGTGGCGCGAGTGGGACGCTTGCGTGCTGATCAGCGAAGCCGCGGAAAAGCTGCCGTTGCTGGTGGACCAGGGCGACCGCGACGACTTCCTCGCGGTGCAGCTCAAGCCCGAAGCCCTGCAGCAAGCGGCGAAAGCGGCCAACCATCCGCTCGAACTGCGCCTGCAACCGGGCTACGACCACAGCTACTTCTTTATCGCCAGCTTCATCGAAGATCATTTGCGACATCATGGCCGTGCTTTGCTCGGTTAATATGCGACAAAAGTAGGTAGAATCACGCCCTGAATTAAATCGGGGCGTTTTTTTATGCGTATTGGCCACGGCTACGATGTGCACCGTTTCGCTGAAGGCGATTTCATCACCCTGGGCGGCGTGCGGATCGCGCACCACCATGGGTTGCTGGCTCATTCCGACGGCGATGTCCTGCTGCACGCGTTGAGCGACGCCTTGCTCGGCGCCGCGGCGCTCGGCGATATCGGCAAGCACTTTCCGGACACCGACCCGACCTTCAAGGGCGCGGACAGCCGGGTATTGCTGCGCCATGTGGTCGGCCTGATCCACGCCAAAGGCTGGAAGGTCGGCAACGTCGATAACACCATCGTGGCCCAGGCGCCGAAAATGGCCCCCCACATCGAGTCGATGCGCGCGCTGATCGCGGCGGATCTGCACATTGAATTGGATCAAGTGAACGTGAAAGCCACCACCACCGAAAAGCTCGGGTTTACCGGTCGTGAAGAGGGCATCGCGGTACATTCCGTCGCTTTGTTGCTGCGCGCATGAACGACTTGCAACTGCTGGGCCCGCGGGCCTATGGCGAGGCCTTGGGCAGCGCCGTGCTGAAGGCTACCGCGGAAGATTTCCAGGTCGACGAAGTGCTCGATATCCTGCTGAGCGGTGAGGGTGAGCACCTGTGGCTGTGGGTGGAAAAGCGTGGCCTCAACACCGAAGAAGCCGCGCGCCGGATCGCCAAGGCCGCCGGCGTGCCGTTGCGCACCGTCAGCTATGCCGGGCTCAAGGATCGCCAGGCGTTGACCCGCCAGTGGTTCAGTGTGCAACTGCCGGGCAAGGCCGATCCGGACCTGAGCGGCGCGGAAAACGACACCCTCAAGATCCTCAAGACCGGCCGCCACAAGCGCAAGCTGCAACGCGGTGCTCATTCGGCCAACGGTTTTACCTTGCGCCTGACGCAACTGGCGGGGGATCACGCGGCCATCGATGCGCGCTTGCAACTGATCGCCCAGCACGGCATTCCCAATTATTTCGGCACCCAGCGCTTTGGCCACAACGGCGGCAATGTGGTGGATGCGCGTGAGTGGGCGGCCCGCAAGGCCTTGCCGGAGCAGCGCAACGTGCGTTCGCGGTTGCTGTCGACGGCGCGCAGTTACCTCTTCAACAAAGTGTTGGCGGCCCGTGTCGCGGACGGTTCCTGGCAGCGTGCGCAGGTCGGCGATCTGCTGGCCTTCACCGACAGCCGCAGTTTTTTCCCGGCGGGGGAGGCTGAATGCAGCGATCCGCGCCTGGCGATCCTCGATCTGCACCCCACCGGACCGCAGTGGGGCGAAGGCGATTCGCCAGCCAGCGGTGCAACCCAGGCGCTGGAGCAGGCGGTTGCCGCCAGTGAGGCCGACCTGCGCGATTGGCTGGTGAATGCCGGCATGAGCCAGGAACGTCGCATTCTGCGACTGCCCATTGGCGGGTTGACGTGGCATTATCCCGGGCCTGACATTCTGCAATTGGAATTCGTCCTGCCGGCCGGATGCTTCGCCACTGTCTTGGTGCGCGAGCTTGTTGATCTGGTGCCGGTGGGGCAGACGGACAGCCCATGCGTATTCTGATATCAAATGACGACGGTGCCACCGCACCCGGCCTCGCCGCGCTTCATGCTGCGCTGGCGGATTACGCCGAGTGCGTGGTGGTTGCCCCCGACCAGGACAAGAGCGGCGCCAGCAGTTCGCTGACGCTCGACCGTCCGCTGCACGTGCACGTTCTGGCCAATGGCTATATCAGCGTGAACGGCACCCCCACCGACTGCGTACACCTGGCGATCAACAGTTTGTTGGATCAGGAGCCGGACCTGGTGGTGTCGGGCATCAACCTCGGCGCCAACCTGGGGGATGACGTGCTGTATTCCGGCACGGTGGCGGCGGCCCTGGAAGGGCGTTTCCTGGGGCGGACCTCGTTTGCCTTTTCGTTGACCTCGCGTCAATTGGACAACCTGCCGACGGCCGCGCATTTCGCGCGCAAGCTGGTGGAGGCCCACGGTTCCCTCGATCTGCCGCCCCGGACGGTGCTTAACGTCAATATCCCCAACTTGCCCCTCGAGCATATTCGCGGTATCCAGCTCACGCGCCTGGGCCATCGCGCCCGCGCGGCGGCGCCGTTGAAGGTGGTCGACCCGCGTGGCAAGGAAGGTTATTGGATCGCCGCTGCGGGCGATGCCGAAGACGGTGGGCCGGGCACTGACTTTCATGCGGTGATGCAAGGCTATGTATCGATTACCCCGTTGCAGCTCGATCGCACCTTCAGTGATGCCTTCAGTAGTCTCGATGGCTGGCTGGAGGACTTGCGCTGATGGCTCGTGAACAAGACGACCTGTTGCGTCGCGGCATCGGGATGACCTCCCAGCGCACCCGCGAGCGTCTGATCCAGCGCCTGTACGAAGAAGGCCTGTCCAACGCCCAGGTACTGGAAGTGATCCGGCGCACGCCCCGGCACCTGTTTGTCGATGAGGCCCTGGCCCATCGCGCCTATGAAGACACGGCGTTGCCGATCGGGCATAACCAGACCATTTCCCAGCCGTATATGGTTGCGCGCATGAGCGAGCTGCTGCTGGCGGCGGGCCCGTTGGACAAGGTGCTGGAGATCGGCACCGGTTCCGGCTACCAGACTGCCGTGCTGTCGCAGTTGGTGGAGCGCGTGTTCTCGGTGGAGCGCATCAAGGTGCTGCAGGATCGCGCCAAGGAACGCCTGGTGGAACTGAACCTGCGCAACGTGGTGTTCCGCTGGGGCGATGGCTGGGAAGGCTGGCCGGCGCTGGCGCCGTATAACGGCATCATCGTCACCGCGGTCGCCACCGATGTACCGCAGGCGTTGCTCGATCAACTGGCCCCCGGCGGTCGGCTGGTGATCCCGGTGGGTTCCGGCGAAGTGCAACAATTGATGCTCATTATCCGTGAAGACGAAGGCTTTTCCCGGCATGTGCTCGGCGCCGTGCGTTTCGTGCCGTTGCTCAATGGCCCGCTGGCCTGATCATTTATTCGCGAGCAGTGAATTCTGTTGGCGGCGATGTGTCTTACGGCGGGGTCTATAGAGTCAACATGATCGGTCGTTGGTTTTAAACGCGATGAATCTTTCGTTTCAGTCGTGTGCCAGTAAAAAGCCAATGCCCAGTTATACTTACGACATATTTCAAGCCTGATACAGGCATTCATGTTCAGCCACCACAAAGGGAGCGGCGGGTGAGTCTCACAGGTCTTGCGCAGCGTATGAGTAAAACAAGCTTTCAGCGACTGGTGCTTGGCCTTGTCTTGAGTTCCTTATTGGCGGCTTGTTCGAGCGCGCCTTCCGGGGGCGCGAGGGTGGTTGATCGCACGAATGCCGCGCCGCAGAAGCCGACCGTAACCACGGGGCAGTATGTGGTGCGCAAGGGCGATACGCTGTTTTCGATTGCCTTCCGCTATGGCTGGGACTACAAGGCGCTCGCCGCGCGCAACAATATTCCGGTGCCCTACACGATACATCCGGGTCAGACGATTCGCTTCGATGGACGCACCGGTTCAACACCGACATCAGTGGTGACAAACACCACATCTTCGCCCTCGTCCTCGAGCAAAACCATGATCATCACGCGGCCTGCAGGCAGCGCCGCGCCTGCGGTTGCGAGCAAACCGGCAGCCGCGCCGCTGCCGCCTGCGGGGCCTGCGCCGACCGGCTGGGGATGGCCGTCGAACGGCGTATTGATTGGAAAATTCTCTTCAAACGGTAGTTTGAATAAAGGCATTGATATCGCCGGGGATTTGGGACAGCCTGTTTTAGCTGCATCTGATGGGACAGTGGTGTACGCCGGGAGTGGTTTGCGGGGCTACGGCGAGCTGGTCATCATCAAACACAGCGATACCTACGTCAGTGCTTACGGCCACAACCGTAGGCTGTTGGTTCGGGAGGGGCAGCAGGTCAAAGTCGGACAGACAATTGCCGAAATGGGGTCAACTGGTACAGACCGGGTGAAACTGCACTTTGAGATTCGCCGCCAAGGGAAACCTGTAGATCCTCTGCAATTCCTACCCCGTCGTTGATGTGTTGCCAGCCTGTTCCCTCACGTAGAAGGAACAGGCTCCAGCGTTGCCAAGGATAAAGGCGTCGCTTGAGCTTGAGGTCGAACTCACCAAAGGACTATAACAATGGCTCTCAGTAAAGAAGCGCCGGAGTTTGACATCGACGATGAGGTTCTCCTTACGGAGACCGGCATCGCTATGGAATCGATGTCGAATGAGGGAATGGCTGTACCTTCAGTTCGCACCAAATCCAAGAACTCCACTGCGTTAAAGCAACATAAGTACATTGACTACACGCGGGCGCTCGATGCGACCCAGCTGTACCTCAATGAAATCGGCTTTTCCCCTCTGCTGACTCCCGAAGAAGAAGTCCATTTTGCGCGCTTGTCGCAAAAGGGCGATCCGGCTGGGCGCAAGCGCATGATTGAAAGCAACCTGCGTCTGGTGGTGAAAATCGCCCGACGCTACGTCAATCGTGGGCTGTCCCTGTTGGACCTGATCGAGGAGGGCAACCTGGGCTTGATCCGGGCGGTGGAGAAGTTCGACCCCGAACGCGGCTTCCGCTTCTCGACCTATGCCACCTGGTGGATTCGTCAGACCATCGAACGGGCGATCATGAATCAAACCCGCACGATCCGGTTGCCGATCCATGTGGTCAAGGAGCTCAACGTCTACCTGCGGGCGGCGCGTGAGCTGACACAAAAACTCGATCATGAACCCTCTCCCGAAGAAATCGCCAACCTGCTGGAAAAACCGGTGGGCGAGGTCAAGCGCATGCTCGGTCTTAACGAGCGCGTGTCTTCGGTCGACGTCTCGCTGGGCCCGGATTCGGACAAAACCCTGCTGGACACCCTGACGGATGATCGCCCGACAGACCCTTGCGAGCTGTTGCAGGACGATGATCTTTCCCAAAGCATTGACCAGTGGTTGTCGGAGCTTACGGACAAGCAGCGCGAGGTGGTGATTCGCCGCTTCGGCCTGCGCGGTCATGAGAGCAGCACCCTGGAGGATGTAGGCCTGGAGATCGGCTTGACCCGTGAGCGGGTGCGGCAGATCCAGGTAGAAGGGCTCAAGCGCTTGCGTGAGATCCTGGAGAAGAACGGCTTGTCGAGCGAGTCGTTGTTTCAGTAACGACGCAGTCTGAATGTGGGAGGGGGCTTGCTCCCGATGGCAGTGGATCAGTCACTGGATGTATTGACTGACCCACCGCCATCGGGAGTAAGCCCCCTCCCATATTTTTTGCGCTCATGCATGCCCAAATCCAGGCATAAAAAAACCCCGCTTTTAAGGGCGGGGTTCTTTCGACTGAGTCAGTACAAGTTAGATAACTTGAACTTCTTCAGCTTGCATGCCTTTCTGACCGCGGGTAGCGATGAAAGAAACCTGTTGGCCTTCTTTCAGGCTTTTGAAGCCGTCGGATTGGATAGCTTTGAAGTGAACGAACAGGTCGTCACCGGATTGTGGAGTGATGAAGCCGAAGCCTTTTTCATCGTTGAACCACTTAACGGTACCAGTTTGGCGATTAGACATGGTGTATCTCCTTGGACAAAGTTAACTGCGACTCAGGAAAAGCCCTGGCCGAGACTGAGTGCAAAGAGCAGGAAAAATTCTTGGAGATGGTTGGATCGAAATTCAACATATCGTGTAGAGATTCTCAGTGACACAAGCAGCACAGTGGCGCCACCTTAACCCTTTTTCCGGAACGTGCCAATGGTATTTCCGAAGGTTTCTCTAATTTCGTGACTGGCGGTGGTATTTACGTCCGTCGTGCACGCCGATTCGGGTCCCGGCCCCAATGGGCGCGGCTTGTACAAGGCGGGCATTGATCAACACATTCGTCAACAAAAGCCCCACGCCCTTTGAACCCCAACGCCTGCCCCGGTAAGATGCCCAACAGAATTTTTCCACCTCGCTATCAGGACACCCGCCATGAGCATCAAATCGGACAAGTGGATTCGCCGCATGGCGCAAGAGCACGGCATGATCGAACCGTTCGTTGAGCGCCAGATCCGTGGTGACGACGCCGATCGCGTGATTTCGTATGGTGTTTCCAGCTACGGCTACGACGTGCGTTGTGCCGATGAGTTCAAGGTGTTCACCAATATCAACTCGGCGATCGTCGATCCGAAGAACTTCGACGAAAAGAGCTTCGTCGACGTCAAGAGCGACGTGTGCATCATCCCGCCCAACTCCTTCGCCCTGGCGCGCACCGTGGAGTTCTTCCGTATTCCCCGCGACGTGCTGACCATCTGCCTGGGTAAAAGCACTTACGCGCGCTGCGGCATCATCGTCAACGTGACGCCGCTTGAGCCTGAGTGGGAAGGTCACGTCACCCTGGAATTCTCCAACACCACCACCCTGCCAGCGAAGATCTATGCCAACGAAGGCGTGGCGCAGATGCTGTTCCTGCAGTCCGATGAGGCCTGTGAAGTGTCCTATAAGGACCGTGCTGGCAAGTACCAGGGCCAGCGCGGCGTCACCTTGCCACGCGCTTGATCGAAAGCTCCTACGCGTAAAGGGAATTAGTCTGCGGAAAGTGACTCTATTGGGTGTACTGCTTCGGTGCGTGCAATGCGCGCCGAGCCACGCTTGAGGAGTACCTTATGAAGCTCGACCCGCGAATCAGCGCCGAACTCGCCCGGCTTGAACCCAACCAGATTGGCGTGATGGCGTGGTCCCTGATGGCCGACCCTGCCTATGCGGGTGGTCTCCCCGGTCAACCTGAGCCGGATTCCCCTGAGCCTACCGAACCTGGCGAACCGACCCTTCCGGACGAGCCGCCACCCGCGCCGATGGCCTGATGCCTGCAGATTGGAATGTGGTCAGTCCTTCCGCGGGCTGGCCATCTCTCCTGGCGGCCGATCACAAATATCTGCCGTGTTGCACTCAGTATCCCCAGTAAAGCCCCAAAACGCGGGCAGCGGGCTGCCTGCGCGCTTATCGTGGATTGCCGCGCTCAAGCGCATGGGCCGGCTGGGCGGGCTCTCAGAGCGCTTAGGCGGCGCTGGGGCGTGTGGGAAGATCAGCGAAGGCTTACTTCAGATTGCCACTCAGGAACTGTTGCAGGCGCTCACTTTTCGGGTTGCCCAGCACATCCTCCGGCGTGCCTTGCTCTTCCACCAGGCCCTTGTGCAGGAACAGCACCTGGCTCGACACCTTGCGCGCAAAGCTCATCTCGTGGGTCACCATGATCATGGTGCGGCCTTCCTCGGCCAGGCCCTGGATCACCTTCAGCACTTCGCCCACCAGCTCCGGGTCGAGGGCCGAGGTGGGTTCGTCGAACAGCATCACTTCCGGTTCCATCGCCAGGGCGCGGGCGATGGCCACGCGTTGCTGCTGGCCGCCGGAGAGAAATGCCGGGTATTGATCGGCCACGCGGGCCGGCAGTCCGACTTTGTCCAGATAGCGACGGGCACGGTCTTCGGCGTCTTTCTTACTGCAGCCCAGCACCCGGCGCGGGGCCATGGTGATGTTTTCCAGCACGCTCATGTGGCTCCACAGGTTGAAGTGCTGGAACACCATCGCCAGGCGTGTGCGCAGGCGCTGCAGCTCGGCATCGTCGGCCACGCGCATGCCGTGGCGGTCGCTGACCATGCGGATCGGCTTGTCATCCAGGGTCATCGCGCCGTCGTTGGGGGTTTCCAGAAAGTTGATGCAGCGCAGGAAGGTGCTCTTACCCGAGCCGCTGGCGCCGATCAGGCTGATCACGTCACCGGTCTTGGCCTTGAGCGAGACGCCTTTGAGCACTTCATTGTCGCCATAGCTTTTATGCAGGCCTTCAACGGTCAGTTTGTACATGGGGCGTGCATCCTCAAGGCGAAAGTAGGTAGCCGCTGCGGTAGGCCTCTGAACCTGCGACATGGCCGATGACCATCCCCGCAGTGGCCATGCGCCGTAGCGAACGGGCGTAAAGCAGGCCGGCGTTTTGACAATGCACAGGCGTTACGCGGTCAGTAATGGGGTCGATGATTTCGGCGATCAGTTGCCCGGCTTCGAGGTACTCGCCGGGCAAGGCACTGAACACCAGCAGGCCGCCGACCGGCGTCGCCACCGGTTCGACTCCCGCCAGCGGGGTGGCCGGGTAGGGCAGGGCGGGCAGCGGTGCCACGTCGCCGGCAATCGCGCCGAAGTGAATCAGGTAGTCGATGATCGCCTGGCAGTCGAGGCCGGCCAGGCCGTGGTTGACGTCACCCTGGCCGCGCAGCTCGACGGTCACCGAAAAGCTGCCCATGGGGATCGGGAAGCGTTCTCCGAAGCGTTGCTGCAATTGCCACCACACCAGGCTGAAGCACTCATCGAAAGATTGCCCGCCGGAATCGGTGGCCAGCAAGTTGGCCTCCGAGCCGATATAGCGCGCCAACGGCTCCACCTGCGGCCAGGCCTCGGGCGTGGTGTACAGGTGCGCCACGGCTTCGAAATCGCAATGCAGGTCGAGCACCATGTCGGCATCGCAAGCCAGGCGTTGCAGCACCAGGCGCTGGGACTGCAACTGCGTCGCGGCGGTTTGTGCGGCCAGCGCGGTGGACAGTGCCGTGCGGATCAATTCGACGTTGCGCTGGGGATCATCCCCGAGCACATCCTCGACCCGATCGCCCACCTCTTCACTGAGGTCGACAAACAGGCGATTGAAGTTCTGCCCGCTTTCCAGCTCATAGCGGCCCAGCGGGATGTCCATCAACACTTGTTCGAGGCCTGCCGGGTTGGCGATCGGCACCAGCACGATCTCGCTGCGCAAGCGCCCGGCGGCGGCCAGTTGCGCCAGGCGCGCCTTGAGGTGCCAGGCCACCAGCATGCCCGGCAATTCATCGGCATGCAGTGACGACTGGATGTAGACCTTGCGTTCGGCCAGCTCCGGGCCGAAGTGGAAACTGTGAATCTGCCGTGCCGTGCCAGGCACGGGCGCGATCAGTTCATGAACCTGATGACGCATGAAGGCTCCTTAGTGGCTCGGCCCGAGGAAGGCCAGCCAGCGGCGCTCCGCCAGACGAAACAGACCGACCAGGGCAAAGGTCACGGTCAGGTAGATCAGCGCAGCGATGCCGAACGATTGAAAGGTGAGGAACGTGGCCGAGTTGGCGTCCCGGGCCACTTTGAGAATGTCCGGGATCGTCGCGGTAAACGCCACTGTCGTCGAGTGCAGCATCAAAATCACTTCGTTGCTGTAGTACGGCAATGAACGGCGCAGGGCCGACGGCATGATGACATAGGCGTACAGCTTCCAGCCGCTGAGGCCGTAGGCTTTGGCCGCTTCAACTTCGCCGTGGGCCATGCTGCGGATCGCCCCGGCGAAAATCTCCGTGGTGTAGGCGCAGGTGTTGAGGGCAAAGGCCAGGACCGTGCAGTTCATCGCATCGCGAAAGAACGCATCCAGCACCGGTTGGGCGCGCACGGCGGCGATGCTGTAGATGCCGGTGTAACAGATCAGCAATTGGATATAGAGCGGCGTGCCGCGAAACAGGTAGGTGTAGAACTGCACCGGCCAGCGCACCAAGGGATTGCGCGACACCCGGGCGATGGACAGCGGAATCGACACCAGGAAGCCGATCACCAGCGAGGCGCTGAGCAACCACATGGTCATGGCCAGGCCGGTGATGTGCTGGCCGTCGCTGTAAAGGAATGGGCGCCAGTATTCCTGCAAGAGTTCGATCATCGCACAGCCTCCCGCGAGCCTGCCGAATAGCGACGTTCAAGACGGCGCAGGACAAAGTTGGACGCACTGGTGATCAGCAGGTAGATCAGTGCGGCGATCACCAGGAAGTAAAACAGCTGATAGGTGCTCTTGCCGGCGTCCTGCGCGGCCTTGACCAGATCCGCGAGGCCGATGATCGACACCAGTGCGGTGGCCTTGAGCATTACCATCCAGTTGTTGCCGATGCCCGGCAGGGCAAAGCGCATCATTTGCGGGAAGGTCACGTAGCGAAACCGCTGCCCGCGCTTGAGGCCGTAAGCCGTGGCGGCTTCCAGTTGACCGCGGGGCACCGCGAGGATCGCGCCGCGAAAGGTTTCGGTGAAGTACGCACCGTAAATAAAGCCCAGGGTGATCACCCCGGCGCTGAATGGGTCGATTTCGATGTAGTCCCATTCCATGAAGTCGGTAAGACCGGTCAGCCAGGTTTGCAGGCTGTAGAAAATCAGCAGCATCAGCACCAGGTCGGGCACGCCACGAATCAACGTGGTGTAGAGCTGGGCGGGAATGCGCAGGAACGGCAGGCTGGACAGTTTGGCGCTGGCGCCGAGCAGGCCCAGCAACACGCTGACGGCCAGGGACAGCACCGACAACTTGAGGGTCATCCAGGTGCCTTGCAGCAACAGCGGGCCGAAACCCTTCAAACTGAACGCGCTCAGCCCGAGGGTTTGCAACAGTTCTTCGAACATAAATCAGGACCTATGGCGATAAAACAGCGCCCCTCCCGGGAAGGGGCGCCCCAGGCATTATTTGCCGCTGTACAGGTTCAGATCGCCAAAGTGTTTCTTCTGGATGCTGGCGTAGGTGCCGTCATCGTGTAACGCTTTGATACCTTTATCCAAAAGGGCCTTCAGCTCAGTGTTACCTTTTTTGATACCGACCGCGGTTTTCGACGGCAGCAATGGGTCGTCGATGGCCGCGCTGACTTCGTAACCGGCACCGGCCGGCGACTTCAGGAAGCCCAGTTCGGCTTGCAGCATGTCCTGCACGGAGGCGTCGAGACGGCCGGAGGTCAGGTCAGCGTAGACCTGGTCCTGGTTGGCGTAGGCCTTGGTGGTTACACCGGCTTTATCCAATACGGCCTTGGCATAGGCTTCCTGGATGGTGCCTTGCTCGTAGCCCACGGTTTTGCCCTTGAGCGACTCAGGCGTGGAGTAGCCGGCGCCCTTCTTGAATACCAGCGAAGTCGGGCCGGAGAACAGCTCGTTGGAGAAGTCGATGGCCTTCATACGGGCTTCGGTGACGGTCATGGACGAAATCACACCGTCGAATTTGTTGGCTTTGAGGCCTGGAATCATGCCGTCGAAGTCGCTTTCGACCCACTTGCACTTGACCTTCAGCTCGGCGCAGATCGCATTGCCCAGGTCGATGTCGAAGCCCACCAGGCTGCCGTCAGCGGCTTTGGACTCGAACGGCGCGTAGGAAGGATCGACACCAAAACGCAATTCCTTGTATTCCTTGGCCAAGGCGGAACCAGCGGCCATGCACAGAGCCAGTGCAGAAAGGGTCAGCAATGCTTTTTTCATTATGTAATCCCTGGAAACCAAGATAAGCGCTTGTGGCGCGTTTAGGACTGTTACTGAACGGTGTCAGACGGATCACAAGTAGCAATTTCTGCACCATAGTTCCGAATGCAGCTCCGAATGATCGTTTTAAAAGGTGGGAAGAGGGAGCTATGAGTATAGGAGGTGCCCGAAAATGGGCATGAAAAATAGGCTGCACTATTTTGGATCGAGCGCAGATTAAAAAATGAGGGAGCAGGCAAGCCTGCTCCCACCTGTTGGTACGGTTATTTGCCGGGCGTGAGGGTCAGCCTGGCTTTCCCATACACCTTGTCAAAGTTCTGCGGCTGCATCGGGAAGCTCAGGTATTGCGCCTTGAGCGACGGATCGATGCCATTGGCATAGTTCGGGCTGACCGGGTTGCCGGACTGGCCGATACCGCCCTGGCCCGTCATCGGTTCTGCCTGGCCGAAGTCGACAATCATGCGCAGTGCCGGCACTTGGGTGGTGTCGAAACTCTCCCCCCAGTTGTACGGCGCCGGGTTCAGGGTGTTGTGGTCGCCGCCGCTGGCCAGCGGGCCGCGGATCACCTGGCCATTGCGGTTCTTCCAGGTGGTGCTGTGCAGTTTGCCCCACTGCCAGGCCTTGTGATCGGTACCCAGTTGGCTGTCGCCGGCAGTGATCGCAGCGGCCAGGCTGCGGGCGAGGATCGTCGGTTTGTCTTCTTTCTGCGCGGTGCGGACATCGTCCCAGAACGGGCTGTCTTCACGGCCCAGCAGGTGGTCGGCCTGGGCGGCGTAGGACAGGCTCGCGTTGCTGACAAAGGCTTTCCAGCTGGCGCTGTTTTGCGGGCCGAGTTCGTCGAGGAAGATCTGTTTGCTGCTTTCCTGCAGGAACAGCTCATACATCGCTGCGTCGGCGGACGTCGGCGTCAGGCGGCCGTCAAACGCCATCAGACGATTCAGCGCTTCACGGGCCTTGGCCTGTTCGGCCGCGGGCAGCGCAGCGATCGCCTGTTTCAGCGGCTGCGCCATGCCCGGCGCCTGGAACATGTTCTTGAGCTTGGCGGCGAACGTGGTGGTCTGGTCGTATTGCATGGCGATCATGCTGCGGCTGTCATGCTTGCCGGCATTGGCCAATTGCGCCAGGCGCTCGCTGCGCTCCGGAGCGTCCCAGGAGTTGGACAGTTGCATGCCATAACCGCGCGGCGCGGTACGTTGGTTGGCGGTGCCGATCCAGCCTTGGGCCGGGTCCTGGTCATAAGGGTGCAGCATCGCGTCGGCGTAACCGTCCCAGTCGAAGCGCGCATCCCAGCCCGGCGAGGGCAGCAGGCCTTCGCCTTCGCGGCGGTTGGGGAAGCGCCCGGTAACCTGCCAGCCGATGTTGCTGGCGTCGGCGAACACCATGTTCAAGGCAATGGCGCGGATTTCCCGGGTCGCATCCGAGGCCTTGGCGGCGTTTTGCGCGCGGGACAGGTCGAAGAACGCATCAAGGCTCTTGTCGTCCTTGAAGTCCGCCGTTTGCAGGGCCAGGCCCAGCCCGCTGGTCAGCGCCTGGCTGCTGTTGAGCAGGGCGCCGTGGCGGGTTTCGTACACCACCTCACGAATCGAGCGTTGGCCTTTGATGAAAAAGGTCTCGTTGCGCACAGCGGCCGGTAGCCATTTACCGTTGTTCTCGTAGTACAGCGCGCTGCCCTGGCGTTTGACCTTTTCCAGGAACAGGTCCTGGGTGTCGCCCTTGACCGTGCTCATGCTCCACGCCACTTTGCCGTTGAAGCCGGACAACAGGGTCGGCAGGCCGGCGATCGAGGCGCCGACGGCCTGGTATTTCGGTGCGCGGATCTGCACGTAGTTCCATGGCGACGGGGCTTGCGGCTGGGCGGCGAGGTCATTGGCCAGCAGGCTCTTGCCGCTGCGGCTGCGTTGCGGGCCGATGGCCCAGTTGCTCGAAGTGGTCACCGCCAGTGAGTTGAGGCTGCTCAGTTGCTGGCTGACCGTGTCCAGCCCGGCCAGGCCGGTGATCTGGCTCAGGTTCACGCCCTTGAGCTTGTCGGCTTCGGCCAGGGGGATCGGCTCGTCCGGCGCGCTTGGGGTGAGCCAGGCGAGTTTGTCGACACCGACCTTTTGCGCGAGCACCAGCGATGACAATTCTTCCTGCAGGTTGGCCGACTCGCTGAAATTCAACAGGCAGAACAACAGCGCCGAATCTTCCGGCTTCCAGTACTCGGGTTTGTAGCCGGTCTGGGCCAGGTCCGGCGGCAGCTTGTCGCGGTAGCGGAACAGGTAGGCGTTGACGCCGCGGGCATACACTTCAAAGAAGCGCTTGAGGCGCGGCGACGAGGCGTTGTAGAGCTCGCCGGCGCTTTTTTTCAGGTTGACCGCGCGCATGAAACGGTCGACATCCAGCACCTCGGGGCCGGACATTTCCGCCAGACGGCCCTGGGCCAGCAGGCGCAACGTGACCATCTGCGTGATGCGGTCGCTGGCATGCACATAGCCGAGGCTGAACAGCGCGTCGTGGAAGGTATTGCTTTCAATCAGCGGCATGCCCTGGGCATTGCGGCGTATCGAAACATTCTGCGCGAGGCCCTTGATCGGCTGGACGCCGGTAACGGGTGGCAGGGTGTCCTGGGTGCTCTGGAGCTGGCAACCGGCCAGGCTTAATGCACTGGCCACTGCCGCGGCAACGCCGAACCGGGGAAGAAAATGTGAAAGGGCTGGCGAGGCCATGGCAAAGCTCCTGCGGGGGGTAGCGTCAGTAAAGGCGCTACGTTAGTGAGCGCGGTGAAACGACGCAAGCAGGAGCTAAAGCTTATTTTCAGTAGCCAGGTTTCAAGCGCCGTGGCACTTCTTGAATTTCTTCTCGCTGCCGCACGGGCATGGATCGTTGCGGCCAACGTCTTTCAGGGCGTTGCGCACCGGCTCCTGGTGAGCGTGGCCGCAGTTCGGGCCGTGGACATGGCCGTGGTCGTGATCATGGTGATCGTGATCGTGGTTGCAGTCAGGACCATGGACATGGGGTTGCTGAGTCATCGATGTCGCTCCGGAATAAAATCGCCGGGGATTATCTCGCCATTGTGGTCCACGCGCACGTCATTACCGATGAATAATCCGGTTTTCAGCTCGCCTTCCAGCCGATAAGGCACGGGCCGGTCGGGGTTTTTCAGCATCTGCACGACGTCACGGATCTGCGGCCAGAGGTTGGTGCGTACCGAGATCTTGAAAAAGGCGTGGCCACGCGGCGGCACGGTGAGCCATTCGTTGGATTCGCCTTCGGTCAGCAGCAAGCGACCCAGGGTGACCTTGTAGATCAGGCCGCGCACCGTGAGGTCGGCGTCGTCGCGGTTATCCACGCGGAAATACAGCTTGAACTTCTGTTCGAGCAACTTGGCCCGCACCACTTCGACCTTCACCAGGGCGACGTGGGGCGGTGGGGCGTCGTCCTCGAACCATGAGGCGCAGCCGCTCAAGCCAAGGGTCAACGCCAGCAACAAGCTGTAAGTGCGGAGCATGGCGCGATCCCTGTGAGGTGGTTAGAGGTAGCTGGAGCAACACTTCTTGAACTTCTGCCCACTCCCGCAGACGCATGCATCGTTGCGTCCGGCCTTCACTTCCACGGTGGGGTCGATGAAGTACCAGTGTCCCTCATTCTGTACGAAAGAGGACTGTTCGCGGTGGCTGTGTTCGCCGGTGCTGTCATGCCAGCGCGCGGTAAACGTCACGAACGCATGTTCCGGCTGGCCGCCGAACACCTCGGAGCTTTCCACTTCCAGGCCGAGCCAGGTGCTCTGGGCGCTCCAGGTGGCGATGGCATCACGGTCCAGGCCGGCCTGCTGCGCAGGCAACGTGGTAGCCACCAGGTAGTCCACCAGGCCCAGTACGTAGGCGCTGTAGCGCGAGCGCATCAGCGCGGTGGCGCACGGCGCCGGGTGGCCGGCGTGATAATGGCCGCAGCACGCGTCCAGCAGGTTGCCGCTGCCGCAGGGGCAAATGGATGTACTCATCGGGTTACCACCAATACTTTCCGAAGTTTTCCGGGTTGGCCCAGAAGCGGGCGTTGAGCCAGTCCGGCACCTGTTTATAGTCAAGCAGATCATAGGTAAACAGCGTCAGTACCTGCTCATCGCGCTGGAAGCGCTCGCCGGCCTGCAGGGCCAGGGAGAAGAAGTCAGTGTCTTTCCAGTCGCAGGCGCCCAGGTCGACCAGCACCGCAATGCGGCTGGCATTGAGGTTACGGATGCCGCCCAGCAGGGTCAGGCCTTGTGGTTTTGACAGGTGCTCCAGGCAATCGACCACCAGCGCCAGGTCAAAACGCTGCGCCGCGAGGTCCGCCGGCAGCGCGCCAGGCGTCGCGACGGACACCTGGGTCTCAGGGTGCGCCTTTTGAAAGGCCTCCAGCGCCGGGAACTGGCTGGCACCCAACAGCAACAGGCGTTTGGGCTGGTGCAAATCGAGCAAGGCAGCCAGGGCTTGCTGGGGTGTACGGGAAGAAATACCAGCGGTCATCAGAGATCCTCACATCAGGACCCTAGAGACTAGCGCGGCTGAGCGTGCGGGCCTAGAGCGGGTGGTTGCGAAAAGTCCTTCAAGTACGCCCATCCTCAATGAATCCGGGGGTGTGGCGTACTGGCGCAGTTGAAAGGAGCGGTCTTTACTCCACCCATCGGCCCCTGCCGATCCCCTCAGGAGAAATCAAATGAGCATCATGCGGACAGCTCTACCCTTGGTTCTGCTCACCGGAGTATTGACAGGTTGTGCAGGTTTGCAAAAAACCGATTGGCCCACCTGCGCCGCCGTGGGCGGCGTGACCGGTGCGGCGATCGGTGCGACGGAAAGCTCAGCCTATGCCGGCTACGGCGCGTTGTTGATCGGCGGCATGGCCGGCGCCTATTGCTGGGTACACGGCGATGGTGACGAAGACGGCGACGGCGTGCCGGACAGCCGCGACAAGTGCCCCGGCACGCCGAAAGGCGTACAGGTCGATGCCAATGGTTGCCCTCCTGCGCCACCCGCGGCGGTGGTTGAAGAGGTGGTTGTGGTCAAGGAAGAAACCATCGTGATTCGCGATGTCCACTTCCAGTTCGACTCGGCGAAGCTGACGGCGGCGGATAAAACCGCGCTCGACACCATCGCCACCCGCCTGAAACGCGAAGCCCCGAGCGCCCAGTTGCGGGTCAGCGGGCATACCGACAGCGTCGGCAAGGACGCCTACAACCAGAAACTCTCGGAAAAACGCGCACATTCGGTGACGGACTACCTGATCGGCGCCGGTGTGCCTCGCAGTAACTTCGTGTCGGTGACCGGTGCGGGCGAAAGTCATCCGGTGGCTGACAACAAAACCGCTGAAGGCCGTGCCCTGAACCGCCGCGTAGAAATCCAGATCAACCGCTGACAGGCCTTGCCCCTGTGGGATTCCACAGGGGCATCGTTGGCGATCCTCGCTGAAACCGCCGCCTTCTCAAGTTTTTTGATCCTTCACTGGCAAATCGCCTGTAGAAGTCGTTACTGTGCGCCCAAAGAAAAATTTGAAATAACAAATTCCCCATCACTCAGGAGCCCCATGATGCGTAAGGTTTTTCTGTTGGCCCTGTTGGTCAGCCCCGTTGCCCTGGCCCAGAGCGTGAGTGTTGAAACCAACTCGTTGATGCGCTTGCCCAGCAGTACCAGCGTATTGCAGCTGGAACGCCTGGACGTCGCGGACTACGGCACGTTGCTCATCCCGGCCACGATCAGCCAGGTCTCGGTGGATGAGTTGCACCTGGGCCGCGAAGCACGCATCGCCATCGCTCCGGGGAGCACCGGGCTGCAATTGCAGGCGCGGCATGCGCAACTGGAACATGGCAGCCAGATCACCTCGCGTGGCGCTCCCGGTACCCACGAAAAACCAGCCAGGGCCGGACGTGACCTGACCTTGCGCATCAATGCCCTGACGGCGCAGGAACTGTCGGTGGATGCCCGTGGTGGCGCTGGCGCCCAAGGTTATGCCGGGCTGGACGGCGCCAACGGCGAAGACCCGGGTTGCACTTGGGGCTCCGCTGGGCGCGGCGCCAACGGTGATAACGGTGGCGACGGGTTGCCTGGCGCGGCGGGTGCGCAGGTGCGGGTCGAACTGCCGCAGGACTTCCCAAGCGACAAGATCAAGGTCTGGGTCGATGGCGGCGCGGGCGGTTTGGCGGGGACGGCGGGCAAGCCTGGGCGTGGTGGGCAATCCAAGGGTTGCCTGGTGTACCGCGCCGATGGTGGCGAGAAAGGCCGGCCAGGGGTGGAAGGGCAGCCGGGGCCGGCCGGGCCTGCGGGAACTGTGACCATTCAGCGACTTTGAGTCGTTCGATCTGACGTCATCGGCAGCACGCCCCCTCCCACATTTGGAATGCATTTCAAATGTGGGAGGGGGCGTGCTCCCGATGGCCGTTTAAGGCACGTCTCAGAACATCGGCCGCGCCGAAGCAATCGCGACCAGCACCAACCCAACGAGCAGGTTAATGCCCACCAGCTTGCGGATCTGCCCCAGCACCGCCGCCCCGGCCGGCCAGTTTTCAGCCGCCACCGCTGCGCGCAATTCGGGGAACTTCAACGCCTGGATGCGGATGAACAGCGCCGTCATCACCACATACAAGCCCATCATCACCTGCACGTAACGCGGTGCGGTTTCAAACCCGCTGAAGCGCAGTTGCAACAGGCCGACACCGCTGATCGGCAAAACCAGCACCGCCACCCAAACCCACACGAAAAAACGTTGAAACACATTCGCCCACAGCTTGAGCCGGGCAGGGCCCTCGAGGGCCGCCACAGCGGCCGGGCGCAGGATCATCCAGGCGAAAAACATGCCGCCGACCCAGATCAGGGCGGCCAATACATGCAGGGTGTAAACGAGGCTGAACACGGTCATTGCGGTACTCCGTTCTGCGCGGGATTAATTAGCGGGGTATGATAGCGGTCGATCCGAACCACTGAAAATTTATCCAGCGTTTTTTGCGCCCGACTATCCATGATCAGCACTGAACTCAAAACCACGATCCAGGGCGCCTATTCGCGTTTTCTCGAAGCCAAGAGCTTGAAACCGCGCTACGGCCAACGCCTGATGATCGCCGAAGTGGCCAAGGTCCTCGGGGATATCGACACCGACGACGAAGGCCGGCGCAGCGGTGACCCCGCGGTCGTGGCCGTCGAGGCCGGCACCGGTACCGGCAAGACCGTGGCCTACAGCCTGGCGGCGATTCCCACCGCCAAGGCCGCCGGCAAGCGCCTGGTGATCGCCACCGCCACCGTCGCCCTGCAGGAGCAGATCGTCTACAAAGACCTGCCCGACCTGATGCGCAACAGCGGCCTGAACTTCACCTTCGCCCTGGCCAAGGGCCGTGGCCGCTATATGTGCCTGTCCAAGCTCGACGTGCTGCTGCAGGAAGGCCACGCGCAAACTGCCACGGCCTCCTTGTTCGAAGAAGAAGGCTTCAAGATCGAAGTCGATGAAGTCAGCCAGAAGCTGTTTACCAGCATGATCGAAAAACTGGCCGGGAATAAATGGGACGGCGACCGCGACAGCTGGCCCACCGCCCTGGAAGACGCCGATTGGGCGCGCCTGACCACCGACCACAGCCAATGCACCAACCGTCATTGCCCCAACTTCGGCCAGTGCGCCTTCTATAAAGCGCGCGAAGGCATGGGCAAGGTCGACGTGATCGTCACCAACCACGACATGGTCCTCGCCGACCTGGCCCTGGGCGGCGGCGCCGTGCTGCCGGACCCGCGCGACACGCTCTACGTATTCGACGAAGGCCACCACCTGCCCGACAAGGCCATCGGCCACTTCGCCCATTACACGCGCCTGCGCTCCACCGCCGACTGGCTCGAGGCCACCGCCAAGAACCTCACCAAACTGCTGGCCCAGCACCCGCTGCCCGGCGATCTGGGCAAGCTGATCGAACAGGTGCCGGAACTGGCGCGGGAGATCAAGACCCAGCAGCAGTTCATGTTCAGCGCCTGCGAGCAGGTCGCCGACTTCAAGCCCGGCGAAGACGTCGAGGGCCGCGAGCGCCCGCGCCATCGCTTTGTCGGTGGGCTGATCCCCGAGCACATGCGTGAAATGGGCGTCGAACTGAAGAAGGGTTTTTCGCGCCTGACCGACCTGTTCACCCGCCTGACCGACCTGCTCAAGGAAGGCATGGACGGCGAGGTCAACATCGGCATCGCGAGCAACCAGGCCGAGGAATGGTACCCACTGTTCGGCAGCCTGTTGTCCCGCGCCCAGGGCAACTGGGAGTTGTGGACGGCCTTTACCGTCGAAGACCCGGAAGACAACCCGCCCATGGCCCGTTGGCTGACCCTGTCGGAAAGTGGTGCGCTGTTCGATATCGAGGTCAACGCCAGCCCGATCCTTGCGGCGGAAATGCTGCGACGCAACCTGTGGAACGTGGCGTATGGCTGCCTGGTCACCTCGGCCACGCTGACCGCCCTGGGCACCTTCGACCGCTTCCGCATGCGCGCCGGCCTGCCGAAAAAAGCCGTCACCGCCGTGGTGCCGAGCCCGTTCCATCACGCTAACGCCGGTGTGCTGCGCGTGCCTGACCTCAAGGCCGACCCTCGGGATGCGCCGGCCCACACCGCCGCGATCATCCGTGACTTGCCGGAACTGGTCGAAGGTTCACGCGGCACCCTGGTGCTGTTCTCGTCGCGCAAACAGATGCAGGACGTGTTCGACGGCCTTGACCGCGACTGGCGCAAGCAGGTGTTTATCCAGGGCAACCTGTCCAAGCAGGAAACCCTGAACAAGCACAAAGCGCGGGTCGATGGCGGCGATTCCAGCGTGCTGTTCGGCCTGGCGAGCTTTGCCGAGGGCGTGGACTTGCCCGGTGCCTACTGCGAACACGTGGTGATCGCCAAGATCCCGTTCTCGGTGCCGGATGACCCGGTCGAGGCCGCGTTGGCCGAGTGGATCGAGGCCCGTGGCGGCAACCCGTTCATGGAAATCTCGGTGCCGGATGCGTCCCTGAAGCTGGTGCAGGCCTGCGGGCGCTTGCTGCGGACCGAAGAAGACCGAGGCACCATCACCTTGCTGGACCGCCGTCTGGTCACGCAGCGCTATGGCAAGGCCATCCTGAATGCCTTGCCGCCGTTCCGGCGCGAAATTTCTTAAGCCACAGTGGGCAAAATCGCCCACTTCGTGGTCTATCTCACTGCCATCGCATTATGTCATCAGGCCATTTATCGGCCGTTTGGGAGAACCTTGCTCGTATGATTCGCACGCTGCCCGCCCTTTTTGCCCTGCTGTTCGCTGCGCCACTGCTGGCCGCGCCCGCCGGGCAACAAACGTTGTTCAACTTCGTCCGACCTGCCGATGTGGTCAAAGTGGCGACCCAGGACGCCAGCCTGCCGCAATACAACGCCGAACAAACCCCTGAAGGCGAGGTGCTGCGCCGCATCACCTTCAACCCGGCCGCCGAACCGAGCCTGGTGCTCAGCCCGCAGACCGGCGCCTGGGACTGGTCGCAATCCAGCGCCATCAGCCTGCGTATCCAGAGTGCCATGGACTGGGCGCTGACCCTGTACGTCAAGGTGCAGAGCAACGACGGCAAGACCCTGGTCAGCCGCATCGACCTGCCGGCCGGTCCGGCCCAGACCCTGCTGATCCCGCTGCAAGCCAACTCGCCATTGAGCCAGGGCATGAAGGCCGGCCCGCCGATGCCGATCAGCGTCGACGGCCAGCGCGTGTTACTGGCCAGCAGCGCCGGAGACATCGACCGCAGCCAGGTGGTGTCGGTGACCCTGTCGATGATCAAACCGAATGTCGCCCAGAGTATTCTGCTGGAGCGCTTTGGTGTGCAGGACAGCGAGCCGGTGCTGAAGGCGGCCTACAGCGAACTGGTGGATGCCTATGGCCAGTCCACCCGCGCGCGCTGGCCGGAAAAGGTCAGCAGCGACGAGCAACTCAAGGCCGCCGCCACCAAGGAGCAGCAACAGCTCAAGGCTTGGCTGGCCGAGCGGGATAAATCCTCCCTGGACCAGTACGGCGGTTGGAACAAAGGCCCGGCGTTCGACGCCAGCGGCTTTTTCCGCACCGAGAAGCGCGATGGTCGTTGGTATCTGGTGACGCCGGAGGGGCATCCGTTCTATTCCCTGGGCGTCAACACCGTGGCTTCGGATAACAACCAGACCTACGTGGCGGGCCGTGAATGGATGTTCGCGGCGCTGCCCAAGGCCGGGGAACCCTTTGACAAGTACTACGGCAGCGGCGACAACCGCACCGGTAACGGCGCCGGCGAAGGGCGTAGCTTTGGCGCCGGGCGTTGGTACGACTTCTACCGCGCCAACCTGCAGCGCACGTATGACACTGACGGTTTCGACCAGAAGCGCTGGGTCAGCCACACTCTCGACCGCCTGCAGGCCTGGGGTTTCAACACCGTCGGCAACTGGAGCGCTGCGCAACTGGCCAGCGCGGACCGCGTGCCGTACACCTTGCCGCTGTCGATCGTCGGCGATTACGCCAGCATCAGCACCGGCACCGACTGGTGGGGCGGCATGCCCGACCCGTTCGACCCGCGTTTCGCCATGGCCACCGAGCGCGCCGTGGCCATCGCCGCCCGCGATCATCGCGACGATCCTTGGCTGATCGGTTTTTTTGCCGATAACGAACTGGCCTGGGCCGGTCCCGGTGACGATGCAAAGTCCCGTTACGCCCTAGCCTACGGCACCCTGCGCATGACCACCGATGTACCGGCCAAGCGCGCGTTTCTCAAGCAACTGCGCGACAAATACCGCAACGAAGAAGGCCTGTCGAAAGCCTGGGGCATCCACCTGGCAGGCTGGGAACTGATGGAAGACCCGGGCTTCGAACCGCCGATGCCCAACCCTGAGCACCCGGAAATCGAAGCCGACTTCAAACACTTCCAGAAGACCTTCGCCGATACGTACTTCAAGACCATCTCCGATGCACTCAAATGGCACGCGCCCAACCAGTTGCTGTTGGGCGGGCGTTACGCGGTGAGTACGCCGGAGGCGGTGGCGTCCTGTGCGCAGTATTGCGACGTGTTGAGCTTCAACATGTACACGCTCAAACCCCAGGACGGCTATGACTTCGCCGCCTTGCGCGCGTTGGACAAGCCGGTGTTGATCACCGAATTCAACTTCGGCTCGGCGGACCGCGGCCCGTTCTGGGGCGGTGTGACCCAGTTGGCCAAGGAAGAAGATCGCGGCGCCGCGTATGCCAACTTCCTCAAGCAGGCCATGGCCGAGCCGTCGATTGTCGGCGTTCACTGGTTCCAGTACCTGGACCAGCCCGTGACCGGACGTCTGCTGGACGGCGAAAACGGCCACTTCGGTCTGGTCGGCATTACCGATGTGCCGTTCCAGGGCTTTGTCGACAGCGTGCGTCGAAGCAACCTGGCGGCGGTCGACCAACTGGGCAAGGAAGCCGAAAAGGCCAAGGCGGCCCGCGCGGTTCGCGAGCATGAAGGCAGCAAGCCCGGGCATGACGGTAAAGGTGCGGAGCAGGGCGCCGGACACACCGGTGGGCATGCCGGAAATGGTCATTGATTGAGTGTTGACGGGTTCACAAATCCTACAAGGGCTGGAACAATGTCGGCCACTTTTTACAGCGTTTTCCGAGGGGGCTTAGGTGCAGGTTCAGGGGCATTACGAACTCCAGTTCGAAGCGGTACGTGAAGCGTTCGCCACGTTGTTCGATGACCCGCAGGAACGTGGTGCGGCGCTGTGCATCCAGATCGGCGGGGAAACCGTGGTCGACCTGTGGGCCGGCACCGCCGACAAGGACGGGGCACAGGCCTGGCACAGCGACACCATCGTCAACCTGTTCTCCTGCACCAAGACCTTCACCGCCGTTGCGGCCCTGCAATTGGTGGCCGAAGGCAAGCTGCAACTGGATGCGCCAGTGGCCAACTACTGGCCGGCATTTGCCGCGGCCGGTAAAGAAGCGATCACCTTGCGCCAGTTGCTCTGCCACCAGGCCGGGTTGCCGGCGATCCGCGAGATGCTGCCCACCGAAGCGCTGTACGACTGGTCGTTGATGGTCGACACCTTGGCCGCCGAAGCGCCGTGGTGGACGCCGGGCCAAGGCCATGGCTACGAGGCGATCACCTATGGCTGGCTGGTCGGGGAATTGCTGCGCCGTGCCGACGGACGTGGGCCGGGCGAGTCCATCGTGGCGCGGGTTGCACGCCCGTTGGGGCTGGATTTTCATGTGGGCCTGGCGGACGAAGAATTTTATCGCGTGGCCCATGTAGCGCGTGGCAAAGGCAACATGGGCGATGAAGCCGCGCAACGTTTACTGCAAGTAATGATGCGTGAACCCACGGCCATGACGACGCGGGCATTTGCCAATCCGCCGTCTATTCTGACCAGCACTAATAAACCCGAATGGCGGCGTATGCAGCAGCCAGCGGCAAACGGTCACGGTAATGCGCGTAGCCTGGCGGGTTTTTATAGTGGTTTATTGGACGGTAGTTTGCTGGAAAGCGACATGCTCGAACAATTGACCCGTGAACACAGTATCGGACCCGATAAAACCTTATTGACCCAAACCCGTTTCGGCCTGGGCTGCATGTTGGATCAACCGCAATTGCCGAACGCGACCTTCGGCCTTGGCCCGCGTGCATTTGGACATCCTGGTGCGGGCGGTTCGCTGGGGTTTGCCGACCCCGAACATGATGTAGCGTTCGGTTTTGTGACTAATACGCTGGGGCCCTACGTACTTATGGACCCACGTGCACAGAAGTTGGTCAGAATATTGGCCGGTTGTCTGTAAACCCCTTGCTGTTTCACGTTTTTTTGTTACAAATGCAAGTATAAGAAGACGCTGAGCAAAATATTGTAACTTTAATGTTCTGGAAGCGTCTGTTTAACGGGTCATTCAGACCCTCGATTTTTTCTCATTTTGTGGATATCTCATGTTATCGAACAAGTCCTTGGCACTGGCGCTGTGCCTATCTATTACTGGCTGCGCACAAACACCACAAAATGATGCCGAAGGCGGGCATTGGTGGTCATTTGGATCTGACAAGGCTGCTACCAAGGACGCAGTGAGCCAAACCGACGCCAAGCCGGACGCCAAGCCGGACGCCAAACCCGCCGCGGGCGCCAAACCTGCCGCACCGGTAGCGGCTGCTGCCAGCGCCAAGCCGGCTGCACCGGTAGCTGCCGCAGCTGGCGCCAAGCCTGCCGCACCGGTAGTCGCCGCTCCTGCGCCAGCCCCGGTGGCCAAAGCGGATACCGGCTCCAGCTGGTGGCCGTTCTCCTCCAAGAGTGGCGACGAAAAGGCCGCCGATGCCAAGGCTGACCTGAAGGCCGACCTCAAGGCCGCCACCCCGGCGCCAGCCGCTGCTCCTGCCGCCCCCGCCGTGGCCAAGACCGACTCCGAGACTCACTGGTGGTGGCCGTTCGAAAGCGCGTCCAAGCCTAAGCCATTGGCCAAGGTCGACGTGACCAACGTGCCGATGCCCGACCCGAAAATCACCCAGGCCTGGCTGGACGACTATGAGCCGCGCCTGCGCGCCGCGATCAAGGACAGCAACCTGCAACTGGAACGTCGCGACAACGTACTGGTGGTGATTGCCCCGGTAGACGGTTCCTACAACCCGAAACGCCCGGCGATGTTGCTGCCGGTCACCCTGGGCCCGTTCACTCGCGTCGCCAAGGCTGTTGAAGCCGACCCGAAGACCGCCGTACTGGTCCTCGGTCACGTTGATGCCACCGGCGCGGCCCCGGCGAGCCAGGCGCTGACCAAAGAACGCGCGCAATCCATCGCATCGATTTTCAGCCTCAGCGGCCTCAAGCAAGACCGTCTGATGCTGCGTGGCATGGGCGACATGATGCCGCGTGCTGCCAACGACAGCACCCAAGGCCGTGCGCTGAACCGTCGCATGGAAATTATGTTTACTCAGCGTACAACTATGTTGGCCTTGCTGAGCAAGTACAACTCGGGCAAGACCCTGCCTGTGGCTGAAATGGTTGCCGTGCAGGACGTTCCCGCGCCGGCACCGGTCGCAAAAGCCCCGGCGAAAAAGGCTGGCGCGAAGAAATCCGCCGCCAAGCCAGCCGCGAAAAAGGCCCCGGCCAAGGCAGCTGCCAAGAAACCCGCAGCGGCCAAAGCCAAGGCCGCTGCACCGGCTGCGAACGACCAGGCAAAAAACTGATCCGCTGAACCAGAAGGATAAAGTCGCATGACCCAGGCATTGGCTGATATGCGCCGTGACTACACACGGGATGGTTTGAGCGAGGCCCAGGCCCCGAGCGAGCCGTTTGCCTTGTTCCATCAGTGGTTCGGCGATGCGGTGAAAACCGAGCAGCCGCCGGTGGAGGCCAATGCCATGACCCTTGCCACGGTCGACGAGGACGGTCGCCCGCACTGTCGCATCCTGCTGCTCAAGGGCCTGGATGCGCAGGGCTTTACCTTCTTCACCAACTATGAGAGCGCCAAGGGCGATCAGCTTGCGGCGCGGCCCTTCGCGGCCATGACCTTTTTCTGGCCGACCCTGGAGCGTCAGGTACGCATCGAGGGTCGGGTGGTCAAGGTCACGCCGGAAGAGTCGGATGCCTATTTCCAGGTGCGCCCCTTGGGCAGCCGCCTGGGTGCCTGGGCTTCCCCGCAGAGCAAGGTGATCCGTGACCGCGAAGAGTTGCACGATTTGCTCAAGGTCACCGAACAGCGGTTCAGCGACACTCAGCCGCACTGCCCCGAGCACTGGGGCGGCTATCGCTTGTTGCCCGAGCGCATCGAGTTCTGGCAAGGCCGCGCCAGCCGCCTGCATGACCGCCTGAACTACCGCTTGCATGGGGCCGACTGGACCCGTGAGCGCCTGGCGCCCTGATCGTCGTCTTGCGTCACCCTTTCTGACTGTTGCCCGTCACCCCGAAGCCTCTGTTCAAGAGGCCTCGGGCGTGTACTGCTGCGCCGCGTTTTTCAACCAGTCCGGCAGCTCGCGGCGGTTGATCTTCAGGGTGCGGGCTTTTTCCAGTTGTTGCAGCATGAAGGCCCGCTTGTGCAGGTCGTTGCCCGCCAGGGATAGCGCCAGGTCGCGGTCGATCCAGCGGCGGATGCGCAGGTATAACCAGCCATGGAAATACAAGCCGGCTACGGTCGTGACTATAATGATGAAATAATCCATGAGCGTCCTGTTTACGAGATGAGAGCTACCGTTTGTCGTCTGTTTTGGTGCTGGCACTCTGTACTAGGGCTGAATGAAAGCAATTTTCTGCGGAGCTTGCCGTGACAGGCGTCAAGCGGCCGCGTCTAATGAACACCTGTCCTTTGGAGTTGATGCTATGCGTAAGTCCGTTTTACTAGTTGCCTGCTTTACTACCCTGTCGTTGTTGTTGGGTGGCTGCGCCTCGAGTCTGACCGGCGACTCATACTCCCGTGACGAAGCGCGTCGCGTGCAGACCGTTCGCATGGGGACCATTGAATCCCTGCGTCCGGTGAAAATCGAAGGCACCAAGACCCCAATCGGCGGTGCGGCCGGTGCCGTCATTGGCGGCGTGGGCGGCAGCGCCATCGGTGGCGGCCGTGGCAGTATCGTGACCGCCGTGATCGGCGCTGTCGCCGGCGGCCTGTTGGGTTCGGCCACCGAAGAAGGCCTGACCCGCACCCAGGGCGTGGAAATCACCGTTCGCGAAGACGACGGCAGCATGCGCGCCTACGTGCAGGCCGTGCAGGAAAATGAAATCTTCCGCATCGGTGATCGCGTTCGCATCATGACCGTTGATGGTACCAGCCGCGTGACTCGCTAAGCGTTAAGCCGCGAGCAAAGAAAAACCCCAGCCGGGTGACCGGCTGGGGTTTTTTGTGCGCGGTGTTTTGTGCGAGTCAGGCTTTCTTGCGACTCGCCATCGCCGTCACCGCATAACCGATACACGCCGCGAGTATCGACCCGGTCAGAATCCCCATTCGATCTTCCCCGGCAAATTCGCTGGCGCCCGGCACGAACGCCAGAGAGCCGACAAACAGGCTCATGGTGAAGCCGATCCCGCACAGGATCGCTACGCCGAACACCTGGCCCCAGCTGGCGCCGCTGGGCAGCGCGGCGAGGCCGGTCTTGATGGCGAGCCAGGTCAGGCCGAACACGCCGATGGTCTTGCCGATCAGCAGGCCGAGGGCGATGCCCAGCGGTACGTGGTGGGTGAAGCTCTCGAGGCTGACCCCGCTCAGGGACACGCCGGCGTTGGCGAACGCGAACAGCGGCAGGATGCCATAGGCCACCCATGGATGCAGGGCATGTTCGAGCGTCAACAGCGGCGAGGGTTCGGCGTTTTTGGTACGCATCGGGATGCAGAACGCTAGCGTCACGCCGGCCAAGGTGGCATGCACGCCGCTTTTCAGTACGCAGACCCACAGGATCAGGCCGATGATCAGGTACGGCCCGAGCTTGATCACGCCCAGGCGGTTCATGGCAATCAAGGCGATCAAGCAGGCGCCCGCGCCCGCCAGGGCGGCGCCGGACAGGTCGCTGGAATAGAACACGGCGATCACGATGATCGCGCCCAGGTCATCGATGATGGCCAGGGTCATCAGGAACAGTTTCAGCGACACCGGCACGCGCTTGCCGAGCAGCGCCAGGACGCCCAATGCGAAGGCGATATCGGTGGCCATGGGGATCGCCCAGCCGGAAAGCGCCGCCGGGTAATCCTTGTTGATTGCCCAGTAGATCAATGCCGGCACGACCATGCCGCCGATCGCTGCGGCGCCTGGCAGGACGACTTGCGAAGGCTTGGACAGGTGGCCGTCGAGCAGCTCGCGCTTGACCTCCAGGCCGATCAGCAGAAAGAACAGGGCCATCAGGCCATCGTTGATCCACAACAACGCGGGCTTGGCGATCTTCAGCGCGCCAATCTGCGCTACCACGGGCACGTCGAGGAACGCGCTGTAGAGGTGCGACAACGGTGAGTTGTTGACGATCAGCGCCAACGCGGCTGCGGCGATCAACAACAGACCGCTGGCGGCTTCCAGCTGGAAGAAACGGGTGAACGTGCTACGCAGAGCCAAGGGGTGCTCTCCAATCCAGATTCAATAGATGCGTACCCTAACCCGTACCGTTAGTTGTTAAAACAAAAGTTATATTCTTATTTGTTATAAGAAGGGGGCGCGCTCGGAGTTGGGGCGGAGCCTAGCAATTGTGTGTCCGATTGAGTCGTTACTGTATCTGTGTGTGGTGTAGGAAACATCCTAAGATTGAGACTGAAATCCTTAGAGATCCTCTCATGAGCGACCACCGTCCCTGGGCCCGCGAAGCCATTCGTATCATTGAAGCAGACTTCCAGCGCAGCGCCGACACCCACCTGATTCCTTTGGCGCTGCCGGGCTTGCCGGGTATCGAGTTGTACTTCAAGGATGAGTCCAGCCACCCCACCGGCAGCCTCAAACACCGGCTGGCGCGCTCGCTGTTCCTGTATGCGCTGTGCAATGGCTGGCTGAAGCCGGGAGCGCCGGTGATCGAAGCCTCCAGCGGTTCGACGGCGATCTCCGAAGCCTACTTCGCACGCTTGCTCGGCCTGCCGTTTATCGCCGTGATGCCGGCCACCACCTCCCAGGAAAAGATCGCCCAGATCGGCTTCTATGGCGGCAAGAGCCATCTGGTACAAGATCCGACGCAGATCTACGCCGAATCCGAACGCCTGGCGCAGGAAAGCGGTGGTCACTTCATGGACCAGTTCACCTACGCCGAACGCGCCACCGACTGGCGGGCGAACAACAATATCGCCGAGTCGATCTTTCAGCAGATGCGCTTCGAGCGTCATCCGGAGCCGAGCTGGCTGATTTCCAGCCCGGGCACGGGCGGCACCACCGCGACCCTGGGACGCTATGTGCGTTATCGCCAGCATTGCACCCGCGTGTTGTGTGCCGATGCCGAGCGCTCGGTGTTCTTTGACTACTACCTGAGCGGCGATGCCGGCTTGCGCCTGGAGTGCGGCTCGCGGATTGAAGGTATTGGCCGACCGCGGGTCGAAGCGTCGTTTTTGCCCAAGGTCATCGATGCGATGGTCAAGGTGCCGGACGCGCTGTCGCTGGCGGCCATGCATTACCTGGCCGAGCGGTTGGGTCGGCGGGTCGGCGGCTCCAGCGGGACCAACCTGATCGGTGCGCTGATGGCGGCGCAGCAGATGAAAGCGGCGGGGGAGTCGGGGTCGATCGTGGCGATCTTGTGTGACGGGGGCGAGCGGTATGCCACTACCTATTACGATCAGGCGTGGCTGGCGGGGCAGGGGTATGAACTGCAGGGCTTGATAGCCGCGGTGGCGGCCAGCGTCGAGCGCGGTGAGCCACTGCCCGATGACATCCTGCGCGCGAATATCTGACACGTCACAAAAACCAATGTGGGAGCGGCCGCGCTCCCACCTTTGGACGGCGCTGTTTTCAGGCCTCGATACCCAACATATCCCGCGCCAACGCTTCGGCAATCCGAATGCCGTCGACGCCCGCCGACAGAATCCCACCGGCATAACCCGCGCCTTCGCCGGCCGGGAACAGGCCTTTGACGTTCAGGCTCTGCATCGATTCGTTACGGGTAATCCGCAACGGCGATGAGGTGCGTGTCTCGATCCCGGTCAAGACGGCATCGTGCAACGAGTAGCCCTTGATCTGCTTCTCGAACGCCGGCAAGGCTTCACGGATCGCTTCGATGGCGAAGTCCGGCAGTGCCAGGGCCAGATCGCCCATGGACACCCCAGGTTTGTAGGACGGTTCCACGCTGCCGATGGCCGTGGACGGCTTGCCGGCGATGAAATCGCCGACCAGTTGCGCCGGGGCTTCGTAATTGCTGCCGCCGAGGATGTAGGCGTGGGATTCCAGGCGCTCCTGCAGCTCGATGCCGGCCAGCGGACCGCCTGGGTAATCGACCTCAGGCGTGATGCCGACGACGATGCCGGAGTTGGCGTTGCGCTCGTTGCGCGAGTACTGGCTCATGCCGTTGGTCACCACGCGATGCGGCTCGGACGTCGCGGCCACCACGGTGCCTCCGGGGCACATGCAGAAGCTGTAGACCGAACGGCCATTCTTGGCGTGGTGTACCAGTTTGTAGTCGGCCGCGCCGAGTTTCGGATGCCCGGCGTATTTGCCCAGGCGCGCGGCGTCGATCAGCGACTGTGGGTGTTCGATACGGAAACCCACGGAAAACGGCTTGGCTTCCATGTACACGCCACGGCCGTGGAGCATACGGAAGGTGTCGCGGGCGCTGTGGCCGAGGGCGAGGATCACGTGCTTGGAGAGGATCTGCTCGCCGCCGTCGATGACCACGCCGTTCAGTTGACCGTCTTCGATCAATACGTCAGTCACCCGTTGCTCGAAGCGCACTTCACCGCCCAGGGCGATGATTTGCTCGCGCATGTTTTCCACCACGCCGGTCAGGCGGAACGTACCGATGTGCGGCTTGCTGACGTAGAGGATTTCTTCCGGCGCGCCGGCCTTGACGAACTCGTGCAGCACTTTGCGCCCGTGGAATTTCGGGTCTTTGATCTGGCTGTAGAGCTTGCCATCGGAAAAGGTCCCGGCGCCGCCCTCACCGAACTGCACGTTGGACTCCGGGTTGAGCACGCTTTTGCGCCACAGGCCCCAGGTGTCCTTGGTGCGCTGGCGCACTTCCTTGCCGCGTTCGAGGATGATCGGCTTGAAGCCCATCTGCGCCAGCAGCAGCCCGGCGAAAATCCCGCACGGGCCAAAACCGACGACGATCGGACGTTCAACCAGATCCGCGGGCGCCTGGCCCACCACCTTGTAGCTGACGTCCGGCGCCGGGTTGATGTTGCGGTCGTCGGCAAACTTGAGCAGCAGGGCGGCTTCACCCTTCACGTTCACGTCGACGGTGTAGATGAAGCACAGCTCCGACGATTTCTTGCGGGCGTCGTAGCTGCGCTTGAACAGGGTGAAATCGAGCAGGTCATCACTGGCGATGCCCAGGCGCTGCACGATGGCGGGCCGCAGGTCTTCTTCGGGATGGTCGATGGGCAGCTTGAGTTCGGTGATTCGTAACATGACAGGATCCGGTGTGCGGCGTTTGGTGGGGCCGGCGGTTTTGCAAACCGGCGATTATAAGCCCCAACGGCAGGTTCCCGTCATGTTAAAACAGCGCGGGCCCGAATCAATCGTCGCGCGAACCGCCGAAAGCCGCGCAGCCACGCTGGACTTGACCGTTGACCCGCAACTCGGCGGTCATGTGTTGCAGGCTGCCGCTGGCACTGTCGACACAGCGCTGCGGGGCCACCCACAGTTCGATGTGCTGGTTATTGGCTTCGGTCATCAGGTTGAAACGCCCGTCACCCAGTTGTTCCTCGACATAGGGAACCGGCAGCGGTGGCTGGCCTTCGCGCTCCAGCACCATGCCCTTGGCGGTGACGTTCAGCGTCCAGGCCGGTTTGTGGCCGTTGGCGCGCAGGATCGTGCGCTTGAAGTCGGGATCATCGCAGGCCGAGATCGAGCGCTCGACGCGGTACAGCTGTTGCAGCTCCACTTCGCCCTGGGTGCCGGCGGCGACGCCGGAGAACTTGCCGCGCAGGTCGGCAAACAGTGCGCCTTGCTGGCCGGCCAGGGAAGCGGCTTCCTGCAGGATGCTGGTGCCGCCGGTGTCCTTGACCACGTAGTTGCGCTGGTCGTGGCACGGTTGGAACAACAGCTTGCCGGCGACTGCCGTGAGCTCGCCCTGCATGCGGGTCAGCCCGGCAGTGGACGGTTTGGCCGGCTCGCTTTCGAACAACTGGCAGGCGGTGAACAAGGGGAGCAAGGCAAACAGCATGAGGGTACGGGCGGCACGCATTATCGGGTCTCCTGACAAGTGCCGCCACGTTACGCAGGCTGGCGGTGCATCACAAGCCCACGCGCCAGCTTCAGGCATTTCTTACAGCTTTGGCGTTCAACCTACGATAAAGGTTTGGCCGGTCTGCAAGCCCTCGACGCTTTTCGCGTAGGCCAGCGCCACATCGGCGCCCGCAGCCGGTTTGTACCCGCGAAAGTACGGTGCATAGCTGTCCATGGCTTCCAGCAGCACTGTCGGGCTTACGGAATTGACGCGCAGGCCCCGTGGCAATTCGATTGCCGCGGCTTTCACAAATGCATCCAGTGCGCCATTGACCAGTGCCGCCGAGGCGCCGGTGCGAATCGGGTCGCGGTTGAGGATGCCGCTGGTAAAGGTGAACGAGGCGCCGTCGTTGGCGTACTCGCGGCCGATCAGCAGCAGGTTGACCTGGCCCATCAGTTTGTCGCGCAGGCCCAGTTCGAAATCGGTTTCGCTCATCTCACCCAGCGCGACGAAATTCACACTGCCGGCGGCGCAGACCAAGGCATCGAACCGGCCGGTCTGCTCGAACAGCCGACGGATCGAGGCGCTGTCGCTGATATCCACCTGGAAGTCGCCGCTGCTGCGACCAATGCTGATCACCTCGTGACGCTGCGCCAGTTCCGCCTTGACCGCCGAGCCCACGGTGCCGCTGGCACCAATCAATAGGATTTTCATCGTGCTGTTTCTCCAGTGGGTAAGTGAGGGTTCAGTCTAGTGTGGCTTTTCAAGTGGATAAACGCGCTAATAGGCAACCTTTGGTTTTCAAATGGAAACAATCCATGAGCGAGATGGATGACCTGGCGGCGTTTGCCGTATTGATCGAGGCCGGCAGTTTCACCGTGGCGGCTGAGCAACTGGGTTGCAGCAAAGGGCAACTGTCCAAGCGCATCAGCCAGCTGGAGGCGGGGTACTCGGTGGTGTTGCTGCATCGCACCACGCGCAAGCTCAGCCTGACCGCGGCCGGCGCTGCGTTGTTGCCCCAGGCGCAGGCGTTGGTGGCGCAGGTCGAACGGGCACGTCAGGCGCTGGCCCGGCTCAAGGACGACTTGGCCGGGCCGGTGCGTATGACGGTTCCGGTGTCGTTGGGCGAAACCTTCTTCGACGGCTTGTTGCTGGAGTTTTCCGAGCACTACCCGCAGGTGCAGATCGAACTGGAGCTGAACAACAGCTACCGCGACCTGGCGCGGGATGGCTTCGACCTGGGGGTACGCTCGGGCGCCATCGAAAATCAGCGCCTGGTGGCCAAGCCGCTGTTGGCCTGGCACGAGATGACCTGTGCCAGCCCGGCCTACCTGGAGCAGCACGGCGAACCGCTGACCCCGGCCGATCTGGCGTCTCACACCTGCCTGCTGAACAGCCACTACAGCGGCCGCGAAGAGTGGCTGTACCACCAGCAGCACGAGCTGCTGCGCGTGCGGGTGAGCGGGACCTTCGCTTCCAATCACTACAACCTGTTGAAAAAGGCCGCCCTGGTGGGCGCTGGTATTGCGCGGCTGCCTTCCTACGTTTTACCGGCGGAACTGGCTGACGGCCGATTGCGCTGGCTGCTGCGGGATTATCAGACGCGGAGCCTGCCGATGTACCTGGTGCATCCCTATCAGGGCGGCTTACCGCGACGCACCCAAGTGTTGGCCGACTACCTGGTGGACTGGTTCAAGCGCAGCGGTGAAGCCCTCGACCGACTCTAGCGATAGCGGCGGGCGATCAGGTGGTCGACGGAGAGGCGACCCGGGCCTTTGGCCACTAACAGCAGTAGGACGGCCAGCCAGGTGCCGTGGGTCGGGTAGGCATCGGGGTACACGAACAGTTGAATGGTCAGGGTCATCCCGATCAACGCCAGGGCCGAGAAGCGTGTGGCCAAGCCCAGCAGGATCAGCACGGGGAAGAAGTGTTCGGCAAATGCCGCCATGTGCGCGGCCACTTCCGGCGACAGCCAGGGCAGCTTGTATTCGCTGCGAAACAGCGGCAACGTCGAGGCGGCGAGGCGCGGCTCGCCCAGTTGGAAGGTGCCGCTGATCAAGTCGATGGCAAAGCCTTCGACTTTGGTTTGCCCGGACTTCCAGAACACTGCCGCGATGGAGAAGCGTGCGAGAAAGGCGATCAAGCTGTAGGGGATTTTTTCGAAAAGCTGGATGGCCCGGTTGATCAGGCACGTTGATCGAGGGTTCATGGCGATACCTTGTGTTCCAGAGACAGATGAGTGATGGCGGCTTGGTTGATCAGCAGCGCCAGGCATTGGTGCAGGTCGAACTCGGCTGAGGCCTCGAGTGCGTGCGCGAGCGCCTTCTCCAGCCTCGCGCCCTGGTTCAGGCTGTCGATAAACGCCACCGAGCCGCTGTCGATGGCGAACACCTTGACCTCCAGGCCCCGGCGCAACACGAGGGCGCCCTGGGCATGCCAGGGATTCAACGTGGCAATCGCGCCCTCGGTCTGGTGCGCCGCCCACACCGCGACGACGGCGTAGCGCGAGTCCAGCGTGGCCAGGGATGGGTGCAGTTGCAGGTGCAATGTGCCCAGCTCGGTGTGCGTTTGCAGTTGCTGCAGAACAGCCTGCGGTTCCAGCGCGAGGGCATCCGCCGCGTGATAGGCACGGACCCGCAAGTGTTCCAGGCGTGCTACATCCGCCAGGTAAGGCACGCTCGCGGCCGGTTCAAAGCCCTGGATAAAACCGGAAAATGTCGCGCCGTATTCGCTGATCAATGGGCTGCCGGGCGGGCATGCCTGTACGTAGCAGCCGGCCATGGCGCGGAAAAACTCATCGCCCACCAGTTGCAACGTCACCGGGTAAGCGGTCGCCAGCGCGTTGATCAACGAGCCGTGGACATTGTTGCGATACACCGCAAAACGGCTGGCCGGGTCGGCGCCGTTGCTGCTGAACAGGCCGGCCGGGCAGGCTTGGTCCGGCGCCAGCAGGGCGGCGGCAAAGTCTTCGAGAAGGCTCATGGGCGGCCCCGCGACAAGTGCCGTTCGGCCTGCTGTGCCTCGGCCAGCAGCACGCTGAAGGCCGGTACCTGGTTATCCCTTTCGATCAGCGTGGCCACCGGGCCGGTACGCGCGAGCACGTGTTCGTACAACTGCCAGACGGCGTTATCGATGGGCGCGCCGTGATCATCGATCAGCAGGCGCTCGCCCAGGCTGTCGGTGTCTTCGGCAAAGCCTGCCAGATGAATCTCAGCCACGGCGTGCAAGGGCAGCGCGTCGATGTAGGTCAACGGATCGCGCTGATGATTGATGCACGACACATAGACGTTATTCACGTCCAGCAGCAGGCCGCAGCCGGTGCGGCGGATGATTTCGCCGATGAAGTCCGTTTCGTCGAGCGTCGAGCGCTGGAACTGCAGGTAGGTCGACGGGTTCTCCAGCAGCATTGGCCGCTTGAGGGTGCTCTGAACCTGATCAACGTGTTCGCACACTCGATTGAGGGCGGCGACATCGTAGGCCAGGGGCAGCAAGTCGTTGAAAAACACCGGGCCGTGGGTCGACCAGGCCAGGTGCTCGGAAAAGGCCTGGGGTTGATAGCGCTCGATCAGTGTCGCCAGCCGTGCCAGGTGCTCACGGTTCAGCGGGTTTTCGCCGCCGATGGACAGGCCCACGCCGTGCAGCGACAGCGGGTACTGCGCGCGAATCAAACCCAGGTAGTGATGAAACGGGCCGCCGGCCACCATGTAGTTTTCGGCATGCACTTCAAAAAAACCGATATCGGGGCAGGTGTCGAGCACTTCGGTGAAGTGCTCGTTTTTCAGCCCCAGCCCGGCCCGCAGGGGGAGGCCGGGCACCTGAGCCGCTGAGGGCGTTTGCAGGAACGAAAGCGTCATCATCAGTACTCAGGCTGCGGGCTGCTTCAGGACTTGGCGGTAAAGGCCGCTTCCTGGCCGAAGCCAGTCGACGAGGTGGTGCTTGGGGTTTGGGTGCAGGTGCCGGCCGGGACCAGTTTCCAGGCGTTGGCCTGATCCTTGGTTTTGGACGTGCCGGCGCAGGAAGTGCCGGCGCCGGCGGCGCAATCGTTCTTGCCGGCTTCGGCGACGCCGAAGCATTTCTGCATGTCGTCGGCCGCGTGGGCGCTGGTGCTCAAGGCGGACAGGCTCAGGGCGGAACTCAGGGCGAGGACGAGGGAAGCAGCGGACAGTGAACGGTGTTTAACGGTCATGGTGTATCTCCAGCAGTGGAATGAGTCGGCGGGCATGATTGCCTGCTTGTACCACTAGAGGCTGGACGCTGGAATTCGTTACAAGCCGTTTGAAAAAAAAATTCAGCGATCACCCGAAACAAATGTGGGAGGGGGCTTGCCCCCGATGACGGTATATCAGTCACATGTTCTGTGCCTGACATGGCGCCATCGGGGGCAAGCCCCCTCCCACATTTAGCAACCGGGTGTTAACCGCCGAGGTACGCCTCACGCACCTTCGGATCGGTCAGCAACTGTTCACCCGTGCCCTGCATCACCACCCGGCCATTTTCCAGCACATAGGCACGGTCGGCGATTTTCAGCGCCTGGTTGGCGTTCTGTTCGACCAGGAACACCGTCACACCGTCCTTGCGCAGCTGTTCGATGATGTCGAAGATCTGCTGGATGATGATCGGCGCCAGGCCCAGGGAAGGTTCGTCGAGCAGCAACAGCTTGGGCTTGCTCATCAGCGCGCGACCGATGGCGAGCATTTGCTGCTCGCCGCCGGACATGGTGCCGCCGCGCTGGCTGAAGCGTTCCTTGAGCCTGGGGAACAGGTGCAGCACCTTGTCCATTTGCTCCTGGTAGTCGCCCTTGTCGGTGAAGAACCCGCCCATGGCCAGGTTCTCTTCGACGGTCAGGCGCGAAAACACCCGTCGGCCTTCCGGCACCACGGCAATGCTTTTACGCATGATGTGCGACGACTGCTGGCCCACCAGCTCTTCACCCATGTAGCGGATGCTGCCGCTGTGGGCCTGCGGCGAACCGCACAAGGTCATCAGCAAGGTCGACTTGCCGGCACCGTTGGCGCCGATCAGCGTGACGATCTCACCCTGGCGCACTTCGACGTTGACGCTGTGCAGGGCCTGGATCTTTCCGTAGAAAGTGGAAACGTTTTCGAATTGCAGCATTTTACGCTTCCCCCAGATAGGCTTTGATCACTTCAGGATTGTCGCGGATCTGCTCCGGCGTACCGTCGGCCAGGGGCGTGCCCTGGTTGATCACCACGATGTGGTCGGAAATGCTCATGACCAGTTTCATGTCGTGTTCGATCAACAGCACGGTGGCGTTGTTTTCCTCACGCAACACGCCGATCAGCGCCTTGAGGTCTTCGGTTTCCTTGGGGTTCAAGCCGGCGGCCGGTTCGTCGAGCATCAGGATCCGCGGGCGGGTCATCATGCAGCGGGCGATTTCCAGGCGACGTTGCTGCCCATAAGCCAGGGTGCCGGCGGGGCGGTTGGCGAACTCGGTGAGGTTGACCTTGTCCAGCCAATACTCCGCGTATTCCATGGCCTCGCGCTCGCTCTTGCGGAACGCCGGGGTCTTGAACAAGCCAGCGAAGAAGTTGGTGTTCAAGTGACGGTGCTGAGCGATCAGCAGGTTCTCGACCGCCGTCATGTCCTTGAACAACCGCACGTTCTGGAAGGTCCGCACCACGCCCTTGCGGGCGATCTCGTGACCGGCCAGGCCCTGGATCGGCTGGCCGTCGAGCAGGATGCTGCCACCGCTGGGCTTGTAGAAACCGGTGAGGCAGTTGAACACCGTGGTCTTGCCGGCGCCGTTGGGGCCGATCAGCGCAACCACTTGTTTTTCCTTCACGGTCAGGGCCACGCCATTGACCGCCAGCAAGCCGCCGAAGCGCATGCTCAAGTTTTCGACTTTCAGGATCTCGCGGCTCATTTGCGCAGCTCCATGTGTGGACGTTGCATGGGCAGCAGGCCTTGAGGACGCCAGATCATCATCAGCACCATCATGGCGCCGAACATCAACATGCGGTATTCGCTGAACTCACGCATCATTTCCGGCAGCAGGATCATCACGATCGCCGCGAGAATCACGCCCAACTGCGAGCCCATGCCACCCAGTACCACGATGGCGAGGATGATCGCCGACTCGATAAAGGTGAACGACTCCGGCGTCACCAGGCCTTGGCGAGCGGCGAAGAAGCTGCCGGCAAAACCGGCGAACGCGGCGCCCAGGGTGAACGCGGACAGCTTGATGATGGTCGGGTTCAGGCCTAGGGCCCGGCAGGCGATTTCATCTTCGCGCAGCGCTTCCCACGCACGGCCGATCGGCATGCGCAGCAGGCGGTTGATCACGAACAGTGCGGCCAGGGCCAGCAACAGCGCCACCAGGTACAGGAACACCACTTTGCTCACCGGGTTGTAGGCAATCCCGAAGTACTCGTGGAAGGTCTGCATGCCTTCGGCCGCAGAGCGCTCGAACGACAGCCCGAAGAAGGTCGGCTTGGGAATGCTGCTGATGCCGTTGGGGCCACCGGTGATGTCGGTCAGGTTACGCAGGAACAGTCGGATGATTTCCCCGAAGCCCAGGGTCACGATGGCCAGGTAGTCGCCGCGCAGACGCAGCACCGGGAAGCCCAGCAGGAAGCCGAACGTCGCCGCCGCCATGCCGGCCAGGGGCAGGCAGATCCAGAAGCTCCAGCCCAGGTAGTGCGAGAGCAGCGCATAGGTGTAGGCGCCCACGGCGTAGAAACCCACATAACCCAGGTCGAGCAGGCCGGCCAGACCGACCACGATGTTCAGGCCCAGGCCCAGCAACACGTAGATCAGGATCAGGGTGGCGATGTCGACCGCACCGCGCGAGCCGAAGAACGGCCAGATCAGCGCGGCCACGATCAGGCCGATGATGATGTAGCGCTGGGTGCGCGGCAGGGTCAGGAATTGGCTGACCTTGGGCGATACCAGCGGGCCACGGTTGCCCTTGAACAACGCGCCGACCTGCCGGGTGAACAGCACGCGCAGGAACATCAGCACCGAACACAGGGCAATGATGGTCAGGGTCACGGGACCGGTGCCATGCACTTCCAGGTTGATGCCGACAATGCTCAGCTTGAGGCCGAGTACCGGGAACGCCACGGCCCACACCAACAGGGCGCTGAAAAACGCCGATTTAAGATATCTGCTCATACTTTCTCAACCTCCGGACGGCCCAAAATGCCGGTCGGACGGAACAACAGCACCAGAACCAACAGGCCGAACGCCACGACGTCCTTGTACTGGTCGCCGAAGATATCGGCGCCAAACGCTTCGGCCACCCCCAGCACCAGCCCGCCGAGCATCGCGCCCGGAATGCTGCCGATGCCGCCCAATACCGCTGCGGTAAAGGCCTTGAGGCCGACCAGGAAACCGGCGTTGGGGTTGATCACGCCGTACTGCATGCTCAAAAGCACGGCCGCGACGGCCGCCAGCGCGGCACCGATGACGAAGGTCAGGGCGATGATGTTGTTGGTGTTGATGCCCAGCAGGTTGGCCATCTTGATGTCTTCGGCGCAGGCCCGGCAGGCGCGCCCCAGACGGGAGCGGGAAATGAACAGGGTCAGGCCCAGCATGGCCACCAGGGTGACGACGAAGACCAGGATCTGCATGTACGAAATCAGCACTTCTTGTGCGCCGCCTGGGCCGAAGGAGAAGCTCCCCGGGATCAGGTTGGGAATGGACTTGTCCTTGGAGTCCTGGGACAGCAATACGGTGTTCTGCAGGAAAATCGACATGCCGATGGCGGAAATCAGCGGGATCAAACGGTTGCTGCCACGCAAGGGACGATAGGCAACCCGTTCGATACTGTAGCCATAGGCACTGGTTACGACGATCGACGCCAGGAACGCGGCGGTCATCAACAACGGCAGGGAGTGGATCCCCATCATGGCCAGCCCGGCAAGGGCAATGAAGGCCACGTAGGAACCAATCATGTAGACCTCGCCATGGGCGAAGTTGATCATTCCAATGATGCCGTAAACCATTGTGTAGCCAATGGCTATCAAGGCATAGGTGCTGCCAATGGTCAGGCCATTAACCAGCTGTTGGAAAAAATGATAGATCTCAGGCATTACAACGCTCCTAAAAACCCGATACGCATTTCACTGGTGGAGTCATGTTCCGGCCCTGCGCTGTGTTCTGTGAGCACATTTGCGCAAAGCGTTTGCCAGCGAACCGCTGGTGACGGTTTTAAGATTTTCAGGTGAGCCAGCGCCCGGATCGCGGGTGACAGGCCCATAAACCTCGTAAAACAAAGCCCACTGCTCTCACAGTGGGCTTGTTGACCAGTAACGCCTGGCTTACTGAGGGGAAACTTCGGTTTTCGGTTTGCCGAAGTGCCACTCGTAGACCACGAACTTGAAGTCCTTCAGGTCGCCCTTGGCGTCGAAGCTCAGATCGCCGGTAGGGGTCTTGAAGGTGCCCGCGTGGATGGCTTCGGCCACTTTGGCGGTGTCTTCGCTTTTCGCGGCTTTGATACCACCGGCGATGACTTCAATGGCCGAGTAGGCCGGGAACACGAACGGACCGGTTGGGTCCTGCTTGTTCTTGGCGAACTCTTCAACGATGGCTTTGTTGGCCGGGTCGGTGTCGAAGGATTTCGGCAGGGTCACCAGCAGGCCTTCGGAAGCGCCCTGGGCGATTTGCGAGATGGAGTCGTTGCCGACGCCTTCTGGGCCCATGAACTTGGCGTTCAGGCCTTTTTCCTTGGCTTGGCGCAGGATCAGGCCCAGCTCAGGGTGGTAGCCGCCGTAGTAGACGAAGTCGACGTTGGCTTGCTTGAGTTTCTGGATGATCGAGGAGAAGTCCTTGTCACCGGCGTTCAGGCCTTCGAAGACGGCAACCTTGGTGCCTTTCTTCTCGAGGGTCTGTTTAACGGCAGTGGCGATGCCTTCACCGTATTGTTGCTTGTCGTGCAGCACGGCAACGATCTTCGGCTTCACGTGGTCGGCGATGTAGTTGCCGGCCGCCGGGCCTTGGGCGCTGTCCAGGCCGATGGTGCGGAAAATCAGCTTGTAGCCACGGGCGGTGATTTCCGGGCTGGTGGCTGCCGGGGTAATCATGATCACGCCTTCGTCTTCATAAATGTCGGACGCGGGCTGAGTGGAGCTGGAGCACAGGTGACCGACCACGAACTTGACGCCGTCGTTGACCACTTTGTTGGCGACGGCCACGGCTTGCTTGGGATCGCAGGCGTCGTCGTATTCCTTGGCTTCGAGCATTTTGCCATCGACGCCGCCCTTGGCGTTGATGTCGGCGATCGCTTGCTTGGCACCCATGAACTGCATGTCGCCATATTGCGTGACAGGACCGGTTTTAGGCCCGGCGATGCCGATCTTGATGGTGTCGGCTGCGAACGAATGGCTGGCAACCCCGGCCAGGACCATAGCGGCAAACAGTTTGGAAATCTGCTTAGTAGCCTTATTCATAGTGCTCCACTCTTACTGTTGTCTTTTTTATAGTTCTAGCGGCCTTGTGAGCTGCAGAACCGGATCAGATATCTTGAATATCCCCCCGGCAGTGCCCTGGCAACTGTACCGGTACAGTGTAGAGCGCCGGTTGATCGCTTGAAAAGCTGGCTGCTGGGGGCAATACCCGGGCGTGTCGCTTAAATGAAAGAAAAAGACAGAATTGCGCCGGGACGCTGCCGCAGTGGCGGACAATCCGTGGCTTTCCTGACGCTTTCAATCGTTCACTCATTTGCAACTGGGTTTTTCTACGAGAGACACGACGTTATGATTGCGCCGATTTTTTCCCAAGGTGAATCCCCATGACGCAAGAACCTAGCACCCTCTATGCCAAGCTGCTCGGTGAAACCGCCGAAATCTCCTGGAAGGAGCTCGAACCGTTCTTTGCCAAGGGTGCCCTATTGTGGGTCGACGCCGGCCTGGATTTGATCGAGGCGGCCGAAGGCATGGCCGAGGATCAGCGCGATAAAGTCGCTGCCTGGCTGGCCTCGGGGAGCCTGGGCGAAGTGTCTGCGACGCGGGCATTGGACCTGCTGGAGCGTGATCCGAGCCTGTGGGCGGTGGTGGTTTCGCCGTGGATTCTGATCCAGGAAAGGGCAGTGTAAGAAAAGTCTGCACGAAAATGGTGCGCAGTTTGCGCCGCTGCAAGTGTGTAGCGGAGTAACCGCTGATGCGGTGATGGCATCTTGCCGTGGAGAAAGGTCACAGCCGAGGGTGACGTGCGCGTCACGGGAACAGTTTTGCCGACGGCGAAATGCCCGGGGAATTGTTTCTTGGTGTTAGCAGATCGCTGTGGCGAGGGAGCGTGCTCCCTCGCCACAGACAACTAGGCGGTTTTGCCGGTATGGTTGTTCAACGAAATAATCTTCGTCTTGCCGATCCGATGACGGTAAATCTCACGCAAGTACTTGATCGCCTTCTTCACGCAATCCCGTGACAGGCGAATGTCATTGATCGAGACAAACTTATCTTTGTCATTGATCAACTCACGGTACTTCTTCTCATACATCGGCTTGATCGCGTACCAGTTGGTGTCGAGGATCTTCGCCGGGTTTTCAAACTCATTGAGCAGTTCGTCGATACGCTCTTCGTCGAAATCCTCGTGGATGATGAAGTCCAGGATCGAGTTGTCCAGCGTGTCGTCGAAACGGTACGGGTTGCGCGCAAAGCAGCGTTTGATGAACGCCACGATCAGCGTCAGGAAATCATCTGACAGGCACGGGCTCTTGGCGATCAGGGTGGTCAGCGACAGGTTGGCCGACGCGCCGATCACCAGGGCGTAGCGCTTGAGCGTGGTGTTGGGGAACAGGCTGTTGAGGTGGGTCTTGAGGCGGTTCAGGTCCATGTAGGACAGTTTGTAGTCCTTGGGCAGCGACACGATCGACACCACCGACGAGCAGTTCTTGAAGAAGTGCAGGTCGTGCAGCGCCGCCGCGTCATAGCCGGAGTTCTTGTACTGCTCCAGGGAGGCCTTGTAGCGCTTGGACTCGATCGGCAGCAGGCTGATGCCTTCGATGGCCTGGGTGACTTTGTTGAAGTGCGGCAGGTCGATGGAGCGGAAGAACAGGTCGTCGATGTTCAGGCGCTGCGGCTCTTTGTCGAACACCTTGAACTTGTCACCCGACGGCGCCGGGGTTTCCGGGACCACCGATTCGGCGTAGGCAATCGCCACCGGGCCGGCCAGGCTCATGAACAGGTCGTTGGCATCCAGGCGGATGGTTTCGCCGATGTCGATACCGGCGCGACGGAAGTAGTTCTGGTCGTAGTCGGTGGTGACCGCCTGGGCGGTAAGAATGTTGAAGATCTGTTGCGAGATATACTGGTTGGCGTGCTTTTCCATGGCATTGACATCAATGTTCTGGATATTGCCGTCATCGCTCTCTTCGGCGTAACGCATGATGTCGTTGGAGATCAGCATCATCGCGTTCCACGGGCGGATACGGCCCTTGACGCTGGCTTCGCTGCTGTCTTCATTGGCGAAGTTGTACGAGAAATCCCATTCTTCTGACAGATACTTGCAGAGCAGCCGCCCGGCGTTGATGTGCAGCGCCTCGGACATTTCGCTGCGGTGGTCGGAGATGTTCGGCAGCACGCAGATGCCGCTGGTGAAGATCGGTTCGAAAACGAAGGCGTGGCCGCTTTTGCTGTCGTGCTCGTCGGCCGGCTTGGTGTCGAACGTCTTGTTCATGTACGAATGCTGTTGGGCCAGGCCAAACTCCGACGCCATGCCCGAGCCGGTGCCGCCGCCGGCGCTGAAGATCGAGAAATACAGGCGCGACTGGTTGGCCTTGATGCCGCAGGAGTCGATCAGGTACGAATGGATCATCTTCCAGTCGGGGCTGGAAAAACGCTGGGTGTCTTTATTGAGGATGATCTTGGCCAGGTACTGGCCGAGGATCGGCGCGTTACCGGCGCCACCGGCATGGACTTCCGAGAGGTCCATGATTTTCATCTTGCTGTAATCGCGCAGGAAGCCGCTTTTTTCGCCCTTGCGCGAGAATCGGATGCGCCCGGCGATGTCTTTGTCCAGGTCGCCCAGCATCACCAGCGGCTCCACCAGGAACACCGGTTTGCTGGCCTTGCCGACGCCCAGGCGCAGGTTGTTGCGAATCCATTGGGCGGGGCTGTAGCCCTTGTCTGTCGACTTGTCTTCGGTACTGAATTCGTTCAGGTAGAACTTGCGTGCGTTATAGACCAGCTCGGCCACGTCCAGCGCAATGTTCGAACCGCAGCGGCCCAGGCCGATCAGGCACACCGAGGGGAATTCCTGTTCGCTGCGCGGCTCGCCATCGACTTCCTGATGGGGCAGGCGCGGGAACACCATGTCGCGCAGGCCGTCGAGGTTGTCGAGGATGCGGTCGGTATTGGTCTCGGTGAAGTACAGGTATTGCTGGGTCGCCAGTGGACGGGGGCTGCTCAATGACTTCGAACCTGAAGGTTTTTCCGCAGGAGCTGTCGGCAACACATCGGAGACCACGGTGGCAGAGTTATTTTTAGAAGTCATTGTGCGCCATGTACCTGGGCGGATGGCTGTGAAATGTTAAAAAGCCATCACTGAGTGGGAGTTCGCGACTTTACAGTGCGTTCGGGTCCGGGGCGATAGGTTTAACCCTAGCGTTTCAAGGGGAAATCCCGACCCGACTCTGATGAATCGGCCGTTTACCGGCGTTCTTTAGATAATTGATGGCGAAATGCCAAAGATTTAGACGTCAGCGAATTGGCCTGATGATCGAGGCGGGACAGCTTCGGTCTGGGCGAAGCTCGTTTGGCGACAGCGCTTCCTTGGCCGCCGCCACGTTGACCGGCGGCAGGAGGGGGCGCCGATCGATGCCCTGGATCACGCTGATGACCTCGTCGACGGGCACTGCCGGGCTCAACAGGTAGCCCTGAACGAAGTCACAGCCATGTTTAAGCAGCAGCTCGAACTGGGCCTGGGTTTCCACGCCTTCGATTACCGCCTGCAAGTGCAGGGTGTGGGCCATGCCGACAATCGCCTCGACGATCTCGATGTCGGCGCTCGACTGGGAAATGTCCTGGATAAACGAGCGATTGATCTTCAGTGTGTTGAGCGGCAGGCGCTTGAGGTAGGCGAGGGAGGAGTAGCCGGTGCCGAAGTCATCGATCGCCAGCGACACGCCCAGCGCGCGGATCTGCCGCAGCTTCGCCAAAGTGCTGCTGATATTGCCCATCAGCGCGTTTTCGGTGACTTCAAGCTCCAGGCGGTTGGCCCCAATCCCGCTGGATCGCAGGGCGTCTTCGATCTCATCGACCAGCTCGTCGCGGCCCAGGTTCAACGTCGAACAGTTCACGGCCATGGTCAATTCGCCGTAGCCCTTGTCGGACAGCAGGCTCAAGTCATGACAGGCCTGGCGCAATACCCAGTGGTCCAGTTCGGCGATCAATCCGTTGCTTTCGGCAATGCCGATAAAACGGTCGGGCGCGAGCAAGCCATGGTGCGGATGCTGCCAGCGCACCATGGCTTCCAGGCGGGTGATCCTGCCTCGCTTCATATCGAAGATCGGCTGATAGAACAACACCAGTTCGTTACGGGCGCGCAGGGCCATGCGCAGTTCCTCTTCCAGTTGCAGCTCCATGAACGCGCGGGTTTTCAGGTTGGAGCTGAAGAAGTTGAGGCTGTTACGCCCCGTATCCTTGGACTGGTACAGCGCCAGGTCGGCGGTCTTCAGCAATTCTTCGCAGGTCAGGCCGTCTTCGGGAAACAGGCTGATGCCGATGCTGGTGGTCATCACCATGCGGCGCCCGGCCAGTTCGATCGGGGTTTTCATTTTTTGCATGATGCGCTGGGCCAAATGCCGCGCTTCATCGCGGTGGTGGATGCTGATCAGGATGCAGAACTCATCGCCGCCAAAACGCGCGACCACGTCTTCATGGCTGCGCACCGAGCCCTTGATATGCCCGGCCAACACGGTGAGCAACTGGTCGCCGGCGTCATGCCCGAGGCTGTCGTTGATACGCTTGAAATGGTCGATATCGAGGAAAATCGCCGCCATCATGCCGTTGCTTCGGGTTTTTTCTGCGATTTTCTCTGCGAAAATCAGATTGAAACCACGGCGATTGAGCAAGCTGGTCAAGGCGTCGTAATGCGCCACCTGTTGCAGCGAGGCGCGGGCCTGGTCCAGCTCGCCGAGCAGGGCGTTGACCCGGCGAAGGTCGCGCTCCTTGTGTTGTAACTTCTTGTCTGCGAGGGCGGCGCTGATGCTGCTGGCGATCACCAGCAGGGTGATGATCGCCACCGACAGCCCCAGTTGAATGGGGTGGTTGTCCTGCGGCAATAACAGATCAGCGCCTGCGGTCACTACCAGTTGCATGGCGGCCATGCCGGTGAAGTGCATGCTCAGAATCCCTGCACCCAGTACCAGGCTGGCGGCGTATTTGAGCAATTGGTGAAACACGCCCGCGCCTTTGCGCAGGGCGATCGACAGCCACAATGCCGCCAGGCTGGCGCCGATGGCGATCGCAACCGAGGCCATGAACAGTTGCGAGTCGAAGTACGCCTGGGCCTGGGAGCGCATGGCCGACATGCCGACGTAATGCATCAGCGCGATGCCCAGGCCCATCCACACCGCCGCCGCCAGGCACTGGCGCACCCGCGGGTGGGGATGACTGAGGGTTTGCATGGCGAACCACGCGGCGGCCAGAGCGATCAGCAGCGACACGAGCGTCATGATCCATTCGTAGTGAATGACGACCGGTGCTTCGAAAGCCAGCACGCTGATGTAGTGAGTCGACCAGATACCGCCTGCCAGGCAAACGGCACCCAGCCAGCGCCAGTGACGGCGGGCGGTGGGGTCCTCGACATGGCCGACGCGTTCGGCCATGTCCAATGTGCCGAACCCCGCCGCACACGCAACCAGGTAGGCGAGTAGCACCAGAAAGGGGTTATGACTGCAGTTGAGTAACAAGTGCCCATTCTCGGGGAGGTCAGAAAAAAAATGCAGACCCAGCAATTCCATTGCATGCCCCGTCATTACGTCACTGCTTCCGGCGGTGACCTATGAGGTCGAGTATAGAAGCCTCGCGGGTTTCGCCAGGACGAATGGTAGGTTGCTCGCTATGATTTCGGCATCTTGCCTATAGCGATTGATGCTAAGCGCTGATCGGCAGGTCCAGCTCGAAAGGCGGTGGCTCCAGCGGCGTCAGACCAAATGCTGCGCGCGCGGCATCGCAATCGGTGTTTTGCACACCTTGGCTCCAGGAGGCGTCGAACTCGCGGCACACGCTGGAGCGCTGCTCATAGATCGTGCAATGAGTGCCTTTGCCCACTTCGCCCTCAAGGCTGCAGCAGCGCGCGGGTTTCTGGTCGGTCCCGATCATCGCCACGCGTGTGGGGTTGATCTGCACCACCAGGTCATCGGGCACCGTGCCCCCCGACGAGGCGCACTCACCCCAGAAGAAAGACACACGGAAGTGTGAACAGCAGGCACCGCAATTCAGACACGGACTGGCTTCGGACATGGGCGTCTTCGATAAGGAAAGTAAGAAGGGTTGTGACAGGAAGGCTCGCCATTCTAATCGCGCCATGGCCGTTGGGAAGAGGAGGGCACACTTATATTTTTCGTAGGGAAAGTCCCGTAGTTTCGGGTGAAATCATGCCCTATCAGCGTTACGAATCATTACAGACAAGCGTCGCCGGCCTGACTATGTTGCAGATACCTGAGCAGGATGCATCGGGCATCGCAGCTCTCATAACAATAAAAGAGACGGACCCATGCAGAACTCGACCCAAGCGGCGAATGCCTGGCGCATTCTGTTCCTGCTGTTCCTCGCCAACCTGTTCAACTTCTTCGACCGCACCATTCCGGCGATCATCATCGAGCCGATCCGCATGGAGTGGCACCTGAGCGACTTTCAGCTGGGCATCATCGGCACCGCCTTCACCATTGTCTACGCCATTGCCGGCCTGCCGCTCGGGCGCCTGGCCGATACCGGTTCGCGCAGCAAACTCATGGGGTGGGGCCTGTTCGCGTGGAGCGGGTTGACGGCGATCAACGGCATGGTCGGCAGTTTCTGGACGTTCCTGTTGGTGCGTATGGGCATCGGCATCGGCGAAGCCAGCTACGCGCCGGCGGCCAACTCGCTGATTGGCGACCTGTTCCCGGCTCACCGCCGTGCGCGGGCCATGGGCATTTTCATGCTGGGCCTGCCATTGGGCCTGTTACTGGCGTTCTTTACCATTGGCGCGATGGTCAAGGCGTTCGACAGCTGGCGCGCGCCGTTCTTTATCGCGGCCGTGCCGGGGCTGATCCTCGCGGTCTTCATGTTCTTTATCAAAGAACCCAAGCGCGGCGCGGCAGAAACCGTGCAAGTCTCCCAGGAACGCGTCGACCGCCCGATCCGCCGCGTGCTGGCGGTGCCGACCTTTCTCTGGTTGGTGCTGGCCGGGCTGTGCTTCAACTTCGCAACCTATGCGTGTAACTCGTTCCTGGTGCCGATGTTGCAGCGCTATTTCCTGATGCCGTTGCAGGACGCGGCGGTTGCCACCGGGGTGATCGTCGGGTTGACCGGGCTGGTCGGCCTGACGTTGGGCGGCTGGATCGCCGACAAGATCCATCAACGGGTTGCCAATGGCCGCCTGTTGTTTGCCGCGTTCAGCCTGATCATTTCCACCGTCACCACCGCCTGGGCCTTGCACGCTGGGCGTATCGAGATCGGTGTGTTTGTCGCGCTGTTCAGTGTGGGTTGGTTGTTTGCCTACAACTTCTACACCTGTGTGTACACAGCGATCCAGGACGTGGTCGAGCCGCGCCTGCGGGCCACGGCGATGGCGCTGTTCTTTGCCGGCCTGTACTTGCTGGGTGGCGGCATGGGGCCGGTGGTGGTGGGGGGCTTGTCCGATCACTTTGCCCATTCGGCGATGTATGCCGCCGGGGCGGAGCAGATGACCGAGGCTTATAAAGCGGTGGGGTTGCATGACGCCATGTACCTGATTCCGGTGGCGCTGTTCTTGACCATGCTGTTTCTGTTTCAGGCGTCGCGCAGTTTTGTGCGGGATGCCAAGCGGATGAAAGACGGGCTGGTGGCGGTGGAGGTGGCGGTGCCGGCTGCTGCTGCGACGGCTTGAGATCGCGTTGACGCCATCGGGAGCAAGCCCCCTCCCACACTGGAACTGCATTCCAAGTGTGGGAGGGGGCTTGCTCCCGATGAGGCCATGACTGGCGAAGACCTTCTTCAGTGAATAAAAAAGGCCCGCATTGCGCGGGCCTTCTTTTTAGCTGAGCAACGCAGCAATCAACCCGCCACCAACACCCGGATCGCTTCCAGGCGCAGCGCGGCCTTGTCGAGCATGGCCAGGCCTTGCTCGCGCTGTTGGCGCAGGGCAACCAGTTCGCTGTCGCGCACGGTCGGGTTGACCGCTTGCAACGCGGTCAGGCGCGCCAGTTCTTCGTCGGTGTCGGCTGCCAGGCGACGCTTGGCCTCGGCCACGCGCTCGGCATGGCGCGGGGTGATCTTCTCTTCGCCGGCGTTGATGCGTGGCGTCAGTTGGTCGCGCTGGGCCTGGACGAACTTGTTGGCGCTGGCCCGTGGCACGCTTTCCAGCTGGTCGTTCAAGGTTTCGAACGACACGCGGCCGGACAGGTCGTTGCCGTTGGCGTCCAGCAGGCAGCGCAGGGCGGCCGGCGGCAGGTAGCGGCCCAGTTGCAGCGAGCGCGGGGCAACCACTTCGCTGACGTAGAGCAGCTCCAGCAACACGGTGCCGGGCTTGAGCGCCTTGTTCTTGATCAGCGCGACGGCGGTGTTGCCCATGGAGCCGGACAGCACCAGGTCCATGCCGCCCTGCACCATCGGGTGTTCCCAGGTGATGAACTGCATGTCTTCACGCGACAGCGCCTGGTTACGGTCGTAGGTGATGGTCACCCCTTCGTCGTCGCCCAGGGGGAAGCTAGCGTCGAGCATTTTTTCGCTGGGCTTGAGGATCAGTGCGTTTTCCGAATGGTCTTCGCTGTCGATACCAAACGCATCGAACAGGGTTTCCATATAGATCGGCAGGGCGAACTGGTCGTCTTGCTCGAGGATGTCTTCCACCAGCGCATCGCCTTCACCCGCGCCGCCGGAGTTGAGCTCCAGCAGACGGTCGCGGCCGGTGTGCAGTTCCTGTTCCAGGCGCTCGCGCTCGGCACGGGCTTCGTCGATCAGGGCTTGCCACTCGCCGTCGTCGGCGTTTTCCAGCAGCGGCAGCAGGCGTGGGCCGAACTGATGCTGCAAGGCGTTGCCGGTCGGGCAGGTGTTGAGGAACGCATTCAGCGCTTCGTGGTACCACTGGAACAGGCGCTCTTGCGGGCTGGTTTCCAGGTACGGCACGTGCAGTTCGATCACATGTTTCTGGCCGATCCGGTCCAGACGGCCGATCCGCTGTTCCAGCAGGTCGGGGTGGGACGGCAGGTCGAACAGCACCAGGTGGTGGGAGAACTGGAAGTTGCGGCCTTCGCTGCCGATTTCCGAACAGATCAGCACCTGGGCGCCGAATTCTTCATCGGCGAAGTAGGCGGCGGCGCGGTCACGTTCGAGGATGTTCATGCCTTCGTGGAACACCGTGGCCGGGATGCCGGAGCGCACGCGCAGGGCGTCTTCGAGGTCCATCGCGGTTTCGGCGTGGGCGCAGATCACCAGGACCTTGGTGCGCTTGAGCATTTTCAGCTGGTCGATCAGCCATTCAACCCGTGGGTCGAAGCGCCACCAGCGATTGTCTTCCTCAATGTCCGGCTGCGACTGGAAGCTGACTTCCGGGTACAGCTCGGCGTGTTCGCCCAGCGGCAATTCGAGGTATTCGTCCGGGTTCGGCAGCGGGTAGGCGTGCAGCTTGCGCTCCGGGAAGCCCTGCACCGCGGCGCGGGTGTTGCGGAACAGTACGCGGCCGGTGCCGTGGCGGTCGAGCAGCTCGCGCACCAGGCGCGCGCTGGCTTCGGTGTCGCCATCGTTGACGGCGGTGAGCAGCGCTTCACCTTCGTTGCCGAGGAAACCCTGGATGGTGGTGTGCGCGGCCGGGGAGAGACGGCCCTTGTCCAGCAGTTCCTGCACCGCTTCGGCCACCGGGCGATAGTTCTCGCTTTCGGCGCGGAACGCTTGCAGGTCGTGGAAACGGTTCGGGTCCAGCAGGCGCAGGCGCGCGAAGTGGCTGTCCTGGCCCAGTTGTTCCGGGGTGGCGGTGAGCAGCAGCACGCCAGGGATGACCTCGGCCAGCTGTTCGACCAGCGAGTACTCGGCGCTGGCGTTGTCTTCATGCCAGACCAGGTGGTGGGCTTCGTCGACCACCATCAGGTCCCAGCCGGCGGCGAACAGTGCGTCCTGGGCCTTCTCGTCGTCCACCAGCCACTCCAGGGCCACCAGGGCCAGCTGGGTGTCTTCGAACGGGTTGGCGGCATCGCTTTCGATGAAGCGTTCTTCGTCGAACAGCGCCACTTGCAGGTTGAAGCGCCGGCGCATTTCCACCAGCCATTGGTGCTGCAGGTTTTCCGGAACCAGGATCAGCACGCGGTTGGCGCGCCCGGACAGCAACTGGCGATGGATCACCAGGCCGGCTTCGATGGTCTTGCCCAGGCCCACTTCGTCGGCCAGCAATACCCGTGGCGCGATACGGTCAGCGACTTCACGGGCGATGTGCAACTGGTGGGCAATCGGTTGCGCCCGCACGCCGCCCAGGCCCCACAGCGAAGATTGCAACTGGCGGCTGGTGTGTTCCAGGGTGTGATAGCGCAGCGAGAACCAGGCCAGCGGGTCGATCTGCCCGGCGAACAGACGGTCGCTGGCCAGGCGGAACTGGATGAAGTTCGACAGTTGGGTTTCCGGCAGGGTGACCTGCTCGTTCTGCCCATTGAGGCCGTGGTAGACCAGCAGGCCGTCGACGTCGTCGACTTCTTGCACGGTCATTTTCCAGCCTTCGAAATGGGTGATGCTGTCGCCCGGCGAGAACCTCACGCGGGTGAGGGGCGCATTCCGTAGCGCATACTGGCGCGTGTCGCCAGTGGCCGGATAGAGCACGGTCAGCAAGCGGCCGTCCTGTGCCAGAACGGTGCCTAAACCCAGCTCTGCTTCGCTGTCACTAATCCAGCGTTGCCCCGGTTGATACTGCTGCGCCATGCTGCCTGACTCCCGCCGTGAAAAAGCCGACTATCTTAACGGAACAAGGCCCTCATCCAAAGGACTCTGACAAAAACTACGCGGTTTGCGCCGTGCATCGAATGTTGAGTCGACAGATGGCGGGCACTTGTGAGTGTCGACTGGGTCACAGGTTGGCAAGCCTGCGCTCAAGTCCGCCCGCCGCCCGCCGACAGCCTGCTGACAGGAGAACAACTATTATGCTGCCACCTATGCTGCCCGTCAGCGTTGTGCCGGTCACGTCGCAACTCGACCCGGTGCGTCAAAAACCCGATATTCCGCCCGTGGTGCCCGTACAAGCGAGTTCCAACGAGAGCACGATCGACCTGAAGAATGGCGATGCCGAGCAGTCGACGTTTTTGCTGCGCGAGGAGCAACGTCGCCAGCAGGAGCAGCAGAAACGCCGGCGTGAAGCCGATGACGACCCGGAGGCGCACTTGGCGATCCCGGGCGACGAGCTCAACGCCGATAACACCGTGCCCGTGGCGCCGCTGATCGAAGACGCGCCGCGCCAGGGGTTATGGGTGGACGTCGAGGTTTAATCGCGCAGTTCGCGCAAGGCCGCCATCAGCCGTTCAATGTCCTGATCGGTGTTGAGCGGGCTGACGGAGATTCGCGCAATGCTGGCCAGGCCTCGTGCCTGCATATCCAGTGGGGTATATGCCACATCGTTGGCGCCGATATTGATGCGCTTGAGCTCCAGGCGACGCTTGAGCTCGAAGGCGTCCCAGCCGGCGAGGTTGAAGGCGATCAAGCCTGATTGGCTGGTGCCCAAGTCATGCAGGGAGATTCCCGGAGTCTGACGCAACGTTTCGCGGATTCGCTCGCTGGTCTGCCGGACCCGGTCCCACACCCGCTCAATCCCCAGTTGATTGAGTTCCTGCAACGCATTGCCCAAACCTGCCAATAAGGCGTAGGACGTTTCGCTGGTTTCAAAGCGTCGGGCATCGTTGCGCAGGCCGAACCCCTGGGCGCTCCACGGCGCTGAAAACACATCGCGCTGCGCAGGGTTCAACCGCGCCAGAAAGTCCGGCCGCACGTACAGCAGCGCCGTGCCCCGTGGCCCGCGCAGGTGCTTGCGGCCCGCCGACTTGAGCACGTCGCAGTGCAGCGCCTGCACATCCACCGGCACCTGGCCGACCGCCTGGCCGGCATCGATGAAGTAGGGGATGCCATGCCGCCTGGCCACTTCACCAATCGCCTGGGCGGGGTTGATCAGGCCGCCATTGGCGGGGAGCCAGGTCAGGTCGATCAGTTTCACGCTTGCGTCGATCATCGCTTCCAGGGCTACCGGGCAGACTGCACCGGTTTCATCGCAGGGGATTACCTCGATTCGCGCACCGGCCTGCACCGCCAGTTCCATGCTCGCCAGGTTGCCGCCCCATTCGTGGCGCCCCACCAGAATCCTGTCGCCCGGCTGCCACCGGCCCAGCGCCTGGAACGCCAGGCTCCAGGCGGTCGAGCCGCTGCCGGCAAAGGCAATCGACGCGGTGGGTGCATTGAGCAACTGGCCGGCGGCGCGGCGGGCTTTTTCCACCAGGATGGCGCCATGCTCGCTGGCCTCCATCGGGCCATCGCACGCTTCGCGTTGCAGTTGCTCGATGATGGTGTCGAGGGTCGCCTGGCTCGGCAATGCAGCACCGGCCGTGTTGAAGTGTACGAGACCGGACCGACAACCCGGCGTGGCCTCGCGCAGGCGCTGGACGTCGAGCGGGCTCATGGCTGCAGCTCGAACATGGCGTCGACTTCCACCGCCACGCCCCCCGGCAGGCTGGACACACCGACAGCCGTGCGTACATGCCGGCCTTTGTCGCCGAGGGGTTCGCCCAGGCGGCCGACATAGGCCGGTTTGCCGCCCAGCAATGGGATTTGCCCGGAGATAAACAACTGATTCCGGCTGATCACGTGGTTGATGTAATTGGCAATCGGCTGGCTGGGCGTCGGCAGCGTGAGGCCGAGGGCCTGCACGCGTTGGCGGATGGAATCGCGCATGTTGAATCCTCTGGGTTGAGAGGTTTCAGCATGTTGATCAAGGTGATGGACGGCAAACGCATAGATATCATTCGACGTATCGAAATAACTCACGCGTAGGCGCAGGCAGCCTTCAACCACGCGCTGAAACATTCGGCCGCCGCGCTGGCGGGGCCTTGGGGCGCGATCAGCCAGTAGCCGATTTCGCTGCGATACGGCGGCCAGTCGAAGGCTTCTACCAGGCTGCCGTCCTGGAGCCGGCGCTCGATCAAGCGGTGACGGCCCATGGCGATACCTTGGCCGGCCACGGCGGCTTCGACCACGATGTTGTAGTCATGCAGCACCACGCGCGGATGCGGGCTGAGGTCGACTTGATAATGGCCGGACCAATCCGTCCATTCGAACGGGCGGTGCGAGGTGGCCATCAGCAGAGCGCCGTTGTGCTGCCGGCTGGCCTTGAACGCCGGGCTGCACACGGGGGAGAGCACTTCCGGCATCAGCCGCGTGGCCTGCACGTCAGGCCAGTCGCCCTTGCCATAGCGGATGGCCAGGTCGACCTCGGCCGCCGCGACGTTCGCCAGTTGAATCGCTGGCACCAGCTCCACCTGGATCTGCGGGTAGCGTTGCAGAAAACCCGCCAGGCGCGGCGCCAGCCATAAGGTGGCAAAGGACGCGAGCAAGCCGATGCGCAACACCGTGACGCTGGACACCACCCGTTGGCTGCGGGTGGCAGCGGCGATCAGGTCGAGGGCAGGGCGGATTTGCTCGTAGTAGTGTTGGCCGTCTGCGGTCAGATCAATCGCGCGGGTGCGTCGGACAAATAATGGTTTGCCCAGGTACTGTTCGAGCTTGTGTACCTGATGGCTGAGCGCACTCTGGGTCACTGACAACTCATGGGCCGCCTTGATAAAGCTCAAGTGCCGCGCCACGGCCTCGAAGGCGCGCAGGGCCAGCAACGGCGGAAGGTCCTTGTGCAGTGCCACCTGTGTGCGCCTCTTGGGTAAGGGAGAAGTGCCGATTTTGGGCGATGACCTGCATTTTGTCGCCCGCTGATTTGCTGTCGGGCAAGTGAGGCCGCATTATTAAGCGATCCCCGCCACGACGTAAGCCAAGCCATGAGTGATGACGACAAACTGATCGACCTGAACGCCGAACGCGCTAAACGGGTGCATGACCTCAACGATAAACGTCTGAATGAGGTTCGTCAGGCGTTTGAACAGGCGATGCCGCTCGGAAAAGTTAAGAAAAAACCGAAAAACAAACCGAAAAAGCGTTGAAACGGCCTGCATCTATTGATGCAGGTCAGTTATTTCCCTTCTTTACGCCCCGTCGTGGGCGACATTGATCCTCGTCAATTTCCCATCCCGCCTTCTCCTTTAACTTAGCCCTATCGCAACAAGGCAACAGCAGGAGGCCAGTCATGTTTTTCGATAATGTGGTGTTTGCCGGAGTGCTGACAGTTGGCCTCATGGTGCTGTTCTTCGTAGGGTTTGGATTTTTTATCTGGAGAGACGCGAACAAGCGTAAAAAACCATAGGTTTTTCCAGGTTACATGAGCACGCAAGGCATTTTGGGCGACTTCGGTCGCCCTTTTTTTTGCCCGCGATTTAATCAACACCGCTCTCACTTTTGAACGGTGTTCGGCTTGAGATCGACCGCATAAAAAAAGGTGCGACCCTCGCGGATCGCACCTTTGTCATGGCCGGCGGGCTATCAGCTGCCCAGCGCCTTGGACGCCATCCAGAACAACCCGGCCGACAGGCCTACGGTCGCCGGCAGGGTCAATACCCAGGCCATCAGGATGGTCTTCACCGTACCGCCTTGCAGGCCGCTCTTGTTGGCAACCATGGTGCCGGCAACACCGGACGACAACACGTGGGTGGTCGACACCGGCAGGCTGAAGATGTTGGCCAGGCCGATCATGCTGGCGGTGGTGATTTGCGCCGACATGCCCTGGGCATAAGTCATGCCCTGCTTGCCGATCTTCTCGCCGATGGTCAGTACCACGCGCTTCCAGCCAACCATGGTGCCCAGGCCCAGGGCGAGTGCGACCGCGATAATCACCCAGAACGGTGCGTATTCGGTGGTGGCCGTCAGGTCTTTGCGCAGCTTGTCGAGGTCGGACTTCTCACGGGACTCCAGGCCTGGCAGCTTGCCGACTTTCTTCGCGGTATCGTCCAGGCACAGCAGGTAGCGACGGACTTCGATGCGTTGGTCGGACGACAGCGCGTGGTAGTCGGAAACGCCTTTCAAGGTGCCCAGCAGCGCGTCGATGGTCGGTTCAGTCTGCTGCGGGTTGCAGCGGAACTTGCCCGGCAGGTCGTCCTTCACGCTTTTGCCCAGGGCCAGGAATTCGCCCAGGGTTTCGTGGTTGCGCTGGTAGAACTGGTTCAGGTGCAGGGTAGCGTCGCGGGTGCGCTCGATCTGGTAAGTGGTGCTGCCCAGGTCGAGTACGAACTGCGCCGGCACGATACCGATCAGCACCAGCATGATCAGGCCGATACCTTTCTGACCGTCGTTGGAACCGTGGACGAAACTCACGGCCATGGCGGAAATCACCAGGACCAGGCGGTTCCAGAACGGCGGGTGCTTCTTGTCGTCGACCTTGCGGCGCTGGTCCGGGGTCTTGTGCATCTTCGACAGTGGGCGCCACCGTTTCAGGACCAGCAACACCAGGGCCGCGACCAGGAAACCGGCGATTGGCGAGAACACCAGGGACGAACCGATATCGATCGCCTTCTGCCAGTTCACCCCGTCAGCCAGGGGAATGTCATTGATCAGCGCATTGGCCAGGCCGACGCCCAGGATCGAGCCGATCAGGGTGTGCGAGCTGGAGGCGGGAATACCGAAGTACCAGGTGCCCAGGTTCCAGGTGATCGCCGCGGCCAATAAAGAGAAGACCATCGCCAGACCATGGCCGGTGTTCACATTGATCAGCAATTCCACCGGCAGCAAATGCACGATGGCGTAGGCGACACCGACACCGCCGAGCAATACGCCGAGGAAGTTGAACAACCCGGAGAAGAACACGGCCAGATGCGGCGGCATGGCTTTGGTATAGATGACTGTGGCCACCGCGTTAGCGGTGTCATGAAAGCCATTGATGAACTCGAAGGCGAGGACAAAGGCCAGGGCGAGCAGCAGGCTCACGAGAACCCAAGCATCCAGTCCGCTGAATAAATCGATCATGAAGGTTTTCTGACCCGGTCGTAAGGGGGCGCGATTATGCCAGAAAACCTCGGTAATCGATGCACTAGCTGCTCATCGGTAACAATCTTCATTGAAAAAAAGCCGGGCAGCAGCGCGCATCCCAGGGTTTTCGGGGGCTCGGCAAGTCTTTGATTTACAAAGCGCGGCGTCGTAGAGGTGGGGTTTTGTCACCTAAACGTCATCTCTGAAACATTTGTACGAAATTTCGTTGGTCGCAGCAGAACGCTGAATAATTGACCCACGAGCGAGGTGCCCTCCGCCGGCGGTGAGCCGGCGGAGACAGCAGAACCCGTTGGACTCAAACCTCGATGCTTATGGCTCTTCGGCTTTGAGTTCCTGTTCAATCTTTTGGATCTCCTGGGCAAAGGCCTGATCGAGCAGACTCGCTCGTTTGCGCCATGGCTTGCGCTCTGGTTCAGGCTGAGCGGCGTAGGTGGTGACTTCCCCGCCGTATACGTCCTTGTAACGTTGCTCCTGGCGCTCAAGTTCCGCGCGCAGTTCATCTTTCGTCACAGTGTTACCTAATTTGAGTTGAGTTTAATTAACGTGCAGTGCTACACCCGAATATTGCCCTCGGCATGTTTTAAGTTGAGCAGGTGAACCCTTCAACTTTAGACGAATTGCCAGCGGTGACTTCCTTGAACCGATATTTATAAACGGCAGCATAATCAACATACGATGCCGGGCGAGCTCCCATCCCGATATGGATATCGGGCTGACCTCTGCACAGGTTGCATTATAGCGGCGTATTTTAATAACACTATCATCATAAAGTTAAAAAGCGTCAACGTTGTGTGAGGCTTTTGTTACATGCACGCGTCAGTCTTGGTTGGGAAGTGGCCGACATAAATGCCGGCGTAAGCCCAATGCTGTCATGCAATCCGGTTTTTATGATCGCGCCGGCAAAATTGCGATAATCGCATGATCGTCCGATAATCGCCCAACGTTGCTGACCCAACCTTGTGCATCCCGGTTGGGGCGGCTTTCAATAGCGAGCAACCTTCGCGGTTGCCGATAAGCGCCAGCGGTTGAAAATAATAAAGAGGACCTTGAAATGAACGATCAATTGCGCAACTCCTTTGCGTCAGCGGCGCCGCCGATCGTGGCTTCACCGGCCAAACGCATCCAGGCATTCACCGGTGATCCGGACTTCATGACCTCCCTGGCCCGTGGCCTGGCCGTGGTGCAGGCGTTCCAGGAACGCAAGCGTCACTTGACCATCGCCCAAATCAGCCACCGTACCGAAATCCCCCGCGCCGCCGTGCGCCGTTGCCTGCACACCTTGATCAAGCTCGGCTACGCCACCACTGACGGGCGCACCTATTCGCTGTTGCCCAAGGTGCTGACCCTCGGGCATGCCTATCTGTCCTCGACGCCGCTGGCGGTCTCCGCTCAACCGTACCTGGACCGCATGAGCGAGCAGCTTCACGAAGCCTGCAACATGGCCACTCTGGAAGGCGACGACATCCTCTATATCGCCCGGTCGGCCACCACGCAGCGCCTGATTTCCGTGGACCTCTCGGTAGGCGGGCGTTTGCCGGCGTACTGCACTTCCATGGGCCGCATCCTGCTGGCGGCGCTGGACGATGCGTCGCTGCAGGACTACCTCGACCACGCCGACCTGCAAACCAAGACCAGCCGCACCCTTACCACGCCCGAAGCCTTGTTCGAGTGTCTGCAACACGTGCGCCAGCAGGGCTGGTGCATCGTCGATCAGGAGTTGGAACAAGGCCTGCGCTCCATCGCAGTGCCGGTGTATGACGCGTCCGGCCAGGTGCTGGCGGCGCTCAACGTGAGTACCCATGCCGGTCGTGTCAGCCGCAGCGAACTGGAGCAGCGCTTCCTGCCGAGCATGCTCAGCGCCAGCCGTGAGTTGAGTGCGCAACTGTTTGCCTAAGCTGTTCGGTGACCGCACAGATCCCGGTTCGATCAATTGACGTTGTTTCCCCTGGGTTATTACTGTGCGGCAGCGCTCTGAGCGCCGCCCAATAATAATGACGACCCCAGGTCGTTGGCCCGCCATCGGTGTGGAATAACAATAATGAATCAACCTTCTGTCGCTACCACCCTGGACGTGCAGTCCTTCATCAACGCCCAGCCACTGTCACGCTATCAGTGGCGTGTGGTGATCCTGTGTTTCCTGATTGTCTTTCTCGATGGCCTCGACACCGCCGCCATGGGCTTCATCGCGCCCGCGCTGTCCCAGGACTGGGGCATTGACCGCGCCAGCCTCGGCCCGGTGATGAGCGCCGCGCTGATCGGCATGGTATTCGGCGCCCTGGGTTCCGGCCCGCTGGCGGACCGTTTCGGGCGCAAAGTGGTATTGGTGAGTGCGGTGCTGGTGTTTGGCGCCTTCAGCCTGGCCTCGGCCTACAGCAGCAACGTCGATCAGTTGCTGGTGTTGCGCTTCCTCACCGGGCTGGGGTTGGGCGCCGGTATGCCGAATGCCACCACGCTGCTGTCCGAATACACCCCCGAACGCCATAAATCGCTGCTGGTGACCAGCATGTTCTGCGGTTTCAACCTGGGCATGGCCGGTGGCGGGTTTATCTCGGCCAAATTGATCCCGGCATTCGGCTGGCACAGCTTGCTGCTCATCGGCGGTATTTTGCCGTTGATCCTCGCGGTGGTGTTGTGGGGATGGCTGCCGGAATCGGCGCGCTACCTGGTGGTGCGCAACCGCGGCACCGACAAGGTGCGCAAAGCCTTGTCACCCATCGAGCCCGGCATCGTCGCCCAAGCCAGCGGTTTCAGCGTGCCCGAGCAAAAAACCGTGAAGGCGCGCAACGTATTCGCGGTGATCTTCTCCGGCACCTACAGCGCCGGCACCTTGTTGCTCTGGCTCACCTACTTCATGGGCCTGGTGATTGTGTACCTGCTGACCAGTTGGCTGCCCACGCTGATGCGCGACAGTGGCGCGAGCATGGAACAGGCCGCGTTCATCGGTGCGCTATTCCAGTTTGGTGGCGTGTTGAGTGCGGTCGGGGTGGGCTGGGCGATGGACCGGTTCAACCCGCACAAGGTCATCGGCACGTTCTACCTGCTGGCCGGGGTATTTGCCTACGCGGTAGGGCAGAGCCTGGGCAATATCACCGTGTTGGCGACCTTGGTGCTGATCGCCGGGATGTGCGTCAACGGTGCGCAATCGGCGATGCCGTCCCTGGCCGCACGCTTCTACCCGACCCAGGGCCGCGCCACCGGCGTGTCATGGATGCTCGGTATCGGCCGCTTCGGCGCGATCCTCGGCGCGTGGATGGGCGCCACCTTGCTGGGCCTGGGCTGGAACTTCGAGCAGGTGCTCACCGCGCTGGTGATCCCCGCCGCATTGGCCACGGCCGCCGTGGTGATCAAAGGCATGGTCAGCCATGCCGACGCCACCTGAAGACACGCGCATTTCCTGTGGGTGCAAGAAAGATTAGCTAGACAACAATCGGTTCGATAATCGAACACTGTGTCGATTATCGGATTGTTTGGCTTTTTGCCCCGGCTTAATCTTCAAGCACTTCGGCGCCACCTTCGCGCCTTTTTCGATCCACACCGGGAGCCCGAACCCATGGCTGAAATTCTTGCGCTGCGTGACGCGGTGAAGCGATTTGTGAACGACGGCGATACTGTCGCACTGGAAGGCTTTACCCACCTGATCCCTACGGCAGCGGGTCATGAAATCATTCGTCAGGGCAAGAAAGACCTGACGCTGGTACGTATGACGCCTGACCTGATCTACGACCAGTTGATCGGCGCCGGCTGCGCCCGCAAGTTGATTTTTTCCTGGGGCGGCAACCCTGGCGTGGGTTCCCTGCATCGCCTGCGTGATGCAGTCGAGAAACACTGGCCGCAACCCTTGGAGATTGAGGAACACAGCCACGCCGACCTGGCCAATGCCTACGTCGCCGGTGCTTCCGGCCTGCCGTTCGCGGTGTTGCGTGCCTACGCTGGTTCCGATCTGCCCAAGGTCAACCCGTTGATCAAGACCGTCACCTGCCCATTCACCGGCGAAGTGCTGGCGGCGGTGCCGTCGGTACGTCCGGACGTCAGCGTGATCCACGCGCAAAAGGCCGACCGCAAGGGCAACGTGCTGCTCTGGGGCATTCTTGGCGTGCAGAAGGAAGCGGCGCTGGCCGCCAAGCGTTGCATCGTCACCGTCGAAGAAATCGTCGACGACCTCAACGCGCCAATGAACAGCTGCGTGCTGCCGACCTGGGCGCTGACGGCGGTGTGCCATGTGCCTGGTGGCGCGCATCCGTCCTATGCCCATGGCTATAACCAACGCGATAACCGTTTCTACCAGGCCTGGGACCCGATCGCTCGCGACCGTGGGACGTTTACCGCCTGGATCGACGAATACATCCACGGCACTGCCGATTTCAGTGAATTCCAGGCCAAGCTGGCCGCCGCGCAGGAGGCCAAGTAATGGCTTACTCGACCAATGAAATGATGACCGTCGCCGCTGCACGCCGCCTGAAGAATGATTCGGTGTGTTTTGTCGGCATCGGCCTGCCGTCCAAGGCGGCCAACCTGGCGCGCCTGACGTCCTCGCCGGATGTGGTACTGATCTACGAGTCCGGCCCGATTGGCGCCAAGCCCAGCGTATTGCCGCTGTCCATTGGTGACGGCGAGTTGGCGGAAACTGCCGACACTGTCGTCCCCACCGGTGAGATCTTTCGCTACTGGCTGCAGGGCGGGCGCATCGACGTCGGTTTTCTCGGCGCGGCCCAGGTCGACCGTTTCGGCAATATCAACACCACCGTGGTCGGCGATTATCACCAGCCCAAAGTGCGCCTGCCGGGTGCCGGTGGCGCGCCGGAGATTGCTGGTTCGGCCAAGAGCGTGCTGATCATTCTCAAGCAGTCGGCGCGTTCGTTTGTCGACAAGCTGGACTTCATCACCTCCGTCGGCCACGGCGAGGGCGGCGATTCACGCAAGCGCCTGGGCCTGCCCGGCGCCGGTCCTGTCGGGATTATTACCGACCTGTGCATCATGGAGCCGGAAGAGGGCAGCCATGAGTTCGTGGTCACCGCGCTGCACCCCGGCGTGACCCGCGAGCAAGTGGTCGCGGCCACCGGCTGGGCGATCCGCTTTGCCGATCAGGTCAGCACCACCGCGGAACCGACGGCAGTCGAGCTGACCGCCCTGCGTGATCTCGAAGCCCGCACAGCGGCCGCCCACGGCCAAGCACCCGGAGAAGCCTGATGCGCGACGTATTTATCTGCGATGCAATTCGTACCCCCATCGGCCGTTTCGGCGGTGGCCTGTCCACGGTGCGCGCCGACGACCTGGCGGCACTGCCGATCAAGGCGTTGATCGAACGCAACCCTAGCGTGGATTGGCACGCAGTCGATGAAGTGTTCCTCGGCTGCGCCAACCAGGCCGGTGAAGACAACCGCAACGTCGCGCGCATGGCGCTGTTGCTGGCGGGCCTGCCTTCGAGCATTCCCGGCGTGACCCTCAACCGTTTGTGCGCTTCGGGCATGGACGCGATCGGCACCGCCTTTCGTGCGATTGCCAGCGGTGAAATGGAATTGGCGATTGCCGGCGGCGTCGAGTCGATGTCCCGCGCGCCGTTCGTGATGGGCAAGGCTGACACGGCGTTTTCGCGCAATATGAAGCTCGAAGACACCACCATCGGCTGGCGCTTCATCAACCCGCTGATGAAGGCCCAGTACGGCGTGGATGCGATGCCGCAGACCGCCGATAACGTCGCCGACGACTACCATGTGTCCCGCGCCGACCAGGACGCCTTCGCCCTGCGCAGCCAGCAACGCACCGCCGCCGCCCAGGCCGCCGGGTTCTTCGCCGAAGAAATCGTGCCGGTGCGGGTCGCCCATAAAAAAGGCGAAACCGTGGTGGAACACGATGAGCATCCACGGGCCGACACCACCCTGGAAACCCTGGCCCGACTCAAACCGGTCAACGGCCCGGACAAGACCGTCACCGCCGGCAATGCGTCGGGTGTGAACGACGGGGCGGCGGCGCTGATTCTTGCGTCTGCCGAGGCCGTGAAAAAACATGGCCTGACCGCCCGTGCCCGAGTGTTGGGCATGGCCAGCGCCGGTGTCGCGCCACGGGTGATGGGCATCGGCCCGGTGCCGGCGGTTCGCAAGCTGGTGGAACGCCTGGGCCTGGCCGTCACCGATTTCGATGTGATCGAACTCAACGAAGCCTTCGCCAGCCAGGGCCTGGCGGTGTTGCGTGAATTGGGCATCGCCGACGATGCGCCCCAGGTCAACCCGAACGGCGGCGCCATCGCCCTCGGCCATCCCCTGGGCATGAGCGGTGCGCGACTGGTGCTGACGGCCCTGCATCAACTTGAAAAAACCGGCGGCCGCAAAGGTCTGGCGACCATGTGTGTTGGAGTGGGCCAGGGCCTGGCGCTGGCGATTGAACGCATCTAATAAGAGAGGACCGCTCCATGAGTGACAAGCCCGGTTACCGGCGCCCGCAAGCGGGTACTCAACCTGATTACCTGCACCCGGCCTACCAGTCGACGAACCTGCGTTCGCCGTCTCAGCCGTTGGTGTTCCTGCCCCATTCCCTGTCGGAAATCACCGGGCCGACCATCGGCGCCGAGCGCATCAACGAGAAGGACAACGACCTGACTGCGCAGCACGACGGCGAGCCGCAGGGCGAGCGCATCATCGTTCACGGGCGCGTGCTCGATGAAAACGGTCTGCCGGTGCCGGGCATCCTCGTGGAGATCTGGCAGGCCAACGCGGCCGGCCGCTACAACCACGCGCGCGATCTGCACGACGCGCCGCTCGACCCGAACTTCACCGGCACCGGGCGTACCGTCACCGACGCCGAGGGCTGGTACCAGTTCCAGACCATCAAGCCCGGCGCCTACCCGTGGGGCAACCACCACAATGCGTGGCGCCCGGCGCATATCCATTTTTCGCTGTTCGGCCCGAGCGTGCTGACGCGCCTGGTCACGCAGATGTATTTCCCCGGCGACCCGCTGCTCGAGTACGACCCGATCTACAACTGCGTACCGGACACCTCGGCCAAGCAACGCCTGATCGCCACGTTCGACCTGGAAAAAACCATTCCTTCCTATGCCCTCGGCTACCGCTGGGACATCGTCCTGCGCGGCCGCGACGCCACGCCGATGGAGAAATGAGATGAGCCTTTACGCGACCACGTCCCACACCGTCGGGCCGTATTACCACATCGGCCTGACCTGGCTGAACCGCGAAGCCCTGGCCAACGCTGCGACCCTCGGCGAACGCGTGGCGATCAGCGGGCAAGTGGTGGATGGCAACGGTGATGTCGTCAACGATGCCATGCTGGAAGTCTGGCAGGCCAATGCCGCCGGCAAGTACGACCACCCGGAGGACGACCAGGACAAAGCGCTGGACCCGAACTTCGAAGGCTTCGGCCGGGTGCCGGTGGATGCTGAAGGGCGCTTCCGCTTTACCACCGTCAAGCCGGGCAGCGTGCCGGGGCTGGCGGGCACGACCCAGGCGCCGCACCTGGTGGTGCTGGTATTTGCCCGTGGCCTGGTGAAACACTTGCTCACGCGGATTTATTTTGACGGTGAGGCGCTGAATGCGGATGACCCGTTGCTCGCGCGCGTGCCCAAAGAGCGGCGCAGTACCTTGATTGCCAAGCCGGATGCGGACGGTGTGCATCAGTGGAATGTGGTGTTGCAGGGGACAGATAAGGAAACGGTGTTCTTTGATTACTGAGTTGGCTTGAAAACCTATCGGGGGCAAGCCCCCTCCCACACTTGAATGTATTCACACATCAAAGGTGGGAGGGGGCTTGCCCCCGATGAGGCCATTTCAGGCAACACCTATGTAAATGTCTACAAGCGGAACATGGCTGTTGCAAAGTGTGTCTAGGCTATAACCATTCCCACTGAGTGAAAAAAAATGACAACAACAACCAGTCACTACACCGGAGAAGAGCGCAGCAAACGGATTTTTGCGATTGTCGGGGCATCCTCCGGCAACCTCGTCGAATGGTTCGACTTCTACGTCTACGCCTTCTGCGCCATTTACTTCGCCCCGGCGTTTTTCCCCTCGGACGACCCCACGGTGCAACTGCTCAACACCGCCGGCGTGTTCGCCGCCGGGTTCTTGATGCGGCCCATCGGCGGCTGGCTGTTTGGCCGGGTGGCCGATAAGCACGGGCGCAAAAACTCGATGATGATCTCGGTGCTGATGATGTGCGCCGGTTCCCTGGTCATCGCCTTCCTGCCCACCTACAAAGACATCGGCGCCTGGGCCCCGGCGTTACTGCTGGTGGCGCGGTTGTTCCAGGGCTTGTCGGTGGGCGGCGAATACGGCACCACCGCGACCTACATGAGTGAAGTCGCGCTCAAGGGCCAGCGTGGGTTCTTCGCCTCCTTCCAGTACGTGACCCTGATCGGCGGGCAACTGCTGGCGGTGTCGGTTGTGGTGGTCCTGCAACAGATCCTCAGCGAAGACGAACTGCGCGCCTGGGGCTGGCGGATTCCGTTCGTGATCGGCGCCATCGCGGCGGTGATCTCCCTGCTGCTGCGTCGCAGCCTGAAAGAAACCACCAGCAAGGAAATGCGCGAAGACAAGGACGCCGGCAGCATCGCCGCGCTGTTCCGTGACCATAAAGCGGCCTTTATCACCGTGCTCGGCTATACCGCCGGTGGCTCGCTGATTTTCTACACGTTCACCACCTACATGCAGAAGTACCTGGTGAACACCGCCGGGATGCACGCCAAGACCGCCAGCTACATCATGACCGGCGCGCTGTTCCTTTATATGTGCATGCAGCCGCTGTTCGGCATGCTGGCCGACAAGATCGGTCGCCGTAATTCGATGCTGTGGTTCGGCGCGCTGGGCACCTTGTTTACGGTGCCGATCCTGCTCAGCCTGAAAACCGTCAGCAGTCCGTTCCTGGCGTTTGTGCTGATCACGCTGGCGTTGGCCATTGTCAGTTTCTACACCTCCATCAGCGGCCTGGTGAAAGCGGAAATGTTCCCGCCCCAGGTGCGCGCCCTGGGTGTGGGCCTGGCTTATGCGGTGGCCAACGCAATCTTCGGCGGCTCGGCGGAATACGTGGCCTTGGGTTTGAAATCCTTGGGCATGGAGAACACCTTTTATTGGTACGTCACCGGCATGATGGCGGTGGCTTTCCTGTTCAGCCTGCGCCTGCCGAAACAGGCGGCGTACCTGCATCACGATTTATAAAGGAGGCGTTATGACGCTGCGCACGAGCAACCAACTGTTCGACGCTTACTTCAGCGCTGAGAGCATGGCCGAGGTGTTCTGCGACCAGGGGCGCCTGCAGGGCATGCTGGATTTCGAAGCCGCACTGGCACGGGCCGAGGCCCAGGTCGGGTTGATCCCGCAGGCGGCCGTCGCGCCGATTGCCCAGGCGTGCCTGGCGTCGCTGTATGACGTCGACGCCCTCGGTGTGGCGATTGCCTCGGCGGGCAATTCGGCGATTCCGCTGGTGAAGGCGCTGGGCAAGTGGGTGGCCGGTGAAGACCCGAGTGCCGAACGCTATGTGCATTTGGGCGCGACCAGCCAGGATGTGATGGACACCGGCCTGGTCCTGCAACTGCGGCGCGCGCTGGCGTTGATCGAAGCCGACCTGGCTCGCCTCGGCGATATTCTGGCAGCCCAGGCCCAGCGGTATGCGGCTGTACCGTTGGCCGGGCGGACGTGGTTGCAGCATGCCACGCCGGTCACCCTGGGCATGAAAATCGCCGGTTGGTTGGGCGCGGTGACCCGCAGCCGCCAGCGCTTGATCGAGTTGAAACCGCGCTTGCTGGTGCTGCAATTCGGCGGCGCTTCCGGCACGCTGGCCGCGCTTGGCGAACAGGCAATGCCCGTTGCCCAAGCGTTGGCGGCGCAGTTGCAACTGACCTTGCCCGAGCAACCCTGGCATACCCAGCGTGATCGCCTGGTGGAGTTCGCCAGCGTGTTGGGTCTGATCGCCGGCAGCCTTGGCAAGCTGGGCCGCGATATCAGCCTGCTGATGCAGACCGAGGCGGCGGAAGTATTCGAGCCGGCGGCGCCCGGCAAAGGCGGCTCGTCGACCATGCCGCACAAACGCAACCCGGTGGGCGCCGCCGTGCTGATCAGCGCTGCGACCCGCGTGCCCGGCCTGGTGGCGACGCTGTTCAGCGCCATGCCCCAGGAACACGAACGCAGCCTGGGCCTGTGGCATGCCGAATGGGAAACCCTGCCGGAGATTTGCCGCTTGGTCTCTGGCGCATTGCAACAGGCGCTGCTGGTGAGCGCAGGGCTGGAAGTCGACCCCGAGCGCATGGCGCGCAACCTCGACCTGACCCAGGGCCTGGTGCTGGCCGAAGCCGTCAGCATCGTGCTCGCGCAGCGCCTGGGCCGCGACACCGCGCACCACCTGCTGGAGCAGTGCTGCAAACGCGCGGTGGCCGAACAACGCCATCTGCGCGCCGTCCTCGCCGATGAGCCGCTCATTACCGCCGAGTTGTCGGCGACAGACCTGGACCGCCTGCTCGACCCGGCGCACTACCTGGGCCAGGCCCAAACCTGGGTCAGCCGCGCTGTAACCGAACACTTTGCACTGACTGCCTGAGGAGATTGCTGTGGCTTTTGTACAACTCGCCGAGGGCGAACTGCATTACCAACTGGATGGCCCCATCGATGCACCGGTGCTGGTGCTGTCCAATTCGCTGGGCACCGACCTGAATATGTGGGACACCCAGGTCCCGGCCTTTGCCGAGCACTTTCGCGTGCTGCGCTTCGATACCCGTGGCCACGGCCAATCCCTGGTGACCGAAGGCCCCTACAGCATCGAACAACTCGGCCGCGACGTGATTGCGCTGCTGGACGCGCTGGACATCCCGCGCGCGCATTTCTGCGGGCTGTCCATGGGCGGGCTGATCGGCCAATGGCTGGGGATTCACGCGGGGGATCGTTTGCAGCGCCTGGTGGTGTGCAACACTGCGGCCAAGATCGGTACATCAGACGTGTGGAACCCGCGTATCGAGATGGTCCTGCGCGACGGTGCGGCCGCGATGGTGGCGCTGCGCGACGCGTCGATTGCGCGCTGGTTCACCGCCGATTTCGCGGCGGCCAACCCGCAGCAGGCCAAGCGCATTACCGACATGCTCGCGGCCACCTCGCCCCAGGGCTACGCCGCCAATTGCGCAGCGGTGCGCGATGCAGACTTTAGCGAGCAACTGTCGGCGATCCACGTGCCGACCCTGGTGATCGCCGGCACTGAAGACGCTGTCACACCGCCCGCCGGCAGCCACTTTATCCAGCGCCAGGTACAGGGGGCCGAGTACGCCGAGTTCTACGCCGCCCACCTGTCCAACGTGCAAGCCGGTGCCGCGTTCAGCGACCGGGTCATTCAATTTCTGCTGGCCCGCTGAGGAGTCTTTTGTGGACGAGAAACAACGTTACGCCGACGGCCTGCAAGTGCGCCGCGAAGTGCTGGGCGACGCGCATGTCGACCGCAGCCTGAATGCCTTGACCGAGTTCAACAGCGAATTCCAGGACATGATCACCCGCCACGCCTGGGGCGATATCTGGACCCGCCCCGGCCTGCCCAGGCACACCCGCAGTTTGATCACCATCGCCATGCTGATCGGCATGAACCGCGGCGAAGAACTCAAACTGCACCTGCGCGCCGCCGCCAGCAATGGCGTGACCCGTGCCGAGATCAAGGAAGTGCTGATGCAAAGCGCGATCTACTGCGGGATTCCGGCGGCGAATGCGACGTTTCATCTGGCCGAATCGGTGTGGGATGAATTGGGGGTCGAGTCGCGCGCTTAGTGCGACTCGGCACTGCACTCCTGGCGAGAGGCAACAGGTTGTCGAGGAGCGGTCGCTGACCGTCACGGGGCTGAGCGGTCAGGTCGACTCACAGGGAGCCGTAGCTTTTTCTCAGGGGTAGGCCCATTTCTTCTCGTAACGCGTTTTCGGTCAGTGGGTAAGGATTTGACGTGGTTGGCGCAGTTGCGGGGTCGTTGTCAAAGTCGAAGGGCGGACTGGCAGTTTCCAGGCCGACGACCTGGCGTTCATCATTGGGCTCCTGGGTGCGTGTGCCGTCCGGGCGGATAATTTCCGTATTGCCGAGAAATGTGCTGCCTGTGGCTGCGTTATAAGCGTGACCCAGTTCGTGGTACAGGGTCGTGGTGGTCGGCAGAAACACACGCGACTCGTCCGAGGCTTCTCTGGGGATGACCGGGTTATAGGTCACAAACGATTCTGTCGTGCCCGCGCCACGGACCCCATCGCGGATGATCGTGGGGTCCTGCCATTCTTCCAGGGGAACGCCCTCCGGCGGCACGACGATGTGAGCATCAGTGATATCTTGCATTATCGTGACTTTGGCTCCGCTGCGCTCTGCGGCGGCGTCCAGTTCATTCAACATGTGCTGGCTGTTGGGAGAGCCTCGGTAAAACTCCAGGTCATCCTCAACCCGTTGCTTGAATGCCGGGGAACCTTCGATATCAATCGCTTTGCGCCCTGCATTTTCGGGCAATGGCACGGTCTCGATAAACTTGAATCCGAATGGCAAGCCCAGGTGATCGCTGCGTTTACCGTACACAACGTCGTCGCTTGAGTTGGAATAGACGCTGTCTTGACCTCTACCCGTGTAGATATGGCTTCGGCCATAAGCGTTTATCTGATCATCGCCTTTGCCGCCGTGCATGATGTTGTGGCCGCTTCCGCCGTGCATCAGGTCGTCATCGTTTCCTCCGTCCATGTAGCTGGTTTTGCTGTCAGGACCGTAACCCGCATACATGCGGTCGTTGCCGTTCCCGCCGTACATGGTGTTATTGCCTGTGCCGCCCATCATGGTGTCATCGCCGTCGTCACCGCTGGCGTAACTGCTTGCGCTGCCCAGTTGGATGATGTCATTACCCGCGCCGCCGTAAACTTGGCTTTTACCACCTCCGGTCTGTATATGATCGTTACCTTCACCTCCATGGATTAGGGTGTAAGCCATCACGTCAGGATCAATGCGAACGGTGTCGTCACCTTTGTTCGCCCTGATGGCTATCGCTGTCGCATCGCTGTTAGCAGCGGGCAGTAAATAACTTTTGCCATTTATCACGGCATTGAGTTGGCCGCGTTCGCCTTTGCTGATGTGAATGTCGTCCGCGCCATCGGCAGTATCGATTTTTAGAATCGTCACATTTTTTTTCCCGCTTTCCCCCTGATACGACGTGGTTGTCAGTGTGATATCGACATTTTTGTCACTGACAATCTTGCTGGTCTGGGGGGGAGGGCTGTTTACGAGTGCAGTGGCGCCTGGAGCTGGCGATCCGCCGGGGAGGGCATTAGGTTCGGGCGCTTTAGGCGCAACGGAAGAGGTTTGCATCGTCAATACTCTTTCTTGTGAGCGTCGGTGATTTACCGCCGATCAGTGGTGAAAAAGTTGGAGGGGTTCCCGCATGACGATAACTACTTCATTACAGCATGTATGAAAAAAGACAACGCACTGCCCGATAACGCACATCACTTGGAATCGGCGTCCCACACCCAATTCCACACCCCGGGCAGATGCACTTCTTCACTCGCTTGTTTCACGGTACGCGCCAATGCCGCCCGCTCCAGTGCTGCGTGAGCGGTGTAGAACGGCTCGGCGGCGGTCTTCAGGCCGTCGATCCGGGCGCTGTCCATCAGGATCTGCAGGTACTCTTGCAGATGCCGTGCGGTGTAGCGGTTGATGTCGTGGAAGGTCACCACCACCGGTATCACGCCGTCGACTGTCGGCAATTCCCCCAAGGCGATGCGTTCGCGCACCACCGACAGCTGGCGGATCAGGTTCTCGCGGCGGCGCGGGCTGGCGTTGAAGCCCCAGATCTTGCCGTCGTTGGCGCTCAGGTCGGTCAACAACACCTTCATGCCGTGGCGCTGGTAGGCGGCGAAGGTGCGCCGGTCGTAGTTCCAGAAGGGCGGGCGCACCAGCGTCGGCGACACGCCGGTGATCGCGGCGATATCCGCAGCGCCCTGGCTGAGGGTGCGTTCAAGCTCAGCGTCGCTCAACCAGCGATGGTTGGTATGAAAGGCCGTGGCCGTGTGGAACGCCAGCACATGCCCGGCCGCGAACTCACGTTCCATGGTCTTGCGGCCCCGTGAACTGCCGCCGGAGCGCGAGGCTTCGGTCTGCAGAAAGAACACCGCCTTGATGCCCGGCAATACCGGGTTGTTTGCCAGGTCGGCCATCACCGAGCGGGTCGGGTTGTTGTACCCCGAGGCGCTGGGACCGTCATCAAACGTCAGCAGAAAACGGATCGGCGCCTGGGCCTGCAGGCGTTGTTCAGTCTGCGGCGTCAGCGCGATGGGCGCGCTGATGCAGCCGCTGAGGCTCAAGGCCAGGGCAAGCAAGGCGGATGCGATGGCGAAAGATTTCATGGGGGCGCAGGCTCGAATAAAACCCGCTGCTGGATGGGTCAGCAGCGGCAGGCGCGCACGATACCGCAAGATGCTCGACGTGGGGTTAAAGGCTGACAAACGCGATCTGGTTTAACCTACGTATTGCGCTCGCAGTGGCCTACCCATTTCCTCGTTCAAAGCGTTTTCAGTGAAGGGCTTGGGGTTGGTGGTGATGGCTGGCGTGGCAGGATCGTTGTCAAAATCAAAGGCGGCTGCGCTGCTCTCAAGGCCGACGGCCTGGCGTTCACTGTTAGGCACTTCGTGCGCCTGCCCTTCGAATACTTCCTGCGTGGAACCCGTGAAGGCGGTGCCGTTGGCGGCGTTATAGGCGTGAGCCATTTCGTGGTAGAGCCCGATGATGGGCGGGTGAGTCGTGCCCGCCGAGGGGTTCAGTTGGGACCGGTTGTATTCAATGCGCGCGCGGTCAGCCCGAGACCCGGGTACTCCGTCGACCATGAACCCCCACTTGGGATCGTCGCCGACTACCGGCGCACGTTCGTCCTGCAGCAGGGCCAGGAGTTCCTGGCTGCCGTAGATGTACCCGCTGCCGTTCTCCTGCCGATCTTCCACAATCGTTACCGGGGCGCCGTTGCGATCGGCAGCCGCGTCCATCTCTGCGAGCATCTGCTGGCCTTGGGGAGAGTGGCGTAACAGCGCCAAATCGTCTTCGACCCGTTGGATGAACGCGGCAGATCCCTTGATCGCAAACCCCTTGATTGGGCCGGGGTGGGCAGGCACGGCGGTCAATAGCGAGCCATTGAGGTGGTTGATCGAGTCGCCGGGCTGGGCGTAGATCCGGTCGCCCGGTCGATTGGCAATGACGGTGTCATAACCGTCGCCGGTGTAGAAGGTGCTTCGGTCGTGGCCGATCAAGCGATCGTGCCCGGTGCCGCCATGCAACACCGTGTGGCCGGAGCCGGCGTACAGCCGGTCATTGCCGTTGCCGCCATCCAGATAGCTGGCTTTTCGGCGCGATCCCGCGCCCGCATAGAGGCGGTCATTGCCGTTGTTGCCATAGAGCACGCTGTCGCCGCTGCCGCCCATGAGCCGGTCGTCACCGTCATTGCCCTCTGCGTAGCCAAGGCCGCTGCCAAGGCGCACGACGTCGTTACCGTTGCCGCCGACTACGCGGGTGTCGCCACCGCCGGCCTGGATTCGGTCATTGCCGTTCCCCGCTTCAATCACGATGGGCTGCATGACGTTGGCATCGATGTGTACGTGGTCATTGCCGCCGTGGGTCTTCAGGTACAGGGTCAGCGGTTTGCCATCGTTATCGTGGCTGGCAAAACGATACAACCGGCCATTGAGGCGAATGTTCAACTGATCGTCAGAAGCCTGGCTGATGTGGACCTGGTCCGCGTCGTTGCCGGTTTCCAGGAGCAGGCTGTTGTTCAGGCTGAAGGAATAGCCGCGCTCCCATATCGACTGTCCGCTGGCTTTTAGATTGCCGTCATTCAGGAACGGGTGCAGATAGGTCTGGATCGACGTGCCTGGGAGGAACTGCAAATGGGCAGGTTTGGCCAGCCCGTAGTGACCAGTGTCGAACGTTGCTACTGGGCGCGCTGCAGGTAAGGGCGGTACGCCATCGAGGAGGCGTGGGAGAAGGCGGGTACTACCGTTGAAAACATCCATGTGTGGTCCTTGTTTAAGCGCCAGGTATCAGCCCTGGCGCTTAACAGTGATCACCCGCAGCAAATCGTTCCCGCCAAGGTGTAATACGGCTTTACAGCAGACTGAGCGGGTAGCTGACGATCAAGCGGTTTTCATCGAACTCATTGTTGCTGAAGTCGCGACGGATGCTGGAATTGCGCCAGCGCAGCGTGAGGTTTTTCAGGGCGCCGCTCTGCAGCGTGTAGCCCAATTCGCTTTCGCGGCCCCACTCCTTGCCGTCGGTGATGGTGCCGGTATGCACGTTGCTGCCGCTGATATAGCGGTTCATCAAGGTCAGGCCCGGTACGCCGAGGGCGGCAAAGTTATAGTCGTGCCGCACTTGCCAGGATTTCTCCTGGGCGTTGTCGTAGCTGGAGTTGTAACTGTCGTTGGCCAGGGTGCCGCCGCTGGTGCCGTTGACGCGCATCCAGGCGCTGTTGCCGGTGAGTTTTTGCAGGCCGACGTAGAAGGTGTTGCCGCCGTACTTGGCCGAGAACAGGCCGGACCAGGTTTTGTTGTCCAGCTCGCCTGCGCGGGCGCTGCCGTCGTCCTTGCCGTAGAAGAACCCGAGGTTGGCGCCCAGGGTCCAGTCGCCCACGGGTTGGCTATGGACCAGGTTGACGAACTGCTGGCGGTAGATGTCCTTGAGCTGGGCATTCCACAGGCCGACCTGGGTGCGTTTGTCGTTGAACGTGTATTCGCCGCCCTGGAAGTTGAAGCGGTCGGAGGTGAAGGCGGCTTTGCCGAACATCGACATGTCCGACATGCTGCTGTCGTCCCGCGGGCTGTTGGCGCGGAACTGGCCGCCGTAGAGGGTCAGGCCGTCGATTTCCTTCGAGGTGATCTGCCCGCCGCGCAGGGTTTGCGGCAGGGAACGGCCGTCGTCGGCGCGCAGGATCGGCAGCGTCGGCATCCATTCGCCGACCTTCAGTTCGGTCTTCGAAATCCGCGCCTTGAACGCCACACCCAGGCGCCCGAAATCGTCGGCGGGGCGGCCGTCGTGGTCCAGCGGCAATAACTGTGAACCGCCAGTGCCGCGCCCGCCATCAAGCTTGAGCGAGTACAGCCCCAGTACATCCACGCCAAACCCCACGGTGCCCTGAGTGAAGCCGGACTTGGCGTCGAGAATGAAACTTTGCGTCCACTCCTGCGCGCCGCCCTGGGCTTTGGTCGGGTTGGTGAAGTTACGGTTGATGAAGAAATTGCGCAGGTTGAGGTTGGCGCTGGCGTCCTCCATAAAACCGTGTTCTTCGGCGACGACGGGAAACGCGAGGCTGGCGACTGCGGTGGCCAGCAATAGCTGGCGAGGGTGAAAAGTGCTCATGGCATTGGACCTGTTGTTATTGGGGTTATGCAGGTGGCGGCCATGGTGCGGGGCAGTGCGGGGGTGGTTCAATCGGGGGAGGGCGGGTTTTGGGCGATGATCGAACGCAAGTTGCCGGGCGCTGAGGCCCGGCATTTGCGGGTTATCGTTTGGGCAGGTCGAAGTGGGTCCAAGGCACCGCTGGCAGGTAGTGTTGCGCAGCTACGATCAGCGCCACCATCACCACCAGGAATACCACTTGCAGGGGGCTCCAGAAGGCCCAGTGCAAACCGTTCAGCCACGGGTAGCCTTCGCTGAATTTCTGGCTCATCTGACCGATACGCGTCTTGTGCAACAGGTTGATCAGGACCATACCCGCGTAGGTGAACATGCCCAGCACGCCGAGCATCAAGCCGCAGGCCACCAGCATGATCGCCTGCGGTACGCCGTGGCGAATGACCAGCCAGTAGTCATTGGGGTTGATTCGCTTGGGGATCAGGTACTGGCTCAGCCACACATCCAGAACCCGATAGGTTGAACTCATCCCGGCCCACATTTGGGTGACGCGAAAGCCAACGGCCGCCGGCACGAACGCCATCAGCATGAAAATGACCAGCGACATCCCGTCCATTCTGTCTGGCTTATCGTGGGCGATGCTCAGGCCAAGCCCCAGGGCGAAGACGGCCCATAGCCGGATAAACACCTGTGTGTAGATCGGCCGAGGTACGAATTTGCGCCAAAAGAACAGATCTGTTTGAGGCAGGCGCTCGACCAGTTGCGGATAGCGCCAGGTCAGTGTTTGCGCCAGGTGCTGGCAGGCGTTCCACTCGTTTTCGCCAAACCCATCGATCATGCGTTTGTGTTGCGTGGCGGACATCGGCGTCAGCAGCAGGCGCGCGGCCAGGGCATCGGCTGATGTGCGCCGCGTGTCCTGGGCCTTGTCTTGCAAGTTGGCGTAGAAACTTTCCTGCTCGCAACGCGACACCAATTCGCGCCATATCCACGCCGGTTCCGGGTACACGCCTTTCTGGTCGTCCCAGCCGAATGCCTGGCACACCCGCTCGAACAGCGGCACGCTCCATTGGGTTTCATGCAGCAGGTGCAGGACGATGCGCTGCCACTGCTGTTGCAGGTCGAACACCCGCAGCCAGGGTTGGTTGGTGTATTGATTGAGCTGGGTGATGAACTCGCGCTCGGCCTTTTGCTCCAGCAGTTCCAGCAAGGTGCGGCGGTAGTCTTGCAGCAGTTCGCCGGTCAGCGCTTCGTATTGCCAGGACGTCATCGCCACTTGCTGCCAGGGCGTCAGCCATTCCAGGTGTTGGGCGGCCCAACCGGCGATGGCGCTGCGTTCACCCGGTGCTTCGAAACAATGGCGCAACAGGCCGGCCTGGAACGCATCGGTGCAGCCCTGTTGCCGAGCCTGGACCCAGCGTTCATCGAGGTTACGCGCGTTGAGGTCGTCGAGCAGTGCCTGGGCCGGGTCCGGTGTGTGGGCTTCGAAGGGCGCAGGGCTGACGGGGCTGATGTTCATCAGTTCGGCCAGGTCATTCAGGTTTGCGTAGACCGCTTCGGCCACGGGCGCCTGGACGCGTTCTTCCTCTTCGTTATCAGCCCGCCAGCGTGCTTCACTCAGGGCGTGTTCATAGGCCTCGCGCAGGCGCTGGAAGCCTTGGGCGTCGTCGTCCGGGCGGCAGCTTTTCAGCAAGCGCGCATAGCTGCGCTTGATGCTGCGCTCGTCGGCGTCATCTGGCAGTTGCAGTACGGTCCAGCAATCCATCGGTGTTCCCTCAGCGCCAGAACCCGTTGTCGAGTTGCTCAAGTTGACGGGTCAGTTCGCTGCGAGCTTCGCGGATGCGGCGTTCGTCCTGGGTGTCGAGTACCTGCTGGAACTGTGCCGCCCAATGCCCTAGCTGTTCGCGCAGCTCGCCGAGGTTTTCCTGGTAGAGCCGTTCGAGGCGGGCGACGAGCACGGTGTTGACCTGCTGGTCGCGTGGGTGGACCTTCAATTGCGCCAGGGCTTGCAGGCGTTGCTGGATCTCCTGCGGGTTGAGCACGCCGGGGTTGTTCTCGATCACCAGCGAATGTTGCTCGCCGGTCAGCGGGATATTCACCTGGGCTTCCAGCAAACCGTTGTTGTCGTAGGTGAAGCGCACGTCCAGGGAGACTTCACCGGCCTTGCGCTTGGGCACGGGAATATCCAGTTGGCCCAGTTCGATGTTGTCTTTGACCAGGCGGCTTTCACCCTGGTAGATCTTCAGCAGCACGCGGGTCTGGTCATCGTGCAGGGTGACCACGCTTTTGACCCGGCTCACCGGCACGCTGCTGTTGCGTTCGATCAACGGCAGGTAATGGCCGCTTTCGATATGGCCGCCGTACTGGTTCGAGGTTTCGATGCCCAGGGTGTAGGGGCAAACGTCAGTCAGCACCACTTCTTCGAGGGCGGCAGAGCGCGCCTTGAGTGCGGCCTGGATCGCTGCGCCGTGGGCCACCACCTGGTCGGGATCGAGGCTGATGGACGGGAAACGCCCGAACAGGCCTGCGGCAAGCTTACGTACCAGTGGCATACGCGTGGTACCGCCCACCAGCAGGATTTCATCCAGGTCGCCAACCCGAATCCGCGCATCGCGCAGGGCGCGTTCGATCGGCGCGCGCAGGCGCTCCAGCAGCGGCGTGTAGAGCTTGGCCAGTTCCTGTTGGGTGATGGTTTTCACCCATTGCTGGCCGTCGACACGCAGGGCGAATTCAGCACTGTCATCCTGGCCCAGGGCTTTGCGCACGCGCTCGGCTTCGCGGCGCAGGGCTTGCAGCACAGTGCTGGTGGGCGGGAAACCCGTGGCGTTACGTTGGCTGTCGACAAAGTGTTCGAGCAACAGGGTGTCGAAGTCTTCGCCACCGAGGAAGTTGTCGCCGGCGCTGGCGCGGACTTCCATCACCCCGTCGAACAGCTCGATGATCGACACGTCAAAGGTGCCGCCGCCGAGGTCGAAAACCAGGAACGAGGTTTCTTTATCACGCTGATGCAGGCCGTAGGCGAGGGCCGCGGCGGTCGGTTCGTTGATCAGTTTTTCAACGGTCAGCCCCGCCAATTCACCGGCGATGCGCGTGGCCTTGCGTTGGCCGTCGCTGAAGTAGGCGGGCACGCTGATCACCGCGTCGGTGACCGTTTGGCCGTAGGTACGCTCGATGTCCTCCTTGAGGCTTTTGAGCACCAGCGCCGAGAGTTCTTCGGGGCGAAACGAGCGGTCGCCCAGGCGCACTTCGGTGGCGCTGCCCATGTAGCGCTTGAACAGCGAGGTGGTCAGGTGCGGGTGGGTATGCAGGCGCTCTTTGGCGGCCTGGCCTACCAGGACGCGGCCTTGGTCATCCAGCCCGACCACGCTTGGGGTCAGCAACTGGCCCAGGGCGTTGGGCACCATTTCGGCGGCATCGCCGCGCCAGACTGCCGCAAGACTGTTGGTGGTCCCCAGGTCGATTCCTACGATCATTACGACAAGCTCCCTCTGTGGTCTGTAAGAATCTGTTACTGATTTTACCCTGAAAGGTTGAGCGATAGGCAAGGCGGGAGAGCGTTGTGGTCATAGCAAACACCGATGACCAGGCATAAAAAAACCGCTTCCAGTGAGGGAAGCGGTTTTGTCTACAGCGGTGTGATCAGAACAACTTCAACGCCGGTGCTTCTTCTTTCAACGGCTCGTTCTTCGCCGTTTGCTCGCTCCAGCCACCGCCGAGGGCCTTGTACAGGTTGACCTCGCTGGTCAACTGCGCGAGGCGGTCGGTGATCAGCGATTGCTGGGCACTGAACAGCTGGCGCTGGGCGTCGAGGAACGTCAGGTTGCTGTCGACACCAATGCGGTAGCGACGCTCGGCCAGGCGGTAGTAATCCTGGTTGGCGGCGACGAAACCACGCTGGGCCTCCAACTGCTCCTTGTAGGTCTCACGCGCGGCGAGGCCGTCGGAAACTTCCTGGAAGCCGGTCTGGATGGCCTTCTCGTAGTTTGCCACGTTGATCTCTTTCTGGATCTTCGAGTAGTCCAGGCTGGCGCGCAGGCTGCCGGCGTTGAAGATCGGGATGTTGATCTGCGGGGCGAACGACCAGGTGCCCGAGCCGCCTTTGAACAGACCGCCCAGGTCCGGGCTCATGGTCCCGGCGTTGGCTGTCAGGCTGATGCTCGGGAAGAACGCCGCACGGGCGGCGCCGATGTTGGCGTTGGCTGCCTTGAGGTTGTACTCGGCCTGCAGGATGTCGGGGCGACGCTGCAACAGGTCCGATGGCAACCCGGTCGGCACTTCGCTGAGCAGGTTATCCGACAGCGGCTTGCTGACGAGATTCGCCGGCAGGCCGGTGCCGAGTAGCAGGGTCAGGCTGTTTTCGTCCTGGGCCACCTGGCGGGTATAGCGTGCCAGGGCCACCCGGGCGTTTTCCACCGAGGTGCGCGCTTGGCTCAGGTCGAGGGCCGAGGACACGCCGACTTCGTTGCTGCGCGAGGTCAGCTTGTAGCTTTGCTCGTATGCGCCCAGGGTTTCCTGGGTCAGCTTGAGCAATTCCTTGTCGGCCTGCCAGGTCAGGTAGGCGGTGGCCACACTGGCCACCAGGCTGATCTGGGTGCTGCGCCGCGCTTCTTCGGTTGCGAAGTATTTCTGCAGCGCTTCCTCGCTCAGGCTGCGGACACGGCCGAACAGGTCCAGCTCATAGGAGCTGATGCCCAGGGTGGCCGAGTACGAACTGCTGATGCCTGCTTTACCGGTTTGCGACGAGCGTGCCGGTACGCGCTGACGGCTGCCGCTGCCAGTGGCCGATACGGCCGGGAACAGGTCGGCGCGCTGGATGTTGTACTGCGCCGCGTAAGCATCGATGTTCAAGGCCGCGACGCGCAGGTCGCGGTTGTTCACCAGTGCGGTCTGGATCAGCTGTTGCAGGGCAGGGTCATGGAAAAACTGCTTCCAGCCCTGTTCGGCGGCGGCCTGGTTCGGAGCCTGGGCCGACGAATACGCCGGGCCCTGCGGGAACTGCGCGGCCACCGGCGCCTCGGGGCGCTGATAGTCAGGTATCAGCGAGCAGCCACTGAGCACGAATGCCGTGACGGCTAAGGAAAGTAGCGACTTGCTCATTGGCCAGCCTCTTTAGGAGTTTGCTTGGGTTCAGTCTTTTTGCGTTCGCCCATGGCGGACACGGTTGCGAAGAACAGGGGCACCCAGAATATCGCCAGGACCGTGGCGGTGATCATACCGCCGATAACGCCGGTACCGATCGCATGCTGGCTGCCTGAGCCGGCGCCCGAGGAGATCGCCAGCGGCAATACGCCGAGGATGAACGCCATGGAGGTCATGATGATCGGTCGCAGACGCATGCGCGACGCTTCGATCGCCGACTCGACAATGCCTTTGCCTTGTTCGTGAAGCTCTTTGGCGAATTCCACGATCAGGATGGCGTTCTTCGCCGCCAGGCCCACCGTCACCAGCAAGCCCACCTGGAAGAACACGTCGTTGGACAAGCCACGCAGGCTGGTGGCGATCAACGCACCCACCACACCCAGCGGCACGACGAGTACCACCGCGATCGGAATCGACCAGCTTTCGTACAGCGCCGCGAGGCAGAGGAACACCACCAGCAGCGACAAGGCGTACAGCGCAGGCGCCTGGGAGCCGGACAGACGTTCTTCATACGACAGGCCCGTCCAGGCGTAGCCGACACCCGCCGGCAATTGCTTGGCGATGCGTTCGACTTCGGCCATGGCTTCACCGGTACTGTAGCCCGGTGCCGGGGTACCGAGGATTTCCATCGCCGCCACACCGTTATAGCGCGAGAGTTTCGGCGAACCGTAGATCCATTTGCCCGAAGCGATGGCCGACAACGGCACCATCTTCCCGGAGTCGCTGCGCACGAACCATTTGTTCAGGTCTTCAGGGGACATCCGGCTGGCGGCATCACCCTGCACGTACACCTTCTTCACTCGACCACGGTCGATGAAGTCGTTGACGTAGCTGCCACCCAAGGCGATGGCCAGGGTCTGGTTGATGTTCGACAGCGTGATGCCTTGGGCACTGGCCTTTTCGTCGTCGACGGTGAGCTCGTACTGCGGCTCATCGTTCACGCCGTTGGGGCGCACACCGGCGAGGATCTTGCTCTGGGCGGCCATGCCCAGGAACTGGTTGCGCGCAGCCATCAACTTGTCATGGCCCACGCCACCCTGGTCCTGCAGGAACACGTCGAAACCGGTCGCGTTACCCAACTCCAGTACAGACGGTGGCACGATGGCAAACACCATGGCGTCCTGGAATGTCTGCATGAAGTAACCTTGGGCGCGCTTGGCGATCTCGAACACCGAGGTGGACGCGTCACGCTCATCCCACGGTTTGAGCATCACGAATGCCAGGCCCGAGCTTTGACCACGCCCCGCGAAGTTGAAGCCGTTCACGGTAAAGACCGATTTCACGCCCTTGCCTTCGCCAGGTTCGCCTTCCTTGTCGTTGAGCAGGAAGATACGCATGTCGTCGATGACTTTCTGCGTGCGCTCGGCCGTTGAGCCGACCGGCGTCTGCACCTGGGCAAAGATCACGCCCTGGTCTTCGTCGGGCAGGAACGCTGCCGGGATCCGCATGAACAACCAGATCATGCCGGCAAAGATCAGCACGTAAACGAGGAACGCCGGAATCTTGTGCCTGATCATGTTCCCCACGCCGCGCTCGTAGCTCAGTACGCTACGGTCGAAGGTGCGGTTGAACCAGCCGAAGAAACCACGCTTGGGTTGGCCGTGCGTCTCGGGGTCGATCGGCTTGAGCATGGTGGCGCACAAGGCCGGGGTGAAGATCAGCGCAACCAGTACCGACAACGCCATGGCCGAAACGATGGTGATGGAGAACTGTTTGTAGATCACACCGGTGGAGCCGCCGAAGAATGCCATCGGCAACAGTACCGCCGACAGCACCAGGGCAATACCCACCAGGGCGCCCTGGATCTGGCCCATGGACTTGACCGTCGCCTCTTTCGGCGACAGGTGCTCCTCGGCCATCACCCGCTCGACGTTTTCCACCACGACGATGGCGTCGTCCACCAGCAAGCCGATGGCCAGGATCATGCCGAACATGGTCAGGGTGTTGATGGTGAAGCCGAACGCGGCCAGGATCCCGAAGGTACCCAGCAATACCACCGGTACAGTCATGGTGGTGATGATGGTGGCGCGGAAGTTCTGCAGGAACAGGAACATCACCAGGAACACCAGCACGATCGCCTCGACCAGGGTGTGTACCACACCGGAAATCGATTCGGTCACCACTGGAGTGGTGTCATACGGCACCACCGCCTTCATGCCTGGCGGGAAGAACGGTTCCAGGGACGCGACCGTGGCACGGATGGCCTTGGCGGTGTCCAGGGCGTTGGCGCCGGAGGCCAGCTTGATCGCCATACCGGACGCCGGGTTGCCGTTGAACTGCGCGCTGATGCTGTAGGTCTGGCCGCCCAGCTCGATACGCGCGACGTCCTTCAAGCGAACCTGTGAACCGTCGGTGTTGACCTTCATCAGGATATTGCCGAACTGCTCAGTGGTCTGCAGGCGGGTCTTACCGATGATGGTCGCGTTCAATTGGGTACCGGGCAGGGCAGGCAGGCCGCCCAATTGGCCGGTGGCCACTTGTACGTTCTGTGCCGAGATCGCGGTGCTGACGTCTACCGGGGTCAACTGATAGTTGTTCAGCTTGGCCGGGTCGAGCCAGATACGCATGGCGTACTGCGAACCGAATACCTGGAAGTCACCTACACCCGCAGTACGGGAAATCGGGTCCTGGATGTTGGACACGATGTAGTTGGACAGGTCGTCCTTGGTCATGCTGCCGTCTTCCGACACCAGACCGATCACCATCAGGAAGTTCTTCACCGACTTGGTCACGCGGATACCCTGCTGCTGCACTTCTTGCGGCAGCAGCGGGGTCGCCAGGTTCAGTTTGTTCTGCACCTGGACCTGGGCGATGTCCGGGTTGGTACCCTGGTTGAACGTCACGGTGATGGTCATGCTGCCGTCGGAGTTACTGTCCGATGACACATAACGCAGGTTGTCGATACCGTTGAGCTGTTGTTCGATCACCTGCACCACGGTGTCCTGCACGGTTTGTGCGGATGCACCTGGGTAGGTCACCTGGATATCAATGGCGGTCGGCGCAATCGCCGGGTACTGGTTGATGGGCAACTTCAGGATCGACAGTGCCCCGACCAGCATGATCACCAGGGCAATCACCCAGGCGAAAATGGGACGGTCGATAAAAAATTTCGACATGGATTACTCCCCTTTGCCAGCAGCAGCGGCAGCAGGAGCGGCGGTACCGGCAGGCTGGGCGTTGTCGGCGTCCTTGACCTTGACCTGGACGCCCGGCTTGACGTACTGCAAGCCTTCGGTGATCACACGGTCACCGGCGTTCAAGCCTTTTTCCACCAGCCAGTAAGCGCCGGCGGTGCGGTTGGCGACCAGCACGCGCTGCTCAACTTTGTTGTCCGCGTTGACCACCAACGCCGTCGGGATACCCTTGAGGTCTCGGGTCACGCCTTGCTGCGGTGCCAGGATCGCCTTGCTGTTCACACCGGCTTGTAACTGGGCGTGTACGAACATGCCAGGCAGCAGGGTGTGGTCAGGGTTGGGGAACACGGCGCGCAGGGTGACCGAACCGGTGGTCTGGTCAACCGACACTTCGGAGAACTCCAGTTTGCCGTCCAGGCCATAGCTGCTGCCGTCTTCCAGGGTCAGCTTGACCTTGGCGGCATTGGCGCCGGCTTTCTCCAGTTGGCCGCTTTCCAAGTCGCGGCGCAGCTTCAGCATTTCAGCCGAAGACTGCGTGACGTCGACGTAGATCGGGTCCAGTTGCTGGATCACCGCCATGGCATCGGTCTGGCCATTGCTGACCAGCGCGCCTTCGGTGACCGAGGAACGCCCGATACGCCCGGAGATCGGCGCGAACACCTTGGTGTAGCGCACGTTGATTTGGGCGGTTTGAACGTTTGCTTCGGAAGTCATGCGGTTGGCGACGGCGGTGTCGTATTCCTGGCGGCTGACGGCCTGCTCGTCGACCAACTGCTTGTAGCGGTCGGCGATCGACTTGGTCTGGGACAGGCTGGCCTGTGCGCTTTTCAGGGTGGCGTCATAGACCGACGGATCGATCTGATAAAGCTGCTGGCCTTCTTTCACATCCCCGCCTTCCTTGAACAGGCGCTTGAGGATGATGCCATTGACCTGCGGACGGACTTCCGCGATGCGGTAGGCGGTGGTGCGGCCTGGCAGCTCGGACGTCAGGGTAAAGGCTTGCGGTTGAAGGGTGACCACGCCGACCAGAGGAGTTTGCGCGGGCGGAGCCGCCTCTTCCTTTTTGCATCCGCTGAGCAGCGATGCCAGGGCGACGGCAGTGACCAGAGCGGTAACAGCTGGCTTAAGTTGCATGAAGATCCTCGGGTCAGGCGCGCAGACTGCGCACAAGAAGGGTGGAAGGGTAAAAAACAAGCTGTGAGTAGATAAGTAGCTTGCTACGCAATATACTTACGTTCATGGTTGTTTGTAAACTCTTGACAGGCTTCGCGCGGTATTGACACAGCACCGCCCCGAGCCTCGATTTTAGTCCGTTCGGCGCCCATGACGGTGTCGTCCCACAATTATTCAGATGCTCGTTAGCGCCTATTAAAGCAGCGTTACCGATAGTCCCACATGTTTTGATTGAGGTTTTATTGCCATGGTCCGTCGCACCAAAGAGGAAGCTCAGGAAACGCGCAGCCAGATTCTCGACGCTGCTGAGCAGGCCTTTTATGAGCGGGGTGTAGCGCGGACCACACTGGCGGACATCGCCGCGCTGGCCGGGGTAACGCGAGGCGCCATCTATTGGCACTTCAGCAATAAGTCCGACCTGTTGCAGGCATTGCTCGAGACCCTGCACGAACCCCTGGACGAGCTGGCCAGGGCCAGTGAAAGCGAGGATGAAGTCGACCCGCTGGGGTGTATGCGCAAGCTGCTGATTCATCTGTTCCATCAAGTGGTCCTGGACCCGAAAACCCGGCGCATCAACGAAATCCTGATTCATAAGTGCGAGTTCACCGATGAGATGTGCGACATGCGCCGTCAACGCCAGACCCACAGCCTGGAGTGCAACCTGCGTATCAGCCTGACCTTGCGTAACGCGGTCCATCGCGGGCAACTCCCGGAAAACCTCGACACCACGCGCGCAGCAGTGTGCATTCATGCCTACATCAATGGCTTGTTGGGCCAATGGCTGCTGGTGCCGGACAGTTTTGAGCTGCACCAGGAGGCTGAGCGTTGGGTCGATGCAGGGCTGGACATGCTGCGCTTGAGCCCTAGCCTGCGCAATTAAGTCAAAATATGTAATTGCATCCAATTGTTTCAACAGTAAAGCCTAAGGGCGGGCAATCGTCCTGCTGACTTATTGGTGGGATGACTTTATATACGGGCTGGCGGGTGGTTGAAAGATAGCCGCCTAAGTATTTTGTAGCGTTTTTGTTGCAAGGCTGTGAAGGAATGTTTCTCCGGACCGCTGAGATCTAACGTGGGAGGGAGCAAGCCCTCTCCCACATTTGATCCGGGGTGTTTTCCCGATCGGCGAAAAAAAGCCCCGGTTCTTGCGAGCCGGGGCTTTTTCGTTTCAACGCATCATAGCGCCAGGGTCGGGTAGTCGATGTAACCGACCGGGCCCTTGGCATAGAAGGTTTCCGGGTGCGCCTGGTTCAGCGGCGCATCGGCTTTCAAGCGTGCCGGCAGGTCCGGGTTGGCAATGAACGGCACGCCAAAGGCCACCGCATCCGCCTTGCCCGAGGCCAGCCAGGCGTTGGCGCTGTCCTTGGTAAAGCGTTCGTTGGCGATGTACACGCCGCCGAAGGCTTCTTTCAATTGCGGGCCGAGGCTGTCAGCGCCTTCTTTTTCACGCGAGCAGATAAAGGCGATGCCGCGTTTGCCCAGTTCGCGGGCGACGTAGGTGAAGGTTTCGGCCAGGTTGTCGTCACCCATGTCGTGGGAGTCGGCGCGCGGTGCCAGGTGGACGCCCACGCGGCCGGCGCCCCAGACTTCGATGGCGGCGTCGGTCACTTCCAGCAGCAGGCGCGCGCGGTTTTCCAGGGAGCCGCCGTAGTTGTCGGTGCGATGGTTGGTGCTGCTTTGCAGGAACTGGTCGAGTAGGTAGCCGTTGGCGCCGTGGATTTCCACGCCGTCGAAACCGGCGGCCTTGGCGTTCTCGGCACCGGTGCGGTAGGCGTCGACGATGTCGGCGATTTCAGCGGTTTCCAGGGCGCGAGGCGTTGGGTAGTCGGCCAGCGGGCGGACCAGGCTGACGTGGCCTTTAGGCTGGATCGCACTCGGCGCCACCGGGGGTTCACCGTTCAGGTAAGAAGGGTGGGAGATCCGGCCGACGTGCCACAGTTGCAGGAAGATCTTGCCGCCCGCGGCATGTACGGCCTTGGTCACATTGGCCCAGCCACGTACCTGATCGTTGGACCAGATGCCCGGGGTGTCCGGGTAGCCCACGCCCATCGGCGTCACGGACGTGGCTTCGCTGAGGATCAGCCCGGCGGAGGCGCGTTGTACGTAGTACTCGGCCATCAGCGCATTGGGCACGCGACCGGCGTCGGCACGGCAGCGGGTCAGCGGCGCCATGATGATGCGGTTCGACAGTTCCAGGTCGCCCAGTGTGATCGGATCGAAAATAGTCGTCATGGGATAACACCCTTCTCTTTAAGTTGATCAGTTGGTCGCAGGGGCCAGGTCGGCATCGCCGCTCTGACGGAAAGTGATCAGGGTCACCAGCAGCGCGAGGATCGCCAGGGCCGCGGCGGCCAGGGGCACGCTGGTCAGGCCGAAACCGTGGGCAATCACGCTGCCGCCGACCCAGGCGCCGAGGGCATTGCCGATGTTGAAGGCGCCGATGTTCAAGGTGGACACCAGGTTCGGCGCGGCCTTGCCGAAGGTCACCACGTTGATCTGCAGCGCGGGCACGGCGGCAAACGAGGCGGTGGCCCAGAGGAACAAGGTGATTTCGGTCGGGATCACCGCGATGCTGGTCCAGGTCAGCGCGGTGGAGACCACCGCCATGCTGATGAACACGCCGATCAGGGTGGCGGCCAGGCGTTTGTCCGCCAGCTTGCCGCCGATGATGTTGCCCACGGTGAGGCCCAGGCCGATCAGCAGCAGGGTCCAGGTCACGCCCTTGGGCGATACGCCGGTGACGTCGCCGAGCAGCGGCGCGACATACGTGAAGAGGGTGAACATGGACGCGGCGAACAGCGCAGTCATGGTCAGCGACAACCAGATGCCGGCGCCCTTGAGGGCGGCCAGTTCGGCGCGCATGTCGAGTTTTTCTTCATCGCGCTTGGCCGGCAGGAAGCGGATCAGGCCGATCAACGCGATCACGCCGATCACGGTCACCGCCCAGAAGGTCGAGCGCCAGCCGGCTTCCTGGCCCAGCGCCGTACCCAAGGGCACGCCCAGTACGTTGGCCAGGGTCAGGCCGGTGAACATCAAGGCCACGGCGGACGCACGCTTGTTGGCCGGCACCAGGTTGGCGGCGACCACCGAACCGATCCCGAAGAACGCACCGTGGCACAGCGCAGTGACCACGCGGGCAAACATCAGCACGTTGTAGTCGCTGGCCAGGGCGCAGAGCAGGTTGCCGATAATGAAAATGCCCATCAACGCGACCAGCGCGGCCTTGCGTGGCAGCCTGGCGGTGGCCAGCGCCATGAAGGGCGCGCCGATGGCCACGCCGAGGGCGTAGCCGGTCACCAGCCAGCCGGCGCCGGGAATCGACACGCCCAAGTCCGCCGCCACATCGGGCAGCAAGCCCATGATGACGAACTCGGTGGTGCCGATGGCGAAGGCGCTCAGGGCGAGGATGAGGAGCGAGAGGGGCATGTGCGTGTCCTTGTTACAGTGGTGCGCGGATTTCAGAACTGAGCTCAGTGATGAGCGCAGTGAGGAAGGCTTGGATCGTTTCCTCGTTGCGTTTGAAAAAGTGCCACTGCCCGGCCTTCTGGCTGCTGATCAATCCCGCCCGTTGCAAGGTCGCCAGGTGGGCCGACACGGTCGACTGGGACAAGCCGCAGCGCTGGTCGATCTGCCCGGCGCAGATGCCGTATTCGTGGTTGTGCAGTTGCTCGGGGAATTGCACTTTCGGGTCTTTCAGCCAAGTGAGGATGTCTCGCCGTACTGGGTGCGCCAGGGCTTTTATTATTTCGTCGAGGTCGATGGACATGGCGGTTGCTCGGTGTCGTAAAGCGTTATATCGCGATGAGGCGAACTTTAAATCGGTATATCTCGATATTCCAATATGATTTCGGTCTTAGGCCAGGCTGAATCGGTATATCGGGTTATAACGATGCGTTGACGGCAGTGATAGACTGCACACCATGAATTATCTCGCACATCTGCACCTGGGCGGCCAACTTCCTGCGCAACTGCTGGGCAGCCTGTATGGCGACTTCGTCAAAGGTCGCCTGCAAGGCCAGTTCAGCCCGCCGATCGAAGCGGCCATCCAGTTGCATCGTTCCATCGACCGTTTCACCGACAGCCATCCGCAGGTCGGCGAAGCGTTGTCGCGCTTTAGCCTGACGCGCCGGCGTTATGCCGGGATCGTCCTCGATGTGTTTTTCGATCACTGCCTGGCGCGGGATTGGGCGCTGTATGCCGAGCAGCCCCTGGAACACTTCACCTCCCAGGTGTACCGCGTGCTGGCGGCCGAACCGCAGTTGCCGGGGCGGCTGGCGCAGATTGCGCCGTACATGGCGGCGGATGATTGGCTGGGCTCATACCGCGAGTTCGCGGTGATGGAGCCGGTATTGCGGGGGATCTCGCGGCGCCTGACGCAGCCTGAGGAACTGGGCCATGCGATGCAGGAATTGCGCACGTTATACGAACCGTTGAGTGAAGACTTCCGGCTGTTCTATCCAGAGTTGCAAAAATTTGCACAAACCCAACTGACCACTGAGATCTAAATGTGGGAGGGGGCAAGCCCCCTCCCACATTGTTGACTGTGCTCGCTTCAGGCTGCGAATGCCGGCCGAACCGCAATCTGTTCTGCTTCCGGCAGCGGCCCGAACAACGCCTTCTGCACCGCCTGCTGCGCCTGGAACGCCAGCGCCGCGCGTTCCTGCCCGGCACAGGCAATCGGCGTGAGCACATGGATTTCCACATCGCCCTGGTCGTTGGCAAACAGGCGCATCAGGTGCGAGAGCAAATCGTCATCGCCAATGAACGGCGCCAGCGGGTCCACTTGCCCATCGCGCAGATACCGGATCGCCACCGGTTGCAGCGACACATCCGCCTCGATCGCACTGGCCAGCAGGCGCCCGTGAAAGGTGCGCAGGCTGCGCCCGTCGGTGGTGGTGCCTTCGGGGAACATCAGCAGCGGGTGTTGCTGCTCCAGGTGACGGGTCATCTGTTTGCGGATCAGTTGGCTGTCGCCTGAACCGCGGCGAATAAACAGGCTACCGGCCTTCGCCGCCAACCAGCCGGCCACCGGCCAGGTGCGGACTTCGGCCTTGGACAAGAACGACATCGGCGTGACCATGCCCAGCAGCGGGATGTCGGTCCAGGACACGTGATTGCTCACCCACAGCATCGGTGTCTGCGGCAATTCACCGTGTACCGTCACGCGAAAGGGCAGGGCGTTGGTCAGCCGCGACATAAAGAACCGCGACCAACGCTGACGGCGCACCATCGAGTTGGCCACCCCCAGGCGCTCGAACACACCGAACACACTGGCCATGCTCAAGCCCAGCGCCACCACCAACAGTACCCGGGCGATCCGCGCGTACACGCGCACGCGGCCCATCACATGGCCGCCTTGAAGTGGCGCGCATAACGCGGGCACAGCTCATCGCGCTTGAGCAGGATGAACACGTCGGCTACCTGGAAATCTTCATCCCAGCACGGCTCGCCGCAGATCTTCGCGCCCAGGCGCATATACGCCTTGAGCAGCGGCGGCATTTCCGCGATGACGTTGGACGGCAGGTCCAGCGCCGGCAGCGGTTTTTTCGGCTCGGCGCGCAGGTGTTCGTTGCACAGGTAGCGTTCGCGCAGGCGCTGCATGATCGCGTGGGCCTGGATGCCGCCATCGTGCATCGGGATGCTCGCGCAACCCATCAGGTAGCTGTAGCAGCCCTCGTTGAGCACTTCGGCCAACTCGCCCCACAGCACTGCGATGGTGCCGCCGTTGCGGTAGGCCGGGTCGACGCAGGTACGGCCGATTTCCAGGATCGGGCCCTGCAAGTGCAGCAGGCCATGCAGGCTGAATTCTTCTTCGCTGTAGAACCGGCCCAGGGTGCTGGCGGCCTGGTGATCGAGCAAACGGGTGGTGGCCACCAGTCGACCGCTGTTCAAATCCCGCACGCCGATGTGGCTGCAGTGAACATCATAGTCATCCATGTCCAGGCCCAGTTCCGCGCCTTTCAGCTTGGCGTTGAACTCGCCGCTGAACACGTTGAACCGCAGGGCCTGGGCTTCTTGCAAAGCCTGGGCGCCGATCAGGCGTTCGGCTTGCAGACGGCGTTCATTGCCGGTGTCGCTGATGCGGGCGATCTGAGTCATGGCGAATCTCCGAGTGCCAGCCACGTTCCGGCCGGTCGACTTGTTTGTCCAAACTCAGGCTATGTAGGCTCGGTGTCATCTCCATGAAGTTACGGTGACGCTTAGATGACAGGCACTTATGTCGCCAATCTGTCATCGGCCTCGGCTAGGCTCGCGGGCTTGAATGCCCCCTTGAGTTCGTGTCCATGGTCAGAGGCTTGTTGTGCGTTGCCCTGTTGTTAGCCACCGTCACCACCCGCGCCGAAACCTGGCCTGACAAAGACTGGGCCAAGGGCACGCCGATCGAAGGTCCCGCTGTCGATGCCCTGAATGCCTACGCGTTTCCCCGGCGTGACGACGCCACGCGCCAAGGCATCCGTACCGACGCGCTGCTGGTGATCCGCGATGGCGAAGTCATCTACGAGCGCTACGCCATGCCCACCACCGCGAGCACGCCGCACCTGACCTGGTCGGTCAGCAAAAGCCTGATGGCCACCGTGCTGGGCGTGGCCTACGGCGAAAGCCGCTTCAAATTGAGCGACCCCGTCGCACGTTTCTACCCGCCGATGAAACAGCATCCAAGCGTGACGATGGCCGACCTGCTGCACTGGGCCTCGGGCCTCGATTGGCAGGAAGATTACGAATATGCCCCGCTGAAATCCTCGGTCGTCGCGATGCTCTACACCCGCGGCCGCGCCGACATGGCGGAGTTCGTCGCCGGCATGCACACCGCCCGCGCGCCGGGCGAGGCCTTCCGTTATTCCAGCGGCGACAGCAACCTGCTCTCCGCCGCGCTCAAGGGCATGCTCGGCCACAAGGCCTACATGAGTTACCCGTGGGATGCGCTGTTCAAGCCGCTGGGCATTCATAACGCCACTTGGGAAACCGATGCCGATGAAACCTTCGTCGCCTCGTCCTACGCCTACCTCACCGCCCGCGACCTGGCGCGCGTCGGCCTGCTGATGGCGCGCGACGGTCGCTGGCGGGAGCAACAACTGGTACCGAAAGCCTGGGTCGATTTCAATCGGCAACCGTTCGATCACTACAAGGCCGGCCAGGACGAAGCCGTGCCCGGCGGCCATTGGTGGCTCAACCGCGCCGTGCAGGGCGCCCCAAGACCCTGGCCCGCCGCCCCCGCCGACACCTTCGCCGCCCTCGGCCACTGGGGCCAGGCGCTGTATGTCATGCCCGACGAACATCTGGTGATCGTGCGCTACGGCGATGACCGCGACGACAGCTACCGCCACAACGAACTGCTCAAACGCGTGCTGGCGGCGGTGCAGCCATGATCCGTCGTCGGCCGTTTACCAGTCTTTTCCTGCTGCTGTTGCTCGCCGTGCTGGGCTGGGGCTGGCACGAGCGCGTCAACCTGCAAGCCTTCCCCGACATCATCGCGGCGTATACGGCCAAGGAGTACTGCTCGTGCCGGTATGTGCAGAATAATCCCGCCGAGTATTGCCGGGGGTATGTGAAGCAGTACGTGCCGATCAGTGCGTTCACCGATGACCCGGAGCGCAGTGAAGTCAGCGCCAGTGGATTGGGGCGTACCCATACGGCCAGATGGTTGGGCGAACATCAGGGCTGCCGCCTCAACCCCTGACACGTCATCTCCGAGGTGGGGGCGGCTTTGTCAGCTACATTGCGCCCGGCAGGCGGCACAGTTAAGGTTCGTTCAGGTTTTCCGCCCCACGAGTCTTTAATGTTCAACGCGTCTGTCATCAAACCCCTGGCCTTCGCCCTGCTGGCCGCCGCCGCCGTGCCTGCCCACGCGGACTGGTACCTGGACAACGAGTCCTCGCGGCTGTCGTTCGTCACCACCAAAAACACCGAGATTGCCGAGGTGCAGCGCTTCCTGGTGCTGCACGGCAAGGTCGACCGCAACGGTGCGGCGCAGGTGGAAGTGGAGTTGGAGTCGGTCAACAGCGGCATCCCGCTGCGCGATGAGCGCATGCGCAATCAACTGTTCGAGATCAAGACCTTCCCCGAAGCGCTGATCAGCACGCAGATCAACCTGCAACCGATCAACGACCTGGCCCCCGGCGCGCAGTTGGAGTTGCGCCTGCCATTGAGCGTCACGCTGCATGGCAAGACCCACACCTACAACGCCGAGCTGCTGGCCACGCGCCTGGATGATCGGCGTTTCCAGGTGGTGACCCTGGAACCGCTGGTGTTGCGCGCCGAGGATTTTGGGCTGGTGCCGGGTGTGACGGCGTTGCGCAACGCGGCTGGGCTGGCGTCGATCAGTTTGGCGGTGCCGGTGGGTGCGGTACTGATCTTTACGGCGCGCTGACATGAGCGGCGCAGTGTTCCCGTGGCGCAGCGCCAACCGTTTCGAGTTGTTGATCGACGGGCCGAGTTTTTTCCCGCAAATGCTGGTGGACATTGCCCGGGCAGAGCATCAGGTGGATCTGGAGTTATACCTGGTGGAAGCCGGTGCCTGCGCCGAAGTCTTGGTGCAGGCGCTGGCGCAGGCGGCTGAGCGGGGCGTGCGGGTGCGCTGCCTGTTCGATGATTACGGCAGCCTGGCGTTCGCCCTCAGGTTGCGTAAGCGCCTGACCGACGCCGGTGTGGAACTGCGCTTTTACAATCGCCTGGAATGGCGGCGCTGGATGGGCAACCTGTACCGCGACCACCGCAAATTATTGCTGGTCGATCAAGGCATCGCCGTGGTCGGCGGCACCGGCGTCACCGATGAGTTCTGGACACCGGGGCAGGACAGCGCCGACTGGCATGAAGTGATGGTGCAGATCGACGGCCCGCTGGTGCTCGACTGGCAAGCGCTGTTCGACCGGCAATGGTTGGCCAACGACGACCGCCGCGCCTGGAAACCGGCCACCCATTTCGGCTTGCCGCACTTGCCCAAAGTACCGCCGACCGGGTCTGGTCTCGGCCGTGTTGCCTATGCCGACGCGCGCCAACACCGCGATATTCTGCACTCGCTGATCCGCGCGCTGAGCAGCGGCCACCGGCGCATCTGGTTGGCGACCCCGTATTTCCTGCCCACCTGGGGCGTGCGTCGGGCCTTGCGCCGGGCGGCGGGGCGCGGCGTGGATGTGCGCTTGCTGCTGACCGGCCCGCGTACCGATCACCCGTCTGTGCGCTACGCCGGGCACCGTTATTACCCGCGCTTGCTGCGCTCGGGCGTGCAGATCTTTGAATACCAGCCGTGCTTCCTGCACCTGAAGATGGTCTTGGTGGACGATTGGGTGAGCATTGGCTCGTGCAACTTCGACCACTGGAATTTGCGCTTCAACCTGGAAGCCAATCTCGAAGCGTTGGACCCTGCGCTGACGCTGGCCGTGGCCGGCAGTTTCGAACGGGATTTTGCCCAGAGCCAGGCGGTGAGCCTGGAGGCGTGGAAGTCGCGGCCGTTGTGGCGGCGGGTGAAGCAGCGGGTGTGGGGGTGGATCGATCGGTTGGTGGTGAACCTGCTCAATCGACGCGACTGACGCGCCCAACGCGCCCAACGCGCTCAACTCGCCCAACTCGCCCAACTCGCTTAACTCGCTCAACGCGCTTAATTCGCTCAATTCACTTAACTGTAGGAGCGAGCTTGCTCGCGAAAAACCTGAGAACAACGCGTTCATTCAGCATGAGCGCGTCATCGTTAACGGTCTTCGCGAGCAAGCTCGCTCCTACAGAAGGCGGGGGCGGGCGTTAGAGCAGTTCGAAGGTCTGCTGCTGCACATCCTGGGAGTCCAAGCCGATCTGCACATTGAACTCACCCGGTTCGGCCGCGAACTTGAGCTGGCTGTTGTAGAACTTCAAATCCTCTTCGGTAATGGTGAAGTGCAACGTGCGCTCTTCGCCGGCCTTGAGCATGACTTTCTGGAAGTTCTTCAGCTCCTTGATCGGGCGGATCATCGAGCCGGCCACGTCCTGGATATACAGCTGCACCACGGTTTCGCCGTCGACCTTGCCGGTGTTTTTCACGGTGACGCTGGCGTCGAGCTTACCGCTCTTGTTCAGGGTGGTGGACGACAGCGCCATGTCCGACAGGCTGAACGTGGTGTAGCTCAAGCCATAGCCGAACGGGAACAGCGGCCCGGTGGTGTCATCGAAGTACTGCGAGGTGTAGTTGCCCGGCTTGCCTGGGGTAAACGGCCGGCCGATGGTCAGGTGGTTGTAGTAGGTCGGAATCTGCCCCACCGAACGTGGGAACGTGATCGGCAGCTTACCCGACGGGTTGTAGTCACCGAACAGCACGTCGGCGATGGCGTTGCCGCCTTCGGTGCCGGCGAACCAGGTTTCCAGGATCGCGTCGGCTTGCTGGTTTTCTTCGAGAATCGACAGCGGACGGCCGTTCATCAGCACCAGCACCAGTGGCTTGCCGGTGGCTTTGAGGGCCTTGATCAGGTCGCGCTGGCTTTGTGGGATGTTCAGGTCGGTGCGGCTGGACGATTCGTGGGACATGCCACGGGACTCGCCCACGGCAGCGACCACCACATCGGCATCCTTGGCGGCCTTGACCGCTTCGTCGATCATCACCTGGGCCGGGCGGGTGTCATCCACCACTTCCGGGGCATCGAAGTTGAGGAAGTTGAGGTAGTCGACCACGGCCTTGTCGTTGGTGATGTTGGCACCACGGGCATAGATGATCTTGCCTTTCTCGCCGATCACCGCGTTGAGGCCGTCGAGCAGGGTCACCGATTGTGCCGGCTTACCGGCGGCGGCCCAGCTGCCCATCATGTCGATGGGGGCCTTGGCCAGTGGGCCGACCAGGGCGATGGTCGCGGATTTTTTCAGCGGCAGGGTGTCGTTCTGGTTCTTCAGCAGGACCATGCTGCGGCGTGCTATGTCTCGTGCATCGGCGCGGTGCAGACGGCTTTCGGCGTTGGTGTCGGCCGGGTCGTCCTCGGCCTTGCCGATGCGCAGGTACGGGTCTTTGAACAGGCCCATGTCGTACTTGGCGCCGAGCACTTCACGCACGGCGTTGTCGATGTCGCTCTGCTCGATCTCGCCGGACTTGAGCAGCCCCGGCAATTCCTTGCCATACAGCGAGTCGTTCATGCTCATGTCGATGCCGGCCTTGATCGCCAGCTTGGCGGCTTCACGTCCGTCCTTGGCCACGCCGTGCTTGATCAGCTCGAAGATCGCGCCGTGGTCGCTGACGGCCAGGCCCTTGAAGCCCCAGTCCTTGCGCAACAGGTCGTTCATCAGCCAGGTGTTGGCGGTGGCGGGCACGCCGTTGATCGAGTTGAGCGCGACCATCACACCGCCGGCACCGGCCTTGATCGCCGCGTGGTAGGGCGGCAGGTAGTCCTGGTACATCTTGACCGGGCTCATGTCGACCACGTTGTAGTCGCGACCGCCTTCCACCGCACCGTACAGGGCGAAGTGCTTGACGCTGGCCATGATGCTGTCGGCATTCGCCGCGCTGCTGCCCTGGAAGGCCTTGACCATCACTTCGGCGATGCGCGACACCAGGTAGGTGTCTTCACCGAAGCCTTCGGAGGTGCGGCCCCAGCGCGGGTCGCGGGAGATGTCGACCATCGGCGCGAAGGTGATGTCGAGGCTGTCGGCTGCGGCTTCCTGGGCGGCAATGCGCCCGGAGCGGCCGATGGCGTTCATGTCCCAGCTGGACGCCAGGGCCAGGCTGATCGGGAAAATCGTGCGGTGGCCGTGGATCACGTCGTAGGCGAAGAACATCGGGATCTTCAACCGGCTGCGCATGGCCGCGTCCTGCATCGGACGGTTTTCCGGGCGGGTGATGGAGTTGAAGGTGCCACCGATGCGGCCGGCGGCGATTTCCTTGCGGATCAGCTCGCGGGGCATTTCCGGGCCGATGCTGATCAGGCGCAATTGGCCGATCTTTTCATCGAGGGTCATCTGCTTGAGCAGGTCGCTGACGAAGGCGTCCTTGTCTTTAAGCGCAGCAGGCTTTGTTTCTGCCCAGACGGGGTGGGTGGCCAGAGTGGCAACAAGGCCGAGCAAACACAGCTTCTTCATGAATATCCTTTTTCGGCGCACTGCACAGCGGTTAGGCTGATCGGCCAAAATGTGGGGAGCGTCTATTGTTGTTCGGGTGTCGTTCAGAAAAATGCAGCACACTCTGAACTCTTTATCGCGCTGGGCATCTTTTTAGCTGATTGGCTCGATGCATTCCAGTAGTGGGGGCGGATTATGCCCCATGTGCGCGGTTTATAGGGCGAGTCGTCAAATTCCATCAAGGTTGGGCAGGAGAAACACCATGCAAGCAGCACAAGGTTACCGCTGGGGCTTGAAGGCCGCGGCTTTGCTATTGATCAGCACAGTGTTGAGCGGTTGCGGCATCAACACCATTCCGACCCTGGATGAACAGGCCAAGGCGGCCTGGGGCCAGGTGCAGAACCAGTATCAACGGCGTGCCGACCTGATCCCCAACCTGGTGGAAGTGGTCAAGGGTTACGCAACCCATGAACAAGACACCCTCACCGCAGTGATTGAAGCGCGGGCCAAGGCCACGTCGATTCAGGTCGACGCCAGCACCCTCGACAACCCGGAAAAACTCAAGCAGTTCCAGCAAGCCCAGGACGGTTTGAGCAGTGCGCTCAGCCGCTTGATGGTGGTGTCCGAGCGCTACCCGGACCTGAAGGCCAACCAGAACTTCCTGGCCCTGCAGTCGCAACTGGAAGGCACGGAAAACCGTATCGCCGTGGCGCGTCGCGACTTTATCCAGGCGGTGCAGGCGTACAACACCGAGATCCGCACGTTCCCGGGGCGCCTGTGGCACAGCGTGATGTACAGCGATCTGCCGATCCGCGCCACGTTTGAAGCCACCACTGCCGATGCCGATAAAGCGCCGCAAGTGAAGTTCAAATAAAGCTGCATTGAGGTGTCGATGCGTTTATTACGGATAGGCCTGGCGCTATGGCTGTTGGCCTGCGCGGGCGTGGCCCAGGCGGCGTTGACCTTCCCGGCGTTGACCGGGCGGGTGGTGGACACTGCGCAGATGATCGACCCGGCGGTGCGCGAGCAGTTGACCCAGCAATTGCAGGCGCTGGAGCAAAGCCGTGGCGACCAGATCGTGGTGGTCACCGTGCCTGACCTGCAGGGCGTGCCGATTGAAGACTACGGTTATCAGTTGGGGCGCCAGTGGGGCATCGGCCAGAAGGGCAAGGACAACGGTGCGCTGTTGATCGTCGCCCGCGATGAGCGCAAATTGCGCATCGAAGTCGGTTATGGCCTGGAAGGCACGCTGACCGATGCGCAGTCGTGGGTGATCATCAATCAGGTGATTGCGCCCAAGTTCAAGGCCGGCAAGTTCAGCCAGGGCATCAGCGACGGCGTCGCCGCGATGATCCAGGTGGTGGGCGGCGAGCCGCTGGCGGTGCCGGCCCATGTGGCGGATGCCAACTTCGCCAAGGATAATCCGGGGTTTTCCATCGGCTTGTTCGTCCTGCTGATCGGCGTGTTGTGGCTGTGCAATCGCCTGGGCCTGCCCGTGTGGGCGATCCTGTTGGCGATTCTCAGCAGCAACGGCCGTGGCGGTGGGGGAGGCGGCGGCGGTGGCGGTGGTTTTCGCGGCGGCGGTGGCGGTTTCGGCGGTGGCGGGGCTTCGGGCGGCTGGTGATGACAATAACTAAAAACGAGCGTTTACAACCATGGCACTACTGACTGAACACGAACAACGCCAGGTCGCCGAAGCGATCGCCCGGGTCGAGCGACAGACCGACGCCGAGCTGGTGACCGTGCTGGCCGCGCGTGCCGACGATTACGCCTACATCCCGTTGCTGTGGGCCAGCCTGATCGCGTTGGTGGTGCCGGGGGTGGTGCATTACTTCTCGGGCTACCTGAGCATGTACACCTTGTTGTTGGCGCAGTGGGCGACATTCATCGTGCTGTGCCTGGTGTTTCGCCTGCCTAAAGTCACTACCCGCTTGATCCCCCGCTCGGTACGCCACTGGCGCGCGTCGAACCTGGCGCGGCGTCAGTTCCTCGAGCAGAACCTGCACCACACGCTGGGCGGCACCGGGGTGTTGATTTTTGTCAGCGAGGCCGAGCGCTATGTGGAGATCCTGGTGGATGACGGGATTTCCAAACGCCTGGATGACAGCAGTTGGGATGGTATCGTCAAGGCGTTTACCCAGCAGGTGAAACAGGGCCAGACATTGGCCGGGTTCATTGCCTGCATCGAAGCCAGCGGAGAGTTGCTCAAGGTGCATGTGCCGCTGACGCACGCGCGCAATGAATTGCCCAATCGCCTGATCGTGCTCGAATAACCCAACAAGTGCCGAACCCAATGTGGGAGGGGGCTTGCCCCCGATAGCGGTGCATCAGCTGCAGATGAGCTGACTGACACACTGCCATCGGGGGCAAGCCCCCTCCCACATTTGGATCTGCGGTGGGGCCCCCAATCTTACCGTTGATCAAATAACCCCGTGCCCTCAGCCCCCATCCCCCCTAAAATGCCCGGCATTCTCAGCCCGAGGCGTTTTTGTTCATGTCCGTCACCGCTCAACCTGCCCGCCCTGCGCCGGATCATCACGCCCAGTTCATCGAACTGCTCAGCGCAAGCCTTGCGCACAACGCCTTTATCAAACTGGTGCTGGCCAAGTACGTCGGTGAGGAAGCCGAGCTGCAACGGCTGATCATCAAGGCGGTGACGGTCAAGGAGCAGCCCTGCCTGTCCTTCGTCTACCGCTACAAAACCCGCGACATCACCAAGAACCTCCCGGTGGCCGACGGTGTGGCGGCGATTGCCGAGTTGTTGCCGACCTCGTTCAAGAACGCACACTTGCTCGCGCTGACCGACGAAGCCCAACTGGAATACAGCAAGAAGAACAAAAGCTCGCTGTTCAAAAGCAAGCCGCAGCAATTGCGTGAGGCGCCCTCGGCCGAGCACAACCGCGAGAAGAACCGCTTCCTCGACCTGAGCCGGCCGTTCCTCGCCGACCTGGGCGTGACCGACGCCAAGCACGCGCTGATCCCGTCGATGTCGCGCAAGTGGAAGCAGATCAACAAGTTCATCGAAGTGTTCAGCCATGCGCTGATCGCGTCCCCGCTGAGGCTGGACCAACCGGTGCGCGTCGCTGATTTCGGCTCGGGCAAGGGCTACCTGACTTTCGCCATCCACGACTACCTGCGCAACACCCTCAATGTCGAGGCCGAGGTCACCGGTGTTGAACTGCGCGAAGACATGGTCAGCTTGTGCAACGCCGCCGCCGCCCGCCTCGAACACCCGGGGCTGGTGTTCACCTGCGGCGACGTGCGCAGCGTCGCGCCCAGCGAGCTGGACGTGATGATCGCCCTGCATGCCTGCGACATCGCCACCGATTATGCGATCCACACCGGTATCCGTTCCGGCGCGTCGATCATCATGTGCTCGCCGTGCTGCCACAAACAGATCCGCCTGCAGATCCAGAGCCCGGTGCTGCTGAAGCCGATGCTGCAATACGGTTTGCACCTGGGCCAGCAGGCGGAAATGGTCACCGACAGCCTGCGCGCCTTGTTCCTGGAGGCTTGCGGTTATGAGACCAAGGTGTTCGAGTTCATCTCCCTGGAACACACCAACAAGAACAAGATGATCCTTGCGGTGAAACGCGCCGAACCGGTGGACAACGCGCAGCTACTGGACAAGATTCAGGCACTCAAGGACTTCTATCACATCACCGAGCACTGCCTGGAAACCCTGTTGCGCACCGACGGTTACCTCGGCTGAACACGAAGCCAATGTGGGAGGGGGCAAGCCCCCTCCCACCGTTAAATCGCATTGGCCTTTGTAATTGGCGCGGGCTGCACCGCGGTCTTGCGCCCCAGCATCACCGTCACGATCACCCCGCAAGCGAACAGCCAGGTGATCGGCTCGATGTGTTCACCAAAGAACAACGCCGAAAACGCGATGGTGAAGAAGATCTGCAACAGTTGAATCTGGCTGACCCGCGCAATGCCGCCCATGGCCAACCCGGCGTACCACGCAAAGAACCCCAGGAACTGCGAGAACAGCGACACATAACCGAACGCCCACCAGGTGCCCATGGAAATCGCGCCTTGATGCTGCACCGCCAGGTAAGCCACCGGGCCGATCAACAGCGGCGTCGACAGCACCAGCGCCCAGCAGATCACCTGCCAGCCGCCCATCTCCTTGGCCAAGCGCCCACCTTCGGCATAACCCAGGCCGCCCACGGCAATCGCGCCGAGCATCAACAGATCCCCCGCTTGAATACTGCCGGCACCGCTGATCAACGCATAACTCAGCACCAGCGCGCTACCCAAGGCGGCGCAGGCCCAGAAGGCTTTTGACGGCCGTTCGTGGGACAGCCACGCGGCGTACAGCGCAACGCACAGCGGTTGCAGGCCATTGACCAACGCGCCGTGGGACGCCGGCAGCGTCTGCATGGCCCACGCCGACAACACCGGAAAGCCCAAGATCACCCCGGCAATCACCAGGCACAGGCCGCGCACCTGGCGCCAGCTCGGCCAGCGCTCGCGGCGCCACAGCAACAGCGCCGCCGCCGGGATCGCAGCGAACAACGCACGGCCCAGACCGTTGAGCAGCGGGTGGATTTCCTGCACCACGATACGCGTGAAGGGCAGAGTCAGGCTGAAGATGATGACGCCCAGCAGGCCGAGGGCCATGCCGGTGTTTTCGCGCGAGTTCATGGCGGGAACCGGAATCGAGTGGTCGGAAGTGGACGATCATCTAGCCACAACCTCCGCGAATTGGGGGTCTACAGCTGGGTGCGGATTGATCCGTACAGTTGTAGTAGCGGGGGATTACCCGGCCCGTCGGCACGCGCCTATCTTGACTACTCTTGTCTGCCCAACCGTTGAACTGGAGGAATGCCCCATGGCTGCGAAAAAGATCCTGATGCTGGTCGGCGATTATGTCGAAGACTATGAAGTGATGGTGCCCTTCCAGGCGCTGCTGATGGTCGGTCATATCGTCCACGCGGTGTGCCCCGACAAGTCGGCCGGCGAGACCGTGCGAACCGCGATCCATGACTTTGAAGGCGATCAGACCTACAGCGAAAAGCCCGGTCACCTGTTCGCCCTGAATGCGGATTTCGCCCAGGTCGAAGCCGCCGACTACGATGCGCTGCTGGTGCCCGGTGGTCGTGCGCCGGAATACCTGCGCCTGAATGAAAAAGTCCTGCGACTGGTGCGCGCCTTCGATCAAGCCGGCAAGCCGATTGCTGCGGTGTGCCATGGTGCGCAACTGCTGGCGGCGGCCGGTATCCTCGCCGGTCGCGAGTGCAGTGCCTACCCGGCCTGTGCCCCGGAAGTGCGCCTGGCGGGCGGTTCGTTCATCGATATTCCAGTGACCCACAGCCACGTTCAAGGCAATCTGGCCACGGCGCCGGCCTGGCCGGCGCACCCAAGCTGGCTGGCCGGGTTCCTCGGCCTGCTGGGCACGACAATCACCTTGTAAGCAACGGAGGTCATCGCCATGTGCGAGCTGTACGTCAAGGCCGACCCGATTCTCTATGAGTCTCGCTCGCGCTCCCTGCGCATCTGCGGCGTCGTCACTACCGTGCGCCTGGAGAACCAGTTCTGGGACATCCTCAGCGAAATCGCCAGCGTGGATGGCATGACCACCAATCAACTGATCACCAAGCTGTACGAGGAAGTCATGGACTACCGCGGCGAGGTGGTCAATTTTGCCTCGTTTCTGCGCGTCAGCTGTACCCGCTACTTGAGCAAGCAGCGCACACCGACGGCCGAGTTGAGCCTGGTGCGCAACCGCTAGGCCGCTGTCAGAAGAACCGTGTCACGCTGATCTTCGCGTCGCGCCCCTTGGTGTAGGCACGGTCGCCGCTCAGCGCCGGACGGAAGTTGTTGTTGAACAGGTTGTCCACGGTGAAGTTCACCTCGGTGCCTTTCAGGTAAGCCTGTTGCGGCGCCCATTTGGCGAACAGGCCCTGGGTGTTGTAGCGCTTGTTGCCGTACTGGTCGTAGAACAAGTCGCCGACGCCGGAGCCGGGGCCGCCGGAGTATTTATCGCTGGGCAGGCGATCGGTCGCGCCGATGAATTGCCCCATCCATCCCACCTGGGCATCCCAGGCTGGGATGTGGGTGCCCATGACCAGCACCCATTTGGTCGGCGGAATGTCGCGGGCCGACACATCCGGACCCCATGGGTTGGTGTAGGCGCCTTCGTGCTTGCCGGTGGCGTAGGCGAACGACACCGAGCCGAACAGGTAGGTGGAGTTATAGAACGATTCCAGCTCGAAACCCTTGATGGTCAGGCCGCCGATGTTGCGGTAGTTGGACCTCGGCCCCGGCGGGCACGCGGTGGCGATGGTGCCGCCGTTGATAGCCTGGTTCTGGCAGCCCACGCCCGTGGCCTTGAAGATTTCGTCTTCGACTTTGTTGTGGAACAGGGTGGTGCGCAGTTGCAGGTTATCGTCCTGGGCGATCAGGTTGTCGAAGCGGGTGATGTTGCCCACGGTGATCGAGGTGATGCGCTCGGGGTCGAGGTCGACGCTGGTGGCGGTGCGGCTGCCCAGGCCCTGCACTTCGTACTGTTCGTCGATCACCGGGGCGCGCCAGGTCTGGCTCCAGTTGGCGAACAGGGCGACGTTCGGGGTGACGGTCCAGAACAGCGCCAGGCGCGGCGACCAGCCGGTGTAGGTGCGATCGCTGTAGTCGTGGCCGACGGCCGGGTCGGGGTTGCTGTAGTACGGCGCATCGTTGGCCTCGCCGCGGTTGCGCACATGGTCGTAGCGCAGCGATGGCGTGACGGTCACGTCGCCCAGGGTCAGCGCATCCTGGATGAAGAAGCTGTTGGTATCCACCTTGCCATGGGGCATGAAGCTCGGCTGGAAATGCCCATAGTTGTAGCGCGGCGTGTTGTAGGTGGCGCCGGGCATCCACATCTCGGTTTCGCGGGTGTGCTTGCGGATTTGCCCGCCGACTGTCAGTGCGTGTTGCAACGGCCCGGTGTCGAACAGGCTGACGTTGCGGATGTCGAGATGCTTGTCGGTGTAGGCCGTGTCCATCTTGCGCCCGCCGGTGGCCAACTGGAAAAACGCGGTGGCGTCGCGCTCGTCGGTCTGCTGGGTGTCGGACTGTGAATATTTGACGGTCAGGTCCACCAGCGGGTTGTCCAGGGGCTGGTATTCATACTTGCCCGACCAAGTGGTGTCGAGCGTGTCGCGGTTGGCCAGGAAACGTTTCAACGCGCCTTCGTAGCCGTAGCGGTCGATGTTGGCCTGGGTCGGTGGCGTCGGGTAGCTCGCGGCGGAAAACGGCGTCCACCGGTTGCTGCGGGCGCTCGAGTAAGACAGGCCGACACTGTGCTCATCGGTGAAGTGCGCGTTGACCTTGAACAGCTTGCCGTCCACATCCTGGGCGGTGTTGGGCAGGCGCTGGGGGTTGATCGGGTACTGGTTGTTCTCGTTGGGCAACTTGGCGGCCACCTTCATGTCGCCGCCGTCGCGCTGGGTCAGGTAGGCCAGGGCGTCGAACCGGCCATCGTCGGTGCGGCCATACACGGCGCTGCTGTAGACCTGTTCGTGGTCGTTGCTGGAATAACCGTACTTGAGCATCGCGCCGCTGTTGCGGCCGTCCTTGAGCAGGTCCGGGGCATCCTTGGTGGTCATGTTCACCGTGCCGCCAAAACCGCCGTTGCCGCTGAACGGCGAGTTGGGGCCTTTCTCCACTTCGATGCTCTTGATCAGCTCGGGCTCGATGAACACCGTGCCTTGCTGGTAGCGCTCGAAGCCGCTCTTGGTGGCGCCGTCGACGGTCAGCGGGACGTCTTCGGCGTCACCGAAACCGCGGATGTTGATGGTCTGGCCGCCGGGTTTGAGCGAACCGCCCTGGCTGATCCCAGGCAACGTCTGCAGCAGGCTGGGGATGTTGTTGGCCTGGTAGCGGTCGATGTCCGCCTGGCTCAGGGTCGAGCGGCCGACGGTGCTGGAGTCGACTTGATTGCCGGTGCCGATCACGCTCAAGGCGTCCAGCTGGATCGCGCCGCTGCTGGTGGTCTTGCCCTCATCGGGGCGCACGACGTAGGTGCTGCCGACCTTGATCAGGGTGAACGCGCCATTGTTCAGCAGAGTACGAATTGCCACTTCCGCGGTGAAGTCACCGTCGAGCGCTGGCGCCTGGACGTTCTTGAGCTGCTTTTCATCGAACAGCAGCTGGATTTTCGCCTGTTGCGCGACCTGGCTCAGGGACGTGGCCAACGCCTGGGCGGGCAGTTGCAGCGTGAACGACTGCGCATGGGCGCTGAGGCTGAAGGCCAGGCATGTCGCCATTAGGCTCGGTCGAAAAAGCAGGTGCGAAGCGTGGCAAGGCGCGCGAAACATGAAATCCCCCGGGGTGGCCAAACAGCCAAAAAGGTGTGCGGATCGAACACAATCAGGAGGAAGACGGGGCTGAGGAAAAAAACCACACATGCGAATGAAAAATATTCTCATGTGTCTGCTTCGAGGCTATTTTCGGGGTTCGATCCGGACAATGCCATCGGCCGAGGTCACGGTTTTCACCGGCAACAAGGCGGGCAGGGCGTTGAGCAAGGCATCCGGGTCATGCACATCCAGGTTGCCTGACACCTTCAGGTGCGCCACGGCGTGACTCACCTGCAGCGGGGGTTGGGGACGGTACAAACTCAACTCATCGATCAGGCTGGCCAGCTCGCGATTGCGGAACGACAAGTGCCCGCTGCGCCAGTCGGCAACCTCCTCGGCGGTGAGGGTTTGTTGTTGCACGGTGCCCTTGGCGTAGTCGAAGGTGGCGCGTTGCTGGGCGCCGAGCAACGCGACCGGTTTGGTCGCATCCGGCGCGAACGCCACCTGGCCGTGGGCAACACTCACCACCAGTTGCTGCTGGCCGCGTCGCACATCGAAAGCGGTGCCCACCACGCGCACCGTCGCTTCGCCGGCTTGCACGTACAGCGGCCGTTCCTTGTCGGCCGCCACTTCGATATACAGCTGGCCCTTGTCCAGATGAACGATGCGTTGGTGGGCGCTGAAATCTACGCGCAGGCGGGTGTTGGCATTCACGTAGAGGCGGCTGCCATCGGGCAGGTTCAGGGTACGCATGCCCTTGGCGTGGGCTGCGACCTGGGTGTGATACAACTCGCGCGGCGCGCCGAGGGGCGTGGTCAGTACCGCGCAGAGCAGGGCGGCCGCCACGGCCAGGGCCGGGCGCCAGATCACGGCGGTGCGCTTGGGCAGCGCCACGGGCGTGTTCAGTTGCTGCAACTGGGCGAGGTCGGCCCACAGTTGTTCGAACTCGGCATAGGCTTGGGCATGGGCCGGCACCGCCTGCCAGGCGGCGAAGGCCTTGCGGTCGGCGCGTGCGGTGGCGTTGCGGTTGCGTGCAAACCAGCTGGCGGCTTGGGCATCGACGGCGTCGCTCGTTTCGATGTCCGGGGCGTCGATGTCGCTCAGGCGGTTCATGCTGGCTGCTCCGTGCCGGGGTCAGGTTGAAGGCGTCGCTTGCAATGCAGCAGGGCAAAAGCGATGTGCTTTTCCACCATGCTGGTCGAAATACCCATGCGCTCGGCGATCTGCGCCTGGCTCAAGCCTTCGAAGCGATGCAGCATAAGGGCTTCTCGCCTGCGCGGCGAGAGTTCGGCGAGGACTTCTTTCAACTGTTCCAGGCGTTGCAAGCGAAGCGCGGCGGCCATCGGCGGGTTGTGCTCGTCAATGACCGGCTCGGCATCCCTTTCAACCTGATCGGCGTGGACGGCCTGCCGTACCTTCTGTTTGCGCCAGTGATCGCGCAACAGGTTGCGCGCCATCTGGAACAGAAAGGCCCGTGGCTGCTCGACCTTGGCCCGGTCGCGGTAGTCCAGCCATTGGGTGAAGACATCCTGGGTCATGTCTGCCGCGTCGCTGGCGTTGTCCGTGCGCTTGCGCAGGAAATACAGAATGTCTGCATAAAACCCGCGAAAGGCATCGTCCGACAGCGGGTCGGATTTGGGACGCGACATGGATATCCTTCTTGGCGAAGCACGACGTAGAAAAGTCGCGAATGATATCGAGAATTATTGTCGTTTGTCTCCAGGCAAATACACTGACCCTGCGCAAGCGGCTCAGGACCTCAGCGTTCGACCGGCACCGACAGCGCCGGATGCCCCAGCGCATGGCTGCGCGCGGCAAAGAATCTCAACGCCACGCCGCTGCCATCGAACAACTGCGAATACCGCCGCTTCTGCTGGCGGATAAACCCATCGCTGCGCCCCGATACCGCGATCGCCAGGGTCGTCACCCGGGCCTGGCGAATTGCATCCACCAAGTGTTTATCCTGCGCTCCCAGGTCGTGGCCGAAGATGCACAGCGCCCCTTCATGACCGAGTAACTGCTCGTAGCAGAACGACAGATAATCCGAGCTGCGGATGGTCTTGAGCTTCTCTTCCACCTTGCCCTCGCTGACAAACAACGGCACATCGTCCAGGGTCTTGATCGTGTTGTTGATCGCAAAACTGCTGAGCAGGGTGCTGTCGGTGGTCGGCAATTTGCGTGCGGTGCCGTCGAGGTTGCGCACCAGGTGCAGGCCGCCGTGCAGGTAAAGGATGCGCGTGGCGTCGGTGCGGGTGTCGCGCAGGTCGAAGCTGGCGTCGGCGCTGCGGAACAGGTCGTCGATGCCGGGGGTGTGCAGGATCGCCCAGTAGTTGAGCAAGTCGTAGTTGCTGGTGAATACCGTGGAGTAGCTGGCCAGTTCCGCGTTGATCGTCGCCAATGTCGACGGCTGCACCAGGCGCCACGGGATGTGTACGGCGTGGATGGTGTTGATCAATGCTTCCTTGATCGCATAGTAGCGATTGCGCGGCGCCGCCGAACTGACCGCCAGGGCTTTGTTGACCCGGCTGGTGGTCTTCAGCGCGCTCAGGGCCTGCTCGAAACTGCGGGTCTGCAGGGCGTCGAACACGCTCAGCTCGGATTGGCTCAAGGGTTTTTCTTCAACGGTGCGTGCGTTTTCGAACAGCGAGTCGTAGGCAAAGTCTTCCCAAATCGCTCGGCTGGCGCCGTTGCCGATCAGAATTCCACTGAAGTCGATGGCGCTGCGCAGTGCGCTCCAGTCTTCAAGGTGGGCGTCAATATCCTGAAAATCCTTCATCGCGGCGGGTCTACTCGAAATCGGCGGGTCGGTGACTTTATCACGAGCGAGGGTTGATCCTGATCAAGGTGGGCCCTGTGATGAACGTTGATGCTGTCGGCATAACGCCTCTGAGGATTCGCCATGAGCAGTACCTTCTTCATCCCCGCCGTTAACATCATGGGCACTGACTGCCTTGACGACGCGATGGTCGCCATTCGCAACTACGGTTTTCGCAAGGCCCTGATCGTTACCGACGCCGGCCTGGCGAAGGCGGGCGTGGCCAGCATGATCGCCGAGAAACTGGCGATGCAGGACATCGATTCGGTGATCTACGACGGCGCCAAGCCCAACCCCAATGTGGACAACGTCGAGAAAGGCCTCGCGCTGTTGCAGCAGAGCGCCTGTGATTTCGTGGTGTCCCTGGGCGGCGGCTCGCCCCATGACTGCGCCAAGGGCATCGCACTGTGCGCGACCAATGGCGGGCATATCGGCGACTACGAAGGCGTCGATCAATCGAGCAAGCCGCAACTGCCGCTGGTGGCCATCAACACCACCGCCGGCACCGCCAGCGAGATGACCCGTTTCTGCATCATCACCGACGAAACCCGTCACGTGAAAATGGCCATCGTCGACCGCAACGTCACGCCGCTGCTGTCGGTCAACGACCCGTCGCTGATGGTCGGCATGCCCAAGGGCCTCACCGCCGCCACCGGCATGGACGCCCTGACCCACGCCATCGAAGCCTACGTATCCACCGCCGCCACGCCGATCACCGACGCCTGCGCGATCAAGGCCATCGAACTGATCAGCGCCAACCTGCGCCTGGCGGTACGCGACGGCACCGACAAGGCCGCGCGGGAAAACATGGCCTATGCGCAGTTCCTCGCCGGCATGGCGTTCAACAACGCCTCCCTGGGTTTCGTGCATGCCATGGCCCACCAACTGGGCGGCCTGTACGACCTGCCCCACGGCGTGTGCAACGCGGTATTGCTGCCCCATGTGCAGAGTTTCAACGCCAGCGTCAGTGCCAAGCGCTTGAGCGACGTCGGCCGTGCGCTGGGTGCGGACATCAACGGCAACTCGCCGGAAGAGGGCGCCCAAGCCGCCATCGCCGCCATCCGTACCCTGTCCCAGGACGTCGACATCCCCGCCGGCCTGCGCGAACTGGGCGCCAAGTTGCAGGACATTCCGCTGCTGGCCACCAACGCGTTGAAAGACGCCTGCGGCCTGACCAACCCACGCCGGGCTGATCAGCGTCAGATTGAGGAGATTTTCCGCAGCGCGTTCTGACGGGGTGGTCGCACGCTGCAAGCATTCAGCTACAAGCTGTTAAGGTGTGAATCCTGCACCGTATTCAACTTGAGCATGAAGCTTGCGGCTTGCCGCTGAGGTCCCCTTATGAGAGTTCTGTTATTCGGTGCCACTGGCATGATCGGTCAAGGCGTTCTGCGCGAGTGCCTGCTGGCCGCCGACGTGCAGGAAGTCGTCGCCGTCGGCCGCACGCCGTTGACCCTGGAGCACGCCAAACTGCATCAGGTGCTGCACGCGGACATGCTGGATTTGCAGGCTCTGGAGAACTTGCTGCAAGGTTTCGATGCCTGCTTCTTTTGCCTCGGTGTTTCATCGGCAGGGATGAATGAAACCCGCTACACCCATCTCACCTATGATCTGACCCTGGTCGCCGCCAGCACCCTGGCGCGGCTCAATCCGCAAATGACGTTTATCTATGTGTCCGGCGCCGGCACCGACAGTTCCGAAACGAGCCAGTCGATGTGGGCGCGGGTCAAGGGCAAGACCGAAAATGCCTTGCTGCGCCTGCCGTTCAAGGCGGTGTATGTGTTCCGGCCGGGGCTGATTCAGCCGTTGCACGACGTGCGTTCGAAGACGCCGTTATACGCGTTGTTCTATACGGTACTCGGGCCGTTGCTCTCGTTGGTGCGTCGGATAAAGCCAGGTTGGGTAGTCAGCACCGAGACCGTTGGCCGTGCGATGTTGGCGGCGGTGCGTCACGGCGCACCACAGCCGGTGGTGGAGCAAGCCGAGATCCATCGCCTGGCCTCTATGAACAACCGCTGATCAGCTCGCCGTCGCGAGTGCGCGGGCGGGGGTGGCGCTGAACTGAATCAACGCGACGCCACCGATCAACAGCAACGCGCCCAGTACCCGGGGCGTTGTCAGCGGGCGTTCCACCAGGCCGAACAGGCCGAAGTGATCGAGCAGCAGCGAGGCGAGAAGTTGCCCGGCCATGGCCAGCGCGATAAAGCCCGATGCGCCCAGCTTGGGCAGCAACATCAACGCCAACGAGATAAAGCACACGCCAAATGCACCGCCGGCCCACATCCACAGCGGCGCCTTGCCGATAAACGCCAGGCTCGGCAACGGCAGGCGCAAGGCGATGATCACTGGCAGCAGCACGATGATGCTCACCAGCAACGACGCCAGCGTTGCCCACAACGGGTGACCGAGCCCGCGCCCGAGGTTGGCATTGATCGCGCTTTGAAACGGCACCACCGCCCCGGCGATCACCGCCAAAAGCAATAAACCTGCCCACTGCAACGTCGTCATGTTGAATCTCCCAGAGGTTTTGCTGGACTCTAGGCCATTCGTCGCGCAAATTTAAATTCCAAGTTTTTATGCAGGGCATGCAGCTGATGAATGATCTGCGCCGCATCGATCTCAACCTGTTGGTGATCCTCGACGCCTTGCTCAGCGAGCAGCACGTCACTCGCGCCGCTGCACGTTTGCACCTGAGCCAGCCGGCGGTCAGCCACGCTCTGGCGCGCCTGCGCGACATGCTCGGTGATCCGCTGCTGGTGCGTCACGGCGGCAGGTTGCTGCCGACTGCCCGCGCGCTGGAGTTGGCGATACCGTTGGCGCAGGCCTTGGCCCAGGTGCAGGCGCTGCTGGCGCCGAATCGCTTTGATCCGGCCTCGGCCACGCGCAAGTTTCGCGTGGCGATGTCGGACTACAGCGCGGCGATTTTTCTGCCGGGGCTGGTGCGAACCTTGCGCCGTGAAGCGCCCGGCATCGATCTGCAGATCATCCAGGCCAGCCGCGAAGGCATGGTGGACGGCGTGCTCAGCGGCGATATCGACCTGGCTGCCGGGGTCTTCCCTGACATGCCTGCTGAATTGCGTACTACGCCGTTATTCGAAGAGCATTACACCTGCCTGGTCGACCGCGCCAGCCTGCCACCCAGCGGCACGCTCGACCTGCCCACCTACCTGTCGCGGCCCCATGTGCTCTTGGAAATGCGCGGCAGCGGCACCCCGGAAATCGAGCGGGCGCTGAGCGTGATCCGTGAGCGGCGGCATGTGGCGATCAGCCTGCCGCATTGGGGCGTGGCGCCGCAGTTGATCGAGGGCACGGACCTGATCCTGACCGTCTCGTCGAGGGGCGTGCTCAACATCGACCGTGAGCAACTGTCGACGGTGCCGCCGCCGTTTCATATTCCGTCGTTCGCCTTTGAGCTGGCGTGGCATGCGCGGCGGGGTGGGGATTCGGGGTTGCAGTGGTTGAAGGCGCAGGTGCAGGGTGTATTGTCCGAAGGTTGCCACTAACAGGAACGACCCCATGCTCACCGGCCTCAACCACTTGACCCTGGCTGTCACCGATCTGCCGCGCAGCGTCAGCTTCTACCATGACCTGCTGCAACTTCGCCTCGACGCCACCTGGGACAACGGCGCCTACCTGTCATTGCCCGGCTTGTGGCTGTGCCTGTGCCTCGACCCACTGCGCCCGTCGGTGCCGGCGGCTGAATACACCCACTTTGCCTTCACGGTAGGCGCGAGCGACTTCGCCGCGCTGGTGCAACGCCTGCGAGCCGCCGGCGTAGCAGAGTGGCGCGACAACCGCAGCGAGGGCGCTTCGTTCTATTTTCTCGACCCCGATGGCCACAAGCTCGAAGCCCATGTCGGTGATCTGGCCTCGCGCCTGCAAGCCTGTCGCGCCAAGCCTTATGCCGGCATGCAGTTTTACCCGTAGCGCGGGAACGTGCAGAATCCTTCCACCTCTCAACCGTCAGTCAGAGTCACGCCCATGACCCCATCCTTGCTGCTCGCCGTCCTCGCTTCGGGTTTTATCTACGGTATTACGCCTGGCCCGGGGGTGTTGGCCGTGTTCGGTATCGGCGCGGCCCGGGGGCGTCGCGCCGGGGCCGGTTTTCTGTGCGGGCATTTGCTCGGCGATGTGCTGTGGTGCAGCACCGCGCTGATTGCGATCGTGGGGGCGCGGGAAGTCGGCAGCACTGCGTTCGATGTGCTGGGCGTGCTCAGTGGCGCGTACTTGTTCTGGCTGGGCTGGCGCGCGATCCGTACCCAGCGCCGCAGCAGTGAGGCACCTCAGGGCGCGGCGCGGCATCCGTTCTGGCACGGCATCCTGTTCGGCCTGACCAACCCCAAGGCCTACCCGGTGGCCGTCGCCACGTTTACCGCCTTGCTGTCCAGCCGTGCCGAGTTGCTGACCTGGGCGATGCTGCCATCGTTGATCTTGCTGAGCTTTATCGGCGGGCTGTTGGCCTACGCGATTCTGATCGGCGTGGTGGGCGCACAGCGGGTACGCACGGTGTATCAGCGTCACGAAATCCTCATCACCAAGCTCTGTGGGGTGATGTTCATCGGCTTCGCCATCAATGCGCTGGCCCACGCGTTGCCGGGCCTGTTCGGCAGTAAACCGGCGTGAGGCGGCGACCGTTCGTCGCACTGGCAAGTTTTTTCTAAACCTTTGCGGCGGTTAAAATTCGAATTCAGAGCGGGGCGTATGTTCTCGCACCTATTTTTGCCCTGGAGGAACCCATCATGAGCCGCATGGCTATCCGGTTACGCACCGCCAGTTTCGCGATGCTGCTGGGCCTCGGCGCCAGCAATGCTTTCGCCCAGTCGCCGGCTGAATTCATCGAGCAGGCTTCGGCCAAAGGCATGGCCGATATCGAAACCAGCCGCATGGCCCACGCCAAGACCTCGTCCCAGGAAATCAAGGACTACACCATCGAGGTGATCAACGAGCGCACCCTGGCCAACCAGCATCTGGCGGCCATCGCCAAGAAGCTCGACCTGCCCGTGGCGCCGCGCGAGAAGATCGTCGACAAAGCCGAAACCCTCATGCCCGAGCTCAAGGACGGTGATTCCTTCGATGCTGCCTACACCGCGCAACAGGTCAAGGAAAACGAAGACGCCATCGCGCTGTTCAAGCAGGAAGGTGCCGCGTCGGATGTCCCGGAAATAAAAGCGCTGGTGGATGAGACGCTGCCCAAGCTGGAAGAGCGTCTGCAAAAGGCCCGCGCCCTGGCATCCACCTACGGTAAAGGCCGTCAAGGCGACGGTTGAGGCTTGCACTCGATATGCAAAACGGCGGTTGGCGCCCATCCAACCGCCGTTTTTTTATGCCGGGTTCAAATCGGTCCTGGTCGCCGGCGCACTCAGAACCGCAGTTCCGCCTGGCCTGTGCCTTCCAGTGCGAGCAGATACTGCTTGGCCGCAAGCCCGCCGGCAAACCCGGTCAAGCCGCCCGATGCGCCAATGACCCGATGGCACGGCGCAATGATCGAGATCGGATTACGCCCATTGGCCGCGCCCACGGCGCGCACGGCTTTCGGGTTGCCGATCTGCTGGGCGATCTGGCTGTAGCTGCGGGTTTCGCCGAAGGGGATGGTCAGCAGTGCCTGCCAGACTTGTTTCTGAAAGTCGGTGCCGGTGAAGTCCAGCTCCAGCTCGAACCGATGACGGGCACCGGCGAAGTATTCCTGCAACTGGCGCTCGGTTTCCAACAGCACGGGGTTGTCTTTCATTTCGCGCAATTCCCCCAGGCGTACACGGTTCGCGCGCTCTGTTTCCCATAGGATGGCGCTGAGTTTGCCATGGCGGGACACCAGGGTCAGTTCGCCGACGGGGGAGGGCATGAGTGTGTATTCGTAGGCCATCAACGGGCTCCTCGGAGAACGGACGTAAAAGGGTACAGCGCTACGGTAGTTCCATCGACCTGGAGGAAAACTACGTTTCTTGCGGTCAAATTCCGCCGGAACGAGTCTGTCGGCGCATTCAGATGCCGCTATCGATCCTGTTGCAGCACCTTGAGCGCTGCGGACGCGAGGAACCCCGAACGGCTTTTTTCCTCGGGATGGTGCAGTACGTATTCATCGATACGATTGAGCAAATAGCCTGGCAGGGTGATGTTGAGTTTCTGCGCCTTGCCCAGGTATTTGGTGACATCGATGTCCACCACTGCCCACATGCAACCGGCGTACTTGGGGTTGGCTGCATGCAGGGTGACTTTCTGCGCGCTGGGAATCGGCGCACCGTCTTCGGCGAGAATTTCGAAGTGGCCTTCAATCGCTTCACGGGCCATGGCCATGGCGTCGTCCAAGTCGTCACCGGCGGAGTAGCAACCAGGAATGTCCGGGACTTCCACGCCCCAGGCATGGTCTTCGTCACCAGTAGAAATTGCGATGGGGTACAGCATGTTCGTTGTCCTCCAAGGACAGTTAACTCAGCAGAGCCTGTTTCAACATGCTTTTGGCGGGCTTGTCCAACAAGTCCTTTTTCGGATGAGGAATTGTCACCAGCCTCGGTTTCGTCGGGTGCTTGAAGGGGTGATGGCTACCTCTGACGCGCACCAGATACCAGCCGTCGGCGACGATATGGCCTATTAAATATCGGCTATCCACAGCACCTCCTTGTGGTGTGTGTTGGTGGTGGCTATAACCACTGAAGATAAATTATCAACACTCTACCTACCAGCGGTCGGTGAGCGATAGTTCGGTGGGGGGCGAATCAAGCGTATGAGCGCGCAGGACGGGCGTCGGTCAGAGGTATTACTGGGGTTTTCGCAGGAGTGACGCTTCTCCGATGACGGAGAGAAACGCATCAACCAATGCACTCGGTCTTTCAGTCGGGGTCAGCACCAACAACCGCGCACACGCATCCACCTCCACCAACGGCCTGTACGTCACGCCCTTGTTCATCAAGCTCTGCGTGCAGGCCGGCACCAAGGCCACCCCTTGCCCGGCGGCCACCAGGGCGATGATCGAGGTGATCTGGCGCCCCGTTGGCCCCGCGCGCAGGGGCACGCCATGCTGGCGATAAAGCTGCTCGACGGTCTGGTTCAGCCCTGACCCATAGTCCGCGGGAAACAGTATCACCGGGTACGCGCAGAGCTGCGCCAGGCTGACGGTTGCCTGCTCGGCCAGCGGGCTGTCGCTGGATACCGCCGCCACCAACCGCTCTTCGCCCAGCGACAGCGCCTGCACGTGGCCGTTTTGCGGTAACAGCCGGCTCAAGCCGATATCCAGCCGCCCATCGGCGACCTGCGCGCCGAGGCTGCCGGAGGCGCATTCCACCAGGGTCAATTGCACATCCGGGAAGCGTTGCGCGAAAGCCTGGATCGCCTGGCTGAACAGATCCGACAGGGCGATTGAACTGACATACCCCAACGCCAATTGCCCGGCCGTTCCGGCCGCGAGTTTGCCGGCGATGACGTGGGCCAATTCGACCTGTTCCAGCACACCCCGGGCATAGGGCAAAAACGCCCGGCCCTGGGCGGTGAGGGCGACCGTGCGGCTGGTGCGATCGAACAGTTTGAAACCCAGCTCTGCCTCCAGCGCGGAAATCTGCCGGGTCAATGGCGGCTGGGCCAGGTGCAGACGCAGGGCGGCGCGGCCGAAATGCAATTCTTCGGCGACCATCAGAAAGTAACGCAGCTTGCGTAGGTCGAGCATCCTGATCCTTGGGTATCAATCGGTGCGAATTCGGTATTGGTTTAAGCCCCGCCCGCCATTCTATAAAGACCTTTCAAAATAAAACGAGAGGTTTCATGAACGCGCGCCTGCATTGTGCCCGCCTTGCCCTGTTCCTGTGTGGCTGCGCGGCGTTTCTCAACCTGTATGCGACCCAGAGCATCCTGCAGACGTTTGCCGCGCACTTTCAGATCAGCGCCAGGACGGCGGGCTGGAGCATCACCGTGACCACGCTGGCGGTGGCGATCAGCGCACCTTTCGTCAGCCGCCTGACCGCACGCTTGGAGCCGCGCAGCGTGATCAGCACGGCCGCGCTGCTGCTGGCGCTGCCGACGTTGATGACTGCCTATGCCGATAGCTTCGCCGAAGTGCTGATGTGGCGCTTTGTCGAAGGCATGTTGATTCCGGTGGTATTCGCCACCAGCGTGGCCTATATCGGCGAGCGCTGGCGTGGTGGGACCGTCACTGAAGTCACCAGCCTGTATGTTGCGGGCACCGTGTTGGGAGGGTTCGCCGGGCGGTTCGTCACCGGTGTGATGACCGAGTACGTGGGCTGGCGCGAAGCCTTTGAGCTGCTGGCCGTGTTGAGCCTGATGGTGGGCGGGTTTATCCAGTTTCTGCTGCCCGCCGGTCGGCCGCGAGCGATGCAGGTTGAAGCGTTTTCGTCGGGGCTGTTTCGCAAACCCTTGGTGGCGGCGTATGCCGTAGGTTTTTGCGTGCTGTTTTCCCAGGTTGCGGCGTTTACCTACGCAGGTTTGTACCTTGGCCTACCGCCTTTTAACTTGGGGCCTGCGGCCTTGGGAACGCTGTACATGGTGTTCTTGCTGGCCCTGGTTGTGATCCCCATCGCCGGGCGCCTGAGCAAAGCCCGCCCACCCGCCGAACTGCTGAGTGTCGCGGCGGTGCTTGGCATCAGCGGCTCGGCGCTGACCCTGATGCCGTCGCTGTGGTGCATCGTGATCGGGCTGGCGCTCAGTTCCACCGGTGTGTTTCTGGCCCAGGCTGCCGCCAATGCGTTCATTGCCGGCAGCGCTCGCGACAACAAGGCGGGGGCCGTGGGGGTCTATCTCACCGCGTACTACCTGGGCGGCAGTTGCGGGGCCGTCGTCCCGGCGCTGATCTGGGAGCGCTGGGGCTGGGCCGGGTGTGTGGCGCTGATCATCGTGTTCCAACTGCTGACGTTGCTGATCGCCTTGACTGGCTGGAAGCCCCTTAAACCTCAATTGATCCGCACACCATGAACGACACCGTCGCTTTGCCTGCTGCTGAAACATCCACCCGCCGCCGCGCGCTCATCGCCGGCTGCAGCGCCCATGCCGTACACGATGGCCTCACCGATGTGATCTACGTTCTGCTGCCTATCTGGCAAGCTCAATTCGCCTTGTCCTACGTCCAGATCGGCCTGTTGCGCGGCGCCTATTCCGGGATGATGGCGGTGTTCCAACTGATGGCCAGCCGCGCCGCCACACGCTGGGGGCGTACTCCGATGCTGGTGGGCGGCACCGCGCTGGCGGGTGTCGCTTACCTGTTGGTCGGGCAAGCCAGCGGGTTGACCGTGCTGTTGTTGGCGCTGCTGCTTGGCGGCCTGGGCGCCAGCACCCAGCACCCGCTGGCATCCTCGATGATCACGGACGCGTATGAGGAGGGTGGTGGCGTCAAGCAAGCGCTGGCCCACTACAACTTTTCCGGCGACATCGGCAAAACCCTGATTCCCGGCCTGGTTGGCCTGTTGCTCACGCTGATCAGTTGGCGGGCCAGCGCCACACTGTTGGGGCTGCTCGGCCTGGCGGCGGCGGGGTTGCTGTGGTGGCTGATCCCCGGTCAGCCACACGCAGCCGCATCCACAACCAAGCCCCAGCCTTGCACCGCAACCGGCTCCGCGGCCGGCCTGCGCGCATTGATCCTTACCGGCACTATCGACAGCGCCGTGCGAATGGGTTTTCTCACCTTCCTGCCGTTCCTGCTGCAAGCCAAAGGCGCGGGCACGGCCGGTATCGGCCTGGCGTTGACGCTGCTGTTCATCGGCGGTGCATTCGGCAAACTGTTCTGCGGCTATCTCGGCGTGCGTATCGGCATGATGAAAACCGTCTGGCTGACGGAAACCAGCACGGCGCTGCTGATCGTCGCCGCGCTGTATCTGCCGCTGGCTGGGCTGATGCTGATGTTGCCGGTGTTGGGGCTGGTGCTCAATGGCACCTCGTCCGTGCTGTACGGCGCCGTGCCGGACCTGGTCAGCCCCGGCAAACGGGAGCGGGCCTTTGCGCTGTTCTACACCGGCACCATTGGCGGTGGAGCGCTGGCGCCGGTGCTGATGGGGGGCGTAGGCGATGCGCTGGGCGTGCCGGTGGCGGTGATGGTGTTGGCGGGGATGTTGCTGGTGACGTTGCCGTTGGTGTGGGAGGTGCGAAGGAGTTTAAGAAACGAGGTTTAAGCGGGTTTGGCTTACGGCAGTCGGTGCTTGTTCGCCTTGCCCCTCGCTGTCTTTATTTGGAAGGGTGTAGGGCTCTATCTATCACAGCGAGGGTTTGTTTTTCTGTTTGCCGAGCTTAGGCGTACCCAACACGCGATTCAGCTCTCCTGCAACGGCGATCAATTGCTGTTCCAGCGCCTCCACTTCGGATTGACTGATTCCGCTGTTGATGACCTGAAGTGTCTTCAGCGGTTTTTTAGGCGTGGGCGCCAGATCATGAACATCCTGAGAAATCAGCGCTTGCCGAAGAATGTTGTTGATGACGGTCTGGTAACCCGTACCGGCATTTTCAGCCCTTTCGCGAGCCGCCTCGATCACTGAGTCGTCGAGCATGATGGTGATCCGGGTTTTGCCTTTACTGCTGGCGACAGCGCCGCGTTTAGTGGTGCTGAGGTCGTATTCGTCTTTCATGATTCAAGCCTCCAGATACTTCCGGTCGTTCATTTCTGGATGCGAGTCTTGCGCTGATAGGTCTCACAAAATACAGGTCCCGATAGGTATAGGCGACCACCAATATTCTTCCTTTCGCGTCCTTCCCGATGATCAACCAGCGATACTCGTCATGGTCATGGGTTTGCCATACCAATGCTGATTCGTCATAAAACACCGGTTCCGTATCCGCCCGGCTCAAGCCGTTGTGCTTGCTTTATTGAGTGTGTTTTTCGCGGCGTCATATTGAATTCTGAAGGTTTTAATTATGCATATTTTATATGTATATAAAAGCGGTTGTCGGGACCGCTGATCTTCAGATCTATGGGCGTTTGAATCTGTCCGTCGACGTTGACTTGGAGTGTGGGGAGCAGAGAATTAGCGTGTAGGAGGTGTTACTGACAGAAGCGGCACAGGATCGCGTGCGGTAGGTTTCCCTTTCCAGGCCACCCATACCAAGGGGAAGGCCAGCCAAAGAATGAAATGCACCCTAGAAGGACTGGGCCAACGTAAACGGAATACGCAACGCACCGATGGGGCCTTCACGTGTACCGCACATTTCATCGTGGACGCAGTGCTGCACCAGCACACAAGGAAACGCCGGAACCCGTTGCAACAGGTCGCGCAAATGCGTGGTCGAGCCGATACGCATCGGTTTCGCATCCTCGTCCAGCAGCGTCATCGCCGTATGCTCGAGCCTGACGCGCGCGATGTAGAAACCGCCCTCCAGCGACAGCAGCTCCAGCTCGCGTATCTCACCCTTCACGGCCAGTTCGGTCAGCATTTGCATATTCATGATTCAGCCTCGCAGTGGGTCGTTCATTGGCGACGAAAGAACAGCGTGACCTGGCCCCATTCGACGCCAAACTTGGACATGCTCGACCGGTTGATCAACGTGTCTTCGTCCATCAAGTACATCCAGTCGTCAAAACTGACTTCGTAGACCGAGCCATCCACCGCCAGGTTGAGGCGGTAGCGCCAACGCAATGCGTTGCCGGCCACCTCGCCAATCGCCTCGCCAACCACATCCCCCGCGCGCCCGCGCCAGCGCCCAGGGCCATCCGGTGTCAACGTCCACACCCGCTGCTGGCGCGTGCCATCGCTGTAGAGAAAACGCTCGTCGAGAATCAACGCATCGCCCTCGCGTCGGCTGGCGATATCCACCTCAAAGCGCTTGGTCACTTCCCCCGAACGCTTCTGGAATATGCCCCAGGCCTTGACGGGTTTGCTGAAGAAACGCTCCAGGTCCAACTGCGGTTGCTGATCGGCGTAGTGGTCGACCTCTACGTTGCCGCAACTGCACAGGCTCAATACCAGAAGCAGTGAAACCAGTAGGCGTGCCATGGACCGGCTCCTTGATCGTGTGGGGCGGGGTACTGAGGTTCAAGGATTGATAGTTGTACAAAAATATTGTTTTGTACATGTTTCGCGGTGTTTATTTTGAAGGCTTCCGAGGCTTTGAAGCGCCCGACTCTATATTCCACCCATAAAAAAACCGGCCACCAAGGACCGGTTTTTACATCCCCCGTCAAAACCATCCTGACGCGAGATCAATATCTGAGTGGAGCGGGTGAAGGGAATCGAACCCTCGTTATCAGCTTGGGAAGCTGGAGTAATGCCATTATACGACACCCGCTCAGAGCGGCTGACTTTGTACCAGATGTGCGCCGCGATTTGAAGTTTTTCTTTGAGAAATGTGCAGGTTGCGCGTGTTTGCGTAGGCAACGAGCCGACCGACTGTAGGCGCGGGCATGCTCGCTCCTACAGTCGGCTGTGTTTCAGAGCGCAAAGGCATGCTGCGCCTGGCCCTGGTGATAGCGCAATCGGCTGGTCTGCCGCGTGGGCTTCAGAAAGCCGACCACGGCGTCGCGGCTGTCGCGGCAGGCTGCTTTGTGCTCCATGTCCAGAAAATGCCCGGTCGCCTGGATCGTGCTGAAGCTGCTGTTTGGCACGTATTGCCCGAACTGCTGGGCATCCGCGGCGCTGGTGTATTCGTCCCATTCACCGTTCATGAACAGCACCGGCACGGTGATCTGGCGCGCGGCCTTGAGGTAGCACAGCCGGTCGCTGTTGAGTACGTGGCTGATGTGGAAGTGCATCTGCCCGTATTCATGCTCGGCCAGGCTGCTGACGTGGCGGTAGTTGAAGCGCTTGAACAGCGACGGCAGGTGTTTGCCGATGGTGCTGTTGACCAGGTGGCCGACGCGGTCGCGGTCGAGCTTGCCGAGGTAGTCGACGCCGCGTTCGAGATAATCGCGCATGGGCGCGTTGATCACCGGCGAGAACGAGCTGATCACCGCCTTTTCCACGCGGCGCGGGCGCTGGGCGAGGGCGACGAGGGTGGCGGCGCCGCCCCAGGAGAAGGACAACACGTGTTCGGCGGCGAAGTGGTCGATGAGTTCCAGGAGGATCTGGCCTTCGACTTCCTTCGTCAGCATCTGCTCGTGGCGGTTATGGATTTTGGAGCGACCGGCGTAGGGCTGGTCGTACAAAACCACATTGAACTGCGGGTACAGGCTTTTCACGGTTTGGGCGAAGGAGGCCGTGGTGGCCATGGAGCCGTTGACCAGGATGATGGTCTTTTCAGCCGCGTCCGCGCGATAGAACTCCGTGTAAACCCGATACTGACCCTGTATATCCAACACAGCGATTTCTGGCCTCATGTCGTAAGACTCCTGGCAAGCGGGTAGGGCGCGCAGATCACTCTGCACGAGCTTTGTGACAGGTAGGCATACGCCTTGAAGATGAGCGCCCATGTCGCGCCGATGACGGCTGGCCGACGGGTGTTACCAGGGCGGGTTGTTTGCCGGGAAGGCCCGTGGATCAAGCGCGGGCGCGGCAAGGTGTTTCTTGGAGGTTATAGGCGACTCGCCAGTCATCTTTTGGCTGACGTTTTGATTCAAGCAGTCGGTTCGGGATGTCGCAAGTCGCAGGGATGGGTTTTAGCCATCACCGGCCGAACGGTCGTCAGACCTGGCGGATTTCATCGGCGCTCAACGCTCGATACTCACCGGGCGCCAGCGCGTCATCCAACGCCAGCGGCCCCATGCGTTCCCGATGCAAGCGCAGCACCTTGTTGTCGAAGTGCCCGAACATGCGTTTCACCTGGTGATAGCGACCTTCGATGATGCTCAAGCGTGCCAGGCGAGGCGCCAACAGCTCCAGCTGGGCCGGTTGAGTCGTCAGGTCTTCAAACGCGAAATACACGCCCGCCGCGAAGGTGGCGGCGTATTCCGCGCCGATCGGTTGTTCGGTCTCCACCAGGTAGACCTTGGGCAGTTTGGTCGTCGGTTGCGTCAGGCGCCGCGACCACTGGCCGTCGTTGGTGATCAGCATCAGCCCGGTGGTATTGAAGTCCAGGCGGCCGGCGATGTGCAGCTCGTCCTTGTCCGGTTCGTCCAGCCAATCCAGCACGGTCGGGTGCTGGGGGTCGCAGGTGGCGCTGACGCAGCCCTGGGGTTTGTGCAGCATGAAATAGCGCGCCGGTTTACCCGCCTGCAGCACCTCATCGTCCACGCACACCCGGCTGAATTCGCGCACCTCGTGGTGAGGATCGCTGACGGGCACGCCATCGACGCTCACCCGCCGTTCCACCAACAGCAGGCGCACTTGCTGGCGATTGAAACGCGGCAGGTTGCTGAGGAATCGATCAACCCGCATTACAACGGCTCAGCCCCGCGCAACTGTGCATCGACCTGGGCACAGCGCGGGCACAGGCAGGCCTGGTTGCGTAATGCATCGGGCAGGGCTTCGAGCACCGCCGGGTCGATGGTGACGCTGTAGCACCAGCAGGCCTGGTCGGCGGTGCGCGGGTCGGCCAGGGTGCAGTCGTTGCGGGCGCCGCAGGCGGGGCAGAGGGTGGCTGTGGTCATCGTTCGGTTCAGGCTGGATCGGGCAGGGCGCCGAAGGTCCCTGCACGATACAGCGCCGCTCAGTCCCGTTCCAGCACCACGACCCGCTGGCCGGCGCCAATCGCGCTGCCGGGCTGCACGGTGATTTCCCGCACCACTGCGGCGAACGGCGCCGGCAGCGCGATCTCCATTTTCATCGACTCCAGCACCACCAGCACATCGCCGGCCGCGACGCGTTCGCCCACCGCCACCCGGACCTGCCACAGATTGCCCGCGATATGGCTGTCGATGCTGTGCTCATTGGCCTTCAGCGGCGTGTCCTGCGCGAGCGGCGCTGGCGCTTCCTCGCTGTCGAAGTGCGCCTGGCCGCTGGCGATCCAGCGTTCGCGCTCGGCATTGAACGCCTGTTGCTGGTGGTCACGAAACGCATCGATACCGGTGGCTTCACGCGCCAGAAAATCCTGGTAGTCCGCCAGGTTCAACACGCTGTCCTCGATGTGCAACGCAAAGCGCCCCAGCGGAAAGTCCCGACGAATCTTTACCAGTTCTTCGGCACTCACCGGGTAGAAGCGGATCTGGTCGAAAAACCGCAGCAGCCACGGCTTGCCGTCGAAGGCCGCGACTTCGCGATAGCGGTTCCACATCTGCAACGTGCGCCCGACGAACTGATAGCCGCCGGGGCCTTCCATGCCGTACACGCACAAATACGCGCCGCCGATGCCCACCGAGTTCTCGGCGGTCCAGGTGCGGGCCGGGTTGTATTTGGTGGTCACCAGGCGATGACGCGGGTCCAGCGGCGTGGCCACCGGGGCGCCGAGGTAGACATCGCCCAGGCCCATCACCAGATAGCTCGCTTCGAACACGGTGTGGCGCACCGCGTCGAGGTCGGCCAGGGCGTTGATGCGACGGATGAACTCCAGGTTGCTCGGGCACCACGGCGCGTCCTTGCGCACGGTGGTCATGTATTTGTCGATGGCCAACTGGCACGCCGGGTCATCCCAGGACAGCGGCAGGTGGACGATGCGCGAAGGCACTTGCAGGTTGGGCGTGGCGCACACGGCCGTCCATTCGCCGCTGATCAGCGCCAGTAGGTCGGCCAGGGGCAATTGTTCCGGCTGGTAGTGGACCTGCAGCGAGCGGATGCCCGGCGTCAGGTCGATCACGCCGTGCCGTGCGTGGGTTTCGAGGGCCTGCATCAGCGCGTGGGCGCGAAAGCGCAGCACCAGGTCGAGCTCGGGCGCGCCGATTTCCAGCAGCAGGTGGGTGTCGCCGGCCAATCGGGCAACCAGACGCGTATCTTCCTGGCCGATATCCAACACCACAGGCGACGCGGGCCAATGTGGGCGCGGGCTTGCTCGCGATGGCATCGGCTCGGTGTTGCTGTGAGCGCGCGTCGCCTGCATCGCGGGCAAGCCTGGCTCCGGCATTTGATCCCATTTCAGCGCGAGATCGCGGGCGGTCTCGAGGCTCACCGCTTCGAAGCGCAGCTTGTCGCCGGCCTTGAGTTGCCCGAGTTGCCACAGGTCGGCTTCGATCACCGTCACCGGGCACACGAACCCACCCAGGCTCGGCCCGTCCGGCCCGAGGATCACCGGCATGTCCCCGGTGAAATCCACCGCGCCGATCGCATAAGGGTTGTCGTGGATATTCGACGGATGCAGCCCGGCCTCGCCGCCATCGGTGCGCGCCCACAACGGCTTGGGGCCGATCAACCGCACGCCGGTGCGGCTGGAGTTGAAATGCACTTCCCACTGTGTGGCGAAGAAGGTGTCGATGTACTCGGGCCGGAAGTATTCCGGCGCGCCATGGGGGCCGTAAATCACCCGTAGCGTGCGGACCTGCGCCAGCGGTTGCGCGACCAGTTGCCGGCCTGCGGTGACGTCGACCAGCGGCAACAGATGCAGCACGTCGCCCGCGCGCAACGCGCGCCCGCCATGCCCGCCGAACTGGCCCAGGGTGAAGGTGCTTTGGCTGCCCAGGTAGTCCGGCACCTGCAGCCCGCCGCGCAGGCACAGGTAACTGCGCGCGCCGGCCCCGGCGAGGGTGCCGAGGCTCAACAGCGATCCGGCTTCGATCCGCAGCGTGGTGTTCATCGGCACGGGGTGATCGTCCAGCAGCAGCGGAATCTCCGCCCCCGTCACCGCCACCACGGCAGCGCAGTTGAAGCGCAACAGCGGCCCGCTCATGGTGATCTCCAAGGCTGCCGCGCCTTCGCGATTGCCCAGCAGACGATTGCCCAGGCGCAGCGCGCGGCTGTCCATCGGCCCCGATGGCGGTACGCCCACGGCCCAATAACCGAGGCGTCCGGGATAGTCCTGCACGCTGGTTTGCGTGCCCGCGCTGAGCACTTCGAACGTGTGGGCAACGTAGACCAGATCTTCCAGGCAGCGCGTCCACGGATGGCCACCGGCAAAGGGCGCGGCCAGCAGGATCTGGCGCAGGTAATCGCGGTTGGTTTCCACGCCGTAGAGCTGGCTGTCGCTCAAGGCGCGATGCAAATCCAGGCGCGCCTGTTCGCGGGTGGGCGCCCAGGTGATGAGCTTGGCGATCATCGGGTCGAAGTACGGCGGGATCTCACAACCGGCTTCAACCCAAGTGTCGATGCGCAAGCCTTCGGCCTGCGGAAAATCCACGCAGGTCAACAGCCCCGGGCTCGGCTGGAAATCGCGGCCTGGATCTTCCGCATACAAGCGTGCCTGGATCGCATGGCCCTGGGGCTTCAACGCCAACTCACTCAATGGCCGCATGTCTCCCGCCGCCAGTTGCACCATCCAGCGCACCAGGTCCACGCCCCACACTTGTTCGGTGACGCCGTGTTCCACCTGCAACCGCGTGTTCACTTCCAGGAAGTAGAAGCGACTGTCTGCGCTATCGAAGATGAATTCCACGGTGCCGGCGCTGCGGTAGTTGACCGCCTTGGCCAGGGTGATGGCGGCCGAGCACAGGGCCTCGGACATGCCTTCGGGCAGGTTCGGCGCCGGGGTTTCTTCGAGGACTTTCTGGTTGCGCCGCTGCACCGAACAATCGCGCACGCCAAGGGCGATCACCTCGCCCGCGCCGTCGCCGAACACCTGCACCTCCAGGTGGCGAGCGTGCTCGATGTACTTCTCGATAAACACGCCGGCATCGCTGAAGTTGTTCTGGCCCAGGCGCTTGACGACGTCGAAGCACTCGTTCAACTCCGCGGCGTGGCGGCATACGCGCATGCCGATGCCGCCGCCGCCGGCGGTGCTCTTGAGCATGACCGGGTAGCCCACGCGGTCGGCGGCGAGCATGGCGGCGTCGAGGTTGTCGAGCAGTTCGCTGCCTTCGAGCAAGGGGAGGTGGTGTTGCTTGGCCAGCGCCCGTGCGGTGTGCTTGAGGCCGAATACGCGCAGCTGGTGCGGGGTCGGCCCGATAAAGGCGATGCCGGCGTTTTCGCAGGCTTGCGCGAAGGCGGCGTTTTCCGAGAGAAAGCCGTAGCCGGGATGAATCGCCGTGGCGCCGCTGGCCTTGGCGATGGCGAGGATTTTGTCCACCGCCAGGTAGGTGCCGGCCGCGGCGCCTTCACCGAGGCTGTAGGCTTCGTCGGCGTGTTGGATGTGCAGGCTGGCCGCATCGGCTTCGGCATACACGGCGACGCCCTTTACGTGCAGCTCGCGCAAGGTGCGCAGGATGCGGCAGGCGATGGCGCCACGGTTGGCGATCAAGAGTTTTTCGAACATGGCAAAACCCTGCGGGCCGTCCCGCAAAGTGAAGGAGCACTACGGTCGTCCGCAGTGCGTGTCGTGAGTGTGGGAGGGGCTCCCGATGGTGGTGAGCCAGTGGGTGCGTGTTTGGCTGACTTGCCGCCATCGGGGGCAAGCCCCCTCCCACAGGGTTCAGCGGTTTTGAAGACACTGCCCGGCTCGGGCCTGGCAGAGTGCAAATAACCAACTGCGCAAGCGCTTGAGTGTCAGTTCCATACGAGTAACTCCGCAGGCGTCGGGTTGTAGGCGTTGCACGGGTTGTTCAATTGCGGGCAGTTGGAGATCAGCACGATCACGTCCATCTCGGCGCGCAGGTCGACGTACTTGCCGGGGGCGGAAATGCCGTCTTCGAAGGTCAACCCGCCGTCGGCCGTGACCGGCACATTCATGAAGAAATTGATGTTCGGGCCAATGTCGCGTTTGCCCAGGCGACCGTCATGGGCGCAGGCCCGCAGGTAGTTGTCGCGGCAGCTGTGCATGTAGCGTTTTTCCAGGGCGTAGCGCACGGTGTTGCTCTCTTGGGCGCAGGCGCCACCGAGGGTGTCGTGGCGCCCGCAGGTGTCTGCGACGAGGGTCAGCATCGGCTGGCCGAGGTTGGAATAGAGCACGCTGCCGGCGCCCAGGTACACGCTGTTCTGGCGGCGCAAGGTGCGTTGCACGTCGTAGCGCTCGCGCGGGTTTTTCACGCTGTAGAACAGCGTGTCGACCGCCTGGTTGCCCTCCAGGTCAAGGATGCGCAGGGTCTGGCCGGCCTTGACCTCCATCAGCCACGGCTCGCCGGCGGGAATGGTGGCGCGGTACACCGCCGTGTCGGGTTGTTTCAGTGCGATAGACATGGCAGCTCCTCAGGCGAACAGACGGTCGGTGTTGATAAAGCCGCGCGCGTTTTCCGGGCGCGAGGTGCGGCAGTGTTCGGCGACGCTTGGGTCGGCGTTCATCCAGCTCAGTTTCAGCGGTTGCGGGGCGTAGTCGGGGTTGGGGTCCATCGGATGCTGCAGCGCGGTGAGCACCACCAGGGTGTCCATCGGTGCGTAGAGTTCGATGTAGTCGCCCGCCTTGGAATTGCCCGGCACGAAATGCAGGCCACCGTTGTCGTCCACGCTGACTTTGCTGAACAGGTTGAGGGTCATCAGCAGGTCGGAAAGCCCCAGGCCCCACTTGCCCAATTCCACCAGCAGGTTGTCGGTGCCGTTGCGATAGAAACCGTTGCGCAGTTCCTGGTAGCGCCCCTGGCCGTACTTCTCGGCCACCTCGGCCGCGCACAGCACGCCGCCGATGCTGTCACTCCAGCCGCAGGTGTCGGCGGTGATGGCGGCCAGCACGCGGCCCATGTCCGAGTACAGGCAATGGCCGCGGGTGAGCTTGGCGGTGTGTTGGCATTTGAGGCTGTCGGGCAGGTTCAGGCGTTCGGTTTTTTCGTTCGCGTTGAGCAGGGTCAGGCTGACGTTGGCGCCGCCGCGCAGGTCGGTGAGGCGCAGCAGTTGGCCGCGCTTGAGCACGAAGGAACGGTGGCCGCCGCCGGGCAGTATTTCTTCGGCGAACGGCGGGAACAGTTGAGTCGAATCGGTCATTTGGAAGTCGCTCCAAGTTCGGCGGCGAGCGCCTTGCGCCGCTCGCCGTTCAAAGGGATGTCGTAGGTGATACGGGCGCCATAGGCGCCGGGGGCGTGGGGATCGACGCGGACCTTGTCGAACACCAGCAGGCGCGTGCCGAGGCTGAAGCCTTCGCTGAGGTCGTGGGTGACCATGAACACCGTCAGCCGGGTTTCGCGCCACAGCTCCAGCAGCAACTGGTGCATGTCTTTGCGGATGCCGGGGTCGAGGGCGCCGAAGGGTTCGTCCAGCAGCAAGACGCGCGGTTTCATGATCAGGGCCTGGGCGATGGCCAGGCGTTGTTGCATGCCGCCAGAGAGTTGCGCCGGGTACTTGTCCAACGCGTGGCCGAGGCCGACTTTGTGCAACAGCGCGGCGGCCTGTTCGCGCGCGGCTTTTTTGGCTTTGCCGAACAGCCGTCCGAGCAACGGCGCGCGCGGCAGTTCGAGGCCGAGGGCGACGTTGTCGAGCACGCTCAGGTGCGGGAACACCGAGTAGCGCTGGAACACCACGCCACGGCTGGCATCCGGTTCGCCGGCCAGCGGTTGGCCGTCGAGCAGGATGTGGCCCTTGCTCGCGGTTTCCTGGCCCAGCAGCAGGCGCAGAAACGTCGATTTGCCGCAGCCGGAGGTGCCGACCAGGGTGCAGAATTCGCCCTCGGCGACCTGCAGATTCAAACCCTCCAGCACCACCTGATCGCCGTAGCGCTGCCACACATTGTTGACGCTGATAAAGCTCATGCCCGCGCTCCTTCATACCAGGGGAACGCGCGCCGGGTCAGGGCCTTGAGGCCCCAGTCCATCAGCCAGGCGAGCAGGGTGATCCACACCACGTAGGGCAGGATCACGTCCATCGCCAGGTAGCGGCGCACCAGGAAGATCCGGTAGCCCAGGCCGTCGGTGGAGGCGATGGCTTCGGCGGCGATCAGGAACAACCACGCCGAGCCCAGCATCAGCCGCAGCGAGATCAGCAGGCGCGGCAGCAATTGCGGCAACACCACGCGCAGCATCAGGGTCCAGGTCGACGCGCCGAGGGTCTGTGCCTTCACCAGCAGTTCCACAGGAATTTCGCGTGCGCGCTGTTCCAGGTCGCGGGCCAGGCACGGGGTGACGCCGATGACGATGAGCATCACCTTGGACAATTCCCCCAGGCCGAACACGATGAACAGGATCGGCAGGATCGCCAGCGGCGGCACCATCGACAGTACCGTCAGCAACGGCGACAACGGCGCGCCGAACAATGGCAACGTCCCGGCGGCGATGCCCAGGCACAGGCCGGCGAGGGCACTGATGCCCAGGCCGAGCGCGAGGCGGCGCAGGCTCGACGCGCTGTCCTGCCACAGCACGTATTCGCCGGTGCGGCTGTCGGCGCTCAATGCCAGGCGCTTGACCGCCTCGAGCATTTGGCCGGCACTGGGCAGCAGTTTGTCGTTGGGGTTATCCGCCAGGCGCTCGGCCGAGCCCACGAAGTAGGCGAACAGCAGCAGGGCGAACGGCAGCAGCACCAACAACAGGCGGCTGGAGCGGTCCGGGTGACGGTTGATCAGGCGCATGGCCGGGTCCTCTTACAACGTGCCGTCGGCGGCCATCTGCACGTAGCGGGGGTCGAACTGCAGCTTGAGGTTGGCCTTGTCGCCGCTGGTCACGCCATTGGCGAAGCTCATGCCCACGGCGCTGGTGTCCTTGGCCCCTTCACCCAACAGGCCGTGTTGGAAGGAGAACTCGGCGACCTTGCGCATGGTCGCTGGCAACTGCGTGCTGGTGGCGAAGGCCAGGGCTTCCTTGGGCGTGGCGAACAACTTGGTGGTGTCCAGTTGCGACTGGAACCCCTTGAGGTCGGTGCCCGAGGCCTTGGCCATGTGTTCCAGGGCTTCGCTGCTGGCGGCGCCTTTGGCGTTCATCAGGGCGACCACTTCGAACCAGGCGCCGGTGAGGGCTTTGCCCAGGGCCGGGTTGTCTTTGAGGGTCTGGGTGTTGACCACCATCATGTCCATGATTTCGCCGGGTACTTTGCTGGAGTCGAACACCTGGGTGACGCCGGGTTTGGCGTTGATCGCAGAGAGCATCGGGTTCCAGGTCGTCACCGCTTGCACCTGGTCGGTGTTGAAGGCAGCGGCGATGTCGGCGTCGGAGGTGTTGACCACTTTCAGGTCTTTTTCGGTGAGGTCGGCCGACTCCAGCGCGCGGGCCAGCAGGTAGTGCGACACCGACAGTTCCACCAGGTTGACGTTCATGCCCTTGAGGTCGGCGACGGTCTTGCCGCTGCCTTTGATCACCACGCCATCGTTGCCGTTGGAGAAGTCGCTGACCACCAGCGCGGTGCTGTCGACGCCACCGGCGGCGGGGATGGTCAGGGCGTCCATGTTGGTCATGGTGCAGCCGTCGAACTGGCCGGCGGTGTACTGGTTGATGGACTCGACGTAGTCATTGAGTTGCACCACGTCGATGGTGATGCCGTACTTCTTGGCCCACTTGTCGAGGATGCCTTGGCTGCCGGCATACTCCCACGGCATCCAGCCGGCATAGATCGTCCAGCACACGCTGAAGTGGTCTTTGACGGCGGCCTGGGTCTGGACGCTCAGCACAGCAGCAAAGGCGGCGGCGAGCAGGGCGGGTAAACGGATTGAGGGCATGGGGCTTCTCCAGTTGATCGAGGGCGAGCAGGAGCAACGCGGCACCGTGAACGGTGGCTTGTCTCCCGGGCTTTTATCCCGCCGTGTAACCTCAACTGGAGGTCGCCGACTCTCGGACCAGCCACTCGCGTTTCGCGAGCCGGAACCCTAGTCAGCCATTGCAAATTGTGGTGCCGCGAACCTGTGATGAATCCTGCACGCAAGAGGCTAAGCGAGAGTCATGCCAAGTAGGGCGCGGGCGTGTAGGTCGCGGGTTTGCGCGCAACGCCCGACGCTCGAGTGCGTGCGGCTGCGTTGCACTGGTGCGCCGTCGCACTGCAATGAGGCATTCGGTTCGTCTGAAACAGATGTTTCAGTCTGTGTCGAAATCGCACCAGTTTCGCTTTTTGATGTCGGATATTTCGTCATTCAGCAAAAGTTGAATGCCGCCCGCCAGCGTCGCTGGCGGTGCTCTTTCGCGGTCCAGGAGGCCGCCATGTATCGACGACTGCTTCTTATCGCTGTGCTCGGTCTGTCCCTTTCTGCGTGCGTGCCCTATTACGATGGAGGCCCAGGTTATTACCGTTCCGAGGTCTATACCGCGCCCGCGCCGGTGTATTACTACGGCGGCGGCCCGGCGTATCAATATCGGCGTGACTATTACCCGGCGCCGCGTTACTACGCGCCGGCGCCGCGTTATTACCAGCCGGCGCCGCGTTATTACCAACCGGCGCCCCGCATGGGTTACCGGGCTTATCCAAACCAGGGTTGGGGGGATCGCTGGGGCAATGGCGGGCACGGTCGCGGTGGCGATCGTGGCGCTGGTCGCGGCGGTCATCGTTGACCGCTCTTGAAGGCAAGCGGCGCAGGCAGCGCCGCTTTTTCGTAGCATTTAGCAGTACTGTCAGATTTAACAGCTATCGTTTGGGTTTCTAGTGTATTCAACTGGGAGCGGCCGTTGTGTCTCTTCGACCGCCCAGTGAGCGAAGGAACCCCCGATGATCAGACAATTGATGTGCGTTTTACTCCTCATGGTCGGCGGCGTTGCACACGTGCAAGCGAACCAAGGCTGCCCTTATCCCTCGGCAATCAAGTACGTTGATGGCTACTTCCAGGCGACGGTAGGAACACTCGTCTGGCAAAGCCCGAAGATCGGCTATCGGGAGTTTGTCGACCAATTCATTGGCGCCATTTTTACCCCGGGCAAGGCACAGGATCGGGAAAACGGCTATGTAGACAAGTGCAGCTACCTGACCGGTGACGGTCAGAGAGTGGACTTGCGGTACGGCAAATCGGCAGAGGTGGAGACGATGTCGCTGACCGGTACTTTGCATTGGCACCTTGCCAGCGACCCCTTCGGCCTGCCGGTGTATATCTGCCAGGACAGTCAGCCGGACAATTGCGCATTCACGGTTAAAAAGCCAAAAAACTGACTGTCAAAAGTAGGAAAAATCCGCGAGCGGATGGCGGCCTTCCCAGGCTTTGTTGAAATGCGCCTGCACCACGGCCTGCGGAATGGCATTGATATCCGGCCAATGCCAATGAGGCTGCTGGTCTTTGTCGATCAACCGCGCGCGGACCCCTTCGCTGAATTCCGGGTGGCGGCAGCAATTGAGGCTCAGGGTGTATTCCATCTGGAACACCTCGGCCAGCGACAGGTGGCGGGCGCGCTGGAGCTGTTCCCACACCAGGTGCGCGGTCAGCGGGCAGCCTTCGCTGAGGGTCTTGCCGGCGCGGCTGAGCAACGGGTCGGCGTGCTCGCGCAACGGGCTCAAGGCCCGCCAGGCACTGCGCACGTCACTGACATCCAGCCACTCATCGATCTGCGCCCGGCGTGGTAGCCATTGCGCTTCGGGTTGCTGGTCGATGGCTTCCTGGGCCAAGGCCTTGAGCAGGCTGTTGAGCTGCATCGCGGTCTGTTCCTGCCAGTTCAGTTGCAACAGGCCTTCGAGCAGTTCGTCTTGCTGGTCGTCGCGCATGAAGCGGTCGGCCAGGCCCAAATCGAGTGCGTCGCGGCCGTTGATGTGCGCGCCGGTCAGGCCAAGGAACAACCCCAGTTTGCCCGGCATGCGTGACAGGAACCAACTGGCGCCCACATCCGGGTACAGGCCGATGCTGATCTCGGGCATGGCCAAGCGGCTGCTGGGGGTGACGATACGCACCGAGGCGCTTTGCAGCAGGCCCATGCCGCCGCCCAGCACATAGCCGTGACCCCAGCAGATCAACGGTTTGGGGTAGGTGTGCAGGCGATAGTCGAGGCGATATTCCGCGGCAAAAAACTGCGCGGCCAGCTCCGGCACGACGCCGGGTTGTTCACGGCAGGCCATGGCCAGGCTGCGCACTTCGCCGCCGGCGCAAAATGCCTTGGGGCCCTTGCCGCGCAACAGCACGCAGACGATGTTCGGGTCTTTGGCCCAGGCGTCCAGGCGATCGCCCAGGGCCAGGATCATCGGCAGGGAGAGGGCGTTGAGGGCCTTTTCGGCGTCCAGGCTGGCGATGCCGATGCGCGCGCCGCCGCTGCCGGTCAGCTCTTCGAAGTGCAGGTTCATCGTGACCTCAATCGGGAAGGTGAAGGTTGAGTATGATCCCTTCATGGGAAAGTGCCGGTTGTGTGTCAGATCAATTGACAAGCGGGGTCGGCTTTCCTAGGGTTCGCCTCATTCTTTTTTACAAGACCAGTCAATCATGAGCGAAGGCGACCGTATCAAACTCGAACCCAGCTGGAAACACGCCCTGCGCGATGAGTTCGAGCAGCCCTACATGGCCCAGTTGCGTGAGTTCCTGCGCCAGGAACACGCGGCCGGCAAGGAGATCTACCCGCCTGGCCCGCTGATCTTCAACGCGCTCAACTCCACGCCGCTGGACAAGGTCAAGGTGGTGATCCTCGGCCAGGACCCCTACCACGGCCCCGGCCAGGCCCACGGTCTGTGTTTCTCGGTGCAACCGGGCGTGCCGGCGCCGCCGTCGCTGGTCAATATCTATAAAGAGCTCAAGCGCGACCTGAATATCGACATCCCCAACCACGGTTGCCTGCAAAGCTGGGCCGACCAGGGCGTATTGCTGCTCAACACCACCATGACCGTGGAACGCGCCAACGCCAACGCCCATGCGGGCAAGGGCTGGCAGTTTTTTACCGATCGGATCATCGAAGTCGTCAGCGAGCACCAGCCGCACCTGGTGTTCCTGCTGTGGGGCGCGCATGCACAGAGCAAGCAGAAGCTGATCGATGCGACCAAGCATCTGGTGCTGACGTCGGTCCACCCGTCGCCGTTGTCGGCATATCGCGGCTTTCTGGGCTGCGGGCATTTCAGCCGCACCAACAAGTTTCTTGAGCAGAATGGCGAGACGCCGATTGATTGGGTGTTGCCACCCGTCTGAGGGGCCGGCGCGTTGTGTTCCCGGGTTAGCGGGAGCACACCGTCTGTGGGGGGCAACGGTCTTGTGTCCGCCCTACCTGTTACTTTTGACAGTATCCAACCACCGCGTTTCCTAATTAACTGTTCTCCCGGCCTTATCGCTCTGCTGTTCAGCAGCACGCAGCCAGCGGCCAGTCACTGAACCCAGTGTTGAGGAGAGTGGAAATGCCTAATAACACACCATCGGACAAGCGCTTATCCAAAAGCGGCCTTCCAACTCCGAAAATGGCGGCTGAACCCGTGGTACCGCCACCTTTCGCGTTGCCTTTATTGAGTGATGAAACGGCGTACACCATTCCACGTTCGGCGCAGGCGGCGGACTTGCCGGTAGAAGTCCAGACGTTATGGGCCGGTGGGGATGGGCTGGATCCTGGCGAGGTGACCGTCATCAGATTTTATTGGGATGATGAATCGACGCCGTTCGCTACCGCGTCCCGTACCGCATTTTATGATGAGAGCGACCTGCCGGTGGTCGGGCTTGTGCCGCAGATAAAACTGAACTCACCCGGCCTGCATTTGCTGCGCTACACCGTGACGTTGGTGCCGGGCGATACGGCCGGCCCGTCCAGTCCGATTCTCATTAATATCGACAAGGAGGCGCCTAATCAGAATAACCGGGGGGCACCGTTGATTTTTCCATCAGAGATAGAAAGCGGCGGAGTGACGGATGCGTACCTGGTGTCTAACGGTGATCGCGTCGTGGCACGGGTTCCGCGCTGGCCGGACATTCGGCTTGAGGATGAAGTGACGGCCGACCTGGTGCGTTTGCCCCTGAGCAAGGCCAAAGGCAAGCGTCGGGTGCTTGCGGACGGGATCGCCCGTACCACGATCACTCAGGCCCACTTGGATGGCGCTCCCATTGAGCTGATCTTTACCGGTGACGTGCTGCGCAGTCATGTCAACGCTGAATACAATGCCCGTTATTTTTTGAGCGACAGGGGCGGCAACGAAGGCCCGCCTTCACGCACTTCAGTCCTGCTGATAGACCTGACACCCACGCCGGGCACCCTCAGGGCTGTCGACGTTCCCCAATTGGCGATCGACGGGCGGATCGATCTGGAGGATGCTCGGGACCCGGGGTTTCCAGGCGGTGTGTATATACACATCCTGGAAGTGGTCGGGGCCGCGCCCGGCGATGTTCTGCAGCCATTTTGGGACTTCATTGCTCTGCCCCCGATTACCGTCGGCGTAGGCCAGGTCTGGCCGATCGTGGTGCAGATCGACTATGGAACCCTGGCCAGTGGCGGCTTCGAGTTTATCGGCGGTACGATCAGGACGGATTACACCTGGCAGCGCGGGACCGGAACGCCGAGACGTTCACTTCCCAGGTTTGCGCCGGTCAATCTGACCGTCGCAGGGCCGGTAAGCCCGAACAACCCTGACCCGGTGAACCCGTTGCTGGAACGGGTCACTGTCAAAGGCCGAGACGGCGACAACCTGTTGACGATCAGCGACCGGGGCCAGCCAGCGCGGGTTATTGTGCGACTCTATGTCGGCCCTGTTGCGAACCAGTCGTTGGAATTGATGTGGGGCAACCCTCCCGTGCTTGCCGATACCTATACCGTGCGGCCTGAAGACAGGGCGGGGGACGAGATTGCGTTCTTCGTCCCATGGGATCTGATCGAGCAAACACCGGGCGGCATTGTCCCCACGTTCTATTGGACGTTTAACGGAATCAACAGACAGCGTTCGCCTCATACGGATGTGATGGTCAATATTGTGCCGATCGATGGGTTGCGCGACCCTGAATTTCCCGATGTCAACTATGGGCCTGCGCCTGATGCAGGCTTTATCAACTGCGACATGCGGCCTTGGGACAGAGGCGTCCGAGTGAGAATTCCCGGCGACAGCAGCCGGTTGTCGGAGCAGGACACGGTTGTCTTGTCTTGGGCGAGCTACGCCAATACCAACGGCAATTCAGATGGCGTCATTCCAGAAACGATCGATACGTTCTCCCATACGCTGACGCAACAAGAGGCGGAGCAGGGCTATGACTTTTGGGTGCCGTTTGACCCCTATATCCTGCTGCCGGGACTTGTAAAGCCGCCTGAGGGGCAAACCAATCCGCGCTATGGCTCGGCGGTCATACAGTATCGGCTGATCAAAAGCGGCGGAGGGGGGATAGGGGATTCCCGTCGGGAACTGGTGTTCATTTCTCTGACTCGCCTCGGCACCCTGCCGCCCTGCATCAGTGATTGAACCTGGCATGTTGTACGTGCAATCGGGAGGGCATGAAGCCTTCCCGGTTTCATTTTCAGACGTTGGATTCCTGCCTTTTTGCGCTATTTCGCAATAAAAAAAGCCGCTTGGACGGTTGTCGTCGAAGGGGCCAGTGGCGGCCTTTCGCTCAATTTTTACATATATCAACCTGTCAAGTTTGACAGTTACGAAGGCTTTTCGAAAAGAGTTTACTGCGCTTGTCAGTGTGAGTTCGTTGAGTCGTTGTGAGTGGCACTGATCAACAGCAGTACACATTTGTCGGAAGTTCCTGAAGGTCCATTCGCGGTGGGCCCTCGGCTCCGTCTACCCAGGAGTTTGTAAAAATGGCAAACCCAGCACGTTTCAAAGATGTAAAGGCGTCTAAAGCGTCTTCGAATAAACCCAACACATGGCCCACCATCCTGACCCCGCCAGCGCCGGCTGATATTCATACGCTGCCGGATGTAGTAGGGGATGACCAACTCGCTGTAGTCAGCGCCGAGCAACAGAGGGACGGGCTGCCCGCGACGATACGGCTCTGGCCGAATGCTGCCGAGTTTCCGGGAGAGTTCGATATCTTGACGGTTTCGCTTGAAGGACAGGCAGTTCAACTTCAAGAGATCGAAGGTCCTGTCACGGCTGACGTGGATATTGTGATCAAGTCGAGCCGTCTTAGAACCCATGGACCGAAAGATATTACCTACTCCGTTACGCTAAGCGGCTTACCCGCTGGCGAGTTTTCCTTGCCGCAGACCGTCTTTGTCGATGCGATCGACCCCAATGGCAATAACCGGCCGGGTGCCCTCACGCTGCCGGTTGATTTGCCATCGGAAGGGGTGACACCTGCGTATTTGGCGGCACATGGTGGCGTCACGCTGACCTTCCCCCGGCCAGTGGATTCAAGACCTGGGGATACTCTTGTGGCGTTTTTTGGCGAGACGGACGATACGGGCAAGACGATTAACGTTCCGCCCACAGGGCCGATTACCCTCACGTATAACACGCTTGAAATTCAGGGCTTCGGAGAGGGCGATTTTTTAATCAGCTATCAGATCTCCGACAGGGCAGGAAATGCCACACAAGTGTCGATACCCCGCACGCTCTCGGTTAGAACGAGCAATCCACCTGTGCTGCTGGCCCCGCTGGTTCCCAATGCAGGCGCTCTGATCGACAAGGAAGAGGCGCGTGATGGGGTGCTGGTGACTGTGCCCACCATCGACAACTTCCACCCCAACGACTGGGTACATATCTTTATGAACGGCATTGAGTTTGGTAGTCAGCGCCTTGGCGTCACGCCAGTATTTGCGTTGCCGTTTGTCGTTGGTTACTCCACCCTGCGCGCAGGTGGCGTGCTGTATACCGCCAGTTTCAAATATGAAGTTCGTCGTGGTCTGGATACATACCCCTCTCCGGAGACCGACGTCCCCGTCGACTTTGTGGAGCCCGGCACGCCGATCCCCGGGGAGGGGCCGGTGGATACAGCACTGGCATTGCCTGTGGTGAGAGGCGATTCGGCGGTTGATAACTCGTTGATTGCGTCCGACCTGGACGGTACGATTCGTGCGACCTTTCCCATCTATGCGGGGCGTACAACGACTCCGGGCACTGAGTTCATCGATCTCTATTACGGGTTCATGGACGGGACGGCTGTCGGTACGTATGGAGTCACGGGTACGGAACCTGAAGGGACCATGATATCGATAACTATCGCGTCGGATATCATTGAAAGCTACGGGAACGGTGAAGTTCCTTGTTGGTATCGGGTACGCAATGCTAACAATTACAAAGAGTCCCATAAGCAGAACGTGAATGTTAACGTCTTTTCGCTTGACGGGTTGGCGGACCCTGTCTTTACCAACCTGTTCACGCCGCCACCGCCTTCCACCGACGCGCCCTTCATTTCCTGTGAGCAAATACCTTGGGTCGGCGTGCCCATCAGGATTTTTGATCCGGTGACGCTCCAGGATGGTGACACCGTCGTTATTCACGCTGTGCGGTATCTCTATTCAGGTGTGACAAAGCCTCCAACGCCGGTGGCGGGCAGTGAGATAAACAGTCCTCCTATAGGGATTGGGCCGTCTGAAAGGATCAACGGTTTCACCTATAATTTTGCCTTGAATTCTTACTTCGACGGCGATACGGCAAGGCGGCGCGGTTGGCTGGAAGTCAGTTGGAGCATCATCCGCTCGGGGCCGCCGCCAGAGAGTGGAACGTCGGACCCTGTTGCGGTGAAGTGGGATATCCGCAGCAGCGCTTCAACAGGGACTTGTGCCCCCATCACCCTAAGAAACGGCTCGTTGGCCTAGGCCTTCATACGCACCTATTCGGGCCTCCAGGTAATCAAAAGTCCCCTCTCGTTGAGGGGATTTTTGTAGGTATTAGATAAGGAATATCCTACATATCCTTTCTTTTTGGATCTTTAGTCTCTGCGGCTCTTGAAAACGGAACCTGCTCGATACGGCTCCGGTTTCGAACTGGAACTTTTTTCTGAGAGTCGCAAAACATGATCCATACCTCTACTCACCCACGTTTTCGTTGTACGCGTTTGTCCACCGCGATCAAGCTCATTGCAGCCGCCCCTCTGTGCCTGTTGGGCGAGCAAGCCTTTGCCGTAAAAGTCATTGATGGGCAAACTGGCCCGGCTTATTTCGACGTCGTCCCTGGCTCGCACACCGACAATTATATTGTGCAACGCGAAGGCGTCTTGAATGTGAAGCCAGGTGGTGTCACGCGTGAGATTCTCGTGACCGGCGCCTCGACCCTCAACATGGATGGAGGCCGCGTTGACGGCTACTCCACTCTCGATGCAGCCATACTTCTGAATCGAAGCAACGCCACCATTGCCAACTCACAGATTACCAGCTACTCCAAGGGTGGCCTGGATATGTCCCGCAGCCTGTCGGAGGATATCGGCTCCGAAGCCGTAGTGAGCAACAGCCAGATCACGGGTGCCACCTACGGCGCTACGGTCACGGCGTTCAGCCATCTGCAGTTGCTCGACGGCTCCACGCTGACCGGCGGCAGCCAGGAAGGCCTGAAGTTGATGGGCGGCAAGGCCACCGTGGTGGGCAGTACCATTACCGGGGCGACTAATGGCGTCACGATGACCCGCGAGCATCGCACGGTAAACGAATCTCCCGTGTTGGTGCTGGAAGGTTCGCGTGTCGAAGGCGTGAGCGGCCCGGCCATTCTGGTGAATCAGACCATTACCGCCGAGATCGATGTAAACAACGGCTCCACGCTGATCGGCGGCAACGGCAACATGCTGGAGCTGACCGGCGGCGGCAATGCCAACATGCGTGTCAACAACAGCGCCCTGGCCGGCAACATCCAGGTAGGCACCGACAGCGCCCTCGACCTGAGCCTTGATGGCGCCATCATGAAGGGCGATGTGATCAACAATGGCGGTAGCGCCAGTGTCGGCCTGAACAACGGCTCGGTCCTCACCGGGCGCCTGGAGCACGTCGATAAACTGGCGATCAACAGCGACGCCACCTGGGTGATGGTCGACCATCAGCAGGTGGGTGACTTGTCCCTGAGCGGCGGCAACGTCAAGTTCGGCGAGACCGGTACGTTCTACCAGCTGGACGTGGCCAACCTGTCGGGCAACGGCACCTTCATCATGAGCGCGGATTTCGCCACCCTGAGCAGCGATTTCCTTAATGTGACCGGCACGTCGTCGGGCGACCACAAACTGCTGATCGCCAGCAGCGGTGCTGACCCGTTGAGCGATGACCGCCTGCATGTCGTACACACCGCCGACGGTGGCGCCCAGTTCAGCCTGATCGGCGATCGCGTGGATGTCGGGACCTATTCCTACAGCCTGATCAATGACAACGACGGCAAGGACTGGCTGCTCGACCCAGGCAGCAAGGTGATCAGCCCGAGCACCAACTCGGTGTTGGCATTGTTCAACGCAGCCCCCACTGTATTGCTGGGCGAAATGACCACCCTGCGCACCCGCATGGGTGAACTGCGCTTCAGCGAAGGTCAGTCGGCTGGGCTGTGGACCCGCGCCTATGGCAACAAGTATGAGGTGTCCAACGACAAGACCGGCTTGGGTTACAGCCAGTCGCAACGCGGCTTCGCGCTCGGTGCCGACGCGCCGGTATCGGGTGGTGACGGCCAGTGGCTGATCGGTGCAATGGTCGGTCACAGCACCTCGGACCTGGACCTGAACCGTGGCAGCAGTGCAACTATCGACAGCTACTATGTCGGCGGTTACGCCACCTGGCTGGATGTCGAGAGCGGGTTCTACTTTGACGGTGTGCTCAAGTTCAACCGCATGCACAACGAGTCCAATGTGGCCATGAGCGACGGCAAGAAAGGCAAGGGCAACTATGCGCAAAACGCAATGGGCGCGTCGGCGGAAGTCGGTCGCCACATCACGCTGGACGACGGTTTCTTCGTTGAACCATATGGCCAGTTGTCTGCGGTGATTACCCAGGGCCAGAGCTACACGCTGGACAATGGCCTGGACGCCAAGGGTGACCGCTCCAGTACGGTGATCGGTGAACTCGGTACTACCGTGGGGCGCAATATCCAGCTGGAAAGCGGCGGCGTCTTGCAGCCGTACTTGAAGGCGGCGGTGGCCCACGAGTTCGATCAGAGCAACAAAGTGTTCGTCAACGACAACTCGTTCAACAACGACTTGTCGGGTTCGCGCCTGAAGCTGGGTGCGGGTGTGGCGATGTCGGTATCGCAGAACCTGAAGTTGCATGCGGATCTGGAACACAGCACGGGCAAGAACATCAAGCAGCCGTATGGGGTTAACCTGGGCTTGCGCTACGATTTTTAACGGGCTGGATGTATAGCGCGGTAGCGGTATAAACCGTGCGGGTAATGAAAATGCCCCGTCTCGAAAGAGGCGGGGCATTTTTTTGCTTTAAGGCAGGGCGGGGTGGTTTTAAATGCTCACCACCGCCACGGTCGTGTTGCCAGAGTTGCAGACCAGCAAGTATTGGCCATCGGGTGTGCAAGCCACCCCATCGGGTTGATCAAAACCAGTAATAGTACCAACGAGTGTCTCGGTGGTCGTATCAATGACTCTGACACGGTTACCGGAAAGTTCCGCTACATACGCCCGGGGGAGAGTGGGATGGAAGGCAATTCCTCTTGGATCACTCAGCCCGGTTAGGGTTTTGACGTGAGTAAGACCCTCATCGGCGGTGTTGTAGATTTCAACTCTGTTTATGGCCGATACCGACACATAGAGTCGTTCCAAGGGGGAGTTAAGAGGGCTGTGGGCAAGTTCTTGAGCAACTCCCCCGTTGACAACGGTGTGGGTACGCAGCCCGCTGCTGAAAATAAATCGTTCCGTGTTGACGCCCGTTGTAAATACCGATATGCCTTGTGGGTCGACTATCGCAGCTCGAGGGGCGGACGTGCCAGTATAGTAAGTTGAAAGCTGGTTGCTTGTTGTATTGTAGCCGAACAGCGCATAGTTACCATATGCGGTGTTAGGGCCGAAAAGTACTCGCGAACCGGTGGGGTTTAGGCAAATTGCCTGGGTTATGGCGCCATAGTTGTAGGGGTAGGAGAAGCTGAAGGAGCTGATATTAAAGACTAGGATGTTGGAGTTGGCAGCAACGCCATAGGCCGAGATAAAGAGCCTTGAGTCAGTAGGGTGCAACGCCAATCTATAAGCAGCATAGGCATAGGGAGTGCTCAGTGTTCTGACTGCATCAGTTGTAAGATTGATGATTGAAATCGCATTGGCACGCGAGTTCGCGACACATGCCGTTGTGCCGTCTCGACTGATTACGATTTTAGCCGGGCCATTCCCAGCTGTAATATGACGAATAATCTCCCCGTTTCCCTTACGCGTCACATAAGTAGGCACCTTGAAGTACTTGGCCGTCTCCAGGCTGTTGGAACCGTCCAGCGATACCCAGGCTTTGACCGCAACCTCGCTGTTGTTCTCCAAGCCTGACAAATAGCTGGCGGGTATCAGGTCGAGCGTGCGTCCGGCATTGAATTCCGCGGATGTCACGCCGACCGCAAGCCGCAGGTCGCGATTGGTCGTGCTGAGTAACTGAATCCACACGGGTTGCCCGGCTCTGAAGAACGGCCATTTATCAATCCGCACGTTGTTCGCCACTGCCGTATTGATCGCCCCACCCGAGGCTTCGGGGATACTGACCAGTTCGAATTCCTGCTCTGGCAGCTCTTCGACCTCCAGGGTCAATTCCCGCGACTGGGTGATGGCGTTGTCGCGGGTCACCTCGAAAAATACCCGGCACTTGCGACCCAGGTTCGCCCCCACGAATACGTTGGACGTGGTGAACGTGATGTACTCCTCCCCCGCATCAGGGATGCCGGGTTTCATCGGGATATTCGGTGTTCCAATCCCAGTGCCGCTTTCTCCGATGATATGTACTTTGACGTTATCGCTGGCGAGCATGGCATAGGTCACGCGGACAGTGACAACGGCAGGACGCGGCGGCAGGACATGTAGGGGGTTGATCGAGGCGAGGCTGGGCGGCTTGATCGGGGTAGACTCCAGTACGACCGGTTCTGGCAACTCCAGTGCGCTGCCTATCGTAATCACCAGATCATGGGAGATGAGTTGGCGTGGCTGTCCAGGCGCATCGACCGTGTAGTAAAGGCGTGCCGAGCCGTTCAGGTTGTTCAGGACGATAGTTCGAGGAATCGTGAAGGGCAGGTCTGCCCCCAACCAGTTTGAATCGATCAGGAAGGCGATTGGCGGATTGCTGCCGCCCGCCTTGCTCCCTTCAAAGTGCAGGGTAACTACGGCATTCAGTACAAAACTGGCATGGTGGTGAACGGTGACGTTCAGGTTGGCCTTGCTGACGAGCGGGTCGAACACATGATTTGGCGGCACAGCCTGCCGGGTGGTCGGGGCACGCAGTGAGGCCTGGGTCTCGCCGATACTCAGCTCGAGTCGACGTGACGGCGGCCGATTGTTGACTTTGTAATAGGTAATGAGAGAGCCACCTTCCAACTGGGCGATGGGCCCGCCGGGTCCGTTGGGCAAGTCAAAGTAAATGTCACCGATGCCTGCCATATCGCTGTATTCGGCGTAATAAGACCTGCCATTGGCGAAGGTACCTTCCAGTACCAGCGTGACGCGATCATTGGATAGCTGGCCGGGGTAGGTCTTGATGAGCACTTCAAACGGATTGACGGTGGGATCAGGCAGCGTGCCACCCATGGCCGCCTCGACAATGGGCGCTGCCAGGCCGACCTCGCCAGGCGTGCCGACGATGTTGACGTTGGCACCTCTGGAGTCGCGCGGTAGAACGCCTGTGCGTATGCGCTGATAGGTCAACTGAATGCGACCGTTGACCAGCGGCAGGATGTCTGCGAACGGCCAGGGGATCTTCGCGGTGACGATGGTCGGTGATACGACAGGGAAATCGTAAAATGTGATGATCCGGATACCCTCAGCGGTGAGGCCGTTGACCCTCACACGAATCGTATCGCCGGAGATATAACCTTCATTGCGCACGGGAACAATAATGGTCGCCGGTTCGCCACCGAGGCCATCGGCATCGAGTTGATCGTTACCGTCGGGATCCTGTTCGGCCTCATCAATATAGGCTTCACGCAGCAGCGGCTGCGCCCCATCGTCAAGGCGCACCGTCAGTTCTTGTTCGGGTGAGAACCCGAGGGACGCGTTGCCTACCTCGTCGAATAGGTTGTATTCACAGATTTTTACCCCGCTGCCCACGGTGGCCCAGGTGTTCGCGTAGACCCATATGGTAATGGGCGCAGTACCCGCTGCTTCAAATTCGCTGACACGGTGTTCAACCACGACTCCGCCTATGCTCAGGCGAATGCGATCTCGCACCTTGCGGCGGTTGGCGACGGGCGCCGAGGAATCCACCGGGTAATAGTCGATGATCACCGGTACGCCTTTACCCGCGGTGTCGCTGTCCACGCCAAATTGTATGACGTCGTCGGGAAATATCGGTTTGGGCAGGTTTTCGTTTTGCCATGTGCTGGCTATCGGGTCGCGTCCACCGGGGTGTTCGATATCAACTTTGATGTTGAAGCGTTTGGTCTGTTGAGTGTTGCCTCCCAAAGGAGTTACGAATGCCTGTAGTGCATTGCCTGCCTCGCTGATGAAATGCTTGCTGGGCACATACAGGACAATTTGTGTGCCTTTGAGGGCTTCGTCTTCGGTCACGGTGTGAAAAACAACCCGTTCGTCGTTGAGCATCAACTCGATGAAGTCGTTTTCTGCCTGGTTCAGGTAGCTGAACAAAATGCACGTGACACCTTTTTCATTCACCTCCAGCGCCGCCCGGTTGAGCCCGCCGTCGAAACTGACGACAGGGGTGCTCAGCGTCGGCAGGTACAGGGGAAGATCGGCGAACGGCGTCTGGCGAAACGATTGAGGGGTCAATGTCGAGCCGTCGACCTGAGGCAGCGTGAAACCTTCCGATCGCGGCTCGTCCGGTTCGCGGGCACTGAATTCATCGCTTGGAGGATCGTAGGGCAACACGGGCAAAGCGTTGTCGGCGGGGATGAGCGCTTGATCATCGGAGTCTGTGGCCATGATCGTAATCCTGTCTGAGCAGTTGATTGGACGACTGACGCGAGGCGTCGGCACGCTCAATTCAACGTCCTGAACCCGGGACTGCCTAGCTGTGAGAAATGACAGTGCCGACGAATGGTGAACCCGACTTGTCCGTCAGCTAAAACACCACCAACGACACTGAATCCCCGCCGATATTGGCCACGTAGCCGTGGGAATCGTCTGGAGCCACCACCAGCCCGCGCGGCTTGTTAAACCCGGCATAGCTGCCAATCACCTGTCGCGAGCGCGTATCGATAATGTCCAGCAGGTCGCCATCGGTCTGCGACACGTAGGCCCGATCACGCCCGCGTTCGAAGGCGATGTCGTAGGGGCCCAGCAACCCGGTCAAGGTCTGCTCGATGCGCTGGGTCGAGGTGTTGCCGATTGTGACGCTGCCGCCTTCGCGCGCGCTGATATACACCTGAGAGCCACGGGGGTTATGGGCAATGGCGACGGGGGCGGAGCGGGTGTCGGCGCTGTTGATCAGGCTGTTGGTCGGCAGATTGATGATGGACCAGTCGAAGAATGTGGCCACGTGTGCGCGGTTGTTATCAGGGCTGACGGCGACATCGATGGGCGCGCGCACCGGGATCGAAGCCACGCGTTGGTGGTTGCTTGTGTCGATGACGACCAGGCGCGATGCACCTTCATCGGCCACATACAGGCGCGAGCCGTTGGCATTGAAGCGAATGCCTCGGACGGTGGTGAACCCGGTCAGCGTGTCGATCAGCGAATAGTCCCGCGTGCTGTAGAGGCGAATCGGGGTATTGGTGGCGCTGCTGTTGTCGGTCACATACAGACGCTCGGCCGTTGGATGAATGGCCAGGCGCAACGGCGAGCCCGGCACCTCAAAGCTGTCGATGACGCGGTTACGCAGGGTGTCGATGACCCAGATCGAAGTGCGGCCGAAGGTGCAGGCGACGTAGAGCCGCGTACCGTCCGGGCTGAGCGCCAGGGCGTTCGGCGAATTGCCCACCGGGATTGTGGCGAAGATGCCCACGGTGTTGCTTATGCGGTAGTCGACAGGGCGAAAGGCGATGGCGAAATCCTTATGGGCGCTGCCGTTCAGCGATACCCGCGCCTCAACCCGCAGGGTGCTCTGGGTCGGCAAGGATTGCAGATAATCGGCGGGTAAGCGGACTTCCACGCGTTTGGCATTGAACTCCGCGGCGCTCAGCGGCGTGCCGTCGCGCAGCACCCGATTGGCCGCGGCCTTGATTTCGAGCCACGCCGGCTGCCCGGTCCGCATGAACGGCCATGCCTGAATCACTGCACTATGCGCCACGTTGGCGTTGATGATGCCGTTCGACGCCTGGGGCACGTTGACCAGGTCCAGCACTTGTTCGGCCAGCGGGTCGATGGTCAAGGTCAACACCTGGGAGATGCTGGTGGCACCGGCACGGGTCACGGTATAGGACAATGCAGCGTCTCTGCCCAGGTTGGCGGCAATCACCCGATTACTGATGATGAAGTCGACATAACCTTTCATCGGGTCGCCTGGCCGTGGATTGATGACGGGCGTTCCGAGCCCGTAGGTGCCGGTGAATCTGGGCTGGATATCATCGCTGGCCAGCATCGGCTTGTAGCTCACCCGAAACGTGCAGACCGGCGGCTCCAGCACATGTTGCGGGTTGAGCCGGGCGGTGGAGGGGTCGGCGATGTTGATCGTGCTTTCCAGAATATGCGGCACCGGCAGTTGCAGACCGCTGCCGACGCTCATCACCAACGCCTGGGAATAACGGGTGCGCTGGCCGGCGTGCTCCACCCGATAGTAAATGCGCGCCGAGCCGTTGAGGTTGGCCACGACAAACACCCGTGCGATGACAAACGCCAGGTCCTGCCCGACCCACGGCTGGGTGATGGGGAACCGGTCCGGTGGGGCGCTGCCGCCCATGGCGCTGCCTTCGACGTACAGGGTGACCGTGGCGCCTTCCGTGAAAGCGGCATGCGCCGCAACCCTCACGTTGGCATTGCCTCGGGATTGCTCGGGGTCGAAGTTGAAGGCAGGGGCGGGTGCTTGCAACACCTCAGGCGCGGGCAGGGCGTCCTGGGGCTCGCCGATGTTGAGTTGCAGAATGGCCGACGGTGGGCGCCCCCCGGCGGTGTTGATGTAGTAGTAGAGCATCAGCTCGCCGCCATCGAGCTGGCGGATGTCACCGTCGATCCCATTGTGCAGTTCGAACACGACGCTGCCTTCGCCGGCCGGCAACCCGTGCTCCTGATAAAAACGGTGGCCGTTGGCGTAGGTGCCTTCCAGCACCAGCGTGACGCGGTCAAACGGCTTTTGGCCGGTGTAAGCCGCGATCGTAACGGTCACCGGGTCGGTCAAGGGATGCAGAACGCCGCCGCTGGCGGCCGGCACTTGCGGTGCCACGAGGCCGGTTTGTTCGGGGGTTCCGCTCACTTGGACGAAGGTGTTTTCCGAGGGGCGGTTGACTTGCCCTGTGCGAATTCGCTCATAACTCAGTTGGATCAAGGCGCCGATAAGCATACGCACGTCAGCATTGGGCCATGGGACGTCGACGAAAGGCGTTGTGGTCGATGTGATACTGGCATTGTAGGTCTGTTCGACATCGACACCTTCCGGCAAACGCCCGCGAATGGTCAGTCGAAGACCGTCGCCCGACGCCCAGCCTTTTCCCTCGACAGCCACCCTGAGGGTTGCGTCTTTGCCTGCCAGCGTGTCCGCATCCAGCGTGCCGGTCGGTGCTTCGACAATCTGGGCGGCGTCCAGCAACCGTTCGTTGGGATCCAGCCGCACTTCGATCAGTTGCATCGGCGAGCGCCCCGACGCGTAGTTGCCGACCTCATCGATGACATCGTAGGCGCAGGCCTGAAAGCCACTGCCGATGCGCAGCCAGGTGCCGTAATAGACCGTGATTGAAATCGGGTTGCGGCTGCTGGCCTCATTCTCTGTGACGATGTGCTCGATGATTTGCCCACCGATGATCAAGCGAATGCGATCGCGTACCGCCCGGTAGGTACTGGGAGGCCGGTTGAGGTCCAGCGGGTAAAAGGGGATTCTCACCACCACCCCACGCCCGGCTGCGGCCGAATCGATCAGGACCTGCGCCGGTTGCGGTCGCGACAGTTGTTCATTGACCCAGGGCGGGCGGGTAACGGGGTCGCTGCCGGTTGGCGCCACAGTGTCGATCTTGAGGGTCAGGCGTTGGGTTTCTTCTACGCGGTGATCGAGGTGCGTCACCCGGAAAAATACGGGCCCGGCGGCGCCGTCGACCAAGCGGGCCAGGGAGATGTGCAGGGTAATCGCCTTTGCTTCGCGCGCTTCTTGCTCGGTTACGGTATGGAAGTCGACCGGGACCAGCAGGTCGCTACAGAACAACTCGATGAAGTCGCCTTCAAGCTGGCCTGCGTAGGCGCGCAAGATGCAAATCAGGCCCGCGCTGCCATGGCTCTCCAGCAGCAGTTGATACACGCCGCCGGAGAAGCCCACGACCGGGGTCGTCAGGCCGGGAATATAAGGCGACAACTGCGCGACGAAAGGGGGCGCGTTGCGGTCTGGAGCCATGGTTTTCACCTCGTGCTGGGCCAAGGAGCCGAAAAGGTCCGGGGCACACAAGGATTGAACGCAGAAGGGCAGCGAGCAGGCTAGCTGTTAGAAATGACAGTGCCGACAGGCGGTAGCGGCCCTCGGCAGCCGCTAGCCTTGGCGGTTCCAATGCCTGAACAGCGGCTCCGCCAGAAACAACACGAACAACAAGCGCATCACCTGCATTGCCGTCACCAACGGCACCGACAGTTGCAGGGTTTCCGCGGTCAAGCTCATCTCGGCAATACCACCGGGCATCATGCCCAGGGTCAATGAGCGCAGGTCCAGTTGGGTCATCGCACTCAAGCCCACGGCGGCCAGCGTCGCCAGCACCATGGTCAAGGCGGTGCCGATCAAGGTGCGCGCCATGAACGACGGCGCACTGCGGAAGAACTGACGATTGAAGTGGCAGCCCAACCCGCTGCCGATCAGCCACTGGCCGATCTGGCTGCCGCCGTCGGGCAGGCCGATGTGCAGGTCCCACGCCACACTGGCGGTGGCACTGACCAACAGGGGCCCGAACAACCATGGGTTCGGCTGACGCAAGCGTTGCCAGCCCCAGGCCACCAGCGCACCGGCGGGAAACAGCAGCGCCAGCCAGGCCCAGCTCACCGGGGCGGGATGAAACTGCGGCGCGCCACCGTCCAGCACGTACTTGAAGATCGCCGGTACGCACAGCACCACCACCAACACCCGCAAGCTTTGCCCCGCCGCGACCCGGCTGAGCACCGCGCCATTGCGTGCGCCGAGGTTGACCATCTCGCCGGAACCGCCGGGCATGCTGGAGAAAAACGCGGTGGCGCGGTCTTCGCCGCTGCGGCGCATCAACCACACGCCGACCACGCTCGACAGGCTGGTGACCAGCGCGCCGAAGAAGATCAAACCGAAGTGGCTCATCACCTGTTCGATCACCAGCGGAGTGAAGTGCAGGCCGATGCCGATGCCCACCACCCATTGGCCGCCTTTGCGCCCGCCGGGAATCTCCGCCAACTGCCACGGCGTGAGGCAGCGCACGAGGATGATCGCCAGTAGCGAACCGACCATATACGGCAATGGCCAGCCGATCTGGCTGGCCAGGTAACCGCCGGCCAGGCCGACCAGCGGTGTTCCCCACCAGTGTTTAAAGCTGGCCTCAGACATCGGCCACGGCACGACGCTGCAACGCACGTTTGCGGTAGATGCGCGCCAGCGGTAACAGCAGCATCACGGCGGTCAATACCCAGACACCGAAGGTGATCGGGCTGGACCACAGGATCTCCAGCGCACCGTTGGAGATCGACAGCGCGCGGCGCAGGTTCTGCTCCATCAGGCCGCCGAGGATAAAGCCCAGCAACACCGGCGACAGCGGGAAGTCGAGCTTGCGCAGGATGTAGCCGAAGATGCCGATACCGATCATCAGGAACAGATCGAACGTGGTGGCGTGAACCGCGTACACGCCGATCGCGGTAATGATCGCGATCACCGGCACCAGCGCCCAGTTCGGCACGGCGAGGATGCGCGTGAAGATGCGGATCATCGGGATGTTGAGGATCACCAGCATGATGTTGGCGATGAACAACGAGGCGATCAGGCCCCAGACGATATCCGGTTGCTGTTGGAACAACAGCGGGCCCGGCGTGATGTTGTACAGCGACAGGGCGCCGATCATCACCGCGGTGGTGCCCGAACCCGGCACGCCCAGGGTCAGCATCGGCACCAGCGCACCGCAGGCGGAGGCGCCGATGGCGGTTTCCGGTGCCGCCAGACCGCGCATGTCACCTTGTCCGAATTTACCGCTGGCCCCGGCCAGGCGTTTCTCGGTCATGTAGGCCACGGCTGACGCCAACGTCGCGCCAGCGCCGGGCAATACGCCCATGATGAAACCGAGCAGGCCGCACCGGATGTTCACCACAAATACCGACGAGGCTTCCTTCAGGTTAAACATCATCCGCCCGGTGGCTTTCACCGCTTCCTGGCCACGGTGGGTTTTTTCCAGCAGCAACAGGATCTCGCTGATGGAGAACAGGCCCAGCACCAACACCACGAACTGGATGCCGTCGGTCAGGTGGATGTTATCGCCAGTAAAGCGGTACACGCCGCTGTTGGCGTCGATGCCCACCGCCGACAGAAACAGGCCGATCAGCGCCGCGACAAAGGTCTTCAGCGGTTTATCGCCGGCCATGCCGCCGAGGCAGACAATCGCGAACACCATCAGTACGAAATATTCCGCCGGGCCGAAGGCAATCGCCCACTTGGCCAGCAGCGGGGCAAACAGCACCATGCCGCAGGTGGCGATAAACGCGCCGATGAACGAACTCCACGCCGACAATGACAACGCCACACCGGCCAGGCCTTTGCGGGCCATCGGGTAACCGTCGAGGGTGGTCATCACGGTGGAGGCTTCACCCGGGATGTTCAGCAGGATCGAGCTGATACGCCCACCGTATTCACAGCCCAGGTACACGGCCGCCAGCAGGATCAACGCCGACTCCGGCGGCAGGCCCAGGGCGAACGCGATGGGGATCAACAGCGCCACGCCGTTGATCGGGCCCAGGCCCGGCAGCAGGCCGACCACGGTGCCGATCAAGGTGCCGCACAGCGCGGTCACCAGGTTGTAGGGGGACAGTGCCACGCCGAAGCCCTGGCCCAAATAGCCGAAAGTATCCATATCAGTTCTCCAGAACGTCGAGCAGGCCGAGGGGCAGCGGAACATCCATGGCTTTATCGAACAGCAGATAAAGGCCGACGCTCATCAAGGTGATGATCACCGCACCGGGCAACCAGCGGCCGCCATACAGCCGTGCCATCGGAATGCCGATCAACATGCTGCTGAGAATGAAACCGAGGGATTCGAAGGTGGCGGCAAACACGATCAACAGCGCCACGCAGATGCCGATCTTGATCAGGGTGGCGCGGTCCAGCGCGGGTTCTTCCTCAGTGTGTTTGGTCGGCTGCGGGCGAAACAGCATGTAGATCAGCGCCAGGCTCATCAGCCCGAGCATCAGCAGCGGGTAGGCCCGAGGCCCCACGGGTTCGTAGGAAAACGACGCCTGGTAGGGCCAGGCCATCAAGGCCAGGCCCGCGCAGGCCAGCAGCAGCGCGGCGGCGAATATGCGTTGTAAGAGCATGTTGAACTCCTGGGCCACGCCCCTGTTTCAGCAGGGCGTGGCCGCGCGACAGAGGGGCGATTACTGGATCAGGCCGAACTCTTTGGCCAGCACTTTGTAGTCCGCTACCTGCTTCTTCACGTAGGTGTCCAGCTCCGGGCCGGTCATGGCGAACGGGAACAGCTCGCGCTGGTCACGCAGCTTGGCGAAGTCTTCGGATGCCAGCAGTTTGTCGAAGGCGTCTTTCCACCAGGCGTAGTCGGCATCGCTGACTTTTGGCCCAAGGTAGAAACCGCGCACCACTGGCCAGACGATGTCGTAGCCTTGCTCTCTGGCGGTCGGAATATCCTTCATTTCCGGCTCGTCCAGGCGCGCTTCGGAGAACACCGCGAGCAAGCGCATGTCTCCACTCTGGATATGGGGCATGGAATCGGAGATGTCGGTACTGCCCACCTGGATGTGGTTGCCCATCAGCGCGGTGACAATTTCACCGCCACCTTCCAGCGCCACATAGCGCAGGTCGCGCGGGTTGATCCCGGCGGCCTTGGCGATCAGCGCGGTTTGCATCCAGTCCTGGCTACCCACGGTGCCGCCGGAACCGATGACCACTTTGCTCGGATCTTTCTTCAGCGCCTGCACCAGGTCGTCGAGATTTTTGTAAGGCGAATCGCTTTTCACCGCGATGGCGCCGTAGCTGGTGCCGACCGCCGCCAGCCAACGCACGGCGCTTTCATCGAAGCGCCCGAACTTGCCCTGGGCCAGGTTCAACAGCGAGCCGCTGGACCAGGCCACCAGGGTGCCGCCGTCTGCAGGGCGCTGTGCGACCACGGCGTTGTAGGCCACTGCGCCCACGCCACCGGGCATGTAGGTCACGCGCATCGGCTTGCTCAGCAGCTTCTGGTTGACCAGCGCGCTTTGCGCCAGTTTGCAGGTCAGGTCAAAACCACCGCCAGGGGAGGCCGGGGCGATGCATTCCGGGCGCTTGGGTTCGTCGGCGGCCAGCAGTTGGCCGGCGAACAGCATGCAGCCGGCGGCGAGGGCGAATTTACGCAATGAAAGGGTCATGGTTATCTCCATCGTTGTTGTTATGAGTGGCTATTACCAGGCACTGCTTACCAGAGCGCGACGCTGTAACTGACCAGCAGGCGTACTTCATCCGCATCACGCGCTGAATAGTTGGAACGATAGGTCGCATTGCGCAGGCGCACGGCGACATCCTTGAACGTGCCGCTTTGCACCACGTACTTGATCTCGCTGTTGCGTTCCCACTCCTTGCCGGTCTCGCCGTTCTTGAGCTTGATATGGTCACCCGACAGGTAACGGCTCATGAAACTCAGGCCGGGAATCCCCAGCTTGGCGAAGTCATAGTCGTAGCGTGCCTGCCAGGAGCGTTCCTCAGCGCCGGCAAAGTCGTTGATCTGCACGAAGTTGACCAGGTACGGGTCGCTGCCATCCACATACGGAAACGCACTGTCGCCGGACATGTGCTGGTAGCCGGCGCTGAGCTTATGGCCATTGAGGGCATAGCTGAACAGGCCGTTGAGGGAGGTGTTGTCGATCTTGCCGCCGCGGGCGGCGCCGGTGTCGTCGCTGATCGCCAGGCGCAGATCGGTGGCGAAGGTGCCGGGGCCCATCGGGCGCGCAGCCACCAGGCCGAGGAAGTGCTGGCGGTACACGTCGTCGAGTTGGGCGAAGTGATAGCTGCCGGTGATCTTGTCGGCGAACTTGTAGTCCACGCCGCCGAAATTGAAGTGCTTGCCGGTGGCGCCGCTGAGGAAACGGCTGTTCTTGTTGTTGAGGGCGATGTCCTCGTAGTTGGTGTCGTCGCGGTCCTTGGCCTTGTCGAGACGGCCACCGGTGAACACCAGGTTCTTGAACTCTTTCGAGGTGATCAGGCCGCCGTTGAAGGTTTGCGGCAGGATGCGGCCGTCGTTGGGCTTGAGGATCGGCAGCTCGGGGATCAGCGCGCCGACTTTCAGCTCGGTGGCGGAGATCTTCACTTTGCCGGTCAGGCCCAGCTTGGAATACTCGTTGGCGGCGCGGCCATCGTCGTGGGTGGGCAGCAGGCCGGTGCCGGTGCGGTCGGGGCTGGAGTCGAGCTTGACGCCGAGCATGCCCAGCGCATCCACGCCAAAGCCGACGGTGCCATCGGTGTAGCCCGATTGCAGGTTGAGCATGAAGCCCTGGGCCCATTCGTCGCGCTTGGATTGCTGGGCGCTGGTGCCGTCGCGAAAGTCGCGGTTGAAGTACATGTTGCGGGTTTCCAGGGTCGCGCTGCTGTCTTCGAAGAAGGCGGCTTGGGCAAGCGGCGAAAAGCCGGCAAGGGTGGCGGCGCTGGCAAGGGCGGTTTGGGTCAGGCGGGAAAAACGCACAGGCGTGCAAGCCTGGGGCTGTGTCGACAGCATCGTTGAGTACTCCGTTATTGTTCTTATTTGACGAAAACGCTTCGAGGCGTTTTTCGGGCGCTACGGATCAGGCAGCTCGGCGGGCATGGCCTACCGTGGCTGGATGCTAAAGGGTGAAGCTTTCACTAACCTTTCAGTTGCCTTTCAATGTTTTCGGGCTTCACAGCCCAGGCGGCGCCTGTAAACTGCCTCGCAGAGCGTGGCGCCGACCACCCCCGAATGAGGTAGAAATCCATGCGTGTCCTCCTGGTTGAAGACCATTTGCAACTGGCCGAAAGTGTCGCCCAGGCGCTCAAGAGCACGGGTCTGACCGTCGATGTGCTGCACGACGGAGTGGCCGCGGACCTGGCCTTGGGCAGTGAGGAATACGCCGCGGCGATCCTCGATGTGGGCTTGCCGCGCATGGACGGTTTCGAGGTGTTGGCGCGCTTGCGGGCGCGTGGGAAAAATCTGCCGGTGCTGATGCTGACGGCGCGCAGTGATGTGAAAGACCGTGTGCATGGCCTGAACCTGGGCGCTGACGATTACCTGGCCAAGCCGTTCGAGCTGACGGAACTGGAGGCGCGGGTCAAGGCGCTGTTGCGGCGCAGCGTGCTCGGCGGCGAGCGCCAGCAGGCGTGCGGCGTGCTGGTCTACGACCTCGACACCCGCCGCTTCACGGTCGGCGGCGAGCTGCTGACCCTCACGTCCCGCGAGCAAGCCGTGCTTGAAGCGCTGATCGCGCGCCCGGGCCGAGTGATGAGCAAGGAGCAACTGGCCGCCCAGGTGTTCGGCCTCGACGAAGAGGCCAGCCCGGATGCGATCGAAATCTACATACACCGCCTGCGCAAGAAACTCGACGGCCAGCCCATCGCCATCGTCACCTTCCGTGGCCTCGGCTACCTGCTGGAAGCGCGCGATGCATAAGCCCAGCAGTCTGCGCTGGCGGCTGCTGTGGAACCTGGCGTTGTTGCTGGTGCTGTTGATGGTCGCCAGCGGCATGAGCGCCTACTGGAACGGCCGCGAAGCCGCCGACACCGCCTATGACCGCACCTTGCTGGCCTCTGCACGCACGATTGCCGCCGGCCTGACCGAGGTCGACGGCAGCTTGAGCGCGAATGTGCCGTATGTGGCCCTGGACACCTTTGCCTACGACAGCGCCGGGCGGATTTATTACCAGGTCAATGACATCGACCAGAAGCTGATTTCCGGTTACGAAAACCTCCCCGGCCCGCCGCCTGGCACGCCGCGCACCGATGATTACCCGGCATTGGCACGGTTTTACAACGCCACGTACCAGGGCCAGGCCGTGCGCGTGGTGAGCCTGCTCAAGGCGGTTTCCGAACCGAACATGAACGGCATGGCGGAAATCCGCGTGGCCGAGACCGATGAAGCCCGCGTCAGCATGGCCCGCAGCCTGATGGCCGATACCTTGCTGCGCCTGGGCATGCTCGCCATCGGCGCGCTATTGCTGGTGTGGTTTGCCGTGAGCGCGGCGTTGCGCCCGCTGGAGCGCTTGCGCACGGCGGTGGAAGAGCGCCAGCCCGACGATCTGCGGCCGTTGCCGCTGGTCGAGGTGCAGCTCGAGTTCGGCCCGCTGGTGCGTTCCATCAACCATTTCACCGAACGCCTGCGGGGCCAGTTCGAGCGCCAGGCACAGTTTATCGCCGATGCGGCCCACGAACTGCGCACGCCGCTGGCCGCGCTCAAGGCGCGCCTGGAACTCGGCCTGCGCGCCGAAGACCCGGCCACCTGGCGCAGCACCCTGGAAACCGCCGCGCAAGGCACCGACCGCCTGACCCATCTGGCCAATCAATTGTTGTCCTTGGCGCGCATCGAAAACGGCGCACGGGCGATTGCCGAAGGCGGGGCGCAATTGCTCGACCTCAGCCAACTGGCCCGCGAACTGGGCATGGCCATGGCGCCGTTGGCCCATGCGCGTGGGGTCGCGCTGGCGCTGGAAGCCGACGAGCCGGTGTGGCTGCGCGGCGAACCGACGCTGCTCAACGAGCTGTTGAGTAACCTGGTGGATAACGCCCTGGCGCATACGCCGCCTGGCGGCAATGTGATCCTGCGCGTGACGGCACCGGCGGTGCTGGAAGTGGAAGATGATGGCCCGGGCATTCCGCTGGACGAGCGCGACCGCGTGTTCGAACGCTTCTATCGCCGCAGTCAGCAGGGCCTGGGCTCCGGTCTGGGCCTGGCGATTGTCGGCGAAATCTGTCGCGCGCATCTGGCCCAGATCAGTCTGCATGATGGTGAACCGACGGGCTTGAAAGTGCGCGTCAGTTTTGTCGCCGGTTGATCAGTAGAACATCGACCGCGCTTCATCCAGTTCCGCACGCACGCTGTCGCTGTAAAGGTCCAGGCGCAGTTTCTTGACTGCCGGCAGGTTGGTGATCGGTACATCCGCCAGTGGATGCGCGGTGCCGCGATGGCAATACAGCACGGCGACTTGCACCAGGTCGATATAGTCGAGGCTGGCGGAGTCGCGTTCCAGGTCCAGGTATTGGCCCGGAAGCTTGACCAGCATCTCCGGGAAGTCCCAGCCACGCAGGAGTTTGTCGCCGAGCATTGGGTGACTTTTCTCGATCATGTGGTTGAGGCTGACCGGGTCAGAGAGCAACTCGTAATGGTCTTCGGCATAGGTCAGGATCGGCAGCACACCGATCTGGTGCACCAGGCCTCCGAGCGCTGCCTGGTCCGGCTTGAGCTGGCTGTGGCTGCGGCACAGCGCGTAGCTGACGCCCGCCACTTCCAGGCTGCGGCGCCAGACGTCGCGCATTTTCTGTTCGATCACTTCGGAACGGGCGTGGAAGATCTGCTCCATCACCAGGCCGATCGCCAGGTTGCTGCTGTAGTTGGTGCCCAGCCGGGTGATGGCGGTGTGCAGGTCGGTGACTTCCTGCGTCGCCCGCAACAACGGGCTGTTGACCACTTTGATCAAGCGCGCCGACAGCGCGGTGTCGCGACCGATCACTTTGCTCAAGTGGCTGATGCCGATTTCCGGGTCTTCGGCGGCCTGACGAATGCTCAGGGCCACTTCCGGTAATGTCGGCAGAACCAGGTCATCGTTGTCGATGGCCGCAATCAAAGCCTGTTGGACTTTTTCCGCCAGCTCGTTCATTCATGCTCTCTAAGGTGTTGCAAAGGGGTGCGACGATCAGTGCTGGATCTCTCGATCACGATCCAATTGGTAGGGCAGGTCAAGTAGTTGCAAACCGGGACCTTCGAGGGTGCCTAAATGCACATCACCACTCTCGGCTGCTTCGGCTTGCAGAACCGCCAGAAGTTCCACCATTTGGTCAGCTTTTGCCGCGATCACCACTTCGCCGATCGAGCTGTTGTGGCTGGGAGAAAACAGCGGCGTGCCGGGCTCGGGCAATTCAGCGGCATTCAGGCTCAGGCGGTACAGGCGACGCTTGAGTTTGCCCAGGTATTGCATGCGCGCGACGATTTCCTGGCCGGTGTAGCAGCCTTTCTTGAAACTGACGCCGCCCACGGCCTGCAGGTTGAGCATCTGCGGGATAAACAGCTCGCGGGTCTGCGGCATGACCTGGCCGATACCGGCGCGCACCTGGCCCAGCAGCCAGTCATTCAAGTCAGCCGTTTGCAACTGCGCGGCCAATTGGCTGCGCACAGCTTCGGCTTGCTCGGCGGGCGCCCAGAGTTCGACGCGACCAGGGGATACGCGGATGGCGATCAATTGTTCGCTGCGGACGACGCTGTCGGTCGCGGCCGGCAGTTCCAGGCCCAGGCTCGCCAGGGCATGATCCGCGTTCGCCAGGCCGAAACGTGCCCAGGCGGCGCTTTCGTCGGTGAGTTTGGATTTGGAGAACACCGCGTATTTCTTCAGGTCGGCCAGTTGCGGTTCCAGCAGCTCGGTGGCCATGGCCAAGAGCACGCCATCACCTTGCAGCAGGATGCGAAAGCTCGACTGCATGCGCCCTTTTTGCGTGCAGCGCGCGCCGAGGCTGGCCTGGGTGTCGCTCAGGTAGTTGAGGTTGCAGGTGAGTTGGCCCTGCAGGAACTTGGCAGCGTCGGCGCCGCGGACGGCGAGAACGCCTTCGTGGGTCAGTGGGCAGAAGAAAGCAGAGTCGGCCATGGGTCATCGCAGGTCAAAAAGTCTAGGTGCATCATAGAGGGGCGCCCGACAAATGGATAGTTTCTGTAGGGGGCGACCAAAGCCGACTGTTCCGCTGCCTTGGGGCCTGTATACTTGCAATCTATTTGAGGAGCGTTCCATGGTCGAAGATGTAGAACTCAATCGCCTCTACTGGCACAGCCGTCGCGGCATGCTTGAGCTGGACGTGTTGCTGGTGCCATTCGTCAGAGAGGTTTACTCGACCCTTAACGAGGTGGATCGCAAGTGTTACGTGCGCCTGCTGGAATGCGAAGACCAGGACATGTTCGGCTGGTTCATGGAACGCGCTGAATCGGAAGACCCGGAGCTGCAGCGCATGGTTCGGATGATCCTGGATCGTGTCCAGCCCAAGTAATCCCGCCTTCGAATGCCGCTGGCAGGCCTCGCGGCTGTTGCTGGCGGCCTATCTCCTGGCCCAGTCGTCCGCACTGGGTGCGCTGCTGCTTGTCGATTTGCCTTATTCAAGCCTTGGCCTGTTGCTGTGCCTGGCTCACGCCGCCTGGGTTATCCCGCGCCATATCCGGCTGACTCACCGTTCGTCGATTCGCGGCCTGCGCCGTGACGAAAGCGGGTGGCAGTTGTGGAGCGAAGCGCGCGGCTGGCACCGCGTGCAACTGCGTCCCGACAGCCTGGCGTTGCCGTTGATCGTGGTGCTGCGCTATCGGGTGCAGGGCGAATGGGCGGTGCGGTCGATCTGTGTGCCCAAGGATTCGCAGGCCGCCGATGTACACCGGCGCCTGCGGGTTCGCCTGAAGTTCAGTCGGCGTAGGTGGTTGGCACCAGAATAGTATCGCGGGCCTCGGGCAGCATCTGCGGGTAGTCGAGGGTGTAATGCAGGCCCCGGCTTTCCTTGCGCTCCATGGCCGAGCGGATCATCAGCTCCGCCACTTGGGCCAGGTTGCGCAATTCGATCAGGTCGCGGCTGACTTTGTAGTTGCTGTAGAACTCGTCGATCTCATCCAGCAACAGTCGCACGCGGTGTTGTGCGCGTTGCAGGCGTTTGTTGGTCCGCACGATCCCTACGTAGTCCCACATGAAGCGTCGCAGTTCGTCCCAGTTGTGGGCGATGATCACGTCTTCGTCCGAATCGGTCACCTGGCTCGCGTCCCAGCGGGGCAGGGCGGCCGGGACGGGGATCTGCGGCAGTTGTTCAAGGATGTCTGCCGCCGCCGAACGCGCATAGACGAAACATTCGAGCAGCGAGTTGCTGGCCATGCGGTTGGCGCCGTGCAGGCCGGTGAAGCTGGTTTCGCCGATCGCGTACAGGCCGGGCACGTCGGTGCGCCCGTGTTGGTCGACCATCACGCCGCCGCAGGTGTAGTGCGCGGCCGGCACCACCGGGATCGGGCCTTTGGTGATGTCGATATTGAAGGCCAGGCAGCGCTCGTAGACCGTCGGGAAGTGAGTCTTGATAAACGCTTCGGGCTTGTGGCTGATGTCCAGGTAGACGCAGTCGATGCCCAGGCGCTTCATTTCATGGTCGATGGCGCGGGCGACGATATCGCGCGGGGCCAGTTCGGCGCGCGGGTCGAAGCGTTGCATGAAGCGCTCGCCATTCGGCAGTTTCAGGTGCGCGCCTTCGCCGCGCAGGGCTTCGGTGATCAGGAAGCTCTTGGCCAGCGGGTGATACAGGCAGGTGGGGTGGAACTGGTTGAATTCCAGGTTGGCCACCCGGCAGCCCGAGCGCCAGGCCATGGCGATGCCGTCGCCACAGGCGCCGTCGGGGTTGCTGGTATAGAGGTAGACCTTGGCCGCGCCGCCCGAGGCGAGAATGGTGAAGCGCGCGCCGTAGGTGTCGACTTCGCCGCTGTTGCGGTTGAGTACATAGGCGCCGAGGCAGCGCTCGCCCGACAGGCCCAGGCGTTTCTCGGTGATCAGGTCGACGGCGACCCGTTGCTCGAGCAGTTCGATGTTCGGGCGTTGGCGGGCTTGTTCGAGCAGGGTCCTGAAGATCGCGGCCCCGGTGGCGTCGGCGGCGTGGATGATGCGGCGATGGCTGTGCCCGCCTTCGCGGGTCAGGTGGAACTCGAAGCCGCCGTCATCGCTGCCGGCGTGATCGTCACGGGTAAACGGCACGCCCTGGTCGATCAGCCATTGAATGGCTTCGCGGCTATGTTCGACGGTAAAGCGCACCGCATCTTCGTGGCACAGGCCGCCGCCGGCGTTGAGGGTGTCTTCGACGTGGGACTGCACCGTGTCGGTGTCGTCCAGCACGGCGGCAACACCGCCCTGGGCCCAGAATGTCGAGCCATTGGCCAGGTCGCCTTTGCTCAGCACCGCAATGCGCAGGTGGCTGGGGAGGGTCAGCGCAAGGCTCAGGCCGGCTGCGCCGCTGCCGATCACCAGGACATCGTGTTGAAACTGTTGGCTCATTTGAAGGATTCCGCAAAAAGCGATCCACAGGGGCTGGCGCAAACAGGACGCCTGGATCGGCGAATCAAAGGGTCACACGGGCTACTAGTATATAGAGGGGGGGAGCGGCACAATAGCCGCGCATTCGTGGCAATGTGAAATTACGGTGCACGGCCAAGGTAAATGGACCGGTTATTGAAGTGGGAACTTTTTGCATAAGCCCCGACTCAATAGCAGGTTGCCCGAAAGCTGGGAAAACGTTGAGTTTATTGGCCCGTCGGGAGCATTGGACGCGTCAGGAAACCGGCGACAAGATTATTCGCGCAGCCGGCATTGCCCGCGCTGCGTTTTTCGTGTGTGCCAAATCAGTGCATGCCGGAAACTTGCTTGGAGGGGAGAACTTTTGCGGAAAGTCCGAGTCTATGTTTGCAAGCCTGATCGTTCAGTTATGCAAGCCTCCTTCAAGTACAACGAGGAGTGTTCATGCTAACCCAGGAAGAGGATCAGCAGCTGGTCGAGCGCGTTCAACGCGGCGACAAGCGAGCTTTTGATCTGCTAGTGCTGAAATACCAGCACAAAATTCTCGGGTTGATCGTGCGGTTTGTGCACGACACCCATGAAGCGCAGGACGTTGCACAGGAAGCCTTTATCAAGGCATACCGTGCGCTGGGCAATTTCCGCGGTGACAGCGCGTTTTACACGTGGCTCTACCGCATCGCCATCAACACGGCGAAGAACTATCTGGTGTCTCGCGGACGCCGCCCACCAGATAGTGATGTCAGTTCGGAAGATGCAGAATTTTACGATGGTGATCACGGCCTCAAAGATCTCGAGTCGCCGGAGCGTGCATTGCTGCGCGACGAGATCGAAGGCACCGTTCATCGCACTATTCAGCAACTGCCAGAAGATTTACGGACGGCGTTAACTTTACGTGAATTCGATGGTCTGAGTTATGAAGACATTGCGAGCGTCATGCAGTGTCCGGTGGGGACTGTAAGGTCACGGATTTTCCGGGCCCGGGAAGCCATCGATAAAGCCTTGCAACCGTTGTTGCAGGAAAACTAAAGACAGCGGCGACAGCCAAGAGAGGAACCGCCATGAGTCGTGATGCCCTGCAGGAATCGCTGTCCGCAGTGATGGATAACGAAGCGGATGAACTGGAACTTCGTCGGGTGCTCAATGCATTCGGTGATGCCGAAACCCGTGATACCTGGTCTCGTTACCAAGTCGCTCGGGCGGTGATGCACAAGGATCTTCTAATCCCTCGTCTGGATATTGCTGCGGCCGTTTCTGCTGCACTGGCTGATGAAGCCGTTCCGGCAAAAGCTGCGCGGGGGCCATGGCGTAGCCTGGGTCGCCTGGCAGTGGCCGCTTCGGTGACTGTTGCCGTTCTGGCTGGTGTTCGCCTGTACAACCAGGACGAAATCGCCGGTGCCGAACTGGCCCAGCAGACTCAGCAACCGATCATGGCTGGCCCGCAAGTCAAGGGCCCCGCCGTACTGGCAGGCTACAAGGAAAGCTCCGACACTACCGGCCCGATGGCGAACGGTGTGCTTCAAGGGCAATCCGGCTGGCAGGATCAGCGTCTTCCAGGCTACCTGCGCCAACACGCACAGGAATCGGCCTTGAAAGGCACTGAAAGCGCTCTGCCTTATGCTCGCGCGGCAAGCCTGGAAAACCGTTGAACCGTTGAGGAGCACTATGCGCGCCATACCGCTCCTTACGCTTTTGCTCAGTGGTTGGTTTGCACTCCCCGCCCACGCCGATGATGCCCAAGACTGGTTGACTCGACTTGGGCGTGCTGAGCAACAGCAAAGCTTCCAAGGTACGTTCGTCTACGAGCGTAACGGCAATTTTTCTACCCACGACATCTGGCATCGTGTCCAGGACGGTCAGGTTCGCGAGCGGCTTTTGCAGCTCGACGGTTCGGCTCAGGAAGTCGTGCGGGTAGACGGTCGGACGCAATGCGTCAGCGGCACTCTTGTCGCCGGCCTCGGCAATTCGCGTGATGCCCCTTCACGTGCGCTTGATCCGCAAAAAATCGCGCAATTCTACGAACTGGCCGTCATCGGCAAATCTCGCGTGGCCGGTCGAAATGCGGTGATTGTGTCGATCACTCCGCGTGACCAATACCGCTATGGTTTTGAGTTGCACCTGGACCGCGAAACTGCGTTGCCCCTTAAATCCCTGCTGGTGAACGATCAGGGGCAGTTGCTGGAGCGTTTCCAGTTCACGCGATTGAACACCTCGGTCACGCCGGATGATCGCGACTTGCAACCCACTGGCGATTGCACGCCTATTGCAGTGGCCACGGCTAAAGCGCCCGAGGTGCAACCTGCCCAGGACTGGCATCTGGAATGGTTGCCGCCGGGTTTCCAGTTGACCAGCAGCAATGCGCGCAAAGACTCCCAGACCAAAGCGACGGTCGACAGTCGGATGTATGAAGATGGGCTGGCACGGTTTTCGGTATTTCTTGAGCCGATCGGCGAATCCGGCGTTACTGAAACCCGTACCCAGTTGGGCCCGACGGTGGCGGTGTCGCGTCGGCTGAATACGGTGGATGGCGAAATGATGGTCACGGTAGTGGGCGAAATCCCCATGGGCACCGCCGAGCGCATCGCGCTGTCGGTGCGCGGTGAAAAAAAACCAGCCGCCAAGCCGTGAATCGTTAATCTTATGTTCATCCTGGCCTTTCACCCTACGTCCATGCGAGGTTGGCTGCCGAGCGTCATGAAATGTCTGGTCCAGCATTTTCACTTGCAAAAATCTCTCATATTTTTTATAGGTCAGGGCTTGTCGGCGCTGACCATGTTTTGTTCGCGGAACGGAGATGTCGGTCACAGTTTCCGGCGTTTCCAGAACCCTGTCGCCCAACCCTGCTCGTCGTAACGGGAGCTGTATGTCGATACCACGCTTGAAGTCCTATTTATCCATAGTCGCCACATTGTTGGTGTTGGGTCAGGCCGTGCCCGCGCAAGCGGTCGAGCTGCCTGATTTCACCCAATTGGTCGAGCAGGCCTCGCCTGCCGTGGTGAACATCAGTACCACGCAAAAACTGCCCGAGCGCAAAGTCTCCGACCAGCAGATGCCGGACCTGGAAGGCCTGCCGCCGATGCTGCGCGAGTTCTTCGAGCGTGGCATGCCGCAACAACGCGCGCCCCGTGGCGGTGGCGGTGGCCAGCGTGAAGCGCAGTCCCTGGGCTCAGGCTTCATCATCTCGCCCGATGGCTACATCCTGACCAACAACCATGTGATTGCCGACGCTGACGAGATCCTCGTCCGTCTGGCTGACCGCAGCGAGTTGAAAGCCAAGCTGGTCGGCACTGACCCACGTTCCGACGTGGCGTTGCTGAAGATCGACGGCAAGGACCTGCCTGTGCTGAAACTGGGCAAGTCCCAGGACCTGAAGGCCGGGCAATGGGTCGTGGCGATCGGTTCGCCGTTTGGCTTTGACCACACCGTGACCCAAGGCATCGTCAGCGCCATCGGCCGCAGCCTGCCCAACGAAAACTACGTGCCGTTCATCCAGACCGACGTACCGATCAACCCGGGTAACTCCGGTGGCCCGCTGTTCAACCTGAACGGCGAGGTGGTCGGCATCAACTCGCAGATCTACACGCGCTCCGGTGGCTTCATGGGCGTGTCGTTCGCCATCCCGATCGACGTGGCCATGGACGTTTCCAACCAACTCAAAAGCGGCGGCAAGGTCAGCCGTGGCTGGTTGGGTGTGGTGATCCAGGAAGTGAACAAGGACCTGGCCGAGTCCTTCGGCCTCGACAAGCCGGCCGGTGCGCTGGTCGCTCAGATCCAGGACGACGGCCCGGCAGCCAAGGGCGGCCTGCAAGTCGGCGACGTGATTCTGAGCATGAACGGCCAGCCGATCGTCATGTCGGCAGACCTGCCGCATTTGGTGGGCGCGCTCAAGGCGGGCAGCAAAGCCAAGCTGGAAGTGATCCGTGAAGGCAAGCGCCAGAACGTTGAACTGACCGTCGGCGCCATTCCGGAAGAAGGCGCGACCCTTGATGCCCTCGGTAGCGCCAAGCCGGGCGCCGAGCGCAGCAGCAATCGCCTGGGTATTGCCGTGGCCGAGCTGACGGACGAGCAGAAGAAGGCCTTCGACCTGAAAAGCGGCGTGGTGATCAAGGAAGTGCAGGACGGTCCTGCCGCGTTGATCGGCCTGCAGCCAGGCGATGTGATCACTCACCTGAACAATCAGGCCATCGACAGCACCAAGCAGTTCACCGACATCGCCAAGGCGCTGCCGAAGAACCGTTCGGTCTCGATGCGCGTCCTGCGTCAGGGCCGTGCCAGCTTCATTACCTTCAAGTTGGCTGAGTAACACCGGCGCATAAAAAAGCCCCGCCTTCGTTTAACGAGGGCGGGGCTTTTTTGTGGGCGGTGGGTTTAGCCCATCATTCCTTTCACCAAGCGTTCCTGTTCGATCAGCTCACGCTGGCGTGCGTCGATACGTGACGACAGTGGGAAGTTGCTGCCGGCACGGCGCTTGGCGAAGTCCAGTTGTTGAATGGCTTGCTGGAAGTCGCCGACCAGGGCGAAGTACTCGGCGCGCGCCTGGTGCAGGCCGATGATATTGCCGGACAAGCCGCGCGTTTCGGCGACTTGGTACCACACGTCCGGATCGTCCGGGCGCGACTTGAGCAAACCGTCCAGGGCCTTTTCCGCATCGGCGGTGCGGTTCTGTTTGAGTAAAAGGTCCACTCGCACCTGGTTCAGCGGATAGTTGCCGGGGTACTGGGTGAGCATCCGGTCAGTGCGTTGCTGGGCATCCGGCAAGCGGTTGTTGGTGATGTCCAGTTCGATCTGCGCCAGGTTGTAGGTAATGTCGTTGGGCGACTTGGCCAACAGCGGGGCCAGGTTTTCCCGGGCTTCCTTGAGCTTGGTCCCCTTGATTTGGGCGATGGCCAGACCATAGCGCGCCACGTCGCTTTTCGGGTTTTCGTCCAGTTGGGCCTGGAAGCGCTTGGCGGCGAGGCCTGGCGTGTCTTCGTATTTCAGCTGCACCCGTGCGCGAATCAATTGATAACGCAGGCTGTCTTCGGTGCCGCCGAGCTTGGCCTGTTCGGCGCGGTTGCGGGTGTCGGCGATGCGCGATTCGGTCACCGGGTGAGTCAGCAGGAATTCCGGCGGCTTGGCGTCGAAGCGGTATTGACGCATCAGGCGCTCGAACATGGTCGGCATGGAGCGTGGGTCGTAACCGGCTTTCTCCAGGTTGAGGATGCCGATGCGGTCGGCCTCTTGTTCATTCTGGCGCGAGAACCGCCGTTGTTCCTGGATCGCCGCGGCCTGGGTGCCGGCAATTGCAGCAATGCCGGCGTCGCCCGCACCGGCTGCGGCGGCAATGATGCCGCCGAGCATCGCGGCCATCATCGGGATCTGCATGCGCTGTTGCGCTTCGACGCCGCGCGCGAAGTGACGCTGGGACAAGTGAGCCAGTTCGTGGGCCAGCACCGAGGCGTATTCACCTTCGGTCTGAGCGTTGAGGAACAACCCGCCGTTGACCCCGACGATACCGCCAGGTGCGGCAAAGGCGTTGAGCTGCGGGCTGTCGATCAGGATGAACTCCAGGCGGCGGTCATTGACCTGGCTGGTCTCCACCAGTTTGTACACGCTGGTTTCGACGTAATCCTTGAGCTGCGGATCGTTGAGCTGCGCCACCTGGCCGCGTAAGTAGGCAAGCCAGGCGCGACCCAGTTGGTATTCCTGTTGCGGCGAGACAATGGCTGAGCTGGCGTCGCCAAGTGACGGCAGGTCGTCGGCAAAGGCCGGGGAGGCCAGCAGGCAGGCCAGCGTCAGCAGGGTGGGGCGCAAAAAAGTCATGCACAGAGCCTTTCGACAAAGAGCTTACTGTAGCCGGACACTGAGCGTCGGACCAGATATTCTAAGCAACCTGAACGCTTGCCCGGAGTAAAACCATGACCGACGCTGTAGCCTTTGATGCCGAACTCGATGCCAGCGGCCTCAATTGCCCGTTGCCTTTGCTCAAGGCCAAACTCGAACTCAATCGATTGGCCAGCGGCGCGGTGCTCAAAGTCATCGCCACGGATGCCGGTTCCCAGCGTGATTTCCGCACCTTTGCCAGGCTGGCCGGTCATACCCTGGTGCATGAAGAAGACGCCGCCGGTGTCTACCGTTATTGGTTGCGCAAGGCCTGAAGCGTCCGCTTCCCACCACCTGAGGTTGATTGATGTTCAAAGTGTTACGAGACTGGATTCAGCGCTACTTCTCCGACGAGGAAGCCGTGGTGCTGGCGGTCCTGCTGTTCCTGGCCTTTACCGCCGTCCTCACCCTGGGCGGCATGCTCGCCCCGGTGCTGGCGGGGATGGTGCTGGCCTACCTGATGCAGGGGTTGGTCACCACCCTGGAGCGTCTGCGCTTACCGGGTGCGGCGGCAGTGGGGCTGGTATTTGCTTTGTTCATGGGGCTGTTGCTGGTATTTATCGTGGTGGTCGTGCCACTGCTGTGGCACCAGTTGATCACCCTGTTCAATGAGTTGCCCGGCATGCTCGCCAAATGGCAGTCGCTATTGCTGCTGTTGCCGGAGCGCTACCCGCATCTGGTGTCGGATGAGCAGGTATTGCAAGCCATCGAAGTGGCGCGCGGCGAGATCGGAAAGTTCGGGCAGTGGGCGGTGACCTTTTCCCTGTCCAGCCTGCCGTTGCTGGTCAACATCATGATCTACCTGGTGCTGGTGCCGATCCTGGTGTTTTTCTTCCTCAAGGACCGCGCGATGATCGGCCGCTGGGTAAGTGGCTATCTGCCGCGTGAGCGTGCGCTGATCACCCGGGTGGCCGAGGAGATGAACCGGCAGATCGCCAACTACATCCGCGGCAAGGTGATCGAGATCATCATCTGTGGCGGCGTGACCTACATCGCCTTTATTGCCCTGGACCTGAACTACGCGGCGCTGCTGGCATTGTTGGTGGGCATTTCAGTGGTGGTGCCGTATGTCGGCGCGGTGGTGGTGACGGTGCCGGTCACGTTGATCGCCTTGTTCCAGTGGGGCTGGAGCGACCAGTTCATCTACCTGATGGCGGTGTACGGCATCATCCAGACCCTGGACGGCAACGTACTGGTGCCGCTGCTGTTCTCGGAGGCGGTCAACCTGCATCCGGTGGCGATCATCTGCGCGGTATTGTTGTTCGGCGGGTTGTGGGGGTTCTGGGGCGTGTTCTTTGCGATCCCTCTGGCGACGCTGTTCAAGGCGGTGCTGGATGCATGGCCGCGGCAGGAACCGGTGGTGGCGCCCTTACTCTGAAGCGAGGGGAGGGCGCGTGCGCCCTCTCCCGATGATGCTCACGCGTTATGCAAAGCCTGGGCGGCCGCCAGCACGGCGTCCACATGCCCTGGCACTTTCACGCCACGCCATTCCTGGCGCAGCACGCCATCCTTGTCGATCAGGAAGGTGCTGCGATCCACGCCCAGGTATTCCTTGCCATACAGCTTCTTCAGCTTGATCACATCAAACAGCTGGCAAACCGCTTCGTCCTTGTCGCTGATCAGCTCGAACGGGAATTCCTGCTTGCCCTTGAAGTTCTCATGGGACTTCACGCTGTCGCGCGACACGCCAAACACTTCGGTGTTGGCTGCCTTGAACGCTGCGTACTGGTCACGGAAACCCTGGCCTTCGGTGGTGCAACCCGGGGTGCTGTCCTTCGGGTAGAAGTAGATCACCACTTGCTTGCCCTTGAGGGCTGCGAGGCTGAAGGTCTGGCCGCTGGTGGCCTGGGCTTCGAAATCGGCTACGGGTTTGTCGATGACTACCGCCATGGGGGCTTCCTTACATTGGGTTCTGTGGGCGCCACGGCTCGATCAATGCGTCGAGGTTCAGGGCATCGGCGAAGTCGAGGAACTGGTCGCGCAGCCAACTGATCTGCACGCCGGCCGGCAAGGTCACGGTAAACGTGGCGTTGAGCATGGTGCCGCCGGTTTGCGGTGCCTGGTAGGTGTCGCAGGTGAGGTTTTCCAGCTCGACGTTATGGTCGATGAAAAACTGGCACAGCTCGTTGACGATGTCCGAGCGGTAGGCCGAACTGACATACGCCACATAAGGCAGGGCCTGCGGGCGGTTTTCCAGCGCGGCGCTGCGTACCACATTGACGGTGAAGTCGTGCTTCTTGGCCAGGCCCGGCAGGCCGGTCTCCAGGCGTGCCAGGGCGTCCCAGGTGCCGGAAATCTGCAGCACCAGCGCACTGCACTCGCCATGGCGGGTGAGGCGAGAGGTGACGACGGCGCAGCGGTTTTCATGGCTGGCGCGGCACAGGACGTTGGTCAGCTCCATGGGGTTGGCGCCGAGGGCACTGATAACAAGGAATTGTTCGCGAACTGTGGGGGTGGACATGCAGCCTTCCTAAAACGATGAGCGGTCGATACGGTGAGGGCTGTATCGATCAAAGCATGAAGGGTAGCGAAAAGCGTCGCCAAGGGATAGGAGGTGGCGTTTTCATTGCGTGATCGGCGGGTTTTTACCCCGTCTCGGCCCGCACTTTCGCGCAATGATGGCAATGCCCGTCGTTTAGTTGCGCCAGAACGCATCCTCAGGCGGTACTTCGCTTGTACAAGCATCTTGGCGCCAGTACCATTACGGCTCTCTTTTTCCGGCAGGAGCGGTTGCATGATTGCGGGCAGTATGGTGGCACTGGTCACACCCATGGATGCACAAGGTCGTCTCGACTGGGATAGCCTGGGCAAACTGGTGGACTTCCACCTGCAAGAGGGCACCAACGCCATTGTGGCGGTCGGCACCACAGGTGAGTCGGCCACTCTCGACGTGGAAGAACACATCCAGGTCATCGAGTTCGTGGTCAAGCGTGTCGCGGGCCGTATCGCCGTGATCGCCGGTACGGGCGCCAACTCGACGCGTGAAGCGATCGAGCTGACCAGGAACGCCAAGAAAGCCGGCGCCGACGCCTGCCTGCTGGTGACCCCGTACTACAACAAGCCGACCCAGGAAGGCCTGTACCAGCACTTCCGCACCATTGCCGAAGCGGTCGATATCCCGCAGATCCTCTATAACGTGCCAGGTCGCACCGCGTGCGACATGAAGGCCGAGACCGTGATCCGCCTGTCCACTGTGCCGAACATCATCGGCATCAAGGAAGCCACCGGCGACCTGCAGCGCGCCAAGGACATCCTGGCAGGCGTGAGCAGCGACTTCCTGGTGTATTCCGGCGACGATGCCACTGCTGTCGAGCTGATCCTGCTGGGCGGCAAGGGCAACATCTCGGTGACCGCCAACGTGGCCCCGCGTGCCATGAGCGACATGTGCGCCGCCGCCCTCGCCGGCGATGCCGTGACCGCGCGTGCGATTCACGAAAAACTGATGCCGCTCAACAAGACACTGTTTATCGAATCCAACCCTATTCCCGTGAAATGGGCGCTGTTCGAGATGGGCATGATGCCGGACGGTATCCGTCTGCCGCTCACCCGCCTCAGCGAAGCCTGTCACGAACCGCTGCGACAGGCCCTGCGCCAGTCCGGCGTCCTGGTTTAATTGAGGAAGCACTACGCATGAAGCGATTGGCCGGACTTTCCGCACTTGCCTTGATTATCTCCAGCACCAGCGGCTGCGGTTGGATCTGGGGCCCGGAAGGCTACTTCCGTGACCGCGGCAGCGATTACCTGGAAGCACAAGCAACCAAACCGATGCAACTGCCGCCGGACGTCAATGTCGCCAAGCGCCTTGACCCGTTGCTGCCGATTCCGCGCAATGTCGCCGACGACACCGCCAAGGGTGAATACGTGGTGCCGCGTCCACAACCGATCTCGGCCGTGGCGAATACCAGCGACTACAGCCTGCAGAAGAGCGGCGATTCGCGTTGGATCGTGGCACAGCGCCCACCTGCCGAAGTCTGGCCGGTGGCGGTGCAGTTCTTCCAGGACAATGGCTTTCGCATCGACGAGCAGCGCCCGCAGACCGGTGAGTTCACCACGGCGTGGCAGCAGGGCAGCGAGCTGTCCGCCAGCATGGCCAAGCGTTTGCAGTCCGGCGGTATCGCCGCTGACAGCGAAGCCCGTGTACGTGTACGCATCGAGCCTGGCGTGCAGCGCAATACCAGTGAAGTCTATGTGGTCAGCGCCGAGCGTCCTGCCGGCAGCACGTCCAACGTCGAGTTCACCAATCGCTCGGTCAACACCGGCGTCGACGCCGCACTGGTCGACGAGATGCTGGCCAGCATGAGCCGTATTTCCGAGAAGGGCGGTTCGATCTCCCTGCTCGCCGCACGCGATTACGACACCCCGAGCCGCGTCAGCCTCACCGAAGACGGCAGCGGCAACGTGGTGCTGAACCTGGGTGAAGACCTGGACCGTGCCTGGGCCAGTGTCGGTCGCGCGTTGGAACAAGGCCCTTGGCGTGTTGAAGACATCAACCGCAGCCTGGGCCTGTACTACATCAACGTGGCGGAAAAAGCCGAGAAGAAAGACGCCGAGCCAGGTTTCTTCAGCAAATTGTTCGGCAGCGCGCCGACCAAGGAAGAGATCGAAACCCGCGCCGAGCGTTATCAGATTCGTTTGAGCAAGGTTGGCGAAAGCGTGCAAGTCACCGTCGAGAAGAACATCAACACCGTTGCGCCAGCTGAAACAGCGCGCAAAGTGTTGGGCGTGATTCAGGACAACCTGGGCTGATCCGATGCGTTTTGCCGTTCTCGGCAGCGGTAGCCAAGGGAACGGCACGCTGGTCGCTCAAGACGACACGTATGTGCTGGTGGATTGTGGTTTCTCGTTAAGGGAAACCGAGCGGCGCCTGCTGCGCCTGGGGGTTCACCCCTCGCAGCTGAGCGCGATTCTGGTGACCCACGAACATGCCGACCATGTGCATGGCGTGGGTTTGCTGTCTCGGCGCTACAATCTTCCGGTGTACCTGAGTCGCGGCACCTTGCGCGGGATGCGCAAACCCATTGAACCCGCAGGCTTCCTGGCCGGTGGCGAGCAGTTGCAGATCGGTGCCTTGAGCATCGATGTGATTGCCGTGGCGCATGACGCCCAGGAGCCGACGCAGTATGTATTCAGTGGCGGCGAGCGACGTTTCGGCGTACTCACCGACCTGGGCTCCTACTGCGCCAAGGTGCTGGACGGTTACCGGGATCTCGATGCATTGATGATCGAGTCCAACCACTGCCGAGACCTGTTGGCTCGCGGTCATTACCCGTACTTTCTCAAGCAACGGGTGGGCGGCGAACTCGGGCATTTGAACAACCACCAGGCGGCGTACCTGGTGTATGAGTTGGGCTGGCAAGACCTGCAACACCTGGTCCTGGCCCACCTGAGCAGCAAGAACAACCTGCCGCAGCTGGCCCGGCAATGTTTTGTCGATACCCTTGGGTGCGACCCGGACTGGCTGCAACTGGCCGATCAAGATTCAGGGCTCGACTGGCGACACATCGCCTAGCCCACCTCACTCAAAGCGGAGCCCATCATGGAAAAACGTGAAGAACTCTACCGCGGCAAAGCCAAGTCGGTATACAAGACCGACGACGCCAACCGCCTGATCCTGCTGTTTCGCAACGACACTTCGGCGTTCGACGGCAAGCGCATCGAACAACTGGATCGCAAGGGCATGGTGAACAACAAGTTCAACGCCTTCATCATGCAGAAACTCGAAGCGGCCGGCATTCCGACCCAATTCGATAAACTGCTGAGCGACAACGAGTGCCTGGTCAAGAAGCTGGACATGATCCCGGTCGAATGCGTCGTGCGTAACTACGCCGCCGGCAGCCTGGTCAAGCGCCTGGGCGTGGAGGAGGGCCTCAAGCTCAACCCTTACACGTTCGAGCTGTTCCTGAAGGACGACGCCAAGGGCGACCCGTTCATCAACGAATCCCACGTCGTGGCGTTCGGCTGGGGCACCGCCGAGCAACTGGCGCGCATGAAGGAACTGTCCCTCAAGGTCAACGACGTGCTGAGCAAGCTGTTCGACGACGCCGGCCTCTTGCTGGTCGACTTCAAGCTTGAATTCGGCGTGTTCCACGACGGCTCCATCGTCCTGGGCGACGAATTCAGCCCGGACGGCTGCCGCCTGTGGGACAAGGACACCAAGAAGAAGATGGACAAGGACCGCTTCCGCCAAGGCCTCGGTGATGTGATCGAAGCCTACGAAGAAGTCGCCAAGCGCCTCGGCGTACCGCTGTAATCGACGCAAGCATCTGATAGCACGGAAAAAAATCGCTTCGGCGCTTTGCTTTCCAGAGACAGGCTGTTATGATGCGCGCCGTTGGAGAGATGCCAGAGTGGCCGAATGGGACGGATTCGAAATCCGTTGTACCTTCACCGGTACCTAGGGTTCGAATCCCTATCTCTCCGCCATTATTGAAT
>Ga0067045_1002455_pt1 | contig 202685 bp, 172 predicted proteins | sample TerdegcTABiofilm_FD_59184 | JGI IMG/M metagenome (GOLD analysis project Ga0067045, IMG submission 59184) | Combined Assembly of (Gp0054472, Gp0054536) Wastewater bioreactor microbial communities from Singapore -Terephthalate degrading...
TTCAAGTTGGCCTGGATGGCGCTGAGCCTACGCTCCATCGCCTGGAACTGCTGCATCTCGGCCGGGGTTATCATCCCGCGTGAGCGAGCCTGGTTGAAGAGCTGGACGACTTCGCTGTGGGCCTTCGTATTGGCCATGCGGCACTGGTAAATCTGCTGGGCTTGCTGTGCTGTTTGAGCCAGAGCAGTAGCGGCCAGCAGAAGCACCGCGATTCCGATAATGACTGCGATTCGTTTCGACATCTTGTGCACCTCCTATTTTTTAATGGTAAATCTTAAAACCTGGTGAGTCTGAGAATATTATGTACAGGAAGCCGTTCGTTTTTTTATCTTAACAGATGGAGAGCTTAAGTCAACGAAATATCGAGGGTGAGATATAGGGGAGACAAGTTAAATGATTACAATCAGATAATAAAAAGCCCTGAATCATAAAATTCAGGGCTTGAACAGGGCCCCGCCCTCCGGCGATTAATGGGCATTATATCCAGAATACTACTTTTTCCTGGATTTTGATCTTGTAACGGCGGCTGCGGGTTTTGTAGCCTTTGGCTTAACCGCTTTCTTCAAGTTCTTTTTACTACCCGTCGCAAGCTTTGACTTTTTATTTTTTTTAAGGGAGGCTTCGGTCTTTGCGGATGCCTTCTTTTTTTCCGGCTTCTGCTTTGCACCTGCCGCCTTCGGGGTTCTGGATTTCGGGGCGGAAGGCTTCGACGCGGCTATTTCCGGTTCTTTAGTAGTTTTTTTCTTTTCCTCTTTTCTGCCTCCCCCGAGCAGGTCCTCTAGTCTGCCGAGGGCCTTCTCGAGATTCTCCGGCTTTGAGCCTCCGGCCTGAGCCATATCGGGACGGCCGCCTCCGCTGCCTCCAACTATGGGGGCTATCTCCTTCACGATGTTCCCAGCGTTGTATCGGTCCGTCAGGTCTTTCGTTACCATGCAAAGAAGCATGGCCTTTTCTCCGACCTTGCTTCCCAGGAGTATTATTCCCGATCTCATTTTATCTCTGAGCTTGTCTCCGAAGTCTCGCAGGGCCTTCACATCCGAGACTTCAACTGCCGATGCCAGATATTGGACCCCGTCCACGGATTTTATCTTCTTGATGATATCTCCGGATTCTCTTGCGGCGAGCTTTCCCTTAAGCGTCTCGATCTCCCTTTCGAGATCCCGCTGGTGTTTCATCATTTTATCGATGCGCTCTGCCACATCGGACGTTCCCACCCTGAGGAGATTAGCCACGCTGCGAAGTTCATGGTCGAACTTTTTGATGTACTTAACAGCCTCGCGACCAGTGACCGCCTCGATCCTTCGCACGCCGGCCGCAACGGCGGATTCGGAGATTATCTTAAGGAGGCCTATGTTTCCAGTCTTCGTGACGTGGGTCCCGCCGCAGAGTTCGGCGCTTACATCGCCCATCCGGACAAGGCGGACCTTGTCGGCGTATTTTTCATCGAACACAGCCTGAGCTCCCGTCTTGAAGGCTTCCTCTTTGGCGAGGATGCTCGTCTTTACGGGGACATTGCTCTGGATGTACTCATTGACCAGCATCTCGATGCGGTCAAGTTCCGCTTCTTCTATACGGGAGAAATGTGTGAAGTCGAAGCGGAGCCGTTCCGGCGTGACCAGCGAACCGGCCTGCTTTACGTGATCGCCCAGAACGGCGCGCAGCGCCGCGTTCAGGAGGTGCGTGCCCGAGTGGTTGGCCTCTATGGCCCGGCGTATGTTCGACTCCACCTTGAGACGTACCGTGTCGTTGCGGCGGATACGGCCTTTTTTTAGCTTGCCTATGTGGGTGATGAGGTTTTCATCCGGGCGCTGGGTATCCCATACTTCGAAGAGGAAACCATCTCCCTCTATAATGCCGGTGTCTCCCACCTGGCCACCGGTCTCTCCGTAAAAGGGGGTCTGGTCGGTGAAGATCTCGGCATTGTCTCCCTCTTTTATTTCCTCAACTTCCTCGTCTTTCCTCAGGATGGCCGTGACGAAGGATGTCGCCTCCGTTACTTCCTCGTATCCCACCATCTCGGAGCGAATGCCTTTGAGTGCTAGTTTCTTGTACGTGTCGGCGACCGCCTGCTCGCCGCTTCCCTTCCAGGATTCGCGGGCCCTTTCGCGCTGCTCCTCCATGAGTTTCTCGAAGCCTTCCATGTCGAGGGTCAGCCCGTCCTTGCGGACGATGTCGGCCGTCAGATCGACCGGGAATCCGAAAGTGTCGTAAAGTTTGAAAACGACTCTTCCGGGAATGACGGTCCTGCCGGAATTCTTGAGATCTTCCACTTCGTCGGTCAGGATGCGAAGGCCCGTATCAAGTGTTTCCAGGAAGCGCTGTTCCTCATTGAAAATCACCTTCTGGATGAATGGCTGCTTTCCGACGATGTCCGGATAGGCGTCCTTCATTACGTCAACAACGGCCTGTACGACTTCATGGAGGAAAGGCTTGTCGAAGCCGAGAAGTTTTCCGTGGCGGGCGGCGCGGCGCAGGATCCGCCTCAGAACGTAACCCCTTCCTTCATTGCTCGGCAGGACGCCATCCCCGATCAGAAATGTTACCGCTCTGCTGTGATCGGCTATGACCCGCATTGAAATGTCATCGCCCTCGTTCGATCCATATCGCTTTCCGCTCAGCTTTTCCGTGAAAAGGATGATGGGGAAAAGGAGGTCGCATTCGTAGTTGCTCTTGACTCCCTGCATGACGGCGGCGAGACGCTCGAGACCCATGCCTGTGTCGATGTTCGGTTTCGGCAAGGGGGTTAGGTTTCCGTCTTTGTCGCGGTCGAACTGGGTGAAAACGTGGTTCCATAGCTCGAGGTGTCGGTCGCAGGAACATTCCACGCTGCATTCGGGACGACCGCATCCGACATCAGGACCCTGATCGAAGAGAATTTCGGAACAGGGACCGCAGGGGCCGGTCTCACCCATCATCCAGAAGTTGCTGTCCATCCCCATCCTGACGATCCGCTCGGCCGGTACGCCCATCACTTTGTTCCAGATCTCGAAGGCCTCATCATCGTCCTTGTAAATCGTAATCCACATTTTCTCTTTGGGCAGGCCCATGTTCACCGTCAGGAACTCCCAGCCCCAGGCGATGGATTCCTTCTTGAAATAGTCACCAAAGGAAAAATTGCCCAGCATTTCGAAGAAAGTGTGGTGACGTGCTGTGTATCCGACGTTCTCGAGGTCGTTGTGCTTTCCGCCGGCACGGACGCATTTCTGGGAACTTGCCGCCCTGGTGTAACCGCGATCCTCCAGTCCGAGGAAAAGATCCTTGAACTGAACCATGCCCGAATTGGTGAACAGGAGCGTGGGGTCATCCTTTGGGATGAGCCCGGAGCTCTCAATGATGGCGTGGCCCCGATCTTCGAAAAACTTCAAAAATGCTTTCCGGATTTCACTCCCTTTCATCAAACGAACCCTCCTCTATTCTCAAAAAATCATAAATTAGACCTGGCGAAAAGCCTTTTGCGAGAAGACTCCGCCCCAGCTTTTGTTTCTCCCTGCGGTCCAGGTCGCGAGGCGCCCTGTTTTTCAGTTTCTTCCGGACCACGGCCCCGAGGACCTCCTCTTCGGGACAGTCTTTTCTGACCCCGGCGATCGCCTCCTCGATTAGTTCGCGGGCGATTCCTTTTTCTATAAGACCGGCCCTGATCCGGCGGTCGCCGTAATGCCGGTTTGCGGCCAGGTGATGAGCCCAGTCCCTCGCGAAGGCTGCATCATCCAGATATCGGAGCTTCTTTAGGCCGGCTACGACCCTGCGGACGACCTGCCTGTCATATCCCCCCTCAAGTAGCTTCCTTTGAATTTCATGGACGCTCCGACCCCGGAGAGAAAGCAACCGGAGGGCTTTCTGCCGGGCCTTTTCAAAGACGGGGTCATCTTCCATGCGGTCAATCCGCCTCTTTCGTGCCCTTCGGTCCCAGCTTCTCGCGGATTTCGGCCTCCAGCCGGGCAGCGAGTTCGGGATGTTCCCGGAGATGGGATTTAGTATTTTCCCTTCCCTGGCCGAGCCTCTCGCCTTTGTATGAGTACCAGGCGCCGCTCTTTTCTATGACGCCCTGTTCCGCACCGAGATCCAGAATGTCTCCCTCTCTGGAAATCCCCTCGCCGAATATGATGTCGAACTCTGCCTCGCGGAAGGGCGGAGCCAGCTTGTTCTTCACTACCTTTACGCGGGTTCGGTTCCCGATGATATTCTCTCCCTGCTTGATTGTCGTTATCTTTCGGATGTCCAGACGGATAGAGGAGTAGAACTTGAGTGCGTTCCCGCCGGTGGTTGTTTCCGGATTTCCCATGAACATGCCGATCTTCATCCGGAGCTGATTTATGAAAATAACGGTCGTCTTAGACTTGCTGATGCTCGCCGTCAGTTTGCGCAGGGCCTGCGACATGAGCCTGGCCTGAAGTCCCATCTGGGCGTCGCCCATGTCTCCTTCGAGCTCCGATCTCGGTACCAGAGCGGCCACGGAATCCACGACGAGGACATCGAGGGCTCCGCTCCGCACCAGAGTCTCGGCTATTTCCAGGGCCTGTTCGCCACTGTCCGGCTGGGAAATAAGAAGATCGTCCGTATTGACGCCTATCTTTCTCGCGTAAGAGACATCCAGTGCATGCTCCGCGTCGATGAAAGCAGCAAGGCCGTTCCTTTTCTGGGCTTCAGCCACTATGTGGAGCGCCAGCGTAGTCTTGCCGCCCGATTCTGGGCCGAAGATCTCAACGACTCTTCCGCGGGGGACGCCCCCGACTCCCAGGGCCGTGTCGAGACTGAGAGAGCCCGTTGGAATGGCGGGGATGTCGGAGATGGCCTCGCTCCCCCCGAGTCTCATGATGGAGCCCTTGCCGAACTGTCTCTCTATCTGAGAAATGGCCAGTTCAACCGCCTTCTTCCTGTCATCTGCTGCCATGAAATCCTCCCTGATTAATATTATAAAAATACGAAATTCTCGCCTGTCGCTGTTTTAACGTCCCGGAAACGGGAAAAACTCAAGCGACTTATACACTGCGCCGCCCGGCTTGAGGTCGCTCTTGAAAAGCGTCAGACCTGATGCCGTGAAACTTTCCGTATCTCGAATGTCTGCGACGCCTTTCAGTGCCCTTTCCAGTTCATCGATCTTTTCCGGCTCGCGGAATCTGCCCAAAGTGAGATGCGGCCTGAAGGGCCTGCTTTCTCTCCTGAAACCCACCGTCTCGAGGTCCCTTTCTATCTTTCGCTGCAGGTCCATGAGCGCGTCCGTATCACCTTCCACGCCGATCCACAGGACACGGGGTCTGCGGATTCCCGGAAAGACACCCGGCGTTCCCATTCCAAGAGAGAAAGGCGAGGTAAGCGCCGCGGCCCTGCTTATCACGCCGGAGGCTGTTCTTATCTCGCTTCCCGAGAGATTTCCGAAGAACTTGAGAGTGAGATGAATTCCCTCGGGTCTTACCCACCTTACGCCCCTGCAGAGAGGCCTGAGATAGTCCTGAATCTTTCCGATTTCCTTTCGCAGGCTTTCAGGGAGATCGATGGCTAGGAAGGTCCGCACCACGGCATCATCAGCCATGAGACATTTCCTCAACCAGGTGTCTCCTGAGTATCTCGAGGGCCCACTGTGCCGATATTTCCTTGATCCGCCTCCGTTCCCACCGGAAGTAAAAATGGCGGCAGACCGATTTCTTTCCGTCCGAGAGGGCGATATAAACTGTTCCCACCGGTTTGCTCTCTGTTCCTCCCGTAGGGCCTGCGATGCCGGTTACGGCTATGCCGATGTCGGTACCGGAGAGTTTTCTCACTCCCTCCGCCATTAGAAGTGCCGTTTCTTCGCTCACGGCCCCGAAGGTTTCGATGGTTTCCGCCGGGACTCCTAGCAGCTGCACCTTGCTTTCATTGCTGTATGTTATAACGCCACGCTCAAGGTAGAGGGAACTTCCCGGGATGTTCGTTAGCCGGTCGGTTATCAGGCCGCCAGTGCAGGATTCCGCCACGGCCAGAGTCTTCTTCTGCTCTGTGAGCAGGGAGGCGACCTTTCCGTCGAGGGTTTCATCATCGTAACCGAAAATGTACTTGCGGAGCGCCCCGGTCACGCGACTCTCAGCCTCAGCCAGATTTTTCCGGACATTCTCCACCAGGGGACCCCTTGATGTCAATACGATATGATTCTCAGGAAACCGTGGATAAAAACCGATGCTGATACCGGGTATCTCGAGCTTCAGTTCCGTAATGGTTTGATCCGCTTTCGCCTCGGACAGGCCGAAGAGTTTAATGGTGCGGCTAAGGACGAATTCTCTTGCGTCCGGCTCAAGTTCTCGCAGCAGTGGAATGACTCCCTCGGGAAACATCCTCTTCACCTCCGAGGGGACACCGGGAATGACGGCGATCAGTTTCCCTTCTCTCTTCAGGGCGAATCCCCAGGCGGTTCCCGTGGGATTGTAAATGGGACGGGCACCGGAAGGGAACATGGCCTGTTTGGCGTTGTTCGGGGTCCACTCTATCCTGTATTTTTCAAATCGCGCTTTTATTTCCTGCAGGATTTTTTCATCCGTGTAAAGATCGAGTCCGTATGCCTTCGCGATGGCTGAAGTGGTAATGTCGTCCGTCGTAGGGCCCAGCCCCCCGGTAACGATGACCGCGTCGGAGAGGGTCAGTATGTAATTCAACCCTTTATTTATCGCGTCGTCATCGTCGCCGACGGCCATGGTCAGGACTACCTGCCATCCAAGAGTATTCACAGATGCGGCGATGAAGGCAGAGTTTGCATCCTGGATCCTGCCGGTTGTCAGTTCATTGCCTATGGTCAAAATGCCTATTTTCATTTGCGATTTAACCCAAAATGCGAACCATCACGAATCTTTTTATATTCCGAAAAACCGGGTGAGAAGCAGCAGGGAAACATTCGCGTAAATCCCTGCTGCGATATCATCCGTAACCACGCCGTAGCCGCCCGGAAGCATTTTCTGACAGTAACCCGCGGGGAAAGGCTTCAGGACATCGAAGAGCCTGAAGAGAATGAACCCGCAGAGTATGTGCCCGGCCGTCGGCGGGATCAGAAACATTGCGAACTGGAAGCCGGCGATCTCGTCAATCACGATCTGCGGGGCGTCTTTCTTCCGGAACAGGATTTCCGCCTCTCCAGAGACGTGAATCGCCAGAAAGGAGAAAGCCACGATGGATAAAAGGCAAAGAGGCCAGGGAAGACGTGAAAAAACGAGATAGACAGGTATCCCGACGACCGTCCCTGCCGTACCGGGGGCAAGGGGAACAAAGCCACTGCCCAGGCCGGTCGCGGCGGCTTTGATGAACTTTTCCGACAGAAAACACCTCGCCTGAATTTTGAAGGATTTAAATACCTTCTTTTACAGAGAGTGTCAATTGATTTTGATGGATTTTCGCGTCTGCCGGCCGGGCGGGAGGGCTGAAAAATCACCTTGACAATAGAACGAACGTTCTATTATGATCTCTTTCATGAAAGAGAGAAGAAACCTTGAGACCGTCGAGAGACGGATTTCAGAATTTTTTCTGCATAACCGCAGGATGCCGACCTATTCGGAGGCGGCGGATATTCTGGGGGTTCGTTCCAAAAGCGTCGTTCATTTCTGGATGAAAAAGCTTGTGGCGAAGGGTGTCCTGGAAAGGGACCCGAAGGGCTTTCTGAAACCTCTCCGCCGCTCTTTCTCACTCCCCCTTGTGGGCGAGATACGGGCCGGGTTTCCGTCGCCGGCGGAGGAAGAACTCCGGGATATTATTTCCCTGGACGAGTATCTTGTCACCCGGCCGGAGTCGTCTTTCATTCTCAGGGTGAGCGGGGATTCCATGATCGGGGAGGGGATAAAGCCGGGCGACCTCGTCATTGTCGAGAAGGGAAGAGAGCCGAAGAACGGCGACGTCATCCTTGCCGAGGTGGACGGGGAATGGACGATGAAGTACTTCACGAAGCGGGGCGGCAGGATCGTCCTTGAGTCCGCCAACGAAAAATATCCCCCCATCCGGCCGAAAGAAGAACTGAGGCTGGGAGGAATCATCACCGCCGTCATCCGAAAATACCAACGCTGAGAATCCCATGGGCGCGACTGTATTCGGTATTCATTCCTGGCCCCGGGCGATACTCCATGTGGACGGAGATGCTTTCTTCACCACCTGCGAGGAGGCCATCCACCCCGAGCTGAGAGGTAAGCCCATTATCACCGGGGGAGAAAGGGGGATCGTCGCCTGCGCGAGCTATGCGGCCAAACGCCTCGGGATCAAACGGGGCGTTCCCCTTCACGAGGCCAGAGCGCTATGTGCCGAACTAATCGTTCTTCCCTCCGATTATGAGACCTACAGCCTATTCTCCCGGCGGATGTTCAACGTGATCCGGAGGTTTACCCCCCAGGTGGAGGAGTATTCCATAGATGAGGCATTCGCCGATTTGACGGGGATGCGCAGGGCACACCACTCGTCCTATGAGACCATGGCTCTGAAAATCAAGGAGGAGATCGGCAGGGATCTGGGCATCAGCGTTACTGTGGGGCTGAGCGTCACCAAGGTCCTTGCGAAGATCGCCTCCAAACACCGGAAGCCCGACGGCTTTACCGTGATTTCGGGCAAGAGGATTTCGGATTATATCCGGGACCTTCCCGTAGAGACGGTGTGGGGGATCGGTCCAGCCACGGCGCAGTATCTCGCCAAGATGGGAATCCACACGGCCCTGGAGTTCGCAAGGCTTCCGGAGAGCACTGTTTTCAGGAGCTTCACCAAGCCGGGAAGGGGGATATGGCGGGAACTCAGGGGGGAATCCGTCTATTCCGTCTCCCCGGAGGAGAAGAGCGTCTATGCCTCCATCAGCAAGACCAAGACCTTCGCACCTCCCACGAACGATCCGGACTATCTCTTCGCCCAGCTCCTGAGAAACGTTGAATCGGCCTGCCTGAAGGCGAGGCGCTATGCGCTTGCCCCGCGAAAGATAGCTCTCTTTCTGAAAAAAAACGATTTCAGCTTCCGGGGTGAGGAGGCGAAACTTGTTCGCCCCTCGGCCCATCCCCTGGAGATATCCGGTCTCCTCAGGGAAATCTTCGATCATATCTTTGACGGTAAGGAAATGTACCGGGCCACAGGGACGGTTCTTCTGGACCTGGTGCAGGACCGGAACGTCCAGTACTCTCTTTTTGAAAGTCCGATGCGGGCCGAGAAGATCCGCCGTCTTTATCGGGCGGCGGACATCCTGGGCGGGAGGTTCGGGAAACACACTCTCCACCTTGGCGGCTCGCACCTAATCGAAGTTCTGGGAAAGGGGAAAAGGGGCGAACCTACGGTGAGAGACCAGACCCGCTTTCCGGGAGAGAGGGGGCGCAGGCACCTCGGGTTGCCGATTCTCCACGTGAAGGTCTGACAGGCTGTTGAATGGAGGCGCGTAACGCAGTGGGTGGCGGCTTTTTTATTGACGGCTGTCCGCGGAAGCGGTTTAATGATTTGAAAACGCGTTTTCTTTGACGAAACACTTTACTGATTTCCACTGATTATGCGAGGGGAATAATCCTGAGGCTTGAGTCGTGACTGAACATGAAAGAGAAAAGTACTGGAGCCGGTACGCCGATCATTACGACGAGTACGCCGATTACGTCGTGGGGAGAAGGCTCCGACAGGCTCTCATCGAGAAACTGAGGAGCGAGAAGGATCTGGGGGATTTGATCGAATGCGGATGCGGCACTGGTTTTTTCACCCGGGCGATCGCGCGAAACGCATCCGACGTGCTGGCCACCGACCTTTCCGAAGAGATGCTCGACCGCGCCAAGGTCAATCTGAAGAGATTTCACAACATCCGCTATAAACAGGTGGATTGCCAGAATATGCTCTTCGAGCCGGAGAGCTTTGATACAGTTCTTATGGCTAATGTCATTCACGCCATTCCCGATCCCCAGAAAGCGATTCAGGAAAGCTACAGAATTCTGAGGAATAAGGGCCGGCTGCTGATATTGACATACACGGACTTCGGGCTGGACTTTTTTGAAAAGTCGGTTCTGGCCATGAAATTTCTGGCCCGGTTCGGCATGCCTCCCCCGCATGGCCTTAAAAACTATGCCCCCGGCGAACTGAGGCGCTTTGTGCAGGCTGCAGGCTACCGGATCGAGGAGATGATCTTGATCGGCGACAAGCCGAAGGGACTCTATCTTAGAGGCAGGAAATAACCCCTTCTCATCACTGCCAGACACGGAGAACCGGAACTGTCTTTTGTTCCCTGATTTTCCCTCCGATCCTTTCCACGACTGCGATCTCGGCTGTCCAGATCGTGCCTGTTTTCAACTCTCCGAGCACAACCGCGGACTCGTCGGGATTCTCAGTCGTGCAATAGTAAGTAGTCATCCCGCCGGCCACCATTCCTCTCGCGCCCGTTGCACGGTTGCATATCCTTCCGTCCACAAGCTGTATCAGCCAGCCGGCTTCCGGTTCAGCAATTGCAGAACCTGGAGGAGGCAGGGGCTTTTCCAGAACGAGGCGGAAGCCCTGCTTTCCGTCGGCGGGATTAGCATCGCACACGACTGCCGCACCGAGTTCAAAACAGGGATCGTATATTTCGTTGCCCGTCATGCATCGCCAGGCGCCTTTGCGTGAAGCGGCAATCGAGTCCGTCCAGCAGTGGCCCGGACGTTCTTTCGCCGGTATTTCCGCAGGAGCGTAGCGGATGACTTCCGTTGGTGCAGGGGTCGGCCCAATCGCTATTGGAGGAGGACCGGCCGCGCAGCCGAAAAGAAAAATAAATATGAAAAAGGGAAGACCGGAAAAAACATTTATCCTGGTTTCTTTCATGAAAGTCTCCTTTCAAAATAATGCCCTGTCAAGCCGCGTGATGCCTTCCTCTCTCGCTGTCCGTATCGCCTCTTTGAATTCCTCCCGCGTGATTCTCCGGTTCAGCGGGGAGCCATGCGGAATGAGATCGCCGCAGGGGCGGTACTGATCCATGATGTTGACATATGTGTTCCGGGATATTTCACGGGCCAGAAAGCGCATGGCCTCTCGGGTTCCGGCCAGCCCGTCCGGCAGGACGAGATGCCTCACGAGGAGCCCCCTCAGGGCGATTCCGTCTTCGTCCATATCGAGGTCGCCCACCTGGCGGTGCATTTCCTTCAGGGCCGCCGTTACGACCTCCGGGTAATCGGATGCATAGGAATAGGTTTCCGCGACGGAGGAACTGGTGTACTTGAAATCGGGCATGTATATATCGAAAACGCCGTCTAGAAGACGAAGTGTCTCGACTGCGTCGTAACCACCCGTGTTGTAGACAAGAGGAACCGAAAGACCCGACTCTATGGCAAAGGGAAGGGACGCGAGTATCTGCGGGACGAAATGGGACGGGCTGACGAAATTGATATTGTGGCAGCCCCGGCGCTGGAGACTGACCATTATGCGACCGAGATCTTCAAAGGAAATCCGCGAGCCCTCGCCCAGCCTGCTGATGCTGTCATTTTGGCAGAAGATGCAGCCGAGGTTGCACCAAGTCATGAAGATGGTGCCGGACCCGTGACGGCCCACGAGGGGCATCTCCTCTCCGAAGTGCGGGCCGAAGGATGAGATTTCCGGCAGATCGCCGGAGCGGCAGAACCCCTTTTCCCCTTTGGTTCGGTCCACACCGCATCTTCTCGGGCAGACGTTGCATTTTTCAAGCAGGCGCCGCGCCCTCGAAATTAATCCGGGAAAGAGCCCTTTCTCGTAGGTCGCCAGATAAGCCGCCCTGAAGTCATCGTGTCTCATGGACGGCGATGATACTAAAAAACGGGCTGAAAACCAAGACCATCCTGTTTAGGATTCAGGCCGCTCAAATTCATGTGCGGCGGCATGACTCCGGCCTTATCAGCAGCACGGGGGCATGGGCATCGTGCAGAACTCGAAGAGCCACGCTTCCGAACATCAGCTTCTTCATTCCCGTATATCCGTGGGTGGCGATCACTATCAAATCCACCCCTTTTTCGGTTGCATACTCGACGATGACCTGGGATGCTCTTCCCTCCGTGACATCCGCCTTTGCGTCGATTCCCTCGGAGGCGAGCCTGGATTGAACCCCCCGGATATATTCCTGCGCCCGGTTGAATTCCATGCGTTTAAGCTCGAAGATGTCCATGTTCTCCGCAAGCCACGAAGGCGGGGGCTCCACCACGTTAAGGAGAATCAACTCTCCGGCGTATCCGCCTTTTGCCAGGTGAATGACAGAGGGAAGGGCGCTCTCGGCCAGTTCCGATCCGTCAAGAGGTACGAGAATTTTCGAAAACATCGCCAGCACCTCCTTTCCTGAGGATGAATGGTTTTATTTCCTTGCCCTCGTCCGGGTACGAGCGTCGTTTCGCTGTGTTTCTTGGGTCTCCTGAGGTTCTGCGCCCTCGGCCTTCCAAAGTCGGTAGAAGGCCTTAGTCTGTTCGTCGATAAAGAGCAGCCATGTGCTCGCCATTTCTCCCCATGCCTTCATCCACGCGTTGAGGGTGTCCTCGGTTTCCGCTCCCTTTTCTTTCTGCGGGGCATAGACGGGCAGCGCCTTATCAATGCCGGCGATCCAGGACTTTTGAAGATTAACCCAGTTTTCCTGCCAGGATTTCGAAAGCTCGAAAAAACCGTCAAAACCCTTGTCCGCAGACGGGAAACCCGGAAAAGGCTCCGCAAGGAGCTTTTTCCATTGATTGAGCATTTCTTCCGGATTGGCAAAAGGCGCCCACCATGACTTTTGCTCTCTGTTTGAAGCGGAATCCATGTAACGTCTCCTTTCTTCTCTAAGAATGATGTTTTTCAGGACCGTGGTCTCACCAGAAGAACGGGACAGGGGGACCCCTGTAGCACCTTTCCTGCTACGTTGCCGAGTGTGTAACCCGCCTGTCCTCCTTTCCCGATGGCGGCCAGAACGATCATGTCAATGTTTCTCGTCCGCGCTTCCCTGAGGATTTCCTCGTCCGGGAATCCCTTTCTCATCAGGGGTATTATCTCAGGCCGCCCGGTTCCCGAATATGCTTCGATGGTCTTTTTCAGGTTTTCGTCCGTGCTGACGATGCTCTCGTTCTCTATACGCTCCAGGACCCAGTCGGTCAGGCAGTAATCCGCGATGCATCGCCGCGCACTTTCATTGATTACATGAAGAAGGTAGATGCGCGCGTTCGATCTGCAGGCAAGCTTGACTGCCTCCCTCAGAGCCCCGTTAGAGAATTCGGAAAAGTCCGTGGGTACGAGAAGCCGTCTGAACGAAAACATTCCGGCAAAATCCTTTCTCACGCCCGCTGCGTTTTCAGACGGTTTATCAGCTCTTTCATGATCGCTTCCCTTTGTTTCAGGGCGCGCCGGAACTCCCGATCGTCGGTGTTGACAATCTCTCTCCGGAGATCGGGGTAGTACCGTTCGAGAATCTCCAGAAGGGCCTCATGTTCTTCGGTCGTCATTTCAAGGACAGACATGATTTTCCTCCTTTCTCAAACTTTGAGTTTCTCCTTAGTTTCCCCCAGCGGATAGACGGGAAAGATTTCGAAGTTCAGAACATCGATCCACGCCGCCCTGGCGGCGATCAGGCCCTTGGCGTCAGTTTCGACGACATAGATGGTCCGGCATCCCTGAAGGTCGTAGAACTCGAAAATGACCCTGACGTCCTCAGGCCACTCCCAGTTGGCCTTCCTCGTCCTGACCTCCTTTTCGTTTTTCGGTTCCCAGGTGCAGATCATCATGAAATACATACCGTCACCCCCTTTCAGGTTTAAAGTACGCTTTACCGGATTTTCCTCTTTGTCTCTCCGCTCTGACCTGTCCTCTCAGGAAAGCGGGTTTCCCCCGTTCAGCCGCTCATAGATCCTTACATACTGATCGATCATTCCGGGAAGGCTGTATCTGTCTCTTGTTTCCCTCATTATCCTCTTCATCTGCCTTTGCCTGAGCTCGGATGGTCTTCTGTGGAAATGAACGCTTTTCGTCAATCCGTACCAGAGCCCGCCCGAGTCGTAGTCTCTGAAGAGAAATCCGTTTCCTTCATCCCGCGGAGCGCCGTCCTCCTGAAGGACCAGTTCATGTATCTTGTCGTGGTATCCTCCCGTGTCGCGATTCGTGGCAGTGGCTCCGAAGAGATTACCGACCTGATCGATCTGACCGCAGGGTTCGTAGAGCGAGGCGCCGAAGACATCGCTGGCCGCGGCATATCCGAGCATGGAAAGACTTTCGTTGAAGCGCTGGTAAGTGATCTTCCCGCCCGACGCCCATGCTATCCTTCCGAGAATCTCCTCGTGGGTCTGGTCCCGCCCGACTCCGTCACCGACGACGGCGATCTGGACATCCCCGTTTTCAATGACGAACCGAAGGGCTATGTCCTCGAGTAGCTCCACGCCTTTCTGGGCCGGGTCGAGTCGCGACGGCCAGTAAAGAAGGATGGCGTCAGGATTCTCGATAAGACCTGTGCGCCTCTGGAAGGCGAGGAGATTTTCTTTTTTGGCTGCGAGCACATCATCATCGGGTCCGTAGTTCCGGACGAGGTGAGGGGATTTCTCCGGGTACATTCCGGGTGACGGTGCGTTGAGTATGGACAACGTTGAGCCGTGATAGAATTTCTCCTTCACCTCCCGTCGTATGCTCTCCGGGATAATCGGCCGGTCGAGAAAATAGTCATCCAGTATCTCCTGGAGAAACTTGTATCCGACAAAATTGATCAGCGTGGCGTTCTTGATGGCAGTGGCCTGGCAGTCTATGCACGGCCGACCGTGATCCATGGAAAAATAGAGATAGGGGGACAGCTTTTCTATATCCACGCCGAGATACATATCGACAGGCGTGTGTCCCGTGTGGACGTTGTGAACGGTATGAAGAACGGGACAGCCCCTCGACTTTGCGTAGGCGGTTATGGCTCCGCCGGCCATCCAATCGTGACTGTGCAGGATGATCCGTCCCCCGTGATGAGCGCGGACCGTTTTGATCACCGAGTTGACCATCTGCCGCTGGAACTCCACGGCGTTTAGGAGAGGATTGCCGGCGTACGCGCTGGGCAGCTCTGCGAAAATAGATGAACTGATGAGGTGGACCCGGGCCGGCGGTATTCTGTAGCGGATATCACGCCACTGCTCTTCATCCAGATCGCACTCTTTCTGGAAGCGCCGCTTCAGATTCAGGGTCGCGACATGGCACTCGATGCCCCGCTCGGTCAGCCCTTCGCAGAGGGCCGCCACGACCTCGCCGAGACCCCCGCTCTTTCCCGAGATGAATCTGGCGAGGGTTCCCATGTCCTCGGGCAGCCGTCCTGTTTCCGGGGCGATGAGGAGAACGGCGGTTCTGGGCGGACTTTCCATGATCTCGAAGGCCATAGATACGTCATCTTTTCAGGCTGGTTAAATTGAGAAATCACTTTTTTTTATCAAGACAGTCCGGTTTCCACAGGCAATCGTGGTTGCACTCATCCTTCGTCCTGAAACAGGGAGAGTAGCCTTCCTTTATCTGAATGTCCCGGATGACGTCCTGTTTGGAACGGCCGATCCTCGCGTCCACACCCCACTTCATTGCTATTGTGCGTATTTCCTGCATTTTCATGGATGGGAAGTCCTTTCAGTCTGTTTCGTCGGCAAGATTGTGAATTTTAAAGGGACTACATGTTTTTTTTAAAATAAAACATGAAAAAAAATGTCGTTCAATCCCAATTGAATACAAGTATAATATCAGTATATTGCTGATATATTAAGAGTGGGCGATGAGATGTGATCTTAGATTGGATTTCTTGTTATTAAGGCCGAGTTTGACTCTAATATTATTCCTGTGAAACTCCACGGCGCGGGTTGATAGGTTAAGGATCTCAGCGATTTCCTTTGTCGTTCGTCCGTCTTTGATGAGACCGGCTACCTGGATTTCCCGCGGGGTGAGGTCGGTGTGTTTCAAAGTGATATTACGCAGAAAAGGCGAAATGATGTTGCTTAGGTTGGTCTCCAGGATGCCAAGCAGCATGCTCAGGTCGGGACTCCGGGCTGCCGTTTTGAGTTTTTCAATATAGGGCATCACCATCTCCCTGACGTTGGTCAGGATTTTTTCCTCGAGTTCCTTTTTGTCTTCGTCCCTCTGTTTCAGAAGGACCTTTAGAGCCGTGTTGACTTCTTCCAACATGCGGGATTTGGCCAGCAATTCTTCCTCTCGTTCCTTCAAGGCTCTTTCCGCCTTTTTTCGTTCCGTGATATCGAGAAGGGAGGCGACGCTTTTTTTCGTTCCCGGAATCATGGCCGCGGTGACAAGTACATCGCGGACGTTCCCGTTGCTGTCGAGAAAGCGGGCCTCGTAAGTTTCGGGCGCCGAGTCCGGATCTTTTCGCCGCGCTTCGTGATAGGTCCTGATGCGCTCTATATCTTCGGCAGGGATGAATTCCGTCCAGCTTTTCTTTCCTTCCACGTCCTCCCTCGAATATCCGATTCGGTCCTCGAAGGCCTTGTTGACAAGTGATACTATTGTATCTTCTTCGATGATCATCGTTCCGGACGCCGTGGTCTCGAAGATGGTCCGGTATCTTTTTTCGGATTCCCTGATCTCTTCCTGCAACCGGTACCTTTCGGTCATGTCCTCGACCATCTCGATGGCCGCCTCGATCCGGCCGCGTTCGTCCCGGATGGGTGTCGAGATAATCCTGAAGTTCCGGATTGTGTCGCCTGCCGGGGTTTCAGTGATCGCCTCGTGGGTCTTTCCGTCCCTTAGCGTCTGAGCGGTCGGACAGTATGGGCAGATTTTCTTTCGCGGCGGATTGTTGAAGGTTTTATAGCAGAGTGGCTTCTTCGAAGGATCGATGTGGGGAAACCATTTTTTCATCTGTCTGTTCAGGGTCAGGATTTCCATGCGCGGGCTGATAAGCGCTATACCGATCCCTATGTTGTCTATGACGCATTTGTACCGTGACTCGGACGCTCTGAGCGCTGCCTCCGTTTTCTTGCGCTTTGCGATTTCACGTTTCAGAAGACCGGAATCTATTTTCCTTGTTTTGCGTTCGTCTTTCATTGCGCTGCCTCGTAAGGCATGACCCTGTTCAACCTTTGCGTAACTGCCTCGGCGATGATTTCATGTCCTCTTTCGTTCGGGTAGCGTTCGTCCCTCTGAACGAAGTCACTGTGGCGCAGCCTGTTCCCCAGAAGGTAACCGGCCCAGTAAACGTGGACGAAAATCATTTCGCAGTAGAGATCTCCGGCCACTTCCCTCAGGGTCCTGTAGTATATGTTTACTGCGGCCATGTCGGCCTCGCGTTCGAAGGGGTGAGAGGATGCAAGGAAGATTACGGGGTAAAACCTCTCCATGGCAAGGCGGATCATGCGCACGAGATTTTCCTTAAACTCGGACCGGTAGACGCCGGAGAAGGCATCATCGATGCCGAAATGAAGTATGAGGAGATCCGGAGAAAAAGGTTCGATATCCTCATGAAAGGACGAAACGCCTTCGAAGGATGTATCCCCCGCTCTGGAGCGGTTGACAATCTCGAGACCGACGGGGGCGAAGCGCTCCCTGAGAATGTCCACGTAGCTTCTGGAAACACCGTGACCGGCGGATATGCTTCCGCCTCGGATGAGAAGTTTCATGTCTTTTCAAACCCGATGTTCGGGTAATGCCGCCCGTTCAGATATATGGAAAGATGTGCTTGATTACCATTTCAAAATTTTTCCTGACCTTCGCGCTTCCGTCCACCACGCCCATGTGGCCGGGGAGGAGCGAATCGACATCCAGCTTTGAGAGATTCAGGATGCTTTTTTTCAGCAACTCGCCGTTTCCTCCCGGGAAGTCCGAGCGACCGACATTCTGATCGAAAATGACGTCTCCCGAAAAAAGGGCCTTGCGTCGCGGCCAGTACAGACCGAGTGATCCCGGGGAGTGACCCGGAAGGAGAAGGACCTGGAATATCTCGTCTCCCAGAGTGATTTCTCCGTCCCGGATGATGAGATTGATTTTTACATCGGGAAATCGCAATCCGAAAAGGTCGTAGAGCATTTTTCCGCCGCCCTCGAGAAACTGAATCTCCTTTTCGTGAAGGCCGATCTTCACGCCGGAATCGTTGAAGATGACCGATCCCTCGTAATGGTCGGGATGGGAGTGGGTGTTGATTACGTAGCGGATATCCTCCCGCGGGATTCCGTCTTCTTCCATGCTCCTGAGCAGATCGGGAAGGTATTTTTTCAGCCCCGGATCGATGAGGGTCTGAACACTGCCTCCTATGTAATAGCTGTTGCAGTTATTGTCGAAGTAGTTCGTCCATTCATAAACATAGATGTCCTCGCTGAATATCATCGTAGCTCCTTTTCCGGTCAGCGGGAACCTTCTCCAATCTCGGGCAGAAGGAAGAGAGGGTTCCTCGGTTTATTGTTCTGACGTATCTCGAAATTGAGGTACGGTTTACCGTTGCCGTTTTCGGGACGGCTGAGAAGGGCAATTCGCTCGCCCTTCCGGACGCGGTCTCCGACCTTTACTTTCTTGCTTTTAAGGAATGTGTACACTGTGGAATAGTGTCCGTCGTGCTTTATGATGATTGTCTCGCCGTAGTACTTTATGGGTGAAGCGTGGATGACCTCCCCCGCAGCCGAGGCGACGACGGGCGTTCCCTCGCGGGCGGAGATCCGGATTCCGTTGTACTTAAGACCGTTCGGCTGGATTCCGAACTTTGCCGCCAGGGTTCCCTTCATGGGCCATATGAAGCGGCTCCGGTCTATGATTATTTTGTCTTGTTCATGCCTCGCAGGAGATGCTTCCGGCTGAACATTCACGACCGGTTCTTTAACAGCAGGCTCGGCCGTTTTCTCCGGAGGTTTTTTCTCGGCCTCCGCCGCCGGGTATTTTTCGTTTTCTTTTTTGACCGGTTTGACCGGGGCGGTCTTTACCTTTTCGCGTGGTGGTTTCTTTTCCCGGTGAACGGGAACATCCACGACGAGATCCGCGCCCGGTATGAAGACCACGCTGTCTTCAGTTATTGAGGACGGATTGGTTATGTTGTTCAACTCGGCGATCTCCTGGAGGTCGATTCTGTAAGCCCTGGAAATGGCCCAGAGCGTCTCGCCCTTCTTAACCCGATGGTATACGCCGCGCGGCTGTTCGGCCTTCTTTATGACAGGGCCGGAGCACGAAAGGGACACGAGGATAGCGAGCACAAGAACAATGAGTCTTGTCGCATTTCCGGTCTTAATCTGCCGACCTGAATTTCCGCGGATCAGTCTTTTATTCCTTCCAGCCATGTTCTCCGATCAGGCTGACGAAACGACACCCGCCGAGGTCCTCTGTTTCCGTATCGCCCGGCTTTTCCGAAAGCCTGGTGATCTTAAGAAGCTCCTGCGCGTAGCGGTTTCCGACGGGCAGAACGAGTTTACCGCCCACGGTGAGCTGTTCCACGAGGATCGCAGGGACCTTCGGGGCTCCCGCCGTTACTATGATGCCGTCAAAGGGAGATTCTTCACGCCATCCGTATGTTCCATCGCCGACCCTCAGCGCAACGTTGAAATAAGAGAGAGAGTCCAGAATTTTTCTCGCCTTTGCGGCCAGAAAGGCGATGCGTTCGATGGAGAGAACCCGGCCTGCCAGTTCCGCGAGGATGGCCGTCTGATAACCGGAGCCTGTACCCAGCTCAAGAATCTTTTCATGGCCCTTCAGTTCGAGTGCCTCCGTCATCAGGGCGACTATGTAAGGTTGGGAGATGGTCTGGTTCTCGCCGATCGGGAGGGGGCCGTCGCTGTATGCCTGGTCCCGGAGGGCTTCTTCGACGAAAAGATGTCTCGGTATTTTCTCCATGGCCTTCAGGACTCTCTCGTCCCGGATCCCTCTCGCTCGGAGCTGGGTCTCCACCATTTTCATTCTCTGCTTCTGATATCTGTCCATGAAACCTTTCGAAGAAGTTTTTTCTTGGGTGGAATGGGGTACTGCTCCTCGACGGCCTTGTTCCTCCTGAATCCCATGGCCTCCCGGGTCACGATGAGATAGTAGAGGCGTAGCTTGGCGTATTCTCGGGCTTCGTTGTAGCGCCGGATCTCGACGTTGATCTCTCTGAGGGAGCCTTTCGGCGGGTGATCGCCCCTCTGCCTGCATTCGAGATATGACCTCAGACGGTCGTCGATTCCTTCTTCAATCCGTCTCAGACTCTGGAGTGCGAGAGAGAGCTTCTCTCCCGCGCGGCCCAGGACCTCCGCTCTTTCCTGGAGTATTTCCAGATCGGTCTTTTCAGCGCCGTCTTTGAATATCATAAATACCAGCTGGTCTTGTTCTTATTATCCTGTACCATTTAAGCATTCCTTTTTCAACCGTAAAGGGGACAAAGGCGTTGCAATTGAGCGTCCTTTCGTTTACAAAATAAAGATGCATAAGAATCGGCAATAAATAGATACAGGAGAAAAGTGTCCTTGAATCATTCATCGGTAATGTCGCAAGCCGTCCGGGAGGCTTACCGGAAGGGCGAGGAAGATGAAACACTGGAGCCCCGTGTCCTTTTCAGCGAAGGGCGTCCCGTCGGCAGGATCGGGAAAGGAGATTCAGTCATTTTCTACAATATAAGGGGGGAGCGAGAGATTGAGCTGACGAGGAGCCTTGTCGAGAAAGATTTTTCCGAGTTCCCGGTTGAAACCGGACTTGACCTGCATTTTACGACCATGATCGAATATAGCAAGGGACTGCCCGTTGAGGCGGCCTTTCCGTCGGAGATGTCTATCGGGGAAACTCTGGGCGAGGTTCTCTCCCGGCACGGGCTGAGACAGGCGAAGATCACCGAGGCCGAAAAGGCCGTCCACGTCCTCTATTTCCTGAACGGGAAAAATGAGGAGCCTCTGTCCGGCGAGGAGAGAATCATAGTTCCCACGAGAAAAGACGTAACCCTCTTCGATGAGGCTCCTGAAATGTCCATCGGGGCGATAACCGAAGCCGCCGTTGACAAAATCAGGGACCCGAACTGTGATGTCGTATTCGTTAATTTTCCTAATGTGGATGTGGTCGGCCATATAGAAAACGAAGAGGCGGTGATAGCCGCTGTGGAATCAGTGGACACCCATGCAGGACTTGTCATTGAAGAGGCGCGGATCGCCGGTCTCGACGTCATTGTAACGGCTGATCACGGTACCGTGGAAAAATGGCTTTATCCGGACGGGGCCGTTGACACCGGTCACACGGACAGCCCCGTCCCGTTCATTCTTATAAGCGGCAACGGAGAGATATCCCTCCGGGAAGAAGGCGAACTCGCAGATGCAGCGCCGACCGTTCTCGATTTGCTCGGCATCCCCCGGCCGGCGGTCATGACCGGGCGGTCTCTGATCGAAAAGAGATACGATAGAAATCCTTCCCGGCGCAGACTTCTTTTCATCATCCTGGACGGCTGGGGTCTAAACGTTCGATCCGAAGGAAATCTGATCGCGAAGGCGAGGACCCCTGTTATGGACCGTTTGTTGAGTGGTCATTCACACTCAGTTCTAAGGGCATCTGGTGAGGCAGTCGGTCTGCCGGAAGGAACGGTGGGAAATTCAGAGGTGGGGCATCTCCATATAGGGGCGGGGAGACGTGTCTACTCCGATCGCGCCCGGATAGACAGGGCCATAGAAGAGAGTTCTTTTTTCACGAATCACGCTTTTCTCACTGCAATGGAGGCTGCGAAGGAAAAAGGGACTGCTCTTCATCTCATAGGCATTGTATCGTTCTTCAGTTCCCACGGTTCCGTCCGTCATCTCTTCGCCCTCATGGACATGGCCTCAAGAGAAGGGCTGAAAGATGTTTACATACATGCCATGCTCGGACGACGAGGCGAGCAGCCGGAGAGTGGGGCCAACTACGTCGAAATGATAGAAAAGAAAACCGGGGAAATAGGCCTTGGCAGGGTGGTCTCGGTTATCGGGCGATACTGGTCCATGGACCGGGAGGAAAACTGGGACAGAATAGAACGTACTTATCGGATGCTCGTTTACGGAGAGGGAAACCCGGTCGAGGAAAGGAGGGTATGATGGAGATCCGGATAATGAACGCAGTTTTGTCTCTCAGCGAGGGAGACATCACTAAAGAGGAAACCGACGCGATCGTCAATGCGGCCAACTCAAGGCTGGCGGGAGGCGGAGGCGTGGACGGAGCCATTCACCGGGCGGGTGGACCGGCCATCATGGAGGAGTGCCGCAGGATAGGCGGATGCCCCACCGGTCAGGCGGTAATCACGACAGGGGGAAATCTCAAGGCTCGTTACGTGATCCATACCGTGGGTCCGGTTTACCGGGACGGCACCCGCGGGGAAGCGGATCTCCTGGCGAGCGCCTATCGGGAGAGCCTGAAGCTCGCCTCAAAGCATGGCCTCAAGAGCATCGCTTTTCCGTCGATCAGTACGGGAGCCTATGGGTTTCCCCTTGAAGAGGCTGCGGCGGTTTCCCTGAGAACCGTCATAGACTATCTCAAGGAGAATCAGGATATCCGGCTCGTGAGATTTGTTCTTTTCGGCCGAGGTGCCTATGATGTCTTCGCCGCCGAGCTTGCAAAGCTCGCTAAAGCATGAGGCACGAGCCGGTGCTTGACCTCTGGCGTGACAGGACTTAAATTATTTTTGCATTCGGAGCGATTGTCGCTTGCCCGAATTTTTTAACGCTGAACAATGAACGGTTGTTGAGATGAACCTTTTTTTCGAACAGGGCCCCATCAGGCCGCCAAGCGAGGCTCAGAGCCTTCTCATCCGTGTGACCAGGAATTGTCCCTGGAACCGGTGCGCCTTCTGTCACACGTATAAGGATACCAAATTCGAACTTCGATCCGTCGAGGAGGTAAAGGACGATATACAGGCGGCGCGGGAGATCGCCGATGATATCCGGGCACTTTCCTGGAAACTCGGAGAGGGCGGCAAGGTGGGAAACGCGACAATCAACAGGATTTTCCAGCAGGGCGAATTTCACGGCGACGCTTTGCGGAGCGTTGCTGCCTGGCTTTACTTCGGTGGAGAGTCAGTCTTTCTCCAGGACGCCAATTCTCTTATCCTGAAGACCAAGGACCTCGTTGAGATTCTGAATTTTATCCGGGAGAAATTTCCGCAGGTCACCAGGATCACTTCTTATTGCCGCGCCAAGACAGCGGCGAAGAAATCCGTCGAAGAGTTCAAGCTTCTCCGGGAGGCAGGATTGTCGAGGATTCACGTGGGTATGGAGACGGGGTACGATCCTCTTCTCGACTTTATCCGAAAAGGTGTGACGGCTAAGGAACAGATCGAAGGCGGGAAGAGGATAGTGGAATCGGGAATCTCCCTCTCGGAGTACGTGATGCCCGGTCTGGGGGGAACTAGGTGGTCCAGGGAACATGCCCTTGAATCGGCCAGGGTTCTGAACCAGATCAATCCCGATTTCATAAGGCTGAGATCCCTTCAGGTGAGAAGGGGAACTGTTCTGTACGATAAAATGACCGAAGGGAGTTTCGAACCTCTGGGCGAGGATGATGTGGTAAGGGAGATTCGCATGTTCATCGAGGCTCTTGAAGGAATCGGGAGCACTGTTGTAAGCGATCACATTTTGAACCTCCTTGAGGAAGTTGAAGGTAAGCTGCCGGAAGAAAAGGAAAAAATGATTGCTGTGATCGACCGGTATCTTGTTATGCCGGATGAGGAGAGACTTGTTTTCCGTCTGGGGCGCCGCAAGGGGCTTTACCGGAGACTGGACGATCTGTCCGACCATGACCTTTACACGAAACTTAAGTCTGTAGTAGCCGGTTACCTGTCATCGGATCCCGCCAGGATGGATCGCGACCTGGATCGCATGAGACAGAGCTTTATCTGATCCTCTATCATTTTCAATAGACGGTCCTCGTTGACCTCCGCAAGAAAATGTGTTATAAAGTAATTTCCTATAAAAAGACGGAGGTTTTAAGGGCAAGATGTTCAAAGTTGGGGATTTGGCGGTCTACCCCGCTCAGGGCGTCGGAGTCATCGAAGCGATCGAAGAACGGGAAATGATGGGAAATATTCAGTCTTTCTACATCATGAAGATTCTTGGAAGCAACATGAAGATCATGATTCCTCTTGAAAGCGCCAAGGCTGTGGGGCTGAGGGGGGTTATATCTGCGAGGGAGATTCCCAAGATATACGAGATACTCCGGGACAAGGATATCACGATCGACAAGCAGACATGGAACAAACGCTACCGTGATTATCTTGAAAAGATAAAGACCGGATCGGTGTATGAGGTTGCGAGGGTTCTCAGGGACCTCTGCATCCTCAAGCTCGACAAGGATCTCTCCTTCGGAGAGAGAAAAATGATGGATACGGCCCGGAATCTGCTCATCAAGGAGATATCCGTTGCAAGCAAGTCCGACGAGTCCAAGGTCGAAAAAGCCATCAATGACCTTTTCCCCCTGCAGGGACTGATGAAGGGTGTGGCCTGAGGATAATCGGATTTCTGATTCTGACGGGCGGCTCCGCAGAGCGGGCGTATTCTTAAATATATAGCTCTTTGAAAACTGGATATCGTGTTTCATGAGATCGGAAATCTATGAAAGGAGGTTCTATGACACAACTGCTTATCAGGTTCATATTGATAGCAGCCTGTTCCGCAAGCGGTTATTTTATAGCTTATAAATATACAGATTTCCCGCTTTCATTAATTGGATTAATAGCCGGCTTTTTTGTTGCCATTTTTGTCATTCAGCTCGAGCAGGCCATCAGGAAAGTTACCCTCCGTGTTATTTTCGGAGGTGTTATAGGAACGATCACCGGGCTCGTCATCGCATTCCTCTTCGCTTACGGGCTCAGTTTTGTCAGCATTCTCGAGAAACAGGACCTGTTCCCCTGGATTTATGTCCTCCTCACCTGCATCCTCGGGTATCTCGGTCTCGTTCTAGGCTCCAAGAAAAGCGAGGAAATAACATTCCCCTTTTTCAGTTCCGCCAAGGTTGCAAGGACCGGGGATTACAGAATCCTTGATACCAGTGTCATCATTGACGGGCGCATAGCCGATATCTGCGATACCGGTTTCATTGAAGGGAATCTGATCGTTCCCCGTTTCGTCCTCGACGAGCTGCAGCACATCGCTGATTCGTCGGATTCCATGAAGCGATCCCGGGGTCGGAGAGGCCTCGACATCCTCAACCGGATGCAGAAGAGCGCCGGGATGAATATCGAGGTCGTGGATCAGGACTTCCCGAAGATCAAAGGGGTGGACGGCAAGCTGATCGCCCTTGCGAAAAAAATGGGCGGGAAGATCATCACCAACGACTTCAATCTGAATAAGGTCGCCGAGCTTCAGGGCATCAGGATTCTCAATGTCAATGAGCTGGCGAACGCCCTGAAACCGGTGGTCCTGCCCGGAGAGATGATGACGGTCAAGATCATCAAGGAGGGCAAAGAACCCGGACAGGGGGTTGCATATCTCGATGACGGGACCATGGTAGTCGTGGACAACGCTGTGAGGCATCAGGGTGAAACCGTGGAAGTCCTCGTTACAAGCGTCCTCCAAACGACGGCTGGGAGGATGATCTTCTCGGAGCTCAAGAGTGCTCATTCGGAAAGGGGCCCGCTCGGATCAGGTTCTCACTGATGAAAGTTTAAAGCCCGGACCGGCCGAAACGGTCCGGGCTTTTTTGCATGTTTCAAGGTATTGCCATGAGAGTGGACATAATTGTTCCTGCAGGCGGTTCGGGGAAAAGGATGGGTGGAACACGGTCCAAGCAGTTCATTGAGCTGGCCGGAATGCCGATCCTGGCGAGAACTCTCAAAGTGTTTGAGAAGATCAGAGGGATTGACGGAGTCGTTCTCGTCGTTCCACTAAGTGAAATTGATTTTGCGAAAAAGGAGGTTGTCGAGCGTTACAATCTATCGAGGGTCCGGAAGGTCGTGGCGGGCGGAGAGGAAAGACAGGATTCCGTGAGGAATGGGCTTTCCGTCCTTGAAAGAGGGTCGGCGGCCGATCTTGTGATGATCCATGATGCCGTCAGACCCTTCGTTACGGAGGAACAGATACTTAAGTCGATCGACGAATGCCGGAAACACGGCGCCGTGACCCTGGGAATGGCGGTGACGGATACCGTGAAGGAGGTGAACGAGGGCGGCATAGTAGGTCGTACTGTGGATCGCGGGGCGCTCTGGCTGACTCAGACACCCCAGACCTTCAGGAGGTCCGTCATAGAAGAGGCCTACAGGAGGGCTTACGAGGACGGGTTCAGGGGAACCGATGATGCGTCACTCGTCGAGCGAATCGGAATCAGGGTTCTGATGATACCCGGATCGCAAGAGAACATAAAAATCACGACACCGCGCGATCTCGAGCACGGCGAATGGATAGTGAAGAAAAGGCAAAAGGCGCAATCGTTAACAGTGAACGGAAAAAAATAAAAGACCTTTGCGCAATTCCCGTTCTTTGTCACCCCGACGGAAGCCGGGGTCCAGAAAACAATCGAAAACACTGGATTCCGGCCTTTGCCGGAATGACGAAATCGACGGCCTTGCAAGTTTGTACAAAGGTTCCAATAAGCGGTGAAAGGTAGAAAAGCCGACGGCTGAGAGATTGAAGACAATGAGAGTTGGTTTCGGTTACGACAGTCATCGTCTGGTGGAAGGAAGGAGGCTTGTGCTGGGGGGAGTCGAGATACCCTTTGAGAAAGGGCTTCTCGGCCATTCCGATGCCGATGCCCTCCTGCATGCGCTTGGAGACGCAATTCTCGGCGCGCTTGGCGAGCGTGATATAGGCACCCATTTCCCAGACACCGACCCTGATTACAGGGACATATCAAGCAGGATTCTTCTGGAAAGAATAATCGCCCTGATGAAGGAGAAAAACTTTGCTGTCGTGAACGCTGATGTAACTTTGATCCTGGAGAGGCCGAGACTTTCCAGCCATATCCCGGAGATGAAGATAGTGCTGGGAGGTATTCTGGGCATTGCAGACGACAGCATCAGCATCAAGGCGAAGACCAATGAGGGGATGGGATTCATAGGCCGTGGCGAGGGCATAGCCGTTTTTGCCGTGGTGCTGCTGAGGAAAAGGGGAGATAAATGAACGGGACCGGCCCGCCGAGGGTACGATTCGCCCCATCCCCGACGGGCGATCTGCATGTGGGGAACGCACGCACAGCCCTCTTCAACTGGCTCTTCGCGCGGCATCGCGGCGGCAGATTCATTCTGCGTATTGAGGATACTGACCGTTTCAGGACATCAGATATCCATGAGGCTGGAATCCTCGATGATTTACTCTGGCTGGGTCTCGACTGGGACGAGGGACCGGGAAAAGGCGGTCCCTACGGTCCTTACCGCCAGTCGGAGAGATCTGAAATATATGAACGCTACCTTGAAACTCTGATCCGCATAGAAAAAGTTTATCGCTGCTACTGCACTGAAGAGGAACTCGAGGCGGAAAGAAAGAGACTTCTCTCCTCGGGGCAGGCGCCGAGGTATTCGGGCAAGTGCAGGCGTCTGAGCGATGATCAGAGAAGAAAGCTGGAAGGCGAGGGAAGGAAACCTGCCTGGCGGTTTGCCGTAACCGGCGATACCGTTGAATTCGAAGACCTGATCCGCGGTCCCGTGAAATTCAGCGGGATGGATATAGGGGATTTCATCGTCGTTCGCTCTAACGGAATTCCCGCTTACAATTTTGCCGTGGTCGTGGACGATCATCTAATGGAAATCAGCCACGTGATACGCGGCGAGGATCATCTCTCCAATACGGCGATGCAGATAATGCTCTACCGCGCCCTGGGCTTTGTTCCGCCTCTCTTCGCCCACCATGCGCTGATCCTCGGGAAAGACCGCGCGAAGCTGAGCAAACGTCACGGGGCTTCGGCGATTCGTGAATTCAGGCAAATGGGAATTCTGCCGGAGGCTATGGTCAATTATCTTGCCCTTCTCGGAAGTTCCTTCGCAGAGGGCACGGAAGTGCTTACACTGTCTGAGATGGTCGAGGTTTTTTCCCTGGATAGGGCAGGGAAAAGCGGTGCCGCTTTCTCCATGGAAAAACTCGAATGGCTGAACAATCTATACATCCGCAAGTCGGATAACGGGAAGCTGGCCTTGATGCTTTCTCCCTATCTGAAAAGAGCCGGATACGATACGGAATCGCGGGGCGACACATGGCTGGAGGCCGCGATTGATACCATCAAGGGAAATCTTAGGCTTCTATCTGAAATAACTGATTATATTGATGTATATTACGATGACCGTTACGCGATAGAAGAAGGTGCGGGGAATATTCTCAGGGAAGAGAAATCCAGGGAAATCTTGGGTGTCCTAGAAGAGTCTCTGGGTGATCCGGAGTGTCCGGATGATGATCCGTATTCGTTTCTCATCGATAGACTGCGAAAAAAAACCGGTCTCAAAGGAAAGGCTCTTTTCATGCCGTTGCGGGCGGCCGTCACCGGGAAGACCTGGGGCCCGGAATTGAACCATGTCGTGAATCTCCTGGGGAAGGCGTCCCTTAGAAAAAGGGTCCGCCGGGCCATGGACGCCGTTCTTCCTTCCGGATAAAAAAGGCGGGACACAGGGTCCCGCCCTTTTACTTTTCCACTTCGCCCTCTAGAAAATTATTTAAAGCGTCCTCTGTAAGGCTGTTCAAAAACGTCTCAGATGCAAGGCGCGCAAGCCTCGAGGAATGAAGCGTACTTGGACGTACGTTGAATGACGAGGGCGAAGCGCAACGCCGCAGATGGGTGTTTTTGGACAGCCTATCAAAGCGGAATGTTATTGTGCTTCTTAACAAGCCGCGCTTCCGCTTTGTCTTTGTAAGTTTCAAGGAATGTCACTATGCGCTTCCTCGTGTCTCTCGGCGCAATGATCTCGTCGATGATCCCCATGCTGGCGGCGAAGTAGGGATTGTTGAACTGATCCTCGTACGCGGCGACAAGTTCCTTTCGCTTCGCGGCCGGATCCTCGGCGGAATTTATTTCGCGGCGGTATATGATATTGCACGCCCCCTCGGCGCCCATCACCGCGATCTCCGCCGACGGCCAGGCGATTATGTAATCGCCGCCGAGATATTTGCTGCACATCCCGATGTAGGCTCCGCCGTAGTCCTTGCGCGTCACGACGGTGATCTTGGGAACCGTCGCCTCGGCGTAGGCGTGGAGGAGCTTTGCGCCGTGGCTGATGATCCCCGACCATTCCTGGTTCGTGCCGGGCATGTATCCCGGAACGTCGGAGAATGTAAGAAGCGGTATATTGAAGGCGTCGCAGAAGCGGATGAAGCGCGATGCCTTGTCAGACGCTTTGGTATCCAGAACGCCGGCGTCGTATCTTGGATTATTGGCGATGACGCCCACGGTCTTGCCCATTATGCGGATGAAGGCGACGCACATATTCCGGGCCCAGAGCTCATGTGGTTCGAACATGATTCCGTTATCGGCGACGGAAGCGATCACCTTCTTCATGTCGTAACCCCGGGTGGCCTTGTCCGGGATTATCTTGTCGAGGTCCGGGCATTCCCGATCCGGGCTGTCCGTGCATTCCATTACCGGCACGGGGCTGTGGCAGCTGTCGGGCAGGTAGGAGAGCAGGGTCTTGATCTTCTCGATACAGTCCGCATCGTTTTCCGTGACCACGTGGCACACGCCGCTTTTTGTGGCGTGAGCCTCGGCACCTCCGAGCTGATCGTGGGTAACTTCCTCGCCGATAACCGCCTTAATGACATCGGGACCGGTGATGTACATGTAGCTTGTCCCCTTGACCATGAAAACCCAGTCTGTAAGAGCGGGGGAGTATACGGCTCCTCCCGCCGTCGGTCCCATGATGGCGGTGATCTGGGGAATGTAGCCTGAGCCCTGGGTGTTGCGATAAAAAATGCCGGCATATCCGTCAAGGGCCGGAACGCCCTCCTGAATGCGGGCTCCTCCCGAGTCGTTGAGGGCGACGAACGGCTTCCGGGAATCGATAGCCATGTCCATCACCTTCCATATCTTTCGGGCGTGCATCTCCCCGAGGCTTCCTCCGGCGCTGGTGAAATCCTGGGCGGCGGCGAAGACCGTCCGGCCGTTGACTTTTCCGAAGCCGGTTATGACTCCGTCCGCATTGATTTCCTTCTCATCGAGTCCGAAAAGCGTTGAGCGGTGCTTTACGAAAAGCTGGACCTCCTGAAAGGTTCCCCTGTCGTATAAAAGATCCAGTCTCTCCCGGGCCGTCAGCTTGCCCAGCTCATGCTGGCGTTGAACCATCTTTTCCCCGCCCATGGTCATGAGGCGGGCTTTTCTTTCTTCAAATTGCTTTATCCTGTCTTCTGTAAGTCCCATAGGTATCTATCTCCCTCTCGATAATTGTAAAAACCGGCTTTACCTATCATTGAACATGGGGAATTGCAATTCAAAATATTTCTTGAAATCGCGCGTGCTTATCAGTGCCGGTCGGTTATTTCCCTTGACCTGCCGGATGGGACTAATATATAAAATCCCGGACGGAATACCGGGCCGCGGAGGTTCGGGCAGGGGGTGCTGCCCGCCAAATGCAATCCGGGCATTGAAAGCCCGTCTTTTCTTTAATCCCTTTGTAATTTTATCCGGAAAAAATGCGAGGAGGACGTCTCCATGAAGTACATCGATGGAATGGATATCAAGGGGAAGAAGGTTATGTTTCGCTTCGATTACAACGTTCCCCTGGACAAGGATCTGAACATAACGGACGATACGAGAATCAGGGCGACGCTTCCTACCATCAACTATGCCCTTGACGAGAATGCCCGCATCATCATCATTTCACATCTCGGCAGGCCGAAGGGGAAGCGGGTGGACAGGATGAGCCTGGCGCCGGTCTCGAAGCGGCTTGCCCGGCTTCTGGACAAGGAGGTCCGGATGGCCGATGACTGCATCGGCGACGAGGTCAAGGGGATGATCGACGCCATGAAGCCCCGCGACATCGTCATGCTCGAGAATCTGAGGTTTCACCCGGAGGAAGAGGCCAATGACGACGGCTTTGCCAAGAAACTTGCAGGATACTGCGACGTTTACATCGACGATGCCTTCGGAAACGCCCACCGGACACATGCTTCAAACGTTGGCATCACGAAATTCGTCAAGGAGTGCGGAGCCGGATTCCTCATGAAGAAAGAACTCAATTATTTCAGCAAGGCCCTGGAGAAACCCGCAAGACCTCTTGTTGCGATTGTCGGGGGATCCAAGGTGTCCGGAAAGATCGATGCCCTCGGCCACCTCGTCAGGAATGTGAACAAGATGATCCTGGGAGGAGCCATGGCCTTCACATTTCTCAAGGCCCTCGGTTACGAAGTCGGCAAATCGCTCGTGGAGGACGGTTTTCTGGACAAGGCCCTCGAAATAATGAAGACAGCGAAGGAACTCGGGGTGAAACTCTATCTGCCCGTTGACTGTGTTGTGGCCGAGGAGATGAGCCCGGAGGCGGAAACGAAGATCGTTCCCGTGCAGGAAATCAATTCAAAATGGATGGCGCTGGACATAGGTCCGGCCACGATCATGGTCTTCACCGAAGCCCTGAGCAATGCCAAGACGATTGTATGGAACGGTCCCATGGGTGTTTTCGAAATCGATGCCTTCAGCCGGGGGACTTCCTCGATGGCCCACAGCGTGGCAAATTCCTATGCCCTTTCCATCGTCGGGGGCGGTGATACGGATGTGGCCATTACCAAGGCCGGGGAGAGCGACAATATGTCCTACATATCAACGGGAGGAGGGGCGTTTCTGGAACTCCTCGAGGGCAAGGACCTTCCTGCAATCAAGGCACTTAAGACCTGCGGCCGGTGAACCGCACAACGGCGGCGGCATTAATAATGAAAAATCTCAGGATGGTGCTGGAATATGACGGGACTGCCTATCACGGCTGGCAGCGGCAGGCGGACCTGGCGACGGTTCAGCAGGTCGTCGAGGAAAAGATAGCCCTCATGACCCGGGAAAAGGTGACGCTGATCGGGTCGGGACGAACCGATGCAGGAGTTCACGCCCTATACCAGGTCGCTAATTTCAGAACCGGAACCCGCATCTCCGAGAAGGATCTCTTGAGAGGTTTGAATAGTCTGCTTCCGGCGGACATTGCCGTCAAGGAGATAACCGAGGTTACGGATGATTTCCACGCCCAGTTCAGCGCCCGCAGCAAGACCTACGAATACCGGATCTTCAACGGACCGACGCGACCGGCACTGGCAAGGAATCAGGTATGGTTCGTGTTCGGGCCGCTGGATCTCGCGGCAATGGAAGAGGCGGCGGCAGGGCTGAGGGGTGTCCATGATTTTTCGTCTTTCTGTGCCGCAGGCCATGAATCGAAGAGCATGATACGGGAGATCTATGACTGCGGTTTTGAGAGGCGGGGAGACGGATTCATCCGTTTCTTCATCGAGGCGAACGGCTTTCTCAAATACATGGTTCGCAATATCATAGGCACCCTCGTCGAAGTGGGGAAGGGGAAGCGCACACCCCAGGACTTTCTCGCCATAATGGAGGCTAGGGACCGGAGGAAGGCCGGGGTGACAGCGCCGCCCAGGGGACTATTTCTCGTGGATGTGAAGTATTGATGAAGATCCTGATTCTCGGACACAGGGGAATGCTGGGACACGATCTCGTCCGGAGGTTTTCACCCGACCATGACGTGACCGGAAAGGACGTGGATGATTTCGACATCACCTCTCAGGCCGACTGCAGGGATCTCATCTCGAGCGTCGAGCCGGACTGCGTGATCAACGCCGCCGCCTATACCGATGTGGACGGCTGTGAAACTGACCGGGAGACTTGTTTCGCCGTGAACGCGGAGGGGGTTAAAAATGTCGCAATTTGCTGCCGCGGCAGGGGTATCCGCATCGTTCATTTCAGCACCGACTATGTCTTTGACGGGACAAAGAGAAGTCCCTACCGGGAAGACGACGTCACCAATCCCATCAATGTTTACGGGGAATCCAAGCTTCAGGGAGAACGCTATCTGAGGGAGTTCGCCGAGCACTTCCTCCTCATTCGGACAGCCTGGCTTTATGGAAAACACGGCACGAATTTTGTCAGGACCATCCTGGGAAAGGCCCGAAACGGGGGGACGCTCGAAGTCGTTACCGACCAGGTTGGTTCGCCGACATGGACCCGCGATCTCGCCGGTGCCGTGAGGGTGCTTCTGGAGGGAGGACATGAGGGTATTTTTCATTTGACTAACAGGGGAAAATGTAGTTGGTTTGACTATACATTGAAAATATTGCAGTATGCAGATATAAAGGACGTGGAAGTGAGACCGATAACATCGGACAAACTGGCCAGAAAAGCCCTGCGTCCTGCCTATTCAGTCCTCAGCAGCAGGAGGTTCTCCGATCTGACATACAGGACCATGCGATACTGGCAGATCGCGCTTAACGACTTCATCAGTGAAAACAAGGCATGGCTTCTTTCCGGGTCAATCTGAGCCGGGTATAAACCGCGAGGAAGAAAGATGAGAATGAAGATTTGTTCAGTCGCTGTAACGGTGTTCTGTCTGTTTTTCTTATCTTCAAGTACCGTTTTCGCACAGACAAAGGTTCAGGCGCAGGGCATGGCCACCATCCACAAGAACCTGGTGGACATAGCACGCAGCAAGGCAATTGATGAGGCCCAGAGAAGCGCAGTGGAGAGGGTCGTAGGCGTCATGGTGTCGAGCGCAACTGAAGTGGAAAATTACCAGGTGAAGCTGGATTCCATTCTTTCGGAGTCACAGGGATTCATCAATACCTACAAGGTAATTCATGAGGAGAGGGATGGGGACCAGTATCGAGTTACCATCGAAGCCGATGTCGGTGTCGAGAGGCTGAAGGATAAAATGCAGGCCTTCAATATGATCATGTCCAGGCAGTCGAGACCGCGCCTCCTGGTTCTTATAGGTCACGGAAAGAAAAGAGACGATGTGGCAGAGTCCGCAATGGTGACCACTTTCCTTTCGAAGGGCTTCAAAATGGTGGACGTCGAGACCGCAAGGGGCGCGCTGGAGCGGATGGATTTTGAGACCATTACGGCCGATCCGAACGCCGCGGCAAAGGTTGGTCAGCGGTACGGGGCGGAGGTTCTTATAGTGGGGAGGAGCGAATCGTCGACGAGCCCCTTTGCCATCGACAAGGTTGAAATGAAATTTAATAAAGTCAACTTATCGGCTAAGGCCATGAAAGTTGATACGGCGGAGATCATCGCCACGGACAGCGATACAAAGTCGGGTCCGGGAATGGAAGATGTCCTCAAGACCATGACCACGGAGGCCGGGGAAAAGGTTGCGAGAACGCTGGCGGACAGGATCGTGGATCGATGGTCTTATGAACTTGCGAATACCGTGACGGTGAAACTCGTGGCGTCGGGACTCAAGTCACGCAGGGAGCTCGAAACATTAAAGTCCCTTCTCGCCCGCGAAGTGAAGGGCGTCAGGGAAGTAAACCAGAGGCGATATCAGGGCGGAAGGGCGGAACTCGACATTGAGGTTCGTGGAAACACACAGGGTGTGGCCGACGACGTGGAAGCAATGACCGTTAATGGAAAGGCGGTGAAGGTGGTCGAGATAACCCCGAACAGAATAGAGATAAAAATCGGCCCGTGAAGGAGTCGGAATCGACTTCGAGCGTGGTCCGAATGGAAAACGAGAAACAATACTTCCAAGGAGGCCGAAAATGGGAGCGGGAATAGGAAGACGTTTTGTGCATCTCCTCGTCCTTGTTTTTTTTCTGGGATGCGCAGGGGCTGAGAGTTTCAAGATAGCGGAGGACCTGGGCAAAAGCAAACGCTGGGATGAGGCAATAGTGTATTTTGAGAAGGCCGTCAATGAGAACCCGGAAAACCAGGATTACAAGCAGGCCCTGGAGAACGCGAAACAGGAGTCTGCAAAGATTCACTTCGAGAAAGCGAAGCAGGCCTTCGCCGCGCAGACCGAGCTTAATCTGCCCGCTCTGGAACAGGTGATGAAGGAAGCGGAGCTCGCGAACAGGCTTGATCCCCAGAACAAGGAGATAACCGCTTTTTACGGGGACTTGAAACGCAAGAAGAGCGATATGCAGTCCACGCTGAAGTCGCTTTACAGCCAGGCTGATATTGACATGAAAAAGGAGGACTGGCTGTCGGCCATCCAGAAGTTCAAAAAGATCAACGAGATCTCGCCAGGCTACGAGGATACGGGAGACAGGCTTGCTTCCGTGAATCAGCAGGCAACCCGAATATACTATAAACAGGGGCTGGATCTTGAAGAGCAGGAGGACTGGAAGGGGGCTGCCGCGGCTTATAAATCCGTGCTCGAAATCAATCCCGGCTACCAGGACGCGGCGAGACGCTATGAAGAGGCGAGGGGGAAGGACAACGTAAATTATTTTGTGAAGGAGGGGGCTCTTGCAGCCGCGGCTCAGCCGCCGAAATGGGAAAGGGCCGTAATGCTCTATGAAAAGGCAAGGGAATATGACCCGGACAACAGGGAAATCGAAAAACGGCTGAAGTCAATAAAGGATAAAGCCGCCCAGAGTTTTTTTGACGGAGCTATCAGGGATGCCCAGCAGGGTAAACTCTACGAAGCGGCCCGAAAGCTTGAGCTCGCAAAGACCTATGCTCCGTCTTTGCAGGACAATCCCCTTTATAAAGAGTTTATCACCAACCGTCTCGGCGCAAAATTGATAGAGCGCGGGGAGCGATATGCTGAGAAAGGCAAGTGGGGTAACGCCTATCTTTCTTACCAGAAACTGGAATCCCTGGATCCCAATTTCAAGGGGATTTTTTTCAAGGTCCAGGAGGCCAAAGACAACATCAAGAAGCGCATCCGGAAGTCCATAGCGGTTTTCGACTTCAAGAGTCCGAGCCAGAGCCGTGACGCCGGGAAGATTGTTGCCAATAAACTGATGACGTTCCTGTACCGGAACGCCAGCGGCGACATCAGGATCATCGAAAGGGAAAATCTCGAGTCCATACTGAAGGAACTCCAGCTTGTGTCGACGCAGTTGGTCGATGTGGATGCGGCGCAGAAACTCGCAAAGATGGGCGGCATAGACACATTCATCATGGGGGACGTCCTTCGCTTTTCGTCCGAGTACAGGGATTATCCGACGACGAGCCAGGTGAAGGTGGTAATAGATGAAGAGGACGTGCGCAACCCCGAGTATACGGAGTGGCTGATGCTGAACAGAAACCCCACCGAGGAGGATCTGAAAAACGCGCCGCCCAAGACCATCAAGAAGAAGAATTATCAGCTGATAAGCTACAAATCCGGATACGCCAAGATCAGCGCTTCCATCGAGTCTTCCTATAAGCTGGTGGATGCCAGGACGGGCGAGAACCTGTTCACCAATACCGTCTCGGGCAAGCTGACCAAAGAGGACAAATACCAGGATGCCGTTCCTCTGGCGAATATTCCGCACGACCCTCTGGAAATAGCGACGGAATCAGATGTCCTTGACGAGCTGACCAACCAGAAGGTTTCTGAGATGGGGCAGAGCGTGCTTCAGAAATTTCAGAATCTCGAGGTCGAGTATTATAATCAGGCCGTTCTGCAGGTGAAGAGACGCAATCATGATGATGCCGTCGAGCGTTTCATGGACGCGATTTTTGACGAACAGATGAAAGGGATTTCCACCCCCGTTTCGAAAAAATCGAGGGAATCCATCAATAAGCTCATACGTGACCTGTAGAGGACGGGACATCCGGACGCAGGCGACACAGTTTGTCAGGGGAGGTTGCAGATGCATAGGGCAAAACCATTCTTTCTGTTTACCATTGTGTTTCTTTGTCTTGCTCTTCCTGCGGGTGTTGCTGCGGATGTACCGCAGGTCAAGATATCCGTGTTCAATTACGGAGCCATGAACCTCGAAGCCTCGGGCTACGGGACCACGGTCACTAACATGTTGATAGCCATGCTCCGTGGAAACGCCGCCCTGAGCGTGCTCGACCGGAAGGAGCTTGAAGCATTCCTTTCCCTCAACGATCTCCAGCAGAACGATGACGTGGAGAACGTGGTCAATATCGGCGGCAGGCTGGCCCTGGATTTAATCGTGGCCGGTACCGTGGCCAAATCAGGCCAGCTTATCACGATCAACACAAAGCTCGTATCCATCGGGCAGAAGAGGACAATCCTGTATCTGCAGTCGAAGGCCTTCGGCGATGCGGACCTCGCATCGGAAACCCGCAAGATAAGCGAGAGCATCGTTAAGGCCGTGATGACTGATGTGGAGAGAAGGAGAGACGGCGGAGGCGGGACAGCGGGAATTCCCGTGCACGTCGAGGCTCGTCCCGGAAACATGAGCATATATCTGCGCTGGGAAGATCCGCCGGGGTATGCGGCGGCCGGATACAAGATCGACCGCGGGTTGTCCGCCGACGGACCATTCACCCGCATCGCGCAGGTTCAGAATCCGGAGTATCTCGATCAGGGTCTTGAAAAAAAGAAAACTTATTTCTACCGGGTCAGATCCTTCGATTCGAGAGGGATCCAGAGCGGTTATTCACCCGTTGTGAGCGCGGAAACGGCGCCCACGCCCCTAGCTCCCATAATCCTCAAGGCCGAAGGGCACGTGAAAAGTATTCAGATAACGTGGTCGGCGAATCCGGGTAAAAGCGATGACCCTCTGCCCCTGATAGGATTCCGAATCTATAGGGCGAAAGCGGAGAAAGGGCCTTACAAAGAAGCGGTCAATCTGCAGATCAAGGACGCCGCCTCCGGCGCCGAGGCATCCGCCGGTGAGAAGATCGCCCATACGGACAGGGGATTGGCCGATGGAACGGATTATTATTACAGGATCACGGCATACAACGAAAAGAATCTTGAAAGTAATTTCTCGGAGGCTATCCGGGGAACGACGACGCCGGCCCTTGGAAAGGTGGATATTCAGGGAGACATGATCCGGGAAATCCGTCTGAGGTGGACGGCGCTGGAATCGCCCTTTGTTAAAGGTTACTACATTTACCGGAGCACGGACGAAAAGAAGGGTTTCATGAGGCTGCAGAAGGTGGAATCTTTCAGGGCAGGTCAGGAGGTGAATTACACGGATCTGGAAGGACTGGGTGACAAGACCCGCTATTATTATCAGGTGACGGCATTCGAAGAGCCAGATCTGGAAACCGGCCCGTCGCCGACGGTGTCGGCGGAGACGAAGGGAAAGCCTCCAGTCCCGAAAGGGCTGAAAGCGGAGAGCGGCCTTGTAAAGAAAGTACAGCTTTCGTGGACTCCGAACGCTGAGGAGGAGGTGGAAGGGTACAAGCTTTACCGTTCCGAATCCCGGGAGGGAAAATACGAATTTCTGAAAAAGATAACGGGACGAACATCCGAGACCACGGTCGACGAACCGGGACTTTTCGGATTCGGCAAGAAAGTCGAAGACGGAACTACCTATTACTACGTTCTGACCACGTATAACAAGGTTGACGTCGAGAGCGATGTTTCACAGCCGGCCTCCGCGACGACCAAGGCGAAGCCCGGTGCCCCGACCGGCCTGAAGGGTGAAATACAGGGCACCAGGGTTTTTCTCCGCTGGGCTCCCAATCCCGAACAGGACGTTGTTTCGTATGTGATATACGAAAGTACCGCCACGGGACTCAAAAAGATAGAGACAGTTAAAGGCGACACGCAATTTTCCGAAGCGGCTCCGGAGAAGGGGAAGAGCAAGACTTACGTCGTAACGGCCAGGGATAAGGACGATCTGGAAAGCGGGCCGAGCCAGGGACTGACGCTGGAAGGGAAATAACGCCGCGCAAGGCTGATGAGGTGGTTGAGATGAGAAGAGAACTGAAAAGATTAATCCTGATGGCGATGTTCCTGAGCTTATGGTTGATTCCGTATGCCGGGGCAGAGGATGTCGCCGGTAAGTTCAGGGTGGTCCCGGGAACAGGAGATAACGCCTATCTGGTTGATACGCAGACGGGGGCCGTCTGGGTTCTGACCCAGAGGACACTTGCGTCGGGTACAGGTCGGGAGCCGGTCGCCATTCCCTACAAGTTTCTTTATATTCGCCCCGACGAGACCTACTATCTGGACGAGGAAGGGCGCAAGGTTCCGGTAGGAGGGTCAAGAAGGCAGCGATAGAAAGAAAGGTCGGCCTACGGGTGAGGAATGACAAGGAATGGTTTATCCGATTTTAAACAGCGGATTTTCCAGAACCTACGTTCTTGCTGAGGAAAACGGGTTTGCCGTGGTCGACCCCGGGAGCATCGGAGCGGCTCTTGATGTGAAATGCTTCATTGAAGAAGAGCTCCGCCGGGACATGAGGAGCATAACCGCCGTCATGGCCACGCATTTTCACATCGACCACATCGGCGGAATCGGAACACTTCTGTCAAGTGCCGGACCGGATACAAAAGTCTTTTTCCATGCGAAGGTAAGGGAATACATAGAGGAAGGGCGGCCCATTCCTGCGATGAAGAACTGGCATATGGGGTTGAGGCCGGCTGCATGGAAAAGCGCCGGTTATCTGCGCAGAGCGACCCATCTAATGTTTGACACTCTTGCAGGGATACCCCTTCCGGGCTTTCGGAGTTTAACCTATCTACCATACGAGAGGAATCGTATCCATTACTTCGACGGAGGCCGGGAGAAGAGATATTCTCTAGGTTTCAGCGGGTGGGTGGTCATCTACACGCCCGGGCACACGGAGGACTCTGTCTGTTTTTACAGGGAATCGACGGGCGAGCTCCTGGCGGGCGATCTCATCGTCAACCTGGAATCAGGGGGAAGAGGAAGGCTGAACCGTTTCTATTCGTCGAAGGAAGAGATTCTGGCCTCCTTCGAATTTCTGCTTAACAACGTTAGAGCAAAAACCGTTTATCCCGGGCACGGCGAACCTTTTGGTGGCGGGGATAACGCATTGGCGGGGGTGGAGAGATTTTAAGGGGTCTGGGACTCGAGGATTAATGTAAAATAAATAGAATATATGATTTATTCGTTGCTTTCCAATGCCTGATGCCTGAATTGCGAGGTTATTATGAGACAAGGAAATAGAATGCCGGTAAGCCTCCTTCTGCTGGTCCTTTCCTTACTGATCGTTCCGGGCTGCGTGGTCGATACGAAGGATGCCAAGATCAGCCCCCGGATATCGACGCTGTTCAGCGGGACTTACAAGGTGGATCCTTACATGGAGGATCACAAGCCGCGGACGGTGGCGGTTCTTCCCTTTGTTGACAGGTCCGGCAGCAGGGAAGGCGCGCAGGCCGTCAGGAAAGGCTTTTACAATCACTTCAGCTCTCTGCCCTTCAAGGACATGGAGATTTATCAGGTGGACCGGCTGCTCGCAAAAGCCGGACTGACGGATCCAGAGGTAGTAAGCAAGAAGACCCCCCAAGAGCTTGGCGGTATCCTGGGGGTGGACGGGATAATCTACGGTGAGATTTCTAATTTCGACAAGTTCTTCGCCGGAATATATTCGCAGGTTGCCGTAGGTGCCGAGATAAAACTGTATGACGCAAAGACGGGTCATTTTCTCTGGAGCGGGCAGCACGTGACGCGCATCCACGAGGGAGGCATCGCCACGACCCCCGTGGGGATTATAGCAACGGTGATAGCCGCGGCCATGAACGTGAGAGACATCCAGTTATTGAGGGCCTGCGACGATCTCTTCCGTGACATGGTCAAGACGGTTCCGGTTCCGACGCTTGCAGAGGCCCTTCAGCCGCCGGTAATAACGCTTCTCACCCAGGACACTAAGGGTATGCCGAAAAAGGCGGGCGATGAGATCCGCGTTGTCATTCAGGGAACGCCGAAGATGCAGGCCTCCTTCGACATCGGGGATTACAGGAGGGGCATAGAAATGAAGGAGGTGGAACCTGGCGGCTATCTGGGTGTCTACAGGGTTCTCCCGGGTGATAATATTGAGAATGCCATAATCACGGGACATCTTTTGGATGACGCCGGCCTCAGGACGGACTGGGTGGATGCCATCGGTTCCGTCACCCTTGACACGACTCCTCCCGCGAAGCCGGCAGGACTCGCCGGTGTAGGAAGAAACCAGGTGGTTCTTTTGAAGTGGGCGAAGAACATGGAAGCCGACCTCGCCGGATACCGCATCTACCGGAGCGAAACACCCCTGACGGGCTTCACGGAACTTGCAAAGACGGAATTTACGGAATTCAAGGACCCGGGTCTGGTGAATTCCAAAAAATACTATTACAGGCTCTCGGCCGTGGACAGGGCGGGAAATGAAAGCCCGCAATCGGATACCCTGGCCGCGATGCCGGTCTCCCCTGGGCCGACGATTGTCTCGGGTCCGATCGAAGCGGATACGATCTGGTACTCGGGGGCCAGTCCCTATGTACTGTCTGATACCGTGACCGTGCGGGATAAGGCGGTTCTGACCATCGAGCCGGGCACGGAGGTCCGCTCAAGGGGAAAGGGCCTTGTGATAGAGGGCCGGCTCATGGCGGAGGGAAATACGGAAAGCATCATTACCTTTGAAGGTGCGGACGGGATACTGTGGGATGGAATCGTGTTCAGAAGCGTGAAGGAAAAGGAGAACGCACTTCGTTTCTGCCGGATCCGCCATGCCCGGACAGGAATAACCTTCGAGGCCTCGTCGCCGAAGGTGGAGGATTCCGAATTCACGGGCAATGAGACGGCGATACGAATTCTAGGCGCCTTTTCGAAGCCCGTCCTCGCGAGGAATGCCGTGCACAAGAACGGGACCGGGGTGATGGTCGAAGGCGGTGCCCAGCCGTCGCTCGTTGAGAACCGTATCCGGGATAATGCGAAGGCGGGAATGACCGTGACGGAATCCGCTCCATCAATCCGGCATAACACCATCATTCAGAATCAGGGGGCTGGTCTGGTTATAACCAAGAGCCAGGCCGTTGTGGACGAGAACAATATTTACGACAACAGGCCTTACGACATGGTGGGTGAAACCTCAGGAGATTCCGTCAACGCCAGGAACAACTGGTGGGGGACATCTCAGGGTCTTGAGGTTCTAAAAAGAATAAAGGGGAAAATAGATATCGCCGCAGTTCTGAGCGGTCCCTGGCCGGAGGGAAAGCCCCTGAATCTTCCCATCCTCGCTTCGAATCTCGGAGGCCCGATTACAGGGGACGCTTATCTTATTCTCTCGAACAGCCCCTACCGAGTAACGAAGCCCGTTTTGATAGACGGAGGCGGAGTTCTTTATATCGAGCCCGGCGTTGAGGTTCTCTACGAGCAGAAGACGTCCATCATTGTGAAGGACGGCGGTATCGTCGCGAAGGGAACAATGGAGAACCCGATTATCTTCTCCGCGGCGGGCGCATCTCCCGCACCGGGCTTCTATGCCCACGCCGTTCAGTTTGCGGCCCCGACCAAAGTGAACAGCTTTCTGGAATACTGCATCATTAAATACGCCGAGACGGCCCTGGACATCCAGTACGGCGCCCCGGACATATCGTACTGCCACATAGCGGAGAATGCGCAGGCAGGCCTATTCTGCGGCAACGATGCTTCGCCGAAGATAACCTTCAATACATTCTCGGGCAATCTCGGTCAGGGCGGTATCGCCTGCCGGGGCATGTCGCGGCCGAAGATCAATCATAACAACTTCGTCGGCAACGCCTTCGCCGTTCAGGCGTTCTCGTCCATATACATCGACGCGCGCTGGAACTGGTGGGGGAAGAGCCCGCCCGACGAGGGGATGATTCTCAAGGATAACGAAAACAGTATCAATCTGACACCCTGGCTGGATAAGGAGGAGGAGAGGGCTTTTCACGGGAAAAAATAGCAGTATGCAACAGGGAAAAACCTTATTGAATCGCTTTTCCTTTTTTGATATTTATTATTAAAGACAGCGGAAGCGATGACGGACGCTGCCTTTCGAATTGAGAGCGACACGGGACATAAACGTTCGACACCATAAAGGAGGACATTATGAAGAAGAAAAGCTTTCTGGTCATTGGTTTGATCATCAGCGTGCTTTTCATGGCATCCGCGGCGTACAGCCAGGAGTCAATCAGCGCCAAGGAATGGACGGCGGTGGTTGAGCAGATCGGGGCAAAGGGAAAGGTCAACTGGTCGGGCGGTTACGTGGAAGCGACGGGAATAGGGGCTCCTCCTGAAAGGTTCTACGGGAAACCCCAGGCGAGGCCGATGGCCTTGAGGGCCGCACAGGTCGATGCATACAGGAACCTGCTTGAGGTGGTTCAGGGCGTCCGTGTCGATTCCGAGACTGAGGTCAAGGACTTCACTGTCGCCAGCGATGTCATCAGGGCGAAGGTGGAGGGTCTCGTGAAAGGGGCACAGCTCGTGAAAAGAGATTATCTGTCCGACGGGACCGTGGAAGTAACCCTGAGGATGCCGCTCTATGGTGAATCAGCCATCGCGAACGTCATAATGCCACTGCCGAAGCCTGCAAAGCCTGAACCCGCACCTGCGGCGCCTCCGGCGGCACCTCCCGCGGCACCTGCACCACCCCCGGCAGGGCCCCAGGTCACCGCACCGCCGCCTGCTCCGGCTGCACCCGAGGTGTTCACGGGTCTGGTTGTAGATGCACGGGGCATCCAGTTGAGGCCTACCATGAAGCCCAAGATTCTCGATGAGAACGGTCAGGAGGTCTACGGCTATATGATGGTGGATCAGACCTATGCGAATCAGCAGGGCATAAGCAGCTATTCCAAGGACCTGACGGCGGCTCAGGGCAATCCCAGGGTCACAAATAACCCCCTCACGGTCAAGGCTCTGAGATCCGAAGGGCCGACCAGAGGCGACGTTGTCATCAGCTCCGCCGATGCACTGAAGATAAGCGGTTCAGCCGAGAACCTGGCTTTTCTCAAGAAGTGCCGTGTCATGATAGTGCTAGATTGAGAGGAAACACCGGAGTTTAAGGTCATAAGAGGCCTGTCGATGGGCCCGAAAGACCATCAACATGGGTAGCATGTCGGACCGCAGCCATGAATAGGATCGTGGCTGCGGTCTTCTGCATTACAGGCTGTTTTCCAGCATTTTTTTGAGGAGGCAGGGATTGCCGGCAAGAATAGTCATATTGCCCCCGGAGACGGCCGACAGGATTGCGGCGGGAGAGGTGGTGGAGCGACCCGCATCCATAGTGAAGGAACTGCTGGAGAACGCACTGGATGCCGGTGCATCGGAGATCGCGATTCACCTCGATGGAGGTGGGACCAAGACTGTCCGCGTAACGGATGATGGAGAGGGGATGACGCGGGATGAAGCCCGCCTGGCTTTTGAAAGGCATGCGACGAGCAAGATATCGGCTTTTGAAGACCTTTATGCTTTAACCTCGTTCGGCTTTCGCGGAGAGGCCCTGCCCAGCATAGCCTCAATCTCTAAAGTAGAAATGATAACGAAAAGAAAGGGTGAGCTTTCGGGCTGCAGGATCCGGGTTGAGGGTTGCAGGATTGTTGAGGATACGGAAATCGGCTGCCCGGAAGGCACTACTGTGAACGTGACCGATATATTCGGCAACGTTCCAGTCCGCAGGAAGTTCCTGAAAAAGGAATCCGCCGAGAGGTCCCATTGCCTTGAGGTGATAACGAGAACGCTTCTGCCGCGTCCGGCCGTAAGATACCGGGTTCACGTCAACGGAAAGCATATTATCCATATACCTGCGGCGGAGGATATGGCGGAAAGGGTCTCTCTCGCCCTGGGGATCGACGTCAGAGATTCCCTTATGAAGGTAGAGGGGAAAAAGGGGGGCGTAAGAGTCCGGGGATTTGTGTCGAGGCCGGACGTTACCCGTTCCACGTCAAAATGGATAATAGTTTATGTCAACGGGCGACACGTGAAGGATGCGCTTGTCCGCCATGCCATCCTAACGGCCTACCGGAGAAGAATCGAGGCAAGACGGTATCCGCAGGCGGTGCTTTTCATCGATCTCCCTCCGGGGGATGTGGATGTCAATGTCCATCCGGCCAAGCATGAGGTTCGCTTCCGCAATCCTGGCGACGTTTACGAGGCGGTTCTTGTTGCCGTCGCCGGCGCAATAGCGCCGGTAGCGTTGGCGCCGGAAGAACCGTCGGCTCGAAAATCTGTGTACAGCGAGGACGAATTCTTTCCCGAATTCAGGGGAAGGGTTGAAGAGGAGTTGAAGCGATACTCGGTCCCGGAAAGCGAGAAATTCGCGGGTCCCGCTACTGATTACCATGTCCGCAGAACCGTTCCGGGTGGGACTGCCGGCGTTGCGGAAAAGAAAACCGAAAAAGACTTGGGCGGTTTTTTCTCTTCACTGGAATATCTGGGTCAGATTGAGAGCACATATCTCGTTTTTTCTGGTTCGGGAGAGATTATCATTCTCGATCAGCATGCCGCCCACGAGAGGATCCTGTTTGAGAAAATGCGTGCGGAGAAGGAAGAGGGTAATCTGTCTAGTCAGAGATTGTTGCTGCCGGAGATCATGGAACTTCCGCCTGCGCTGGCTCCAATCGTCGGGGAATCGAGGGATCTGCTCCTGGAAATGGGGATTGACCTGGAGGTCTTCGGGGGGAGCACCATCAGGATTCATTCTTTTCCCGCCCTCCTGAGCCGTCTCGATGCGGCGTCCATCGTCCGCGATGTCCTCGAAGAGATACTGGAATGGGGAAAATCGGATTTCCGGGACCTGCGGGAGAAGATTCTGGTGACGATGGCCTGCAAGGGGGCCGTAAAGGCCCGCGAGAGGCTTACACGGGAAGAAGCGATGCGGCTCTGCCGGGATCTCGATGCGATTCCCCGCGCGTCCACATGTCCTCACGGCAGGCCGCTTTTCATCCGGTTTGCGATGAAGGATCTGGACAAAAAGTTCAAAAGACCATGAACCCCCGCCTGATCATAATAGCCGGTCCGACCGGGATCGGAAAATCAATCATATCTCTCGACATCGCACACGCTTTCAGAGGCGAGATCATAAGCGCCGATTCCATGCAGGTGTACAGATTCATGGATATAGGGACGGCCAAGCCGTCTCCGGAGGACCGTGCCCTTGTCCCGCATCATCTCATAGACGTCGTTGATCCGGACGAGGAATTCAATGCCGCACTTTACGGGAACGAAGCGCGACGCGTCATAGGGAAGCTGCATGAAAATAAGAAGAACATCCTGGTGATCGGGGGTACGGGTCTATACATCCGGGTGCTCACGGGAGGCCTCGTGCCGGGACCGGGAAGAGACGCAGGCCTGAGAGATATATTCCGGCAGGAGATAGAAAGATACGGCACGGCGTACCTTCATGAGAGACTCAAAGAGAAAGACAGGGACGCTGCTGAGAGAATCCATCCGAATGATGCGGTGAGGCTGATGAGGGCACTGGAAGTCATAGAGCTCAGCGGCGAATCCATCGTTGCTCAGCAGAAGAACCATGGGTTTGGAGACAGACCCTATGAGTGCCTGAAGATCGGGCTCATGGAGGATCGGGGCCGGCTCTATGAGAAAATTGACAGAAGATGCGATGAAATGATAGAGAAAGGCCTTGTCGGGGAAGTGGAGAATCTTCTCGCCCGGGGATATTCTGAATCCCTGAAACCCATGCAATCGCTCGGCTACAGGCACATGATCGCTTACCTTAAAGGGACAATGTCTCTCGACGAGGCCGTGACGCGGATGAAACGCGACACGAGAAACTACGCCAAGCGCCAACTGACTTGGTTCCGGGCGGATGGAGAAATCGTCTGGTTCAACCCCGGGGATCGGGACGGCATTAAAAAAAGAATCGGAGATTTTCTGTCCGGCCGTTGAGCGGCTCAAAAACGCTTGACTTGCCGGGGGCGAAAATATATTCAATATAATACCTTGAACGATTCCCGGAGCGGCATTTCCCGGGGTTCATCGCAGACCAACCCATTTTGAGAAAGGAGACGACCATGAATAACATTTTCAAACACCGTCGTCGCTTGATGCTGGTGTTCTGCATGATCATCATCGGCGCGCTAGCTTTTTCCTGCGGGCCCGCGCCGAGAAAACCGACGAGTCAGCTTGACACCCCCGAGCACCACGTAGCCACGGGTCTGGCTCTGCTGAAACAGGCTCAGTATGCCGATGCCCTGAGGGAATTTGAACTGGCCATCGAACTGAGCCCGAAGTTTTCCATGGCTCACGGAGGGGCCGGGCTTGCAAAGGCCTACCAGGGGGACATGAAGGGCGCTTTCGAGGCAATGGACAGGGCCTGGAAGTACGCGAAGAAGGACGATGAGAAGACATTCGCCCAGGTCGGGTACATCAGGCTTAACACCATGAACCGGGAAGAGAGCAAGAAATGGCTCGAAAAGGCTAAAGAGGCCTTCGACACGGCGGTGCTGGTCGACCCCAAGTACTCAGCGGCATACTATTACATGGGCGTTGCGTACAAGTACGGCCTTGAATTCGGCGAGGCGGGGGCGATGTTTACGAAGGTGCTTGATCTAAAGACCGATTACCTCAAGGAGGCAGACGCCGAGTGGAACCTCGTTCAGAAAATACAGAGGGCCATGCCGGGCACAATCACGGGGAAGAAAATCGCCATAGTGGAGAGCATCACGCGCGCCGACGCTGCTGCCCTGTTCATGGAGGAGTTGAGGATCGACATTCTTTATAAGAAGAGAACGCCCAAGACATTCGATACATCCTTCAAGGATCCGGAAAAATTCGCAAAGAAAAAAGACAGCAGGATCACCTCGACGGATATCTCGAAGCATCCGCTCAAGGCGGATATCGAAGGTATTCTCAATCTTGGCGTGAGAGGCCTGGAGAATTACCCTGACAATGCTTTCCACCCCGAGGAGCTGATAACGCGGGGGCAGTACGCCATGATGCTCGAGGACATTATGATAAAGGTGACTGGTGATGACAAACTCGCAACTAAGTTCATCGGCTCGACGTCGCCGTTCCCAGATCTAAGATCGGATCTTCCTTACTTCAACGCGGTCATGGTCGTGACTTCCAGGGGCATCATGGAGGCGAAGGATTTCACGACTGGTGAGTTCGCGCCGCTGGCGCCGGTCTCCGGAGCCGACGCGCTTCTGGTCATAAAGAAAATCAAAGAGGAACTCCGGTTCGACAGGTAGATGAGCGCGCCGCAATAATCTGAGGTCGCGGCTGCCTTGACGACCGGAAAGGTCAGCGGGCAGGGGAGCGGCTTTCCCCTGCCTTACTTGTTTGTGAGCGGGGCTTCGTTTTTTCGTCGCCGAAGACCTTCATCATCAAGTGAAACGGGGAGCACAGATGGAAGAGAAGATGTTGAGCAAGACCTTTGAGCCGCATGAGGCGGAGGCGAAGTGGTACCAGTACTGGCTTGATCGGAATTATTTCAGGGCGGAAGAGACGAGCGCGAAAGAGCAGTTCTCGATCGTTATCCCTCCTCCGAACGTCACCGGAATGCTGCACATGGGCCATGCCCTGAACAATACCCTGCAGGACATAATGATCCGCCTTCGGCGCATGCAGGGTTTCAACACACTCTGGATGCCGGGAACCGACCATGCGGGAATAGCGACACAGAATGTAGTCGAGCAGGAACTGGCGAAAAAAGGCATCACTCGGCACGACCTCGGCAGGGAAAAGTTCATCGAAAAGGTCTGGGAGTGGAAGGAAAAGTACGGCGGCGTCATCACGAACCAGCTGAAGCGGCTGGGCTGCTCCTGTGACTGGTCGCGGGAGCGGTTCACGATGGACGAGGGGCTCTCGAGGGCGGTGAGGGAAGTATTCGTGAGGCTTTATCACGACGGGCTCATCTACCAGGGAGACTACATCGTGAACTGGTGCCCCCGGTGCCACACGGCAATCTCGGACCTTGAGGTGGAGTTCCAGGAGGAGAAGAGCTGGCTGTGGAATATACGCTATCCATTTGCGGAAGGCAAAGGGGAGATTGTCGTGGCCACCACGCGTCCCGAGACGATGCTTGGAGACACGGCCGTGGCGGTGAATCCTAACGACAAACGCTACAGAGACATAATCGGCAAAGAGGTGATTCTCCCTCTTGTCAACAGGAAGATTCCCATCATCGCAGATGATTATGTGACGATGGACTTCGGGTCCGGCGCGGTCAAGATCACGCCCGCCTGCGATGCGGCGGACTTCGCGATGGCCGAGCGCCACAAGCTCGAGATCATCAAGATCATGGACGGCAACGCCGTTATCAATGAAAACGGCGGCGTGTATAATGGACAGGACCGCTATGAGGCTCGCAGGAACGTGGTGCGTGATCTGGAGAAGGGCGGCTATCTCGTGAGCACAGAGCCGTACGTTCACAACATCGGGCGCTGCTACCGGTGCAAGACGGATATCGAACCCTTCGTCTCCAAGCAGTGGTTCGTGAAGGTGGCACCGCTTGCGAAGGCGGCCATGACCGCGGTGATAAAGGGCAAAACCCTGCTCGTTCCCAAGATGTGGGAGGGGACCTATTTCGACTGGCTCAACAACATCAGGGACTGGTGCATCTCGAGGCAGATATGGTGGGGGCACAGAATTCCCGTGTGGTACTGCGAGTGCGGCGAGATAATCGTTTCCTCCGAGGATCCGGAAAGGTGCCCGAAGTGCGAGGGATCAGCACTGCGGCAGGAAGAGGACGTTTTGGACACATGGTTCAGCTCCGCCCTCTGGCCGTTCTCGACGCTTGGCTGGCCTGACAGGACCAATGACCTCAAGACATTCTATCCGACTTCGCTCCTTATCACCGGCTTCGACATCCTTTTCTTCTGGGTGGCGAGGATGATGATGATGGGCCTTTACATAATGAAGGATGTTCCTTTCAGGCATGTCTACCTCCACGCGCTTGTCCGCGACGAACACGGAGACAAGATGAGCAAATCCAAGGGGAACATAATAGACCCCCTGGAGATGATCGACAAATTCGGCACGGACGCATTCCGGTTCACCCTGGCTGCCTTCACGGCGCAGGGGCGAGATATCCGCATGTCCGAGGAGCGGATAGAGGGCTACCGGAATTTCGTGAACAAGATCTGGAATGCCGCGAGATTCACCCTCATGAACCTTGAGGATTACAGGGCAGGATCATCAATTCCCGAAAAGAAGAATTTCTCGATATGCGACCGGTGGATTCTCGACCGCCTGAATAAGACAGTGGCCGATGTGACCGTGCAGCTCGACGAGTACAGGTTCAACGAGGCCGCCGGGACGCTCTATCATTTTATCTGGCATGAACTGTGCGACTGGTATCTCGAGCTAATCAAACCCATGCTTTACGGTAAGGACAGACCGGAAGGGCGCCTTGCCGCACAGTATACTCTCTATCATGTCTTCCAGATGACCATGAAACTGCTTCACCCCTTCATGCCCTTCGTGACGGAGGAGATATGGCAGAAGCTGGTCGGCGACGGCACTTCGATCATGGTGAGCCCTTTCCCGAAAGCCGACAGGAGTCTGGACGACCCCGAAGCGGCGAAACAGATGGAACTGGTAATGGATGTTATCGGCTCCATCCGAAACATCCGCGGAGAGATGAACATCCTCCCAGCCAAAAAGATCAAGGTTCTCCTCGCAGCACCGGACGAGGGGAACATCGGAATTCTGAAACGGTCGGAGGAATACATACTGACAATGGCGAGGGTGGGGGACCTCGCAATAGCCGGAAAGGTTGAGGAACCAAAGGGAGTGGCAACGGGTGTCGCGGGCGCGGTGAAGGTCTTTGTCTTCCTTGAAGGCATGATCGATGTCGAGGGGGAAAAGGCGAGACTGGAAAAGGAGATCCTGAAACTCACGAAGGACTTCAACAGCGTGTCAAAGAAACTGGCGAATTCTGATTTCAGGACAAAAGCCGCCGAAGCCGTCATCCGCAAGGAAGAGGCTAAATTCCAGGAGCTGAGAGATAAACTTGAGATCCTGGGATCGGCACTTGATAAGCTGAAAAAAATCAAATGAGAATAGTTTCTGGTTATTCAACAACCTGTTAGAATTTGCATCAATGTTGCAGTGGAATGAGATAAAGCGGATTATTGAAAGGGCGCTCAGGGAGGATATCGGACCCGGAGATGTAACCACGGGGGCGATCCTGACGGGACGTGAAAAGGGCGTGGCTCGCGCAGTGGCAAAATCTGACATGGTCATCGCGGGCATAGAGGTCTTCGGGGCGGTATTTCATGCCGTCGATCCGGAAATCCGTTTCGCCGCGAAGATGCGCGATGGAGAGCGCGCTAAAAAGGGGGACACCATCGCCGAGGTGAGAGGGCGTCTCAGCGGCATCCTTCGGGCGGAGCGCGTGGCGCTCAATTTTTTTCAGAGGATGTGCGGCATAGCGACCCTGACACGGAGCTTCTCCGATAGGCTTAAGGGAACAAGGGCGCAGATACTCGACACACGGAAGACCGCTCCGGGTCTCCGTATTCTTGACAAATACGCGGTGCGTGCCGGTGGAGGGCGCAATCACCGATTTGCTCTCTTCGACGGCATACTTATCAAGGATAATCATATCGCAGCGGCTGGAAGCATAACTGCTGCGGTAAAAAGAGCGGCCGCTGCAAGAACGCCTGGCATGAAGATCGAGGTCGAAGTGAAAAATTTGAAAGAGGTGAGAGAGGCCCTGAAAGCGGGAGCGGATATTATCATGCTCGACAACATGAGCCTCGAACATATTAATAAGGCCGTCCGGCTCGTCGCCGGCAGGGTGCCGCTCGAAGCCTCAGGAAACATCTCGCTCTCGAATGTCGGAGCGGTCGCCGAAACAGGGGTGGACTACATATCAGTCGGAGCCCTGACCCATTCCGTTTCCGCCGCTGACATATCTCTGATAGTCACGTCATTACGAGAAGATATAAGGAAAAGATAAAGTAATTTATCCATGAAGTTCGATGGAGAAAATCTGGCCCGTCTGCTCGAAGGGAGCAGGATGGGCAGGAGAGTTCATTTTCTCGAAGAGGTGGACTCTACAAATGATTACGCCGCCGAGCTGGCGAGGAAGGGCGCCGGCGAAGGAGAGATAGTAATCGCGGACCGCCAGCTGAAAGGGCGGGGGCGCATAGGCAGGACATGGCAGTCGCCGCCCGGGGATAACCTTTACGTGTCCGTCATTCTGAGGCCGCCCATTCGGCCCGCCGTGTCCCCTCAGATAACTCTGACCGCCGGAGTAGCCGTTGCGGAATCCCTATCGCCATACTGCGGACGGGATGTGACCCTGAAATGGCCGAATGACGTAAGAATACGGGGGAAAAAAGTCTGCGGCATCCTGACGGAGATGAGGCTCCGGGGAGGGGATGTCGATTTCGTGATTGTAGGGATAGGCATCAACATAAATATGAGGAAGGATGCCTTCGATGAGGCGTTCAGGGATCTGTCGACGTCGCTCCGTGAGGAACTTGGCAGGGAGGTGCCGCGCTCAGAAGTCGCAGTCGGCATGCTCGGCTGTCTTGGCAGCTGGTATGAGCGCTTTCTTGCCGATGGTTTTCATCCGGTGAGGGAAAAATGGCTCGAACGCTCCGGTATTGTCGGACAGGATGTGAGGGTCCAGTCTGGGAAAGAGCTGCAGGAAGGGAAAGTTCTGGGTCTCGACGAGGATGGAGCGCTGCTTTTGCTCGATTATGACGGACAGATAAAAAGAGTCTTGTCCGGAGATGTGCTTTTAAGGGAGGATTCGTGATGCTTCTCGTGATTGACGTGGGGAATACCAATACTGTGATCGGGCTTTTCGACGGAAACAGGCTGCTTCACAACTGGCGGGTGCGGACGGTGGCCGATCATACAATGGACGAATACGGGATGCTAATCGTCAATCTATACAGGACGGGAAGGGTGAGCTCGAAATCTGTTAGCGACATCATCATCTCATGCGTGGTTCCTCCCATGCTGAACATCCTTGAGCCGCTGTGCGAGAAGTATTTTCATGTCAAACCCCTTATCGTCGGGCCGGGGATAAGGACGGGGATGCCGATATATTACGACAATCCGAAGGAAGTCGGAGCCGACCGGATTGTGAACGCCGTAGCCGGATATGAGAAATACGGAGGCGATCTCATCATCGTGGATTTCGGAACGGCGACAACGTTCGACTATGTATCGAAAAACGGTGAGTACATGGGCGGATGCATTTCCCCGGGGATCGTAATCTCGAGTGAAGCGCTGTTCGAAAAGGCCTCGAAGCTTCCCAGGGTGGAGTTCAGCCGTCCGAGGTCCGTCATCGCCAAGGATACTGTCAGCAGCATGCAGGCCGGGATCATGTTCGGATATGCCGGACTGGTGGACGGGATTGTCGAGCGGATGAAGGCCGAGGTCAAATCAAATCCGAAGGTAATAGCCACCGGCGGCCTGGCCAAGATAATAGCGCCGGAGACGAAGAGCATCGACACCGTAGATGAGATGCTAACCCTGGAGGGTCTGAGGCTGATTTATCTTAAAAATAAATAGGAAGCTTCGAAGATTTACGCGAAAGATCAACCCCACCCGACCCTCTCCCGTCCAGGAGAGGGCTCTCACTGGCTGTTGAAAAGTCGTAATCTGCACTCAAATGTCATCCCCATCTTCCCGTCATTCCTTTATTCCATTTTCTCATCCCCGTCTTCCCGTCATTCCTTTATTCCATTTTCTCATCCCCGTCTTCCCGTCATTCCTTTATTCCATTTTCTCATCCCCGTCTTCCCGTCATTCCTGTATTCCATTTTCTCATCCCCATCTTCCCGTCATTCCTTTATTCCATTTTCTCATCCCCGTCTTTCATTTTGTCATCCCCGCGAAGGCGGGGATCCATAAAGGTATTGAAGAGACTGGATTTCCGTTTCCACGGGAATGACAATCAAGAATGAAAAATAGTTTTTCAACAGCCTGCTAATGGTCTTACTATGAACTAGTATTTTCGAGGAGTTCTTCTTTCCATTGCCCGAGGGCCGCAAGTGAACGCTCGGCGTAGGCGCGGCCCCGGTCCTTCCTGGGCACTTTCTTCCCGGGATCGGGGAAAAGACCGAAGTTGATATTCATGGGCTGAAATGTTCCGGCGTTCGCACCCTCGAGATGTGCGAGCAGGGCACCCAGGGCGGTGACTGCGGGGGGCTGCAAAAACTCCCGTCCGCTGAGCTTCCGGGCCGTGAAGATGCCGGCGAGAAGACCCGTGGCTGCGGATTCAACGTATCCCTCGACCCCGGTGATCTGTCCCGCAAAAAAAATTCTTTCATCGGATTTTAACTGAAGAGTCTTCCGGAGAACGGCGGGGGCGTTCAGAAAGGTATTGCGGTGAATGCTACCGAGCCGGGCGAATTCGGCATTCTCGAGCGCCGGAATGAGCCTGAAGACGCGCTTCTGCTCCGGCCACGTCAGCTTGGTCTGGAATCCGACCATGTTGAAGAGACTCGATTCCAAATTCTCCTGCCTGAGCTGAACGACGGCATATGGTTCGCGTCCGGTTCTGGGGTCAACAAGACCCACAGGCTTCATGGGGCCGAACAGGAGAGTTCGGAATCCTCTCCTTGCCATAACCTCGATGGGAAGACAGCCCTCGAAGTATCGCGGGAATTCGAAATCGCGTAACGGCACTTCCTCCGCTTTGATGAGCGCGCTGTAAAACGCCTCGTATTCATCGCGGTTGAGAGGGCAGTTGATATAATCCCCGGTATCCGACGAGTCGTATCTAGAGGCCCGGAAGGTCCTTGCCATGTCGATGGAATCCGCCTCGACGACGGGAGAGATGGCATCGTAGAAATATAAGTAGTCGCTACCTGCGAGATCCGCGATCTTCCGGGCGAGGGCGTCCGACGTGAGCGGGCCTGTAGCAATGATGACGATGCCGTCCTGCGGAATCGCCGTTGCCTCCTTTCGGAGGATCTGGAATCCATCCTGTTCCGTGAGCCGTGCCTCAACGTATCTGGAAAAGAGAATCCTGTCGACGGCGAGCGCCTTGCCGGCGGGGAGCGCGCAGGCGTCCGCGGCCTTCATGATGAGAGATCCGAGGATACGCATTTCCTCCTTGAGAAGTCCGACGGCGCTTTCGATCATACGCGACCGCAGAGAGTTGCTGCAGACGAGTTCGGCGAGAAAAGGCGTTTTGTGGGCGGCCGTGAATACCTCAGGTCGCATCTCATGGAGCGTGACGGGGATGCCTCGCCTCAGCAGCTGCCAGGCTGCCTCGCATCCCGCCAGGCCGCCGCCGATAACAGTCACGGGTTTACGCGCGTCTATCTTCATGATGACAGGCCGGGGTAGGACGGGAAGTTAAGAAGTTGTGAAGATGGGAAGCTGCGAAAAAAAGATTAAATAAGAAAATGATTTTTGCGCATCTTCTCAACTTCTTATCTTCTCAACTTCGAGTTTTTTCCTGGTACGTGCACGACGGGTTGCTGCAGGCCCGATAGCGTCCTTTTTTGCGGTCGTATTTTTCGAGCAGGAAGGGCGCGCCGCATTCCGGGCAGGCTTCCGGAACCGGCTTGTCCCAAGTTGCGTAGCTGCACTTCGGATAGTTTGAACAGCCGAAAAATATCTTGCCCTTTCTGGACCGTTTTTCGGTGATCTCTCCATTGCAGCCTTCCTCCGGGCATCTGATGCCGAGACTGATGGGGAGGGTTGTTCTGCATTCCGGATAGCCGGAGCAGCCCAGAAAGCTCCCGAACCTTCCCTGCTTGATGACCATCTTTCTCCCGCATTCCGGACAGTCTCTTTCGGTCAGCGTTTCTCCGTTGCTTACGTGATTGATCACGCCGTTTTCATCCTGCGTGAAATTCATTGTATTCCTGCAGGCGGGATAGTTGGAACAGGCGATGAATTTGCCGTTCCGGCCCCATTTTATGACCATCGGACTTCCACATTTTTCACACACAAGATCTGTGGGCGTTTCTTCTTTTTTCACGTTTCGCATTTCAGTCTTCGCTTTCTTCAGGTCTTTCTCGAAGGTGGAATAGAATTTCTCCAGGCTCTCGATCCTTTTCAGCTTCCCATCCTCGATCAGGTCAAGCTCGTTTTCCATGGCAGCGGTGAAGGCCACGTCGAGAATGGTGGGAAAATTCTTCACCAGCAGTTCAGTAACAAGAATTCCGAGCTCCGTCGGGTAAAAGCGCCCTCCCTCGAGACGCACATATTCCCGTTCCTGGATGGTGCTCAATATAGTCGCATAGGTGCTCGGTCTCCCGATGCCGTTTTCCTCGAGCTCCTTGACCAGTGTAGCCTCGGAGAAGCGGGGCGGGGGTTCGGTGAACTTCTGTTCCGGCGTGAGAGAGATGAGCCTCAGTGTCTCGCCCGTCTGCACGTCGGGAAGCTGCTTCTCGCTGCCGTTTTCCTCCTTGCTGTCGTCGCGTCCTTCACTATACAGGATCGTGAAGCCGGGGAATTTCATGATGGAGCCCTGGGCGCGGAAAAGACAGCCGGAGGCTTCGATGTCGATCGTTGTCTGATCCAGAACCGCCGGATTCATCTGGCTTGCCACGAAGCGATTCCATATGAGCTGGTAGAGGCGAAACTGATCGCTCGTAAGGTACGACTTGATGTCCTTAGGCCTGTAATTCATCGAAGCGGGCCTTATGGCCTCGTGGGCCTCCTGTGCGGCGCGGCCGGACTTGTAGTAGCGCGGCTTGGCGGGGAGAAAGTCATTCCCGTATTCCCCGCGGATGTAATCCCTCACTTCGTTGATTGCCTCGGCGGCGACGCGGACGGAGTCGGTTCTCATGTATGTGATCAAACCTACGGGTCCCTCCTCGCCGAGTTCGACGCCCTCGTATAGCTTCTGGGCTGTTGCCATTGTCTTCTTGGCTGAAAAACGGAGCTTTCGCGATGCCTCCTGCTGGAGCTTGCTCGTCGTGAAAGGAGGAGCGGGCGTCCTGCGGGTTTCTTTTTTCTCGACGCTTCCGACTGTGAAGGGTGCCGCTTTCAGGCGCGCTAGGAGGCCGTCCGACTCCTGAGCGCTGCCGATGCGCGCTTTTTTCCCATCGATTTTGATCAGGCGGGCCTCGAAGGGCGGAGGCTCTGCGCCTTCAAGGTGGGCCGTGATGTTCCAGTATTCCTCGGGAACGAAATTCCGAATCTCCTCCTCCCTGTCGCAGATGATTCTAACGGCAACCGACTGCACACGGCCTGCGCTCAGTCCACGTCTTACCTTGTCCCAGAGAAGGGGGCTGATCTGATATCCCACCAGTCGGTCCAGTATTCGCCTTGTCTGCTGTGCCTCGTATTTGTCAAAATCGAGTTCACGGGGATTGTCAAGGGCGGAGAGCATTGTGTTCCTGGTGAGGTCGTTGAAAAGCACCCGGTATATCTTTTTCTTTCCGTCTATCTCCTCAGCGATGTGCCAGGCGATGGCCTCTCCTTCCCGGTCGGGGTCGGGCGCGAGGTAAATGGTGTCGGCCGCCTTCGCGGCTTTCTTCAGCTCTCCGATTACCTTCTTCTTGCTTTCCAGGATCTGATACGTCGGCTGAAAATTATCCTTGATGTCGATTCCGAGCTTTTTCTTCGGAAGGTCCTTTATGTGACCGACCGAGGCACGGACGTCGTAGGCGTTGCCAAGATATTTTTTGATTGTCTTCACCTTGGTGGGTGATTCGACGATGATAAGGGAACGTTCCATTCTTATAGTAACTCCTTGCGCAGGTAGAGCTTGCCCGGTTGCTGTATCACGCGGCCTCTCAGTTCCAGACCGAGCAGGGTAGCAAGGACATCCTTTGCCTGGAGACCGGTTTTTTCAATGATGGTGTCCACGTCCACTGCGGCGTTCTTCGCGAGCGCTTCGAGGACAGTCCTTTCTTTTTCCTCGAGAGATTCCTCCAGATGCGGCCTTATGGATGATGCTGTTTCAGGCTTCGAAGATGAAGCGAGAGGCAATGTCAGCTGAGGGCGGAGCTCCTCGAGTATGTCCCGGATGTCCTCGACGAGCTTTGCGCCTTCCTTGATCAGCCTGTGTGTTCCTTTCGAACCGGGCGAATCGATGCTCCCCGGGACCGCAAATACCTCCCGTCCCTGCTCCAGCGCCACGCGTGCCGTTATTAGAGAACCGCTTCTTTCAGTAGCTTCCACTATGACCACGCCGAGCGACAGGCCGCTTATGATCCGGTTCCTCATGGGAAAGTTTTGTGCAAGGGGCGGCGTCGAGAAGGGGAACTCAGATATCACTGCGCCGCCGCCGGCGATTTCGTCATGGAGAGCGCGATTCTCCGGTGGATAGACCACGTCGACACCGCAGCCCAGGACCGCGATGGTGCGCCCTTTTACCGAAAGGGCCCCGCGGTGGGCGGCGGAATCTATGCCCCGCGCCATTCCGCTGACGACGGTTATCCCGCTGAGCGCAAGGTCCCGGCAGAGCCTTTCGGTGGTAAATACACCGTAGGTGCCGGCCGTCCTTGAACCTACAACGGCGATTGTCACGTCGTCAGCACGGAGCTCACCCTTCACATAGAGAAGGGGCGGATAATCGTCGATCTTCGAGAGAAGCTCTGGATAGCGCAGGTCTCGCGCCGTCACAATTGAAACACCGGCACAGCGGGCACGTTCGATCTCCCGCTCCACCGGATCCCAGTCATTGAAGGCTGCAATTGTGTCCGCCGCCTTTGCCTTGACGCCGGAAACTTTTTTCAGTGCGTCGGCGGATTGCTCAAAAACCTTCCGAGGATCTCCGAAGGCCGCAAGGATATTCCTGAACCCCGCGGCGCTCAGGCCATCTATGGATCTGAGAGCCAGCCAGTATTTGAGATCTCCCTCTTCCATATTTTCATTTCGAAGCGGTATTTAGAAGTCTTGATCGTTATTTTCGTTTTCGACAGGTGCCGCAAGTAAGTCGCGAACTATAACGTATTGTGGGAGGGTGTCAAGCTTAATTTCTCCTGACAAGAATTTCTTTGCCTTCGAGAGATGTTTGATTTAAAAGTAATAACGTTGAATGAATGAGGTATTATGAAAACGAGAACGAAATATCTAGCAATTCTGACAGCAGCAATTTTTTTCCTGAGCGGGACCGTATTCGGTCTCTTTGCCGAAGAGGAAACAAAGACGGCTGTAACGCCTCTGGAGGTGGTTCCGGAGCCTCTTGAAATAGGCACGCTCGGTCCCGGCGGACATCTAAAAGGCATTTTCTTCATGAAGAGCAATGTGTCGGCTGACATGAAGTGGTCCACCCGAGGTCCGTCGGGATGGACCGCCTCCGGGAATGAAGTATTGTCGGCACGGATGAAAGATTTTCTCGGTTACCTGGATATCGGAATCATATTTCTCGATGATGAGAACGTAGAGGAGCAGGAAAAGGACCGCAGGGTCGAGATGGTCCTGGAATCGGAAGGGGAGACGCTAACGCTTGTGGGGACCCTTCCGATGGGGGATCACCTCGTGGAGATTCCAATCCTCTTCGAAGGAGGAGAAAAGATCGTTTCGGTGCGGTTTGAAACGGCGCTCAGGGAGCCCGGTCCCGAGATGAGCATCGAGCCGCCCGGCCTGGACTTCGGGGTTGTGGAGGGCGGAACGACAATAAAGAAAAAACTGAAGATCAAAAACACCGGTAAGGGGGCGCTCAACTGGAAAGTTTTTCTGCAGGGCAACCGCGGGGAAGTGGACGGCGTCAGCCTGAGGAAAGCGATATACATCTCGTTCCTGAATGAGGACTCTCCAGGTGGAAGCAGCTACGAGGTTCCAGCCCGTCTTTCTAAGATCCTTCAGCTCGAAGGGCCATGGCTTTCGGAAGATGGATATCCGGCGTCCAACGGCGGGGAGACCCTTCGAATGACATTCACCGGGACGGGGATCGCCGTTATTGTGCGGCCGGATGAAGATGGGGGAAAGCTCAGGGCCTCAGTCGATGGAATGCCCGCTGTGGATCTTGATTGTTCTTCGGATGAGCTGGACAGGATAGCAGTTGTCGTGGCGGACAATATTGCCGAGGGGACACATGTTCTGACCCTGATAAATGATGGCGGCTATGCGGTGATCGAGGGCGTCCGCATTTACGGCAATGAACCGCTGGACGGTGTGCCAGGATGGGTTGATGTCTTCCCGAAGAGCGGGACATCGAGGGGGCAGACAAACTATGTCACCGTGACCGTTCAGATGGATAATCTCAAGGCCGGGCGTTACAGCGAAAACATCGTGGTTCAGTCCAACGCGGGCATGGCGGTTGTGGACGCATCAATAGAGGTGAGGCGGGATGCGGTCTCAAAAATCATCGACATTTATCGGTACGTGAAGGGAAACGATTATCTCTACACGGGGCAGACCGAGATGGAAGATCACAGAGTTCTCAGTACCTACAGAAAACAGAAACTGGCATTCAGGCTCTTCAGGGAAGAAACGCCGGGCACCAGAAAATTCCACCGCTGGTACAGCGCCTCCCGGGGCGATCACTACTATTCCTGCGACCCGCAGGGAGGAGGCAAATCACTCCAGGGCTATGTTCCTGAAGGGTTTATCGGTTATATAGCGACATCCAGAATCCTCGGCACAAGAGAACTTTACAGATGGTACAATCCCTCGACGGGATGTCATTTCTACACAACCGATGTGAAAGGGGAGGGGATGAGGAAAAAAGGATATCGTTTTGAGGGTATCGCCGGATACGTGCGATGAATCAGGCGGTCCTCTTCCTCATTTTTTCACTTCCTTTGGGCTTGACAAAAAGGACGAAAGGGTTTATTAAAGGCGCTCTTTTGGAAGAAAGCCTGGAGTGATTTGTGCGCCTGTAGCTCAGCTGGATAGAGCAACGGACTTCTAATCCGTAGGTCCCGGGTTCGAATCCCTGCAGGCGTACCAGAATACGTGGTGGGTGTAGCTCAACTGGTCAGAGTGTCGGGTTGTGGCCCCGAAGGTTGAGGGTTCGAGTCCCTTCACTCACCCCAGATATAAAGGTTTGTCGACCTGAAATTATATAGGCGCCCGTAGCTCAGCTGGATAGAGTGGCAGACTTCGAATCTGTTGGTCGCACGTTCGAATCGTGCCGGGCGTACCAGCCAACACACGCTGAAGATATGACGCAAGGCGTGGGCCGCTAGCTCAGTCGGTAGAGCAGTTGACTCTTAATCAATTGGTCCGGAGTTCGAGTCTCCGGCGGCCCACCAGAAATCTAGGGGTTACGTTACCGTGACCCCTTTTTATTTTCGATTTATCGACATTCTGTTGACATCTGCCGGATTCAAGTTTCGCTTGGTGAAAATGCCGGAATGGCTCACCGGAGAGGGGGAATTGTGGGTCACATTAAAATTCAGCGTAGTATGTCTGATATTTATCGACATACTGTGTAATATCCGATACAAATAACTCTATGCATAGCGGAACCCCTGAGAAGTGCGGCAAAAGGCAGTTGCGGTGCGGAGGCATCGGTGGGCGAGAAATCAGCATGGTCGTCTTGGCTGCGGTTTTTTTCATCTTGCAGGCGGCCTTTCCAGGTAATGCGATTTCCGTGGACTGGAAGTGGCTCGGGAAAGACGTGAAGGATTGCAACTGGTACTACGATGCCGCGAACGTTAAGCATCTCCCGGAAGGAAAGGCGCTGATCTGGCTAAAGCGCGTCCTGACAGACGATGAGCGAAAACAGGCCCTCTCGAAAAGATTGCAGAAAAAGCTTCCCGTCGAAGGGTATGATCGGTGGGGATATGAGACGGGGCTGATGGAGCTGGACTGCCGTGCCGCGACGATACGCCAGCTCAAAATTCATGATTATGATACGGATGGAAAATTTCTGAAAGCGAGGGAAACCGGGGATAACCTGAAGGCCGTCATCAGGGACAGCGTCGGCGAGATGGTATATCGCGAAATATGCAGTCCGAAGGAAATCGATCCTCGGGACGCGGTCCCGCGGTTTCCATCACGCTGGTGAGACGGGATTTAGTAAGACATGATGCATGCAAAAAGGGCGGCAGGATTCCGATACCTGTCGCCCTTTTCCGTTGCTCTCGGTTGACGGCCTATAGGACTACTTTGCCGCCTTCAGTTTTTCGATAAGGATCGGAACAACGGTCTTGTAATCGGCCACAAGCCCGAGGTCCGAGATCTTGAACATATTTGCTTCGGGGTCGCGGTTGATTGTCACGATTTTCTTGGAGTTGATGCATCCCGTGATGTGCTGTGCCGCCCCGGAGATTCCAATGGCGATGTAGAGCTCGGGGCTCACGATCTTCCCCGTCTGACCTATCTCCATGCTAAGAGGGACCCAGTTCTCGTCAACGGGAACGCGGGTTGCGCCGACCACGCCTCCCAGAAGGTCAGCGAGATGCTTGATCATCTCGAAGCCTGCCACACCTCCGAGTCCGCCGCCTCCGGCCACGATAACCTTTGCGTCCTCGAGTTTGACGCCTTCCGCTTCCTGTTTTCTGGCCTCCACAAGCTTCACCTTGAGAGAAGTTGCATCGGGAGGATCAGCAATGGTTATCGTGTCACCCTTGCGTCCGCTGTCGGCCGCCGCCGGTTGCATGGATTTCGCACGGACTGTGTTTATCTGGCCCAGCCCTTTCGCTGTTGCGAGGACCGAAAATGCCTTGCCGCCGAAGACGGGGCGGGTCTGCTTGAATGAGCCAGCTTCGGTGTCGAAGCTGACTTCAACGCAGTCCATGGCCAGTGCCATGCCGAGCCTAGCGGCTACGCGCGGTGCTATATCACGCCCGAGATCCGTCTGACCCATGAGACAGAGGGCGGGCTGAATATTCCCGCAAAGACCGCTCACGAGTGCCGTGTAGGCGTCGCAGTTGTATTCATTGTAACCGGCGTGGATTGCGGCATAGACCCTGTCCGCTCCGAGGGCGATCCCCTCGGCGGCAAGCTGTGCCGAGGCCTCGCCGGCCAGAAGAAGTGAAACGTCCCCGCCCGCCTGAGCGGCGAGCGCGCGGGCGCCGCCGAGCAGTTCACGGGTGATGGATGCCGTTTTCCCCTGTTCCATCTCGCCTATAACAAGTATTGTTTTATTCTCAGCCATGTCTCGTCCTCTCAAGGTTTGATTGCCATAATCTTTTCCGCCAGCTTGGCTGCCGCCTCGGCGGGGTCTTTGCCGGTCACCATCTCGCAGGTCCTCTGGAAGGACGGAATGAAGAGTCTGGTGAGAATGTTGCGCTGGGCGGCGGAGCCTGTCCTGGACGTATCCGCGCCTATATCACCGGCACCCCATTTGGGGAACTGTTTTTTGGCCGCGATTATGATTCCTCTCCCGGAGGGAATTCGGGGCTGACCCATCTCGCTGCTGACGGTAACGAGGGCGGGAAGGGGAACTTCGAAGATCTCTGAACCGCTTGCTGTAACCCTTTCCACCTTCAGGGTGCCGTTCGCAGCCTCCACGGACTTTGCCCGAACCACAACCGGAATACCCAGGTACTCGGCAAGGGCGGATCCCACGACACCTGCATCCCAGTCCGCAGCCTGTCTGCCGCAGAGAATGAGGTCGAATTTGCCCACTTTTTTAACAGCCTGAGCGAGAATATAGGCGGTGGCGAAGCCGTCGGAATTCTCGAAGGCCGTGTCGTTGAGAACGAAGCCCTCGTCGGCGCCCATGGCGACGGCCTTGCGCAGGACATCTTCGGTGTATTTCGTCCCCATGGTCAGGACCGTGACTTTGCCTCCCGCGGCTTCCTTCAGCCTGAGGGCGGCCTCGACGGCAAGCGCATCGTAGGGACTCATGATGAAGGGCATTCCCTCGGGGGGAATGACCTCGTTTTTCTTGCTGTCAACCGCGAACTTTGCCGGCGGCAGCTCTGGGTCGAGCACCGGCTTGATGCAGACAATAATATCCATCTTTCCTCCTTTATCCGTATTGATAGCAGATGCCGAACCCGCCGCGGGGGTTCACCCAGTAGATGGCCCCCTTATCGCAGGAGAAACGGCAACTGCCGCATTCGAGACAACCTTCATAGGAAAAGGTCACGTGACCTTCGGCCCGAAGGACGTAGCATTCCGCGGGGCAGGCGTAAAGGCAGGGCTTGAGATCGCAGGACCTGCACTTCGCCTCGTCCACCCGGATGTGTACTTCCCGGTCAATGTCGAACTTGTTGAGCGCCAGTTTGTCTTCTACTTTCACAGGGCTTTCCTCGCTTTCATGACGTCGGCGGCAATTTCCCAGAGACTGACCTTTCCCTGCATTGACTTCCACGCAGTCTCGAAGGTTTTTTTCCGGGGCTTGCCGTCGTTGTGAAAGATGCTTCTCATGAGCCCGCAGGCGAGCTCGGGATAGGCGTTATAGATTCTCGGATTCTCGAGAAAGTGGGGGGCGTTCCTGAACGTATGCAGGTCCTTCATCACAAAGCGGTCCCTGAGAAGCGCCTCGTAATGGCTGAGCGATGCTGCCGAGTAGTCCCCCTTTTCCCTGGCCCGGATGATGGTCTCGCCTGCGGCGACTCCGGCCGCCATGGCGAGATTGGCGCCTTCCAGGATAAGCCCCGTTCCGATCACCATTGCAGCGGCGTCGCCGGCCACGACGATGCCGTCTGCGTAGAGCTTAGGCATCATCCGGATGCCTGAAACGGGGATGAGATGGGCAGAGTACTCAACCATCTCTCCGTTTCGGATTAACGGACGGACGGCGGGATGGTTCTTGAAGTCCTCGATGAGATCGGACGCCTTGGTCCGACTTTCAAGCAGGGCGCTGAGCTGGACGACCACGCCTACAGAAAGGCTTTCCTGATTGGTGTATATGAAACCACCTCCCGGAAGGCCGCGTGTGCAGGCTCCCACGAATTCCATGACCACGCCCTCGCTTCCGCTCACGCCGAAGCGGTCTTCGATGACCTCCCGCGGCATGCGGATTACCTCCTTTACTCCCTGCTTGAGATCGACGGCCTTGAAATCGCCTCGCAGGCCGGCCTTTGTTGCAAGAAGGGAGTTCACGCCGTCGGCGAGGACGACTGCGCTGGAGAGAAAGTCCTCTTCGCCGACTCTTACCCCCGTGATCCTTCCGTCCTCGCGGAGGAAATCCGTTACCTCCAGACCCGTGGCGATGATGGCCCCCGCGGCTTCGACCTTTTCTCCGAGCCAGCGGTCAAAACGGGCGCGGAGAATTATGAAACCGGGCGCTGAGTCGTAATCGCCGTGCGGAGATTTGAAATCGACGGAGAGACAGTCCTCTTTCGTCATGAAGGAAATTACGTGACGGCTTATGAATCTCTCAACGGGAGCCTCTTTCCAGAATTCGGGAATGAGATCTTTCATGACGGGCCCGAAAAAGGCACCGCCCCACATATTCTTAGCCCCGGTGTATTTCCCGCGTTCGAGGACGAGCACATTGAGACCCGCCCTGGCCATGGTGAGCGCTGCGGCCGAACCGGCCGGTCCCGCCCCCACGACTATCGCATCAAAGTTTTCCATTTGCCAAGACCTTCTTTCTACATGATGAGGAGAGAATGTTATCTTGCCACTGCGTTGATCCCGGTCTCGAGGCGTCCGAGGACCAACTTGTGGACATGCGCGGTGCCCCCGTAAATATACGGCGCCATGCAGTCGCGGTAGATACGCTCCACCGGGTATTCGTCGCTCAGGCCGTAGGCGCCGTGCAGCTCAACTGCGTCGGAGGCGCATCGCTTGAGCATCAGCATGTTGTGATATTTGGCAATAGATGATTCTCTCGTCACATCGACGTCCTTGTCCTTCAGATAGGCGAGTTTGTAGGCAAGTAGCTGAGATGCCTCGTGGGCGATGACCATGTCGGCGATCTTGTCCTGGACCATCTGGAAACTGGCGATGGGGCGCTTGAACTGGACGCGGTCCTTGCAGTAGTTGACGGTGAGGTCGAGACAGGCCTTTATCGCCCCTACGGCGGCGATGGCGATGCCGAACCGGGTGTGCTCTACGTTTGAGAATGCCGCCTTCATTCCGAAATGAACGCCGAAGCCGCCGAGCTGGTTGTCTTTGGGAACGCGGCAGTCGCGGAAAAAGAGCTGACCGTGATCGTGATGACGGAACGAGAGCTTGTTTTCAATGGGTGCACGCGTGAATCCCGGCGTGCCCCAGTCCACGATCAGAACAGCGAGGCCCTTTGTCCCCTTGGTCTTGTCCGTCTGGCAGACAACGTATGCGAAATCGGAATGGCAGGCGTTGGTGATCCAGGTCTTGTTGCCGTTGATAACGTATTCGTCTCCATCGAGTACGGCTGTGGTCTCGATTGCCGTGGCGTCTGATCCTGCATTCGGCTCGACTGTTCCGAAGCAGTGGGTCTTGACCCCCTGGATAAGACCGGGAAGATATTTTTTCTTCTGCTCTTCTGAGCCGCTCTGGATCAACGGCAGCATTCCCAGTGAAACCCTGGAGAAGGAACTCATCGCAAGCTGCAGATCGTAATAGGCCAGCTGTTCCGTTACCATGCCCACGGTCGTCCAGTTGAGATCGAGGCCGCCATATTCGGCGGGTGCTATGATGCCGAGGAAACCCAGTTCTCCCATCTTCTTGAATATCTCAGGAGGCGTCCTGCAGTCGCGGTCCCACTGTTTCACGTAAGGCTGAACCTCGCGAATCGCGAATTCTTTCGCCATGTCCTGGAACATCTTCTGCTCGACAGTGAGTTCGAAATCCATATATTTCTCCTTTCTTTTCTCTGGTTTAGGTCGATATGATGTCTCTATTGCTTTATGAATGAAGAAGTCTTTTTTAATCGAATTCACACAGCAAAATGCAGGCCAAACGGATTTTTAAGACAAAATATTAATGATATTGAAATATTGAAACAATAAAAAGCCATGGGCGGCGTCAAGCGAGGAGGCGGGGAGTGTCTAATAATATCTACAGAAGTTGTTCCGCGGTCCGCAGAGCAAGGATGAATGACGGCAAATTTACGGTTTCATTCTTGTTTATCAATCTCTACATGTATGAATAATTATACAAGCAGGGCCCGTCTCACTCGATCGGTTTTTCCCGTGGCTCATATTCTTTGTGCCGGTAGGGCAGAGACTCCCTGATGTTCGGAGGAATCTTTCCGCATTTTCCTTCGAATTCCTCCAGGAACTGCTGGCGTCCCCGGAGAAAATCCATTACCCTGCTTTTCACTTTCGCCCTGTCATTGAAAAGGTTATAGGCGTTCATGAGATCGAGATTGGCGCGATCGCATTTGATCGGGTAATAGTGGCCGAGACAATCAGGCTCTCGGCTGAATCGGAGCTGGTTTCGGACAAGGTCGCTGTAGGAGGCGAGAGACTGCCTCAGAGTCACTTTTTCTTCACTCGGACCGATGGTCCCGGTATTGGCGAGATAGCACTGAATTTTATTCCGGCGGACTATGTCGTAAAAGATCATGGCATGCTCCAGGCGATCCCCGGCGATAAAAGGGTCGAGAAAGAAAACGCGCTTGAACTTACCGGCTTCTTCCGGATTGCCGCCCGTGCTTTCGATGGATTCCCCGTAGATAAACTGCATGGTGGCCTGCTCCGGCGTAAGGCGGCTGATTACGTTTACCAGGGGATTTCTTGTCAGGATAATGATGTACTGTATCCTGTCGGCCCGGAGTCCCCGGGAGGCGATTTCGAGATTGTCCCTCGTGACCACGGCTCGACCGTTTCCGGTTTTCGAGATGTCCTTGAAGTCCGGCATGTAGGGATATCTGGTGACGGCGACGTTTTCAAGAAAGGCTTCCTTAGATTCCGCCGCCCGCAGTATCTCCGGCTGATGTTCGTCGAGACCTTCCGTTTTTACGTATAGACCGCCGATTTCGAAGGCCGAATAGCTTCCGTCGAAGCCCACTGTGCCCCCGTCATCGCCGATCATCTCCGAGCGCTCCCTCGGCAATCTCGCCAATGTCCGGCAGAGTGTCGTAGTCTTTCCAGTTGCCGTAAGACCCGAAACTGCCGTGACGATTTCTTTTAACTCCGGCCGTTCGGTCTCCTGATCGAAAATCCAGAGGAAGTCGCGTCTGGCCCCCGCGTGAAGAAAAATACCGCTTTTGTCTATGGCCTTAACGCGCCAGTCCTCGAACTGAAAAACTCCCTTTTTCCCCTCACCCAGATAAATCGTGTTGCGGCAGATCTTGACCTGTTCGCCGCGGCTCGCTCCCATCATCAGACGGACCGTGATGTCTTTCTCGACGAGTTTTTTACTCTTGTTGAGCTCGAAAGCGTCGTCGGTGAAATATATGATGGTATAAGTGGGATTATCCACTACGCGCGGTTCCGGTCTGTCGAACAGGAGCTTGAGGCCGTAGGCGATCTGAGCGTACTGCTCCGGAACGATGAAGCGTGCAGTCACGCCGTCGCGGCCGTCGCCGATTATAGTGTCGAGGGCGATGATTTTTTCCTTCGAAAGAATATCGACGGCCTGTTTTGCAAGCATCTCCTCGGGTTCCCCGAAGGGGTGATCAACGCTGTTTCTGGTATGGGGTGCGGATCTCGACATTGGTTCTGAGTCAGCCGCCACCGAGCCGAACTGTGTCTGAATTACGCCTTCCTGGCGGAGAGCGATCTGCTTTATTTCCTCGAGGGACCTTCCCTTGATGAGGCGCTTTTCCGCTTCGGCGCTCCTGTAAATATGTTCGGCGGCCTTCTTGAAAAAATTCATTTTCATCTCCCCGGCTGACTGCGGTCACGGGCGGAAAAGATTCCGCATCCATGTTTTACTATGGCTGATGTGCGTACTCTATGGAAGTGCAGAGTGCGTGTCAAGCTCAAAATCGGAATTACCGGCGGCCTTGCAGGATGGTTGCTGCGATTTGCGTAACCCTGTCCATGGCGTCCTCCACATCGAGGGTCAGAATCCTGCGATCCTTCATGACGATTCGACCGTTGATTATGGATGTCTTCACATCCGACCCCGATGCCGCATAAACAATGTGCGAATAAGGGTTGTAGATTGGCGTTAGATGGGGTTTTCTCGTGTCGAGGATTATTATGTCGGCTTTCTTGCCCGGCTCCAGAGAGCCGATCTCCTTTTCAAGACCGAGAACGGCAGCTCCGCCGATGGTGGCCAATTTTAGAACCGTCTCGGCCCCCATGATGGAAGGGTCTTTTCTTACGACCTTGTCGACCTTGGCTGCCTTGTCCATCTCTCCGAACATGTCGAGGTCGTTGTTGCTCGCGGCGCCGTCGGTACCCAGTCCGACGACGACGCCTCTGTCCAGGAGCTTGGTCAGGGGGCAGAATCCGGAAGCGAGTTTCATGTTGCTCTCGGGACAGTGGGAGACCTTGACGCCGCAGTCTCCAAGAATATCGATTTCCTCATCATCGACCCAGACGGCGTGAATGGCGATTGTCTTTTCGTCCAGAACGCCGATTTCTCGGAGATGCCTTACGGGGGTGAGACCGTAAAGCTTTTTCGTGATTGTCACTTCATCCTTCGCTTCAGCGAGATGGGTCAGAAAGGGAACCCCGGCCTCCCGGGCCGCCATTTTTACGACCTGAAAAGTTTCCGGCTTGCAGGTGTAGGGCGAGTGGCAGAAAAGCGCCGGGGTGACAAGCGGGGAGCGGTTCGTCCATCGGGCGAGATATTTTGCCGCTATTTCTCCATGGCTTGTTGGGCCGGAGGATCCCGGGAAGTCGATGTCTATGAAGCCCGCACTCGCTACGGCCCGCATCCCGCATTCAACGGCAGCCCGGGCAATTTCCGATTCGAAAAAATAACCGTCGCAGAACGTCGTCGTACCGGAAAGGATCATCTCGGCGATGGCCAGACGCGCGGTGTCATGGACCATCTGACGGTTTACGTGTTTCGTCTCGGCGGGAAAGATGTAATTGTTCAGCCACTCCATGAGAGGCAGGTCGTCGGCCAGGCCCCTGAAAGCGACCATGGGCAGGTGGGTGTGGGTGTTTACGAGGCCCGGCAGGATCAGACAGCCGCCTGCATCCAGCGCTTCCCCGGCCGTATAGCGGTGTTCGTTCGATTCCTCGCTCTTCCCCACGAAGGCGATGGTATCCCCTCTGATGCCGATGATGGCGTCGCGGATGATATCGCCTTTCGCCGACATGGTGAGGACCGTCCCGCCCCGAATGATAACATCATATTCTCCCGACATGGTTTTCATCCTCATCGATCCATCCCGAGGCTCTTGCGGACCCTGACGGCGATTCGCTCCACCCTGTCCATGGCCTCTTCTTCATCAAGTGTCAGGATTTTCCGGTCCTTCATGACGACCCTGCCGTTGATGATGGACGTCTTCACGTCGTCCCCCTTCACGGCGTAGACCAGGTGGGAGTATTCGCTGTAGAGGGGCGTGAGATGGGGCTTCCGGAGATCGATCAGGATGATATCCGCCTTTTTCCCCGGTTCCAGGGAGCCCGTGACGTCTCCCATGCCCAGGACCCGGGCGCCCTCGCAGGTGGCCATGCGGACGACGGTCTCCGCGGCCATGGTAGTCGGGTCGAGACGATGGACCTTGTGAATCTTGGCGGCTGTGTCCATCTCCTGGAAGAGGTCGAGGTTATTGTTGCTCGCGCAGCCGTCTGTCCCGAGACCGACCGTGACGCCGGCCCTGAGCATGTCAGGGACCGGGGCGATGCCCGAAGCAAGCTTCATATTGCTCTCGGGGTTGTGGACTATCTTCGCGCCGGTCTCTGCAAACAGCCGTATGTCCCTGTCCGTCATGTATACGCAGTGGAAGGCGATCAGTCTTTCGTTTAGAAAACCTATCTCCTGAAGAAAGGCGGCTTCCGAATGCGAGAGGTCGCACTCGAACCGCGCCTCGAGAAAATGGACGGCTATCGGAAGCCGGTACCTGTCGGCGACCTTCTTGGCTTCTTTGAGAAGGTCGGTCGAGCAGGTGTAGAGGGCATGGGGTTCTACCGCGATGCTTACTAGAGAGTCTGCGGCCCATTTTTCGGCGAGCATAGCGGTGTAGCTGAGTCCCTCCTCAGGCGTTTTGCAGTTGGGCGAAGGGAAGTCGAAGAGAACTTCTCCCACGAGGCAGCGCATCCCCGCCTGTTTTGCTGCCTTTGCCGTTTCGTCCTCGTATATATACATGTCGCAGAAGGCGGTTGTGCCTGACCGGATCATCTCCGCGCAGGCCAGCAGGCTTCCCCAGTAGGCCAGCTCTCTGTCCACGTTTCTCGCTTCGGCGGGGAAAATAAAGTTATTGAGCCAGTCATCCAGTTTCAGGTCATCGGCTATGCCTCGAAAGCAGGTCATGGCCGCGTGGGTGTGGCAGTTGACGAGTCCGGGCATGACGATGCAGTTGCGCGCATCGATTATTTCGGAAGCCTTGAAATTTGATTCGATCTCGGTCCTTGTGCCCACTGCGGCGATGCGGTCGCCCGTGACGGCGACTGCTCCGTCCTCGAATCGCGAGCCTTTCTCATCGAGCGTGAGGACCCGGCCTCCCGATACGATCAGATCTGCGTGTTTCATGACGGTTGCACTTTTCATCAACTAAAAATCTTGACACCCTTTTTCAAAGAAAATATAGTTTTCGCGCTCTGCTGACCTGTTGCCTGGATGGCGGAACTGGTAGACGCAAGGGACTTAAAATCCCTCGGTCCTCGCGGCTGTGAGGGTTCGATTCCCTCTCCAGGCACCAAGGATATTATGGGTTTGAATCTGCAAGGTCAAACCCTTTTTTATCGCCGAACGCCGCAGGATGACCGCGTATAGTCAAGGATCATCCGCCCAGGTAGGCTTCCCTTACTCGCCGGTTTCCCATGAGTTCCCCGCCTGTTCCCGAGAGGACGATGCGGCCCGTTTCGAGAACGTACGCTCGCGATGCGACCTGAAGCGCCATGTACGCGTTCTGCTCGACGAGAAGAATGGTGGTTCCGGAGCGGTTTATGTCAACGAGCGTATGAAAAATATCGCGGACTAGAACCGGTGCAAGACCCATGGAAGGCTCGTCGAGAAGAAGGATCCGTCCCCTGCTCATTAGCGCCCGGCCGACGGCCAGCATCTGCTGCTCGCCGCCGGAGAGCGTCCCTCCCAACTGGTCCTTGCGCTCATTGAGGCGCGGAAATAACGCGAAGACCCTTTCATAGTCTTTTTCCAGCTCCGCTCTGCCGTCCCGGCGCTGCCAGGTTGCGAGTTTAAGATTTTCAAGAACCGTCAGATTGCCGAATATACCCCGTCCTTCAGGTACCTGGGCGATGCCCAGCCTGACGATTTCATCGGGTGCGATGTTGTTGAGAGCGCGGTCTGCGAAAAAGATGCGGCCGCCCCAGGGAATGAGTCCGGACACGGCTCTGAGCGCCGAAGATTTTCCGGCGCCGTTCGCGCCGATTAGGGTCACGATCTCACCATCCCGTACTTCGAAAGATACATCTCTTAGCGCGCGGATGTTCCCGTAGGAGACCGAAAGATTCTCGACGCGGAGTATAACATCCCCGATGCTCATAGGGAGACCTCCTCGCCGAGATAGGCCTCCAGAACCCTCGGGTGGTTCTTAATTTCGCCGGGAAGTCCCTCGGCGATTGTAGCCCCGAAGTCGAGGACTTTAATCCTTTCACAGATGCCCATGACGAGGCGCATCTGATGCTCGATAAGGAGAATGGTGACGCTGAAGGTCTCCCGGACCCATTGAATCAGGTCCATGAGCTGCAGTATCTCGTTCGGATTCATCCCCGCCGCAGGTTCGTCGAGAAGAAGGAGCCTCGGCTGCGTGGCCAGGGCCCGTGCCATTTCGAGGCGGCGCTGCATCCCATACGGGAGATTCTTCGCCGGTTCGTCGGCGAAGTTATCGAGCCTGAAGGCGGCGAGAAGTTCCATGGTGTGATTCGACACGCGCTCCTCCTCGGCCCGGTATCTTCCCACCTGCAGCAGGGCTTCGACGGCGTTGTAGCGGACGCTTGCGTAATGAGCGACCCGGACATTGTCGAGAACGGAGAGCTCTTTGAAAAGCCGGATGTTCTGAAAGGTGCGCGCGATACCGAGAGACGTAATTTCGCTCGGCGACAGACCGGTTATTTCCCGTCCATCGAAGCGGATGCTTCCCCCCGTGGCTCTGTAAACGCCGGTTATGAGATTGAAGACCGTGGTTTTGCCGGCGCCGTTGGGTCCTATGATGCCGACAAGCTCTCCCGGCTCGAGAGAAAGATGAAAATCACTTACGGCACACAGCCCGTCAAAATAGTGGGTGAGATCCCGGCATTCAAGAAGAGACATCGGCCGTCTCCTTCAGGGCGCGCCGGAGCTTCGCTGCGAGAACATCCCGCAGGGGGACGAACCAGCAGGATTCCCGAAGGCCCATGATCCCTCTCGGCCTTACGATCATCAGGACGACAAGGAGAAGCGGCATCAGCACCATGCGCCAGAGCCCCATAGGCCTCAGCACCTCCAGCAGAAGGGTGACTGTGGTCGCCCCGATAATGGAGCCGGCGATGGAGCCTATTCCTCCCAGATACACCATGATGAGGATGTCCGTCGATTTCAGAATGTCGAACATGCGGGGATTTATATACTGGAGCAGATGGGCGAAGAGCGCCCCCGCGATGCCGGCGAAGAAAGAAGAAATGACGAAGACGAGCAGCTTGACGTGGCGTGTGTTCACGCTCATGAGATCGCTTGCGATCTCGTCCTCTCGGATGGACAGGACGCCCCGGCCGAAATTAGAATAAACGAGATTGCGGATGATCCAGACCGAAGTCACCGTCCAGAAAAAGACCCAGGGAAGGGAAGTCAGTTTCTCCATGCCGAGAAAGCCTCTGGGTCCCCCGACCGCATCCAGATTTTCGATCAGCGATTTGACGATCATGTTGAAGGCGAGCGTCACAATCGCCAGGTAATCGCCGCGCGTCTTGAATGATGGAATGGCTACCACAAGTCCGACAAGTGCCGATACGAGACCCCCTGCGAGAACCGCCGCCGGGAAGAAAAGAGTCGTCGCGCCGCCTGGGAATACCGAGACCGTAAGAATGGAAGCCGTGTAGGCGCCCACTGCCATGAATCCGGCGTGGCCGACGGAGAATTCCCCCATGTAACCATTGACCAGATTGAGGCTCGCCGTCAGTATGATATTGATGCCGACGTACATTATGATTAGCTGGAGGTAGGGATCGAGAAGCTCAAACTGAGAGACAGCCAGCGATAGGACAAATCCCGCGGCGATCAGTGAAGGCATGAAGAACCGGCTTTCCGTCATCGTGCGAATTGCTGTTCCGATCTCTCCGCGGTCGATCTTCATGGCGTTACACCTTTTGCGGGTGGGGCCGGCCCAGGATGCCGTACGGCCTGAATATCAGGAGCACGAGGAGAAGAGCAAAGGCTACGAGATCGCGGTAGGTGGACGGAAGAAAGGCCGCCACGAGGATCTCGACACCTCCGAGGATGAACCCTCCGATCATTGCGCCGCGGATGTTTCCTATGCCGCCGACGACGGCGGAGATGAAGGCCTTCCATCCCACCATTATGCCCATGTAGGGATCGATGACCGGATAGGCAAGTCCGTACATCACCCCGGCGGCGCCGCCAAGGCTGGTGCCGATGGCGAAAGTTATGGAAATGACCCTGTTTACCGGAACACCCATGAGGGGAGCGGTCGTCTTGTCCCAGGAGATTGCCCGCATGGCCATTCCAACCATGGTCCTCTGAACGATGTAATCGAGGAGGATCATGAGCAGAACCGAAAGGAGTATTATTAGAACCTGCAGCGAGGATATCGAAACCCCGCCGAGTGTCCAGATGTCATGGGCGATGAGAGGAGGGATGTGCTTGGGATAGGGACTCAGCGCGAGGGTGAAGTTCTCGAGAAAAATGCCGACTCCGAGGGCCGTTATGATCGCCGATACCCGCGGCGCCTCTCGCAGCGGCTTGTAGGCCCATTTCTCGATGACCACTCCGAGCAGAGCGACTCCCGCCATCGAGAGTAGGAGAGACGGAACGAAGGACCAGCCGAGAAAAACGGCGGCGACAAAACAGAGAAAGGCTCCCACCATGAAAAGATCGCCGTGCGCGAAGTTTATCATGGTCAGTATGCCGTAAACCATGGTGTAGCCGAGCGCGATCAGGGCGTAGATGCTGCCGAGCTGAAGGGCGTTAAGGGCCTGCTGCAAGAGGTATGACATTCTTTTTCAAGATCTCTGCGTCAGGGATTGGCATTGGCGAACCAGACAAACTTGCCGTCCTTGATTTTCAGGATAACGGCGCTTTTCACCGGATCGCCCGAACCCTCCTGGAACTGCATGAGACCGGTCACCCCCTCGAATTTCGGAATCCTGGCGAGGGAGTCCCGGACGGCCTGGCGGTCTCTCTTACCCGCGTTCCTTATGGCCTGGAAGAGTAAGCCGAAACTGTCGTAAGTGAGCGCGGCCACATCATCCGGTGTCGTGCCGTAGAGTGTCTTGTAGCCGTCGATGAATTTTTTGGTGACGGCGGTCGCGGCATCTGCGGCGTAATGGGTGCTGAAATAGTATCCTTCACAGTCGGCGCCGCATAGCTTGATCATCTCCTCGCTTCCCCAGGAATCGCTCCCGATGAAGGGAACGCCGATGCCGAGACGCTTCGCCTGCTGAATCTGGAGAGGAACCTCGCTGTAGTAATTCGGAAGGAAGATGACGTCTGGACGGGCCTTCTTGATCTTAGTGAGTTGAGCGGAAAAGTCCTTGTCGCTGGTCGTATAGGTTTCGAAAGCCACCACACTGCCGCCGTTCTTTTCATAGGTTTCCTTGAAGAATTCCGCTATCCCCTTGTTGTATTCCGAGGCAACGTCATAGAGAACGGCCGCTTTCTTCAGCTTCAGATTGTCAAGGGCGAACCTTGCGACCACGCGTCCCTGGAAGGGATCGATGAAGCAGGCGCGGAATACATATTTTTTGGGGGCCCCGCTCTTTGAATCGAGGGTGGTTTTGGGAGTGGTGGACCAGGGGCTGATCAGGGCGACCTTCGAACTCTCCGCGATCTCGGATGCCGGGATGGCATAGCGGCTGGCATTTGGGCCGACGATGGCCAGCACTTTCTGCTGAGTGATTAGCTTTTGCGCCGCGGAGGCCGACTGATCGGCCTTGCCGGCATTGTCTTCGATGAATAGCTCTACCTTGTATTTTTTATCTCCGAGCTGCAGTCCGCCGGCGTCGTTGACTTCCTTTACCGCCATCTCCGCGGCGTTCTTGCAGGAGGCTCCGACGGCCGGGACGTCTCCCGTCAGTTCGGCAATGACCCCGATCCGGATTGTGTTATCGCTTCCGCCGCAGCCGGCGATCATAAATGCCGAAAGAATCAACGTGACGAAAAGAAAGCAGCTTTTCTTCATTATCCTTCCCCCTTGAGGACCGTATTTAACGCCTTGCACGCTGCGGTTGAGCGTGATGGTGAATTATCAGAAACGGACGGCATGGTCAAGGGAAAAGGAGCAGTCAAGTCGCGAATTTACCGAATGAATTTTTATTCACCCCGTTTGAATGGAATCTATTCCTTGACCGTCTCTGTGCTTTGCAATATAAAGTGACCCGCTTTGTTGTCATTCCGGCGAAATCGGAAATTCATAGTTTCTGGAATTAAGAAAAGGAAAGCTGGATGCCGGATCAAGTGCGGCATGACGGTTCTCGGTGCGTTTTTCAACATCTTTGAGGAGGTTATATCATGCGAATTATTTTGCTGGGAGCCCCCGGTGCGGGGAAGGGGACCGTGGCGAAGGGGCTTACTGACTTTGACGGCTCGGTTCAGATATCGACGGGAGATATTCTGAGAGCTGCGGTAAAGGAAGGGACGGAGCTTGGCCGGGAGGCCAAGGCATACATGGACAGGGGAGACCTCGTTCCTGATGACCTGATAATGAAGATCATGGAGGCCCGCCTGCGAGAACCTGATTGCGAGAAGGGATTCATCCTGGACGGTTTTCCCAGGACCATCCCTCAGGCAGAGGCCCTGAAGAGACTGCTTGAAAAGCTTAATATCCGGCTCGATTTCGTGGTGAATCTGGAAGTGCCGCGGGAGGTCATCCTGGATCGTCTAACGACCAGGAGGACCTGTTCTAATCCGGATTGTCAGGAAATTTACAACGTGAAGAGCAAACCGCCGAAGGTTGACGGAACATGCCTGAAGTGCGGAAGTCCAGTCGTGCAGAGGGCGGATGAGACGGAAGATGCAATTCTCAACCGGCTTGAGACCTATAGCCGGAAAACGGCGCCGCTGATAGGTTTCTACGAGAAAGAGGGACTGCTCAGGAGTTTTCCCTCCGTCAGCAGCAGGGAGACAGTAGAAAAAATAGTTTCAAGTCTTTAGCATTTCCTTTTGCGGCTGACCGCTGACAGCTGATTACTGCATAATGATCCATTACGAAAAGGAACTTAATCCCGAACAGAGGAGCGTTGTCTTCGCCGAGGGCGGTCCCATGCTCATCATCGCGGGGGCCGGAAGCGGGAAGACGCGGACCCTCACATACCGGGTCGCCCGGCTTATTGAAAAGGGTCTGAGTCCGGAGCGGATACTGCTGGCCACCTTCACCAACAAGGCGGCCCGTGAAATGCTCGGCCGGGTGGAGAGACTGATAGGCGTGGACACGAGCCGGCTCTGGGGCGGGACATTTCATCACATCGCCAACAGGATGCTGAGAAGGCATGCGCCTCTCCTTGGTTACGGCGCGCATTACGCAATCGCCGACGACGAAGACGCCGCTCAGCTCATCGGAACCTGCATAGCGGCACTGGGGATAGACACGAAAGGAGAGCGCTTTCCAGGAGGGCGCGTCATCAACGACATCTTCAGCTATGCCGTCAATACGGGGACGGAACTTGAAACTGTCGTATCGGAAAGATACCCGTATCTATCGCGATGGATGGATGAGATAGCCGAAGTCGCCGTCCTGTACGGTCGGAAAAAGCGGGATGCGAACCTGATGGACTTCGACGATCTTCTTTTTAACTGGCGGGAACTGCTGCTGAGGTTTCCACAGGTGAGGGCCGATTACGGGAAACGATTCGAACACATTCTCGTGGACGAGTATCAGGATACGAATGTGATTCAGGCTGAGATCATGGACCTTCTCGCCTCAGAGCACAGGAATCTGATGGTCGTCGGGGACGATTCCCAGAGCATCTATTCCTTCCGGGGCGCTAACTTCGAGAATATCATCCGCTTTCCGGAAAAATACAGGGACGCGAGGATTTTCAAACTGGAGTCCAATTACCGCAGCACGCCAGAGATTCTGCACCTCGCAAACCGGAGCATCCTTCATAATGAAATCCAGTTTCACAAGGTGCTGAGACCCGTCCGGAGACGGGGCGTCCGGCCGAAACTTGTTTCCACCCTGAATGCCGTCTCCCAGGCGGGGTTCGTGGCCCGGAAGATTGAGGATCATCTGTCCGGCGGAACGCCGATGAACGAGATTGCCGTTCTCTACCGCGCTCATTATCATTCCATGGAGCTGCAGATGGAGATGACGCGCAGGGGCATTCCTTTCGAGATCCGTTCAGGAATCCGTTTTTTTGAACAGGCCCACGTGAAGGATGTCACCGCGTTCATGCGCATTGTCCTGAATCCTCTGGATGAGCCGGCCTGGAAGCGGGTCCTGAGTCTTTACGAAAAAATCGGGAAGAAGACTGCGGAAAAAATATGGCGTTTCATCTCCCAGGCCGGAGGGGCTCTGCGGGCGGTCTATTCTGAGGATTTTTTGAAGACGGCGCCGAAGAACGCACGCCCGGGTCTGCTGGAGTGCCGGGCCGTTCTGAAGGACCTTGCCGATGAAGCGGGTAGGATATCGCCGGCCGACATGATAGCCCTAATCCTCGAGAAGGGTTATCGGGATATCCTGAGAGAAAGATATCCTGACGCCTCTTCGCGGGAGGAGGACCTCGCCCAGCTCGGAAGCTTTTCAGCAAAGTTTCAATCTCTTGAGGATTTTCTGAGCGAACTCGCCCTTATGACTAACATGGCGGAAGAGGATGAGAGCTATCATCTCGAGAGGCGGGACGGCAAGGTCGTCCTGAGCACGATTCATCAGGCCAAGGGTATGGAATGGTCCGTCGTTTTCCTTATTTCCTGTTCCGACGGGATGATTCCCCTTGCACGGGCGTTGAAAGAGCCCGGCGGCGAGGAGGAGGAGCGTAGACTTTTCTATGTCGCCTCCACCCGTGCTAAGGATCATCTTTATCTCTGCTATACCATGCTCAGCAGGAACCGGGGCATAAACGGATGCGACGGAGGGCCATCGCGTTTTATTCAGGAACTCGCCTCCTCAGCACGCAGTTCCCGGGACTTTCCCTTCGATCACGTTCCTGTCTACAGCGAATAAACATCCAACCTCAGCCGACCGGCGCCTTTGAGCCCTCGGGAGGCGTGTACGGCTTGGGGGCCCCGGCCTTTTTCCTCGCCTTTTTCACGGCATCCATGGACAGACCTTCGCGGGGAATGCTGAGCTTCTGTCCCGGATAGATCCGGTTCGCGTTCTTTATCACTTTCTTGTTTGCGTCGAAGATGACGGGCCAGAGGAAAGCGTCTCCGTAAATGTCTTTGTACTCGGCGATTCTCCAGAGGCAGTCACCCTTCTTGACGACATAAGAATCAAGAACCTTCTCTTTCTTCTCTTTCTCGGGCTGGGCCGCCGCGGCTTTTTCCTCGGATGCCGCCGCCCCGCTTTCTGCCGCCGGTCTTGCGCTCGCGACCTTTTCAACGGCTGGCTCCTGTTTCACCGCGGGCTGTGCCGCCGGCTGCTCGGCCGCCGCCGGCTTTTCCATCTCAACCGTTTTAACCTGCTTTTCCGCGCATGCTGAGAAAGCAAATACCAGAACCGCCGACAACAGGACACACAAGAATCTGCCTTTCATAAGTCCTCCTTTTTTTCAAATCAGGCAACGGGCATCAGGCTTTCGGCACGGGGTCGATTCAGAAAAAATGGATGACCCGATATCTGCACCTTATGCCTGCCTGTAAAATGGGTTGATATAAAATCTTGACCTAATAAATATATAATCATTACCGATTTGCTGATTTAATGGCACCAAAAAAAGGCAAAGTCAACCCTTTTTGTGAAAAAAGATGCGTCGACTCTCCATTTAGGTTCAGGTGACGATTTTCAGTGAAAGCTCCAGGAGCTGTTCGATGCTGACCCGGGAGGGTGCATCGGTGAGAAGGCAGGTTGCTTTCTGCGTTTTTGGAAAAGCGATTACGTCGCGGATGGATTCGGCGCCTGTGAGCATCATTATGAGGCGGTCGAAGCCGAGGGCTATGCCTCCGTGCGGCGGTGTTCCGTATTCCAGCGCGTCGAGGAGGAATCCGAATTTCGAGCGGGCCTCCTCCTGAGTCAGGCCTAGCACCTGGAATATTCTGGACTGGACGTCCTGCCGGTGAATCCGGATGCTCCCGCCTCCGATCTCGGAGCCGTTCAGAACGAGGTCGTAGGCGCGTGCCCTGACCCGACCGGGGTCTGATTCAAGAAGAGGCAAATCCTCCATTACAGGTGACGTGAAGGGATGGTGGGTGGAAACGTATCTCTTCTCGGAATCGCTGTATTCCATGAGCGGGAAGTCGGTGATCCAGGTGAAGGAATACTGATCCGGGCGGATGAGAGAGAGCTTTTTTGCGAGGTGCAGCCTGAGATTGCCGAGAGATTCCTGGACGATTTTCTGGGTGTCGGCGACGAAGAGCAGGACGTCGCCTTCCCGGGCGCCTGACTTCTCGTTTGTTTTCTCTATTTCGCCGGGTTTGAGAAACTTCGCGATGGGAGAAGTCCAGCCGCCCCCGGTGATTCTTGCCCAGGCCAGCCCTTTCGCTCCGTAATCGCTCACGTAGTACGCAAGCTCGTCGAGGTCCTTCCGGGAAATATTCTTCCCGTCGGCGACGCGGATGGCCTTGATGACGCCGCCGCTTCCCGCCGCCTCTCGGAAGACATTGAAATCGGCGCTTCCGAGAATGTCCGTAAGATCTATAAGCTCCATTGCGAAACGCGTATCGGGATTGTCCCGTCCATATCGGTCAATGGCTTCCCGGTAGGTCAGCCTCGGCAGGGGGATGGGGATGTCACGGTCTATGCACTGTTTGAATATCCGGGCGACGAGACCCTCGATCACACCCATTATGTCTTCTTCGGAAATGAACGACATCTCAACGTCGATCTGGGTGAACTCCGGCTGGCGGTCCGCTCTCAGGTCCTCGTCCCGGAAACACTTGACTATCTGGTAGTAGCGATCGAATCCGGAAACCATGAGGAGCTGTTTGAAGAGCTGTGGAGACTGGGGCAGGGCGTAGAACATGCCGGGATTTATCCTGCTGGGGACGAGATAATCCCGTGCACCTTCGGGAGTGCTTTTGGTCAGAACAGGTGTTTCGACCTCGATGAAACCAAGACTGTTCAGATAAGTTCTGGTCTCCGAAGCCGCGCGGCTCCGGAGGAAGAGGTTGCGCTGTATCTGCGGCCGCCTCAGGTCCAGATAGCGGTATTTCAGACGCACGTTTTCCGAAAGCTCCGTGTCCATATCGAGGACGAAGGGCGGCGTCTTTGATTCGCTCAGTATCTCGAGCTCCGACACCATGACCTCTATGTCGCCCGTCCGTATGGAGGGATTCGTCATGCCCTCAGGCCTTTTCCGCACTATGCCGCTCACGGCAAGCACGTATTCGCTCCTGATGCGATGCGCCTCGCGATGGGCTTCGGGGCTGACTTCCGGGTTGAAGACAATCTGGGTTATTCCTTCACGGTCCCGGAGATCAACGAAGATGACGCCGCCGTGATCCCGGCGTCTGTGGGCCCATCCCATGAGGATGACTTTTTTGCCTTCGTCGGCGACTCTCAGGTCGCCGCAGTAATGCGTTCTTTTTCTGGTTCGGACAAAATCAGACAATTGGTTCGTTCCTCCCGGATATCTTCTTGATTACGGCATCGGCGATGTCGTCGAATCGATCGAGCTGTATGGTTTCCTGCGTTCCCTGCTTCATGTCTTTCAATTCCGCTTTTTTCTCCTGTATCTCACGCTCGCCGAGGATAAGCGTGAAGGCGCACTGAAGCTTGTCGGAGCGCTTCATCTGGCTCTTGAGGCTCTTCTCTTCGTATCCCATCTCCGCCCGGATGCCGGCCAGGCGAAGGTAGTTGCAGATGGCGAATGCCCAGAGGCGCGGCACCTCACCAAGCGCCGCGATGAAAATGTCAGGGTTTTGAATGAAGGATTCATCCGGCTGCGGAACGAGAGAGATCAGGCGCTCCATTCCTATGGCGAATCCGATGCCGGGTATGTCGGGACCACCGAGCTCCGCTATGAGCCGGTCGTAACGTCCGCCGCCGGCGACGGCGCTCTGTGAGCCGAGCGACGAAGTCGTGACTTCGAATGCCGTCCTCGTGTAATAATCGAGGCCTCGGACCATCCGGGGCCTGATTTCGAACGGGATATCGAATATCTTCAGGTACTGCTGCACACTCTCGAAGTGGGTGCGGCATTCCCCGCAGAGAAAATCGAGGATTTGCGGCGCCCGGTCCATCACACGGCCGCATTCCTCGACCTTGCAGTCGAAGACCCTGAGTGGATTGGTATCCCTGCGCCTTCGGCAGTCGTCGCAGAGGCTATCCGACTTGTCGTTGAGGAAGGCTGTTACCGCATCACGGAAGGCGGGACGGCATTCCCTGCAGCCGAGGGAGTTTAGCTCGAGATTGAGGCCTTCCAGGCCGAGGTTGCCGAGGAGTGCCATGAGCAGAAGAATGAGCTCGGCATCCATAAAGGGACTGCCGGCCCCGATGAATTCTACATTTATCTGGTGAAACTGCCGGAATCTTCCTTTCTGGGGTCTTTCCCTTCGAAACATCGGGCCGATGGTGTAGAGTTTTGAGATGGGATCATGGGCGTATAGCGAGTGCTGAAGATAGGCCCGGATCACCGATGCCGTCGCCTCAGGACGGAGAGTGAGCGATTCGTTGCCGCGGTCGATAAATGTGTACATCTCCTTTTCGACGATGTCCGTGGTCTCGCCGATACCACGCCGGAAAAGGTCCGTTTTTTCGAGAATGGGCACCTTGATTTCCCGGACACCGAAAGATGAGAATATCTCGCGGGCCTTTTCCTCAACGTACCGCCATTTCTCGGACTCGCCCGGCAGGATGTCCCTGAAGCCTCTGACTGAACCGATGGTTTCCAATTTTCCAGTCCTCTTAAGCTTTGAAAAAATCCCGGTATTATTAAGGGTGTTACGGATAGCATAGAACGCCCCCAAAGGCAATAGAAAGGTGAAAGAATCAGGACTCCCTGAAGGTGCGGCAGCGCAATTCCTTTCCATCCGTCTCGAAGTGAACGGCACCGTCCCTGTCGGTTCTGAAAATGCGAATGCCCTGATTCCGGTATCTTTCGAGGACTTCGGGGTGGGGGAGACGAAAGACATTGTCGGCGCCGCATGAGAAGACCACGGCTTCAGGATTTACTTTCCGCACGAAAGTGACTGAGCTAGAGTGCAGGCTTCCGTGGTGGGGCGCGAGAAGAATGCGGCTTTTTAGATTCGCCCCGCTTCCGACAAGGCGTGATTCTATGTCCTCCGAGATGTCTCCCGGTAAAAGGATGCTCACATCACCGTATATTATTTTCAAAACGAGAGACCGGTCATTGACATCGAGAGAATTTCCGCCTGCGCGGCCGCCGGGGTGCAATATCTCGATTTTTGCACCGCCCATCATTACGGGAGCTCTGTCCCTGCTCATCATCCGGTGAGGAATCCCTTTTTTCTCGATGATTTCTATGAACCTTTCGCAATTTTCGGAATCCCCGCGGTCGCCGTTTGACCAGACCTCCCGGACTTTGAAGTGTTCGAGAATGTGCAGAAGGCCGTTCAGGTGGTCGGGGTGGGGATGACTGAGAACGACTCTGTCGATCCGGTTGATTTTTTCGTGCCACAGGTAAGGAGCCACGACGTACCTGCCCGTGTCGAAGCGTTCGTCGTAGAAGCCGCCGCCGTCGACGAGCATCCGGGTTCCGCCGGGAAAATCGATAAGCGCCGAATTCCCCTGTCCGACGTCGATGAAAGTAATCTTGAGCAGGCCGGGATGACGGTCCCGGTAATAATGGCAGAGACCGTCGACGATTATGAACAGACCGATAAGGCAGAACGCTATCCTGAGGAACGCCCTGCCGGTTTCCGTTGTTTTCGGAAGGTCGGGATCAATTTTTTCTCTCCGGAGATCGATTGATTTCATGCCGCAGAAGATAAAGAGATACCACGCGGCAAGTTCGGGCACCGCAGGCGTGGAGAGAAAGGTCCAGGCGCAGGGCAGCGCCGAGAGGCGGTCTGCCAGGGCGATGGATAATCCGGTGAAGTACGATGCCGTTTTGACGAGCCCGGCGGTAAGAGTCCAGGAAAGAGGAGCCGTGATGATGACACCCATGCCGATCAGGATTACGAGGTAGCCCATGATCGGGACAATGAGAAGGTTGGCCAGAAGGGTGACCGGAGAAAGAAGGTTGAAGTGGTAAACGATCAGCGGCGCCGTTCCCAGCGCTGCAGCCAGAGACACTGCCGCGAAGAGGAGGACGCCGTTAAGGACCTTTTTCAGAAGGGGAAAGCGGTCCGAGGAGTCGTTATGGCGGCCGGGGAAGAGGGCCGACATACGGGGAACGATGAACAGAATCGATGCGACAGCCGCGAAAGAGAGCTGAAAAGAGACGTCGAAGAGCGAGAGGGGAGAGACGGCTAGGATGATGAGAGCGGCTAGTGCAAGAGTGTTTGCGAGATCACGTTCCTTTCCCAGGAGGACGGCTGTCAGGAGGGCCGCTATCATTATCGTTGCCCTCATCACCGATATGCCGAGACCTGCGATGCAGGCGTACAGGCCGATCGGGAGAAAGGCGAATATGGTGGAGACCCGGATGATGTTGAATCGAAGAAGGAGGTATTCAGATGACTTCAAAATAGTCCTGATTATGAAGAAGGAAAAGGCGGCGATGATCCCGATATTAAATCCTGAAATGGCTATGATGTGGGTGGTGCCGGTACGGCTGAAGGCGTCCATTACCTCTCTGGGTATTTCGCTCTGCTCTCCGAGGACCATGGCCTGGATGATTTCTCCTTCGGGAGAACCGGCGTTCTCTCGTATCGCCGCGCGCAGCAGTTTCCTGAATTTTTCAAGGCGGATTTTAGGGGGGTTCCCGTCTCCGGTACGGATGACTACAAAACCGGTCTTGTCGACCTTTCCCCGCAGACGGACGCCCTTTCGCAGCAGGTAGCCCTCGTAATCGAACCTTCCGGGGTTGTGGAAATTTCTTGGAGGTTTGAGTTTTGTTCTGAATCGGATGAGGTCTCCGTATTCCGGCGGCGCTGAAGAACCGTCGAGGGAAAGAAGTATTCTTCCTTCAACAGGTATGGTTTTTCGGTCCTCGACGATCTTTTTCGTTTCAATTATCAATTCCGCTCTGTCAGGAAAGAGCCGGGGGGTTTCGGCGACGGTGCCTTCGATGGTCATCTTTGCGCCGTCGGCGAATCGGCTTATATGGCGGGGTCCTGCTGCAGGGCGGAGATCATGCCCGCCGCTGAGTATGCCCAGGATGAGGAGGATGAGACATGCGGAAGAAAAACTCAGGCGTTTCCACTTTTTGACAGTGGATGCGAGAAGCAGTATAAACAAAAAAGTAAGGGCGGCGGTCAGGAATGAATCGGGTAAGGATATCCTGCAGGCTGAGTATATTCCCGCCATTAAGGAAAGGAGAAGAGGAGGCAGGGGCCTCAGCATGAGGCGGGCGGGTGAGAGGAAATCAATGGATTTAAAGGGGAAAATGATATAGCATTCAAGATGTTCGGCATCGTTCCCGTAACGGCTGCGGCGTGACGATCCGGGTATTTCACGGAAACGGAACGATTAATTGCGAATGCTGATTCCAGGTATCCGGTGATTCTATGAACTATCATATGCCTCCCGGCGAAAGTCCCGTGAGGAGACTTCGCTGGCTCATGTTTTTCAGGATCGTCATCGTCACGTTTTTCCTTGGCGTGGCGGCCTTTGTTCAGATCAAGGGCACCGCCTCGCTGCCCGCCGCATCAATCATCTATCTTTATTACATCATTATCCTAACCTATTTTTTGACGTTTTTCTATCTTCTTATCCTGCGGATCCAGGAGAATATTCAGACCCATGTCTACATTCAGAGTCTCATAGACGTGGCGATGGTGACCCTTCTCGTATATGTCACCGGAGGGATCGAGAGCGTCTATTCAGTGCTATATCCCCTCGTAATTATCTATTCTGTTCTTTTTCTCGAGAGGAGGGGCGGACTAATCATCGCATCCGCGAGCGGTATACTTTACGGATTGCTTCTTGATTTCGAGTATTATGGATTCATTCACCCCGTTCACGGTCCGTCGGCGGTATACAGTCACAGCGCGGGCTTCGTTTTTTCACGCATCTTCATTCACTTCGTTTCCTTTTACATTGTGGCGTTTCTTACCAGTTTCGTCGTTGTCAGCGAGAAGAAGCTCCGCCGATTGCTCGAGGAGAGGGAGGATGCCTTCAACCGGCTCGATCTCCTTCACAGAAGCATAATCGAATCGGTGGATACGGGAATTCTCACCTATGACCTGCAGGGGAAGGTGAAATCGTTCAACCGGGCGGCGGAGGAGATCACTGGCTACCGTTTTCAGGATGTGAGGGGGTCGCATCTTGAAAATCTGTTCCCCGGAATCCTGGAGCGGCTGAGGGGAGAGGGAAACGATTTTTTGAAAGGCAACGGCAGAAACCGGTTTGAACTGATCCTTGACAGAGGAAGTGACGGGAAGAAGATTCTCGGATTTTCCTCATCGAGGTTGAGCGGCAAGGAAGGAGAAAGAATCGGCGACATTCTTGTTTTTCAGGATCTCACGGCCGTCAGGGAGATGGAGAAAGAAGTGGAAAAAAGCAAACGGCTCGCACTGATCGGAGAAATGTCGGCCTGCTTCGCCCACGAAATGAGAAATCCCCTTGCGTCCATAAGCGGTTCAATTCAGATACTCCAGCGTGAGCTGAAACTCGACGATAAAGACATGAACGAGCGTCTCATGCAGATAATTCTGAGGGGCAAGGATCAGCTCGAAGGGCTTCTCAAGGATTTTCTTCTCCTTGCCAGACCGAGTCTGGACAGAAACGAGAAACTCGACATAAAGGACGTCATAAGAGATGTTCTCGAATCCGTCAGATGCACGCCTGAGTGGAAGGAGGAGGTTGAGGTTAAATCCGACATGACCTCCCGGACGGCGGTGTGGGGCAACAGGACGGAGATAAGGCAGGCAGTATGGAACCTTGCCGTGAATGCCCTGCAGGCCATGATAGAGGGCGGAAGGCTGGAAATCGGGTCGAGGGATGTCCTCCGGGACGGGAAAAGATATGTGGAAATATGGATACGGGACGAGGGCTGCGGGATAGAAGAAAAGGATCTGTCGAGGGTCTTCGAGCCCTTTTACACGACAAAGGAGAAAGGTTCCGGTCTGGGTCTCGCAATAGTGAACAGGATAGTGGAAAGCCACGGGGGAAAAATCGAGGTTGAAAGCGACGCCGGAAAGGGAACGCGATTCACCGTGATTCTGCCCTCACACGAAGAAGCAGTGGACTCATAGGCCGCGCGTGCGCGGAATCGTATCGCGGACGGGATGGGGATATGGCAAGAATTCTGATAGTGGATGACGACAGGGGCATGAAGGAGCTTCTGCAGATAATGCTGGAGAAGGAAGGTTACGACGTCGACGCCGTGGAGAGCGGCAAGGCGGCCATACAGCAATTCCGAAGGAAGAATTACGATCTGGTTCTGACGGATCTCAAGATGCCTCGGATGGACGGGATCGATGTCCTCAGGCAGATCAAAGACATGTCGCCGGAGACAGTGGTGATTCTCATTACCGCCTATGCCTCCGGGGATACGGCGCTGGCAGCCATGCGTGAAGGAGCATATGATTATCTTGAAAAAAACTTCGATATAGAGGACGTCAAGACCATGGTCAGGGATGCCCTTCGGAAGAGGGGAGTGGAGAAGGCGGAGGATTTTGCGGCCTCGAAATCGGGCGACGACACAGTATACTTCGGCAGCATAGTCGGCCGGAGCCGGGAAATGCTCAAGGTCTATTCTCACGTGAAAAAGGTGGCCGACACGCCGGCGAATGTTCTTATTCTCGGAGAGAGCGGCACCGGGAAAGAACTTGTGGCAAGGGCGATCCATGAAAACAGTTCGCGGCGAAGCCGCCCCTTTGTCGCGATCAATTGCGGAGGGGTGCCGGAGAACCTTCTGGAGAGCGAATTGTTCGGGTACATGAAGGGTTCATTCACGGGGGCATTTTCAGACAAGATGGGACTCTTCGAGGTCGCGAGCGGAGGGACGGTATTTCTCGATGAGATAGCCGAGCTTCCCCCCGTCCTTCAGGTGAAGCTTCTCCGGGCGGTTCAGGAAAAGAGCTTCAGAAGGATAGGCGGCTCGGAAGACATAAAAGTGGATTTCAGAATCATTTCGGCGACGCATCAGAACCTTATCGAAAAAGTGAAGAACGGTACCTTCCGCGAGGACCTCTATTATCGTCTGAACGTGATTCCCATCCGTATACCGCCGCTTCGGGAAAGAAAAGAAGATCTGCCGCTCCTGACAAAGCACTTCATCGAAAAATACTCAAGAGAGTTCGGGAAAGAGGTGAAGAAGATATCGGCTTACGCCATGGAACTCCTGATGGAGTACGAGTTCCCCGGCAACGTCCGGGAACTGGAAAACATCATAGAGCGGAGCGTCGCCCTCGAGACATCTAACATCATCCTGCCCGAGAATCTGGTCATTTCAAAAGAGCGGCAGAAGGGAAGGGCATTTACGGTGGAGCCTGAAATTCCGGAAGGGGGGCTCGATCTCAACGAGGCCCTTGCCGAGGTGGAGAGATCCTTAATCCGGAAGGCACTCCAGAAGGCCGGCGGGTCGAAAAAGAAAACCGCCGAGCTGCTGCGCGTGAGCTACGACTCCCTCAAGCACCGCATCGAAAAACTGGGAATATCCTGAGTTTCATCACAGGAATGGGTGAAAATCGCCGGCGAACGGCGGAAAAGGCCTTTTTCTGCAGGAAACGCAATAGTATATTCAAACGGGTATTTCCGTTCGAAAACGGCAATATTTCGTTATCAAAGCAGAATTATCGAAGGGAAAAGTTAATGTCGGAATTAAAGCGGGCTGGCATATAACTTGCTCATTTATGCGCACAGAAGGCGGATATCAGAAGGATGACGGCAAGAAAAGGAATCAGTCAATTTTTTAGGGGAAGGAGAAAAATTGTGATGGAAAGGAGGGACGGGCAGAAGGGTTTCACGCTGGTTGAGCTGATGATCGTTGTGGCCATCATCGGCATCCTGGCCGCGATCGCAATCCCGCAGTTCGCGGCTTACAGGGAAAGAGGCTACATCGCGTCCATGCAGTCGGACGCGAACGCGGTGCGCGTGGCGGAGGAAGCGTATTACGTCCAGAATAACACCTACATCGCCACCACGGCCCCTGAGACCGATCTCAAGGATTACGGCGGAGTAACCGTGTCGGCGGGAAATTCCATTACAGTTGCGGCGAAGACGGATATAAGTAAAGATTTCACGATAACTGTTACATCCAGCAAGACCGCGAAGACAGTTGTCTATGACAGTACAACCGGACAGACGACAACGAGCTGATTTCAGCCTGCCCGGATTTGTGACCTGAGAAGCGTCATTGATCCGGAAGGCGATTTTTTAAAACCAAAAAACAGAAGGAGGTATTGAGATGAGGAAGTTCAGAAGAGGTGAGAAGGGTTTCACGCTGGTTGAGCTGATGATCGTTGTGGCCATCATCGGCATCCTGGCCGCGATCGCAATCCCGCAGTTCGCGGCTTACAGGGAAAGAGGCTACATCGCGTCCATGCAGTCGGACGCGAACGCGGTGCGCGTGGCGGAGGAAGCGTATTACGTCCAGAATAATACCTATCTTGCCACGTCGGCTCCAGAGACCGATCTCAAGGACTTCGGCGGTGTGGCGGCCTCGTCTGGTAATACGGTTACAGTCGCGGCCAAGACGGATATCAACAAAGACTACACCATCACCGTGACGTCCACCAAGACGTCGAAGACGGTTGTCTATGACAGCACGACCGGTACAACGACAACAAGCTAAGATTCGATTATCGGACCTGAAGAAAAAAGGGGCTTTCAAAGCCCCTTTTTTGTGTATCTTTAATTGACCTTATCGCGAGTTCCAGATTGCCGCGGGCGTTCAAGTAGGCCGGGTCGAGACGAAGCGCAGTCTCAAAGTGACTTATCGCCGCTCCGGGGTCGCCTTTACGGAGAAGAAGGACACCGTAATTGTTGTGGGCCCTGGCATTTCCCGGCTCCTCGCGAATGGCCTTGAGCAGATGCCCTGCAGCTTCGTCGAGTTCCCCTTTCGCCATCAGGGCCACGGCGAGGTTGTTCCTCGCATCGGGACCGGGCCTTATCCGCAAAAGTTCCCTGTAATGAACAATCGCCTCGTCGATGTTTCCCTCGCCCTGGCAGTGTAGTGCGAGGTTGTGGCGGGCGTCGGCGTAGCCGGGGCTGATGCGGACGGCCTCCCTGAAATGGGCGGATGCTTCGTTGATTTTTCCTGCCTGTGCGAAGGCGATGCCGAGATTGTTGTGGGCGACATGATTTCTTGAAGTGACCATGACGGCGTGCTGAAACAGGGTAATGCTGTCTTTCCAGTGCAGGACCTGGATGTGGGAAAGGACCATGAGAATCGCGATGACGGCCGCTGCGGCCAGTTCCGTAACCCTTGCGTTTAATCTGAAGCGCTGGATGATCTCGTTTCCGCCCCAGACAAGAATGATGAAAATTCCTGTAAGGGGAATGTATGTGTACCGGTCCGCCATTGCCTGTGACCCCACCTGCACGATTCCTATGACGGGGAACAGGGTCCCGAGAAACCAGAACCATCCGACAGGGACATATGGAAATTTTCCGGCCGCGACTATGGCTCCGGCGGATATTATGATGAGAATCAAGAGAGCGGAGAGAACCGCGGGAAGTGATACGGCGTCGGGATAAGGATAAAAGACGGCAAGGCCTGCGGGCCACAGGGTCATGCCGATATACTTCACATAGGAGATAGCGGCGTTTCCAAGACGGTCGGCAAAAGGGATCTCCGCCAGGTTCCAGATGGCGCTCTGCTGTGCGATGATGGTCATAACGGAAGAGCAGGCGGAGAGAAAAAGGAAAGGAATCTTTTCAATAAGAAGACGTTTGAAAACGGCCGCTTTTTCTCTCCGGACTTCCTTTTCGTCAAGACGGTTGAGTGGCCAGAAATCCAGAAGGAGCAACACAAAGGGAAGAGTGACGAGCATCGGTTTCGCCATGAGTCCGACGGCAAAAAGAAAGAGAACAGGGAAATATCTTTTCCGGCCGGGGGATTTTACATAGCTCGAATAGACACGGACTGTCAGTAGAAAGAAAAAGGTGCTGAGAAGGTCCTTTCGCTCGGCAACCCAGGCGACGGATTCCACGTGAAGAGGGTGGGCGGCGAAGAGCGACGCGACAATTGCGCTTCGCCAGAGTGCCCCGGTCATCATTCTGAGAAGCAGAAAGAGCGATACAGTATTGGCCGCATGAAAGAGGATATTCATTAAATGGTGACCGCCGGCATTAAGCCCGAAGAGCTGGACGTCGAGCATGTGAGAGAGCCAGGTTACGGGATGCCAGTTGCTCGCGTGGGTCGATGTGAAGGCCCACCGGATCCCTTCCAGTGTTATGCCGCCCTTTACATGGCTGTTTTTCACCACATAGTCGAAGTCGTCGTAGTTGACGAACTGGTGGCCGATAGTCGGCCAGTAGACCATAAAGACTATGACCACAAGGCCCGCACAGACGAGAAAAACATTCCTCTTTGCTGTCATTTCAGAATCCGTTAAATCACCCTCGGAATAGAAGATTTCTACACCATTTGACAGGGGAGCGCCATCCTTTGTTTATGAAATAATACCTGAACCGTCTCCACATACCCCTGCCTAATGTTCAGGCATTGCAAATTTCTTCTCCCGATGTGAATTTCCCCTCCGTGCTGTTTCAATTAACTCAACGAGAAAGGAGATATGACATGGTTTTTGAAACGAAAAGATGGCGGAGGGGATTCACACTGGTTGAGCTGATGATAGTCGTGGCAATAATTGGCATCCTGGCCGCCATAGCAATCCCCCAGTACGGGGCCTACAGAGAACGGGCCAGCGTGGCCTCGATGCAGTCCGATTGCGCATCGGTCCGTCTTGCGGAGGAGGCCTACTGGGTGGAGAAAAACAAGTACACGGATAAGGTCGAAGAACTCGCCACCTACGGTCTGAAAAGTCTTACGTCAGGGAATACGGTGACCATTGAGGCTGTGGGCAATATCGCGAAGGATTATAAGATCGTTGTCAGCTCGTCAAACTCCACCAAGAAGGTCGTTTATGACAGTACCACCGGACAGACGACGGTCACAACGGGTAGTTGAGTCTCCTTAATTCAAAAGCGAGTTTTTCTATCCTTCGGCGTTCCCTGTCATCTGCTTTTCCGGCGGAAGATGAGGCGTATGGGGACGTCCTCGAATCCGAACGTTTCACGGAGCCGGTTTGCGAGATAGCGCTGATAGGAGAAATGCACGGCCCGAGGCTCTCTGACGAAAAAGACGAAGGTGGGCGGTTTCACAGAGGTCTGGGTTACATAGCTGAATGTGTTCGGCCTGTTCTTTAGGCGGGGAGGAGGCTTAATCTCCATTATTTCCCTGACCCTGGTGTTAAGTTCAGATGTCTGGACCCTTCTCGTGTACTGTTCGTAGGCCTTTTCAACGGCGTCGAAGATTACGGGTACGCGCTGCCCGGTCAGAGCTGAAACAAAAACTATGGGAGCGAAATCGAGAAACTTGAGGCGGTCCTTAACCTCTTTTACGTAGCGGCCGAGCGTGCGGTCGTCTTTCTTCAAAATGTCCCACTTGTTGACTACCAGAATGCACAGAACGCCGCGTTCATACGCCAGCCCCGCGATCCGTGCGTCCTGATCCGTGACGCCTTCCTCGGCATCTATGAGGATGAGGGCCGCATCGCAGCGGCCGATGACCTTGAGGACTTCAATGACGCTGTATTTTTCGAGCCTGAGACCTATCCGGCTTTTTCTTCGGATGCCAGCCGTGTCTATGAGCAGGTATTTGCGTCCGTGAAAATCGAAGGGTGTATCTATGGCGTCGCGCGTCGTTCCGGGCACGGGATTCACAATGGTCCTCTCGTAGCCGAGTATCCTGTTGACAAGGGATGATTTTCCAACATTCGGGCGTCCGATTACGGCGATGCGGATCCTTTCGTCGGTTTCAGGGACCGCATCACCGGAAACGGGCCAGCCCTCAGTAGCGGCATCCATCAGTTCTCCCACGCCCAGACCGTGCTGGGCCGAGATTGTGAAGAGGCGGTCGACGCCGAGACGGTGAAACTCATGGGCGAGAAGCTCGCCTTTCGGCCCGTCTATTTTATTTACCGTGAATAACACGTCCTTTCCGGTCTTCCTGAGAAGTTTGGTGATTTCTTCGTCTGACGGCGTCAGGCCTTCTTTGCCGTCCATGAGAAAGATAATCCTGTCGGCCTCTTCGATTGCAAGGGTAGTCTGCTCCCGCATCTGCACGAGGATACGCTCGTCAGATTCCGGCTCGAAGCCGCCGGTGTCGATCAGGATGAACGTTTTTCCGTTCCAGGATGTCTCCGCGTAATTCCGGTCTCTCGTAGCGCCTGGTTCGTCGATGACTATAGCCTTCTTGCGCTCCGACAGGCGGTTGAAGAGTGTTGATTTTCCGACATTGGGTCTGCCGATGATGGCGATTATAGGTCGCGTCATGATGATCTGTCCCGCCTTCCGTAACCGAATTCGCGAAGCAGCTTCTCGTCGCGGGTCCAGTTCTTCCGTACCCTGACGAAGAGCTCGAGATATACGCCGGTATTGAAGAAGTGCTCCATCTCGAGTCTTGCCCGTTTTCCTATCTCCTTGAGCATCCGCCCTCCCTTGCCGATGAGAATGCCTTTCTGGGAATCCTTTTCCACGTTAATGACGGCCTGGATGCGCAGCAGATTCCTTTCCGGATCCTCCTTGAATCGATCGACTGTCACTGCGACGGCATAGGGAATTTCCTTCTGCGCGAGGAGGGTGACCTTCTCGCGGATAATCTCGGCCGCGAGAAATTTTTCAGGAAGATCGGTGAAAAGTTCTGTGTCGAAATAGGGAGGACCCTCGGGGAGGAGATCGACGACGCAGGCGACAAGCCGATCAACATTGAATCCCTTAAGGGCCGAAAGAGGAATGATCTCCCGGAAAGGGTATTGCCGCCGGTAATCATCTATAAGCGGGAGGATTCTCTCTCTTTTCACGAGATCAATCTTGTTGATGGCCAGTATCACCGGGCGGTGAATATCACGCAGAGCTTCGAGAATGAGTCCGTCATCTCCGTCCGGCTCACTGCCCGCGTCAGCGAGGAGCACAATGAGGTCGGCGTCCGAGAATGCCTCCCGGGCGGCCGCTACGAGGTAACGGTTCAGGGTTGTCCTCGCCCTGTGTATTCCCGGGGTATCGACGAATATGAGCTGGGCATTCTCGAGATTCTTGATCCCGGTTATGCGGTTACGCGTCGTCTGGGGCTTATGGGTCGTGATTGCAACTTTTTCACCGATAAGACTGTTGAGCAGCGTGGATTTCCCCGCGTTCGGCTTTCCAATTATGGCGATGAATCCGGATTTAAACATCTTCATTTACCCGGGCCGGGTTCAGTTTACCGGCGCTCCGCACACTCCTCTCAATCCTACTTAAACGACCGCCGGACGAAAGTGTCAGAGAGCCCCTTTTCTGAGCGGGATCCGCAAGCACTGTAACGGGTACTTGGTTAACGCGCTCTTTTATTTTCTGCAGGTTCCCGTTTCGGAGTCCGCGGAAAAAAGAAATGTCTCCCGGCGAGACGTGAAAGATGACCTCCGCGTAATCTTCCGGAAGCCGTGCGAGGAGCAACATTGCAGTTTCGAAAAAAAGTTTTTCCTCCACAAGCGACCTAAAGGCCGGATGGTAAGGACCGCCCAGAACCGTTCCGGGCCGTTCCATGTCGCTGTCCGGCTGGAGACCAATCCGGATGACGGGGATTCCGGCGTTTTCAAAACGAGTCAGCGCCTCCCCGCAGATGTCTACTGCCTCGTCAATGGTCAGGGGGCGATATCGCCCGCTTATGTATGCGTCTGCGAGGGCGGTATTCGAAAAGACAATGGTCGGATGAATCCTCACCATGTCCGGCTTAAGGCGGATGATCTCCTCAACGCTGAAAAGGAAATGTTTCCGGCTGTCTCCGGGAAGTCCCGCCATGAGATGGACCCCCGTCTCGAATCCGCCGGCCCTGAGAGAAGTGACGGCCCTTCGCACATCTTCCGCCGAGTGACCCCTTCCGGACAGCTTGAGGACCTCTTCCACCATGGACTGAGCGCCTATCTCGACCGTTTTAACCCGGCCTTTTTTCAGAATCTCGATCTGTCCCGGGTCGACTCCGTCCGGTCTGGTTGAGACTCGCAGGGAATGAACTACTCCCCTTTCGATAAATGTTCCGGCGAGATTGAGAAGGCTTTCCTGGGTGCGTATATTGAGTCCGGTGAAATTCCCTCCGTAGAATGCTATCTGAACGGAGTCCTTTCTGTCTGGTTTCGCGGTTGAGAGATACCGGCGGACCGTATCCTCGATTATGGAGGCCGGGATGATTTCAGGGCCGTCGGTTCCGCCGGAGGCCCCGCGACAGAAAACGCACCTGTGGGGGCATCCGTTTCCGGCGATGAAAATGGGAATGATCAGGCGACGCGACGGCCTTTCTTTCATCGAAGCGTTCATGATTCTTCCCCCGTGAAATCTTCGAGGGTTTCGAGCGCCCTGCGGGCCGCCTGCTGCTCGGCTTCCTTCTTGTTTTTTCCTATACCCCATGCCGAAATTTCTTCGGTGACCCATACCTTCACCTGAAAAATCTTGTCATGATCCGGACCGTATTCGTTTATCAGGCTGTATCTCGGCGTCACCCTGAATCTGTTCTGGCAGAGTCCCTGAAGCGCCGTCTTGTAATCACGGAAGGGAAAATCATTCTCTTCCGTTTCTATGAGGGGCAGAAAGATTCCGCTGATGAAATTGGCTGTGCGGTCGAAGCCGCTATCAAGATAAACGGCGGCCACGACGGCTTCGAAGGCATTCGAGAGAATGGAAGACTTTGTTCTGCCTCCGGAGGTTTCCTCGCCTTTTCCGAGGAGAATATAATCTCCGATCCGGAAGCGTTCTGCCAGCCTGGCGAGGGACTGCTCGTTTACTACGGCGGCTCTCAGGCGGGAAAGCTTGCCCTCGTCATAATCGCGATAACGTTTCATGAGAAGATCGCTCACGCAAAGCTCCAGAACGGCGTCACCGAGAAATTCCAGCCGTTCGTTGTCACCGCGAGCGCCGGCCGGACATTCGTTCAGGAAGGAGCGGTGAACGAGAGCCGTGTCGAGGAGATCCTTGTCAATGAATGTATGCCCTAGAATCTTCTCAAATGATTCGAGCTGTGCGAGTCTCTCATTATCCATGACCGTACGCCCTTCCGATAAGTCTTCCCTCTTTCGCCTCCACCGCGAGAACATCCATGATGCTGTTCGAAAAAGAGGCTTTTCCCTCGGGCAGCAGAACCGGGATGTAGTTATCGGAAAAACCTTTCATGAATCCGGTTTTGCGGTCCGAAGCCGATTCGACGAGCACGGATAGACGACGGCCGACGAATCCTCTTGCAAAGGCATCACGTTTCCGCTCGCCGAGTTTTCGAAGCAGATTCACGCGCTCTTTTTTCAAGCCCGCCTCTATCTGACCTGGAAGAACGGCGGCGGGCGTGCCCGGCCGCTTCGAGTAGGGGAAGGCGTGCAGATAGGCGACGGGAAGCTCCTCGATGAAGGTCAGTGTGTTTTCGAATTCCCGTTCTCCCTCTCCGGGGAATCCGGCCATTACGTCGATGCCGATAGCGGCATCAGGCAGGATGGATATGATATCTTCAATAAGAGTCCTGTATTGACCGCTCGTGTAATTTCTCCTCATGTGACTGAGAATCCGGTCGTCTCCGCTCTGAAGGGGGATGTGAAGATGGCGACAGATAATTTTTGATTCCCGCATGTGCGACAGGAGTTCCGGGGTGACTTCGAGCGGCTCGATTGAGCTAAGCCTGAGACGGGAAAGAATTCCCTGTTCTTCGATTTTTCTGAGCAGGAAAAGCAGATCGGTCCCGCCGGGAAGATCCTGACCGTACATGCCGAGATGGATTCCCGTGAGCACGACCTCCCGGTATCCTTTATCGGCGAGAAAAGCTATTTCATCGAGAACCTCTTCGGCCGGCAGGCTCCGGCTTGGTCCACGCGCTCTGGGAACGATGCAGTAGCTGCACAACGAATCGCAGCCGTCCTGGACTTTCAGGAGGGCGCGCGTTCTGCCCTGCAGTGAGCAGCGGCTCCACCTCGAAAAGGAACGGGAGAGGCTGATATCGCCGGCTCGTACCAATCTTTCTTCATCCCCTAACGCTTGGAGGAGGGCGAGTATGTCTATCTTTTCCCCGTTTCCCGCCAGGAGCCGGACACCGGGAAGCGCCAGCAGTTCTTCGGGGGCGACCTGGGCGTAACAGCCCGTTACCACTATGGCTGCCGCCGGGTTCATCCGGTTCGCCCTCCGGACGAGCTGTCTCGACTGGTAGTCGGTCTTTTCCGTCACGGTGCAGGTGTTGATTACATACACGTCGGCGGCTTCGGAGAATGAAACGATACGGAAACCCTCCGCCCCGAAAGTTCCCCGCATTCCAGCCGATTCGTACTGATTCACCTTGCAGCCAAGCGTGGCGAAAGCGACTTTTCCGTACGCATTGATTTTCATATCGGGATTTTCTCCCGCTTCATCGTGATCTGCCTCCATAATTTATTGAAATTACACTTTAACGCCGGCTTTTGCAAGACGAAAGGCGTGGATTTCATACGTTCTCTGTGATAGTATAAATTAAATTCCAGCAAAGGAGGGTCAGCCTGTTATGAGTGAAACCGTCATAGCCTTTTTTACTCATCCATACGTAATGGCCGTTCTCGCTGTTGCCGGAGGTCTTCTTGTCTTTTTCCTCATCAAGAAATTCATCAAGATGGCCATCGTTCTCATCATCTCTCTGATTCTCGGTCTCGCCGTTTATTACGGTGTCACCACGCCCGGGGATTACAGGGAGAAAATGAAGGGCGCCGTGACCAAAACGAAGGAGAAGAGTGTGGACGTCGTTAAAAAAGGCAAGGAAAAGATTGTAGAGAAAGGTAAAAAGCTGACCGAAGATCTCGGCAGAAAGCCGCTGGAAGACAAAAAGAAAGTCCTTGGGGGCCGGACCGGGACAGCTGAGGAATAACAGTTTTTCAGGTGTCGAACGTCGCCTCCGGTTTCAGAGCAGGTCAACCTCCATAGCGCGGGGAGGACAGGCCGAGACGCAGATTTCACAGCCGTTGCATTTCTCCGCGTCGAAAAGAACCATCCGTGATTCCACGTCGAGATGAAGAGCCCCTGTGGGACAGAAGGCGATGCAGGCCCCGCAGTGGACACATTTCTCCATATTCTGCTTGACGCTTTTCGAAAGGGGCTCAACACGAAGTCCCTTTTCTTTCAGAAAATGAACGCCTCTGTCGAAGTTCTCCTTTGTTCCGCGCACTTCGAGCACGAGCAGGCCTTCGCGGCGGGGAAAAACCCTTGCCTTCAGGATGTTGAAGATGAGGTCGAAATCCTTCACAAGCCTGTAAACAATTGGCTGGTCGACCACATCCGCGGGATATCGAATAACTATTTTTTTCGTGTACATGAGCATCAAACCTCGCGCGCATTCTCTCACACGGCGCGTCGCCTGTCAAGCATCGCCGCTAAGAAGCGCATCCCAGTCATAGGTCGGAAAGGTTTCTTTAAGGGCGTGGTCGTCCTTGACGAGATGATACGAAAGATTTGAGTATATCTTTTCGGCTATATGTAGGACAGGCCCGGGCGGAACCACGTCGTCGTCACTGCCGTGAAAAAGCGAGACAGGCATGTCCAGTATTTTTTCCGTGAATGGTTTGAATTCGTCAAGGTGAAGCGCAGGCGCGAGGAGGATTAGCTTCAAAACCCGGTCGCTGTTCCGGCAGGCATAGATTGCCGCCATGAGTCCCCCGAAGCTCGAGCCGACCAGAATCAGAGGCTCGCGCCCGGCAAGTACCCGGTCGAGTTTCTCAAGTCTCTGCTCCAGTGACCCCTCGAAATCTTCGATGAGCATGTCCGGGTATCTTGCCCTGAAAAAAACCCCTTTTGTCCCCCTGCCGCTGCTTTCGAGCCCGTGGATGAAAACCCGCGTGAATTTCATTTGAATCATCTTCTTTCCTGTAATCGACGCGACGTTCCATACAACGGATGAAAATATTTTGCAAGGGGCCATTGCCTGTTCACAGAGCCAGCTTTCAGCGTCCAAAGAGGTTGATTTTGAATCTTTCCGTGTGCTACAGAACGGTACGAAAGGAGATCATATGGCCCTAGTATATCCCTTCAGAGCTGTGAGAGCGGACGGAAAATGGGCGGCGAAAGTAGCTTCCTATCCCTATGACATTGTAAGTTCGGAAGAGGCGCGGAAGATAGCTGAGGTGAATCCCCTGAGCTTTCTGCGCGTTACGAAGGCAGAGGTGGACCTGCCCGCCGACGTGAACCCGTACGATGAGATTGTCTATGAAACGGCGAGGGTCAATTTCGGGGAATTTCGCCGGAAGGGGTTTCTGATCCGGGATGATGTACCGTGCTTTTATCTTTACGGAATGATCCTGAACGGACACGAACAGTACGGCCTGGGTGTTTGTGTCGACGAGGCTGAGTTTGAAGCGGGACGGGTGAAGCCGCATGAACACACGCTTCCGGAAAAGGAAGCCGACAGAACACGGCACATTGAAAAACTGAACGCGCAGACCGGCCCGATTCTGATGGCATACCGGAAGAAAGAGAGCATCGATGAACTGGTCAGGGTCGTAAGGGCGGGGCCGCCCGAGTATGAATTTTTGTCCGATAACGGCGTCGTGCATGCCCTTTGGGTGATCCGTTATCATGAGATGATACGCGCGATCGGAGCGGAGTTCAGGGCGGTCGACTCCCTTTACATTGCAGACGGTCATCACAGGGCCGCGGCGGGTGTGGCGGTGGCGAGGCGAAGGAACGGAGGGAAAAACCGGGACTGCCGCTCTATCCTTGCTGTTCTCTTTCCCCACGATCAGCTCCGGATAAGGGACTATAACCGGGTTGTGAAGGATCTGGGCGGATTGAGCAACGAGGCCTATCTGGATATGGTCGGGAAGACATTTGATCTCGTTACTGACTTCGGCGAGAAATCGCCGATGATTAAGGGAGAGTTCGGCATGTATCTCGGCGGCAGATGGTATGGACTCAAATTGAAGAGAGATCATGCCTGGACTGGAGACACTGTCAGGGACCTGGATGTTTCCATTCTGCAGGACCATCTGCTCGGACCCATCCTGGGAATACGTGATCCCCGGGGCGATGCAAGGATTCTGTTTGTCGGCGGTTCCCGCGGCGTGGAGGAACTTGAAAGAATGGTGGATTCGGGTGAAAATGCGGTCGCGTTTTCACTCTTTCCTCCCACCATGGAACAGATGATGAGAGTGGCCGATTCCGGCAGGGTCATGCCGCCTAAATCCACCTGGTTCGAACCGAAGCTGCGGGACGGCATTCTTATTCATGTTCTGAATGACGGGGAGGAAGACGAGCGGAAATTCCGGAATGGAGGAAAACAGGGAAGGCGATGAAGGTTCTTCGTCAGGCCGGCGAGACACTCGATCTGATCTGCGGAGACCTGAAGATCCTGCAGAAAAAGAAAGGATATCGTTTTTCACTGGATGCACTTCTTCTCGCTCATTTCATCCGCCTTAAGGGACAGGAGCCGGCCGTTGAGTTCGGGACGGGAAGCGCAGTGATTCCGATAATTCTTCAGCGCCGGTTCGGGGCGAAAAAAGTCATAGGTATCGAGATACAGGAAAACCTCGCAGAGAGAGCTCGAAGGAATATACGAATGAATGCCATGGAGGATCGCATAGAGATCCTCAAGGGGGATGTCCGGGATATCAGGAATTTTTTCAGACCCCTTTCCGCCCGCGTGGTTTTTTTCAATCCTCCTTACAGGAAGGCCGATTCGGGAAGGATAAACCTTGACTCGGAAAAGGCCCTGGCCAGGCATGAGATCACGGGTTCTCTGAACGACTTTCTCTCGGCGGCGCGCTATATACTCAAATCGGGCGGCACGGTCTTCCTCGTCTATCCGGCGGTCCGGCTAGTTGAGCTTCTCCACAGGATGCGGCTCAACGGCCTAGAACCGAAGAGGTTGAGAATGGTTCATACGAAGACCGGCTCGGACGGAGTCTTTATCCTCGCAGAAGGCGTCAAGAACGGAGGCGAAGAGCTGGAGCTGATGACTCCGCTTTTCATTTACGATGAGAAAGGGGAATACACGGAAGAGATGAAGAATATCTTCAGGGAGATTTCGGGCGGTTGATGATGTTGCGGCGAATGATCGTCCGGGTCATGGCCCGCCTCAGGATCTCTCCGAGTTCGGCATCGGGTATGGCGGCTGTACATTCTTCTATGAGCCGCCGGTCCCTGCTCTTTAACAAGCGGTTATCCGGTTCCATGGGAGGGGAGGCGCTTTTCTTTCTCTGGACGGGAGGGATCTCTCCGATAGAGAAAAATATATTGCTGATCGATTCACAGCCGGGGATGGTGTTAAGTTGTTTCAGGATGTCGCTTTTCATGAACTGAAGCTGCTGAATCCAGGCGGGACTCGAGACCTTGACGAAAAGTGTGTCGCGCTCCAGTCGATCCACCATAGTCTGGGCCGATATGGTCTTTCCGACGGCTCTGGCCCAGGCGTCGCAAAGGCGCTGGTCTTTCAGGTGAATGGTTATGTTTCTCTGTCTGAGGGCCTTGGGCAGGATCTCTCCGATTTTTTGGGGATAATCCGTGTCATGCCCGCTTTTCTTTTTCCTGGTCATTCTTGCTCCGCCGGAAGGTGTATGATATGCATGATTATTTCCTAATCTTATCGGGATGAATTGTCAAAGGATATCCTTCCTGCGACCGAAAGACATTGCGTCTCAGTCTGTTCGCTGATAACTTGCGACGGTGTAAAAACAGGGTGAACGAGGAAGAAAAAGTATTAACAAGGGGTTTAGATATATGATGAAACTAGACGATATGATTGATAAAATAAAAAGTCATCATTCCTTCGACAGGGTTGGAATGATACTTTTTCACTGCGGGATTGTCCGGTCGGTGTCGAGAGACGGGAAAGGTGTGGAGGAACTCTCTGTTTCTATTGACAGGAATCGGCTGAACGAAATCCTCGAAGAGATGAAAAAATCGGCCGGCATAGTGGAGATCATCGCGGAGATAAGGGAAGGAACACTCGTCCCCGGCGAGGACATTATGAGGGTTGCCGTGGCGGGCGACATACGGGAGAACGTATTTCCCGTGCTGATGGAAACTGTGAACAGGATAAAGAGTGAGGTGACGAGGAAAAAGGAAACTTATTACGGGTCATGAAGAAAGAAAAGGGGTGGATTTAAATCGAGGTATAAATATATGGCGGAAAATGAAGCCGAAATAAAGCACGCTATGCTCGAAATGCTCTTCGAAAAAACCGGAAGGGGTTTCTCGCGGAAGGTCATGGATTTCGGACTCCGGCCCAGACTGTACGGGGTGATCAGCCGGCCGGACGGGCATGCGAGGGTTTCGAGCGACTGCGGCGATACCATCGAGATGTTTCTGCGCCTGAGAGAGGGTAGGGTGGAGGAGGCCAGATTCACATGCGAAGGCTGCGTGCCCACTGTCGCCTCTGCCCAGGCTGCTTCGGAGATGGCCGTGGGAAAAACCGTGCGCGAATGTCTTGCCATAAATCAGACATCCGTTGATGCCTATCTGGATGGATTACCCGATGAGAACAGGCACTGCGCGTACCTGGCGGCCCTGGCCCTGCACAGGGCTCTGAGGAACTATGTGATTCACAGAAGAGGGCACTGGAAAACACCTGAGAAGAAAACAATTTCAGGAAAGGAGCCTTGAGTCATGAAGATTGCGATATCATCGACTGGGCCGGAGCTGAACGATCTAGTCGATCCGAGATTCGGGCGTTGCAGGTATTACATTGTAGCAGACACGGAAAACCTCGATTACGAAGCTGTCGTAAACACCGGAGCCGGTGCTCAATGAGTCACCCGGGGAACGGCTACCGGGAACATAGTAGCCGGTCACAGGGTCGAGGCCGTTCTGACGGGTCACATAGGCAGGAAGGCATCGACAGTTCTGAAATCCGCGGGCATACGGATTTATCTCAACGTCTCTGGACGGGTGTCTCAGGCCATTGAGAACTTCAATGCCGGTCGTTACGCGGAAGGATGACGGGGTAAAGGCAAAATGCGCGAAAGAGCCCCGGCTGCAAAGACGGGGCTCTTTTTTTTAATCAATCAAAGTTTCAGAAAGAATGCTCTTTCCCCGGAAACGCTCCCGTGCGGACCTCTTCGCAGTACTGTTTTACCGCTTCCTTTATCTGCGCATTGAGATTTGCATATTTCTTCACGAATTTCGGCGTGAATTTCTCGAACATGCCGAGCATGTCATGAATTACCAGAACCTGGCCGTCGCAGTGAACGCCTCCGCCGATTCCTATGGTCGGAATGCCGATGGACTGTGTAATTCTCTCGGCGAGGTTCGCCGGCACGCACTCGAGTACCACGGAGAATGCGCCGGCTTCCTCGAGGATCTTTGCGTCTTCAAGTATGCGCTGTGCCGCAGCGTCTTCTTTGCCCTGGACCCTATATCCGCCAAGCTGATGAACCGATTGGGGCGTTAGGCCCAGATGGGCCATTACGGGGATGCCTGAGGAGGCGATGCGGCGGGTCACCTCGGCGACCTCCCGGCCGCCCTCCAGCTTCACGCCGTGGGCGCCCGCCTCCTGCATGAAACGGCCGGCGTTCCGGACGGCTTCCTCGACGGATATCTGATAGGACATAAAGGGCATGTCGCCGATGACGAGGGCGCGCTTAGCGGCTCTCGAGACGGCTTTCGTGTGGCAGAGCATGTCCTCCATCGTCACGGGCAGAGTGCTGTCATAGCCGAGAACTACCATGCCCAGGGAATCCCCCACGAGGAGTATGTCAACACCCGCCTCATCGAGAACGGCGGCCATGGAGTAGTCGTAGGCCGTCAGCATGGTGATCTTCTCGCCCTTTCGCTTCATGTCGCGGATCACGGCGGTCGTGACCTTGTTCAGTCTGACTTCCTTGCTCATTTGTTCTTCCTCCTGTTGAAAAGCGATTTAATTTCACCGGCCCTCCGGCGGGACAGGGTCCCCTTTTTGAGAGCCACGTCTACGGTCAGCGATCCCGTGCGGCAGTAAAAATCGACAAGCGACTGAAGATCCCTCTGAAGAGCGGCAAGGTGCTTTTTCACGGTTCCAATGTCTCCGCGGGCGATGGGACCGGTGAGAGACTTGACGATTCCTCTTGACTCGATGTTGCGGATGGTTCCTTTGACGAGGGGCCAGAAAGCCCGGACGGCATTGTCGGGGCTGAGTCCCAGCGACAGGTATATCTTCTCCGCCGCGTGCATAAGCGTGACGAGATAATTCGACGCAAGACAAGCGGCGGCGTGATAGAGGGGACGATCGGCCTCGGAGACGAAGAATGGCCGGCCCCCCAGGTCGCGGACGAAACGGACTGCCCATTGCCTGATTCCTTTGTCCACGGTTATTCCGAAGGTGCTGCCGGGGATGTTATCGATTGCACCGCGGGCATCGGCGAAGGATTGAATGGGGTGAATGCTTCCGACGCGGGCCCCGGCATTCCTCGCCGACTGCAGCAGATCGAGCCCGCCTGCGCCGCTCATGTGAATGACTTTTTTCCCCTTCAGGGACGTTCCGGCCGACAGGGTGTCGCAGACGCTCCGGATTGCGTCGTCGGTGACCGTGATTAGTATGCAGTCGGCAAGACCGGCGGCCCCTGTTATGTCCGGGAGAATCTTTCCGCCGGTGAGCGGCCTGGCCTTTTTGCAGGACGCGGATGAGCGTCCGGCCAGTGCGGTGATTTCATAACCCGCCTGACGCAGCAGGAAACCGACGGCTGTGCCTACCTTTCCGGGCCCCACGATGGCGATGGTGTCTTTTTTATTTTTAGGCTTGATCTGCATGGCGGTTGTTTTTTGAAACAAAAAACCCTCCGGACCGGGTCCGGAGGGCGATTAAGATACACCTGTACCATGCATCGTATTTCTCCATCCGTCTCAGTCCACGCTTTCTGGATCCAAGCGGCATGAAGTCCATAGCACGATAAGAGGCTTTCGTCAATATAATATGATAGAGAACGGGAATATCGCGACCCTTTTGTCCTTGAAATTGCCCGGGCAAATTCTTATAGTCATATATCGCGATCTTCAAGGAGTGCATGCGCTGATGGTTCATGTGGATCTCATGGTTTTCGATTTTGACGGGACCCTGGTTGATACCGGCAGGGATATCGTTGCGGCGGTCAACGTCACACTTCGGTCGCTGGGACTTCCAGAAAGGCCTTACGAGGAGGCCGTCGGCTATATTGGGGACGGCGTTCAGCTACTTCTCGAAAGGTCCCTCGGAAACGGAAAGAAAAGTCTTTACCCGGAGGCAAGGTCTATTTTCCTTGATTACTACGGGGGTCACCTTCTGGACAGTACTTCTCTTTATCCCGGTGTGGAAGAAATCCTCCGTCATTTTCAGGCGAAGACAAAGTGGATCGTAACGAACAAGCTTTACATTTTCACGGAGAGAATCGCGGAGGCCCTGAAGATTCGGCCGTATTTCGAGGGCATCCTGGGTCGGGACAGCACGCCGTACGTGAAGCCTGACGGAAGGATATTGAAAGACCTGATGGAGAGGCACGGGGTTCCGGGTGAGAGGACTGTCGTCATCGGCGACGGGGTTCACGATGTGGGACTGGCCAGGAATGCCGGGGCCTGGTCGTGTGCTTTCCTTAACGGTCTGGGCGACAGGGCGGCGCTCATTCGCCAGTCTCCGGATTTCACCTGTGAGAAAATGGAGGAACTTAAGACCCTATTCATCTGAAGGTTGCTTACACAGGCATAAAAAGAGATTAGCAGATGAGAGAAAAGAGAAGTCTGGGCATATGTATCGGTGCGGCGACACTGTCGGCGGTTGAGATATGTCGGGACGAAAACAACCGCATCCGGATGGAATCCTTTCATGTCCGGCCCCATAGCGGCAATCCGCGGGAGGCGCTCATGGACGTCCTCGCCCCCTTTGCGGGCAACGGGGATTACCGGATTGCTCTTACGGGTCGCAGGTTCAGGCAGCAGGTCAAACTCCCTTCCATATCGGAACCGGAGGCGGTCGAGGCGGCCCTTTCGTGTATCAACGGAAGCGGAGAGCCGGTCCATGCCGTAGTGAGCGCGGGCGGAGAATCTTTTCTCGTTTATATAATGACGGAAGAGGGGCGGATATCCTCGGTGATTACCGGGAACAAATGCGCCTCCGGCACGGGGGAATTTTTCATGCAGCAGCTCCGGCGGATGGGTCTCACTCCCGAGGAGGCCGTGAAGCTGGGAAAGGAGGAAACCCCTTACAGGGTATCAGGGCGCTGCAGCGTGTTTTGCAAGAGCGACTGCACTCACGCAATGAACAAGGGAGTGCCGAGAGGCCGGATCGTCGCCGGGCTGAGCGAAATGATGGCGGGGAAAATCCTGGAGTTGCTCCGTCAGGTGCGGGGGGAAACGGTGGTGCTGGTCGGAGGCACGGCTCGCAATGATGTGATGACATCGATTCTCAGGAAAGAAGTCGGCTCTCTCATCGTGCCCCCGGAAGCCGCATATTTCGAGGCCCTGGGATCGGCGGTATGGGCACTTGAACGCGAGCCTGAACCAGTGCCCGCCGCCGGAGAACTATTCCGCGGCGGAGGGAGCTCTTTTTCCTCTCTTGAGCCTCTGGAGGTGTTTGCGGATCAGGTGGAATTCAAGAAAGGCGAAAGGGGAGAAGCGCAGGAAGGAGACAGATGCATTATCGGGCTGGACGTAGGCTCGACGACGACCAAGGCCGTACTAATGAGAATGACCGATAATAGTGTGCTCGCCTCCGTCTATCTGAGGACGCTCGGCGATCCGGTTCAGGCGGCGAGAAACTGCTACGATGACCTGCTTCGCCAGATGGGACCGCTGGCAGACCGAATCGACATCCGCGGTCTGGGCGTGACGGGTTCAGGCAGGCAGATCGCCGGTCTTCACGCCCTGACGGACGGAATTGTGAACGAGATAATCGCCCACGCGGCGGCGGCCCTGTATCATGATCCCGGAGTCGAGACTATCTTCGAAATAGGCGGACAGGATGCGAAATACACATTTATCCGCAACGGCGTCCCCTCGGATTACGCCATGAACGAAGCCTGCAGCGCCGGAACGGGTTCTTTTCTGGAAGAGGCGGCGAGAGAGACCATGGGCGTGGCGATGGAGGAGATCGAAGACATGGCTCTGAGGGGCAAAAGACCGCCGAACTTCAGCGACCAGTGCGCGGCATTTATCGGCAGCGACATCCGGACGGCTTTTCATGAGGGCATGGAAAAGGAAGACATCGCCGCCGGCCTTGTGTACTCGGTGTGCATGAACTACAGCAACCGCGTGAAGGGGAACCGGCCGGTAGGCGAAAGGGTATTCATGCAGGGCGGCGTTTGCTACAACCGTGCCGTGCCGATAGCAATGGCGGCACTCACGGGGAAGAAAATAGTTGTTCCGCCGGAACCGGGATTGATGGGTGCCTTCGGGGTTGCACTGGAGATCAAGCGCATGCTCGGTCTGGGTCTCCTTAATGAAAGGAAATTCGACTTAAGAACGCTCAGGGACCGGACACCTGAACGCGGGAAGCCGTTTATCTGTTCGGGGGGAAAAGAGGGCTGCGACCGTAAATGCGAGATCGCCCGGATCCGTATAGAGGGAAAGACCTATCCCTTCGGTGGGGCATGCAACCGCTGGTACAATGCACGTTTCAGGCTGTCCGTGGATGAGGCCAAGAACAATTTTGTACGGCTATATGAATCACTGGTATGGGCGAAACCGGAAAAGGTAGATGCCGGTGAAAGGAAAGAGGGGAGAACAATCGGGATCAACAAATCTTTCATGGTGAATGCCTATCATCACCTGTATTCAACCTTCTTCTTGGAGCTGGGGCTGGATGTGGTGGTCCCCGACTCGCCGGATCCGGCGGGGGTTGATCGGCGGCGGGCTCCCTTCTGCTATCCGGCGGATCTGTCGCACGGATTCATGGAAAATCTGCTCGGGAAAAAGCCGGATTATCTATTTCTTCCTCAGATAAGATCACTGTATACCGGAACTGATTATCCGGGGAGGAGTTCTGCCTGTCCGATCTCACAGGGAGAACCATACTGGCTCGCGAGTGCCTTCAAGGATCACCCGGTTTTCAGGGAACTGAGCAGGGAAAAAAGGGTTTTGATGCCCGTGATAGATTTTTCAGCCGGCCTTGAGGCGGCGGAGGAGACATTCAAAAAAACGGCGAGATCTCTGGGATGCAGTACGAGAGCGGCCGAAGCCGCTTTCAGGATGGCCGTTGACGGACAGAAGAGGCTGTTGAGGGAGATTAAAAGTGCCGGTCTCGAGATTCTCCGTGAGCTTGGAGAAGACAGATCGAGGCATGCGGTGGTCCTCTTCGGCAGGTCATACAATGCATTTGTCCGTGAGGCCAATATGGGAATCCCGAACAAATTCGCCTCGCGTGGTCTGACGATTCTTCCCTGCGATTTCCTGCCTTTCGAGGGGGAGCCTCTGCAGGATCACATGTACTGGTCAACGGGACAGGTTCTGCTGAGAGCCGCTTCCTATGTGAAGAAGCATCCGCAGCTCTTCGCCTGTTTCATCACGAATTTTTCCTGCGGACCGGATTCCTTCCTGCTCGAGTACTTCCGCCGCATTATGGGTAGAAAGCCCTTTCTTATCCTTGAACTTGACAGCCACACGGCCGACGCCGGCCTCGAGACACGGATAGAGGCATTTCTGGACATCGTCCGGAACTTCCGGGAAACAAGGGAAGGCGGGCGCGGCGATGTTGTGAGGCAGACCGGGACGCAGGCCTACTACGATTATAGCAGCGGAAAGGTAGTGGATTCCTTGGGAAATTCGTATCAGCTCGATCATCCGAGGGTGCACCTTATCTTTCCCACCATGGGACGGTTTCTGATTGAGACGACGGCGGCGGTGTTCAGGGGGCTGGGCGTGAGAGCGACGGCGCTTCCGCCTCCGGATGAAAAAATCCTAAAACGCGGCAAAGGGCGGACAAGCTGCAAGGAATGTCTCCCCCTTCAGCTTACAGTGGGGAGCCTTTTGAATTATCTCGACGGGAGGGGCGAGAGCGACGAACTCCTCGTATATTTCATGCCCAGCGCGTCAGGGCCTTGCCGTTTCGGCCAGTACTCGCAGTACATCAGGCAACTCATCTCGGAATCGGGGATAAGGGATACGGCCGTGTTTTCACTCGAGGCCGAGGACAGCTACACCCGTTCCATAGGACGGGATCTGACTCTGAGGCTCTGGGCCTGCATCGTTATAGCCGACGTAATGAAGGACATCCATTCACTTCTCCTGACAAACGCGGCGGAAAGAGATGCGGCGCTGGAAACATTCGGAGACCAGTCGAACCGTATAGTGGATATTCTTGAGAAGTCGCCCCGCTTCGATGAACTTGTGGCGCTTCTCAGTGACGTGGCGGCGCGTCTCGGTGAGATACGGCTCGTGAGGTCACCTGCGGAGACCCCGCAGATTCTAATGACCGGGGAGATTTATGTCCGCCATGACGACCTTTCCAGGCAGTATCTCGTGGAACGTCTTGCTGAACGGGGTTTTGCCGTCAGGGTCTCCGGAGTGACGGAATGGGTGTATTATACGGACTGGTGCTACGAGAAAGGTCTTTCCGGCGGGCAACAGACGCTGAAAGAACGGGCATCACTCCTTCTGAGATCCCTCTGGATGAGGAGGTACGAGAAGATCATAAAACGCGTCTTCGCGCGATCGGGTCTTATCCCTTATCGGCTTGAGGACGTTGACCGTATGATCCGGAGGGTCCGCCACCTCATCAGTCCCCACCTGACAGGTGAGGCGATCCTGACCATAGGCGCCGCCATCTCGGAGATCTTTCATCCCTTCTGCGGCGTAATCGCCATCGGTCCTTTCGGCTGCATGCCGAACCGCGTCTCTGAAGCGATTCTTTCGCGGGAGATGGGGAGAGGGCGCGACCGTTCTTCCCTGTCATGGAAAATGAGCTTTAATGACTTGAGGGACCGCGTGGAGGAGCTTCCGTTTCTGGCTATAGAAAGCGACGGCAATCCCTTTCCGCAGATGATCCAGGCCAAGCTGGAAGTCTTTCTGCTCCAAGCTGAAAGGGCGCACCGTCTCCTGAGAAACAAGGAAACGGGAGCGGGGAAAGGGGCTTGAACACCATGATTGCAAAAGTCAGGCGGACGGTTGAGAGATACGGGCTTCTCAGGAAGGGCGACCGGGTCATCGCGGCCGTGTCCGGCGGTCCCGATTCCGTTGCGCTGCTTAGAATACTGAAAGAGCTATCAGATGCAGAGTATCGGCTGACCCTGTTCGTGGCGCACCTGAATCACGGTCTGCGGGGAAAAGAATCTGACAGTGAGGAGCGATTCGTCAGGGAGCTCTGTGAATCCATGGCCATTCCTTTCCGCAGCAGGAAAAAAGATATAGCGGCGGCTGTCCGAAGCGCCGGCGGCTCGCTCGAGGACGCCTGCCGGCGGGAGCGGTATGCCTTTTTCGATGAATTGAGAAACAGCGAAAAAATTGACAGGGTCGCACTGGGACATCATCTTGACGATCAGGCGGAAACGGTTTTAATGAGATTCCTGCGGGGGAGCGGGACGGAGGGGCTAAAGGGCATGGCGCCCCTGAGGGACGACGTTTACATCCGCCCCCTCATCGAGGTCACGCGCGGTGAGATCCTCGCCTATCTGGCGGTCGAGGATGCCGTCTACGTTGAGGACAGTTCCAACGAGCGGGATGTTTTTTTGAGGAACAGGATCCGCAGAGAGCTTCTGCCGGCACTTGTGAGGGAGTATAACCCCGGGCTCGTCGAAAACCTGGGACACATGGCGGAAATACTCCGCCTGGAGGATGATTTCATTGAGAGGATTGTGGACGAGATGCTCGACCGCTGGCGGACGGGGGGAATCTACGGAAAGTTTAGAATCCCTCTCGAAGAATGGAGACATCTCCATGAGGCGCTTCGCCGCAGGCTCGTCAAGAACATTCTCCTTGAGTTCTCGCCTCTGAAACAGGGGATAGGTTATCGTCACGTCGATGCGGTCATGAGAATCGCGGAAGGAGACAACCCGGGAGCCGTCCTTGACATGCCGTTCCGCGTAAGGGTCGGTCGGGAATACGAAACTCTTTTTTTTGAAAAGAAGGAAGAGATGCCGCGGGAATCTTCCGGCCATGAAGAGATAACAGACGGGGACCTGGGGGAAAGGACCTATTGCGTGATTGAGGGTGTGCCGGGAACGATTTCTATTCCGGGGTGGGGAAAGACCATGACGTTCAGCTATGCTGAAAAATTCTCCACCGGCGCCGGGAACGACCTCATGGTGTTCGTCGATCCGGAGCGGATTCATTTTCCCCTTGAACTGAGAACTCGACTGCCGGGCGACAGGATGCAACCGCTCGGCATGAAAGGGAAGACGAAAAAGATACAGGACATCTTCGTGGATGAAAAGGTGCCCAGGCGCGTCAGAGAAAAAATCCCCGTGCTCGCGGACAGACAATCCGTTATCTGGATACCGGGGGTCTGTTTGAGCGGGAGAGTTGCAGTGACGGAGCAGACCGGGAGGGTATTGAAAATAGAAATCAATTGATATATGAACAGGTCTATTGTATGTGTCTCACGTCCGTGACGGACGCGGACACGGTCACAACGGAATTGCCATAGAGGAGAGACCTTTGAGTCCACTGCAGAAGAACATAGCCCTCTGGCTGGTAATCAGCCTTGTTTTTATCATGATGTATCACTTTTTCAACCAGCCGCGGGGTGCCAGAGAAGAGATCATTTTCAGCGATTTCGTCGATTACGTCGGCAAGGGTCAGGTGGCCGAGGTGACGATTCAGGGGGAAAATGTACTGGGTAGCCTCACGAACGGGAAAGCATTCAAGACCTATGCCCCGAAGGATTCGGGACTTGTCCCCCTGCTCAAGGAAAAGGGGGTTAGAATCGCCGCCAAACCGGCGGAGGAATCGCCCTGGTACATGACTGTTCTCGTGTCCTGGTTTCCGACGCTGCTTCTCATAGGCGTTTGGATATTCTTCATGCGGCAGATGCAGTCCGGGGGCGGAAAGGCCATGTCTTTCGGCAAAAGCCGGGCGAGACTGCTTACGGACCGGAGTAAGAAAGTGACCTTCGACGATGTGGCGGGTATCGATGAGGCCAAGGCGGAACTCCAGGAGGTGGTTGAATTTCTGAAAGATCCCAAAAAATTCACCCGTCTGGGGGGCAGGATACCCAAGGGGGTTCTCCTTGTCGGTGCGCCGGGAACCGGAAAGACCCTGCTGGCGAGGGCGATTGCAGGTGAGGCCGATGTTGCCTTCTTCAGCATCAGCGGGTCGGACTTCGTCGAGATGTTTGTCGGGGTCGGTGCATCGCGGGTTCGAGATCTTTTCAATCAGGGCAAGCGTAATGCCCCGTGCATTATCTTTATCGACGAGATAGATGCCGTGGGGAGGCATCGGGGAGCGGGTCTGGGAGGCGGTCATGACGAAAGGGAGCAGACGCTCAACCAGCTGCTCGTAGAGATGGACGGGTTCGAATCGAACGAAGGAGTCATTCTGGTGTCGGCGACGAATCGTCCCGATGTCCTCGACCCAGCACTGCTGCGTCCCGGCCGCTTCGACCGGCAGGTTGTTGTTCCCCTGCCCGATATAAAAGGAAGGGAGAAAATATTCGAGGTCCATACCCGGAAACTTCCCCTGGGCGATGACGTGAATTTCGCCGTTCTTGCAAGGGGCACGCCGGGTTTCTCCGGCGCCGATATAGAGAACCTCGTCAACGAAGCGGCTCTTGCCGCAGCGAGAGCCAGCAGGGACCGAGTCTGCATGAGCGATTTCGAATTCGCTAAAGATAAGGTCCTTATGGGAACGGAACGAAAGAGCATGATCATCAGCGACGAGGAAAAGCGCACCACGGCCTATCACGAATCAGGGCATGCATACGTAGCAAGGCTGCTGCCGGGCACCGATCCGATCCACAAGGTCACAATAATCCCCAGGGGAAGGGCGCTGGGCCTTACCCAGCAGCTTCCCGTGGACGAGAGGCACACATATCCCAAGCAATATCTCATGAACGTTATCGCCATTCTGCTTGGTGGTCGGGCGGCCGAGGAACTGGTTCTTCAGGACTTCACGACGGGTTCGGGCAACGATATCGAAAGGGCGACAAACCTGGCCCGGAAGATGGTATGCGAGTGGGGTATGAGCGAGGACATGGGTCCCCTGAGCTATGGCAAGAAGGAAGAGCAGATTTTCCTGGGACGTGAATTTGCTACCCACAAAGATTACAGCGAGGAGACGGCGGAGAAAATAGACCGGGAGATCGCCCGGATCGTTTACGAAAATTACGAGCGGGCGAAAAAGCTCCTTTCGGACAATATCGAAACCCTCCACAGGCTTGCCCATGAACTTCTGGAAAAAGAAGTCCTGACGGCTGACGAGCTGGATTCGATCATCGGTCTCGGAGCTCAGCCGGCGGCGGATTATCCGGTTCATTAACTGTCGAGCTTTCATCATCCATTCATGAGATATCTGACATTCAAGAGAGAGTCCGATGCCGTTGAGGCGCTGAAGAGGATCGGGACGGACCCTTACGGGATCGAGTCCATGGCGCCGAAGATGCGCCATCTTAACATTCTTCTGGAGGGGCTTCCCTGCAAGGCGGCGAACATAATCAAACAGGAGATGCTGTCGCTTGGAGGAGACGTGGCGGTTGCGAGAGGTTCAGTCGATTGCAGTGTCGAGCGGACCGACGCCATTGTCATGGGAACCAGAAAGCAGCTTATCCGGTTCACGGAGCGGATATTGCGCCAGCCTTTCGGACTCAAGCGTATGTCCGAGGAGATGAGGGCGCTTCTTTCCAATCTTGAACGGAGCGGATTTAAATTGAAGACGCCCCGAAGGGACATCCTTCTGGGTGAACGGACACTCATCATGGGCATCGTCAATGTAACGCCCGACTCTTTTTCGGACGGGGGACGGTTCGCGAATGCGGACGATGCCGTTCGGCATGGGATGAGGCTTGAAGAGGAAGGGGCCGACGTGATCGATGTTGGCGGCGAGTCATCGAGGCCGGGATCGGAACCCGTTTCGCTCGAAGAGGAGTTGCGCCGGGTCATTCCGGTCGTGAAGGGTCTGGCGCGACAGGTCAGGATTCCCATTTCAATCGATACAACCAAGGCCGGCGTCGCCCGGGCCGCCCTGGAAGAAGGTGCCGAGATAGTCAACGACATCAGCGCCATGCGGTTCGATGATTCCATGGCCCGGACTGCGGCGGGAGCCGGGGCCGCCGTGATTCTCATGCACATGAGAGGCAAGCCGAGGGACATGCAAAGAGGGAATCTCGTTTACGATGATCTCTTCTCGGAGATCATCTCCTTTCTTGAAGAAAGAATCCGTCAGGCGAAGGCCGAGGGGATCGAGGAGGAACGGATCATGATCGATCCGGGGATAGGGTTCGGCAAAACATTTGAGGACAACCTTCGCCTGATAAGGCATCTCGTGGAATTCAGCGTTCTCGGCAAGCCGATTCTTGTCGGTCCGTCGAGAAAGGCGTTCATCGGAAACATAACGGGAGGAGAGCCTAAAGATAGACTGGAGGGAACGGCAGCAGCCGTCGCCGCGGCAGTCATGAACGGGGCGCACATGGTGAGAGTTCACGACGTAGGGTTCATTAAACGCGTCGTGTCCATGACCGATGCAATCCGGAGAGAGTGACATGATCTATGGTATCGGAATCGACCTCGTGGACATCGACCGGATGGAGAGGATCATGGAGCGATGGGGGAAGACTTTTCTGAACCGAATCTGCACCGACGGCGAAATCGGATACTGTTCGAGACGGACGGGTTCAGCCGGACATTATGCCGCGCGATTTGCCGCCAAGGAGGCCTTTCTCAAGAGCCTCGGCATGGGCCTGTTTGAAGGCGTCGGATTCAAGGATGTGGAAGTGATTGTGATGGATTCGGGGAAGCCGGAGCTTCGGCTTCACGGAAAGGCGGCGACCATTGTCAGGGAGAGAGGCCTTTCGAAGCCCAGACTGAGCCTGTCGCACACTATCCGGACGGCGGCTGCAATAGTCATCCTGGAGAAAGCCGACGATTATGGCCGATGAGGAAGCGGACATAGATGGGAGAGAACGATCTCAGCATCTGCTTGATATCGAAGAGCGCGGAAGAGACTTTTGAAATCGGACGAATCGTCGGGGAACAGCTTGACCCCGGTGACGTGCTGGCGCTGATCGGTGAGCTCGGGGCCGGGAAGACATGTCTAACGCAGGGCATAGCCCGGGGGCTGAAGGTTCCTGAGGCGTACCAGATAACGAGCCCGACATTCACGCTGATCAACGAGTATCCGGGAAGGGTCCCGCTCTATCATATGGACCTATACCGCCTTTCGGGGCCGGAGGATCTGGAGGGCATGGGATACGAGGACTATTTTTATGGAGACGGCGTCGTGGTCATAGAGTGGGCGGAGAAAATCAGGTCTATTCTCCCGGCGCGGAGTCTCTGCGTCGTCATGCGCTATTTGGACGAGAACCGCCGCGATCTCTGCTTTGAAGGAAATGAGGAAATGACAGTCAGGATGAGAACGGCATTAAAAGCAGGAGGATTTTGTTGATATGGCTCTTATAGTTCAAAAGTACGGAGGCACTTCCGTGGCGAACGTGGAAAAAATACACAACGTCGCGCAGCGGGTCATCCGTGCAAGAGAGGAAGGGAATGACTTGGTTGTCGTGGTATCGGCGATGGCCGGTGAGACAGACCGGCTGATCCAGCTGGCCCAAAGCGCGTCGGATGATCCGACACCCCGGGAATACGATTCACTGGTGTCCACCGGGGAACAGATCACCGTCTCGCTCCTCGCCATGGTCCTGAACAAACTGGGATGCCCGGCGCGATCGTACCTGGGGTACCAGGTGAGGATCCTTACGGACGGAGACTACAAGAAGGCTCGCATCGTTCGCATAGAGACGTCACGCGTCAGAGAGGATCTTGAGAAAGGTTATGTCGTCGTTGTAGCCGGTTTTCAGGGGATAGACAAGAAAAACGACATCAACACTCTGGGCCGTGGAGGCTCGGACACGAGCGCCGTCGCCCTCGCGGCGGCCCTCCAGGCAGATGTCTGTGAGATCTACACCGATGTCGACGGCGTCTACACAACCGATCCGGGCATTTATGACCGGGCCCGGAGGATGAAGAAGGTGTCCTACGATGAGATGCTTGAAATGGCCAGCGCAGGCGCGAAGGTGCTTCATCCCAGATCCGTGGAACTGGCAAAAAAATACGGGGTTCCCGTTTACGTGAAGTCCTCTTTCAATGATGAAGGCGGGACTCTGGTTACGAAGGAGGATAAGGATATGGAGAAAGAGGTAGTATCGGGTGTCACCTACGACAGGGATCAGGCGAAGATTACGGTTATTCATGTTCCGGACAGACCCGGCGTGGCAGCCCGACTTTTCACGCCCCTCTCGGATGAGAATATCCCTGTGGACATGATAATCCAGAATGCAAGCATCGAAGGGTTCACGGATCTCACATTCACAGTGTCCAAGAAAGATATCAAACAGGTCAGAAAGCTGCTTGAAGAGGCGGGAAAGGATGTCGGGGCTGCTGGCCTTCAGTTCGATGAGAACATAGCCAAGGTGTCGATCATCGGAGTAGGGATGAGGAGCCACGCCGGCGTAGCCTCGAAGATGTTCTCGACTCTGGCTAAGGAAGGGATCAATATCCTCATGATAAGCACCTCGGAGATCAAGATTTCCTGCGCAATAGAAGCAAAATACACGGAACTCGCCGTCAGGGTCCTCCATGACGCCTTCGGACTCGATCAGGAGAGATAGAGACGATTTGCGGGGGAAAATAAGATGACCCTCGAGACGAGTCAGCGCCGTGGATGCATTCTTCTCATCCTGATACTGGTTTCACTGTATTGCGGAAGGGATTCGCTGATGAATTTCCTTGCCGACGGGAAAGGCCCTCATTTATATGCCGATTCGAACCGGGGAACGATAGCGGTTGAACTGGCGGGCGATACCGAGAGAAGGGGGATATATTTCATCCCGCCCAGAACCACCGTCCGACGGTTTCTTGAAATGACGGGCGAATCGAATGTCAGTATAACGGTGACCGATCCTGATCTTATCCTCATCAATGGAACGGCCGTAATTGTGCAGGGAGAGGGTGTGAGTCGGACGGTGCCGGCACCGGGCGTTATAGGGAATGCCGGACGGATGGTCCTGGGCATGCCGATGGAGCTCAACAAGGCGACCGTTGAGGAGCTTGCGATGGTCGAGGGCATAGGATTAAAGACCGCCGGGTGGATAGTGGAAAAGAGAGATGAAAAAGGGGGGTTCGGAAAGATCGAAGAACTTCTGGAGGTGAGGGGAATAGGAGAAAAGAAGTTCAGGACATTCAGGAAATATATATTTATCGCTCCCCGCCGTTGAAAAGCAAACCTTTGCAGAACCCCAGGACCGGCTCGTCAGTAAAACATCGAAAAAAGACCGGAGGTGAGAGCAGGAAAATGCAGAAGCTTTTTTACCCCGAAAGCGTGATGGTCTTCGGCGTTTCCGATGCGCCAACGAACCTGGCTCGATTCATCGTGGACAATCTGGACCGTTTCGGTTTCAGGGGGGCAGTTTATCCCATAGGACGGGAAGGAGGCACGGTTAACGGCCGCGCCATCCTCACCGATGCCGAAGCGGTGAACGGGAAAGCCGATCTCGCGGTTCTCCTTCTCCCTGCCCGTGCCGTGCCCGAGGCTCTGGACGCAGGCGGTAGAAAAGGCGCCCGTTTCGCTGTGATTCTTTCGGGGGGATTCAGCGAGTATGATGATGAAAGAAGGGAGATTGAAAAGCGGATTATCGAAATCGCCCGCCGGTGGAATATTCGTCTCGTTGGTCCCAACTGTCTCGGTATCGTCAACATGGAGAGTAACCTTGCCGTGCCTTTCATCCCCCTTGAAAAGTCGCTCATGACAAGGGGCCGGGTCTCGCTTCTATCTCAGAGCGGAGGCGTCATGGCTGAAAGCGTCAAGATTTTTTCGAAAGAGGGGATCGGCGTCAATAAAATGATAAGCATGGGGAATAAGCTCGACCTCAGGGAATCCGATTACCTCGAGTATCTGATTTCCGACGGCGGGACGAAGACCATTTTGCTTTATCTGGAAAATGTGGCCGACGGGCGTAGGCTGATGAGCCTAGCCGGGAGGTGCGAAAAGCCCATAGTGCTTCTGAAGGCCAACCGTAATCCCTCGAGCCACGAAATCGCGAGATTTCACACATCGGCACTGGCGGGGGACGATTTCGTTACGGACTTCGCCATCAGACAGGCGGGAATCCATCGGGTGGATAACCTGCAGGAGATGGTGGATTGCGCGAAAATATTCAGTCTCCCGATTATCCGGGGCAGAAGGCTCGCGGTGTTCGGTCGCTCGGGCGGGCTTGCCGTGATTCTCGCCGATTCGGTCCATCGCTACGGGTTTGAGCTTGCCAGACTGTCGGAGGATTTTTTCAATCTGGTGAGACGGGAGATAAGGGCGGGCGTCATACGAATGACTAACCCTCTCGATCTGGGCGATATCTTCAATATAAGCTTCTATGTTCAGCTCATGGAAAAGGCCCTTCAGGAAAAAGACGTGGACGGTCTTGTCATCAGTCATACCTACGTGGTCAAGAATGAGCTGGAGCCGTCCCGAAAAATTGTCGAGGAAGCGGAAAGACTTTCCAGGCTTTATGAAAAACCGGTGGTTTTCTGTCTCATCACGGATCGCGAGAACCGTTTTCTGGTCAGGTCCCCGGGGGAATTTCCCGTTTTCGAAGAAGTGGATCATGCCCTGAAAGCACTGGCAAGATCGTATGACCAATACATGGTGCTGCGCCGGAGGACCTCAAAGAGACAGGTCGCAGGGCCGGAACCTCTGCGGAGGAAAGGAAAAAAAATAAAGATAGCACATGCGGGAGATATATTCGCTGTTCTCGAGCGCTATGGACTTCCCGTTATAGGCCACGACGTCGCCGGCAACGAGAAAGAGGCGCGAATCTGCGCGCGGCGGATAGGATATCCCGTTGCACTGAAGACGGCATCGCTCGAGATCATCCACAAGACGGAGGCGGGCGGCGTGAAACTCGGCCTGAGGGGGCCGGGAGAACTTCTGAAGGGGCTACGGGGGATGGAAAGGAATCTCAGGAAAAACGGCTATCCCGCCGATTCATTCCTGATTCAGAAGATGGCACCGGAAGGTCAGGACGTGTTCATCGGCGGAAAACAGGATCCCGATTTCGGGCCCGTTATCCTTTTCGGTCTGGGAGGAATCTTTGTCGAGGTTCTCAAGGATGTGGTGCTGCGGGTCGCTCCTATCGACAGCGCAACGGCACGTGAGATGATCGAAGAAACGCGAGGGGCGGCGCTATTGCGCGGATTCAGGGGCCGGCCGCCATCCGATGTCAAGGCCCTCGTTCAATGTCTGGTCCGCACATCCCGACTTCTCGCCGATCATCCGGAGATCCAGAATCTTGACATCAACCCTGTTGTGGTCCTCGAAAAAGGAAAGGGATGCCTCGTCGTGGATGCGAAGATGGATGTGGAAACCGAATGATATAATACATCAGCGAATAGATGCTGCATGCACAGGTCGGGAGGAGAAAGGTGAACCGCAAGGCTCAGGATGATGACATAACGCGATTATCGAGGCGCATCCGGGTGGCAGCGGGATATGAGTCACCGGATCTTGTGCTAAAGGGCGGCAGGGTAATAGATGTTTTTTCGGGGGAGATTTTCCAGGGCGATATCGCCCTTTGCGACGGGTTTATAGCAGGGGTCGGCGACTACGCCGGTCCTCACGAAATGGATGTGAGAGACCGGTATGTGGCTCCGGGATTCATCGACGGGCATATTCACATCGAGAGCACCATGCTTTCTCCGCCTGAGCTGGCGAAGGCAGTGATTCCCAGGGGGACTACGGCTATTGTTTCAGACCCTCACGAGATCGCAAACGTAATGGGAAAGAAAGGGATCGAGTATATTCTCAAGAGCGGCGATGGGCTTCCCATGGATGTTTACATTATGCTTCCTTCCTGTGTCCCGGCGACACACATGGAAACGTCCGGTGCGACGCTCTCGGCGAAGGACCTCCTTGAGTTCAGGGGAAGAGAGAGGGTGCTTGGACTGGCCGAAATGATGAATTATCCGGGAGTTGTTGCGGGGGTCGTTCCGGTCCTGGAAAAGATTGACGCGTTCTGCGACATGGTTAAGGACGGCCACGCGCCGTTGCTCTCGGGAAGGGGTCTGTGCGCCTACATCGGGGCTGGCATCAGGTCAGATCACGAGTGCACGGACCTGGAAGAGGCGCGAGAGAAGCTGCGTTCGGGGATGCACATCATGATTCGCGAGGGGACGCAGGCCAGAAATCTTAAGACCCTTCTGCCCGTGGTGACGCCCCTGACCGTGCGCCGGTGTTCCTTAGTGACCGACGATCTCCATCCTCATGATCTCATGGAAAAGGGACATCTGGATTACCTCATCAATGCGGCGATTAATGAGGGACTCGATCCGGTTCAGGCGATTATCATGGTAACTCTCAGTACGGCCATGTATTTCCGTCTCCGAGACAGGGGAGCTGTGGCACCGGGCTACAGGGCGGACCTTGTTGTTCTCTCTTCACTGAGGCCATGCCGCGTGGAAGGAGTGATCAAGTCGGGGAGGCCCGTTTACGACGGGAAATGCGTTATGGCGGATATACCTCCCGCCGCCGGTGTTAAAGACTTTTCACCAATGGCCGTAGGGCCTTACGGGCCGGAGTCTTTTGCGGTTCAGGCCGGGGGGAAAATGATTCTGTTGATTGAACTTGTCAGCGGTCAGATTCTGACGAGACGGCGAATTGAAAAAGCGACCATTGTGCGGGACAGGGCAGTATCCGATCCGGGAAGAGACATCATCAAGATCGCCGTTGTGGAAAGGCATCGAGCGACAGGCAATATCGGACTGGGATTCGTGAAGGGGTTCGGGCTCAAATCGGGAGCCCTGGCCTCCTCCGTGGCCCATGACACTCATAACATAGTCTGCATCGGTTGCACGGACGGGGACATTTACGCCGCCGTGAAGGATGTTGAAGAGATGAGGGGGGGATTGGCGGTTGTGAGAGACGGGCGCGTTATAGACCGCCTTCCTCTTCCAATAGGCGGTCTCATGTCTGACAGACCGCTCGGGGAGGTGGCGGAGGGATGGCGCAAGCTCAGGAAGGCGGCGGCTTCGCTCGGATGCAGCCTCGACGAACCGTTCATGACCCTGTCTTTCCTCGCGCTCCCGGTAATTCCCGAGCTCAAGATCACCGACAGGGGACTCGTGGATGTGACGGCTTTTGACTTCACGCCGCTTTTCGCAGACTGACTTGTAACAGGTCTCTAGTCCGTCTCAAGCATCTTGTAGCCTTTTTCATTGAACAGCCGGAGGCAGGCATTTACGACGTCGGAATCGTAGAGGATATTCCTGTTTCCGGAAATAAAAAACAGAGCGGCCTCGACTTCAAGAGCGGGGCGGTAGGATCGTGTTGTGGCAAAGGCATCCACTACATCCGCCACGGCCAGGATGCGCGCCTCGAGCAGCATTTCATCGCCCTTTAGCCCGTTCGGATATCCGGAGCCATCCCATTTTTCGTGATGCTCCAGAACAATCCGCTTCAGGGGCCAAGGGAAAGCCAGTTTTTCCAGAAGGTCGAACCCGGCCTTGACGTGAGTTTTGACGATATTGTGCTCGTCCTCCGTCAGTTTCACCGGGCTGTTCAGAATCCCCGCGGGGATATGGATCTTGCCGATGTCGTGGAGAAGTCCGGCGAGATATAGGCCGTCTGTCTGTTCGGCGGCGAGATTCATTTCCGAGCCGATTGCTTCCGCGAGATCCGCCACTCGCAGCTGATGCCCTGCCTTGTGAGGATCCCGTGATTCTACCAGGGCGGCTATGTTTTTTGCTGTTTCCGCCAGTTTTTTGAAGTGTGCGGCCTTTGATCCGGCTTTATTCATTTCCCCGAGAATGGAACCCATGCCATCAAGAAGAGCAAGAACCTTCTCCATCAATGAATCATCGCTGTACATTTCAAGCCTCGCAGCGGAAGAGATTATTGAACTTTGTACCATCGGGTTCATTAAAAATCAACAGTCTGTAGGAATTTGACGGCAATACGACCTTGTCCGAGAAGGCCCCCTACACGCCAGTGCCGGAGAATTTTTGCCTCTCTAATCATGGTGTCTTCTTTTTTTTCCAGGCGGAGAAGAATGGTTTCGCCTGCCTTCACATTTTCAAAGCATTTCTTTCTGAGGATGAGATGGGCACCGCCCGCGGAAATATCAATTATGTTAAGCTCCTCACTTCCGAAAAATACGCTAAGGCCGTCAATCTTGATACGGGGAAAAGATCTAAGATCCATTTTACGGGCGGAAGAAATTCTGAAGGCGACTATTGCCGGGATATTTTTTTCCAGGAAAACATGATCGCTGGAGAACGACGTCATCATGATGTCAAAGCCATACCTTTCAGAGGGTGCTTCTTCCGTGAGATAAGTAAGCAGGGCGGCCTGGGGCAGGTTCAGGGCTTTAAGGGACAGTATTTTATTGGAGAGAACGATTCGATTGCCGGCAATATCAAGGACGGAAGTTCGCCTGATCGTGCCGGGATTAAAAACAAGATCGACTGTTTTTTCCGGGCGCAGGATCACGGGGATCTGATTCATGATCATCTCTCGTGAAGTATAACCGTACAGACGCCTTTCTCACTTTACGTGATATGAACATAAAAAATATAAAATTTTGTTTATGTGAAGTCTGTCACAATTCAGAGCATTTTATTATTGTCTATTTCTCAACCGGATTGCCCACCTTATCGAAATATTTGGAATCTCTTCTGAAATATGATAAACAGACGTGACACTTGTTTCCGGGCCCGGGCCGGGTCTGAATATGGAAACATGAACGGCACGATATTCAGCCACAATCGCATTTCCGGTAAGATGAAAAAAAGAAGCTTCACAGGGATTAACGAAACGGGATAGATCATGTTTCGAAGATTGGTACGCGATACGTCGGACAGAGAACAATTCAATGTGTGCCGGGAAGAGAAAGCCTACAGCGGGCAGGGCATTCTGCAGTGGCCTGACGGGAGCAGATACGAGGGCGAATGGAAAGATGGTTTGCCTCAGGGAAAAGGTATCTTCGAATGGAGCGATGGCGGAAGATACGATGGCGAATGGGATAAAGGTCTTCCTCACGGAGATGGAGAATTCAGATTTGCCGACGGGCTGTTATTCAGGGGCCGCTGGGATAAGGGCAGCAACGCGGCATGGATAGCCGCGATAAAGGCAGAGGCGGAAGCGAAGGCACGGGCGGAGGCGGAGGCGAGGGTTAGACTTGAGGCCGAGCTGAAAGCGAAGGAAGAAGCGGAAAGAAAGGCTAAAGAAGAGGCCGAGCGCAGGGCGAGGGAAGAGGCGGAAGAGAGGGCCAGGCTGGAGGCGGAAGCGAAGGCACGGGCGGAGGCGGAGGCGAAGGCTAGACTTGATGCCGAGCTGAAAGCGAAGGAAGAAGCAGAGAGAAAGGCTAAAGAAGAGGCCGAGCGCAAGGAGAGGGATGAAGCTCAACGCATAGAGAAGGAGGAGAAAGAACCGCTATCGGTAAAATCAGAAGAGGATTTCAGCAGCAGGAGAAAGCAGAAAATCAGGGAAGCTACAGAAGACCAAGAAGAGGCGGGGGGAACTTTAATAATCAAGGAACTTTCCCGAGGGCAGTGGTCCGTTTCCTACCCCGACGGGCGAAGTTATGTGGGAGAATTGAAAAAGGAACTTCCCTCCGGACAGGGGACGATGATTTACCCTGATGATGCGAAATATATAGGTGAATGGAAAAACGGCATGAGAGACGGCCACGGAGTTCTAACCCTTTCCGACGGGACCGTTTATGCAGGGCAGTGGAAACGGGATGTGAAGGAAGGTGAAGGAATTCTAACCATGCCGAACGGTAGAAAGTATACGGGGGAATGGAAAAATAATTTGTATAACGGAGAAGGAATAGAAACATTTCCAGACGGGAAAAAATATGAAGGTGAATTCAAAAACGGAAGGTATCATGGTTATGGAGTGCTGGTTCTGTCGAACGGCACAAAATACGCCGGTGAATTCAAGGACGGAGTTTCAGAGGGTAAGGGAAGACTTAATTATCCCAATGGCGATATCTACGAAGGGGAGTTCAAGAACAACAAGTATCACGGCCGCGGCACGCTGAAGCTTGCAGACGGCAGAAAATACACGGGAGAGCTGGAGAACGGCCTGCCTCATGGTGAGGGGACGATGATCTTTCCCGACGGGCGGAAATATGTCGGCCAGTTCAGGGGCGGAAAATACGTAAGCAAAGGGTGAGCGGAGAAAAGGTGATACCTGATCCGATAACCGAATCATTATGAATGGAGATCGGGGTGCTCAAAACACTCATCAGAAAGTTATCTGAGGATGACAGGGTAGAAATTCAGTGGCTGGAAACCCCGTTTGATGGAGAAGGCGTGTTTGCCTTTCCTGATGGGGGAGTTTATGATGGAAAGCTCGTGAAGGGATTCTTCGAAGGTAACGGAGTGTACACCTGGCCCGACGGGAGCAAGTATGAAGGCGGGTGGGAAAAGGGTCTCCCTGAAGGAACAGGAATCCTGTATCTTTCCGACGGCAGCCGCTGCGAGGGAAGCTGGAAAGCGGGAAATGTAGGCGAAGAAGTAGCCGTGACACTTGCGGACGGGAGCATATACAGGGGACAGTGGAAAGACGGCATGAGGGAAGGAGTCGGGACATTTGTCTTTCCCGATGGCAAGACCTATGAAGGGGAGTGGGAAAACGATATGTTTCACGGGAAAGGGGTTCTCACGTTCCCCGACGGTTCAAAATACACAGGTGAATGGAGGGAAGATTCTTTTTACGGCAGGGGCGTCATGACTTTGACCGACGGCTCGAGCCAGGAAGGTGAATGGAAAGACGGAAAATTTGTTTTTTCGGGGAAAAAACCAAAGAAAACTTAACGCCTTTAAAAAACACTCATCTTTATTTTCTCTGAAATGAGGGGACAAAGGACTTGAGTCTCAGTGACAGCATGACGATGGTCACAGAGCTCATCGCCATGGCCAGTCCCGCCAGTTCCGGTTTCATCGTCAGCCCCCAGAATGGATAGAATACCCCTGCGGCGAGCGGGATAAGGGCTGAGTTATAGGCGAAAGCCCAGAAGAGATTCTGCCTGATCCGCGTCATTACCTTGCGGCTTAGCTGAATGGCTGCGGCTGCATCGAGGAGATCGTCCCGCATAAGGACGATGTCTCCGCTTTCGATGGCTATATCGGTGCCGCTCCCGATGGCGATACCTACGTCGGCGGAGGCGAGGGCAGGGGCGTCATTGATGCCGTCACCGATAAATCCTACTATTTCATCTGCCTGCCTTAAACGCTTCACTTCATCGGCCTTGCTCTGAGGAAGAACTTCCGCAATGACATTATCGATGCCGATGCGGCCGGCGATTGCCCCGGCGGTTCTCCTGTTGTCCCCGGTTATCATGGCGACGCGCAGCCCCATGTCTTTGAACGCCTTGACGGCGACGGTGGAGGTTTCTTTCAGGGGATCAGCGATAGCCAGGATTCCGATAAGGCAACCGTCGAACACGACGAAAACGACCGTTTTGGCCTCTTTTTCAAGGCTGTCTACGGCTTCTCCCTGGTGGAGAGGCAGAGGCACGCCGGCTTCTTCGAGCAGGGTACGGTTTCCGATGAGGACCGTTTTTCCTTTGATGACGGCCTGCACTCCTTTCCCTTCGAGCGTGTCGAATGCATCCGTTCCGTGGAGATCGAAGATGCCCATTTCGCGGGCTTTTCTCTCGAGGGCATCGGCGAGGGGATGGGATGCGTTCCTTTCGACACTTGCGGCGATGCGGACGAGTTCTGATTCATCAGTTTCGATCACGATGATATCCGTTACCTCCGGCCTTCCCCGGGTCAGGGTACCTGTCTTGTCGAGAAGAATGGTTGTGAGTTTTTCGGAAACCTCGAGGGATTCTCCGCTCCGGATCAATATGCCGAGTTCCGCGCCGCGGCCTATACCGACCGTGACGGCCGTCGGGGTGGCGAGACCGAGCGCGCAGGGACAGGCGATTACGAGGATTGAAATTAAAACAGTGAGCGAGAAAAGCAGACTCTCTCCGGCAATGAAAAACCAGACGAAGAAAGCCAGAACAGCCACTGAGAGGACAAAGGGGATGAACCAGCTTACGACCCGGTCGGCAATACCCTGGACCGGGGGTTTTGATCCCTGGGCATCCTCGACCATTTTTATGATTTGAGCGAGAACTGTGTCCCTGCCGACTTTCTCCGCCCTGAAAACGAGTCTGCTGTTCTTGTTGATTGTGCCGGCAATGATGGAGTGTCCTCTCTTTTTTAGAACCGGCAGGGGTTCGCCGGAGATCATGGATTCGTCAACATAACTTTCTCCTTCCGTGACCACGCCGTCCACGGGGATTTTCTCTCCGGGCTTGACAACTACGACATCGCCGGGCACGACGTCCTCGACAGCGATTTCTGTTTCTCCCGCATCTTTGAGAACCACGGCAGTCCTGGGTTGCAGATTAAGGAGTTTCCGGATCGCCTCCGAAGTTTTACCTTTTGCGCGCGCTTCCAGATATCGGCCCACGGTCAGAAATGCGGCAAGCATTACGGCCGTGTCGTAAAAGAGGAAGTCACGGGTAAGAACTATCTGGAAGGTTCCGAGAACGCTCGAAGTGTAGGCCACGCCTATTCCCATGGCGTACATGACGTCCATATTGAGTATCCGGTTCCTGAGAGAATGGAGCGCTGCCCGGAAAACGGGAAGGCTCACATAGAAAAAGGCAGGAGTAGCTATGACCATGGCCAGATAGGCCTTGGAAAATGGTATGTTAAGAGGAATATGATCAAGAAACATGAGCGGAAGTCCGACGAGAAAACCCACGACAAAACGATTTCTCTTTGCGCGGAGTTCTTCTTCCCTTGCTCTATCTTCCCCGTTCGAGGGTTCTTCGCCCTCTACGCCGAGATAATTATAACCGGCTTCCTCGACGGCCTTCTTCATATCAAGGGGAGATACGCTCTGCGGCTCATAGATTACGAGGGCCTTTTCCGTGGCGAGATTGACCTCCGCCGAGGTTACTCCGGGGAGCGCTTTCAGGGATTTCTCAATGGCCTTAACGCACATGACACAGGTCATGCCGGCGATTCTGATGGAGACTTTTTTTGACATGGAGAGACCTGCACTTTCATCCGGTCGTTATGCATTTTTTCCCGCACCTGAAGAGTATCACTTCTGCGGAGCAGGAATGTTTCTGAAAAAATCCGACCTTTCTTATGAATATAGTCATTAATGAACCAGTTTACAATAGAAGCATGGAAGTCGGGTCGCTTTTGCTGACAGACAGAAGTCTTGACAGGCAGGGATGAAGATGATAGGTATCAGCCCTGTTTTTCGATTAGTCGGGGCGTGGCGCAGTCTGGTAGCGTATCTGAATGGGGTTCAGAGGGTCGGAGGTTCAAATCCTCTCGCCCCGACCATGGAAAGAAAAACCGCCGAAACGGCGGTTTTTTTCTTGGGCAAGAGAATAGGGCAAGGGAGCGTCGGGGTAAATCATATTGACAATTTCCTGGGCAGTTAATAGTATTAAAAATGCCAAGGCGAGAGTGGCGGAATTGGCAGACGCACTGGACTTAGGATCCAGCGGGTAAAACCGTAAGGGTTCAAATCCCTTCTCTCGCACCAGAGAGAACGATCGATTTAATTTTCACGATACAAAGATACAAAAGGAGCGCGGGTCAAGTGAGCCAGGTGAGTCATTGCGTCAAAGTGGAGGAGATCAGTCCGGTAAAGAAGAAGCTATTTTTTGACATTCCGTGGGCGGACGTAAAAGATGAGCTGGATTCCGCCTATAAGATTGTGGGAAGAAAGGCAAGAATTAAAGGATTCAGACCGGGAAAGACCCCGCGGAAAATCCTGGAGACGTATTATAAAGAGGAGGCGGAGGACGGAGCGATATCGAGCATTGTCAACAAGGTTTACTGGAATGCCATAGAGGAAGCAAATATCATTCCCGTGGCGCAGCCCGTGATTGATCAGAAGGGTATTGAAACTGAAAAGAATTTCGAATTCACGGCAACGGTTGAGATCAAACCGCAGATCGAACCCAAAGACTACCTGGGCATGGAGATAGATAAGGAAGAGATTGACGTATCCGATGGTGATGTCCAAAGCAGGCTGGAGAGACTTCGTCACGTATACAGCACAATGGAGGACGCAAATGAAGACAGGGGAGCCAGGGAAGGCGACCTTGTTACGCTTGATTTCGAGGGGCGCTTGGACGGAGTGTCTCACAGGGACCTGAAAGCGGAGCAGTATATGCTCGAGATCGGGACGAACAGATTTCTTCCGGGTTTCGAAGAGCAGATCATCGGACTGAAGGTGGGGGAGCAGAAGGAATTTCAGCTCAAGGTGTCGGAGGATTATCCATCGAAAGATGTTGCGGGGAAGGAGGCCGTTTTCTCGGTGACTGTCAGGGGGATAAAAGAAAAAATCCTGCCAGCCCTGGATGAGAGCTTTGTCAGGAACTTCGAAAAATATCAGACTCTGGATGATTTGAAGGCTGATCTGAGAAAAGGTCTTGAATCGGAAACCGGGGAGAGAATCAGGGCTTCGGTAAGGAAAAACATTGTGGACAGGCTTCTCGAGGCCAATTCATTCGAGATACCGGATACTTTTGTAGAGCGTCAGACATACTCACTGATGATGGACACTCACAGGCGGCTGGCGATGAACGGAATGGATCCGGGAAAGGCGTCGGAGATTGTCGAAAGAATGAAGGACAGGTTAAAATCAAACGCAGAGAGGATGGTAAGAACCACACTTCTGCTGGAAAGCATAGCCGACAGAGAGTCGATTCAAGTTGAAGAGGCGGACGTTGAGAAAAGGTTGGGTGAAATCGCGCAGAATTTCGGTCAGCCTCTGGAAGAGGTGAAAAAACTCTATGAAAAAGAAGATTTGATGGAGACTCTGCGGGGAGAGATCAGAGAGGAAAAGACGCTTGATTTTATAGAAGGAAAAGCTAAAATAAATTTAGTGAAAAGAGAAAGTTAAAAAGACTGAGGGAGAAGTTCGTGACATTGATTCCGATGGTTGTAGAGCAGGACGGCCGGGGAGAGAGGGCCTATGATATCTATTCCCGCTTGCTGAAGGACAGAATAATTTTTCTCGGGACAGCTATTGATGACGAAGTCTCCAACCTCATCATCGCCCAGATGCTCTTCCTGGAATCGGAAAATCCGGACAAGGAGATTTTTTTCTATATCAACTCCCCGGGCGGGCTGGTCAGTGCGGGGCTTGCCATTTACGATACCATGCAATACATCAAGCCACCGGTCTGCACTGTGTGCATGGGTCAGGCTGCGAGCATGGCCGCCCTCATTCTGGCTGCTGGTGAAAAGGGAAAGAGGCACGCTCTGCCGCACTCCCGCATTCTGATTCATCAACCGCTCGGAGGGATTCAGGGACAGGCGACCGACATCGGTATTCAGGCAAGGGAAATTCTGAGGCTTAAAAATGAGTTGAACCAGCTGCTCGCCAAACACACCGCTCAGCCGTTCGAGAAAATAGAGGTGGATACTGAGAGGGATTATTACATGACGGGCGAGCAGGCCAGAGAATACGGTATCGTGGATGAAGTGATAATCAAGAGAGATGTGATTTTTAAGAGCTGAAGGAGCTTTTGATGGCGAAAAGATACAGGGACAATGAGGGAACGCGGGGCCTCCTTTTCTGCTCATTCTGCGGGAAAACGCAGAACGAAGTAAAGAAGCTGGTTGCCGGACCCTCAGCCTATATATGTGATGAGTGCATAGAGCTGTGCAGGGGAATCATTCAGGAGGAGTCCGAGGTTCAGCGGGTGGAAGAGTCCCGGAAAAGGATACCGGAACCGAAAGACATAAAGAAATTCCTTGACCAGTATGTCGTCGGTCAGGAGAGGTCAAAGAAAATCCTTTCCGTGGCCGTTTACAATCACTACAAGAGGCTCTACACGGGGATCGATCTGGACGGAGTGGAGCTTCAGAAAAGCAACATTCTCCTGATAGGGCCGACGGGATCCGGGAAAACACTGCTGGCCAAGACTCTTGCAAAGATGCTGGACGTGCCCTTTGCGATCGCGGACGCAACCGCTCTCACTGAAGCCGGCTATGTCGGAGAAGACGTGGAAAACATCATCCTGAGTCTGCTTCAAAATGCCGATTACGACGTCGAAAAGGCATCGAAAGGCATTGTCTACATAGATGAAATAGACAAGATATCAAGGAAAGCCGGCAGTCCCTCCATAACTCGCGATGTTTCGGGGGAGGGCGTTCAGCAGGCCCTGCTCAAGATTATAGAGGGGACAATGGCCAATATCCCGCCCAAGGGCGGCAGGAAGCACCCGCAGCAAGAGTTCATTCAGGTCGATACGACCAATATTCTATTCATCTGCGGGGGCGCATTCGTAGGGCTGGAGGACATCATTGAAAAGAGAATCGGGGTGACCTCCATGGGGTTCGGGGCGAACATCAGGAGCAAGAAGGAGAAGAAGATAGGCGAAATCCTCGCAGAAGTGCAGCCGGAGGACCTTCTCAAGTACGGCCTGATACCGGAATTTATCGGTCGCCTGCCTGTCATCGCTACGCTGGACGAGTTAAACGAAGAGGACCTCGTCCGCATACTGGAGGAGCCGAGAAATTCCATCGTCAAGCAGTACAAGAAAGCATTCGAACTTGAGAACGTCAAGTTGAGGTTCACCGATGGTGCACTTAGGGCGATAGCGAAACTTTCTCTCGATCGCAAATCGGGGGCGAGAGGACTCAGGGCTATCCTGGAGAACATAATGCTCGACATCATGTACGATATTCCCTCGAGAAATGACGTGAAGGAGTGTGTAATCAGCGAGGAAGTCGTATTGAAAAAGGAATTTCCAATTCTGATCTTCGAACAGCATACAGAAACCGCATAATGCGGGATATGAACAGGTGTGAATCCAATGTTTGGAATAAGAAAGAACAATGAGACAAATAAATTCTTTACGCTGCCTATGCTTCCGCTGAGGGACGTTGTGGTTTTTCCGCACATGATCGTTCCCCTGTTTGTGGGTAGAGAGAAGTCGGTCAATGCCCTGGAGTCGGCGATGAAGTACGAGAAGGGCATTTTCATGGCCGCGCAGAAAAGCGCTCAGAAGGACGATCCGAAAGAAGAGGATATCTATACGGTTGGAACCGTCGGGACGATTATTCAGCTTCTGCGGCTTCCTGATAACACGGTGAAGGTACTCGTTGAGGGCAGGAAACGAGCCCGCATCAGGACCTATGTGCCCAATAATGATTATTACATGGTAGAGGTCGAGGATGTTGAAGAACCGCCCCGCGAACACACGTCCAGGATCGAGGCGCTGATGCGGAGCGTGCTGGAGACATTTGAGAACTATGCAAAGGTCAGCAAGAAAATACCTCAGGAACTCATGGGAACGGTGACTTCCATCGAGGACCCTGCGAAGATGGCCGACATCATCGCTTCGCATATGAACATCAAGCTTGAGGAAAAGCAGAAGATACTGGAAATCTTTGCGGTCGACGACAGACTTGAAAAGATTTACGGACTCATGCTCTCGGAGATCGAGATCCTTGAGATTGAGGAGAGAATAAAGCGCCGCGTAAAGAAGCAGATGGAGAAGACCCAGAAAGACTACTATCTCAATGAGCAGATGCGGGCTATTCAAAAGGAAATGGGCGAAAAGGATGACTTCCGCAGCGAGATAGAGGAGCTTGAAAAGCGTCTCAAGGCAAAGCGAATGAGCGAGGAGGCCCATAAGAAGGTCAAGCATGAGATAAAGAAGCTGAAAATGATGGCGCCCATGTCCGCTGAAGCGACAGTGGTGAGAAATTACATCGATTGGGTTCTTGATCTTCCCTGGCAGGAGAAGACGGACAACAAGAACACCCTGAAGCAGTCAGAGGAGATTCTCGAAGAGGATCATTACGGACTAAAGAAGGTCAAGGAGCGGATTCTTGAGTATCTTGCCGTCCAGACACTTGTTGAAAAGAACAAGGCTTCGATATTGTGCCTGGTAGGTCCCCCGGGAGTGGGAAAGACATCGATTGCCAAATCGATCGCGCGGGCGACTAATCGAAAATTCGTCAGGCTCTCACTCGGCGGATTGAGAGACGAAGCGGAAATCCGGGGCCACCGCAGGACATATATCGGGGCTCTTCCGGGAAAGATTATTCAGTTGCTGAAGAAAGCCGGATCAAACAACCCCGTGTTCTGTCTGGATGAGATCGATAAGCTGAGTTCCGACTTCCGTGGCGATCCCGCATCTGCACTTCTGGAGGTTCTCGATCCGGAACAGAACAACGCGTTCAATGATAATTATCTGGAACTCGACTACGATTTGTCCGACGTCATGTTCATCACGACGGCGAACATTCTTCAGACGATTCCGGCGGCGCTCCAGGATAGAATGGAAGTGATCAGGATAGCGGGGTATACCGAACCCGAGAAGATGAATATCGCCAAGAAGTTCCTGGTGGCGAAGGAAATGGAGGCGAACGGTCTGAAACCGGAAAACATAAGTTTCACCGACGGTTCGCTCCTGACGATAATCCGTCAGTACACCCGCGAGGCGGGCGTCAGAAACCTTGAGAGGGAAATAGCATCGATTTGCCGGAAGGTGGCCCGCGAGATAGTAACCAACGGCGATCACGGTCCGATCCGGATAAACTCAAAAACGGTAGGCAAGTATCTGGGTGTCCCGAAGTTTCGCCATGGCGAAACGGAGGGAAAGGACGCCGTCGGGCTGTCTATAGGTCTTGCCTGGACTGAATTCGGCGGGGAGCTGCTTCCCATCGAAGTATCGATCATGAGAGGAACCGGCAAGCTGACACTCACGGGAAAACTCGGTGACGTGATGCAGGAATCCGCCCAGGCGGCCTTTACCTATGTCCGATCGAGGGCCGATTCTTTCGGACTGCCGGAAAATTTCTATAAGGACATGGACGTGCACGTCCACGTTCCGGAAGGGGCGATTCAGAAGGACGGCCCGTCTGCGGGTATAGCCATGGCAACCTCGATCGCCTCGGCCCTTACGAAGAGAAAGGTGCGGGGAGACGTTGCCATGACAGGTGAGATTACTCTTCGTGGAAGGGTGCTTCCGATCGGAGGCCTTAAGGAGAAGATGCTTGCTGCCCACCGTGGCAATCTCCGGACGGTGATTATTCCGAAGGATAACGAAAAAGACCTTGTGGAAATTCCCGCCAATGTCAAGAAGGCCCTTGAGGTAATCCTTGTCGAAAGCGTGGACGAGGTGCTGAACGTTGCACTTCTGCCGGAGGGAGTGGGTGAACGGAAGGATCAGCCGGCCGTGCCTGTTCCGCCGGAGACGGTGCAGCAGGAAAGTCATGCCAACGCATGAGTCCGGTCGGGGGAGCGGCGGGATGTGAGCAGGCTGAGGGCTGCGCCACGACCGATTTAATTCTTGACAACAAATCTTATGGTGTGAAATATTACGCGCCCGCAGGACGCGAGCGATGGGCGGATAGCTCAGCTGGGAGAGCGCCACGCTTACACCGTGGATGTCACAGGTTCAAGTCCTGTTCCGCCTACCATTGTCAAGATATTCGGGGTCGTAGTTAAGCCAGGTTATAACGCCGGCCTGTCACGTCGGAGAGCGTGGGTTCAAATCCCATCGGCCCCGCCATATATGAGGAGGGATCAGCCCGCAGCGGTTGATCCCTCCTTGATTTTTATGTCGCCGGCGTGAACCGGTCAGTACTTGTCAATGGTCTGGGATTTAGATAAAGTTCAACTTAAAAAGTGTTCCTTTGAGGTGAAGGATGAGAATCACCGATGGAAGCGAGCAGTGTCAGGTATGTTTTGAACGTTCATCGGTCATTTACTGTGACGGGTGCGGGAAACCCCTATGCGAGAAATGCCGGGAATTCGACCTATGGGGCTACGGGTGCGGACACGTGGACACAAAGGTTTTCTGCAAGGTTTGCTATCGCGACGTGCGAACCAACCCGTACAGCTCTTATCCTGAATAGAGAGTAGTCATGAAATACGAAGGAAGAATAATCCGGCCTCCAAGCGAGGCCGACAGCCTGCTTATACAGGTAACGGTCGGCTGTTCACACAACCGGTGCGCATTCTGCGGAACATATAAGGACAAGAAATTCAGAATAAAGTCGATGGAGGAAATCGAGGAGGACATCGCCGAGGCCGCCCGGTTTAGAGGATATGAAAGGGTTTTTCTGTGTGACGGTGACGCCCTCATCATTCCGCAGGAAAGACTGGTGCGAATACTGGAATCCATCCGCGGAAGTCTCAAGGGAATCCGGAGAGTCGGCCTTTACGGAAATGCGAAAAGCGTTTTGAGGAAGAGCAGCGAGGATCTATCGGAGCTGAGAAAGCTCGGTCTCGGCATCATCTATCTGGGCGTGGAAACGGGCAATGAAGAGCTTTTACAAAAAATAAATAAAGGGGCCGACTATGGAAAGATGGTGGAAGCCGCCCGCCGCATTAAAGACGCAGGAATCCTGCTTTCCGTAACGGTTCTTCTTGGGATAGGTGGAGCAGAGGGAGGCCGCCGGCATGCCCTGGACACAGCCCGGATTCTCTCCGACATGGACCCGGATTACGTAGGTGCGCTCACTGTGATGCTCGTGCCCGGAACGCCGCTTTTCAAGAACTACGAAGAAGGTTCCTTTTCGCTTCCCGATGCGTTCGGATTCATAGAAGAACTCGGCATCATCATCTCTCATGCCCGGCTTACCGACTGTTTCTTTACGTCCAATCACGCTTCAAATTATCTTCCGCTGCGGGTCAGGCTGCCTCAGGACAGGGAAAAAGCCCTTAATCTAATAAGCCGGGTGCTGCAGAAAGGTGACAGGGGCCTTCTCAGACCGGAATATTTCCGAGGATTGTAAAATCTGACGCCAGGTCGATCGATGAAATTGCATCGCATATTCAAGACGGATAAAAGAAAAAATCCGTCCCGCATGGAAGAGCGCTTGCAGCGGGCACTGGCAGATAGCGAGGCGGAGGGCATACTGGATGCCTACTCGGGACGGATGATAAGGGGTGTATTGAAACTCAGGGACACGGTGGTCAGGGAAATCATGATTCCAAGGACGGAAATGATTGCAATCCCGAAGAACGCGTCTGTTCAGGATATTCAGAATGTTCTCCAGATCCATGGTTACACAAGACTGCCCGTTTACGGAGATACCATCGACAACATCATCGGGATACTGAATGTAAAGGATCTGCTGAAAGGCTGGCCGAAAACCATTGATGAGAAGGATATTGTCTCGAATCTGAAAAAGCCCTATTACATTCCTGAATCAAAGAATGTGAACAGTCTTCTCCACGAATTCAAGAGGGAAAGGCACCACATGGCGATCGTGATGGATGAGTACGGAGGAACTTCGGGGCTGGTAACTCTGGAGGACCTGATTGAGGAGATCGTAGGTGATCTTTTCGACGATGAAGGAGGGGATGAAAAGCACATTGTGAACCTTCCCGACGGCTCATTGCTTATGGACGGTAGGATTAGGATCGAGGAAGCGGGAGAGCATCTGTCGGTGTTGATCCCGGAAGGGCCCTATGAAACACTGGGAGGATTCATTCTTCACCTTATCAGGAAGATTCCGACGGCCGGGGAGAAGGTCGTATTCGAGAATTTTGAAATGATCGTCGAGGCCGCGGATGAAAGGCGCATACGGAAGGTCCGTTTGAGAAAAATGAAGGAAAAGAACATGGATGCGGGAACCGGAAGCAAAGCAAGGAATCATGAGTAAACGAGATGCGTTGTGGTCCGTTCTTTCGGGGCTGATGATATGCCTGTCCTTTCCGAGGATATCTTTCTCAGCACTGGCTTTTTTCTCGCTCGTGCCTCTTTTACATGCTCTGGAGGGAAAATCACCGAGGGATGGTTTTACTGCAGGAGCTCTGACCGGCCTGACAGCGAATATAGGCCTGCTTTACTGGGTTGTATTTGTAGTCGTCACATACGGATCTCTCTCCGTGTACGCCGGTGTGGCCGCCATGCTGGCTCTGGCGGCTTTTCTGAGCATTTACACAGGGATATTCGCGGTGTCCTTGGTTTATTTCAGACGCCGGGCGATACCGGACATCATCTCCGCACCTCTTTTGTGGACAGTAATCGAATACGGAAAATCCCATCTGATGACAGGATTTCCGTGGGAGAACCTCGCATACTCACAGTATCTCAATATTTATATCATTCAGATGGCCGATGTCACGGGTCCATACGGGGTTACGTTCTTCATTGTTTTCATCAATGTGATAGTGCATGATGCATGGAAGATCAGGGATATCCGCAACCGTTTGCTGCAGAAGGAGGTGGCCGCCGGAATCCTGATGACGGCTGTGGTCGGCTGTTACGGTTTTTATCGCACGGGCGCGGTGGAGACTTCGTTTGAAGGCCGGCCGTCAAGGGAGGTTCTAATCGTTCAGGGCAATATCGATCAGAGCATAAAGTGGAATCCCGCTTATCAGAGAGAAACCCTGGAGATATACAGGAACCTGTCTCTGAAGCAGACAAAGTCGCGCAGTGACCTGATAGTATGGCCGGAGACGGCCGTTCCGTTTTATTTTCAGGATGTGAATGATTTTCACAGGGATGTTATAGATGTAGCCGTCCGTTCGGGAAGCCACCTTCTTTTCGGAAGTCCGAGCTATGTACCGGCTGTCAGCGTGAGGGATTTTCAGAACAGCGCTTTTCTTGTCTCACCCTTAGGCAGAGTGGTAGGCAAGTACGACAAAGTGCACCTTGTCCCCTTCGGCGAGTATGTTCCTCTGCGCTCCGTCCTGCCGGTCCTCGGACAGCTCGCGGATTGTGTCGGTGATTGCCTGCCCGGGACGTCCGTGAAGGCTCTTCAGATGGATGACGTCAGGGTCGGAGTTCTCATCTGCTACGAGGGTATATTTCCGGAGATCTCGAGAGAATATGTGCTGGGAGGTGCGGGCGTTCTTGTCAACATAACGAACGATGCGTGGTTCGGCCGCACATCGGCGCCGTATCAGCACATGTCGATGGTGACTTTTCGGTCCGTTGAGAACAGGGTCTACACGGTTCGTGCGGCCAATACCGGCATAAGCACAGTCATTGATCCGCTCGGCAGAATCACGGCGAGCACAGACCTGTTCGAACGGACAACGCTCGGCGGAAAAATCAAGTTGGGTGCAGAGCGTACTTTTTACACGGCCTACGGTGATGTGTTCGCTTACGGTTGTATGGGACTTCTGGCGCTGCTGGCGCTTATAACTTTGAGAAGGAGATAGGCATGATCGAGGAAATACCGGATACACTGGCGGAGCTGAGAAGACGGATTGACCATCTCGGAGAGTATCTTTGATATATCCGCAATGATTCAGAGGATAAGTGTCCTGGAGAAGGACACGTTGCGCGATGACTTCTGGAACGATTCCGAAAAGGCGAGAGACGTTCTTAAGGAAAAAAACAGATTGGAGACGGCTCTTCATGAATGGAATCTGAAGAAAAAAACTCTTGAGGAACTTGAGGATCTCTACGAGCTGGCCAGAGAGGAAAAAGATCCTGATACACTTGAGGATATAGACCGGGAGCTTGAAAAACTGGTTCGTAGGGTCCGGGATGAAGAGATCAAAACAATGCTCGGTGGAGAAGAGGATGTCCGCAATGCCATCTTGACGATTCATGCGGGAGCGGGAGGAACGGAGGCGCAGGACTGGGCCGAGATGCTTTTGCGCATGTATCTGAGGTGGTCGGAAAAGAGGGGTTTTAAATCAAGCATAATTGATTTTCAGCCCGGGGACGAGGCCGGCGTCAAGAGCGTAACGGTGACGATGGAAGGAGATTATGCCTACGGTTATGCAAAGGCCGAGAACGGGATCCACCGGCTGGTGCGCATTTCGCCGTTTGACGCAGGCAGCAGAAGGCACACGTCTTTCGCGTCGGTTTTCGTTTACCCGGAGGTTGATGATCGGATCGAGGTGGAGATCGATGAAAACGATCTGAAGATCGACACATACAGATCGACGGGAGCGGGCGGGCAGCACGTAAATAAGACCGATTCGGCCGTACGCATAACCCATATTCCCACGGGTATCGTGGTTCAGTGTCAGAACGAGAGATCTCAGCACAAGAACAGGGCCATGGCCATGAAGGTTCTTCGGTCGAGGCTCTATGAGATAAAGATAAGGGAAAAGAACGAGAAGCTGAGCGAGATCGAGAAATCAAAAAAAGATATTGCCTGGGGAAGTCAGATCCGCTCTTATGTTCTGCACCCGTATAAAATGGTCAAGGATCACCGGACTCAGCTTGAGACGGGAAACGTTCAGAGGGTGCTTGACGGCGACATCGACGATTTCATCGAGGCCTACCTGATGAGGAGGGAATCATCGTCGGGCCGATAGAGACATTCGCATGGCCTGAGGTCTGGCGATCCGGCAGGAAGTCATCGTACGAAAGTTGGGTATAGAGATGAAAAAAAATGAACTTATTCACGAAAGAATTATCAGTGTCCGTACATTCGAAACCGGCGAAAACACGATACGCATTGAAGGCACACTCACAGACGAGCGCCTTTATCAGTCCTTTCTATACTCTATAATGTCATTCATCAGTCCGGGCCTTGTTCATCACATCACGGTTACCATGGACGTGAAGCTTCCGGACCTTCTGATAGATAACGCGAACGCGCAAATGCACGCGGTTCCGATCGATCAGTGCAGGGAGATAAGGGGCATTGTGGAGCGCCTGAAAGGATTGCGGATGACCCGGGGATTCACGGGACGGATCAAAGATATCATGGGAGGCGCTGAGGGGTGTCTTCACATGGCAAACCTTATTCATTCGATGAGCGCCGCGGCTGTCCAGGGGTCTTATGCTTATTACACGCGCGTTCGTGAGGACGGCGGGATAAAGAGTCCCGACTTCGACGGTTCGATCATAGTGAACAGCTGTCATGTATGGAGGGAAGGCGGTCCCTTCGCTGAAAGGCTCGATGAGATGAAGCAGGCGGCGAGAAGGGTCCGTTCTCCTCAGGCGTCGAAATGAGAGCCTCAGACGTAAATGTCCACGACGAAAAAGCCGCTCTGGAGCGAGTAGGTAACCCGATAACCGAGATCGGCTAGAAGTGATTTTATGACCTCGTTGTGAGGGGCGATAAGAGATTCGAACTGGAAAATGCCGTTCGCTCTTCCGATGTCCACGATTTTTGCGAGCAATAACTTCCCGAGGCCGAGACGCTGCCAGTCGTCGCGAACGGCGACCGCAAGGTCTGTCTTTCCGGTATGGTCATTAAGGGCGTAACGTCCTACGGCAATGACCGACTCTTTTCCTTCCTCGGGAACGATGGCAAGCAGTGCGAAATCTTTTTTGTAATCCACGTGTGTGAAGCGATACACCCATTCCTCTGGCAGGGAATGAAGATTTGAGAGAAAACGAAGATAGATGGTCTGAGGTGACAGTTTATTGAACAAATCAACGAGAAGAGGACCATCCGTAGGCAGAATCGGCCTGATAAAAATTTTCCTGCCGTCTTTCAGCGTCAGCCAGCCTTCATGTATTGCGGGATAACCCTCCGGACGAACATCATTCATGAGTATCCTCCGGGAAAAGGATTAAAAGCCGGGCTTTAAGCGCTCCTTCGTCCTTTCGGATGTCAACAGAGTTCCTTCGCGCTTTGGCTGCAGAATAACCGAAACTGCGATAAATGAAAACAAAATATTTGGACCGGAAAAAAAATCTTTCTTTCGGCAGAAAAATATACTATGTTCAATCCGCTGTGTCGGTTTGAAGCTTCAATACCCGGGGGTTGTGCGAATGATTCGAGGTAACGCCATATTTCTCTCAGTTTCTCTTTTCTTTGTTTTTTCATGCTCACACCCCATTTATGTAACCTCGGCACCTATTGGAAAATCCGATGAGGGCGGCACTTTCCATGCGGTCCGGGCCGACGTTATGTATGCCGAAAGTTCCCGGCCTGAAAAAATTTCAAATGGCAAGCCCGGGATTAATTTTACGTCAGATAAGGAAGAGATAAGATCGACGAAGGATAAACCTGCAGGGAGTCAGGAAAGAAAGGAGACTGCGGGCGATTCTCCCGCCAGTATTGACGGAAAGGCGGAAAATAAAAAGGCACCGGAGAAAGGCAAAGAGGAGAAAGAACCGAACGGCCAGGACGCCCTTGACAACGCCCTTTATCTGCTCGCGCAGGCGAGGAGCCTTTGGGAAAAGGGAGAGCTTGATGATGCACTTGCCTCTCTTGATGAAGCGTACGCGGAGATTCTTGACGTCAACGGCGACCCCGAACTTTCCAGACAGAAAGACGATCTGCGATTCATGATTTCAAAACTAATCGTGCAGGTCGTTGCGAGCCGGCACCGGGTCACGGTCGGCAAAAAGAGCGAAATACCCCTTATCATGAATGCCGATGTGGAAAAGGAAATTCGTTCTTTTCAGACGGTTGAGAGAGGGTTTTTCCTTCGGTCCTATCAGAGATCAGGGCTTTATATGCCCGTGATTCTGAAGCAGCTTCAGGAAGCCGGCCTTCCCAAGGAGCTTGCATGGCTGCCCCTTGTGGAAAGCGGATTTCAGGTCCATGTTCTGTCTCGGGCAAGGGCGCTGGGCCTCTGGCAGTTCATACCATCGACCGGATACAAGTTCGATCTTAAAAGGGACCGCTGGGTGGACGAACGCATGGACGTTGAGAAATCGACGCGGGCTGCGATCGCCTACCTCAAGGAGCTCCATGAGCTTTTCGGAGACTGGCTGACGGTACTTGCTGCTTACAACTGCGGCGAGGGGAAAGTACTGAGGGTGATTTCAAGACAGCACATCAACTATCTTGACCATTTCTGGGATCTATATCGACAGCTTCCCCACGAAACCGCTAGGTACGTGCCACGGTTTCTGGCGACCCTTCATATCATTCGCAATCCGAAGAAATATGGAATGGACCTCTCCGAAAATCCGGACAAGCCTATACCCTATGAAGTAGTCAAGTCCGGCAAATGCATGAGACTGGAGGATATCGCAAAGCATCTCAGTATTTCAAAAGAAGTGATGACGTCACTGAATTCGGAATTGAGACTGCAGATGACACCGGAGCAGGATTATGATCTGAGGGTGCCGAAGGGAAAGGCTCAGCTATTTGCCAACGTGGCTGATCAGATTCCCAAGTGGGAACCACCCCGCCAGGCATCAAAACGCTTCATCAGACACCGGGTCCGCAAGGGAGAAACCATCGGCAGTCTGGCAAGACGCTACAATGTTACGAGACGGGACATAGCGGCCGCTAATCACCTGTCGGCAAAACGGCAGCTTAAGGTAGGCCAGAAAATCAGGATACCGATTCACGATTACAGGCCCGCAATGGCCAAGGGGAAGGGAAAGAAAAAGCGAACGACTGTGAGTGCTGCTTCAGCCGGATCAGAAAAAATTATTCGCTATAAAGTGAAAAAAGGCGATACGCTGCAGTCGCTGGCGTCGCGCTTCAACACGACGACGGCTGAGATAAGGACGGCGAACGGCATTAAAGGAAGCAAGATTCTCGTTAATCAGGTCCTGAAAATAAGAAATCACGCGGTAGCGAAAGCGGAAACGGGGTCGTCAAGGTGATGCCGCTTCGTATTGGTTGGGAAGGGCTGAAGTGATTCAGCCCTTTTTTATGTTACAAGTCGTGAATGTATTTCGTAGTTGTGCAGAAGGAAAAATAGCTCCTCCTCTTTCTCCATCATGCGGCGTGCAGAGGTCCTGGACCGCTCGTGATCGTAACCTATCAGGTGAAGGAGGCCGTGAATCATAAAGTAATCCAGGATATCATCGAGGCTGAGTCGTGCACGGGCAGCGGCCTTCGAAGCCCGCTCGACTGAGATCAGAATATCGCCGAGGATGCCGGGATCGAAAAGTTTCGAGGGCCCCTCGTCCGTTATCGGGAAGGAGAGTACGTTTGTGGCTCTGTTTTTATTCAAATAGGTTCTGTTGAATTCCCGGATGCCGGCATCATCCAGATAAACGACATTCACCTCTCTGCCGTCATATCCAAGGTGCCTGAGAAGACGTTTCAGGAAGCGGGCCGCACGCCTAGTGTCTACCGCGAACTTTTTCTGGCGGTTTAAAATCATAGAGACCGATTGATCCTTTCCGGCCGTTGGCGCCGACAGCGGCGGTTTCGGGGTAATTTACGCGCTGGTGGAATATCGCGTTCAGAGTTCGTTCAAAAACTCCTGCGATTCTGTTGAGATCGCGAAGCGTGAGCTCGCATTCATCCAGCTGCCCGTCCGCATAGATCTGTTTGATTCTTGTCTGAACCAGGTTCCTTATTCTCGATGGTGTGGGATCGGTCAGCGTTCTGGAAGATGCCTCTATGACGTCTCCCAGCAGAACCAACCCGGCTTCCTTGCTCTGCGGCCGGGGGCCGGGATACCGGAAATCGCTTTCCGGGATGGAGCGAATGGAAGGATCCTTGTCTCTCTGCGCCTTTTCGTAAAAGTAACCGACTATGCCGGTTCCATGGTGCTGCCGGATGATATCCGTGATGGTCTTTCCGAGCTTATGGCGTCTGGCGAGATCGCATCCCTCTTTGACGTGGGAGATAATTACCAAACTGCTCATCCTGGGGGAGAGCTTGTCATGCTTGTTTTTCCAGTTTTGCTGGTTTTCTATGAAATACAGGGGCTTGTTGAGTTTGCCGATGTCGTGATAGTAAGCGCTGACCTTTGCGAGAAGCGGATTTGCGCTGATCGCTTCGGCCGCGGCCTCCACGAGCGAGGCGACCACAAGGCTGTGATGATAAGTGCCCGGAGACTCCACTATCATCCGCTGGAGGAGCGGCTGGTTCAGATTGGCGAGCTCGAGCAGTTTTATGTTAGTGGTGTATCCGAACAGCGATTCAAGGAAAGGGGCTATGCCTGATACGATCACGCCCGCCAGTGCTCCCCCTGACAGTCCGCAGACGAGTTTCAGAAAGAAATGAGGAAAATGAGATTCTCCGGATAGAAGGGCGGCGCCGATTATAACGAGACAGCTTATCAGGCCTGAAAGAACTCCTGCCCTGTATATCGCCGAACGCTGGGAGAGTGAGGCAGACTGGTGTGCCGCCGCAGTGCTGCCCAGAAATGAAAGAAGGAAGAAAGTTATTTTTTCATCGAAGAAAAAGAGGACCAGGAAGGACGAGCAAACGGTGAAAACGAACGCAGTATTCCTGTTTATGAAAACTGCTGCCAGGACGGGTCCGACAGCGAATGGAACGGCGTAATAAAATGCATCATGAGGAAAAGACGGAAATCCCCGGTGTGCGGCTTCCGCCAGAAGAATTCCCGCACGGACGATGATCATCTGAATAATGAGGAGCGTTCCAAGAAAAAGAAGATTGACCGGAAATGCCTCGAGATTTCTTATCCCGTCCGCAGATGTCCTGTAGAGAACGACGGCCATGAGGCAGACTATAAAGAAAATTCCCAGGAAAAGTACCGCCCGGGAAAGACCGCCTCCGCCGTGCGCCAGGGCCAGGACTTCGATTTCATCCGCCGCCTTGGGCGTGACAGGCTGACCTTCGCGCACGATGATCTCGTTCTTCATTACCTTATAATAAACGGGTTTCATCTGTTCGAGCAGATTCCGTTTTCTTGTTTCCGTTGCTTCCCGATTGAATTTAAGATTCGGTCTGGCCATGTGGCCTACCATGGAAACCGCGATATCCAGGACGTCACCCGGAACCGGTCCGAGAATTGTTGAGGCGTTCCTGTTCAGAAAAAGCGGAAGATCGTCAATCGGGAAAAGGGCATAGATGTTCGGAAGGCTGACATCCTGATAGGAACCCGGATGCCGGATTAAAATCTGTCCGGTGCCGTTTACGGAAGTCAGGTCGCCGCGCGCCGCCAGGTTCAGCTTGCTCGTCGCTTGCAGGAGATTTGAAATTGCATTCAGAATGCCGGGAGAAAACGAGTTTTTCAGGAGTGTTTCGAATTCACGGTCTGTGATCTGAATGCCGAGCGCAGATTCGAAATCATTTCTGATTTTTTTGACAGCACTTTGGCGGCCCTGTCCTTTTCCGACGGCGGCCTGCTGCGACTCTCTATCGATCTGCCGGACGGCTATTTCCGCTATTCGGAAGGCATTCGAGAGGCGTGTAATCTGGTCCGGGGCGATGCCTTCATCGAAGTCAAACACCGGGCCGGCTGAGGCGATGAGTTCCGTTTTCTTTTTCTCAGTGGCAGCACGGTCCAGGACCGTTAATTCGCGGTCCGAGCGGATATCCTTCTTGGCTATTGAGCCGACCGGAGGCTTTCCACTGAGAACCGCGCCGTGCGAAAGTATGATTGCTGTGACGATGGAGCCGACGATTAAAAGCAGTAGGACCTTCTGAAGCATTGATAATCCCGCTTTCAATTGCGATGCGCCGGAGACTTTCAGGCTTTTTCTGATTCTGGAGATCACTTCCGACATATTCATTTCCGGGGAGTTGAGGACGTGATGCGAGACCTGTTCCTCTTGAGTTGGTCCAGATGATTGTATGCCCGGATGATCTGCTGAACAAGGGGATGGCGCACGACATCGATCTCAGAAAAATAGACGAACGAAATTCCTTCTTTCTTTTTAAGAATACCTTCGACCTCGATAAGACCGGAGAGTTTGTCCGGAGGAAGATCGGTCTGGGTCACATCTCCGGTGATAATCGCTTTGGAGCCGAAGCCCAGTCTAGTAAGAAACATTTTCATTTGTTCGGACGTTGTGTTCTGAGCTTCATCGAGAATAACGAAAGAATCGTTAAGGGTTCTTCCCCTCATAAAGGCCAGGGGAGCGACTTCAATTACGCCCTTGTGTATAAGCGCCGTTGCCTTGTCGAAGTCAAGCATGTCGAATAGGGCATCGTAGAGGGGTCTCAGGTAGGGATTTACTTTTTCCGCAAGATCACCGGGAAGGAACCCCAGCCTCTCGCCGGCTTCTACAGCGGGTCTTGCAAGAATGATGCGGTTGACTTTTTTTTCGAGAAGTTCGGAGACGGCCATGGCCATCGCGAGATAGGTCTTTCCCGTTCCGGCGGGACCGATAGCGAAGACCATGTCGTACTTTCTCATCGAATCTATGTAGAGTTTCTGAGCAATGCTCTTGGGTGCGATGATTCTTTTCTTGGATGAAATGAAGACGGTATCGAGGAAGATGTCTTCCAGGCTGATCGATCCGTTCTCACAGAGAATCCGATGTGCGTAGTCGATGTCGGGTGGATATACAGGATAGCCCTTTTCGATGAGTGCGTAAAGCTGAATCAGGAGGTTTTCGGCGAGATCGACGGACACGCGGTTGCCGCTGAGAGTCAGCTCATTTCCTCTCGAGTGAATCCTGATCTTTTCAAGTCTTTCGATTATTTTGAGATTTTTTTCCCGCTCGCCGAAAAGGACGCGGACAAGCTCGTTGTCCCTGAAGCTGAGTTTTCTGAGTGAGATGTCTTCGGATTTGGACTTCAAAAAAATATGTACCCTTGAGAGTGTTTCTCTAAAAATTCGTATATCATTTTCAGAAATGCATTGCAATCCTCGATAGCGATTCTCCGCTTTGGCCGGGACCGTTCAGGGTAAATTGTCCTGGAGGCTGAGATGGGCGTATACTTTAGCGTTTCCGACCATGTGATCGATGATGCAATGCTCGTTCGGCTGATGGGCCATATACCCCAGACGGCTCCAGACCGCCGCGGGAAGTCCCTCCTTTCGAAATAAAGCCGCGACCGTTGCCCCTCCGATACCGGCAGGACGGGCATCAAGACCGTAAACGGCCCTGACTGCGCGCTTAATGGCTCTTACGATGGGCGCATCGGCGGGTGTCGGCTGAGGTGCGCTCACTTCCTGGACGACCGAAACTTCTATTTTAACATCGAACTGTTTTCCAATCTCGTCGGCGTTGCTCCTCATTTCCCTTAAAACATCGGAAAGCGGATAAACGGGGAGGACCCGGCAATCCATGTGAAAAATGTCATCTCCCGGGATTGTGTTTATGTTTGGTACATTTGCGTCCTTGCGCGTCGGTTCGAAAGTGCTGATGGGCGGATCAAAAAGCGGATCGGAGACTGAAAACAAACCATGCAGGCTGTTGCTAAGTCGAACTACTAGATGGGAAGCGGCCAGAAATGCGTTTCTGCCCAGTGAGGGACGGCTGGCATGGCACTGCTTTCCCGTTGTCGTAAAGCGGACCCAGAGGAGACTCTTTTCCGCAACTTCGATTAGGGTGCCGTCTTCGTTGCCCGCATCCGGTACTAAAATCCAATCATCCGGACTGAATAGGCTCCGGTAGTTCTTGATAAGGAATCCAAGGCCCTTTTCGCTGCCGGTCTCCTCGTCGGCCACGAAGGCGAGACACAGGGACCGTGCCGGTCGGATGCCTTCGTCCAGAAATGCCTTCGCTGCAATCAGAGATGCAATAAGGTCCTGCTGATTGTCTTCTGTTCCCCGGCCGTAAATTTTGCCGTTTTCCACATGGGCAGTGAAAGGGTCTCGCATCCACAAACGGCGTTCCCCGGCTGGGACGACATCTATGTGGGTGAGAATCCAGACTTTGCGGTTGGCGACCGTTCCCGGCAGCTTTACTATCAAGTTGGGGCGATGCCCCGAGGACACTCTTTCGTCGGGGCATAAAATATTCTCTACATCTTCGAAACCCGACTGTCTCAAGTATGTCAAAAGATAAGACGCTTTTTCGTGTTCGCCGTCGCCGCCGTTTTCCGGTGCAAGGGCTGGTATTGCAGTCAGTTCAGTCTGAAGCCGGATCATCTCGTCGCGATAGTAATCGATTCTTCTTTTTATTGTTTCAAATACGGTGCTCGACATAATGACAGAACGTACACTCCTTCATTCCTGTTTTTTCATGGATTTAAATCGCCGGTGAATTCTTATCAGGGGGAAAAGTATGCCAACCGCACTGATAAGAATGATGAGATTGGAAGAGAAAAAGAACATCATGAACTCGATTGGATTCTTCATCCTGTACGCATCAGCAAGCGTTTCGAACCCGAAGATAAGAAAGGAAAAAGAAATGCATGCGATACCTATATGCTTTCCCCACCAGAGAAGAGGAAGCCACATGTCCTTCAAACGAAATCTCTCCATTCAGTTTATTGCATTATTTCATAATACATCATGAATGTCATCACAAGAATAAAAGTTCAGATATTCCGGGCGAGTTTTTTCATTGCCCGGTATGCATCGAGGGTAAGATCGCTGCTCCTACAGGGAAGCAACGTATTGTTTTGAAAAAGAGGTTCATCGCCGATGGGATAAATGCAAGTCCGGCATGACCGTTCCCAGAGGTCCGTGCCGGGGATCGGTGAAAATTCCGCGAGAATAGGCCTGGCTCCACATGATTTCACAAACTCGATGCTATCGCGGATTTCGGATACCTGCTGTCCGGGCAGACCGCACAAAAGGTATACGCCGATATCGGAATCATTATATCCGGCCCTTTTGAGAGATCTGACGGCCCGCACAAGATCGGAACTGGACGTCTTCCCGCCGGTCATCTTCTGGGTTGCAGGATTCGACGATTCAAAACCGAAGCGAATAGTAACGAATCCGGCCTTAAACAATAGACGGGCGATCCGGTCGTCCACGGCGCTGAGATGAAGGCCGTTCGGGCAGTGAAAACGGCAGTTCAGGCTTCGGCGGATCAGCTCTTCAAGAAGGGGAACGGCCATCTCTGAAGGATTGACGAGAAAGGCATCATCGTAAAGGACGAAATCTCTTGCGCCCGCGGTCCTGAACCAGTACGAAATCTCATCCGCCACCTTCAGGGGATTCCTGCGCCTGAACCCTTTGTGTAGATGCCCGGATGCGCAGTAGGTGCAATGGAAGGGGCAGCCCCTGGACGTAAGAATCGGAATGTGATTGATGCACCGGAGAAGATCGAGTGCGGGATAGGGATACGAGTCGAGATCGTCCGGGTCCGGGACGATCTCGATATCGACATTCAAATATTTTTTGATCAAATCAGGAAGGATATTCTCGCCTTCACCTGCAATGACTTCAGTCGCCCCGGAATGGCTGACGGCGTGATCCCTGCAAAGGGTTGCGTACTGTCCGCCGAGCAGGACGGGTGTTTCCGGCAGGACCCGCGAAAGCAGTCGGATTGCCTCAAAAACACCCGGGTACCAGTAGGTCATCATGCTGGTAACCATAATAAGGTCCGGTTGATCGCACTTCTTTACGTCTTCTATAAAAAGGCGTGGAGTGATGCCGTAGCGGTGATAGGACCTTGGAATATCATTGAGGCATTCCGGTTTTGAAATTCTTTCCCTGGCGAACTTGCCTTGGCCGAACGGCTTGCGGCTCGGCGGCCGGACAAGTGGTTCGTTCGCTATGTCTGGATGATATGGATCAAGGCAATCGATCAGATTTACATCGAAACCGTTTTCCCTCAGAACACCGGCTATATAAAGCAGACCGAGAGGAGTGATCCAGAAATCGTAGGCTGCGAAATCGTATATCCATGGATGGACAAGCAGAATTTTTTTCTTTACGGATGATAGACGGCTGGATGACGTCATCGTTTGCCGGGGAATCGGTCGTTCCGAGGAGTTCTGGAGGCGCGTCCGTCCACGTCGAGCTCTCCCAGTTCTTTCCGGATGTCGCGGGCCCTATCGCTGTCGGCCGGAACGAATTTCAGCGCCTCCCTTAAGTGAAAGAGGGCGCTCTCGATCTTATTTTTGTTTTTGAAAAAAAGGGCGAAGTAATAATGAGACTCGCCCCTGTTATCGGTCTTTCCGTATGCCATTGCGATATTGTAAAGGATGTTGACATCCGATGGATTTTTTTCAAGGTACCTGCGGTAATAAACGAGGGCCATGGGGTAATTTCCGGCCTGTTCGTAGGCTCGTCCCAGATAAAGGATAACACCGTCATCGTTTTCGTTTATGGAATGCGCCCTCCGCAACAGCGTCAGGGCGTCGGAGGTTTTCCCTTCGTTGAAAAGATTTATTGCAAGGTCCCTCAGTACATCCACGTCATCCGGTGAAAGAGCAAGCGCCCTGGAAAAATTTGAGTATGACTCCGCGGTATGACCGAGTTTCGCCTGCGTCGCGGCCAGACCATAGAGTGCGTCGACATCGTCAGGGTTTTTGTTAAGGCGGTCCTTGAAATATTTAAGAGCGTTGTCTTGATTTTTGTCTTCGAGCGCGAGAATCGTCTGCACGCGCTTCAGACCGCCCAGAATGTCCTGCGAACCTCTCGAGCGGTAACGGGATTGCAGCAGTGAATCGATGTAACCTATCCTCTCGTCGGTTCCAGGATGTGTCATGAAATATGACGGCAGGGAGCTTGAATAAAATTCATAGTTTTTCATTGTCTTGAGAAATGAGAGCATTCCTTTGCCGTCATAGCCGGTGCTGACAAGATAGGCCATACCGAGCCTGTCGGCCTCCTCTTCGTTTTCGCGGCTGTATTTCAGGCTGAGAGCGGTCGACGTGGCCATGGTCAGACCGAGCGCGGCTTCGGTTCCGACGCCGCCTCCCCCCAGAAAAACGCCTGCAAGCACAGCTGCCAGCGAAGCCATGTTAATTTTCTGCGATTTTTCGATCTGCTGGGCGATGTGACGGGAATTGACATGCGCGATTTCATGTGCGAGCACACCGGCAAGCTCGCTTTCATTTTCACAGAGATTTATCAGTCCACGGTTTACGTAAACGTATCCTCCCGGTGTCGCGAAGGCGTTTATGGCGGAGCTTCTTATCACTGAAAAACGGAAAGTGAAAAGAACATTGCCGCTGCGGGCCAGAATGGAATTTCCGAGCCGGGTTATGTAGTCATTCACCCTCTCATCCTTTATCAGGAGATTGTGTCGCGACAATTTTTCGTAAAATTCTTTCCCGATTTTGATCTCGTCGTCGAGCGTAAAAGACGCAAGAGCCGGTCTTTCCATTACGATGATGAAAAATGACGGAAGGATAAGGAGAAGGCAAAACGTTATGAATTTAATTAAATACTTCATGTTTGATTCCCCGGCGCAACAAAGCCGATTCGGAAGAAGAAAATCATATTTTGATTTGGAACTCTATCGCATTTTCTCTCCATAATCAAGGCGTGCACCCATATGCGTGGATTACCTGATGAATGTTATGTTTATACTTCGAATGTTTTTTTATGGAAATCATGAGCATTATGTTGTATCTCGATGACTCCGCCGTTTTAGAAGTATTCTCGAAGGAATAAACTTTGAAGAGAAATCTTATTATTACCGTTGACGGTCCGGCAGGCGCGGGCAAGAGTACGGTAGGCAGGCTTCTTGCTGAGGCTCTTTCTTGCACTTATCTCGACACGGGTTCGCTTTATAGAGGAATTGCCTATCAGATAGCTCGGGCGGGTGTGAGGTATGATGACCTGGACCGCATAAGTGAGCTTTGCAGGAACACAAGACTTGAACTTAAATGGCATAACGGGAAGGGGCGGCTTTACGTAAACGGACGGGATGTGTCGAAGGATATCCGGACTCCTGAGATCAGCATGCTTTCCTCGAGAATTTCCGCCATTCCATTTGTAAGACAACACCTCCTGGGATTGCAGAGGACGGTTGCGCTGAACGATACAATCGTGGCCGAAGGCAGAGACATGGGGACAGTGGTTTTTCCGGATGCCGATATCAAGTTTTTCCTCGATGCGAGTGTTGAAGAGAGGACTGAGAGAAGGTACAGGGAACTGACGGGGCGGGGAGTAGCGGCCGACAGGGAGGAAGTGAAGAGGGAGATTATTCAAAGAGATCGACAGGATACTGAAAGAGAAACAGCACCTCTCAGAGCTGCGGAAGATGCGGTTATAATAGATTCCACAAATGAGGCGGCGGTTGACGTTGTTGGGAGGATGCTAAGATACATCAGAGAAAAGTTTTCGGATGCGCTTGAATGAAAGGAAAAGTTCTTATTTCTTCTTTAATTTCCTTGCTATTAAATAATTCATATGTTATTAATAAAAGGTTAAAATTGCTTTATGAAATCTGGAGGGGGTTTAATGGTCAACGAGACGAATGAAATGAACGAAAAAGACAATCAGACGGCAGAAAAAAAAGGAGAATCCGGCGTAGTTCAGGAAAAGGAAGAACGCAGAGATCTGGATGCGGATAAGAGCATCAGTTTCAGCGAACTTTACGAGCAGAGCCTTCAGGATGTATCCATGGGAGAGGTCGTTACGGGAAGGGTGGTTCAGATAGGTAACGACGTGGTGATGGTCGACGTGGGATACAAAACCGAAGGTCAAATTCAGGCGTCGGAGCTGAAAGACGAGAACGGCAACCTCAGCGTCTCAGTCGGCGATGAAATCGAAGTACTGGTTGACAGGAAAGATGATGAAGGGAATCTAATCTTATCGCGGGAAAAAGCCGCAAAGATGAAAGTTTGGAGCGATGTCCGTGCCGCTTATGAAACAAACTCGACACTGACGGGAACTGTGTCATCCCGGGTGAAGGGAGGTTTCTTCGTGGATATAGGTTTAATGGCTTTTCTTCCGGGATCTCAGGTCGACGTTCGGCCGGTGAGGGACATGGATCGCTATGTCGGACAGACGATGCAGTTCAATGTTTTGAGTTACGATCGAAAGAGAAACAACATAGTGCTTTCCCGAAGGACGATTCTCGAGAAAGAAAGAAGTGAAGAAAAAAAGAAGGTGCTGGAAACGATCGAAGTCGGAAAAGTCATGGAAGGGGTCATCAAAAATATAACCGACTACGGCATATTCATAGACCTCGGAGGATTCGATGGACTGTTGCACGTAACGGACATGTCGTGGGGCAAGATAACGCGTCCCTCCGATCATTACACCAAGGGCGACAGAATAACTGTAAAAGTGCTTTCGTTTGACCGAGAAAAGGAGAGGGTGTCTCTAGGCCTGAAGCAGCTCACGGAAAACCCGTGGGAAACCATCGAGGAAAGGTACCCGGTAGGGTCAATTGTTGAAGGAAAAGTTGTCAGCCTGATGGATTACGGAGCTTTCGTTGAGCTCGAGCCGGGAGTGGAAGGATTGATCCACATTTCCGAAATGTACTGGACATCAAAAAAAACCAAGCATCCTTCGAAGATTCTATCCATAGGCGAAACCATCCGAGTCATGATTCTTGATGTCAATCGTGATAACAAGCGGATTTCCCTCGGTCTCAAGCAGACGACATCAAATCCCTGGACATCCCTCAGGGAAAAGTATCCACCCGGCAGCGTTGTCAGGGGGGTGGTGAGGAACATCACGGATTTCGGCGTATTCATCGGTGTCGAAGAGGGCATAGACGGCCTGGTGCATGTATCTGATATTTCCTGGCGACAGAGAATAAAACACCCATCGGAATTTTTTAAGAAGGGCCAGGAAGTAGAAGCCGTTGTCCTGAACGTCGATGTGGAGAATGAGAAATTCTCACTCGGTATAAAACAACTTGAGAAAAATCCCTGGGACGAAATAAGCTCGAAATATCATGTCGGATCGGTGGTCTCGGGACCGATAACAAACGTCACCGAGTTTGGCGTTTTTGTTGAGATCGAGGAAGGTGTCGAGGGATTGGTTCACATCTCGGAACTCAGCCAGAAAAAAGTCAAATCGCTTGCTGAATCCTTCAAAGTAGGCGATATGGTCACTGCACTCGTAAAGAATGTAGATTCGAAAACGAGAAAGATCAGGTTGAGCATCCGGGATTACGAGATGTCCCTCAATGAAAACTCCGGCACTCAGTATCTGAACAACAGAGAAAAAGTCGGATCGAGCCTGGGAAAGGCCCTGGCCAGAATCAAGTTGGACGTCTGAGCAGAAGGGACCCGATAAGGGAGTTTCATGAGAAAACACCCCTTCCTTTTTGGTATATTGCTTCTTCTGATCATCGGCTTCATCTCATTCATCATATTGTTTGGTCTGGCCGGCTGGAAGACGGGTGGAGGTTTTCTTACCGCCCGCGACCGGATCGGCGTGGTGCTTGTAAAGGGCATCATCACCGAATCCAAACCCACAGTAGATCAGCTTAAAAAGTACGGCGAGGACTCCAATGTGCGCGCCGTCGTGGTGAGGATCGATTCGCCCGGGGGCGGTGTGGCGGCGTCTCAGGAAATATACGATGCCGTGTCATCTCTCAGAAAAAAGAAGAAAGTCGTCAGTTCCATGGGCTCTGTGGCGGCTTCGGCGGGATATTACGTTGCATGCGCCGCCGATAAAATTGTGGCGAACCCCGGGTCGGTCACAGGAAGCATCGGGGCCCTGATGCATTTTTCGAATCTCGAGGATCTCCTAAAGAAAATCGGGCTGAAATCCTCCGTAATAAAGAGCGGGAAATTCAAGGACATCGGTTCTCCGGTGCGGGAGATGACTGCGGAGGAAAAACAGCTGATTCAGGGGGTAATCGATGACATTTACGATCAGTTCCTGACTACCGTATCTCAGATGCGAAAGATCCCGAAAGAAAAGCTCAGACCTATAGCGGACGGAAGGATATTCACCGGACGTCAGGCCTTGAAGCTCGGCCTGGTTGATGAACTGGGCGACATGGAGCATTCGATAGATCTTGCCGTGAAGCTTTCGGGGATAAAGGGAAAGCCGGAAGTCATTTATCCGAAAGAGAAGGGGCTGACAATTTGGAAGATGATCGTCGATGATATGGCAGGGGCATTAATCAACAGAATCCGGGAAGAAGCGATGGGAATCAGATGAACGGTAAGGACAAGACAACTTTCAAGACCGTTAGGATCAGAACTGAAGATGCGGTTGCGGTCGTAACACTTGATCGTTCAAAGGAAATGAATGCCCTCTCAAAAGATATGAGGGCGGAACTCGAAGCATGCTTCAGTCAGCTTGAGGAAGACGATTCCGTCAGGGCCATAGTTCTCACGGGCGGAGATTATGTTTTCAGCGCCGGAATGGACATCAAGGAAATGGCGGCCCTTCCCGACGGCGAGATCGATGATTATTTCAAGACGATAATCAGGTATCTTCAAAAAATATACGGCTGCAGAAAACCCGTCATTGCCGCTGTCGGGGGGATCGCGCTCGGGGGTGGGTTCAATCTGGCAATCGTCTGTGACATAATTATTGCGTCCGAAAGCGCGATCTTCGGTCACCCGGAACTGAAATTCGGTCTGAATCCGCTTTTCGATCCGCTCAGGAGAATCGTGGGTCCGGCCAAGGCGAAGGAGATTGCAATGCTGGGAGAGCCCATAGGGGCTAAGGAGGCAATGCGAATCGGTCTTGTCAACAGGGTGTGTCCGCCGGATAAATTCATGAGTGAGGCACTGGGCGTTGCTAAAGAGCTTTCAAAACGGTCGGCCAAGGCGCTGGAAGCGGTAAAGCGCATTTCAGACATTGTTCCGAGGCTGGATAAAAATTCCGCGCTGGAGCATGAATTTGAAATATCGGCCCTTCTGTTTTCCCGGGCGGAAAGAAGGGAATACATGAAGGGATTCATGGAAGAGCTGGAAAAGAAAAAGAAAAAACCCTCTTCGTGAGAGGGTTTTTTGAAAGACATCCGATCGATGACATCGGTCACGTCAATAGATATCGTTGTCGTAACTCGAGACTGAGAAATCCTTTAGCTGATCCCTGCGTTTCTTGTGCTGAAGCTTCCTGAGTGCTTTGGCCTCAATCTGTCGGATGCGCTCGCGCGTAACGCCCATCATCTCGCCTACCTCTTCGAGAGTGAACGGACCGTAATTGCAGGCCACCCACGTGCAATTGCAGAACGTTTCATTCTTCAGCCACCACTCGCAGACATTTTCCTGGCATGGTTCTGTGATGAACGAGTTTGTCTTTTTGCATTTATAGAGTTTCGTCATCTGCGGTTACCTCGATCAAATTTTTATTATTATAATACATTTCCCATATTTATGCAATCCTCATCACCCCGGCCGCGTAGTATTTTATGAAATGTCGTGCCAGAGTCTCAGGGCTGTAAAATAAATGCGGAGATGGATATCGTCAAGGGCTATCGCCTTGAGATTAGAAAGCATGGATCTGTAGGCATTCATCTGGGACAGATAACGCTTCTCCTGCCGTCCGAGGAATTCGCTTATCGATTCGTCTTTGACGGGACGGGATGTCTTGAAATCGATGATCCACCAGCTTTTTCCGTCGAAAGCGGCGAGATCGATAGTCCCGGCACAGAGAATTCCGGGCTCGGTGGAAGAATCAAGACTCCATTCGCTTCTCAGCAAGAATTTACGGTCGTTGAGCAACCTCCTTATGAAGGGGTCGTTAAGCGTGTCGGCTGTTTCCTGGAGGATATCCCCGGCAACACTGCCAGCGGTGTCTTCAGACATGCCTTCGTTCTGAAGCGCGAGAAATACGGCTTTCAGCGAAGGTAGCCTTCCGATTGTGAAAAATGTATGCAGCAGGCGATGTACGACGGTCCCCCTGGCCGGGGGTTCTCCGTAATCCGTCCGGATATCAGATGCGGTGGTTTCCTGAAAAGTAAGCTCAAGGTCTTCTGCGGGAGTGGACGGATACCGGACGCAGTAGGGTATGACTTCCGCATCGAAGGAAATCGGTTCCTGAATTGATTTCACTCCGGTGCGTTCTTGGGTTACTGCACCGGGAACCGGGGGGTTGACATCGATGGAAAGAAGGCGGGATCGGCTCTCTGCAGACTCCAGCGGTACGTCCGATAGCCCCTCGTATTCAAAAACAAATTTGAGAATACTTTTATCCTCTGCGTGAATGGCATCCTCACGCGATTTCGTGACGGCACTCATGAAAAGGGCCGTTCTGGCACGGGTGGCTGCGACATAGAAAAGGCGCTTGGCCTCGCCCCAGACACGCTGCTTTTGAAGTGTGTTCAACATGCGGAAGACAGCAGTCGTTTCACCACGGCGGCTGTCGGGACCGAGGGCGAGCAGGTAATCGCCTTCGTCACCGGGCAGCCGTTCGAGCAGATAGGGAGGAGGAGTCCTGGGTCCGCTGGAAAGAGGCCGCCAGTCAAGATATGGAAGAAAGACAATGTCAAATTCCAGGCCTTTAGCCCTGTGAACCGTCATCATATGAACTGCCGATCTTGACAGAGTGGGATCCGGCGGTTCATAGAGGCGCTCGAGCACCCGCTCCAGCCGGTTCAGCGTGAGCAGGGGAATGCCCGTCTCGGCCTTTTCCATCATTTCGAAGAAACGCATGCAATTTGCGACTCCATTCATCCCATAGCGGGCAGCGGTAATGCGGGGGCCGTCAAGACTTTCCCACAAATACCTCACTACCTGACCCAGGGAATCCCTGCCGACTCTCCGGATGGAACATTCGAGCGGACGTATTATTCTTTCAAAGAGCTGGCTCACTGAACCGGCGGAAAAAAGGCGCTCCCGCCAGCCCCCTGCCGGTATTCTGGAAAGCTCATGCAGGGTGGAAATGTCGCACCAGAACCAGGGAGAGCGAAGAAGTGATGCCCAGGCAAGGTCGTCGTGAGGCCTCGTGACGGCCCTTGCGAACTGAAGAAGGTGCCTGATCTCGGGTCGTTCATCGAGAGGGAGTCCTTCCTGAACCTGAACCGGAACATTGGACTCTTTCAGGGCCCGGAGGTAATAATGGAGGCGATTGCGATTGAAAAGAAGGATGCCTATGGATGAGTTCGGTCCGAATTCTATCATCGCTTCCCGGACGCAGCCGGCCATCCATTTCGCCTCCCCGATCTTCGCTTTCTCTGTGTCATCGTTCGTGAATAGACTGATGGAAAGGGAAGGCCGGCCCGGCGCTTCTTTTCCCGATTTTATCGGGGGGCCGTATGAAACTTCATCGTATTCCGCTTTCGGAGAAGACATCACAACCTCTCCGAATAATCCGTTAACCCAGTTCAGAATGAGCGGCGCTGAACGGAAGTTGGAGTGCAGGGCGAGATTCCTGAGCGGCATTCTTCCGGCTCCGGGGACGGGGATCCCTTTTTTCGCATCGAGAAAAAGGCGCACCTGCGCATCGCGGAATCCGTAGATTGACTGCTTTGGATCCCCGACCAGGAATACTGTTCTTCCGTCTCCTGGTTCCCAGCCGCTCACCAGTCGCTGCAACAGAATCCACTGGTTCAAGCTGGTATCCTGGAATTCATCAATAAGAAGGTGTCTGATCCGGTAGTCCAGATAAAGCTGAATGTCTGCAGGAAAGTCTTCATCGAGGGCACGGAGAGCGGACTGCTCCAGCCTAGTGAAGTCCACCACATGACGGGTTCTGCACCGCTCGTCATACTCGGATATAAGTTCCGAGCTCATGAGAATAAGGTCTTTAAGATTCTCGAGATCAGGGGTTGCGGCCTCCTGAAGCGGTAAATCGCATGCCTCACGGAGAAGATGCGAAACCTCGAGGGGCATTCCGGAGATCATCGCGGCCCAGATCGTGCCTGAGAAACCGCGGTCGAAGCCCTCACGTTGTCCGAAGCGGCGCCGCGGCTTTCCTTCCTTTGTGAGAAGCAGGGAAGCGATGAACTGCCATTCAGGAAGATTATTCCAGGAAATGCCCGGAAGGGATTTCCCTAACCTGGAAAGATCGCATGTTCCATGAAGGGACAGGTGCCGGACGAACGATTCCCAGTCGCGGCCGATGGACGTTTCTTGAAAGTTTTTTCTAAGATGTCTTAAAAATATCTCGACATGTCGGCTGAGACGGTTTCTCAGAACATCGGGGAGGCTCTCGATGCCGTGCAGAGTCACTTCCCGGATCAGATGTTCGAATCGCTCCCGCTTTGTAATAATGTCCTTCATTTCGGACTCGAAGCGGGTCCAGCGGTTATTGTTGAACAGAAGCCGTTTTTCGAAGGCCTGCCTGACCGGATCGTCCGGAGCCGACCGGAACATTTTCCTCCGGAATCCATCCAGGGTTTCCGATATGAGGAGGGCCTGCGCGTCCTCTTCCAGAATGGTGAAATCGGGCGGGAGAGACGATTCAAGAGGTGCGCGTTTTGACAGATCGAAGCAGAAGCTGTGAAAGGTCATTATGTTCAGTCCGTCCATGGAAAAAAGGAGTGACCTTCGGCGAGAATGTCTTTGAAGGGCCCGGCGGGCGAATCCAAGCAGAAGCTCATCGTCAGGGTCGAGAGCCGCCTGATTGTTTTCGGCCCGTGAAAAGGAATCGATGATGCGGCTTCTCATTTCTCCCGCTGCTTTTCTTGTGAATGTAAGCGCGAGGATTTCACCGGGATGATCGACCTCGCCGAGCAGCTTGAGAAATCGTGACGTAAGCAGGTATGTTTTGCCTGAGCCGGCAGGGGCTTCCACGTGGCAGCTGTACGATGTATCAAGAGCGGCGATTCGTTCATTTCTGTCAGGGGGAATTCGGCGCTTCATCGGTCTTCCCCGTCGTCCGGCATTACGTCTTCGATCGTGCCTTTTTCGCAAAGAACAAGACACGGGCAACTGCGGCAGAATTTCTCAGCCTTGTTGAGGCGAGAGAAGGGATAAGGTTGCGGAATGAAATCACCGCGAAGCAGGACTGACCCCAGCTTTCCTAAAAGCTCAGACCATTCGTTGAGAAGGTGCTCCCAGTCGAAATCGCTGTCGCCGATTATGGTCTCTCTGATTTCTGAAGGTGATTTCAGGCACAGATAGCCAGCCCTGAAGATTCTTTCTCGATCTGTTGGAATCGCTCCCGCGGCTCCGCGACGGAGTGCCATAACGTATAGCGGAAGCTGAGGAGCCGTGAAGCTCGAAAGGATATCTTTCTTTCCCGGATGATCGCCGGATTTGTAATCCCAGCATATAATACCCAATTCGGGATGCAGATCGACGCGGTCTATGCGACCCCTGAGGGTGAAGGGGAAGTCACGGATTCGAAGATCCCTGAAGGGAATTTCCTCGGCCGCGACGGTCCAGTCCTGTTTCATCTTTTTTTCTTCATGCCGGAGCCAGTTTCTGAGGAGCCCGTTTTCATCGAGCCACAGATTTCTTTCGACCATCCAGCGCGGGAGGACCGCCCTGTCCTTGAGAACACTTTCGACGCACTCTGCAAGGAGTGTGAGAAGATCAGGATCTTCAGGGTCCGGAAGGAGGCCTTTTTTCCTTGACTCACGAGTGAAAGATGACAGGACTCGATGCAATTTTTCGCCTCGCTCCACCGGAAAAAGACAGGCCATGGGATCGGGCAGCGGCTTCAAACCCGTGATCACCTCGAAAAAGAACAGAGCAGGACAGGTCAGCGCCCTCTCAAGTTCCGAAACGGTAAGAGAATCCGGCAGCGGCACGGCTCCGCTTTTTCCTTTCGTAGAGACGACAATATCGGGAAAAGACAAGACATTGGAGGGCTCTTCGAAATTCGATTGATAAACGTTCATGCCGTCGAAGGCAGCCTGGAGCCACGGGGCCCTTATCCAGACAGGTCCGGGTGCGTTCCATAGATCGACATACTCCTTTGTCTCACCCGGAGGCCAGAAAGGCGACGGTGCCAAGGGTTCCTGACCTGCCTGCTCGGGACGCAAGAGGGTAACCCGGGGCGATGAAGAAAGGAGCCGCCTATATGATATCTCCGCGAATTCATACTGGCTCTCCGGAGTTCCGCCAAGGACCTGCCTGCGCTCAGCGGCGTCGAGAAGAGGGAGAGGTCTGACAGGCTGCGGAAAGGACCTGTCGCTCATTCCTACAAGGTAAAGCCGGTCGAAATCGTGGCCTCTTGACTCGATGAGTCCGAGAACCTGAATGCCGGCCTCCTCGGAAGCGGCTCTTTGCGCTATCTCACAGGATGCGAGAAACTGGATCCATTTTAGAAGACCGCATCCGTTCATCGACCGGCCTTTCAGATGAGATTTCATGTTGCCGAGAATGGTCATCAGGTGATGAACAGCGATGGAATCTTTTTCATCGGAAATGACGGGAAACCCGAGAGCCGTCCAGAGATTTTGCAGTCTGTCGAGCATTTGAGGCAGAGATCTCTCCCGTGAGAAATCCTCTTCAAAAAAAGACACGATCGATTCTAATTTGTAACTTTCGATGGATTCAAGAACGTCAGGAGACCCGGTGCGCAGGGCGTTCATAAGTTGCGCAAATCCGTTATCGATGTACGAGCGGCGCCACAACAGATCTGCCCTGCTCAAGTGATAGGATTTACCGAGTGCGTAATATGGCGATGTAAGGAATGCGAGAAGTCCTTCTCTTGTGACTTCTTCCGTTGACAATCGAAGCGGCAGGAGCGCGGCCTGGATCAGCGGGAAAGAGAGGACGGTTTTTCCGAGAGAAATATTGAACCAGGCGGTATCGGCGCCCGTTTTTTCCGGCGATACTGATTCGAGACCGAATTCGATGAAATCTGCATAGGATTCTAGATCCGGTACCACGACGCCGATTCTGTGGAGAGGAACGGTCCCGGCATCTTCAACCAGACGCTGCACGAGGTAAAGAATTTCCTGTTCGGGCGACGGGAGTGAGAAGGCCTCAAGAACGTCGGGTTTTCTGTCGGGGAATTTCATGGTGGAAAAGGATGTCTTTCGATTGAGCACGTGGAAAAGATTCATCTCCACAGGCGCCGGAGAGTCGAAACCGGCTATTACAACGGAGTCCGGACAGGGTAGAGTTCCTTCCTGAACAGATCGCGCGATTCTTTCCGGAAGCTCTGCAGGATGAAAATGTCCGGTCGATGCCATGCTCTCCCTGAAGTGTTTAAGGATTTTCCTCCGCCACTCCACTAGAGGAGTGGAGGGGAGGCCTGAGGAGGGGTCGAGGCCGTGGCGGAACAGAACTGCAAAAGTATCGTCGAGAAGTCCGCAGAGATTAACGTCCGTCGGAAGAGGGGCGGGAGGAGGAATGTCACTCACTATATCCATCAGAATACCGAGTCTGCGGTAGCGATGCGCGAGAATTTCCTCTGGCCATGCTCCCGACCAGAATTGCTCGAGCCAGTCGTTCAAACTGAACGCCCGCAGCGATTCCCATGCCTTTGAGCCATCGCTCAGACAGGCCATACGGTATTCGTGGCGCAGACGTCGGGCAAGTCTGCCCGTTGCGGTTAGATAAAGATGATTCGGAGAAAGTTCTCTAATCATTTTTCGTGCAGGAATAATTAAGAAGCGGGAGATAAATGGTCCCTTAGGCGATAGTAATCCTCGAGAATGTCGGCATGATCGAAAACTATAGGTTCAGGAAGGTTTTGACGAGTGAAGATTCCGATATCCTCTGCGTCATCGGCCGCTTCGGGAATGCCCTCCGCCCGGGCGATAAAAACAGTGGTGATTGTGTGACGTCTCGGATCCCTGTCAGGCCTCGAATATGTGTGCATTTGTTTAAGTCCGAATATGCGAAGCGACGTCTCTTCGAGGGCTTCCCTTACGGCCGCATCTTCAAGGGATTCGCCGTAATCTACAAAGCCTCCGGGCAGAGCCCATCCGAGAGGAGGATTCTTGCGGCGGATCATCACGATTCCGCTACCCTCGACCTCGATTATGACATCAACGGTTGGAACGGGATTGCTGTGCATCGAAATCGGCGTGCCGCAGCCGGGACAGACTATGGTTTTCTCGATAGCCATGAGATTCAAGAAGCCCTCTTCGGGAAATGATGCAAGGAAACGGTGATCAGTGTGTTTTCTTATAGCTAAGACTTTGCAGGAAGCTTTGTCAAGAGAGAAATGAGATTCGTCATAAAATCTTGACAATTGCCGGGCAATCAATTAGCGTAACTTTCTTAATCGGCGCGAAGGGGAATTGTATGATCGGTCTCTTGATTGTTACCCACGGGGATCTCGGCCGCGAACTGATCCGTGCGGCGGAAATGATAAAAGGGAAGATGGATAACGTTGTCCATATTCCCGTGGATCCACTGAAGGGGTTTGAGGATCTCAAGAAGGAAATAACATCGGCAGTCAAGAAAGTCGACTCCGGAGAAGGAGTCTTGATTCTGACGGACCTTTTCGGTGGAACGCCATCTAATATTTCGCTGTCTTTTCTTAAAGAGAGCAAGGTGGAAGTTGTGACCGGGGTCAACCTTCCGATGCTTATGAAGCTCGACCTGAGAAAAGAAAAAAAACTGTCCGAATTCGCAGCTTTTATAAGGGATTACGGGCGGAAGAACATTTATCTCGCCTCTGAAGTATTGAATAAGGGTACAGGCGGCAAATAATTAATTCTCATTTTCAGGCGAAAGTCGGGCATATTGGATATTACGTGAGTTTCAATCTGGTCAGAGTCGACAATCGGCTTATTCACGGGCAGATACTGGAAGCATGGGTTCCCCATATTAAGGCATCCTGTCTGCTGGTTGCCGATGATGAAGTGGCCGGTGACTTTTTCCGCGAAACCGTCATTCGGATGGCGGTACCAAGCGATATAGATGTCTTAATTCATCCGGTTGACGAAATCGCCAGAAATTATGCCTATCATGAAAACAGATCTGAACGTCGAATTCTTCTTTTCAGTTCGCTCGCTGATGCGCGGAGAGCTTACGAAAGCGGTTTTAGATTCGAGGAGCTGAATATAGGCAATATCTATCATGAGCCAGGTAAAATTCATTGCGCCCGGTCAATCCATCTGGATGACAGGGATATCAATGATCTTCTGGAACTTATGAAAAAGGGCGTTCAGTTTGACATGCGATGTGTTCCCAGGGACAAGCCAGTAGATGTACTTGCCGTCTTGAAAAAATCAAAGATTGACATCCTCTGAGTGATCAAAAAGGATTGATTGTTGTTTTTCGATGTTTTGGCGGCGTCAGCGATCGGTGGAATCCTTTGCCTGGACAGAGTTGTCCTGCAGGTTATGTTTGCGCGGCCTATTGTGGCCGGTACAGTGACGGGTATTCTCCTCGGTCAGATTCAAACAGGACTCGTTGTCGGTGCCCTCGTTGAGCTGTTCTGGATAGACAGGTCACAGATCGGCACAATCATTCCGCCGAACGATACCATGGCCTCCATTATCATTGCAGCTGCAACAATCCTGACGGCCGGGACTTCAGGTCACGCTCCGCGAGAGTTGATCGCACTGGCGGTCCTTCTGTTTATACCACTCGGTCTCCTTGGACGGCAGGTGGACATCCTGATTATGGGATTCAATGAAAAGCTTTCAAGAGAAGCCGTCGAAGAAGCTCGTTCAGGCCGCGAGACGGACGTATTGAGGAAAATATCCGCGGGACTTATTAAGGCATATCTTTTCAACTTGTGCTTTCTCCTCGGTTTGATTTTCATCGCAACGGAAGTACTCAGGATGATTTATCCCGTCCTTCCGCCGAAGCTGTTTTCGCAGTTGACCCTGATATACTGTTTTCTCCCGCTTCTCGGTACGGCCGTGGCCCTGAGCACGGTCAATATGAAAGGTGAGATTCCCGTATTTTGCGGGGCGTTTCTTTCTTTGCTTGTACTAATGGATGTTTTTTAGGTGCAGGCCCGGCGGGTCAGGTGAAATGATTATTGAAGGCGGTCAATTGGATTCCCTGACTATAGAGGAGATGACAGATAGGGATATCAAAGAGATAATGGCCATTGAAAGGGTGTCATTTCCGACTCCGTGGTCCGAGAACATGTTCAGGAAGGAATTGAGGGCGGATATTTCAAGGAATATGGTCGCTCGTCTGCGGACAGAAAAGGGAGATGAGCTGGTCGGTTACATGAACTATTGGGTGTTCGCGGGTGAGACGCACCTGAATAACATCGCGGTGAACCCGGATTATCGCCGCAGGGGGGTCGCCTCCGGATTGCTGCACAGCATGATCAGGAGGTCCATTGAAGAAGGAGTAAAAAAGGGGACGCTGGAAGTGCGAAGAAGCAATGTCTCGGCGATAGGTCTTTATGAAAAATTCGGTTATAAAGCCCGAGGCGTCAGGCCCAGGTATTATGATGATACGATGGAAGATGCGCTGATCATGTGGTGTGACTTCAGTAAGGTTATCCCGGGAGTGCGGGAAGATGCAGACCGGCAAAAATAGCAGAGCGAGTCTCAAGGGGACGGTTTCGGAGAGCAGGCGGATAGCGGAAAATCATGTTCTGCTCTCCATTGCCGCCGATGATGTATTTGAATCCGCGGTCCCCGGCCAGTTCGTGATGATCAGGGCTCAAAACAGAGGGTTTCCGTTTCTCGGCCGTCCGATCAGTATCTACGGGTTGCGTCGGACGAAAAGAAATGTCGCAATAGAGCTTCTGATTCGAGTTGTCGGCGCAGGGACATCCGTTCTGGCCGATCTCACGGAAGGTGATCGTGTTTATCTTATTGGTCCTCTCGGTAACGGTTATGCTTTTTTCCCGGATAAGAAAAACATTATTATCGTGGCAGGGGGAATTGGTATCGCACCGCTGGCTTTTCTGGCCGATGCGTATTCGAGGGCCGGAGCACAAAGGGTTCTTTGCTACTTTGGAGCCCGATCAAAAGACCAGCTGATCGGTCTTGAGAGGTTGAAACGTACCTGCTCCAAGGTCCTGTTGAGCACGGAGGATGGAAGCACCGGGCATTTCGGGATGATAACGGATTTGTTTGAGAGCGATGTAAAGAAATTCGACAGGGAGGAAACCGCTGTCTATGTATGCGGTCCGGAATCCATGCTCGCGAAAATGCAATCGATCGTGAAGAAGTATCCCGTTCCATGTCAGGTGTCGGTTGAGGAGCGGATGGCATGCGGTCTCGGAGCCTGTCTCGGATGCGCGGTAAGGATGAAAAACGGCGGTTACAGAAGGGCCTGCAAGGAAGGTCCCGTGTTCGATATCGATGATGTTGACTTTGAATTCAGGGGCTGAATAATGAAACCTGAGATGAAGGTTCATATAGGCGGCGGCCTCGTGCTCAGAAACCCGGTGATGACGGCCTCGGGCACGTTCGGTTACGGAGAGGAGTATAGTCCTTATGTCGCTCTTGATCTAATCGGCGCGGTAATCGTGAAAGGAATTTCTCTTGAGCCGAGAATCGGCAATCCGCCGCCGCGGATCATGGAGACCCCCTGTGGCATGCTTAATTCCATCGGACTTGAGAATGTCGGACTGGAAATTTTTTTGCAGGAAAAACTGCCCTTTCTCAGAAGATATGACACTCCGGTGATAGTAAATATTTTCGGCGAGACAGTGGATGAGTACCGGTGTCTTGCGGAGCGGCTTAGCCGCGCCGGGGGTGTCAGGGGGCTTGAAGTTAACATTTCCTGTCCCAACGTCAAAAAGGGCGGAATCGCCTTCGGGACGGACCCGGTCATGGCTGCCGAGGTCACGCGGGCGGTGAGGGAGGCGACCGATCTTCCGGTTATCGTAAAGCTCAGTCCGAATGTGACTGATGTAACAGTCATTGCCTCCGCGGTAGAGAAGGCCGGCGCAGACGCCCTGTCATTGATAAACACGCTGCGAGGAATGTCCGTGGATGTCGAGAAGAGGGTACCGCACCTCAGGACCGTAACCGGGGGGCTTTCTGGACCCGCCGTAAGGCCGATCGCCCTGAGAATGGTCTGGGAGGTCGTTCAGACGGTGTCAGTTCCTGTAATCGGAATAGGTGGTATCATGGAAGCCGGCGATGCGCTGCAGTTTTTGATCGCGGGAGCCTGTGCAGTTCAGGTTGGAACGGCAAGTTTCACAAATCCATGCGCCGCCATAGAAGTTCTTGAAGGAATCGAGGCGTATCTTGAAAGACACCGGATAGAAGACATTAATAATCTCATCGGGTCTTTAAATATCAGTTAAATCTTTTCGGGGAAAAGAAGATGAGCAGGACAGAGATCATAACCCGCGGAGTTTATCTAATAGGCGGACCGAACATATCACATTCTTACGATGCGACAGTCTTCATTATCGATTTCCAGGGCGAATTAGTGATGGTCGATGCGGGAGCAGGACGGAGCTCCCGCGCTCTTATAAGAAACATGGAAGGCGCGGGTCTGGATACTGGAAAAATATCAACCATCATTCTGACCCACTGCCACATAGACCATATAGGGTCTGCACCGTATTTCAGATCCAATTTCGGCTGCAGAATCATGATTCACGAACTGGATGCCGAGGCCCTAGTAAAGGGAGACCCTGTACTGACGGCGGCGAACTGGTATGAGACGGAATTCCCTCCCACGGAACCTGACAGGTTGATTAAGGGCGAGCACGAGATTCTTTCTTTCGGAGAAGAGAAACTGCATTGCCTTCACACGCCGGGCCATACACCGGGTTCCATTGTCCTTTACCTGGACAGAGACGGAAAAAGAATTCTCTTCGGTCAGGATATTCATGGCCCCTTCATGTCTAGTTTCAAATCTGATATCGCTCAATGGCGGAAATCGATGGAAAAGTTGCTTAAGCTTGAAGCGGACATCCTGTGTGAAGGGCACTTCGGCATATTCACGTCCAGGGAAAATGTTGCTGCTTACATAAAAGGACAGCTAAGACAGAACTCATAAGACCCAGGTCCTCGAATTATTCACGAGATTTTATCTTGATTTAGAACCAAGATGATGATAATGAAATCACCATCGGAGATGGATTTTCTTTTCTTAAATAACTTGTGATTCCGATGAGTTGAGACTTGCAGCGCATGTTTGAGGCATTTTTCAGCCCTTAGTTTTTTATTTAGATAGATAACAATATAACAGGGATAGAAGGAGGTGATGTAAGCGTCGCAATATTCCGTTAGAGGGTAATTTGGGATGGAAGTTCAGTAATCATGAAATGCAGTCCATAAAGGAGGGAACCCTTATGACGGTTTTTAAGGATTATGTGAAGAATAAGTATTCAAGACCCGCTCCGCTGAAGGGACTCCGGGTCTTGGAGGTCTGTACGCTTCTTTTCGGACCTGCCGGTCCGTCGTTTCTCGCCACAATGGGGGCGGAGGTCATCAAGATCGAACTGCCTCCCGCCGGGGATGTTACCCGTTCTCTGAATCCGTTCGGATGGTTTTACAGAGAGCAGGGCCCTATGTTCATGCATATCAATCCTACAAAATATTATATGGCCCTCGATCTCCACAAGGAAGAGGCGCAGAAGATTTTCAAGGAACTCTGCGCAAAGTCCGACATCGTGGAATTCAATCTGAGACCGGCGGTCACGAGACGCTGGAATATCGATTATGATGAGATACGCAAGGTAAATCCCGGAATTATATATGTGGAGAAGAACGGATTCGGACAGTGGGGCCAGTACGCGGAAGAAGATAGACCTTCCAATGACGGCGCTGCTCAGGCACTTGCGGGATACGCCTGGATGTCAAGCTTTCCTAATCGCCCACCCCTAAAGCAAAGTATTTGGATTTGCGATGTCTATGGAGCACTGATGTGCGAAGTCGCCGTGCTTGCGGCGCTTCATTACAGAAGGAAGACGGGCAAGGGGCAGTATATTGAAATGTCTCAGAGCGAGAATATCATGAGGGCGATGGGATGGATCTGGCCCTATCAGCAGCTTACCGGGAAGGGGGCCGAGCCGTCAGGAAACAGGGATCAGTGCATCTGTCCCGCAGACACTTTCCTCTGCAAGGACGATTTGTTCGTTGCAATCGCAGCTCCAGCGCCTGACGAATTCAAGGGCCTGTGCGCGGCCATGGGACAGGCGAAGCTCGCCGAAGATCCCCGTTTCAAGGAACATGCGACCCGGCTCAAGGACGAAAATGCTCTAGCCATTCTCAAAATCATCGCCGACTGGGCAAGAACGAAGACAGCTTCTGAGATTGAAGAGCTCGGCAAGAAGAATGGATTTGCGGCCACGAGACTTCACACTTCCAAAGATATGTACGAGGATCCTCACCGGAGGGCACGCGGGTTTGTAAAAGAGATAGACGATCCGCTCTACGGGACTTATCCGGATCACGAGTTCCCCGTCATGATGTCCAAGACTCCGCCGAAGAACAAATGGACGGTGAGGCCGGTTGGTTTTGACAACGAATATATCATGACTAAGATTCTCGGCAGGAGTCAGGCGCAGATCGAAGAGCTCTACAGTCAGGGCGTTCTTGGTAAATGGAAGGATCAGCAGGGACGGCGGCCTCCGAAGGAATGGGACGGTCAGTCCGGCGCGATTTTAAGGAGGTGATGAACAATGGCAGAATACAAAAGAGCTAAATGGGCGGATTGGGCGGATAAGATCAGGTCGCTGGATGATCCGGCCAGGAATTTCGAAAAGCCGGAAGCGCTTGACGATATCGTCGTGCTGGATGTGAGCTCGCGCAGCATGGCAGGATGCTATTGTTCGTCGATGCTTGCAGAACTCGGGGCCGAAACCATCCGCATAGAGCCTCCGGGAGGCGATATCGCAAGGACCTACTCCCCAAACGGTATCTTGCACCAGGGAACAGGGCTCGCTTATCTGCAGGAGGGCAGGAACAAGTATCACATAACGCTCGATCTTGAAAAGGAGGAAGGCAGGGAGATTTTTAAGAGTCTCGCCGGACAGGCCGATGTAATCATCGAAACCTATCCGGCTGGAACGATGGATTCCTGGGGCATTGGGTATGAAGCCCTGAGCAAGATCAATCCCCGCCTGATATTCGTGTCGATAACGGCCTTCGGGCAGTTCGGTCCGGAGAGTACCCGCAGGCAGTATGATTATGACAATGTCAGCCAGGCGAGATCCGGAATCCAGTACGGAACAGGCGAGGTACTTCCGGAAGGGAAGACCGTACAGGAAGTTCCCTATGCCGTACCGACAAAAGCGGGCCCGTGGATAGCTTGGGCCGTATCAGGCACTTTCGGCGCCTTGGGAACTCTGGCCGCTATTCATTACAGGGAGATTACCGGTGAGGGTCAGGCAATTGATATATCAACTGCAGAGGCCTATGAAAGGCTTCACGACTATGCCCTCCACTGGTATGCCGATCAGGGAGTTCTCAATGAGCGCTTCGGCAACCTTGATACTGCACTGTGGCTCTATGGCTTTTTCCCGACGAAGGACGGAGGAGTTTTTCTCGGAGGTCTGCGACTCGAGATGTGGAAGGCTTTTGTCGATATTCTCGGGAAATGGGACGAATGGAAGGCGGAAGAATGGACAACGCTGGCGCCTTTCATGAAGAAGGACTGGCAGCTTAAGTATCAGGCGATGATCAATCCCCTGACCGCCCAGTACACCAGCCAGGAACTTACCCAGAAGTCGATCGAATACGCAAAGACCGGACGCCTTGCCCCGATCACGCCGATTGTGGCTGAGATCGTATCGCCATGGAAAGCCATGCAGGATGAAAACTGGAAAGACAGAGGGATGTTCACTCCTGTTCAGGATCCGGTCTATGGTTCCGTCGTTTGTGCGCAGGCGCAATGGAAGGCGACCGAAACGCCTCCCCGGACGAAATGGGTTTGCAGGCCGGTTGGTTATGACAACGGATACGTCTATTTGAACTATCTCGGCTATGGACCGACGAAGCTGAAGGAACTGGAGGGAAAAGGCATCATCTGATTCCGGAGATGAGCGTTGCCGGGAAAGAATTGATTAACAAATCAGAAAAGAGGGAGGGGATAAATCTCCTCCCTTATTTTTTTTTGTCCTGTCCCCCTTTTTCCTGAAAGACATCGAACATGGACTGAAAGGGAGCCATGGCGGACATTGCTTTCTGTGCCTGTCCTGTGAAATCGGCTCCGAGTTCAAGCCATTTTTCGAACTGCCTGTCGACAGAGCTCTTGTAGGAGAGATAGTTTCGCACTATTTGCTGAAGATATTTATCGAAAAATTCGTAGAGAATGGTTTCTCCATGACGAATGATTAGATGAAGCAGTGGAACGGGGAGCAGGACATTCTTGCGTTTAGCCTCCTCAAGAATGATCTGAGTAAGAATGTAAGCGGTGACGTCTTCTTTTGACTTGGCGTCTAAGACCTCAACATTACGGCCCTCTTTTATGAGATCCGCAACCTGTTGCAAGGTTATGTAGACGTTTTTCTCCGTGTCGTACAATCTTCTGTTAGTGTATTTTTTTATCTGAATCGTCTTGTCCATGGTGCCTCCCGAAGGCTTCTTTTGATGACACATTGCAATATTAATTCAATTATTAAAAAAGTCAACAGAAAATAATTATCAGCGGAAAAGATGTAATATGCTTATATTATTGATAATAATAAATTCACCGCTCTGCGGGACGCAATATACAAAAAAATAGAAAAAAATGTTGCATCGCAACATTTTTTCTTGACAAACTATTTTATGCCTCTATAATATGCTCAAGTTCACAGTTGGTGAATATCAAAAAATAAGGAGGTGTCGAGAACATGGAACCGTACAAAATTGCAAAGCAGACAATCGATTTTTACAAGGCAACATTTGACAACACATTCAACGCCCTGATGATGCTTCAGGAACAGACTCAGAAGATGCTTAAAATGCAGTTGGATCAGACTGCAGGGGTTCCCGAGGAGGCAAAGAAGGCGATAGCTGAGTGGGTCAAGACCTACAAGAAGGGCTGTGACGAATTCAAGAGCGCAGTGGATGAGAGCTTCAAGAGGGTAGAGTCCTTTTTCTCTCAGTCCGGAAAGACCGAGAAAAAGGTTTGATCTTTTTCCCTCGGGATTCGATTGTGGTTAACCGGCGAGTCGAATGCGGACTGGAGAGTAATAAAAAGGTCACTTAACTAAATGGAAGAGTATTTTGTCACTGAATGAACGACTGCATAACTTCAACCCTTGATATGCTGATCGAAGCACTGCGTTTCCAGAAGCGCTGCAGCGAAAGAAGTTTGAAAGTCTGGGAGGCGGGACTGGAGAGAATATCCGCCTCCCGGGCATATTCAGAAGGTCTTTTCAGATACATGAATGAATTCATGACGCCGTTCTGGATATCTCTGGATTCCTTTATGGGACTGGAAAGGAAAAAAATATTCAGAGAGCATCCCTTTAAGACATGCGACGATTATCTTGAGATGCTTCAATTCAATGTTCAGATTGCCCGGAAGGGTCTATCGAGCAGTCTCGAGGCAATGAACGAATACAGAGCGAAAGAGGCGCTGAAAGTTTATATTGCACTTCTCAATATGCTCTTTGACCGCGAAGGCGCCGATGTTGCTGAGGTGGCGAGAAGGCAGGCTGAAAGATTCGAGACGATTTCAAGAATTTTTCCTGAAGAAATAAAAAAGATTGGATCAGAGTTCGGATTCCACTTTGAACGGGGCGACTATGGGATGGTTGCGGAGACTGAAAGATTCTTTCTTTATCAGGTTTTCCCTCGCGATGGGAAAATAAAAACCAGGCAGAATGGAAAACCGGTCTTGATCATTCCCCCATACGTTCTCGGGGCGGGAATTCTGGCGTTTCTGCCGAATGAAAACAAAAGTTATGTGCACTGTTTTGCCGATCAGGGAATTCCCACTTACATTCGAATCCTTAAAGATATCGAGAAGACGCCGGCCGTTCAGGTGATGACAGGCGAGGACGATGCGCTGGACACAAAATATTTCTGTGAAAAAATCATGGAGCGGAACCGGAGACCGGTCACGCTTAACGGATTCTGCCAGGGAGGATTTGTCGGTGTAGCAAATGTTCTGTCCGGCGAGCTCGATGGGCTCGTCGATGCCCTGATAACCTGCGTTGCGCCAATGGACGGGACAAGAAGCAAATCGCTCGTAGAATATCTTGAGCATATACCCGAACGGTTCAGGGATCTCGGATATGCGACGAAGACATTGCCGAGCGGGAACCGGGTTGTCGACGGGAAGGTCATGAGCTGGGTTTATAAACTGAAGAGCATGGAGCGGGAAGCGCCGATGCACGTGTTTTACAGAAATGTGATGATGTTCGATAAGAGGGACTCGGGCGCAATAGATATAGGCAAGACGGCTGCCGCCCTGAATTACTGGCTGGTATATGAAAGAACGGATCTTCCGCTTGCGATAACGAAAATGAGTTTCGACTCATATACGATTCCCGTTTCGACGGACGGAACCCTTCCGGTGAAACTTTTCGGCCGTGATCTTAATTTCAAGAGAATCAATGAAAAAGGCATTAAGTGGCTCCTGTGTTATGCTCAGGAGGACGACCTAGTGGACCGAGATGCGGCTGTCGCGCCTCTGGAATTCGTCGATGCGGAAGTGACGGTCTTCCCGAAAGGCCACGGGGCCATTGCGACTTCATGGTCTCTTCCGACATCGGAGTGTGCCCTTCACAGATGCTTCGGCGATAGGCGGTACAGGGGTCCGGTGCGTTTTCAACTTGATCTCGAATCAGGTAAGTGAGGTAATTTCGGAAGGCTTCCCGCCCTTTACAGTGAGGATAAAATGAACAGGGAAATTCTTGAGTTCTGGGGAAATGTCCTGATCCAGATTGCCCGGCAGCAAAAGCAACTGGAGGACATGACGAAATGGGCACTATCAGGGATGAAAATTCTGGAAGCGCAGAGGGATTTCTGGGATCGGATGTTGGGAGTGACCAAGGAAGCGGGGAATGAGAAGGATGACAGCCAGCAATCGAAATGGGAACCTGAGAATTATAAAGATGCATACAGACAATTTGTGAAATTATTCGGACTCGTTACTCTGGATGAATATCTCGAGCTCAAGGAGGAGAGGGATAAACTGGGAAAAAGGCTGGCCGAAAGGAAGAAAGCAAAGTCGGAAAAAGTAATTCGCGGCAAAGAATTCGTCGAAATACAGAGGGAAATTGAGAAAGGACTTCAAAATCTGCTGGATAAACAGAGCGAACAGTATCAGGAATTGATGGAGTCTGTCGGACGGCTTTACCGGAATGACAATGCGGAATAATAACGACAAGCGGATCTTCAGAATATCTGAAAAGCGAGGTGAGATATGGCGAAAGGGGAAAAGATTGGCGTGAATAAAAAAGAAGAAAGGGACCAATTCTTATCATCGGGCATGAAGGCGACGGAGGACTTCTGGAAAGCCGCCGTTAAAATGTGGCAGATGCCTTTTTCGTTATGTCAGCCGCATGTTAACATGGAAGAAAAAGACATGTCCGGTCTCCATCATGATTTCTGGACCTCTCCGACAGTAATGATTGATTTGTTTCAGCCGGTATGGGAAGAAGTCATAAAACTTCACGGGCAGTGGACGGAAGCGGTAAGCAGGAGTGCGACATTGACTGATGCCGCAGATGTGGATCAGACCATTCAGCGTGTTAGCAAAGCCCTGTTGGAAACGTACGGAGAGGAACTCGGAAAATGGCTTAATCTTCCGCAGCTCGGACTTACCCGATTTTACCAGGAGAGAGCCAACATCGCTCTCGAGAAATTCAGTAAGTTTCAAACGGCAATTAACGAATTCGTCATGATTCTACTGAAACCCGCCGGGAAAGCATTGCAGGAGATGCAGGACGAGGTAAGAAGGTTGAGTGAGCAGGGGGAGGATATTCTTCAGGATACGAAGAAATACTATCAGGTCTGGATAAAAAAGATGGAGGATCAGTATCTGCAGCTGCTCAGATCACAGGAATACACGGAATCCCTGAGGAAGACACTGACGGCATTGAAGGATTACCGCGTGGCAAGAGAGCAGTGGATGATGGATATGCTTCAGGATGTTCCCGTACCTACCCGGAAGGATATGGATGACCTTTACAGGGAGCTCTACAGCCTGAAAAAGAAAATCAGGAACCTGGAGAAAGGAGGGGAGAGGTAATGAGCGGATCAAAAAGGTGGGAGCTCGAAGATATGCTGAATCCTATGAAAATGTTTGGAAATCTCGTCTTTGCCAGAATGGCCGCCGAGACGGCGAGGACCATGAAACGAGTAAGCAGGGCTAAAGATGTTCTCCTCGGGCGGCTCAATACGGAAATAGCCCCCACTCCCTATGATGTAGTTTTCGAGGAGGACCGCGTGAAACTGAAACACTACAGACCCGTGAGGGACATCGCATTCAAGACGCCTTTGCTGGTCACGTATGCCATGGTGAATCGCGAGACGATGCTGGACCTGCAGCATGGAAGGAGCGTTGTGCAGCGTTTTCTCGATGCGGGGATAGATCTTTATATGATCGACTGGTGGTATCCGTCACGGAAAGACCGCTATCTGACTATCGACGATCACGTTAACGGCTACATTGACACTATGGTGGATTTCGTTTTGAAAAAAACGGGGCAAAGGAATCTTAACCTGATGGGAATCTGCATGGGCGGAACCTATTGCGTCATGTACTCGGCTCTTCATCCTGAAAAAATAAAGAACCTCGTACTTACCGTGACGCCGGTAAATTTCGATACTGAGCAGGGACTCTTGAATGTCTGGGCGAGGGCCATTGATGCGGATGAAATGGTGGATGCCTATGGAAATGTTCCCGGTGATATACTGAATCTCGGATTTCTATTGATGAATCCTCCAAGGCTGATGGTGGACAAATACGTCGGGTTCCTGGAAAATATCGACGACAGGGATTTTGTCGAGAATTTCGTTAGAATGGAAAAGTGGATTTTCGACAGTCCGGACCTGCCGGGCGAGACATTCAGGCAATTCATAAAGGACCTTTATCAGAAGAATCTCCTAATTCAGAACAGGATGGAACTTGACGGAAAACGCGTTGATCTCAAGAGGATCACCATGCCGGTGTTGAATATATATGCCCGATACGATCACCTTGTGCCGCCGGAGGCATGCCAGTATACGACGGCTAAATTAGGGAGCAAAGATACCGAGGATGTCTGCCTCGATACCGGTCATATCGGAATTTATGTGAGTTCGAAGACGCAGAAGGAATTCGCCCCTAAAATCATCGAGTGGCTCCGCGAGAGAGACGGCGAAAAAAAGATAAAAAGATCAGACGTAACGGTCGGGTCAAGAAAAAAAGGTACAAAGAGGACTCGCCGGGCATAACATTATCAGTTTTTACCTCAACAAAACCGCCTGGATACAGTGAGAAGAGCGCAGTCGTCCGGAACGACAGGTTGTCGACCGGAAGGACTACAACCTCAGCGTAAACATGCGGTTCCCAAAACCCTCACCTCATTGAGTGAGATCCGATCAATTTCTGCAATATATTTCGGACTTAAGAGCGAAAAATACTAAAATTTTTTGTTGCGATTTTCTCGAATGGCGTGATATGAGAAGAATCGTTCTTATCTGCCCGATCTTAATAACTTATTAAAAAATTCACCCACCCCAGAGAGGGATTTAATCCAACTTCTCGCTCTGAAATTTTTCGCATAGCAAATAGTATGAAGGAAAAATTTTACTCACTCCTCCTGCGCAAAGAGATTCCCTTTGCGAATGATTCGCATCCGGGGAAACGATCCGGCACAGTTTCCGTGGTATTTCCCCTTCTTATTGCTTTGTCTATTTTATTTTTTTTAAATTCCTGCGGATCGAAAACCACTGCGAACACGAGCCCGGAGACGCCCGGGAAATCCGTCTGGTCTTATGCCCAGGGGGGGATACAAATTCATTACACGGCAGATAATATGCTGAATGTCTTCGAGAACGAACCCCATACGCTTGTTCTGGCGATCTACCAAATGAACAATATTAATGCCTTCAACAATCTGACAAGGGACGGTGAGGGTCTCAAGAAACTTCTTCAGGTTCAGAGTTTCGATTCAAGTGTGGTTGGCATGGATAAAATAATAGTTCAACCGGGCGAAGAAAAGACAGTAGTGCTCAATCGAGCGGAAGATGCCAAATGGGTGGGAATTGTTGCGGGATACTACTCGCTAAATCCCGGTCAGGTGAACCGGTTGTTCAACGTGCCGCTTGTCACAGAAAAAAAAGGAATCTATGGGTTCAGAACCACGGAATCGCGGGTTGGACAGATGACCATTAAATTGATCCTGGGACCGACTGCCCTTCATGAACGGGAGGTAATGGTGAAATAATGGAACGGAGACAACCGATATTCTGGTATCAAGGCCTTTTCCTGCAACCCCAGCATTTTCAGCAGAACGATCTCTATTTTCAGTACATCATTCATCACTTGCAGAGGAACCGGCAGCCTTACTACTGGGGGGTCTGCAGGATGGAAATTCAGGAGTCCGCTCTGAACAACAGGATGTTTGAAATATCCTCAGGGGAATTCATATTCCCGGACGGGTCGCTGGTGGTTTTTCCCGACAATGCAGTCATTCAGCCCCGTTCCTTCAAGGGTACATGGTCGGAAGAAAAGCCGCTGGATGTTTATATCGGACTGCGTAAATGGAACGCACGGGGGGGAAATGTAAGTATTTTGCAAAACCCGGATGATGCATTCAATGCGAGCACCCGTTTCGTAGCCGACGTCAATCCGAGGGAACTTAACGACATACACCATAACGGGCCGCCCGCTCAGGTTAAATTTCTTAATTATCTCGTGAAAGTGTTCTGGGGAAACGAGATTGAAGGTGCGGGCGACTACGATTTGATTCACGTCGCCCGCCTGGAGAGGGAGATGGATGATATCAAACTTTCCCGTAACTTTGTTCCTCCAACCATATCAATCGCCGGTTCCGGTGTCCTGCTTCAGACTGTAAAGAACGTCAGGGAACAGGTGACGGCTCGCTGCCATATGCTGGAAGAGTATAAAATTCCGCGGGATGCCCAATCTTCCGATATCGGCTTTAACTTTATGATCTACCTTTTGGCTCTCCGCTCGCTGAACCGGTTTGTCCCCCTGCTCCATCATGTCGTCTCTACTCCGGCAATCCATCCCTGGTATGTATACGGGTTACTGAAACAGCTAATCGGTGAGCTCAGTACTTTCACAGATAGAGTTGACGCCCTTGGAAGGATTAGAGACGGATCATCACTGGTACCGGATTACGACCATGACGATATCGGAAAGTGTTTCGACGAAGCCCAGGCGCTGATCGGCGAGCTTCTCAACGAAATTTCTCTCGGCGCGGAAAACATTATTCGCCTTGTTCGCGACAACGGCAATTTCAAGGCATCGATCCCAATGGAGGCCTTTGACAGTCGAAACGTGTTCTATCTAGCAATAGGGACATCCAAGGACAGGGATGAAGTTCTTCACATGCTTCAGCATGTGGTAAAGGTGAGCAGCGCGGAGCAAATGCCCACCCTAATAAAAAGGGCTCTGCCGGGAATCCCCCTTGAATACAGTTTGACACCTATGCCGGGTTTGCCTAAGCGTACGGGCTCTCTGTATTTCAAGATTGACAGATCGAGCAACCACTGGTTAGAAATTCAGAAAAGCCAGAATATCTGTGTGAATTGGGGCGAAGCACCGGAAGATACCACCATTGAGTTGATCATCGTGAAAAAATGACAAGGCCTTTCATCGTAATGTGAGAGAAAAAACATGCGACTCGTGGATTGCTTCATTGAGCTTCTCACTTACACGTCATATTTTCTGTTAATGCCTAAGGCGGGCCGGCCTTCTTACGATGAAGTCCGGAAACAGTATGAATTGCTATTCGCCCGTTCCAGGGAATGCGTGAAAAAAGGCGGATTCACGGATGAGCAGGAAGAATCCGCCCTTTTTGCAGTCTGTGCCTGGATAGACGAGAGCATACTCTGTTCAGACTGGCCTGAAAGGGAAAAGTGGGCGCGCGCTCCGCTTCAGCTTCTCCGTTTCGGGACTACGAGAGCGGGAGAAGAGTTTTTCCGGCTGTTGGATAAGCTGGAGAAGGAAGACACAAATGTCAGGGAGGTTTACGGTTATTGCCTCGCACTTGGATTCAGGGGCCGTTATTTCTTGGATGAAGATGAAAATATCCTTAATGAGATTCGTAGTGCGAATCTGAATCTTATTACCGAAGCGGCGGAACCCCGGATCACTGAGAAGCTATTCCCCGATGCCTACTGCGCTTCCAGAAAAGAGGGAAAGGGCTGGAAATGGTTCCGCCTCATCTCGCCCGCAAAGATTCCTCTGATCGTCATGCCCGTGGCCTTCTTCGTTGCACTGTATTTCCTATATAAATACATGCTGGGGAAAACGGTATCCAGTTTTTTGGGATCGTTCTAGAGACTCCCGAGCATTAAAGGAAATTGTTGCGTGTTGAAGAAAATTCTTAAGATCCTGATAATTATACTTGTTGTGGGAATTCTTGCCGGCCTGTCAGCCTGGCTTGTTCTCTCGGCAAAGTGGCCGTGGTGGGCGGGTCTCGCCCTCTTTGTCGGCGTCACAGGTGTTTGGGTCGGTATTCTCTTCCTGATAAGATATCTGCAAAGAAGACGTGAAAAGGTATTCGTCGAACGTGTAATCGCCCAGGATGAAGCGGCGATCAAGGCGGCCCCCATTCATGAGAGAGAGCGGTTGCAGGAATTGCAGGATCACTGGAAGGAATCTGTTGAACTGTTACGTGGTTCGTATCTTCGTAAACTTGGGAATCCACTCTACGTGCTGCCGTGGTATCTCGTAATCGGGGAGTCCGGTTCGGGAAAGACGTCGGCCATAAGGAACGCCGGTCTGAGTTCCCCGATAACGGATATCGGTCCAGCTGCCACGATCTCGGCAACCCGCAACTGCGACTGGTGGTTTTTTGAAGACGCGATCATTCTTGACACGGCGGGAAGGTACACAATTCCAATTGACGAAGAGACTGATAAAGAGGAGTGGAAAAAGTTTCTCTCCCTTCTGGCAAAGTACCGGCGCCGTGAACCTGTCAACGGTGTCATCGTTACCATTTCCGCCGACAAGCTGCTCGCTCAGGATGAAGGCAAGCTCAGAGACGACGGGCAGAGCGCGCGTCAGCGGATAGATCAGCTCATGCGCACCACGGGGGCCAAGTTCCCGGTGTACCTCATGGTGACGAAAATGGACCTGGTCCATGGATTCGTTGATTTCTGCAGTCATCTTTCCCGGGAAGACACCTCCCAGTCGCTGGGCTCGATCAATGAGAAGATGAATCCGTACTGGAATGAGTTCCTGGATCAATCGTTGAGCGCTATTGCGGATCGGCTCAAGGAACTTCGCCTCATGATAGCCGAAGAGCGGGGATCGGTAAGACCGGGGGCGTTGATTTTTCCGGATGAGTTTGAAAAATTGAAGCCGGGGATTGAAGCCTTTACAAAGGCGGTATTTGAAGAAAATCCCTATCAGGAGACACCGCTTTTCAGGGGCGTCTATTTCTCAAGCGCACGGCAGGAAGGCCAGCCTCAATCGGAATTTCTTTGCATCACCGGGTTCGTTCCCTCCTGCGGCTCCGTCGACGCAGGCGCAGAGGGATTATTCCTGAAGGATATATTTAAAAGCATCCTTCCCGAGGACCGGTATCTCTACCGTCCAATCCGGGAATTCTTGCGATGGCGCACCCTGACAAGCAGCCAGGGCTTGCTGGCCTGGATTATGGTGTGGCTTTCCATGTGCGGTCTTTTGAGTTATTCCTTTTTCAAGAATTCCATAACCATTGGAGATATTACGAGAGAGTTCACCGCCCCGCCCGTATTGACGGGTGATATGAGTACGGATTTATTAATGCTGGACAAGTTCCGGCTTGAAATACTTCAGATGGAACAGAGGAACAAAAACTGGTGGGTTCCTAGGTTCGGTCTTGATGAAAGTGTCAGTATAGAACGTAAGCTCAAGAGAAATTATACGCGCCTGTTCGAAGATAAGCTTTTCAATCCTTTTGAAACCATTATCAGCGGACAGATAGAAAAAATGGGTGCCCAGACGCCGAACGAAGATATCGCATTGTATGTGAGTTACACCGCCGTCAAGATCAATCATTATAAGGAGGTTCTGGAAGGAAAGATTTTTTCTCAAACGGACCGATTCGATCGGGTTTGCACTGACCTCATCACGAAAGCGCATCATCAGATGATACCCGAAATAGCAGCGAGATTCGATGACATTTATTATTCCTACCTTATCTGGAATGAAGACAGAATAGATTTAAAGGAGAAAATAAAAGTGGCCCGGGAAGCCCTGATACGCCTCCTTGAAAAGAAAGGGGATGACCTTTCATGGCTCGTGGGAATACACATTCTCAATGTGCCGGATGTCTGTCTCAGTGATTTCTGGGGAGTAGCCGAAGAGGAAATGCGCGATGAGAAATTATCTGTTTCGCGGGCGTATACTGAAGGAGGGAGAAAAAACATAAATGATTTCAAGGACCTCCTTGATAAGGTTCTGCTCGGGAAGGCAATTCAGGAGACTGATAAGAGCAAATTCTGGAACTGGTACTGGAAGCAATTCTACGAATCATGGGGAAGATTTGCGCAGCGGTTCAGCGAAGGTATAGACGGGCTTGGCTCAATTTCATCGTGGAAGCAAATGGCCGCCCTGATGTCAACCGACCGGAACCCCTATTTCCGCCTCCTTGACAGGATGTCTGAAGAATTCGCCCGGAGCGATGAAGGGTTTTCCACGCCGAGGTGGGCGTCACTAGTGTTGCTTCTGAGCGAAATCAAGCAAATATCGAAAGCTCAGGAGGAGAAGGCAAAGGGAACGCTTGCAGGTAAGGTTGAGGGCATTAAAGAAAAAGTGGTGGGTAAGGCAAGGGAAGTGATCGAAAAAAAAGATGTAAAGAAATACGAAGAAAAGCTCAAAATCGCCAAGGTTTGGGAAGACTACTTAAAGGCTCTTGCGCAGCTTTCGCCTGCGGCTTCATCGCGCGATACGTGCCTGACAATGTTGGCGGATTATTTTACTCAGACCGAGGGCGAGAAAAAGCCGCTGTTTCTCGTTGCTCATAATGAGGGTTTCAAGCTGAAAAGCATGATGAAGGCTGAAGGCGACATACCTCTCGTGTGGAATATAGTCCTCGGACCTTTCAACTTCCTCCTCGATTATGGCATTATGGAAACCGGCTGTGCCCTGCAGGACAAGTGGGGGGAACAGGTTCTCGGGGCACTTGAAGGTGTGGGGCGCGAGAAATCATCACAAGTTCTCTTTAATAAATCTAACGGGGTGGTATGGAAATATATCAACGGTCCCGCCCAGCCTTTCATCACAAAAGGTAAAAACGGATATATCGCCAGGAAAAATCACGACAAATCGGTTCAGTTCAATTCCGAGTTCTTCGATTTTCTCAATGCGGGGGCGCAGAGCGTAATTGTTTACCAGCCGGACTATAGTGTGACCATGAAGACACTGCCGCTCCAGGTAAATAAGAACGCTCGTGTGGAACCATATGGAAGCGTTGTTTCTCTCGAATGCGCGGACGAAAAAATATCCCTGGAAAACTACAATTATCCCCAGAGCAAAACATTCCGCTGGAGTCCCGAGAAATGCGGGGATGTCACGCTGAAAATTTTATTGCCCGAGCTTGTCCTTAACAAAACTTATGAAGGACCTATGGGCTTTCCGAGGCTTTTATCCGAGTTCAGATACGGCGTCAGAACTTTCAACGCAGAAGAGTTTCCGAACGAGCAGAAACGCTTAAAAGACATGGGTATTTCCTGGGTGCGAATGTCGTATCAGATTGCCGGGGAGAAGGCTGTCCTCAAGTTGCTCAAGAGCACATCTGTAAGGACCCCGGAAGAGATAGTACCCTGCTGGTCTCAATAAGCCGGGCTGGAACGATTATGTTACCGGAAGGAATAGGCAAAAGAAAGATTTCTGAAAGCAATCCGGCGGGTGAGGATATCAGGCTCGGTCCCGATTTTGAGGTTCTCTCGACCGAAATAGAAAAACTTTCCTCTCCGTCGGGGACGAGCGGCCTCGACTGGAATAAGGTCGTTGCAATCTCGTCCGATATAACTCTCCACAGGTCGAAGGATATCCTCGTGGTCTGCTATTTGAGCGTTGGACTTCTCAACACCGAAGGCCTTTCAGGTCTTGCAAGCGGGGTCGGCATACTTCGGGATCTCATCGAGACATACTGGGAAAACCTTTTTCCGCCGAAGAAAAGGATGAAGGCCCGGCGAAATGCCATAGAGTGGTGGATAGAAAGAGTAAGATCAGGCATTGCCTCCATCAGGACGGAAATTTGGCCCGAAGGAAAAAAGAAAAAATTCATTGATGACCTGAAGGTGATAGATGAGTTCCTTGGGGAGAACATGGATGAGGCTCCTGTTATGTCTCCCCTGATAAAGAACATCGAGGCATTGATCGTTACTGAGGAAAAAAAGGTGGAGGAAACCCGGGCCGGTGAACAATCTCCGAAACCGGAAAAGACCGATTTCGTCGAAAAGGTTTATGATCGAAAGACTGAGGCGCCTATCAGTAATGCCGGGAAGATTGAGGAGGTCACCCAGGAGATTGATGCATCGAAACTCATAGGGCAGGGGCTGGACTCTCTGGGTAGGGCGGCTTCGTTACTTGCCCGGCAGGAACAACCCGATCCGCTCTATTTCCGGCTCAACCGCATGGTAGCCTGGATTCCCATAATATCGCCGCCGCCGGCCGTGGATGGAAGAACGCTGATTCCGCCGCCCGACTGGCAGATCATAGAGGTCCTGCGAAAGCTTTACCGGTCGGGAAGCTGGAGGGAGCTTCTCCAGTCCGCGGAATCGAGAGTCCCGGAATTCCTTTTCTGGCTCGACCTGAGCCGTTACACGGCTGAGTCTCTGGAAAAATTGGGCCTCAATGAGGCCGCCGCAGCAGTGGCGGGGGAAACGTCTCTGTTTGTTGAGAGACTTCCGGGTATAGAAAAACTTTCCTTTGCCGACGGAACTCCCTTTGCGGATGAAGATACTCGCGAGTGGTTGAAAGTCAATGCTCGAGGGTCACGGGTACAGCCGGAAATCTCTGTCGGATCAGGAAGGGATGAGCTGTATGGAGAAATAGAGAAAGAAATGAATTCAGCTCGGGAACTGATAAAGGCAAATAAGCTGCCTGAGGCCCTGAGCGCGTTCAGGGAAAAGTTTAATCTGGCTTCATCGGCCCGCGAGCGTTTTCTCTTCGAGATTGGTTTCTGCCGTCTCCTCATGCAGGCCAAGCGAACGGATATCCTCGGCCCGTACCTGCGCGATCTGCTGGCATATATTGACACGTATAAAATAGACCGGTGGGAGCCGTCTCTGGCCATGGAGGCTCTGTTGACCGCGCTGTCGGGTATCCGCCTTTGCAAGGAAGAGGGGGATGAAAAATGGGGGAAAATGATAATCGACCGCATTGCGTTACTCGACCCCGTCAAGGCGCTTGAATTGCTCTGAAGGGAGAAAAGGAGGAGATGAAAATATTTCAGTATTAAATTCGTTTTTTATAGAAAATAATTTTTTATGTGATAGCATGTGATTGATAATGAAACGGCCGTAATAGATTATATTCACAATCGAAATAGTTCAGTCGGGCTTTCAACCTTAATTGAATAATAACTAACCAACCGGGAAAAAAGGAGGTGGAAAATGGCAAAGGAAGCTTCAGTTGCACCGAAGGAAAGGGTGAATATAGTGTATCGACCGGCAACGGGAGATGCCAAGGAAGAGGTGGAACTTCCTCTGAAGATCCTGGTCATGGGAGATTTTACCATGAGCAAGGACGACAGGCTCGTAGAAGACCGAACCCCTGTCAACATCGACAAGGATAACTTCGATGAAGTGCTGGCCGCCTCTGATGTGAAACTTCAGGCCGTTGTGCCGAACAAGCTCTCGGACGATCCCGACGCACAGCTGAGCATCAATCTGGACTTCAAGCGGATGAAGGATTTTGATCCAGATGCCATTGTGGAAAAGGTTCCCGAGCTGAAAAAGCTAATGGAGCTGCGCGATGCCCTGAAGGCATTGAAGGGTCCCTTGGGAAACGTTCCTGAATTTCGCAAGAAGATTCAGGATCTCGTCAAGGATGAGGGCACTAGGGCACGGTTGCTGAAAGAACTCGGCCTTGAATCATAAGGAGGGGGGAAATATGGCAGAAGAAGAAAAAAAGGTTAAAGAGGCGAAAGCGGCGGAGGCCGCAGCCGAGGGGCAGTCCCTCCTTGACGAGATAGTTCTGGCCACCCGGATGAAACCGACGGATGAGGGATATGCCATCACAAGGCAGGGAGTTCAGGCCTTCATTGATGAGTTGCTAAAGCCCGGCAGGGAACTCCGCGTAACTCAGGCCGCAGTTGACGAGATGATAGCCGGCATTGATCAGAAATTGAGCGCGCAGATGGACATGATCCTCCACAATGAGACTTTTCAGAGGCTGGAATCCGCCTGGCGGTCGACAAAGTATCTCGTCGACAAAACGGACTTCAGGGAAAACATAAAGATCGAACTGATGAATGTCAGCAAGGAAGATCTCCTGGACGATTTTTCGGATGCGCCGGAGATTACCAAATCCGGACTATACAAAATTGCATATACAAGCGAGTACGGACAATTCGGGGGAAAACCCTATGGATTGATAGTCGGAAATTATGAGTTCGGTCCGGGAGCCCAGGATATACGCCTTCTGCAGTATCTTGCCGGCGTGTCGAATATGTCCCACGCCCCCTTTGTAGCGGCCGCCGGTTCTTCATTCTTCGGTCTTGAAGACTTTTCGGGACTTCCCAACATTAAGGACCTGAAGTCTATCCTGGAAATGCCTCAGTACACGAAGTGGCAGTCTTTCCGGGAATCGGAAGACGCGCGGAACATAGGCCTGGTCCTTCCTCATTTCCTGCTGCGCCTGCCGTATGGTCCAGATTCCCAGCCGGTAAAAAATTTTGTCTATAAGGAAGACGTGACGGATGGGAATAAGAATTTCCTCTGGGGGAATGCCGCGTTTGCATTCGCTTCCCGTATCAGCGACAGTTTCGCCAAGTATCGCTGGTGTGCAAACATCATCGGTCCGCAGGGCGGCGGCGCCGTCGAAGACCTGCCTGTCTACCAGTACGAGGCAATGGGAGATCTCCAGACAAAGATACCGACTGAAATCCTCATATCCGAGCGTCGCGAATTCGAGCTGGCGGAAGAAGGCTTCATCGCCCTGACGATGCGCAAGGGAAGCGACAATGCAGCATTCTTCTCGGCGAACTCCGTTCAGAAGCCGAAAGTGTTCCCCAACACGCCCGAGGGGAAACAGGCGGAAACGAATTACAAACTCGGCACGCAACTCCCGTACAATTTCATAATCAGCCGCCTTGCTCATTACATAAAGGTTATTCAGAGGGAAAATATCGGCACGTGGAAAGAGCGGGGAGACCTGGAAACGGAACTCAACAACTGGATACGCCAGTATATAGCAGACATGGATAACCCTTCTCCCGCGGTGAGAAGCCGTCGCCCGCTCAGAAAGGCGGAGATCGAGGTTTCCGATGTGGAAGGAGATCCGGGATGGTACAGAGTGTCATTAAAGGTTCAGCCCCATTTCAAATACATGGGTGCGTCATTCACGTTGTCTCTCACTGGTAAACTGGACAAACAGTAGCAAGTCGTCACATTTTAATGCGAGTAGTGACTGTGGACAGGGTGGCTCTTCGAGTAGGAACTAACTTAAAGAAAGGAGGAGAATTTGAGCCATGGCAATGACGATCTACATGAAAATCAAGGCGAAAAAACAGGGAGACATCGAGGGTGATTGCACCCAGCAGGGTCGTGAAAAGATGATCATGTGTTACAGCATGGATCACAATGTGGAGATTCCCCGGGATACTCACACGGGATTGCCCACCGGTCAGCGTATCCATAAGCCGCTCACAGTAAGCACCCACATGGGTAAACACACCCCCAAGATCTTCCAGGCATGCACCACCGGCGAGAGAATGGATGTGGAAATCAACATGTTCTGGATCAACGAGAAAGGGCAGGAAGAGAAATATTTTACGATTAAGCTGCAGGAAGCAATCGTTGTAAATGCGAGAGAGTGGTTCCCACAAACGTTCCTGGAAGAGAATAAACCGTACAAGCACATGAACGACATCTCCTTCACCTATGAGACTATTATATGGACCTACGTACCGGATGGTATTGAGGCTCAGGATTCCTGGAAGAAACCCGCGTAAAAATTGATCGAGTATCGGGGAAAGGGAACGGATTATGAGGGAATTGAAAAATGCTCAGTCCGTTCCCCTTCTCTTCGCCTTTCCCTATGTATGATGAGAGCCTGCTGGAAAGGATCCGGCGCTTGGAAGAAGGACCAGCGACGAGAGGCGCGAGGGACATCTCAGTCGGGATCCGTTCCGTTATCGATCACCTTCACAGAATGTTGAACACCAGGCAGGGGAGTGTGCCTGTTGCGGACGATTACGGCATGCCTGATTTCACCAATTTCCCCGCGGATGATCTTGCGGCGACGGCGGCGGATGTGGAGCATATCATCGCGAGTATGATTGAGAAGTACGAACCGCGCCTTCAGAATGTACGCGTTCGTTTTGATCCGAAGCCGGAAGACATCTATAACCTGCGCTTCAGGCTCGAAGCGGAAATGGTCAATCCTTCTGAACGGGGAAGGGCGGTTCCCGTTGTATTCGAAACGATAGTCACATCCGACGGCAAAGTCAATATCGAACATTAATCGGAGTTTTTATCCATGTTCAACAAGTATTACCAGCAGGAGCTGCAGAATCTCCGTGAGCTGGCCGTTGAATTTTCCAGGCTCCATCCTGCCATTGCGCCCCTGCTCAGCGGTCCGACATCGGATCCCGACGTGGAGAGGCTGCTCGAGGGCGTGGCCTTCCTTACAGGTCTCCTTCATCGCAAGCTGGACGATGATTTTCCGGAAATCATCCACGGACTGATAAATATCATCTTTCCCCACTATCTGAGACCAATTCCATCGTGCTCTATTGTGGTTTTTCAGCCGAAGGCAGGCATGATGGAAACAATCAATGTCCCCAGGGGCGTGTCACTGGGTTCCACTCCGGTCGAAGGCACTTCTTGTATATTCAGGACGTGTTTCGATCTCGATGTTCATCCCCTGCGCCTGATATCCGCAGATATGACAAGACAGGCCGGAAAACCTGACGTGATTCGCATCATCCTCGAAACGACCGGCCCCGATCTTTCCAAGTGGCAGCCGAAGAAACTCTCATTCTTTCTTGGCGGCAGCTACAGTGAATCAACCGATCTTTTTATGATTCTTACAAGGTACCTCCGGCGGATCGTCGTCAGGCCGGCTGAAGGGGGCAGTTCATTCGTCTTCCCCGAAGATTCGCTGAAACCAGTCGGTCTCGAAAGAGAAAATTGTCTGCTTCCCTTTCCCTCGTCATCTTTCGATGGATACCGCCTTCTTCAGGAGTATTTCATTCTTCCACACAAATTCCTCTTTTTTGAATTGCATGGATGGGAACAATGGAAGACGAGGGGCAACGGAAAGAGATTTGAAATACTTTTCGAGCTGATGCCTTTGCCTGTTGTGCCTCCGAATATCAACCGGGATCATTTTATTCTTGCCGGCACACCCGTGATAAATCTTTTTTCTCACGAGGCCGACCCTTTTCTGTTTAATCACCGCGTGGAAAAAATTCGTATCAGACCGGCCGGATTGGAGAAACATCATTACAGGATTTACAGCATTGACAGTGTGGTCGGTTACGCCCAGGGAAGCCTGGCAAAGAAGGAGTACCTTCCGCTGGAGCGTTTTCAGCGAGGCGAAGGAGATCATCCTGTCTATCAGATCAGTTATGCGCGTTCCGCAGTTGACAACAGTCCGGAAGTCTATCTTTCCCTGGCCTATCCTCCTGCGGAGAGTATACCTGAAAGAGAAACCATCTCCGTATCCATGACCTGCACGAACGGAGAACTACCGGAGAGGCTGAGGCTCGGCGATATCTGTGTTCCCACCTCCGACTCGCCGGAACCGATGACATTCAGAAACGTAATACCTCCGACTTCAAACGTCGATCCCCCGCTGGGGCATAATATATCGTGGAGATTTCTCTCCCATCTTTCATTGAATTACCTGAACCTTGCCAATGCGGAAAATATCAAGGAGCTGCTTCAGTTGTATGTCAATCCCGAAAGGAGGGACAGGGCGAACGTCGCCGCCAATCTCAAGAGAATAGACGGTATCACCGGATTTCGTGTCGAGCCTGCCGACCGCCTGTTGCGAGGAATGGCGATACGGGGGCAAAATCTGGAGATGACCTCCCGGCAGGATCATTTCGCCGGGCCGGGCGATTTCTTCCTCTTCGGAGCGGTGATGGATCTCTTTTTCGGTGTTTACAGCAGCATCAATACGTTCACACGTTTCAGCCTGAATGACTCTGTTACAGGAGAAACATTTGTATGGCCCGTGAGGATGGGAGACAGGACACTGATCTGAAAAGAAGGCTAATCAGCGAGGGGCGGCGTTTTTCATTCATTCAGGCATTGAGGCTTCTCCGTCATGAGCTCCTTGCGGCGATGGGACCCGGCGCGGACGAATACGATGTGCAAAAGCGCATAAGGGTGCGGCCCGACCTCTCTTTATCCTTTCCAGAGACCGATATAATTTCCATAAGGGAAATTTCCGAATATCCGGAACGCTTTTTAATCACCGCCACTTTCCTGGGTCTTTACGGGGCTTCTTCGCCACTTCCGACATTTTATACAGAGGATCTCCTTGCGGAACAGAGCCGGGACAAAACCGCAAGCAGGGATTTCATCGACATTTTCAATGCTCGTCTCTACACGCTTTATTTCCGCTGCTGGTGCATGTACCGGTTGTTCTTCAGGCTGGTTGAGGAATGCGACCGGGATACCATTGAGAGACTTTACAGCATAATGGGTCTCGGCGGGGAAAAGTTGCGGGATGTAGTGGACAATCCCTATGAGAAGCTCCGCTATGCGGGTCTCATGACACAATTTCCCCGCTCGGCGGAAGGATTGCGGTCGCTTCTGGCCGATGTTCTTGATGATGAAAGTGTCCAGGTGTTCCAGTGCGTGGAAAGGACGGTGGAGATTCCGCGCGAACAGAGGTTTCTTCTCGGAGTGTCGGGAAACATCCTGGGGGAGGATGCATGTCTGGGAATCGAAATATCGGAAGTTCAGGGGAAATTCAGGGTGAGGGTCGGTCCCCTGAGGGGCGAGGATTTCAACCGCTATATGCCCGATACGGCCTCTTTTCAAAGAGTGAAAGAGTTCGTCCGCCTGTATATGGATCAGCCGCTCGAGTGGGATCTGGAAGCGGTAATAATGCCTGTGGAAGCGGCGACGTTGAATCTGGGAGATTCAAAGTGGTCACGGCTCGGCTGGAATACATGGCTTGTAGCTGACGGGTTCTTCCCGGAAAACCCGGCCGTTTGCTTCACTGATCAGGGGGTGCAATGAAAAAAGGAGGAAAGCAATCATGGTGAACGTTGATATAAAATCCCTTCTACTGCATATGAACAGTTACTGCACGGGCGCCCTGCAGAACGCGGCGGGCCTTTGCGTTTCCCGGACCCATTACGAGATAACGGTCGAGCACCTGTTCGCCAAATTTCTGGAGGATTCGCGTTCGGATCTTCCCCTGATTTTCCGCCGTTTCGACCTTGATCCGGGAAGGGTGCAGAGGGCGCTGGAAGAGACGCTTGAAGAGTTCAAGACGGGCAATGCGGCAAAACCCGTGTTCTCTCCGCTCCTCATGGAACTGATACAGGACGCATGGCTCGTTGCATCCATAGACCTGGGGGAAAAGAAGATACGTTCAGGCGCCGTACTTCTGGCATTTCTCGGCAAACCATCGTTTTTCGCGATGGGACGATATGTGGATCTGATCAAGAAGATAGGGCGGGAGACCCTGATGAACGAATTCTGGAGTCTCACGAAGCCGTCCGTGGAAAAGACCGCCGACGTCCGGGAACCGGGAGTGAAGGAACCTGTGCCGGGAAAGGCCGATGGTGGATTTCTCGCCCGTTTCTGTATGGATTTTACCGAGAGGGCCCGCGCAGGTGAGATAGACCCTGTATTCGGCAGGGACAATGAGATACGCCAGATGATAGATATCTTGGCAAGAAGACGGAAGAACAACCCTATCTGCGTCGGAGAGCCGGGCGTGGGGAAAACCGCCGTTGTGGAAGGGATGGCCAGGAGGATCGTGGAGGGAGACGTTCCGGATATGCTCAAGGATGTTACCCTGCTCGGACTCGATATGGGTCTCCTTGAGGCGGGGGCCGGGGTGAAAGGGGAATTCGAGAACCGCCTGAAGGGAGTCATAAATGAAATCAAGTCATCGGAGAAACCAATAATCCTTTTCATCGACGAAGCCCACACGCTGATAGGTGCGGGCGGTCCCGCCGGGGGAAGCGACGCGGCGAATCTGCTGAAACCGGCGCTGGCGCGCGGTGAGATGCGTACGGTCGCAGCAACCACCTGGACGGAATACAAGAAGTACTTTGAGAAGGATCCCGCGATGGCCAGACGGTTTCAGCTCGTAAAACTGGACGAGCCGAGCGTGGAGACGACGACGATTATGCTCCGCGGGCTGAAGGAGAGCTACGAAAAGGCCCACAGAGTGATCGTTAGAGACGATGCGGTTGAGTCCGCGGTCATCCTCTCCGATCGTTACATAACCGGGCGGTTCCTCCCCGACAAGGCCATCGACCTCCTTGATACAAGCTGCGCCCGCGTCAAAATCAATTTAACAGCAAAACCGGCGGCACTGGAGGATAAGGAAAGGTCGATCCAGGCATGCGAGCGCGAGATCAAGGCAGTTGACCGTGACCGCGTGAGCGGTGTGGTGATCGACGAGGAGAAATACCGGTCCGTCGTGGAGAAGAAAGAGAAAGCGACAGCCGAAGCGGATGAGATAAGGGAACGCTGGCTGAAAGAAAAAGAAGCAGCCGGTAAGGTCATCGAGATACGGGAAGAACGCTACCGTGTCATGGAAGAGGCCGCAGGCGACAGGGAAGAGCTTGAAGCGAAACTGAAGCAAGCGGAAGAAGAGCTCAAAAAAATACAGGGCGAATTCCCCCTGATCCAGATTGACGTTAATCCGGATGTAGTAGCCCAGGTCGTTTCCGACTGGACGGGTATCCCTCTCGGCAAGGTTCTAAAAGACGAGGCGCAGACGATCCTGAACCTCGAGGATCGCATGAAAGAACGAATCAAGGGTCAGGATTATGCCCTTGATGCCATGGCGGAGGTGATAAGGGCGGCGAAATCGGGCATCAAGAACCCCAATCAGCCCATCGGCGTGTTTCTTCTCGTCGGCCCCAGCGGCACGGGCAAGACGGAATCGGGGCTGGTATTGGCCGACCTGCTCTTCGGCAGTGAGCGACATGTGGTTACGATCAACATGAGTGAATTTCAGGAAGCCCACACCGTAAGCCGCCTCATCGGGTCCCCTCCCGGATATGTGGGGTACGGCGAGGGCGGCATGCTCACCGAAGCTGTGCGGCAAAAACCATACTCAGTCGTTCTCCTGGACGAGGTGGAAAAAGCTCATATCGATGTCATGAATCTTTTCTATCAGGTCTTTGACAAGGGCATGCTCACGGACGGCGAAGGAAAGGAAATAAATTTCAAGAATACAATCCTGATTCTTACGAGCAACCTCGCCTCCGATATCATCCAGGAGATGACTGCGACGGGGGAAACACCCGTGCCGGAGTCGGTACTCGGGGCAGTGCGGCCAGTTCTGTCGAAGCATTTCAAGCCGGCCCTTCTTGCCCGCATGACCGTCATTCCGTTCTACAGTCTCAATGCCGAAGCCATGAGACTCATCGTGGAACTGAAGCTCAAGAAGATCCAGAAGATGCTTATTGAGAACAACCGCATGACCATGACCTATGCACCGGCGGTGGTGGATCAGATAAACGAGCGATGCACGGAAGTGGAAACGGGTGCCCGGAACATAGAGTACATACTGAACGGAAACGTACTACCCCGTCTTTCCCGGACTATCCTTTCGCACATTACCGAGGGCGGCATGCCGTCGAGCGTGCATCTCGATGTGGATGAGACAGGGGCGTTTACATTTGCCTTTGCTTGAAAATTCCGATCCACCGTGAGAGCAAAGCAAAGACGTTAAGACCGGTCAGGTTCCTGTCATAACAAAGGCGGGCAGGAACGGAAGAAGGGTCGATAAAAAAGATATTCGCGGGATTTTATGAAAATACCTAAAGTCGCATTTACAATTTTGGCAATTGCTCCTTTCCATCCGAAGTCCGCCGTCTCATCGACTGAGATTATTTCCGCGACGAGGGAAACGCTTGATGACGCGATAGCGGCGTGCCGTGCGCAATTATGGATACCGCAACCGGCGGAAATATGCCCCGAGGGTGGAATTAACATAAATATTTCGAGGATGAAAGATATGACTCCCGACGGAATGATCGGGAGGACGCCGTATTTAAAGAGCCTTCATGAAGCGGGGGAGTTCATCGAGCAGTCGATTGTTAGCGGGAGGAACCCCGAAGAGACCGCGAAACATCTGAAAACGGCATGGCCCCTCATTCCGGTCGACCTTTCCCTGCCGGAACAGGAACCGCGCCGTGGTACCCGCAATGCCGTTGACGACATACTCTCGATGGTAGCCGTCCCGGGACTGCCGGACGCGCCGGCTACAAGGCTTTCCGGCCCCAGGGCGTGGAAGATGCGCTTAGACGCCCTGCTTGCCGATCTCATGAGAAATATCTTCAGCAGCGAAAATTTCCGCAAATTTGAGGCTGCGTGGCGGGGTGTGGGGACCGTCGTCAGGCAGGGTCCCGTCCAAGAGGGAGGTCCCGTACGAATTCTGATTGCTCCTGCGTCCCGGGAAAATCTTCCGGATATATTGGATGAACTGACGCCTGAACTTATCCCCGAACCGCCTAATCTTGTCCTGATCGATTTTCCTTTCGACAATACGCCGGAGAGCCTGTCGCTGATTGAAAGGATCGCAGTGTTTGCGGACAATCTCCTGTCTCCAGCGGCAATCTGGATAACCCCGGCTTTTTTTCATCTTACTTCGTGGCGAAATCTCGGCAAACTGCCCTATATCGGAACGCATATGGAAGACTCGGCGTATGCGAAGTGGCGCAACCTCCGCAAACAAATGGAAAGCCGCAGGCTAGTCGTGACCTTGAACCGTTTCCTTGCTCGTCCGCCCTATGGCGATGACCTGCGTCCCAGGACGGTTTTTTTCAGGGAGAGAGAGCCACTCTGGATCAGCCCCGTCTGGGCGCTGGGCGCGCTCGTGTCTCAGAGCATCGTGAAATACAACTGGCCATCGCACCTCACGGACTACACCGGCGTCCGGCTCCGGGATCTGGCCGTGGTGAATTTCGAAGGAGAAAGGGTTGCTTCTACGGAGGTCATTCTCCCCGGCGACCGCATCCGGCAACTCCAGGAAACAGGGTTCATGCCGCTGGCGGGGGCGATGAACAGCGATGATGCCTTTATGCCGCGGGAAACGACGGCATCCGGGGAATCCGTGCTTCGAGAGTTGCTACTGTCACATGTAATCGGGTTCATGATCCGGTGCCGTCAAAATCTATGCGGTGCCGGAGAAAATCCGGAAAGCGATGTCAGGGAAGCCCTGAATAACTTTTTCACAGAGGCGGCGTGTGAACCGCCGGCAGACCTTTCCATAACTATGGAGCGGACGGAACCTGGGGAACCAGTTTCTCTTCGTATTACCTTCACCCCACCACGGATGGTTCTTCCCGATTCACGGAGGGTGGATTTTACTTTTTTATGGTAGCAATATTGAGAGCTTTGAAGACTATCCAAATTGTCATTGAAGTCAAAAGACCTTTTGGCACACTGAAAGGTCATGGGCCTTTTGTAAAGCCTGCGGCTTTTTCCTGCAAGGAAGGTTTTGAAATTGAGAATAATCAGGAGGATCGGCCATGGAATATCTGACCGCAAAGAAATTTTCCTTCATCTCCAATGCCCTGCCGCCGGACACCTTCGGTGTCGTCTCTTTCAGGGGGAGCGAGGCAATATCACAGCCCTATGAATTCGAGATAGAGCTGGTCACAACGAATCTGGAAATCGATCTAAGCAGCATCATTCATAATCCGGGCCGGCTGATAATACACCGCAACAGTGGAGATGACGTCATTTATCAGGGAATCCCGGCCCATTTCGAGCAGCTCCATGCTGTAGGAGGTTTCGGGTTTTATCGGGTCCGGCTCGTGCCCAAGCTCTGGTGGCTGTCGCTGACGTATCATAACCAGGTCATCCTGAACAAGTCTCTCCCGGATTTTGTGACTGACGTTCTCAAGGACGGCGGCCTGACCACACTTGATTTCGAGTTCCGCCTCCAGGGGAATTATGATCCGATTGATTACGTCTGCCAGTATGGCGAGAGTCACCTGAATTTTGTCTCCCGGTGGCTGGAGCGGGAAGGGGTTTATTATTTCTTCGAGCAGACGGAAAGCGGCGAGAAAGTCATCTTCACGGATACGGCGATTGCCCACGTGGATCTCCCGCAGGGAAAGACCATCTATTACTCCCTGCCTTCGGGACTTGACAGCGGGCGCCGGGACGAGGTGGTTCACGCTTTCAACTGCCGTCAGAAGATGGTTCCGGCCAGCGTGTTCCTGAAGGATTACAACTATCTCAAGCCATCCCTCGACGTTTCCGGAAATGCCGTGGTCGATGCGAACGGCCGGGGCCAGATCTATTATTACCACGAACGTTTTCCGTCGAAGGAGGAAGGGGACCGCCTGGCGAAGATCCGCGCCGAGAGTATTCTCTGCCGCCGCGAGGAATACAGGGGGGAAGGCTCGGTGCCCTACATGGCGCCGGGGTTCACTTTTGACCTCCAAAATCATTTCCGGAAGGATTTCAATCAGAAGTACCTGACGGCGGAAATCGGCCACGAGGGAGACCAGACGGGGTATCTCATCTCGGGAATTCAGGCGGGGCTGGCAGACCGGGAGATGCAGGTCTATTACCGTAATTCATTCACGGCGCTACGCGCCGGTGTTCAGTTCCGTCCCGAGGCTAAGTCGGAGAAACCCAGGATGTCCGGGACAATCATGGCCAAAATTGACGCGGCGGGAAGCGGCCAGTACGCGGAGCTGGACGAGCACGGGCGCTACAAGATTGTCCTGCCCTTCGACCTCTCCGGGAGGAAGGACGGGAAGGCCTCGACCTGGGTGCGGATGGCCCAGCCCTATGCCGGAAGCGGCCACGGCATGCACTTCCCCTTGCACAAGAATACCGAAGTCCTTCTGACGTTTATCGACGGCGACCCGGACCGTCCCATCATCGCTGCCGCCGTGCCCAATCCGGAAACGCCTTCACCGGTTACCTCCGGCAATCAGACCACGGCCAGGATAACGACATCAGGGGGTAACAAGATTCATATCGAAGACGAGGAGGAAACGCAGGGAATCGTCCTCTATTCCCCTGCTCAGGAATCAGGGATGCGGCTCGGTTCCAAAAGCGCGTCAGATAGAGGGGGGGACACAACGCATGACAAGGAGGAAGACAAGGGAATTGCCTTTTTTACCAGCGGGGGTGTCAGCATTTTCTCTCATGAACACAAGGTAACCATCCTGGGCAACTCAACGCAAGTCTTTCTAGGGATACAAGAGGAATTGGTGGGCGCCCTGACCTTTCAAGTTTTCGGGGGAGGTAAACTGACTTGTACAGTTGGGAAAGAGTTTGAGATGAACACCAATCACGCGAAGTTGACTGAAGATCAGGTAAAGGTGGTCATTAAGGCTGCGATAAATGTGACCAATACAGAGGTAAACAATGTTCAGCAGGAAGTGAATATTGCACAAAATACAGTCAATGTGCAGGATAAAGTGGTGGAGGTGCATAAAGAGATTGTAAAGGTAGATGAAAAAGCACTGGATTTAGTCAATGAAAGGTTGCAGGCCATTGAAAATTCAATTAATGCAATGAATCAAAGTATAACCTCGGCCAATCTAAGCATCGATCAACTAGGAACTAAAATCCTTTCAATGGATACTGAAATTAGCGAAGCCATGCAGGTGATAGAGAAGTCAGGTTTGAAAATGCAAAAAATTGAAACTGCGGTTAAAAAGGGTACGGTCGCTATGGCCGAGCATAAAATCGAGCTCGATAGACACGAAGTTAGAAAAAGACAAGGCCTATTAACAGTGGAAGACCAAAATAATATTATATACCTTTAGTCCGGGGCTCTCATGCAGGTAGTAAAGGATATTAAAAACGGGCTTCTCCTTCATGCCTTCGGCATCGGAGAGAACTACCACCTCACCCTCACGGTGCTTCTCTTCTTTGACCTGGCCGATCCCGCAAAGCTCCTGACGGAGCAGGAGATGTGGCAATCCGTGACCCGGGCGCTGGGCAGGGACGCCATGCTGGATCAGGGGATGCCCAAGCCACGGGGGGAGTTTCTGGTGGCCGGCTCCTGCTTTTCGCCGCCGGGCAATCCCCGCCGGGCATCTTTTGTGAGATGCCGGGTGGGAGCAAGGGAAAAGAACCTTCATGTCTTCGGCAACCGCCGCTGGGTGCGGGCGGGGAAAGCCGTCTGGGCGATCTCCGATCCGGAGCCCTTCACCGAGATCCCCATTAACTGGGAAAACGCATTTGGGGGGAAAGGGTACGAGAAGAACCCGCTCGGTAAGGGCATGGTCCCGATTGCACTCCCGGACGGCAAAAAGGCTGTTCCCCTGCCCCAGGTGGAAGACCCCCGAAAACTCATCGGCTCGCCCTCGAATCGTCCGGATCCCGCCGGCTTCCTGCCTTACGGCATCGACCGGCCCCAGAGGACGGGGAAGCTGGGAACTTACGACGCCAAGTGGCTCCGGGAACGCTGGCCCTATTATCCGGAAGACATGGACTACACCTTTTTCAACGCCGCGCCGCCGGACCAGCAGCTGGAGGGGTTCTTCCGGGGCGACGAGGAGATCGAGATCCTGAACATGCATCCCACAGAGCCCCACGTTCGTTCGCGGCTTCCAGGGGTTCGCGCCCGCTCTTTCGTCACCGCCGTCGGGAACAGGAAGACCGGCGAAGAGGAGTTCCGGGACGTGCCGATGAGGCTGGACACGGTGTGGCTCTTTCCCTCCCTCCTGAGGGGAATCGTTCTCTTCCGGGGCACCACCCCCGTCCGGGACGATGAATACGAGGACGTCAGGAGGGTCTTTGTCGCCACGGAAAAGCTGGAGGAAGCCCCCAAAGACATCGCCTTTTACCTCGAGGAGGAAAAGCGGAAGATGGCGTTCGACGTTCCCGCTGACATGCCCTCCGTCGAGGCATCCATGGAAGAGGCCAGAAAGGAAATGGACAAGGCAATGAAGCAGGTGGCCGTCATCCCCCGGCGGATGGAGGAGGCCAAAAACCGGGCCATGGGGAAGGCTCCGCCGTTGCCTCCGGACCTGAATGATGCGGCCTCGCGCAGCCGGGTTCTTGCAGAGAACGCTTCAGCCAGGCTTGAGGAAATGGAAAAAAGACTTAAGGAATTGAAGTCCGAGTATGGTCATCTAGTGAAGATCGATACGGCACCTCTTGTCAGGGCGAGGGAGGGACTGGCGGCGGTGCCCGCACGCATCGCCGCCGCCTCCGCCGCAGCGGAAGAGGCGGCAAGACAGACCGACGGAATCAAGGAGGGGATGATCCGCTCCGTCAAAGAGGAGCTATCTCCCGAGTCGATGGCGAAGAGGGGATTCCCCCTGGATGTGCTGAAGGAAAAAGGCGTCCTCGATGCCGCGCTTTTCTCCGAAGAAAAAAAAGACCCCTGGCAGGTGCGGGGGATGGCCTTCTTGAAGGAATGCGTGGCCTGCCTGGAGAAAAATCAGGAAAGAAGGAACGACATCCAAACGCAGGGATTTTCCGAGGATATCGTCAGACAGGCATGGCTTGGATACAATGAATCGGAACGCTGCGAGGATCCCGCGGCCTGGGGCCTCCCGGCATCCCGGGATGGGCAGGGGAAAGAGGAGAGGATGGTGATCCCGGCGGGATTCGTCATTCCTTGCTTCCGGGGGGTTGCCATCGACAGGATTACCGTCCGGCCGGGGTCTATCCGGGATTTCTTTCGGGACATGATCGTCCCCGGCTCCGGAGAGACGCCGTGCGAGGCGGGTTTCGGCGAGAGAAAATCCGTGGTCGTGGTCCGGGATGAGATGGAAGTCTGGCTGCTCTATCAAAAGGCGTGGGATATCTGCACAGTTGTGGCCGTCCGGGGTCCGGACCTGAAGCAACTGAAGGACAATGCCCTGAAGAAACGGATGGAGGCCTCCCCCTGCGTCCTTATTGCCTCTCCGGCAATTGACGAGCCGGTCGACAGACCCGACCTTCGCGACTGGATAAAGGCGTTTCCGCAGGCGAAGGAAGCACCTCTGCCCGGGGGCCGGAGCCTTTTAGACGCCTGTGAAAAGGGGTGGGACATCCGCCGATGGCTTCTCGATTCCCTGCCCGCGACGGCCGTTCCCGAAAAGGTGGCGCGAGAAGAGGAGAAAAAGAAATCAGGATGGTGGTTCCCTGAAATAGACATAAAAGGTATGGCCGCTGTGTTCAGGAAGGATGTGGAAGCCGCCATAGCGCCTATGCTCAGGGAGGCGGAAGTCATGAAGCAGCAGATGATGGCCGAGGTCAGGGACGTGCTCAGGAAACGCGGTATCGATCCGGCCACGGTCTTCACATCCGCCGCCTCCGCGCCGGTGACGGCCGACACGTTTCGTACCCTGGACATGAGTTCCGACCTCCGGGAGGCAAAGGAACGACTGCTGAAAATGGGGCAGCTCACACCGGAGCTGGAAGGTGAGATCGATCGCATGGGCGCGGGCATGAAGGAACTCCTGGAGGATGCCGCCCGCCGGCAAGAGGAAGGGATGGCGAAGGTTGCGAAGGCGCAGGCCTTTGCCAAGGACCCTCTGCCGGAATGGGCGAAGGAGCGAATGAAAAAGGCGGGGATCGATCCGGAGAAAGGCATGGTGAAACTCACGCGGGAGGAGGTGCGGGAGCGCCGGGCGCGGGGTGAAGGTATGGAAGGAGCGGATCTGTCGGGGCTCGACCTTTCAAACCTCGATCTCAGCGGAATAGTTCTTAAAGGCGCTCGTCTCGGGAAGGCATGTTTCTCAGGTTCGAACCTAGACGGTGCGGATCTCTCAGGCGCCCTTTGTGAAGAGGCGGATTTTTCCACGACGTCTCTGAGATCAGCCCGCTTGGACGAAGGAATATTTTCGAAGGCAATATTCAAGGAATCGGAGCTTTCCGGCGCTGACCTGAAGAAAGCACTCCTTAGTGAAGCCGATTTTTCCGGGGCAATCCTCGTAGAGGCATGCCTGGAAGGTGCACTTCTTGATAAGACCGTGCTTTCCGGCACAAGGTGCCGCGGCGCCTCCCTGAAATCCGCCACCGTCAACAACGCGGAAGCAGAAAAGGCGGATTTCACCAGTGCCGATCTCTCACGAGTGGTTTTCGTGGAGACCCGGCTGTCTGATTCTAATCTTAAAGGTGCGAAAGTAAATTCAGCTGTCTTCTGGAAGGTCGAGGCGGCCCGGAGCCTATTCAGTCAAGGAGACCTTTCGGGGATTCATATAAGCGGCAGTTCTGACTTCCGTAATGCTGACTTTTCCGGAGCGGTGATGGAAAAAGCGAATGTAATGAACTCTGACCTTTCGGAGTGCGACTTCCGGGAGTGCCGCCTGGACGGCGCCATCCTGGAAGGCTGCAACCTCTCGGGAAGCCACCTTTACCGGGTATCAGCGAGGGAGACAAAGTTCAACAAGTCCGATATGGAGAAGGCGGACATGAGAGGCATCAATCTCTTCGGCGGCTCTCTGAGAAAAGCGAGACTCGTTAATGCCGATTTGCGGGGCTCCAACCTTTACAGTGTGGAATTCTACAGGGCCACTCTGGGCAAGACTCTCATGGACGGAAGCAATCTTAAGAAAACCATTCTGGACGGCAGAAAGGATCTCCTGAAATGAACCGCGAAGAGCTGCTCCGGGCCATCGCCGACGACGAGACCATTTCCGCTATCGACCTCTCCGGGATGGACCTCTCAGGACTGGATCTCTCCGGGGCGAGGTTTGAACGGGTATCGTTCCGGAATGCGATCTTCACCGGGGCAACCATCCATAGAACCGGTTTTGTGGAATGCGATTTCCACGGAGCCGTTATGGAGGGGCTTGATCTTGCCGAAGTTCTTTGGACGGGGATGAACCTTCGCGGCGTGATTCTGAAAAAGGCGGTGCTCAAAAAAGCGTTATTGTCCGAGGCTGATCTTACAGGAGCAATTCTCGTCGAAGCTGATCTCTCAAGCGCCACAATCAATGAGGTAAAGATGGACGGTGCCGATCTCTCCGGCGCATGCCTTCACAAGGCGTTGTTTTACAGGACATCCATGACCGGTGTTGTTTTTAAAGGGGCTGATATGTCTGATGTAGTGCTTTTCGATGTGCCGATGGAGGGGGCAAGCCTTGCCGGGGCGAAGATGACGAGGGCGTTCCTGAAAGGGTGCAGCCTTCCGGGACAGGACTTCAGCGGCACGGATTTTTCCCGGGTACAGGCGGTAGGGGCGAATCTTTGCGGGTCACGTTTCACCGGCGCGGATATCACTCAATCAAATTTCACTGACGCCGATCTTTCCGGGGCGGTGTTCGGTGACGTGAAAGGGCGGCATTCAGTCTTCATGGGAGCTAACCTGAGAGAGGCGTCCTTTTGCCGGGCTGAGCTTTTCCAGTCATGCTTCGAGAAAAGCGAACTTTCCCGCACCGATTTCTCTGAAGCAAATCTGGAACAGGCACGCTTACCTAAGACGAGATGTTCAGCCACCTCTTTCAGAGGGACGAACTTAAGATATGCGGATTTTTCTCACGCCGATCTGACACGGGCTGACTTTACAAACAGCGACCTTTTCCAGGCAAGATTTCACCGGGTGAAAGCAGAGAAAACCGTCTGGACCGGTTCCACAAGGAAACTGGCACTCGGCACGGATAAAGATCTCGCGGAGGCTGAAGACTGGGAGCCCAGCATCTGAGACCGGATTCTGGAATTTGTCTGTGAACTGATTTACGGAAAGGAGACTGGACGATGGAGCCGATGAAGAAATTGAAACCGGTTCATGCTTACCTTGAATACGGCGTCGTGACGGGGTCCAAGGATTCGTATTTTACCGTCTTGACTCCATATGGCTATGTGGAGGCGGAGACTGCCCTGAGTTGTCTGGTGAGACCCGAACAAGGAGATGAGGTCCTCATATCGATGGACGGGGAGAGAAGATGCTTTATCCTTTCAGTGCTGGAAAGAAGAGAGAAAACGCAAAAACCGATCCAGGTCGTGTTCCCCTCCGCCGTCCAGCTGCAGGTTGAAAGCGGCGATATGAGCATCGCGGTTCCGGGGGAGGTTGCGGTCCGAAGTGAAAGAGGCATTTCCACTAAGTCCCCGGCCCTTTCTTTAAATGCCGGGGAAGGAGAGATTTGTATAGAACGGCTCTCTTTCCTGGCGAAATCCGTTTCGGCCTGCATGGAAAAGATAAGGATGTTCAGTGAAACAATGGAGACGAAGGTGAAGAAAATCATCCAGAAGACAAAATCGTGTTTCCGGTTCGTGGAGGGTCATGAGGAGGTACGGAGCGGCTCGACCCGCTTCATTATCAGGGATACATTCCATGTGCGTTCGGGCCACACCTGCCATGTGGCGGATGGACAGATGAAACTTGATGCCGAGCAGATTCACCTGGGATGAGAACCGCAGGTGCCGCGGCATAAAGAAAATACTTTGAATATTTTGATTATAAACAGGATTTCTCATTGCCATTTAACCTCAAGGTGGCATAAATAAAGATACGAAAAACTTTCAGTGAAATGGCAAGGGAAAGTCCGTTTACCGGAAAGGAGTTCTGAATGTTTCTGATCACCATGGCAGGGGGTATGAATCTTGGACTTCCCGATGTCTGCAAGACACCTGCAGCCGCAGGGGCGCCTGTCCCCATTCCATATCCGAATATTTCCAACCCGGCGACGGCAAATCCCGCCACCGCGGCAGTAAAGGTTCTCGTGCAGGGCATGCCCGCTGTGAATCAGAATACCCGCATTCTCATAAGCAACGGCAATGAGGCCGGTGTGCAGGGAGGAATGGTGTCCAACGTAATGATGGGGCCGACCTCATTCCTCATGGGAAGCAAGAAGGTATTCATGGGTGGCGCACTAGCCATGCGGCTCACAAGCATGACGGCGCAGAACGGAATCCCAATGAACTGCACGGGCACGGCCATTGTGCCGAGTCAGACCAAGGTGATTGTGCTTGGATAAGCCCACGCAAGAAAGGTCGCAAGGGAATTGCAGATTATTCAGTGTTATTAAATTATTGCTCCGGCAAGTAAACATGTCAAAGTTTGTCATGCCGGACTTGATCCGGAATCCAGTCTTTTATTATCGAATACTTTCTGAATTCCCGCCGGCGCGGGAATGACAGGAAGTGTAGTTTTTCAAAGGTCTCACCATGGAATATTTAACGGCAAAAAAGTTTTCCTTTGTCTCCGACGCCATCTCGCCAGATACATTCGGCGTGGTCCGATTCAGGGGGAGCGAGGCTCTATCTAAATGCTACGAATTCGAGATATTGCTGGTTTCCTCAGATCTTAAGATAGAGCTTGATGCGGTCCTCCGGAATCCCGCCCGGCTTGTCATCCACCGCGAAAAGGGGGATGACGTCCGCTATCAGGGTATTCTGCTGAGCTTCGAGCAGCTTCACTCCTTCGGCGGTGTTGCCTTTTATCGTGCGCATCTCGTTCCGAGGCTTCACTGGCTCTCGCTTACGCATCACAACCAGGTAATATTGAGGAAGTCCCTACCGGACTTCCTCGCGGATGTTCTCAGGGATGGCGGTCTTAATTCCGGGGAATTTGAATTCCGCCTCATGGAATCCTTTCCGCCGAAAGATTTTGTCTGCCAGTACTGCGAGAGTCACCTCAACTTCGTTTCCCGCTGGCTGGAGCGGGAAGGTATTTATTACTTTTTCGAGCAGACACGAAGCGGAGAAAAGGTCATCTTCACGGACAGCCGGATTGCGCACGTTGCCATGCCCCAGGGAAAGACCGTCCGGTATTCACCGCCGTCTGGTCTGGAGGCGCTGCACCTGCAGGAAATAGTCGGCCGTTTTACGTGCCGATACAGCCTGACGCCTGCCTCCGTAATCGTACGGGACTACAACGACATGAGACCATCTCTCGATGTCGGCAGCATGGCTGAGGTGAATGCGAACGGCCGAGGACAGTTTTATTCTTACGGGGACTATGTCCTCACTCCCGAGGAAGGAAAACGCGTGGCGAAGATGTACGCGGATTCGCTCTCGTGCCGCCGTGAGGTGTATCACGGCGAGGGTTCCGTCCCTTATGTATGTCCGGGTTTCACCTTCAATCTGGAGGGTCATTTCCGGAGGGCTTTCAATCGGGGTTACATAACCATCGAGGTGGAACACGAAGGGAACCAGACGGGGTATCTGCTGGCCGGTCTGACAATGGAGGGCGAACAGCGGGAGGTATACTACCGTAACCGCTTTGTGGCCATACCCGATACGGTGCAGTTCCGTCCGGAACGGAAGACGCCCAGGCCGCGAATACGGGGGACCCTGCCGGCGAAAGTTGACGCGGCGGGCAGCGGGCGGTACGCACAGCTCGACGAGCAGGGGCGTTACAAGGTAGTTTTGCCCTTTGATCTCTCCGGCAGGAAGGACGGGAAGGCCTCGGCCTGGGTTCGGAT